>OLNK01000027.1_pt1 | contig 220753 bp, 204 predicted proteins | sample 1672791 | NCBI WGS metagenome assembly OLNK01 (sample SAMEA3136724, study PRJEB25190) | human gut metagenome | biome: human gut; feature: human-associated habitat; material: faeces | place: Austria | collected 2013 | reverse complement strand
CAGGGTTTCCCCCATTGTGCAATATTCCCCACTGCTGCCTCCCGTAGGAGTTTGGGCCGTGTCTCAGTCCCAATGTGGCCGATCACCCTCTCAGGTCGGCTACTGATCGTCGCCTTGGTGGGCTGTTATCTCACCAACTAGCTAATCAGATGCGGGCCCATCCTATACCGAATTACTCCTTTTCTTACAGAAGGATGCCCTTCCGTAATGACATGCGGTATTAGTCACCGTTTCCAGTGATTATTCCCCAGTATAGGGCAGGTTGCCCACACGTTACTCACCCGTCCGCCACTAAGATAAATAAAATTCCTGCCGAAGCTCTCATTTTAAGTATCTTCGTTCGACTTGCATGTGTTAAGCACGCCGCCAGCGTTCATCCTGAGCCAGGATCAAACTCTTATGTTAAAGTTTTGTTCCTAGCCAGTTCTTCTGGCTAACTCCGGTTTTTCTAAACCGGCAAAATTTGTCTTTTTAGCATTCGTTTCCGTTTGCTTGAATTGACTATGGGTTGTGTTTATTCATATCCATTGTTCAGTTTTCAAGGATCAATCTGCTTTTCAGCAGCGAAGATTATTTTATCAAATCTTCATTCTCTTGTCAAGCACTTTTTTATTTTTATTTTTGTGCTTTTTACTGATATTTCGCATCAGCAGAAATTAGTATATCAGGTTCGCGTCCACTTGTCAATGTTTTTATTTAAAAACTTTTCAATCTTCTGCGATTTCTGTGATTCGATTTTCTCAGTTTGCTCCGCCGTTTTCGCGGGAACATTTATATATTATACACGCTTGCCGAAAAATGTCAACACCTTTTTTCACTTTTTCTCTTTTTCTTTTCAAACCCCTGATTTTTCCGCAATTTCACCGATTCGACCCCCTCATTTTCCTCCGTTTCTTCTATATAATGCAGCAAAATCCCCAAAAGCAAAACCCCAATGGCATGCCATCAGGGTTCCTTTTCTGTCTATTCTGTTCTTACGCCTCAGTTTTCTCCTTCTGCGCCTGTCTTTTCTCCTCCATCTTAGAAACGCAAAGCGTACATGCCGCATCCCCTGTAATGTTTACCGTTGTTCGTCCCATGTCAAAAATACGGTCTATCCCTGCCACAAGCGCAATCCCCTCTACGGGCAGGCCAACGCTCTGCAGCACCATTGCCAGCATAATCATCCCTGCCCCAGGCACGCCTGCTGTCCCGATAGATGCCAGTGTTGCCGTCAGAATGATTGTCAGCTGCTGTCCAATCGTCAGATCAACCCCAAAACAGGTCGCAATAAAAATGACGCACACGCCCTGATAAATTGCCGTACCATCCATATTGATGGTCGCGCCCAAGGGCAGCACAAAGCTTGCAACATCCTTCTTCGCCCCCAGCTTCTGCACACATTCCAGATTCAGCGGCAGTGTCCCTACGGAAGATGCACTGGAAAATGCAAACAGGATTGCCGGCAGCATCCCCTTAAAGAACTGAATCGGACTCAGTCCGCCCATCGCCTTCACCGTCAGCGAATACACAACCACCATGTGCAGAATATACGCCGCATACGCCACCAGAAGCACCGTTGCCAAATCCCCCAATACAGAGGGGCCGTTTTCCGCTACCACAGGTGTAATCAAGCAAAAAACGCCAATCGGGCTCAGCTTGATGATTGCATCCATTACATACATGGAAATCGCACTTGCGCTCTCTACAAATTCCGTAAACGCCCTTCCTTTTTCGCCAACCGCAATCGCGCCAAACCCAAAGAACAGCGCAATCACGATAACCTGCAGCATATTTGCGTTTACCATAGGCTCCAATGCGTTATTCGGGAAAATATTCACGATGGTTTCGATAAAGCTCGGTGCCTCCGCCGCCTCATATTCCAATCCCGATGTCGCAAGCTGATGGAAAAAAACCTTGCAAAGGTTCGCAATCACCAGACCAATCAGCACTGCCATCGCCGTTGTACACATATAATAGCAAACGGTTTTCACCCCGATACTGCCAACCTTCCGCATGTCCTGCATGGAAATCACACCGCTCATAATCGAGAACAGCACAATCGGCACTACAATGAATTTCACTAAGTTTAAAAATAACGTCCCGAACGGCTTAATGTATTCCACCGCAATCTCAGGCGTTTTCATCAATGCAGCCCCCGCCAGAATCCCCAGCACCAGACCTGCAAAAATATATGCCGCCAAGGGCAGCTTTTTCTTTTCCTTTGCCATTTCTTTCTCTCCTTCTTCTGTAAAAAATCGCACTGTTGCCTATTGTACATCACCTTTCCCCGTTTTTCAATGCTTTCCTGCCGTTTCCACGAAAAATCGCAGGCACTCAAAAAAGGGATAAACCCATTTTTTTGGATTTATCCCTTTTTATTATGTCTTATTATACTGCTATGCTTCCTGATTGCCTATGTAATCCTTAGCGAGGGAAGTTAATCTGTGCCTGTGCCGCAGCCAGTCTTGCGATAGGTACGCGGTAGGGAGAGCAGGATACATAGTCCAGACCAATCTGGTGGCAGAATTCAACGGAGTAAGGATCACCGCCGTGTTCGCCACAGATACCCAGATGGATGTCAGGACGAACGGGTTTTGCCTTTTCTACTGCCCACTGCATCAGCAGACCAACGCCTGCTCTGTCCAGTCTTGCAGTAGGGTCAACCTCGTAGATATTCTTGTCGATGTAGTCAGCCAGAATCTTACCTGCGTCATCACGGGACAGACCATAAGTCATCTGTGTCAGGTCGTTTGTACCGAAGGAGAAGAATTCAGCCTCTGTTGCAATCTGGTCAGCTGTCAGTGCAGCTCTAGGGATTTCAATCATGGTACCAACCAGATAATCCAGCTTCTTGCCCTTTGCTTCGAATACCTTTTCTACTGTTTCTACTACGATATTCTTTACATATTTCAGTTCCTTGATTTCGCCAACCAGAGGAATCATGATTTCAGGCTTAATGTTGATGCCATCCTCCTCGGAAACCTCGATGGCAGCTTCCATGATAGCCTTTGCCTGCATTCTTGCAATTTCGGGATAGCTTACAGCCAGACGGCAGCCTCTGTGACCCATCATGGGGTTCAGCTCATGCAGACTGCGTGCCTTGATTTTCAGTTCTTCCACTGTTTTGCCTGTCATTTCAGCCAGCTGTGCAAATTCTTCCTCTGTGTTAGGCATGAACTCATGCAGAGGAGGGTCCAGCAGACGAATGGTAACAGGTCTTTCCTGCATTGCCTTGTAGATGCCCTTGAAGTCATCCTTCTGGAAAGGCTCAATGCCTTCCAGTGCCGCTTCTCTTTCCTCTACGGTATCGGACATAATCATCTTTCTGAATTTCATGATTCTGTCAGCCGCAAAGAACATGTGCTCTGTTCTGGTCAGACCGATACCCTCTGCGCCGAAGTCGATTGCTGTCTGTGCATCGTTGGGCGTGTCGGCATTTGTTCTAACCTTCAGCACTCTCTTCGCGTCAGCCCAAGCCATGAAGGTCTGGAAGTTGCCTGTAATTTCTGCCTTTACGGTAGGAATATCTTCGCCGTAGATGTTACCTGTGGAGCCATCCAGAGAGATATAGTCCCCTTCCTTGAAGGTTCTGCCGCCCAGTGTAAAGGTCTTTGCTTCTTCGTTCATCTTGATTTCTTCGCAGCCGGATACACAGCAGGTACCCATACCACGCGCAACAACCGCTGCGTGAGAGGTCATACCACCACGCACTGTCAGGATACCCTGAGATGCTGCCATACCTTCGATATCCTCAGGAGAGGTTTCCAGACGAACCAGAATAACTCTGTCGCCTGCTTCTGCAGCAGCCTTTGCTTCCTCTGCTGTGAAATAAATCTTACCTGCGGCAGCGCCGGGGGATGCGGGCAGCCCCTTGCCCAGAGCCTTTGCAGCCTTCAGTGCAGCCTGGTCGAATGCAGGGTGCAGCAGCTGGTCAAGCTGTTTGGGTTCTACTCTCAGCAGAGCCTCGTCTGTTGTAATCAGACCCTCGTCTACCATTTCAACCGCGATTCTCAGAGCCGCGTTTGCAGTTCTCTTACCGTTTCTTGTCTGCAGGAAGAACAGCTTGCCTTCTTCAATGGTGAATTCCATATCCTGCATATCTTTATAATGCTTTTCCAGTGTGTTTGCGATATCCATGAACTGATCGTAAACACCGGGCATATCTTCCTTCAGCTTTGCAATGGGGTTAGGTGTACGAACACCGGCAACTACGTCCTCGCCCTGTGCGTTTACCAGATATTCACCCAGCATAGCCTTTTCGCCTGTAGCAGCGTTTCTTGTGAAGGCAACACCTGTACCAGAGGTATTACCCATATTGCCGAATACCATCATCTGTACGTTTACGGCAGTACCCCAGCTGTAAGGGATATCGTTCATTCTTCTGTAAACGAAAGCACGGGGATTATCCCAGCTACGGAATACAGCCATTGCTGCTTCCAGAAGCTGTTCCTTGGGATTCTGAGGGAATTCCTTGCCCTGGTCATCCAGATAAATCTGCTTGAAGATAGCAGTTACCTTTTTCAAATCCTCTGCTGTCAGGTCTGTGTCGTATTTTGCGCCAACACTTTCCTTGTATTCATCCAGCTTTCTTTCAAATTTGGATTTGGAAACACCGATAACAACGTCTGCAAACATCATGATAAATCTTCTGTAGGAGTCATAAGCAAATCTTGTATTTCCTGTCTTCTTTGCCAGACCTTCTACGGAAATATCATTCAGCCCAAGGTTCAGAACAGTATCCATCATACCGGGCATGGATGCTCTCGCACCGGAACGAACGGAAACCAGCAGGGGATTTTCAGGGTCGCCCAGCTTCTTGCCTGCGATTTCCTCCAGCTTTGCCAGAGCAACTTCAATCTGGTCGATCATTTCATCTGTCAGCTTCTTGCCGCCTTCGTTGTATTCCGTACAAGCCTCTGTGGAAATGGTGAAGCCATAAGGAACAGGCAGTCCCAGATTTGTCATTTCAGCAAGGTTAGCGCCTTTGCCGCCCAGCAGGTTTCTCATGCCCGCGTTGCCTTCGCTGAACATATAAACATATTTCTTGCTCATTACTCATTACCTCCTGTAATCAATTTTGGGTAAATTCTGATTCCTGCTCTTGCCGCAAAGCAAGGCAGAAACATTCTGTTAAAAACAATTACCACTTTTGCAACTCTTCTGTGCCGCGAGGAAAATTCTTCCCTATGCTAAGAATACCCCAAATTTCCCCGTTGCACAAGAGTGTATTTTGTATTTTTTGAAAAAATCGGGACATTTTTTGCCCCACTCTTTTTTGATACATCGCATACCGCAAAATAAAAGCTTTCATTTCCTTTTTTTCGACATAAAATACCGCTTTTGCGGCACGAAAAAAAGCAGCCCGTAAAACGGGCTGCTTTCCCTTTATCTTGTTTTATCTCATTACAGCAGGCTGCCAACTGCCAGGAACAGAGGCGCGAATACCAGAGATACAACTGTCATCAGTTTGATGAGGATGTTGATGGAAGGACCGGAAGTATCCTTGAAGGGGTCACCAACGGTATCACCGATAACGGCTGCTGCGTGTGCATCGGAACCTTTACCGCCGTGGTTGCCTTCTTCAATGTACTTCTTCGCATTGTCCCATGCACCGCCGGCATTGGACATGAAGATAGCCATCATAACACCTGTTACCAGAGCACCTGCAAGCAGGCCGCCCAGTGCATCAACGCCCAGCAGCAGACCGACTACCAGAGGAGCTGCAACTGCCATGATACCGGGAACCAGCATTTCCTTCAGTGCTGCTGTTGTGGAAATTTCTACGCATTTCTTGTAGTCGGGCTTGCCTGTACCTTCCATGATGCCGGGGATGGTACGGAACTGTCTTCTTACTTCTTCAATCATTTCAAATGCAGCTTTCCCTACGGACTGCATTGTGAATGCAGAGAACAGGAAGGGCAGCATACCACCGATCAGCAGACCGATGATAACACGAGGATTCAGCATGTCGATTGTGGACAGGCCAACAGCCTCTGCATAGGATACGAACAGAGCCAGTGCTGTCAGTGCTGCGGAACCGATTGCGAAGCCTTTACCCATAGCTGCTGTTGTGTTACCAACTGCGTCCAGCTTATCTGTGATGTTTCTTACGGAATGATCCAGACCTGCCATTTCTGCGATACCACCTGCGTTATCGGCGATAGGACCGTAAGCGTCAACCGCTACAGTGATACCTGTTGTTGCCAGCATACCTACTGCGGACAGAGCGATACCATACAGACCACATACGGTGTATGCAATGTAGATACCTACGCAGATCAAGATGATGGGGATAGCTGTGGATTCCATACCTACAGCCAGACCGGAAATGATTGTGGTTGCAGGGCCTGTTTCGGACTGGTCTGCAATCTTCTTAACGGATTTGTAATCACCGGAGGTGTAGATTTCTGTGATGATACCGATAATCTGACCAACGATCAGACCTGCGATAACTGCGATGGCAGCCTTCATGTTGCCAAAGCAGGTTTTGGACAGAATCACAGATACAATCGCAACCAGAATTGCTGCTGTATAGGAGCCTGTCTTCAGAGCCTTGTGAGGGTTTGCGTTTTCGTCACCCTTAACAAAGAATGTACCGATGATGGAAGCCAGAATACCAACTGCTGCCAGTACCAGAGGATACAGAGCGCCTTCTACGCTGTAGTATACCAGACCCAGTGTGATTGCAGAGATAACGGAACCAACATAGGATTCAAACAGGTCAGCACCCATACCTGCAACGTCACCAACGTTGTCGCCTACGTTATCGGCGATAACTGCGGGGTTACGAGGGTCATCCTCAGGGATACCTGCTTCAACCTTACCTACCAGGTCAGCACCAACGTCGGCAGCCTTTGTGTAGATACCGCCGCCAACACGGCCGAACAGAGCGATGGAGGAAGCACCCAGAGAGAAACCGAACAGGATGTCTGCATTGCCTGTCAATACATAGATTGCGCCTACGCCCAGAAGACCCAGACCAACTACGCACATACCCATAACTGCGCCGCCGCTGAATGCGATAGACAGGGCTTTGTTCATACCGCCTGTTCTAGCTGCGTTTGCAGTTCTTACGTTTGCATTTGTTGCAACTGTCATACCGAAGAAGCCTGCCAGTGTGGAGAAGATTGCACCAACAACGAAGCAGATTGCTGTAGGCCAGCTTACGCCGAAGCCAATCAGAATAAACAGTACAGCTGCGAAGATAACCAGAATTTTGTATTCTGCGGACAGGAACGCTCTTGCACCCTCTCTGATGCTTGCAGCGATTTCCTGCATTCTGTCTGTACCCTCGTCCATTTTGTTAACCTTACCTGCCAGGACGAAAGCAAACAGCAGCGCCACGATACCAAGTACAGGCGCCAGATAGATTAAACTTGCCATAATAATCCCCCTGTTTCTTAAAAAATTTAGAATGTGGATAATAATAAAAATGCGGAATATAACTTCCTTCCCGCCGGGGCGGAAAATCAGTTCCCACGGGAGCGCCCTTCGCACCCCTCCGGTCGGTTCTGCCGGAAAAGCTCCGAAAAAAACAAATACACAGCCAAATCCTTCTGCACCAGAAAGCCCTGTTTTTGATGGCGCAGGGGGAATCGACGTGTACCATTTTTCATGCGTTCCCTGCGGGTCAAGTCATATTCTGTCCCACAACTAAGTATAAACGAAAGGGTTTCCAAAAATCAAGTCACATCCTCCACACAGTTGTACTAATTTTGTATACAATTTTTGTTATTTTTGAACAATCTGCACAAGCAGGCTGTTTTTCTGCCCGTGCAATCTAAAAAACTCTCCCCAAATAACCGGAGAGAGTTCTTTTTTCCTATTGTTTATTTTCATATCCGTGCAAGCCGAAGCCCTGCTTTCGCCCCACTCCTTATTGACACAGGAACTGCGCCACCAGCGGCAGTGTGATAACAGAAAGAATTGTGGAAACAAAGGCATATTCCGATGCTCTCTTCTCATCATTGCCGTAAAGGTCTGCAAAGGAGGGCAGCGCCGCCGCCGCAGGTGTCCCCATCAGCACCACCAGTACGCTCAGTGCCATGCCGCCCATGAAGGTTCCGCAGATGAGCTTCGTAATGATGGGCATAACAATCAGCGTAAGGAAGCTGAAAATATAAACCTTTTTATCCTTGAAGATTTCGCGCACATTCGCCGCCGCCAGCAAAGACCCAATGTAAATCATGGAAAGGCAGACAGTTGTATTTGCGGAATACTGCAGCACATCAAAAATAGGCTGCGGCAGAGAAATCGAGTTCACAAAGCAGAATACGCCGATAATCGCGGAAAGGCAGATTAGGTTGATAAACGCATCCTTGAGCATCTGCAATGCGGATTTTTTCAAATCACTGCCCATTGCAAACAGCACAGAGCAGACGGTAAACAGGAATACATTGCAGGTAAACATGACAGCTACGCAGAAAATCAGTCCCTCTACGCCGTACATTGCCATAATCAACGGCTGCCCCATAAAAATAACGTTGCTGTAAACGCCGCCGCCGCTGAATAGCCCCAGCTCCTTCGGCTGCATTTTCATCGCCTTGCCGACAATAAAGAACAGCAGCGCACCGATGCAGCACATCAGATACGTCGCACCGCAGGTCACCAGAAAGCCCTTGAAAATCTCAGGAGAATATTCCCTTTGCAGCAGAACTACCATGTTACAGGGAACCGCCACGCGCGTCAGCACGATAGAAAGCCCCTTCGCATTCGTCAGTGACAGAAAATTCTTCTTGTGCAGCACCACGCCGATAATCATCAAAATGACCATCGTAATGAGCTGATAAATTACAGGTATCGCCATTGCTCTAAACTTCCTTCCTCTTATCTTCTATCTCTCATATTTTTTATAGCGACTTCCATTTTATCTTAAAATAAGCCGGTTTGCAATATTTTTTCCATTTTTCTGCAATATTTTCAATCTTTTATCAAAAGATAACCAGTTTAAATTTAAAAAATAAGATATCTTATTTATTGAAATGCATTTTTTTCTCCAAAAGACACTGCGCCGCCTTCGCCGCCAGAATCCCGACAACCGCCCCTGCCAGAACGTCCGTCGGAAAGTGTACCCCCAAATACAGACGGGAAAATCCAATCAGTGCCGCCAGCACATACGCCGCCGCTCCCCATCTGCGGTCAATGGCATAAATCGCCGTTGCCGCCGCAAAGGATGCCGAGGTGTGTCCGGAAGGAAAGGAATAATCCCCCAGCCTGCGCACCAGAATCTCGTACCCCAGCAGGTCATACGGTCGCGTGCGCGCCACCAAGGGCTTCAGCAGAAGATTGCAGATAACCATATTGAATGCCAGAGAAAGCAGCACCAGCAGCCCGCGATTGCTCCATTTTCGTCCCTTTACGCCAAGCAGCAGAAGCACCACGCCAATCCCAATCCAGAGCATCCCCTTGTTCGCCAGAGAGGAAATAAAAATCATAATTTTATCCATAACAGGGCTTGCAAAAACCTCCCGTATCCAAAGCAAAAGCTGCCCGTCCATCTCAAAAAGCCGTTCCATCTCAAAACCTCCTTTTCCGTCATCGTATCACATCGTTGCTCTCTCGGTCAACGGGTGCAAAAGAAAAACCGAAGGAGGAGCTCCTTCGGTTTTTCTAAGTACGCATCAAATATTCATTTTATATTTTCCTTTATTGTTGTTCTGAAACTATCTTATAAATATTCGCCTTGTGGAACGCTGCGCCTACCACAAAGAAAATCACTGCACCTGCTACGCCCTGTACAATGTTTTCGGGAATAGAGGTTGCCGCTACCGCAAAGCTGCTCTTCAAAATACCGCCGCCGATAAAGTAGCCGAATACCATCCATGCAACGCCAACAACAGCCGCCAACAGGTTGCGCCCTGTGTAGAATTTTGCTCTGCTGCCTGCGCCGGATGCAATCTTACCAATCAGCCAGCCCATCAGACCCTTGATAATCAGCGTAAAGGGTGCCCAATGGCTGTAGCCGCTCAGAACATCCGCCAGTGCGGAGCCAATACCGCCGGCAACCATGCCGTATCTTGCCCCGAAGAATACCCCGACCAGAAGAATCATGCTGTCCCCCAGGTGTACATAGCCCTGTGTTGCGGAAACAGGAATCTGGAATACCATCGTGCAGACTGCCACCAAAGCAATCAGCAAGCCGTGAATACAAAGCTCTTTCGTTTTCATTTTTGCATCTCCCACCTTACTTGTTTTGTCGTTATCGTAAGGATATCATATCCATCGTCTGTCCGCCAGTAGCAGCACAGTAAAACAAATAATTGTATCGGTGCAATCCATCATTTTGTACCCATACGCTTACTGCAACTCCTCTTTTAGCCGCTCCATCACTCGCTCCAGTGTAAACGAAGCCATCAGCCGCCGATTCTCTCTATCCAGTAAGCGAAAATGCCCCGAAACCACATTCTGCTGTATCCGATACCCCTTCTCCTTCCATATCTCTCTCCACCAGACCCTTCCGCCCATTGTTTTCGGGTACTGCGGCTCTGCCTCCGCAAAGGCAAGCGCCTCCACCAAATCATCCAAATCTCCGCCGAACTGCGCCTGCAAAATGCAGCTTTCGCGGAAAATTGCCGCAAATGCCGCCGCACCCGTCCATCCCAGAGAGCTGCGCCCCTTCTCAATCTCCACAAGGGTCTTTTTGGAAATCCCAAGCACCGCCGCCATTTTTTCCTGCGTAAATCCATATTCCTTCCGCACCGCCTTCAATGCACTGTCCAGTGCCGCGGCAAATTCCTTCTTCGTCATGCTCCTTCTTCCCTTCTTATAGCGGCGACTTATAGCGGCGACAGATACATCAGGTATGGTGCCGTCAGTATCGCCATCCCCAGTGCGATTTTCTTTTTCTTTCCTTCCTCTAATAAAATTCCCTTCCATACGAACCTTATATGGAAGAAATAAATCAGTACCCCTGCCAGAACTACGCCAACCGTTGCAAATAAAAACGCTCCCACAGAGGAAAACGGCGCATATATATGAAATGGCAGCGAAACCGCACTGCTGAGGATGACCAGAACCCCTGCCGCCAGAAAATCCGCCAGAAATCCAAAGCCCCATGCTTTCCAAATGCCCCTCCGGTAAAGCTCCTTTTTCTCCGGCACCTTGAACAGGAAAAACAGAAGCAGCAGCATTACCGTATCCACAATAAAATTCGCCGGCAGCAAAAGCACAAAAAAATACGGAAACAAAATGGCATAGAAATATATTCCCCACATCGGGAAAATCAGGTTGTACAGCTTGATGTCTCGTTTCATGAAAGACCTCCTTCTCGGCATAATTGGTGTAAATTTACACTTTTTAACTTAGTGTAATTTTACACTTTTATCCTCCCCCTGTCAATCCCCCATAGAAAAAGGAGAGCGGCAATTCGCTCTCCTTCTCTTTTTTATTGAATCCACGCTTCTCCGAAGCCTGCTTTCGATTTCATTTTTTAACCCGTAATGCTGCTGATAACGCCTGCATCTGTAAGGAAAACCTTTACTGTATAGCCCTTATTATCTGCATTGCCATCCTCCAGATCCTCCTGCTTCAGACCCTTTACGTTGCAGGTTTTCACCTTGCCAGGCAGATCCAGAGAGAACTTGTTGCCGCTTGCCGTCCGGATGCGGATGTAATCGCTGTCGCAGGAGGTCAGCTCGCCTGCCGCCTCTCTGATGTAAACATTCAGCGTTTCCACTCTTTCCTGATCGTCCAGTCCTGCCTCTACATAAACCTTCACATTCGGGTCGGCAATCATTTTCTTCACCGTATCCAGAGATTCTGTAGGAGAACCGTAAACGCGCAGCGTCATTTTTCTTTCGCTCAGGAAGCTGTACGCCTTGCTCTTGCCGTCCACCTGCAAGCCGTTTGCCGCAGAGGTTGCAATGCCGCTTACCTTCGTCAGACCGCTGCCCACATTCGGACCATTTACTAATGTAAACTGATTTACCACGCCGCTGCTGTTGAAGCCCAGCTTGATTTCCTCCCCAACATATTTGGAGGTTGCAATGTCATCCAGTGTAAACTTCTTGTCATCCTCATCCGTCAGCTTCGGCTTGGAGGTTGTAATCAGTTCATATTCGCCGCCGCTTGTTTCGATTTTGATTCTCTTCTTATCCTGATCGTATTCCACCAGCTTGCCGGTTGCCGCTGTCAGTCTTGCGTCAACCTCTGTCACCTTATTGTTGCCGTCCGCAACAATTTCCGCATACAGCTCAAATGCGGAATCGTTCGCCAGTCTTGTCAGCAGCTTCTTGGACTGTGTCTCTGTGCTGCCAATTTTGATAGTATTATCAGAATCCTTCGTGTTGTATTTATCCAGCATCGTGTAGCTTACGGAAGAGGTCTTGAATTTCAGCACATCATTCTGAATCGAAGCCACTGTGCCCTTGCGCTCCCGCTTCTCGTCGCTTGTCTTGTTCCACGCCTGCTTGTCTGTGGAAAGATAAATCTCTGTCACCTTGTTGCTCTTGTTCATCACAACCTTGCAGTACATCGTAAAATCTTCGTCCTTGGATAACCCGTCATATCTATAAGGGTTATCTGCGAATTTCTCCGCTGCATCCACATTGCCCAGCTTATCCCAATCCTTTTCCTTTACATTGTAGCCATAGAATGTAATGTTATCCAGAGGGTTCGTAGAACCAAAGGTAAAGGTTGTGGCTTCCTTATTTTCCTCTACCACCAGCTTCTTGTCATTCAGGCTCTTTACCTTATAGGTTCTGCTGGTGTCCTTTTTCCCTTCGTCAAAGGTATCCTCGGACATAATTACCTTGGAAACCTTTTCATCCGCATTGACCGTAACCTTCACATAAACCGTACCGCTGTCTGCCAGCTTCTTCAGCGCCGCCGCTGTGCTCTTGGTATCACCGATGTAGAATTCGCAGTTTGCCGCAAAGTAATAGGTGCCTTCGCTGCTGCTGCCGATGAATTTCATATTCACGCTGTTTGTGGAGAAGCTCTTTACCTCGCCCACTCTCGTGTATTCATTCGTAAAGGTGATATACAGCTCTTCAATATAGGTTACATCCTCATAATTCCCATTCTTCTTTTCTCTTTCAATGGTTGTTTTGATGCCTGCATAGGCGTGCTCCTTATAATGGTCATCCAACAGGGTTTTCAGCTGTGTTCTTGTCACCGTCTGTCCGCCGACAACGATTTTCGCGCCGGATTTGATGGGATATTTTACGGTTTCGCCCGTGTTTTCGTTCTCAAAGCTAAGGCTGTCATTCTTGTAGGAATCCACATAGCCCGTCATGTCATATTTGGACTGCGCCGTAGAACCCTTTGTCACGCGCATTGCAATCACGCTGTTGCCGCTGCGGATTAAGGAAACCTGATCGCCCTTGTTCAGACTGCTCAGTGCAACGGTCTGTGTGGTGTTGCCGGAATAAACAGGCATCTGCCCCAGTGTTGCCATCACGTTTTCCGTGCCGCCCTGTGTCATCTTCACCGTAAAGTTGTAATATTTGTTTTCGTTTACCGTAATGTTGGTAATCGTGCCGCTTTCCTCAACGCCCTCTGTCAGGATGCCGTTTGTCTTGTTCAGCATAACAGCCATTTCCGCACGGTTGATGTTCTTCTTGGGGTTGAAGTTATTGTAGTTGTCCCCACTCACAACACCCAGTCTTTTCAGAAGGTCAATCTGCACCAGTCTCTCGCCGGAAATGCTCCAGTAGTCCGCAAACTTCTTTGCCTCTGCCGCATCCTTTTCCTTGTCATAATACATTCCAAGCGCATTGCCGAACAGCAGCGCAACATCCTCTCTCGTTGCCGCTGTGTTGCCGCCTGCAAATTTTGTTGCCACCAGCTGCATGTCAATGATGCCGTTCTTCAACCCATAGGCAACTGCCATCTGCGCCCATTTCGGCACCTGATATGTATCCAGCGTACCCATGTAGGCATACGCCTCCACCGCATCCATGGATTTTGCAACCCCTGTTTTCACCAGCACATTGTAAACCATCTGCATTGCCTCGCAGTAGGTCACGTTGTTTTTCGCACGGAAGGTACCGTCCTCATAGCCGCTTAAAAGGCCCTTGTCCGCCACACTGTTGATGACCGTTTCCGCCCCTGCCCAGGGCACATCGTTGATATCCTTGAAATTTGCCGCATAGGCTGTCAAGGGCAGGCTGGAAGCTGCCATCACCGCAGACAGGATTAACGCGAACTTGCGCTTCATAACTTTTACCCCCTTTGATTTTCGTTTTCTATTTATTGTTCTTATAAATTCCTCTTTCTACTGTTCCATCCGGCACATCTGCCGAAATGTTACTATAAATTATATCATAACTGCGCCCCTCTGCCTAGTCCCAAGGTCTTAAGGTTTCTTTAATCTCTCAGGCAAAACCGCCGTTGCCTCCCTCTTTTTTCTCCCTAACGCCTTCCTTCTCCCTTCGCCCCCATTTTATATTCTTTTTTTATCAAAACAGGATTTTTCATCCCATCTTTCCAAAAAAGGTGTATACTAAAGAAAAACAGAAAACTTTATTTTTTATAAAGGAGGTCTTTCTTATGCAGGAAAAAAGAACCCACACACGCGTTCCGGCAAAAGCAATCCATGAAACTCCGGCAAACGGCGTTTTCATCACAAAGAACGATCTGAGAAACTATGGTGCCTTTGCAGGTCTTTTCTTTCTCCTTCTGTCTGCCTTCGCCGTTCTGGGCAAAAAATACAAAAAGGGCGTAAAAGACAAAAAAGAGAAAAAGGGGAGAAAAGACAAAAAAGACGGGAAATGCTGAGGTTTCGCCTTGCCAAGCCGTTTCCTTTTCGCTATACTATTAGGATAGTATAGGAGGGTTATCCTCCTTTTCAAATGCAGAAAAACCGAAAGGAAGAAAAAAACTATGAAATTAGGTATCGTAGGTCTGCCCAACGTGGGCAAAAGCACCTTATTTAATTCTATGACACTGGGCAAGGCAGAGGCAGCCAATTACCCCTTCTGCACCATCGACCCCAACGTGGGTGTGGTTCCCGTCCCCGATGAACGTCTGGCAAGGCTGACAGAAATGTATGATTCCGCAAAAACAACACCCGCGGTAATCGAATTTGTCGATATTGCAGGTCTGGTACGCGGTGCATCCAAGGGCGAGGGCCTTGGCAATAAATTCCTCAGCCATATCCGCGAGGTGGATGCTATCTGTCATGTTGTCCGCTGCTTTGAGGACACAAACGTTGTCCATGTGGACGGCTCCATCGACCCCATCCGTGATATTGAAACCATCAATCTGGAATTGATTTTCTCCGATATCGAAATTCTGGAACGCCGCATTTCCAAAACCGTAAAGCTCGCAAAGCAGGATAAATCTCTGCAAAGAGAACTGGATATTCTCTTGAAGCTGAAGGAAGCGCTGGAGGCAGGCAAGTCCGCAAGAAGCGTGGAATTTGATGCCCCCGAGGATTATGAATTCGTGCAGACCCTGACACTTCTGACCGCAAAGCCCGTGCTGTATGCCGCAAACGTCACAGAGGATGACTTGGCGGATGACGGTGCATCCAACGAATTTGTCGGCAGAGTCAGAGAATATGCCGCAGCAGAGCATAACGAGGTATTCGTGCTGTGCGCAAAAATCGAGGAGGAAATCTCCGATTTGGACGAAGCGGACAAAAAGGAATTCCTTGCCGAGCTGGGCGTGGAAACCAGTGGTCTGGATCGCCTGATTGCCGCAAGCTATAAGCTTCTGGGCTTAATCAGCTATCTGACCGCAGGGCCGCAGGAATCCCGCGCGTGGACCATCACCAAGGGCACAAAGGCACCGCAGGCGGCAGGCAAAATCCATTCCGATTTTGAACGTGGCTTCATCCGCGCAGAGGTTGTGCATTATGATGACCTCATGCGTTTGGGCTCCTATAACGCCGCAAAGGAGCAGGGCTTAGTCCGCTCCGAAGGCAAAGAATACGTCATGAAGGACGGCGATGTAGTGCTGTTCCGCTTCAATGTATAATCCTAAGTCGAAATCAGACATACAACAAAGCCCCCTATCCTAAGATAGGGGGCTTTTTGATTGCCTTTATTTATTCATCCAGTAAATTTTTAACCAGGAAGGAAACATCCGCCTTTTCCTTCAGAATCCCATTTTCATACATCCAATCCGCATTATTCTGCCATACGGAAACATCCTGAGACAGGAACTTCGCATCCTCTGTTTCCATTACGGGCAGTAGAATCTCCATGCTCTTTGTTTCCACTGTTTTGGAAAGCGGGAAGTTTTCCTCATTCTGGTGGTCAAGCAGAATCTGCAATGCTTCCTCAGGGTTTTCCTTCATGAAGTCAAAGCCCTTGCGGCAGGCACGCAGGAATTTCTCAATTTTTTCGGGGTTTTTATCCACTGCATCCTTCCCTGCCAAAAATACCAGCTCATAGCTCTGGGGAACGCCGTAATCGGTGGGGTAGAAATAGTTGATATCAAAGCCTTCCTCCTCCAGCTGCGGTACCTCGTGGTTTACCATGTTGCCTGTGGTTGCATCCACCTGTCCGGTTGTGGTTGCTGTCAAAAGGTCGAAGCCGACATCTACAAACTGGCAGTCATCCGCAGACAGCCCTACGTTTTTCAGCATAGATGCAATCTGTGCCTCGGAAAGAGCCGTACCGCTATAACCGATTTTCTTGCCTGCCAAATCCTCCGCACCCTTGATGCCGCTTTTTGCAAGGGAAATCACAACATTCAGAGAGCTTTGTGTCACTGCACCGACAGAAACAATCGGAACATTTTCCTCTACTGCCGTCTGGATTGCATCCTGCAAATAGTAAATCCCGATATCCGCCTTGCCTGCCGCCGGCATGGAAATGCCGTCATTTGTGTTGGCAGGAAAGTTGATAACCAGGTTCAGTCCCTCGTCCGCAAAATAGCCCTTCTCCTGTGCTACATACAGGAAGGAGTGAATCGCATTGGGATACCAGTCCAGAACAATGTTAAAATCCTCCAGAGCCGTATCATCCGTTTTTGCATCGGTTCCGCCGCCGCAGCCTGCCGCACCGAATGCCAGCACCGCCGCCATGCCAAGTGCCATCAGTTTCTTTTTCATAGCTTACCTTCTCCCTTCGTTCCGCGAGCCGTTACAGCTCTTTTCTCCATGTGATGATTTTCTTTTCTATCAGGGTAATGATGCCAACTGCCACCATTGCCACAACGGACAGCAATACCACAGGCGCAAAAACCCCTGCACCGTCCAGCTGTGTCATCATTCGTTTGCTGAAATAGCCAAGCCCCTTCTGCGCCCCAAGCCATTCCGCGATTGCCGCCCCGATTACGCTCATCGGCACAGACATCTTAATTGCGGAAAAGAAATGCGGCAGAGCCGTCGGCAGCTTCAGCTTTAAAAAAATATCCTTTTTTGTTGCACCGTAGGTAAAAAGCAACTCCTCCATTTCCCGCTTCGTCCCCTTCAGACCGTCAAAAACGGTAATCGCAATCGGGAAAAACGTCATCAGAATTGTCACAAGCACCTTACTCCAGATGCCGTAGCCAAACCAGAGGATAAACAGCGGCGCAAGGGCCGTTGTGGGAATCGTCTGGGATGCAATGATAACAGGGTAAAGCGTTTTTTCCAGTCTCGGATTCCAGTCCATCGAAATCGCAAGCAAAAGCCCCAGCACCACGGAAATGCAAAGCCCCAGTGCAGTAACGCCCATCGTTGCCGGCAGATGCACCAGAAGCAGCGGCTCTCTCAGCTCCCACAGCCGTACCAGAATCTGCGTGGGCGAGGGCAGGATATACGCCGCATTGATGCCCATTGCCGCCCCCTGCCAGAAAAGCAAGAGGATAAATACCAGTATCAAAGAAGAAATGTTTCGTTTCATAAGCGCACACTCCTTCTCAGCTTCCCAATCAGCCGTTCCTTCAAATCGACGATTTCGGGCTTTTTCAGATCATTTCTGTCCCGATGGGCAGGCAGAGGCACCTCTACCATTTCCATCGAAGAAAACGGTCTGTCCTGTATCACAAAAATCTTCTTCGACAGGAACACCGCCTCCTCTACGTCATGCGTGATAAAAAGAATCGTCTTATGGTAATGCTCCCATTGCTCCAGCAGCCATTCCTGCATTTCCACCCTCGTCAGGTAGTCCAGTGCGGAAAACGGCTCATCCAGCAGGAGCATATCCGCCCCCGAAAGCAGCGTGCGCGCAAAGGAAACCCTCTGCTTCATGCCGCCCGATAAATCCTTCGGGTATTTTTTCATATATTCCAGAAGCCCCACCTGCGTCAGCACATCCCTGCACCGCTTCGCCTGTTCCGCCGCAGGCACACCTGCCAGCTCCATCGGCAAACAGATATTTTTCTCAATCGTCCGCCATGGAAAAAGCAAATCCTTCTGCGGCATAAAGGCACTGTATTGCTTCTGCTCGCGGATGGGCTTTCCGTTCACCAGAATCTCGCCCTTCTGCAGCTGCTCCAATCCGTTGATTAAACGGAAAATCGTGCTTTTGCCACAGCCGCTCGCCCCGATGATCGAAACGAAATCCCTCTCCTCTACGGAAAAGGAGAGGTTCTCCATCATGGGGAACTCGTCCACCGCATAGCGGAAGGAAACATTTTTAAATTCCAACATCATCTGTACACCATTCCTTCTGTCTGCAAAGCTTCTCTTGCAGAGCCCTTTTTATTCAGGGATCTCCTCATAAGCCATATCCCAGAACATTGCCTCATAGCGGCTGCAGTTTTCAAAAATCTCCTTCAGATGCGCTTCTCTTTCCGCAGAAATATCCTTCCCCAGTTCGTTTACCAGATCAATGATTTCCTGTGTGGTTTCGCAGTATTCCTTGCTGCAATAGCCGCGCACCCATTCGCCGTACAAAGGATGCTCCAATGCCCCCGGTACATGCTGATGGTGCTCCCCAATCATCTGATAGCTCCATGCACAGGAAAGCACCGCCACCAGAATTTCCAGAGGGCCGCCCTTATATGCCTCATCCAGCATATAGGAGGTGTAGGACTGATTCGTCAGTGTGGATTTCGTGGTTGCTACCTCCTGCTCCGTAATCCCCAGACGGGACATATACGCCTTATGGATATTCATTTCGCCATCCAAGGTATCATGCACCATATAGGAGAAGCGTGTCATCAGTGCCTCGTCCTCTGTTTTCACCACGCCCATCGCAAATACCTTCGCATACTGCAAAAGATAACGATAATCCTGCACCATATAAAAACGGAATCTGTCCTCGCGCAGTGTCCCTTCGCCCAGTTCCTTTACAAAGGGCTGTTCCAGGTACCCGTCCCAGATAGGCTTTGCCACTGCATATAATCTGTCTGTCAAGCTCATGTTCTTCTTCCTTTCTTTTTCCTTTCCTCCGCAATAGAAAAGACCTTCTCCCATCGGGAAAAGGTCTGTTTGCTTTCCTTGTTTCGCTTCCCTCCGTTGGCATTAACCACATCAAGTTCAAAGGGTTGGCATTTCATCCTCTCAGCTGCATCAGCACCCCCAGCTTTTTGCTTTATTTCCTTGATTATAGCATATTTTTTTAAAATGGCAAATACTTCTTTTCTCAATTAGGGAAATTACGGGGAAAGCGCCTGTCGCTTTTCACAAAAATTTCAAAAAAACTTAAAATAATTTTACTTTACTTTTTCCGGAAAATGACTACACTAAAGAAGGTACAATTATACTTAAATTGCCAATAAATTGCCAACATAAAAGCGGAAGGGTTCGGGAAACCGTTTCGGTGTCCCGAATGGAATCCGCAGAGCGGGCTTTGCCCACTCGAGGAAAACTGCAAGTTTCTAAGCATTTATGCTGACGGAACTTGTCAGTTTATTCTTCTGTCCAACAAGTCAAAAACCTGTTTTTGACTTAATATTTTTTAGAAAGGAACCCCCCGGCTATGGATTATGATACTCAACTGATTAACCTTGCCCTTGATGCAGGCGAAATCATGCTTGCCTCAGGCGCGGAAACCTTCCGTGTGCAGGATACCATGCAGCGGATTCTCTCCGTTTCCGGCAAGGAAAAAATAGAAGCCCTGGCAATGTGTACCCTTCTGATGGTCACCTTGCCACGAGAGGAAAAGGGCCCTCTCTCTATGGCGCGCGCCGTCAAAAACCGCGATTTGAATTTTGAAAAAATCTGCGCCGTCAATGATATGTCCCGCGCCTTCGTCTCCGGCAAAATCAGCGTCACCGAAGCCTTAGACCATTGCCGAAATATTTATCATGCCCCGAATTTCAAGTTCCGCACGCGCGTCTTCGGCTATGCTCTCAGCGGTGCCTGCTTTGCGTTTATGGTCGGCGGCTCTGTGCAGGATTTTCTGGTATCCTTCGTCATTGCCCTTCTCATGGGCTGTACGCTGGTCTATCTGGAACGCAAGAAGATTCCCTTCTTTGTCGCCCCTCTGATGGGCGGTCTGGTTACGGGTCTTGCCGCCTGCACGGCGCATGTGTTCCTTCCTGCCACCCGGCTGGATAAGCTGATTATCGGTACCATGAAGGTGCTTCTGCCGGGGCTTGCGCTTTCCAAGGCAATGCGAGATTTGCTTGAGGGCAACCTCATCAGCGGCAATTCCAAGGTGGTTGAGGTTCTGCTCATTGCCTGCTCCATCGCCGCAGGGGTTGCTGTTGCGCTGACGCTGTTTCAAATGACTGAATGAACGGAGGAAATCCCATGAATACAACCTTGTTTTTCTATCTTGTGCATCCCTTGGTTGCGCTCTTTGCAAGCGTAGGCTATGCCATCGTCTGCAATGCCCCCCGGAAGGAAATCCCCTATTGCGGGCTGACCGCCTTCCTCTGCTGGCTGGTTTATCAGCTTGTCCTTCGGCATGATGGCTCGTCCTTTCTGGCAACGCTTCTGGCAACCTTTGCCGCAACAGGCTTTGCGCGCTTTCTTTCCTACCACCGCATGCTCCCGACGATTGTCTATCATATCCCCGGCATCCTGCCTTTAGTACCCGGTGCGGCGGTCTATCGCTGCATCACCTCTGCCATGGAAAGCCGCGTGCTGGAAACAACCGCAAATATTCTGACTGCGCTAAAGCTGGCAGGTGCCATCGGCATCGGCTCTGTTATCATTCTGGTTCTGCCGCAGGCATGGTTCTCTTTCTTCCCCAGATTAAAGAGAAAAAACAGCTGAGCCGAATTTTATCAAACGAAAGGAGAAACGCCTTATGGATAACGATACAAAGCTTATCAATCTCGCTCTGGATGCAGGCGAAATCATGCTGAAAAACGGCGCAGAAACCTTCCGTGTGCAGGATACCATGAAACGGATTCTCTCCACCACAGGCAGAGAAAAAATCGAAGCAACCGCCATCTCCACCGCCCTCATCGTCACCCTCCCGCGTGAGGAAAAGGGTCCCCTTTCCATGATGCGCGGTGTCCGCACCCGTACCATCAATTTTGAAAAGGTCTGCGAGGTCAATGATATGTCCCGCGCCTTTGTTTCGGGCAAAATCTCTCTGGATGAGGCCATTGAGCGTCTGAAGGAAATCCATCAGTTTTCCTTCTATCCCCTCCCGATTCGCGTTTTCGGCTACGGTCTGATTTCGGGCTGCTGCTCCTTTCTGGATACGCCCTTCTTTCTGGATGGCTGCATTGCCTTTGTCATCGGGCTGTTTTTAGGCTGTCTGGATATCTGGCTTGGCAAAAAGAAAATCCCCTATTTCTTCGGGCCGTTTCTGGGTGGTGTTGCGGCAGCATGCCTTGCCTGCCTCATTCAGCCGCACTTCCCCTCGGCGCATATCGGCACCATCATCATCGGCAGCATCATGCCGCTTCTGCCGGGTATGACCTTCGCAAAGTCCATGCGTGACCTGCTGGAAGGCAACCTCATCAGCGGCTACACCAAGGCGGTCGAAGCCCTTGTCATTGCCTGCTCTCTGGCAGGCGGTGTCGGTCTGACCCTGTCCTATTTCATGTAATGCGCATAAAAAAGCGAAGGCTATCATCTTCTGATTTCCTTCGCTTTTTTTATGCTTTTTTATAGTTCTCTCCTGCCCTCCAAGGCTCTGGAAAGCGTAATCTCGTCCACATATTCCAAATCGCCGCCAACCGGAACACCGTTTGCGATTCTTGTCACCTTCACATCCAAGGGCTTCAGCAGCTTTGCAAGATACATCGCCGTTGCCTCCCCCTCCACATTCGGGTTGGTCGCAAGAATGACCTCCTCCACCGTGCCGTCTATGCGGCTGAGCAGCTCCCGAATATGAATATCCTGCGGGCCAATGCCCGTCATGGGAGAAATTGCTCCATGCAGCACATGATACACGCCATGGAATTCCTTCGTCCGTTCATACGCCGCCATATCTCTGGGGTCCTCCACCACCATAATCACCGAATGGTCGCGCTTCGGGTTCGCGCAGACGGGGCAGATTTCCTCCTCTGTCAGGTTGCAGCAGACAGAACAGTATTTCACCTCGTCCTTCGCCGCAAGAATGGCTTCGGAAAGCGCCGCCACCTTCTCTCTTGGCAAATTGATGATGTGAAATGCCAGTCTCTGTGCGGATTTTCCGCCAATCCCCGGCAGTGCCGCCAGTTCCTCAATGAGCCTTGTCATCGGGTTGCCGTAATAATTCATGCTGTCCCTTCTTTATCAGAACATACCGCCTAAGCCGCCGGTCATTCTGCCCATTTCTGCGTTATACATTTCCTCTACCTGACGAATTGCCTCGTTCACAGCGGAAATGATTAAATCCTCCAGCATTTCCACATCATCGGGATCTACCACATCGGGGTTGATTTTCAACTCCTGAATTTCCTTTTTCCCTGTGATAACAACCTTCACAGCACCGCCGCCGCTGGTCATTTCCAGTGTCTTTGCCTGCAGCTCCTCCTGCTTTTCCATCATCTGTTTCTGCATTTTCTGCGCCTGCTTCATGAGGTTATTCATATTCATACCACCCATGCCGCCGGGAAAACCGCCTTTTGCCATGTCTGATTCCTCCTTATATTTCATAAACCTAATCCTTTTTATTTTATCTGAAATTGCGCCGTCTGGCAAGTGTCATTCCACATCCGCCTCCGGGAAATACTGTCCCAGAAGGCTTGCAAATTCCGCATCCGCCTCCGCAGAGGGTGTCCCCTCCTCCTTGCCGTATGCTGCTTCTCTCCATTTTTCATATTCATCCTTCGTGGTGGTTCGCAGCTCAAAGCTTTTGCCTGTTTCCTTCTCCAGAACTGCCGCAATCTTGTCCATGCCGCGCTGAATCATATCCGTGAGCGCAGGATATGCGCAGATGAGATAGAGAAATTCGTCCTCCTTGAAGCCGATTTCCACCTTGGAAAGCATCCCCTTCAACACCGCATCCTCCACGTCATTGCGCAGCAACGCCCATTTCTCCTGTACTTCCTTCCTGTCCTCGGGCAGTGCAGGAGGTCTGCGCTTGGGCTTGGGCTTTTCCTTGGGCTTTTCTGTCGGTGCCGCCTGCGTGATGGCAACCGGCACGCCTTCTTCCATCTTCCGCTCCAGCTCGCCCAGTCTTGCCGCCAGGGCAGTCAAATCCTTCTCCGTCCATGGCGCACAAAGCTTCATCAGCTCCACCTCCAGCAGAATCCGCTCATTCGTTGCCCATTTCATTTCGCTCTGCAAATCGGAAAATTTCCCGATGAAATAAATCAGCTCTTCCGGTGAAAGCACTCCTGCCGCCTTTTTCAGCCGTTCTCCGTCCTCCGCGGATAAATCCAGAATCCGCGTCACATCGGGCAGCGTTGCCGCCATCAGCAGGTTCCGCAGGTGCTGCAAAAGCTCCGTCACAAACTGCTTCACATCTCTCCCGTCCTGCATCATCTGCTCCACCAGAAGCATCGCCTCTTTCGCATCCCGTTTCGCAAGCGCGTCCGTCATTTCAAAGAAAATCGTCTGGTCAACCGCGCCCATAATATCCAGTACCTTTTCCAGCGTAACCTCCTCGCCGCTGAAAAAGGCAAGGCACTGGTCTAAAATGCTCAGCGAATCACGCATCGAGCCGTCCCCCAGATGTGCCACATAGCGCACCGCCTCAGGGGTCGCCTGCTGTCCCTCCTCCTTCAGATAGCCCATCAGCGTTTGGGCAATCGTCTCCGTAGTAATCCTGCGGAAATCAAACCGTTGTACGCGCGAAAGAATCGTTGCCGGCACCTTCTGTGGGTCTGTTGTCGCCAGAATGAAAATCACATGTGCAGGCGGCTCCTCCAGTGTTTTCAGAAGCGCATTGAACGCCGCCGCCGAAAGCATGTGTACCTCGTCAATGATATAGACCTTATATTTCCCCTGTGTCGGCGGATATTTCACTTCCTCGCGAATCTCGCGGATGTTGTCCACACCGTTGTTGGAGGCCGCGTCAATCTCAATTACATTCACGCTTCTCCCTGCCAGAATATCCTTACAAACGGCACACTCGTTGCAGGGCTCGCCGTCCGCCGTGGGGTTCGTGCAGTTGATGGCTCTGGCAAAAATCTTCGCCGTAGAGGTTTTCCCTGTGCCCCTTGTGCCGCAAAACAGATACGCATGGGACACGCGCCCCGTTTTCATCTGATTTTTCAGCGTTCTGACGATATGCTCCTGTCCGATGACGCTCTCAAACGTCTGCGGGCGGAATTTTCGATATAAAGCCGTATAAGCCATAAGCACACTCCTCTTTTTTTCCGAATCAAATCGGACATTCTTTTGCTATGATACCACAGTTTTCGGAAAAATGATACTCTCCTTACGCCGCATGCACAGGCAGGGTGACAGCAAAGGTTGTCCCCTGTGCGTCGCTTTTTGCAATGCGGATTGTGCCGCCGTGCAGCTCCACAATCTTCCGCACCAAGGTCAGTCCCAGCCCTACGCCGCCGTATGCCCGACTGCGCGATTTATCCACACGGAAGAACGGCTGAAAAATGGTTTCCCTGTCTGCTTCAGGAATCCCGCTTCCCGTATCCTGCACCAGAATCTCCACCGTATCCGCCCGTTCCTCTGCCGAAACGCGCACCGCTCCGCCCTCTTTGTTGTAGCGAATGGCATTTTCCACCAGATTAAACAGCAGACGATACAGCAGAATATCGCTTCCCTGCAAAAGCACCTCTCCCGTCGCTTCCTGTAAAAGCGAAATCTGCCGCTTCTCTGCCATAGGGGAAAGGTCTGCCAGCACCTCCTCAATCAGTGCCGTCAGCTCTACCGCATCTGCCCGTTCAATCGTGTTCATTTCGCTCATTTCCAGAAGCGTTTTCACCAATTTTGAAAGCCGCTCCGTCTGTTCCTTCAGCATGGCAAGCAGCTCCGCCGTTTCTGCGTCCATGTCGGGGTGCGCCGTTTCCTCGTATAATTCCAGCTGCGCCTGCATCATTGCCAAGGGTGTGCGGAATTCATGCGCCGCATTGCCGTTAAACTCCTGTAAGGAAGAAAACGCATCCGAAAGCCGCCGCACCATGGCCTCAAAGGAATGGCTGAGCGCCTGAAATTCGGGAATCTGCTGCTCCTCCGATTGATATTGCATTAAGTTTTCTGCTTGGATTTGCGTAATTCTGTCGGAAAAGCTTCTGAGCGGTCTAAGGGCATAGCCGCTCACAAAATAAGTAATACAGCCGCTCACCAGCGTAATCAGAAGGGTGATCAGCCAGCTGCTGAGCGTAAAAATTTTCTTGGTATCGTTGATTTGTATTTCAAAATCGGGAGGAAGCTGCTCCACATCCGCGCCGGGAATGGAAATCATAAAATCCGCCGTCGGTGTCTGATGAAAAATTGCCTGTCCCAGCTTATCCATATAAAACATGCCTGCTCTGGAAAGTGCCAGATTCAAAAAAATACAGGTAGCGGCAATCAGCACCGCCGTCATCAGCGTCAGTCTCCATTGTAAAGAAAGTCGCTTCATTTCCGCTCTCCCCCTATCCGATATCCTTCCCCGACCTTGTTTGTAATCGGGTCATAGTTCAGCTCTGCCTTCAGCTTCTTTCGCAGCGCAGAAATATGCACCCGAATGGAATTGCTGAAGGCATCCACACTGCCGTCCCAGACATGCTCCATCAGCTCCTCCTGACTAATTGGTCTGCCCTGATGCAAAAGCAGATATTCCAGAATCCCCTTTTCCTTTCTGGTCAGACGAATCTGCTTCCCATTTACAAGGGCTTCTCTGGTGCGGGTGTCAAAGGAAATGCCGCCGCAAACCAAGGCTGTGCTTTGCTGAATGAACTGCCTGCGTGTCAGGCTGCGCACCCTTGCCGCCAGCTCCTGCAAATGAAAGGGCTTTTCCAGATAATCGTTCGCCCCTGCATCCAAGCCCGCAACCTTATCCGCAACCTGACTGCGTGCGGATAAAATCAGCACCTTTGTTTCCGCATCCGTTTGGCGCAGCCGCTCCAAAACCTCCATGCCGTCCATCCCCGGCAAATGCAAATCCAGCACAATCAAGTCATACTGCTCTATCAAAAGCCGCTCCAACGCCTCTGCCCCGTCATAGCAGCAATCCACCTCATAGCCTGCATGGTGCAGGCTTTTGGCGATGGTATCGCAAAGCATCCGCTCATCCTCAACCACCAAAAGCTTCATGGCTCTGCCTCCTTTCCGATTTCCTTCACTTTTTTCCTTTTTTAGTATACCATAAAGAAATAAAATAAAAATTAAGATTTTTCTTAACAGAGATTTTATTTCGGATGTTGTATACTGGTTTCATCAAAAAAATAAAAACGAAACAGTCCCCCCTTGAACGAAAGGAAGAAATCCATGAAAAAAGAACTCGCAACGCCGGTTTCTCAGCTTGCCGCTCTTGCACTCGGCATCGGCATGATGGGCTACGGCGCATATCGCGGAGAGGCAGCTGTTGTGCTCTCTAAAGCAATCAAATTATGTCTGGAGTGTGTCGGCATTGGCTAAAAAACAAATAAAATCCTATCTTCTGGCAAGAATACGAGGAGGTATTCAGCTTTTGGCAACACTTTTGAGCAACCTCCATCTGCCAAATTTCCTGAAAGGCACCATTTTTCAGGGCAGCACCAAGCAGGTCTGTGTACCCGGTCTGAATTGCTATTCCTGCCCGGGGGCAGCGGGCGCGTGTCCCATCGGGGCCATGCAGGCAGTGGTCGGCTCCTCAAAGTTCAAGTTTTCCTATTATATTACGGGAATGTTGATTTTCATCGGCGTTCTGCTGGGAAGATTTGTCTGCGGCTTTCTCTGCCCATTCGGTTGGTTTCAGGATCTGCTGCATAAAATCCCGACAAAGAAATTTTCAACCAAAAAACTCAGTGGCCTTCGCTATCTGAAATATCTCATTTTGGTTGTTATGGTTTTTCTTCTGCCTGCGCTTGTGGTAAACGTAGTCGGCATGGGAAACCCCTTCTTCTGCAAATATCTTTGTCCGCAGGGGGTGTTGGAGGGTGCTATTCCGCTCTCCCTCGCCAGCACGAGCATCCGCTCCGCCCTCGGCTCGCTGTTTGCATGGAAAAGCTGTGTGCTTGCGGCTGTGATTATCCTGAGCATACTGTTCTATCGCCCCTTCTGCAAATGGATTTGCCCCTTGGGTGCGTTTTACGCATGGTTTAACCGCATTTCCCTTTTGCAGCTTCAGGTGGATCAAAGCAAATGTATCTCCTGCGGCAAATGCGGCAGGGTGTGCAAAATGGACGTTGCTGTTCCTCAGACACCGAATCATAACGAATGTATCCGCTGCGGTGCCTGCATCACAGCCTGTCCCACACAAGCAATTCACTATCAATACGGATGTAAAAAACAGAAAACGGAGGAAACAAAATGAAAAAAAGAATTTTACTTTTCGCAGTCTCTCTTATTTTCGTCCTCGGCTTTACTGCCTGCGGCAAGGCAAAGCAAAGCGCAGAGGAGCTGATTCAGCAGGAAAATGAAATCATTGCAGAGCATCAGGATTTATGGGATCTCGCCTTTAATGCGGTAGATAAGGACACTGTCGGCTCTCAAACAGGCGATTATGCCGATTTTCTGAAAATGGCTCTGGAAAATATAAAGGATCAGCTGAGCAGCGAGAATTTCAAGACCCTGAGTGAGGATGTCAAAAAAATCAAGGCTCTGGAAGAGCAGCTTGCCGCTTTGCCGCAGGAGGACAGCAACCCCACCGGCACCTCTCTGGACAGCGCAAAGAGCTTTCCCGCCTTTACCGGCAAGGACTTTGACGGCAACGCCGTAGATGAAAGCCTGTTTACCAACAATAGCGTAACTCTGGTAAATTTCTGGTTCAACGGCTGCAGTCCTTGCGTTGGGGAGCTGCCTGCCCTGCAAAAGCTGCATGATTCCCTACAGGAAAAGGGCGGTGCCGTTGTCGGCATCAACGTGGAAACTCTGGATGAAAACGAGGATACCATTGCTGCCGCAAAGGAAATTATGAAAAAGCAGGGTGCATCCTATCAGAACATCTATTTCGATTCCGATAGCGAGGCAGGTAAGCTGGCACTTTCTGTAATGACCTTCCCCACCTCTGTTCTCATTGACAGCGAAGGCAATATTGTAGGTGATGTCATCGTAGGCGGTCTGGATAACGAAAAGACCATGGCAAGTGTGCAGAAGCAAATTGATGAAATTTTAGCAAAATAAGAAAAAAAACACAAAAGAAAAAGCAGGTGTTGTCGGCGAAAGCCACAGCCCTGCTTTTTTTGCTGTTTTGATTGTTTCAAAAATAAATAAGGTCCGCACACCCGCTGTTGCCACAGCGCCCCACGCGTTACCTTCTTCCACGGCTCCATTCAGGCACCCTTACTACACACACAAGTAGACTGCTTAGTGCTGCTGCCTTCCGACCCTGACACGATTCACAGGCTCATGTTGCGTAAGACCCAAACTTCAACACCGCTTTCAAAGGGCAGACCATCAAGCCCTGCGTCGAAAGCGAGCATCACCCTCACTATAGCGGATTGTGAGTACAGGGCACCGCTACCACCCCGGCTAGTGCGGAAATATCATCACTCCCAAGCCGAAGCCACAGGAGAATTTCACTGATATAACTATGTTATTATACACGCTCATTGGTTTTCTGTCAATGGCGCTGCATTGGCATTTTTACGAAAACGCTTAAAAAACCGCTTCATAATCTCGCTGCATTGGGGTTGCAAAACGCCCTCCTCCACTGCCACCTGATGGTTGAGCCTTGGTTCATTCAGCACATCCAGCACAGAGCCGGCGCAGCCTGCCTTGCTGTTTCTTGTCCCGAAAACCACCCTTGGGATGCGCGCCTGCACGATTGCCCCCGCGCACATGGGGCAAGGCTCTACGGTAACATAAAGCACACAGTCCTCCAGCCGCCAATCCCCCACGATTTTCGCCGCCGCATCAATCACGTCAATCTCCGCGTGGCGCAGAGGATTTTTGTCGGTATTGCGCAGGTTATGCCCTCTTGCGATAATCTCGCCGTTTCGCACCATCACCGCGCCAATCGGCACCTCGCCTGCCGCAAGCGCCTTCTCCGCCTCCGCCAGTGCTTCTGTCATATATTTCTCGGATTCCGTCATTTTTATTCCTCCGCAGCCAGATAGAGCTGTCCCCTTCTGTCCTCATTATCCGCAACGAACCAGTAGTCCTCCCTGCCATTTCCGTCAAAATCGCAGGGATAGATGCACTGTCCGTACTGGATATCCTCATTCGCGGTTTTCAGTCCTTTTTCCGTCAGGATATATCGAATCGTGGTAGCCGTGGTATCGCAGGCATAAATTTCCTGCACGCCGTCCCCATTCAGGTCGCCGCTCATAAGCGGGCCATAGAAGTTTTCCACGCCCACATGCGTACTCCAAAGCTTACGGAAGCTGTCATTCACCGCATGGTAAACATACAAATCCATCCCATCCGTCAGAATATATTCCTTTACGCCGTCCCCATCCAAATCCGTGATGTGGCACTGCGTCACCTGATGGCGCAGCTTTCTTGTGCCGGTATTCTGCCAGCTGCCGTCCTTTTCCTCATAAATCTCCATATTTTTATCAATAAAAAGATACAGCCTGCCGTCCTCCGCGCCCAGTGCAGTGCAAAGCTCCCCCTCCAGAGGGATTTCCCCTGCCACGTTCAGTCTGGAATCGTAAAGCATCACCCGTTCCGCGCGCGTATAGGTCTTTTCGCTTTCGCCCTCGCCGCTTTCCTCAATACTGGAAACCAGAACCGCCAGTCTTGCGTCATCCTCCTTTAAAAACGCCGCCGAGGTCGCCTCTAAGCCGCGCCCATAGGAAAAGCTGCGGTAACGGCTCAGCCCGTTGGAATAGCGGTAGACCTCTGCCTTGCCGCCACGGATGGAAACCGCCAGCCGCCGTCCCTTCGCATCCTGCCCGACAGAGTAAATCCCCTCTGCGGAAAATTCCCCTCTGCCCGTGCGGAAGGAGGTCGGCATCCCTGTCCAGCTTTCATACGCCCGAAAGCCGCCATCCGCCAGAAACGGGTTGCGCTCCTTTAGGCTGTAATAGCCGTTATCATAGCCGCCGCTGTAGGCCACCCCTGCCAGAGAGCCGCCTACAAACCAGCATTGCAGTGTCCCTGCCGCATCGCCGTTATAGTGCAGCAGCGCCGCCTGCGCCAGTACGGCATCCTGTCCTGCCTTTCCCTTCAGGTTATATTCGCAGGCGGAGGAGGCATCAAACAGCCGTTCATTTTCCTCCGTTGCCTCCGGCACAACTGCCGCCCCAAAGCTCAGGCTGCTGTGGTCATATTCCCAATAAAAATCCTCTGTCACCTTGTCGATGGATTCCTCATACGCCTCCTGCTCGGCAGCACTGAGACTAAAGGTATCCTCCTTTGCGCCGCAGCCGCTGAGCAGAAGCAGACTTGCCAGAATCGTCATCCATTTCTTCATAGTATTCCCTCTCTCAAAAAAGAACCGTCCGAAACGCCGCTTTCAGCCGCTCTTTTCGGTTTCCTTCGTTTTCCAGAATGATAAAAACAAGTGCTTCCTTTGTAAGTATATGCTACGATTATACCCTATCCAACCTCAAAAAACAAGCCGCACCAGTGCCACAGCCGCAAAGATGCCGACAAGGTTTGCCAGAAGGGCGCAGGGCAGCGTATATCTCGTTTTCCGAATCCCGACAGAAAGAAAATACAGGCTCATCGTATAAAACACCGTTTCCGTGCAGCTCATCATGACAGAGGCCGTTCTGCCCAGAAAGGAATCCGGGCCATACTTCGCAAAAAGGTCGGTCAGAAGTCCGGTTGCCGCGGAGGAGGAAACAAGCCGCACCAGACTTAACGGTGCCAGCTCTGCCGGAAAGCCGACTGCCTCTGCCGCCGGGCGAATCAGCCGCACCAGAATGTCCAGAAGCCCCCCTGCGCGCATCACCTCCACCGCCATCATCAGACCAATTAGGGTCGGCAAAATATCCAGAACCGTCTGCAGGCCCTCCTTCGCCCCCTCCAGAAACACCTCATAAATATCCATTCGCTGCAAGCACCCGAATACCACAATGCACAGCACCGTAACAGGAATCAGCAGATCGGATATCGTCAGCAGTATCCCCACGCTATCCCCTCCCCTCCAATGCCTTCGCCGCAAGCGTACCAACCAGCGTCGTAAGCATCGTTGCCGCAATCCCCACTCCGATAATCTCCGCCGGATTCTGCGAGCCGTATTCCATGCGGTACGCCAGAATATTCATCGTAACCAGCTGCAGGGAGGTCATGTTCACCGTCAGAAACATACACATTGCCGCCGATGCCCGTCCCTTTTCCTCTCGGTTCAGCCTCTGCAGCTCCTTCATCGCCATCAGTCCGGCAGGTGTTGCCGCCCATCCAAGCCCCAGAAAATTCGCCACAAAATTCGTAGCGATATATTTTCTTGCAGGATGCAGCCGCGGCACGGAGGGAAAGAGAAAATCCATCAGCGGTGTCAGCCTTGCGGCAAGCCGGTCAATCATACCGCCCCGCTCCGCAATCTTCAGCACCCCCGACCAAACCGAAATTACCCCTGCCATGGCAAGCGCCAGCTCCACCGCAGAGCGTCCGCCGCTTAAAATCGCCCCCGTCACCATATCCATTCTGCCCAGAAACGCGCCCGTCAGAATTCCGCCAATCAAAAAAAAGCCCCAAATGCCGTTTAACATTTCCGCCTCCCCCCTCTCGTTAGTTTATGTTTGCTTCCTTTCTCTCATGAACCTTTTTTCCCCTCAGAAAAATTGCAGTAAAAAACTCCGAATCTTCTTCAAAAAATGTGATTTTTGTTGAAAATTGTTCTTTTTTATGTTAAGATTTAATAAATATTCCGGCAAAAAACAAACAGTAATAAATTTTAGGGGGAAGCGAACAATATGAAATCAACAGGTATCGTAAGAAAAGTGGATGAATTGGGAAGAGTTGTTCTGCCCATCGAGCTTCGCCGCAACATGGGAATCGAAATCAAGGATTCTCTGGAAATCTTTGTTGATGAAAACACCATTATCCTGCAAAAATACGAACCTGCCGATATCTTCACAGGCAGTATGGATGATTTAATTGATTATAAGGGCAAAAAGGTTTCCAAGGCTTCTATTTTGGAAATGGCAAGAATTGCCGGTCTGGATGTGAAATAAGCACTCGCACACAAAGCCCGTTCCTTATGATGACAGGAATTCGGGCTTTTTTTATTGCTTTTTTCTCTCTTCCTCCCCTTTTTTATTGACAAGCCCCCCTCCACCCCCTACAATAGTCATATCTCAGATATTTCGTATGCAAACTAAATTGAGGAAAGGCGTGAACCAAAAATGAATCTCACATTTGAAGGAAGTAAAAATTATGTAGCCAGCGAAGAGCTGATGCGTTCTGTAAATATTGCCATCGCCCTGCAAAAGCCCCTGCTCATCAAGGGCGAGCCCGGTACCGGCAAAACCATGCTTGCCGAAGCAATTTCGCAGGCTCTTGGCAAAAAGCTTATCATCTGGAATATCAAATCCACCACAAAGGCGCAGGATGGTCTCTATGTGTATGACGTTGTGCAGCGTCTGTATGATTCCCAGTTCGGCAATGAGGGCGTGGATGATATCGGCAAATATGTCAAGCTTGGCAAGCTTGGCGAAGCGTTCCACAGCGACGAGCAGGTCATTTTGCTGATTGACGAAATCGATAAAGCCGATTTGGAATTTCCCAACGACCTTCTGTGGGAATTGGATAAAATGGAATTTTATATCCCCGAAACAAAGGAAACCGTTAAGGCAAAGCAGCGCCCCATCGTGATTATCACCTCCAATGCGGAGAAGGAGCTGCCCGATGCCTTCCTGCGCCGCTGCATCTTCCATTATATTGAATTCCCCGATGCAGAGCAGATGGAGGAAATCATCAAGGTGCATTTCGACCATGTGGAGGAAAACGTACTGAAACAGGTGCTTGCCACCTTCTATTGGATTCGTGGGCTGTATAATATCCAGAAAAAGCCCAGTACCTCTGAGGTCATCGACTGGATTCGCGCACTGGAGCTTGGCGGCGTGCCTGCATCCAAAATCAAGGAAGCCGTCCCCTTCGCAGGCGTTCTCTTGAAAAAGAACGAGGATATCGATACCATGCGTAAATTTTTGAAGTAAGTAGGTGAGTGACTGATGTTTACTTCATTTTTCTATCTCCTTCGTGCCAGAGGGCTGAAGGTTTCCCTCAACGAGTGGATGTCCCTCATTGAGGCGCTCGATAAGGGTCTGCATCATTCCTCCTTTACAGGGTTTTATTATCTCTGCCGTGCCATTCTGGTCAAAAGCGAGGCGGATTTTGATAAATTCGACGGTGCCTTTCTGGAATATTTCAAGGATATGGAGCGTGCTACGGATGAGCTGCCCAAGGAGCTGTTGGATTGGCTGAATAAACCGAGAGAGGAGCTGGACGGCAGCTTCAGCGAGGAGGACCTTCTCCGCAACCTCGGTCTTTCCGAGCAGCAGATTCAGCAGATGTTTCTGGAGCGTTTGCAGGAGCAGCACGAGCAGCATAACGGCGGCTCAAAATGGATTGGCACCAGAGGCGCGTCCCCCTTCGGCAATAACGGACAGATTGATAAGGGCATTCGTGTCGGCGGCAAAAGCCAGAAGCGCAGTGCCTTTCAGGTGGCAGGCGAACGAAAATTCCGTGATTTCCGTGAGGATAATATCTTGGATACCCGTCAGTTCCAGATGGCCTTCCGCCGTCTGCGCCAGTTTTCCGCCCGTGCGGATGAGGCAAGAACAGAATTTGATGTGGACGGCACCATTCGCGAAACCTGCGACAATGCCGGCAATCTGAAGGTGGTCTATGATAAGCCCCGAAGAAATACCGTCAAGGTGCTCCTTCTCATGGACAGCGGCGGCTCTATGGATTATTACAGCCGCATGTGCTCTGCGCTGTTTCAGGCGGTGCGTAATTCCAATCATTTCAAGGATTTGCAGGTGTTCTATTTCCATAACTGCATCTATTCCAAAATCTTCAAGGACCCTCGCATGCACCCGAATTCTGCCATCCCGACCGAATGGATTCTGCAAAATATCAGCAGTGAATATAAGGTCATCATCGTTGGGGATGCCCAGATGGACCCCTATGAGCTGATGGAGGGCAGCTGGTATAGCTATGGCTCCCGCGACCGCACCCCCGGTATCGAGTGGCTCAAGCGCTTCAAGGAAAAATACCCCCATATCGTCTGGCTGAACCCCTCCGAGCGTCCCTATTGGGGCGGCTGGTGGGCAAAAACCTACGATATTTTGGCAAATGAATTTGATATGTATCGCCTGACCTTGGACGACCTAAACAACGCATTAAAGAAACTCATGGTGAACCGATAAACTGATTTTTACCCCTGTTTGATATCCAACAGGGGTTATTTTTTGCGTTCCGCTAAATTGATAATCTTCTTCTTTTTCTTTTTGGCATACTGCAATGTTGCGTAAGCTCCGCCTTCCTTCCGCTCTACCATCGCAATCACATAATCCGCCTGCTCTACCATCCAACGATTTCGCAGTACAATCGCATGCTTATAATGCACTCCCTCTAATATGGATGGTATCAGCACCAAATCAAACATGCTTTCATAATACGCCGAATTCACATTGATTCTTTTTTGCAGATACGGCAATACAAGAATCAAAGATATTTCCTTTTCCCTGTATTGTCTTTTCAGCAATCGCACTGCCGCCGCGCACAAATTGTCAAATTTCCCCATTCCGCCTACAAAACATTCTATCGGCGATTCCGTATATTGTATGATTTCTTCCAATACCTCTGTAATATCCTCCGCCTGCACCCCACAAACATCTCTATGTCCTGCGAATGTACATCGAATCATGATATCCCCCACCTTTTTTCCTCTGCATAAAATTTTCGCAAGTTATAAACTATATAAATAGTATATCTATACAGTTTATTATAACGAACCTTAACAAAAGATACAATGTAGAAAAATATGCAGAGGAGGGTTGCTTGATGGAGCTTGATTACAAAGCAATCGGAAAAAGAATCAAAATCGCACGCATCCAAGCCGAGCTTTCTCAGGAAGCATTAGCCGAAAAGGCAGACCTTTCCCCTACTCACATGAGCAATATCGAAAATGCCAATACAAAGCTGAGCCTGCCGATGCTGATTTCCATTGCAAATGCGCTTTCCGTATCTGCGGATACTCTGCTTTGCGATTCTGTTATCCATTCCAAGGAAATTTTCGCACAGGAAATCCAAAGCGCCGTAGCGGACTGCGATGAATATGAAATTCGCATCCTAACGGAAATTCTGAAAGCATCCAAGCGCGCACTGCGGCAGAATAAAAAATTGAATCAGCACTAAAAAAGAACCCAAAAGGGTTCTTTTTTGTTTGGAAAGCCTGCTTTCGCCTTATCTTGCCATTCTCTTTCTGTAAGAGAAAGAGGACGGGTGATTCCGCCCAATCAGCACATAAATCACAATCGACAGCAGATTAAACACAGACATCCCCGTAAACATCGTCTCATACCCAAACGAGGAAATCAGTCCCCCTGCAATCGCGCCGCCAATGCCGATGCCGATATCATACGCGCAGAGGAAGGTGGAGTTTGCACTGCCGCGCTTTTCGGGTGGTGCAATCGCCACCGCCATGGACTGCAATGCAGGCTCCAGTCCGCCGAAGCCAAAGCCGGAAAGCACTGCCGCCAACAGATACGTCACCGTATTCGGAAACAGCCCCAAAAGCAAAAACGCCGCAAACATCGCAATATTACAGCTATAGGCAAAAATCCCCTCGCCATGGCGGTCTGTCACCTTTCCTGCCGTCATACGCATAATCAGCACCGTCACTGCCATAATCACAAAGAATAAGCCGCCGCTCGGCAAGCCCTTTTCCGCCGCAAATTTTGCCGCAAAATTTTCCAGTGCGCCATAGGTAAACATGAAAACCACCGCTGTCAGCGAAGCAGGAACCGCATTTTTATCAAATAGCCCTTTCACGCTCAGCGGCTTTTTCTCCACCGCAATATTCGGTGCTTTCAGCAGGAAAAACAGCACCAGTGCAAGCGCAATCGAAAGGCTCCCGAACAGAAACAGCACGGAAAATCCGCATTTTTCCATCAATGCCAAGCCAATCGCCGGCGCAACCGCCGTTGCCAGTGCCGTTGCCAGTCCGAAAATGCCCATGCCCTCCGCAAAACGGGAGCGCGGCACGCTGTCTGTCGCAATGGTCGCGGTCGAGGTATTGGAAAACGCCAACGCCGCCCCATGCACCATACGGCACACAAATGCCAGCACCAGTGTATGCAGAAACAGATACCCCAGCGGCATCAGAAGCATCCCCAAAAGCCCCACTGCCAAAATCATTTTTCGCTTCCCGTTATCGAGCATCCACCCGATGAACGGACGGCAGACCACCGAAACCACGCAGAACAGCGCAACCGCCATCCCTGCTACCGCCTCCGAGCCGCCGAGTGCCTCAATATAAAACGGAAACGTCGCCAGTATCGCCAGATGGTTCAGAAATACCAGAAAATTGATGATAATAATAAATACAAAATCCTTCCGAAAAAGCTTTTCCTCCTGCAAAAAAATACCTCCTTTTACCTTTTTCCGTTAAAATAAAAAAATGCGCTGCCAATATGGTAATCACAATCGGATTTACGCATATCAGCAACGCATTGCACTTATGTTATACCACATTTTTTCTGTTGATGTAAGAAAAAATTTTGTTTTTTGCAAAAAAAATACACCGTACCCACAACAACGGATACGGTATATTCTTTAGAGGTATATTTTTTAGACTTTGAAAGGTGTCTTAAGTCTACTTCCTTAGCAAAATCAGTCTACCTTTACGGTCCAGCCGAATTTATCTTCCTTCAGACCCCATTGTACGCCTGTCAGCTCGTCATAAACCTTCTGTGTCATTTCACCGATTTTGTTATGGTTTACAACAACCTTTTCCTCTCCGCGTACAAAGCCGCCGATGGGTGTTACAACTGCGGCAGTACCGCACATGAATGCCTCCTGCACTGTGCCGTTCTTGCAGCCCTCCATCAGTTCGTCAACTGTAATTTTGCGCTCAACGGTTTCCATGCCCCAGCTTCTTGCCAGCTCCAGAATGGATTTTCTGGTTACGCCGGGCAGGATGGAGCCGTTCAGCTCAGGTGTCACCAGCTTGCCGTCCCAGACGAACATCAGGTTCATGCCGCCGCCTTCTTCTACATATTTTCTTTCAACGCCATCAACCCATACAACCTGAGAATAGCCCTTCTTTGCCGCCTTTTCGCCTGCTCTGGTTGCCGCTGCGTAGTTGCCGCCGCATTTTGCATAGCCTGTGCCGCCGCGAACCGCACGCACGTCATCCATTTCAATCAGCATATCTACAGGAGCCAAACCGCTCTTGTAGTAGCTGCCTACCACGCAGGCAATCACCATAAATGTCGCATGAGAGATGCCATGCAGTGCCAGGTCTGCATCTGTACCGAACAGGAAGGGACGCAGATACAGGGATGTACCATACTGGTCGGGCACCCAATCCTTTTCCACCTCTACGAATTTTCTCAGATATTCTACTGCATCATCCACATCAAACTGCGGCAGGCACAGTCTTTCTGCGGAATTGTTCATACGCTTGAAGTTTTCCGCAGGGCGGAACATCTGCACCTCGCCATTGGGTGTGCGGTACGCCTTCAGCCCTTCAAAAACCTCTGCGCCGTAATGGAATACCAGTGCGCCGGGGTTCAGAGAAATATCCCCAAAGGGAACGATACGGGGGTTCTGCCAGCCGTTTTCGCTGTCATAATCCATCATGAACATGTGGTCTGTAAATGCTACGCCAAAGGGCACGGTAGCAGGATCGGGTTTCACCTTGGGGTTTGTTGTTTTTGTTACCTTTACTTCCATCATACGTCTTCTCTCCTTTGTTTTTCTCATTTTATCATTTTATCTTTTGTAAGGTTTATTTCTTTTCTTCCACCATCTTAATGTTGCCGCGGATGACATCGCAGGATTTTTTCAGCTCTTCCTTTTCTCTCTCATTCAGAGAAAGCTCTACGACCTCCTCCACGCCGTTTTTGCCAATCACGCAGGGCACGCCGACAAATACGTCCTTCTCGCCATATTCTCCGCAAAGCTCTGCACTTGCAGGCATAATCTGCTTTTCATCATGCAGCACAATGCTTACCATGCGCGCCGCCGTAGTTGCAATGCCGTATTCCGTGCAGTATTTTCCGGAAAATGTGACCCAGCCGCCGCGGATGGATTCCTTCTGCAGGGCATCCCTGTCAAAGCGGAAGCGTTCATCCGTCTTTGCCCATTCTTCCAAGGATTTTCCTCGGAAGGAAACATTGCTCCATGCCGCAAACTGCTGATTCCCATGCTCGCCCAACATATACGCTGTAATGGATTTATGGTCAATGCCGGTCTGTCTTGCCAGTGCAGAGAGCAGACGCGAGGTATCCAGTCCGGTACCTGTGCCGAACACACGCCCACGGGGTAAGCCTAAGCCCTTCGCCAGCTGCTGTGTCACAACGTCGCAGGGGTTTGTAATGTTGACCACAACTCCGTCAAAGCCGGAGGCCTTTACTCTGCCCACATAGCTGTTGACCGCAGGCACGGTAAATTTCATTTCATCCGTTCTGTCCTGATTTGCACGGAGAATTTCAATCTTCCCGATGCTGTTCACGATAACGTCACAATCACCCAAATCCTCATAGGTCCCGATGTTCACCGTTACCCTGTGGGGCAGATATGCCACGCTGTCACGCAAATCCTGACATTCGCTTTCTACCTTTTTTTCATTGCTGTCCACCAGCACCAGCTCATCCGCAATGCCCTGCACCGCCAAGCTGTATGCAACGTGCGCGCCGACATGCCCCAGACCGATAATACCGATTTTTCTTGTTTTCATGGAGATTCCCTCCTTGTCCTTCTATCCTTCCGTTTTGCATTTCTTTTTTCAGTTCCTCTTTTGTAAAAAATCTGCTTCGTTTTGTCTTTTGTGTAAAAAATTTTGTGTTGCTTTTTGTCTTTTGTAAAAATCTGCTTTCGCTTTTTCTTTTGTAGGTTTAAAAATTTTTCTCTTTTGTGTTTTGTTTTCTTCTGTAAAATTTCTTCTTTTGTAAATTTTTTCTTCTGTAATCTCTTTTTGCTTTTTCTTTTGTAATTTATAAGTTCTTCTTTTGTAAATTTTTCTATGTCATGCCTTTTGTGTCTCACCGAAAGGAAAATGATAACAAAAAAAGCTCATAGCCAAATGCCATGAGCCTTCACATACACATATATCTCTCAGATAGGTTTCGCAAAAAAGGTTTTATTTTTGCGCATGACAATCGGCGTTATTCTTCTTTTTCTTAGGGGCAATAATGCCCAGAATAATAACGCTAATTAGCAGGACAGCAAAACCGTATGCAGTTGTCATGAATACTGAATGTTTCATAACGCATAACCTCTTTTCAAAATCTGTTTTTCTCTGATAAAAAAAAGATATCACTTTCTTTTTTTCCCGTCAACGGAAAAAACAGCGAGGATTTTTCGCTCATTGTATCTGTTTTTATACATTTTTACCCCATTCTCGGCAAAAATGACAAAAAAATCATATAGCAGAAAATTCCTACTGACAAAATAGACAATCCAAGTGCCAAACACCGCAATAAAAAATCCCCCGATTCCGTAAAATCGGGGGACGTTTTGTTGTCTTACAAAACAGCATCCAGCTTTTCCTTCAGATGATTTGCAGGCACTGCGCCAATCACTGCATCCACAGGCGCGCCATCCTTAAAGATAATCATGTTTGGTACGCTCATAATCTGATATTTCTGCGCCAGATCCATGGATTCATCAATATCCACCTTTACAATTTTCGCCTTTCCCTCGTATTCTGCGGAAAGCTGCTCCAAAACGGGGCCCATCATCTGGCAGGGGCCGCACCATGTCGCGGAAAAGTCCACCAGTACGGGCACCTTGCTTTCCAGTACCTCTGCCTGAAATTCCTGAGATTTGAGTTGCTTCATCTGTCATTCCTCCTTTATATGCCTTCTTCGGTATCAGTTTAACCGAAGGCTGTATTCTTATGTTTGTTCCAGTATAGCAGAAAAAGGAATTTATTTCAATAGTATATATCAAATAATAATAATTCTCAATAATATTTTTTCTTTTCGTGTATATTCCTCTGTCTCAGGGCAATACTGTTACCGAGGATGTTACTCCCCCTCTGAGGGCAGAAATGCCTTCAGAAATAACATTCTTTCTACTTCTTCCCCTTAAGAAAAGGACGGCAGAATTTTTACATTCTGTCGTCCTTTTTATTGCAGTCCTTTTGTTTCAGTACATTTCGATATCAATAATTTCCGGCTCATAGGGGTGCTTCAGTGCCTTCTGGCACACAAAGCGGAACGTATCCGTGCTGTCGGAAAGATAAAACTGCTTCTCGCCGACACCCTCGCTCTCATTCAGCAGGTCATGCTCCTTTAAGAACGCCATCACCCGTCTTGCCGTTGCCTTCGCAGGGTCAACCAGCTTGATTGCCTCCCCGACCGTCTGCCCGATGCAGCGCTTCAAAAGGGGATAATGCGTACAGCCCAGCACAAGGGAATCAATCCCCGTTGCCACCAGCTCCTCCAGATACCGCTTCGCCGCCTGTCTGGAAACCTCGTTATCCGTCCAGCCCTCCTCCGCCAAGGGAACAAAGAGCGGACACGCCTTTGTGAACACCTGCATTTCGCTGTCCTGTTCGCAGATCATCCGCTCATACGCACCAGAACGCACCGTACCCGGTGTCCCGATTACGCCGATTTTCTTATTCTTCGTGGAGCGCAGTGCCTCCTCCACGCCCGGCACAACTACGCCGAAGATAGGCACATCAAACGTCTCGCGCAGTGCATCCAGGCTGTTGGAGCTTGCCGTATTGCAGGCAACAATAATCGCCTTCACTTCCTTGCTCAGCAGAAACCGTACATTCTGCTTGGAATATTTCGTTACGGCCTCCTTGGATTTCGTCCCGTAGGGCACGCGCGCCGTATCCCCGAAATATACAATATTTTCATGGGGCATCACCTTCATAATCTGCTTTACAACAGTCAGACCGCCAACCCCCGAATCAAATACACCGATTGGTCTTGTATCCATTTCTTCCTTCTCCTCATCCTCTGATGCCCGAATCGCGCTTGAGCGCAAGCTCGATGAAGCGGTCCATCAGTTCTGTTTCTGTCATGCCTGCCTGCACCCAGAGCATCGGATACATGCTGATGGGCGTAAAGCCCGGCATGGTATTCAGCTCGTTAAAGAGCACTCTTCCTGTTTTTTTGTCAATGAAAAAATCCACCCTCGCCAGTCCGCTGCCGTCCACGGCACGGAAAATCTTTCCGGCAATGCGGCGCATTTCCTCTATCTTTTCTTCCTCCACCTCCGCAGGAATCACCGTACGGGAGTCGCTGTTGTTGTATTTTGCATCATAATCATAAAATTCCGCCGCAGAAAGTACCTCGCCCACGCCGCTGACCATCGGCTCCTCATTGCCCAGCACCGCACACTCGAATTCTCTCGCATCAATCGCTTCCTCTATGATGACCTTTCTGTCATAGCCTGCCGCAAAGTCCAGTGCCGCGGAAAGCTGCTCTCTGTCCTTCGCCTTGGAAATGCCCACAGAGGAGCCCGCGTTGGAGGGCTTCACAAAGCAGGGATAGCCCAGCTTTTTCTCCGCATGGTCGAGAATTCTCTCTCTCTTTTCCTCAAGGTCGTTCTTATGCAACCAAAGATACTTTGCCTGCGGAATCCTTGCCGCCTTCGCAATCATCTTCGTGTATACCTTATCCATAGAAACGGCAGATGCCAGCACGCCGCACCCCACATAGGGAATCTGCGCCATCTCCAAAAGCCCCTGAATCGTACCGTCCTCGCCCCATGCGCCATGCAGCACGGGAATCACCACATCCACGGGGATTTCCTTCACATTTCCCCCAACGATTTTCAGAAAGCATTTCTTCGTCGCATCAGGAGAAAGGCTCACAGGCGTGCCGAATTTTTCCCATTCGCCTGTTTTCACATGCTCTACAGGCCCGTTGTAAATCAGCCACTGCCCTTTTTTCGTAATCCCGACCGACAATACCTGATATTTTTCCTTATCCAGTGCCTGCAGCATCATCACCGCCGAGGTTCTGGAAACCTCATGCTCGGAGGACTGTCCTCCAAAAATCACTGCAACCGTTTTCTTGCTGACCATACTCTCGTCCTCCCTGCTTCCGACCAATACTTTTTCTATTATATGCACTTCCCCCTTTCCTGACAATAAAAACTTGCAGGAATAGCATAAAATTCAATATCTTACACAAAATTTGCAAGAAAACACGAAAAAAGATAAACCCCTTTGAAGTTTATCCTGATTTCGCCTTAATTTAATTCCCCTTCATCAGATGGGAAATAGATTTGTATAAAAAGAAGGTAATTACACCGTTGATGCCTGCCTTCAGCACATTAAAGGGAATGATTGCAGGAATCATCAGCGCAAGCACCGTTTCCAAGGGCGCACCCATGAAAAGCGGCGTAAAAATCATATTCATCAGCACCATTGCCGCCGTCTGCACCAATGCCCCCAGAATCAGCGCAATGACCGCCGTTTTTCTCGTCTTGTTTCTTTTATAAATGTTCCCCGTCACCAGTACGCAGCAGCCTGTTGCAAAAATGTGCATCACAATGCCGATAATCCCGCTCTGCGCGCTGACCGTAAAGCCCTGTATGAAGCAGACCACAACCGTCAGCAGCAGCCCTGCCAGCGGGCCATACGCAAAGGCACAAATGAGAATCGGGATATCCGCCGGGTCATATTCCAGAAATGCCGCCGCAGGAATCAGCGGAAAATGTATCACTGCCACCAGCACAATAGAGATTGCTCCAAGCATCGCCATAGAAACCAGCTGTCTGGTTGAAATTCTTCTGTTTTTTTGTTCCATTTTTTCTTTTTCCTCCGTGCTTTTTATTTCAACCGTTTAAAACGGTTTGGGTCGTTTCGTCTGGCTTCGTCGCCCTTTTTCATAAAATGATGCGCAAAAAAGCCAACAATGCCAATGCCGACAATCGTGCCGATGCCAATGGGGATTAGGGATAACGCCGCTCCGCCCTGCAAAGCCTCGTTCAAATCCTGTGCCGCATCCAATAAAACTGCTGTTGTTCCAATATCGAACATTCGTCTCCCTCCTCATAATTTTTGTTCTATTATGGCATAAATAAGGCTTTTTTGCAAGGAAAACGCCACCCTTGCAGGCACATCTACGAAAAGATTAGCGGCGCAGGTGCCGATTGGGCGCAGTTGAGCAAAGAATAGCAGTGCTTCGCACTGGATGGGGCTCATACGAGCCAAAAATTTGCTTGGGCAACATCAGTGCTGCGCCAGTTTAGAACTTTTTCGGCGAAACAAAGGATTTCTTCCTTACTTTTTATGCTAAAAAGTAACAAAAACCCGGGCCCCCTCCTCAATGGGTCCCGGACCCCCACAGGAGGTCCAAGAGGAACGATGTTCCCCTTGGATATCCCCTCCCCACAAGCCCCTTCGGGCAGTATAAAGTGCCTTTCCGGCAAAAAAAGAACAGCTCTAAGCTGTTCTCGATTTTACTTTTTTTCATCTGTCAATCCAAGGATATAATCTGTGCTGACCTGATAATATTCAGATAATTTAATCAATGCCCAGACGGGGATTTCATAAACTCCTTTTTCATATCTTCTGTAAACTTCTCTTTTACAATCTAAGATATTTGCAATTTCTTCCTGTGTTTTATCTGCATCTATTCTTAAATCTTCCAATCTTTGAAAGCGCATAAGCATCACCCTGTCTAAATGCTACTATTTTGTTGCACTAGACATTGAGATATGCTACAATATTGTGGCATAAATTTTTTAAATAGGTGATACGATGTCCGATTTTGCAAAGAATTTAAGATATTATAGAAAACAAAAAAGATTATCTCAGGCAGAATTGGCAAAAGCGTTAAATTATGGTGATACCACAATTTCCAATTATGAAAGTGGTCGAAATGAGCCTTCCTTTGATGATTTAATCAACCTTTCGCATAAATTATCGGTAACACCAAATGATTTAATTGGATTTTCTTTTATGGATAAAGATATTTCTTTTATTTTTCGTTTTAATCAATTAGAAACAAAGCACAAAAAAATAATTCTTGATTTAATCCAAGCACTGATTGAGCAAAATACACTTTAAGCAATATTTTTGAATATTGCAGGTGCGTCTGCGCCGCTTTTCTCCATACCCTTTCGGGTCTGTGGGGAAGGGTTTGGAAAGGGAAACCTTGTTGCCCTTTCCTCGGGTGCGGAGGTTTGGAACCCATTGCGAAACGGGTTCCAAGTTTTTGTTACTTTTTAGCATAAAAAGTAAGGAAGAACACCCCTGCTTCGCCGAGAAAGTTCCAAACGGGCGAACAACTAATCTTGTCCAAGAAATATTTTGCGCAAATGCGCTCAACCAGTGCGAAGCACTGCTATTCTTTGCGCGACTGCGCCCAATCGGCGCTTGCGCCGCTAATTCTCCCCTTCTCAAATCCCCTTCATCGTCAACGCTATCCGCTTTTTCTGCAAATCCACCGACAGCACCTTCACCTGCACCACATCCCCCAGCCGCACAGCCTCAAGCGGATGCTTGATGAATCTATCGCAAATCTGGGAAATATGCACCAAGCCATCCTGATGCACCCCAATATCCACAAACACACCAAAATCAATGACATTCCGCACCGTTCCCGTCAGCACCATGCCCTCCTGCAAATCCTCCATGGAAAGCACATCACTGCGCAGGACGGGGGCGGGGGCATCCTCACGGGGATCTCGTCCAGGCTTTTCCAGTTCACGCATGATATCCTCCAAGGTTGGCACACCGATTCCCAGCTCTGCCGCTGTTTTTTCGGGAGATTTGATTTTCTTCGCCAGACCGCCGACCCTCTTTGCCGCAACATCTGCCAAGCCATAGCCGCACAGCGCAAGCAAGCCCTCCGCCGCCGCATAGCTTTCGGGATGCACGCCTGTTCTGTCCAGTGGCATTTCGCTTTCGGGCAGCCGCAAAAAGCCGGCGCACTGCTCGTATGCCTTCGGGCCAAGCTTTGCTACCTTTAAAAGCTCCCTTCTGGCAGTAAATTTCCCATGCTCCTCCCGATATTTGAGGATATTTTTCGCTACTGTTGCGTGAATGCCTGCCACATAGGAAAGCAGAGCCGGGCTTGCCGTATTCAAATCCACCCCGACGCTGTTTACACAATCCTCCACCACGCCGCCGAGTGCCTCGCCGAGACGCTTTTGGTTCATATCATGCTGATATTGTCCCACACCGATGGATTTCGGGTCGATTTTCACCAGTTCCGCCAAAGGGTCTTGGATTCTTCTGCCGATGGAAACCGCGCTCCGCAGCGAAACATCATAATCGGGAAATTCCTCCGCGCCCAGCTTGGATGCGGAATACACCGATGCCCCTGCCTCATTCGCAATGATATACTGCACCCTGCGCTTTGTTTTTTTCAGCATTTCCGCCACAAAAAGCTCCGATTCCCTTGAGGCTGTGCCGTTGCCGATGGAGATTAAATCCACGCCGTATTTTTCAATCAGCGCGAGCAGCTTTTTCTCCGCCTCGGCGGTTTTGTTCTGCGGCGGCGTGGGATAAACCACAGTGGTTTCCAAGGGCTTGCCCGTTGCATCAATCACCGCAATCTTACAGCCTGTGCGGTATGCAGGGTCAAGCGCAAGCACAACCTTTCCGCTGATGGGCGGCTGCAATAAAAGCTGTCTGAGGTTTTCCCGAAACACGCCAATGGCGGCTTCCTCCGCTTTTTCCGTCAGGTCATTGCGAATTTCGCGCTCCAGTGAGGGCGCAATCAGCCGTTTGTAGCTATCCGCGATAACCCCTCGCAGAATATCGGCGGTATCACTGCTTCTGCGGATGAGCCTTCTCTCCATCCTTTGCAGCAGCTTTTCCTCCTCCCCTTCGATTTTCACAGAAAGGAAGCCCTCCTTCTCGCCGCGGTTCATTGCCAGAACGCGATGCCCCGCCGCTTTTTTGAGCGGCTCCCGATAGTCATAATACATTTCGTAGACGGAGGGTTCGTCCTTCGTTTTTTTGGAAACAATCGCGCCGCATTTTATCGTTTCCTCGCGCAGCAATTTTCGTAAATCGGCATCATCCGAAATCTGTTCCGCAAGGATGTCCATTGCGCCATTTATTGCGTCCAAAACGGTGTCCACTCCCTGTCCACTGTCCACAAAGGCTTTTGCCGCTTCCTCCGGCGTACCGATGAGCTTCTGCCCCCAGATAATATCCGCCAAAGGCTGTAAGCCCTTCTCCTTCGCAATCGACGCTCTGGTGCGGCGTTTCGGGCGAAACGGGCGGTAGATATCCTCGATTTCCGTCTGTGTTTGGGCGGCATCCAGCTTTGCCGCAAGTGCATCTGTCAGCCTGCCCTGCTCGGCAATAGCTGTCCGCACCTGTGTCCGCCTGTCCTCCAGATTGCGGAGGGCTGTCAGCCGCTCGGAAAGCTGCCGAATAATCTGGTCATCCAGAGAGCCTGTCATTTCCTTGCGGTAGCGGGCGATAAAGGGGACGGTGTTGCCCTCATCCAGCAGCCTTACGGTATTTTCCGCCTGACTCTGCGTTATTCCAAATTCTTCCCGTAATTTCCTTATAATATCCATACGATTTCTCCTTCTCTGTGGGACTCTGTCCCACACCCTGACAGGGGAATGATTCCCCTGTACCCCCATTCGCAGAAGCATACGCTTCTGCAACTGCGCCGCAGGCAAATAAAAAGTTTCGGTCAAGCCTTTTCAAAGGCTTGTAGGGTGCAGGGGCAAAGCCCTGCAAGGGTTTAACGGTAATTCTCCCAGATTTTGTTCAATTCTTCCTTACATTCCGCCGCGGAGACTGTCAGCCGATAGGCTCTTTGCGCGCCGCCCTCCTCTCGCTTTGCCAGACCGCGCTCCATCAGATATTCCAGATGCGCAATGGTTTCCCCCACGGCGAACCACCGCTGCGACAAGGGGAACTCCTCCCATGTTTTGCCGCGCATCGACCATTTCAAGTGCGCCGCAATCGCTGTTGCATGGCTGTTCGGCTGTGCCTCCAGTGCGTTGACCGTTTCGCAAAGCCGCGTCAGATGATGCTCCACAATCTGGTTAATGCGGACGTATACATCCATTTCGTTTTTCCGATGGGCAGGCAATGCCGTTTCCATTGCATAGCCGCGGATTTTGACAAGGCTGTCCAGATAATTCCCCAGTGCATCGCGCATGTCCTTCCACTGAGTAATATTCGGCGTAATATCAAACAAAATATGATCTGCGGTGAACATCAGCTTTTTCTCCGCGCAGTACAGACACATCTGTCCCGGTGTGTGCCCAGGAACGGACACACAGGTGAATTTCCATCTGCCGACAGTAATTTCATCCCCATCCGCAACATGCTCCGCTTCAAAATAACGGGTTGGCTCCAGACCACGCGCAGGGTTTGAAAGCCGCAGCTCTGCAAGCTGCTCTCTCGTGAAGCCCTCCCGATGAAAAAGTTCATCCGTTTCCTGCCAACGTGCGCCCTTCATGTGCTCCCACAGAATCCGATGATCGGTTGCACTGATATAGATTTTGCCCGGCTTATCCTCCATCAGGGTAGGGGCCAGACCTGTATGGTCAGAGTGCAGATGGGTAAGGAAAAGGTTCGTTTTCTCCCAATTCGCATCCAGCTCTGCAAGCCCTTCCAGAAGCGCTTCCCGACATTCGGGGCGGTTAAAGCCTGTATCAATAATAAGGGTTTCGCCGCCATCCTGCACCACATAGCAGTTGAGATTCCGCAGAGGGTTATCGGGCAGGGGGACATCTATCTGAAAAATACGGGGTTCGTTATAAACTTTTGTCAGCATTTTGTTTTCTCCTTTTTTCTTTCGTGATATACTGATTGTAACATAAAAAGGCGCACCACGCCACAACAGAAGGCGCACCGCAACACGAACCAACCCAACGCAAATCAACCCAAAGGAGGATTTCCATGCTGACTATAAAACCCACCCCCGATTATGATGCCATTCTGCGCTGGAACGCAGGCAAGGACGGGGCTTTTCTGTTCCAATGGGCAGGCACAGCTGCCTACCGCTATCCCTTGACGAAGGAGCAGCTCATGCGTCAGTCTGCCAAGGACGGCGTTACGGTTTTCATGGCATACGAAAACGAAGTTCCTATCGGCACGATGGAGCTTTGCGATATCGACCCTGTCCAAAAAACGGGGCGCATCTGCCGCGTACTGTTCGCAGAGGAGGCGAGAGGAAAAGGACTTGCACACAGAGCGCTTTCCGCCCTTTGCGAAAAAGTCTTTGCCGAAACGGAGCTGGAGCGACTTTCCCTGCGTGTATACTGCTTCAATCTGCCTGCCATCCGCTGCTATGAGCGGCTCGGCTTTCTGGTAACAGAATATTTCGAGGAAGCAGATTCCCATTGGAACAATTATGCCATGGAGCGAAAAAAATAAGCCGTTTTTCTGTATAAAAAACACCTCTGTTTCGTTTTTTCTGCAAATTATTTTATATTAAATGCAATATATAATTGACATTAAGAAGGATATGCTGTATAACTGAAGCATAAGGAGTGTTCTCCGGAAAGCACTCCCGAGGATATCCGAAAAACACCATTTAGGAGTGATGCTTTGAAAAATCTGAAATTAAAGGCGGCAAGAGCCGCGAAGGACCTCTCTCAGGAACAGCTTGCTCAGTTGGTCGGCGTAACGCGCCAGACCATTGGCATGATTGAAGCAGGGAACTACAACCCGACGCTCAATCTCTGCATTGCCATCTGCAAAGCACTTGACAGAACGCTGGATGAGTTATTCTGGGAGGAATAAAAACGAAACGGAGGCTTTTATTATGAAACAATACCAAGACGAGAGAACCTTGCAGGTCAGAAACCGCATTTATGCCGAACTGATGCGGATTATGCTGTGTGTGGTCGTTCTCTCCTTCTGTATAAAGACATTGTATTTCCACATGGATCTTGCGCAGTGCATGACAGAATATATCCTTATGATTCTTGCGCCTGTATATCAGGCGGTGCGCATCCGCCAGACGGAGGTGGTTCTGGGGACAGGAAAGGACAGCCGCAAGCGCGCCACTCCCCTGCTGCTTTTGCTGCTGCTGATTCCGTTTTTCCTGCGCAGAAGCGAAATTGCAAACGGGAATTTTTCTTCCCTGCTGCCCCCTGTGGTCTTTATTGTTCTGTTCCTTGCTGTGTGGTATCTTTTTTCCCATGCGGAGGAAAAACGAGCAGAAAGACTGGAAAACGCTATGATGCGGAGGACGAAATCAAATAAAATCGGGAAAAAACGAAAAAAAACCTTGCGTTTTCCCGCTCTCTATGGTAATCTGTTTTAGTGTCGGTCAGTTTGCCGACAGATATGAATAATCCTTGCTCTTCTCACAGAAGAAGGGCCATTAGTCCAAAAGGAGGTGTAACCCACATGAACAAATACGAATTGGCGCTGGTTTTAAGTCCCGCACTGGACGAAGAAGGCAGAGCAGCAGAGGTAGCAAAGGTACAGGCTACACTGGAAAGATTCGGTGCAAAAATCGAAAAGGTTGATGACTGGGGCAAAAGAAAGCTCGCTTACGAAATCGCAAAGGTAAACGAAGGTTTCTACAGCTTCACAACATTCGAAGCACCCGCTGCTGCACCCGCAGAAATCGAAGCTCGTATGCGTATTATGGAAAACGTTCTGCGTTACCTGATCATCCGTAAGGACGCTTAATCAAGCGGATTGAAGGAGGTAAGATTATGAACAAAGTGATTTTGATGGGACGACTGGTAAGAGATCCTGAGGTGAGATATTCCCAAGGAGCCGAGCCCTTAGCCGTTGCCAGATACACTTTGGCGGTCAACCGCCGTTTCAAACGTCAAGGCGAGCAGGATGCCGACTTCATCGGATGCGTTGCATTCGGCAAAGCCGGTGAGTTTGCGGAAAAATACTTCAAAAAAGGTCAGATGGTCAGCATTATCGGTCGGCTGCAGGTACGCAGCTGGGATGATAACGAGGGCAAAAAACGCTGGAGTACGGATGTTGTGGTTGAGGAACAGTACTTTGCGGAAAGCAAAGCTTCCTTTGAAAGCCACAAAGATGCAGCACCGGCTGCAACCGCACCCGCGCCCAAGCAGACTGCCCCTTCCGATGGCTTCTATCCCATTGATGAAAGCATCGAAGATGATGATCTCCCCTTCTAAAAATTTGAAAAAGGAGGACTTAGAATCATGATTAGAAAACGTGGTCGCAGAAAAAAACGCGTTTGCCAGTGCTGTGCAGATAAAGTAACAACAGTTGATTACAAGGATATCAGCAAGCTGAGAAGATATGTTTCCGAAAGAGGCAAAATTCTTCCCAGAAGAATCACAGGCAACTGTGCAAAGCACCAGAGAGCGCTGACAACAGCAATCAAAAGAGCAAGACACGTATCCCTGATGCCCTATACACAGGACTAATTCGATACTGTTTCGGGCGAAGCGCAGGCTTCGCCCTTTTTTTAGCAGAAAAGCAGGAAAAGCCGTAAAAAAAGTGGTTGACAAGCCCTGCTTTGTATGATATGATAAATCTCGCGTCAGACAGATGCACTTTTATGCCCAGATAGCTCAGTTGGTAGAGCAGTGGACTGAAAATCCACGTGTCACTGGTTCGATTCCGGTTCTGGGCATTTTTGCAATATTCATGAAAATCCTACTACTCGAAAAAGGAAGCAATTCGCTTCCTTTTTCTTATATGCAGAGTTTTTCAGGAGCTTTTCGATATTTTTTTGAGACCGACGCAGAAAGGCGGCAGGAAAATGAAAAAAACAGACCTTCTTCTGGTTGCAGGGGCACTTATCATCGCCGGCGGCATCTGGTTTTTCTATTCCGCAGGGGCGGAAAAAGGCAAGGGCGTGGAAATTACCGTGGATGGAGAAAGCAAGGCATTTCTCCCTCTGGGCGAAGATGACAGCATTCGCATTGATACGGATGGCGGCTACAACGTGATTACCGTGAAGGATGGGGAAGTGACCGTAAGCGAGGCGGACTGCCGCGACCAGATTTGCGTGGAGCATAAAAAAATCAGGAAAACAGGCGAAACCATCGTCTGCCTGCCTCATAAGCTTGTTGTAACCGTTACGGGGGACAAACCCGGTGATTTTGATGCGGTGGTGATGTAAAAACATGAACTACAGAAAAATTCCTTATTACGGGCTGTTTGCCGCACTGGCGATACTGATGGGCTATGTAGAGTTCATGATTCCCGTGCCTGTGCCGATTCCCGGAGTGAAGCTGGGGCTGGCAAACGTGATTGTGATTATCATGCTTTATTTTATGGATGCGAAAAGCGCGTTTTTTGTTTCGCTGATTCGTGTGCTGCTTTCGGGACTGCTGTTTGCAGGCTTTGCCGGCATGCTCTACAGCATGGCCGGGGCATTATGCAGCTTTGCGGTGATGGTGCTTTTGCAGAAAACGGGGAAATTCAGCATGATCGGCGTTTCCGTTGCAGGCGGTATTTTTCATAATGTCGGTCAGATTGTGGTTGCGTCGCTTGTGGTGCAGAATGTGCGGATGGCATATTATTTGCCCTTCCTGCTCGTTTCGGGCGTGGTAACGGGGGTGCTGATTGGGATTGTGGCACAGACGGCGTTAAAGCATTTAAGTCAGAAACCACGTTTTTGACTTGGTTAGACAGAGGAATAAACAGACGGGACATTTCCCGAACCCTTTCAAAATAAAAACGGATGCTTCAAAAGAAGCACCCGTTTTTTGTTTACATCATTTTCCGAAGGACATATTTTGTGATGTTGCTCATATTGATAATGCCAATCATTTTGCCATTTTCCAGAACGGGGGCTTTTTTGATGTGGTTTTCGGTCAGAATCTGGCAGACCTCACCCAATTCCATTTCCGCGCCGACGGAAATAACCTGTTTTTTCGCGATATCCCTTACCCGCATTGCCATGAGCTCCTTTGTGCGTTCCTCGAAATTCGGCAGTTCCTGCAAGGCGGAGGCATTGATAAACAGCGGCTCCACATCCGCAAGGAAGCGCAGGATATCCCCATCGGAAAGGAAGCCGATCAGGTTCCGGCTGCCGTCTGTGACAGGCACGCCGCTGATTTTCTTTTCTGTGATGATGCGCAGAGCATCGCGGATAGAGGTTTCTTCGGAAACGGTATAAACCTCCTGCTTCATGATGGCAAGCAACGGCGACTGCGCTGTTTCTTTTTTCGTAACGCCGAGAATCGCATCTCTTTGTGCGCCGCATTTTTTTGTAATCCAGCGCAGCTCCATGCCGACCAGAACGGCGGCGACAATCGTACCGATGCCGACACTGCCGAGAGAATGTAAGCAGATAAGACAAGTGATGAGCGAAATGACTACCATGGTCACGTCAAAGGCAATCTTAACCGTCGGGAAGGGCTTCTTAATGGTCTTGGAGATGGCAAGCATTGCTCCCTCCCCTGCCAGCGGAATGATATCCGCAGGGACATACCAGAACAGCCCAAAGGCAATCAGTCCCGTACTGAACAGCATCATGGCAAGGCGCACGATGAGATTTGTCGGGTCGGGGAAAAACACCATCATCGAATTGCAGAAGGTTGTGAAATATCCGAACAGAATCCCTGCAAAAATCTGCAATAAATTTTTTGCCTGAAAGGCTCTGCGCAGTAGCAGAATCTGGAGCAGAACCAGAACAACATGAAACAGAATTGTGGCTTTCCCCATTTCCAAGCCCACCACGCAGGTGATGGTATAGGGGATAGAGCTGACGGGCGAAACTCCCAGATTTGACTTAACCGAAATCGCCACACCAAGCGTCATGATCAAAAGTCCGATGACATAAGCCGAAATCCGCACAAAAAGGCGGCTTCCCTTTGTATTCTCCATAAAACTTTCTCCCTCTTTCCTTTTTTCTTTTGTTTTTATGTCCATTCATTAGACTATTCCAAGGAAAGCGGTTTGTCAACAGGATATCCTGAAAGAAGGCGTTCGGGTACTCTGTATACAAACGTGCGAAAATGCCGGAAATTGCCCGAAAAAACCGACGAAATCCACAAAAAGTCAAAAATCCCGAAAGTCCCCTTGAATGAGCGGCTTTTTAGTGTTAAAATCATTTTCAACATATTAAATACAATCAGAATGGCGTATTCTATATCAAAATCGAAAAAGAATCATAGGAGGAGAAAGAAAAATGGCAATTTATTTCACAGAACCATCCAGAACCTTCAGCGAATTTCTGCTGGTACCCGGCTATTCTTCCAAGCAGTGCATGGTGGATAACGTAAGCCTGAAAACACCCGTTGTTAAATTCAAAAAAGGGGAAGAACCTGCGCTCACAATGAACATCCCTCTGGTATCCGCAGTGATGCAGGCAGTATCCGATGACAAGATGGCAGTGGCTCTGGCGAAAGAAGGCGGCATTTCCTTTATCTTCGGCTCTCAGCCCATCGCAAGCCAGGCGGCTATGGTGGCAAGAGCAAAATCCTATAAGGCAGGCTTTGTTATCAGCGATTCCAACATCAGCCCCGAAAGCACGCTGAACGATATTCTTGCGCTGAAGGCAAGAACCGGTCACTCCACCGTTGCAGTTACCACAGACGGCACAGCACAGGGCAAGCTGGTTGGTCTGGTAACAAGCAGAGACTACCGCGTAAGCCGCATGGAAGGCACAGAGCAGGTAAAGGATTTCATGACACCCATGGATCAGCTCATCTGGGCACCCTCCGGCACAACACTGAAGGAAGCAAACAACATCATCTGGGACAACAAAATCAACCAGCTGCCCATCGTGGATGCGGAAGGCAGACTGGAATACATGGTATTCCGTAAGGACTATGACAGCCACAAGGTAAACAAGGACGAGCTTCTGGATGCCAGCAAGCGTTATGTTGTCGGCGCAGGCATCAACACAAGAGACTTTAAGGAAAGAGTACCCGCTCTGGTAGAGGCAGGCGTAGACATCCTGTGCATCGACTCCTCCGAGGGCTACAGCGAATGGCAGAAGGATACACTGGAATGGATTCGTGAAACCTACGGCGACACCGTAAAGGTTGGCGCAGGCAACGTGGTTGATGCAGAGGGCTTCCGTTTCCTGGCAGACTGCGGCGCAGACTTTGTAAAAATCGGTATCGGCGGCGGTTCTATCTGCATTACCCGTGAGCAGAAGGGGATCGGCCGTGGACAGGCCTCTGCTGTCATCGAGGTTGCAAAGGCAAGAGACGATTACTACAAGGAAACCGGTATTTATATCCCCATCTGCTCCGACGGCGGCATCGTTTACGATTACCACATGACACTGGCACTGGCAATGGGCGCAGACTTCATCATGCTGGGCAGATACTTCGCACGCTTCGATGAATCCCCCACAAACAAGGTAAACATCAACGGCTCCTACATGAAGGAATACTGGGGCGAAGGCTCCGCAAGAGCGAGAAACTGGCAGAGATACGACATGGGCGGCGATGCAAAGCTTTCCTTTGAGGAAGGCGTTGACTCCTATGTTCCCTATGCCGGCAGCCTGCATGACAACGTAGGGCTTTCCCTGAAAAAGGTAAAATCCACGATGTGCAACTGTGGTGTGCTTTCCATTCCCGAATTGCAGGAAAAAGCGAAAATCACCGTTATTTCCACAACCTCTCTGGTGGAAGGCGGCGCGCATGACGTTCTTCTGAAGGACAGCGCACAGATTAAATAAGAAAACAGGCAGAAGCATTGCATATATTGCCCCGAATTCAGACGAATTCGGGGCTTATTTTTTCTGTTTTGCTATATCTTGCGAAAGTTTGGCGAATTGGCTTGACAGTGCCTGCACTTTTTCATACAATAGAAATAATTAGTTTGCGAATAATTTTTTATTCAGCAAACTCTTTTTTTGATGAAAAAGCAGTTTGAAAGCGAAACAAAGGAGGAATTCGGAAAATGGAAGAAAACAAAATGGGCGTTATGCCCGTCAATAAGCTATTGATTTCCATGGCATTGCCCATGATGATTTCTATGCTGGTGCAGGCGTTATATAACATCGTTGACAGTATGTTTGTTGCACAAATCAGCGAAAATGCCTTAACAGCGGTTTCTCTTGCATTTCCTGCGCAAAACCTGATGATTGCCATTGGCACAGGCACCGGTGTCGGTATCAATGCACTGGTTTCCCGCTCCTTAGGGGAAAGAAACCAGGAGCGTGCCAATTTGATTGCCAACAACGGCTTGGCGTTATATGTCATCAGCGGGATTCTCTTTGCGATTTTCGGTCTGCTGGGCAGCAATCTTTTCTTCCGTGCGCAAACAGATGATCCCGAAATTGTGCGTCTGGGTACGGAATATTTGCGTATCTGCTGTCTGCTTTCCACAGCAATCTTTTTGCAGTTTGGCTTTGAGCGTATCCTGCAGGCAACCGGCAGAACCTTCTATACCATGCTGACACAGGGCTTGGGTGCCATTGTGAATATCATTATGGACCCCATTTTGATTTTCGGCCTGTTCGGCGCACCAAAGCTTGGGGTGCGTGGTGCGGCTATCGCAACTGTGTTCGGGCAGATTTGTGCGGCATCTCTGGCGTGCTTTTTCAATAAAAAGAAAAACGATGATATTGTCATCAATCCAAAGAAATATCATTTGCAGGCACACGCAGTCAAGAGCATTTATGCCATCGGGATTCCTTCCATCTGCATGGCATCCATCGGCTCTATTATGACCTTCGGCATGAATAAAATTTTGATTGGCTTTACCTCAACCGCAGCAGCCGTATTCGGCGTATACTTCAAGCTGCAAAGCTTCATCTTCATGCCTGTATTCGGTCTGAATAACGGCATGGTGCCGATCATCGGCTTCAACTACGGCGCAAGAAAGCCCGATCGCCTGATGAAAACCATGCGCCTTGCGGTGACCTATGCCGTTTCCATTATGATTATCGGCATGATTCTTTTCTGGGCCTTCACAAAGCAGCTTCTGGGCATCTTCAACGCATCCGAGCAGATGCTTGCCATCGGCATTCCCGCCCTGCGTATCATCAGCCTTTCCTTCCTTCTGGCAGGCTTTGATATTATCATTATCTCTGTTATGCAGGCCTTGGGGCATGGCGTGATCAGCTTGATTATCTCCATGATGCGTCAGCTTGTGGTGCTGCTGCCTGCCGCCTTCCTCTTTTCTAAAATCTGGGGCTTGGGTGCTGTGTGGATTGCCTTCCCTCTGGCAGAATGTGTTTCCCTCTGTGTTACCCTTCTGTTCTGGCGGAAGGTATACCGTAATGAGATTCAGCCTTTATATAACGCAGAGCGTTAAGTCGAAATTACAAAAAGCCCTATGCTTTCGCATAGGGCTTTTTTATATGCTCCTGATTTCGACTTAAGCGAAGCGCTTTTAGTCTTCAGGGCTAATCATGAGGGCGAAATCCAACCATTCCGCAACGAGGGAATATAATTTATCCTCATCATTCAGGGCATCCATGGTTTCCTCATCACTGCTTTCAAAGGTCAGCATGTGTCTGCCGTAGGCATCATAGAAATCTGCCTGCCACTCCTCCTTCACACGCTGGTATTTCTTTAAATAATACACAACCTCTTCCGTATTATTATATCTATATTTATCGTGCCGCATATTTTTTCCTCCTTTTCGGAAATGAAATTCCAAAGTCAGCTTTATCATACCAGAAAAAGCGGAGAAAATAAAGGTGCGCCCGAATAAAAAAAATATGCGGTATAAAGAAATCTTTACTTGCTTTTCCGGAACGGATATGCTAGAATCTTTTCAAATAAAGGGGAGTAGCTTACGGGAAACCGTTGCCGACACTCGTCATCACGGTCATTTCAAAAATGAAATCCCGGGTGTCGTCCGACAGAGTGATTTTGTCATCTGAGAAGCAAGACTTTTATTGCACTTTTTTGATTGGTGCAATAGGGGTCTTTTTTATTTTCCTGAAAAAAGCCGCCTGCACCGGAAAACAGAAAGGAGAATGGATATGAAACAGCCTTGGACAGAAACAAAGGAAGCTCTATTTACCACGTATCAGACAGATGCGCACGGCCTGAGCGGCGGAGAGGCGCAGAAGCGACTTACACAATACGGCGAGAACAAGCTGATTGAGGGCAAGCAGAAAAGCGTGCTGCGCGTATTTGCGGAGCAGTTTGCGGATTTACTGGTGGTAATTCTGCTGATTGCGGCAATCATTTCCGCGCTGACGGGCGGCTGGGAAGGCACGATTGTTATTATTGCGGTGCTGATTCTGAATGCGATTCTTGGAACGGTGCAGCATTTTAAGGCACAGAAATCTCTGGAAAGCCTGAAAGCGATGTCCGCACCTCATGCGCGCGTGCTGCGTGACGGAGAAAAGCTTGAAATTTCCGCGCTTTCCCTCGTGCCGGGGGATATCCTGCTGCTGGAGGCAGGGGATATTGCCGCCGCCGATGGTCGCATTTTGGAGAATTATTCTTTGCAGGTAAACGAATCCGCTTTGACGGGTGAATCGGAAAACATCAACAAAACCGACCGACCGCTTGATGCAGAAGAACTGCCCCTGGGCGACCGCCTGAATATGGTCTACAGCGGTTCGCCTGTTGCCTACGGGCGTGCGGTGGTGCTTGTGACGGCGACAGGCATGGATACGGAAATGGGGAAAATCGCGCATCTGATGGCATCCGCGCAGGAGAAGGAAACGCCTTTGCAGAAAAGTCTGGACGATTTTTCCAAAAAGCTTTCGATTCTGATTCTGATTATCTGTGCGATTGTGTTTGCGCTTGGCGTATGGCGGCAGATGGGGCTTGGGCAGGCATTGATGTTCGCAGTTGCACTGGCAGTTGCGGCGATTCCCGAAGCATTAAGCTCTATCGTGACAATCGGACTTGCAATCGGGACACAGAAGATGGCAAAACAGAATGCCATCATCAAAAAGCTGCGTGCGGTGGAGGCACTTGGCTCTGTTTCCGTTATCTGTTCCGATAAGACAGGGACACTGACACAGAATAAAATGACCGTACAGAAGGCATTTACACTCGGCAGGGTTTGGGATGCGGAAGAACAGCCGCAATCCCCTTTAAAGGAGCTCATCGGGGAAAGCGTGCTTTGCAATGATGGGGCCATCCACGAGGATGCACAAATCGGTGACCCGACCGAAACCGCCCTTCTGGCATTTTGCCGCAAGGCAGGCGGAGATGAAAACGAAATTCGGCAGGGCTTCCCCCGTTTGCAGGAGCTACCCTTTGATTCTGACAGAAAGCTGATGTCCACCCTGCACGAAATTGCCGGAAAAACCACGCTTCTGACCAAGGGTGCGCCGGATGTGCTTCTGGGACGGTGTTCCTCTGCGAAGGCAGAAACGGGCGTTGTTCCCATGGAGGATGCGCTTGCCAAAGAAATCCATGCACAGATTGCGGCTTTTTCTGCGGAGGGGCTTCGTGTGCTTGCCTTTGCGGAAAAGACACTGCCCGAAAACCGTCCGCTGACATTAGAGGATGAAAATGACCTTACCTTTGTGGGTCTGATTGCCATGATGGACCCTCCTCGTGAGGAATCCGCCGCAGCGGTTGCCGACTGCCGCCGCGCAGGTATCCGCCCTGTGATGATTACGGGTGACCATAAGGTAACGGCTTCTGCGATTGCGAAAAAAATCGGGATTTTGCAGGAGGGCGACCTTGCCGTTGAAGGGGCAGAGCTGGAGCGCATGACGGACGAGGAGCTGAAGGAAAAGGTACGGCAGATTTCGGTTTACGCGCGCGTTTCTCCTGAGCATAAAATCCGCATTGTGCGCGCATGGCAGGAAAACGGCTGCATCACTGCGATGACAGGGGATGGCGTGAACGATGCCCCTGCCCTCAAGCAGGCAGACATCGGCATTGCAATGGGCATTACGGGGACGGAGGTTTCCAAGGATGCTGCGGCAATGATTCTGACGGATGATAATTTTGCGACCATTGTCAAAGCCGTTGCCAACGGCAGAAATGTATATACAAATATCAAAAATTCCATCGGCTTTTTGTTGAGCGGCAATCTGGCAGGGATTCTGGTTGTCATGTTTACCTCTTTGATGGGGCTGCCACTGCCCTTCACGGCAGTACAGCTTTTATTCATCAACCTGCTGACGGACAGCCTGCCTGCACTTGCGGTCAACATGGAGCAGCCGACGGGCGACCTGCTCAATCAGGCACCCAGAAAAGCAAACGAAGGGATTTTGACAGGCGCTTTTCTGAAGCGGCTTTCCTTACAGGGCGTTCTGATTGCGATTGTAACCATGCTTGCGTTTTACAACGGTCTGGCAGTCAGCGGCGCAATGGCTTGTACGATGGCGTTTGCAACGCTTTGCCTTGCACGACTGTTCCACGGCTTTAACTGCCGCGGCACACGCTCCGTTTTCCGCCTGCCGATGAACCCCTTCTGCTTCGGAGCATTTGCAATCGGCGCATTGCTGCTGTTTGCAGTGCTTTGTATCCCTGCCCTGCATGGGTTATTTGACATCAGCAATGCACTGACCGGGAATGATATCCTGAAAATCGCCGGGTTTGCCTTCCTGCCAACCCTGCTGATTCAGCTGTTCCGCGTGGTGAGAGGGAAATAAGCATCGTTTTATTGAAAATATGCTATCACAAAGCAGTAAGCAATAAGTTTTTGTGATACCCCTTCCATCAAGAAAAAATGGATTTTCTATTTTTTTACTGGGAAAATATTTTCTTCTGCGGATTCTTGTGCTATACTCAAAAAAAATATTTAAAAAAGTTTTTTCGTTTTTAAAATTTTTATTCTAAAGAAAAGGGATGATGAAAATGGCAGAAAAAATCAGAATTGGTATTTTGGGCTATGGCAACTTAGGGAAGGGCGTGGAGCTGGCAATCAGACAGAACCCCGACATGGAGCTTGCGGCTTTCTTCACCAGAAGAGCCCCCGAAGCACTGAAAACACAGAGCCCCGATGTACCTGTATATAACGTAAAGGACGCAATCAGCAAAAAAGACGACATTGATGTTATGATTCTCTGTGGCGGCAGTGCGACAGATCTGCCTGTACAGAGCCCTGAATATGCAAAATATTTCAACATCGTGGACAGCTTTGATACCCACGCAAAAATTCCTGAGCATTTCGCAAATGTAGACGCTTCCGCAAAGGAAGGCGGTCATGTTGCTTTCATTTCCGTTGGCTGGGATCCCGGTATGTTCAGCCTGCAGAGACTGATTGGCAACTGCATTCTGCCCAACGGCAAGGATTACACCTTCTGGGGCAGAGGCGTAAGTCAGGGACATTCCGATGCCATCAGACGCATTAAGGGCGTAAAGGATGGCAAGCAGTATACCGTTCCCGTTCCTGCGGCACTGGAAAAGGTAAGAGCAGGCGAAAACCCCGAGCTGACCACAAGAGAAAAACACACAAGAGAATGCTATGTTGTGGCTGAGGAAGGCGCAGATCTGGCACGCATTGAAAACGAAATCAAGACCATGCCCAACTACTTCGCTGATTATGACACAACGGTTCACTTCATTTCTCAGGAGGAGCTGGATCGCGACCACAGCGGTATCCCTCACGGCGGCTTTGTTATCCGCACAGGCACAACCGGCGCAGATACCAAGCAGATGATTGAATATTCTCTGAAGCTGGGCTCCAACCCCGAATTTACTTCCAGCGTAATTGTTGCTTATGCAAGAGCGGCTTACAAGATGGCACAGGAGGGCATCACAGGGGCAAAGACTGTATTTGATGTTGCACCCACCTATCTTTCTCCCCTGTCTGCGGAAGAACAGAGAAAAAATCTGCTTTAATTTAAGCTGAAAACAGATTTTGGACAGAAACAACCCCCATCGGTTCACCGATGGGGGTTTATTTTATTTTCCCTTCTGCATGACATCAATAATCGTACTGTCCATGGGAGCCATCCCCTCATCGGAGATACGTCCCAGATTCTTTTCCGTCTGCTCTGCGGAGGAACCGATTACGCCGAAATTATGCGGAATGGCAATGCCTTCCATGGCGAGCATTGCGGAAAGATATGCCGCATAGACCCCTGCGGATGCCTTGAGCGCACAGCCGATACTGCCGCCATCGCAAATCATGCCGGTAAGATTTGCCGCCATGTGATCCATTGCCGCGGAGGCCTCCTTCGCGCCGCCGCCCATGAGCAGCACAATACCTGCCGCCGCACCGCTGCCGCCACCCAGCACACAGCCGCAGAGGGCAGAAAGTCTGCCGGTATAATGTTTGCTGAAAATGGTGATTAAGCAGCTGAGTGCCACGCCGCGGATGATTTCTTCCTCTGTTTTTCCTGCAAATCTGCCATAGGAAACAACGGGCATGGAGCAGAGAATTCCATGGGAGCCACTGCCGACAATGCTCATGGCAGGAAAGGGCAGACCTGCCAGACGCGCATCCATGGCGGAGCAGGTCAGCCTCTGTGCGGCGTAAATCATATCGTCACCGACAGCACCTCTATTACGGAAGGCTGCCAGAGTTTTCCAGATTTGCAGACCTACGCCCTTCTCGCCCTCGGCGGAAAGCGCACAGTTCATGGCAATCATTTCTTTCACACAGGACAATTCTGCGATGGGAACGGTTTTTGCATAATCCACCATATCCGCAACGGTAACTGCTTCAAAATCAAAGGCATGCTGCTGTTCCGCCGCCTTTGTCTGCTCTGCCTGAAAGAGAACGGTATCATTTTTTGCAACAAAAACGATATTCGCATGGAAGTCCTCAATGCGGCAAACGCCGACCCCTTCGCTTGTCCGGATTTCCGCAAGGATATAAATGCCCTCCTTTGTTTCATCGGCTTTGATATCCATGGGAATCTGCAATGTCTTTGCCTCGGCAACATGTGCGGCTGTAATATTTTTCAGCACCTCCAGACCAAGCGTCCAATCGCCGCCCAAGGCACCCAATGCCGCCGCCATATTGCAGCCAAGCTCCTGCGTGCCGGGAATGGCGCAGGAAAAGGCGTTTTTATACATGCCGCCATTCATCACCATGCGAATCTCTTGCAGCTTACCGCCCACAGCCGCATAGGCTCTCGCCGCCGCAAGGGCAATCGCGCCGACCTCTGTTACGCCTAAGGCAGGCTTCATTTCATTTTTTAACAGACCGGTAAAATCGAATTTCATTTTTATACCCTCTCCCTCTCATTTGTCCTACAATTTCTTCTTTCAGTATACCTGTTCCAATGAAAAAAAGCTACCTGAAATGCTCTTGCTATCGAGAAAACAATTCTTCCGATACATTCCATCGAATTTTTCGATTTTCTGTTGTGTTTTCATGGAAATTTTTCTATAATAAAATCAGCTTCTCTGACAACGTATGAGAAAAAGTACATGCTCTTTCGCACAGCGCGAACAGCATGCAAAAAAACAGAGGATTTATAGGAGGTTTTTATGGAAAACAGAGAGAAATTCAGCTCCCGTCTGGGCTTCCTGCTCATTTCCGCAGGCTGTGCCATCGGTCTGGGGAATGTGTGGAAATTCCCTTACATCACAGGGAAATACGGCGGTGCTGCCTTTGTGCTGATTTATTTCGTATTTCTGCTCATTCTGGGCATTCCCATTCTGACACTGGAGCTTGCCGTTGGGCGCGCCAGTCAGCGCAGTGTTGCCCTTTCCATGGATGTGCTGGAGCCGAAGGGAACGAAATGGCATTGGTTCAAATTTCCTGCAATGGCAGGTAACTACATCCTGATGATGTTTTACACCACGGTTGCCGGTTGGATGGTTTATTATTTCTTCAAGATGGCGGCAGGCGGCTTTGTAGGGATGAACGCGGATGAAATCGGCGCAACCTTCAACAACACCCTTGCCAACCCGACGCTGAATGTTGCGTTTATGATTGCCGTTGTCATCAGTTGTATGCTGATTGTGGGCAAGGGACTGCAAAACGGCGTGGAAAAAATCACGAAGGTGATGATGATTGCGCTGCTGGTGCTGATGATTGTTCTTGCGGTGCGCTCCTTCTTTCTGGCAGGGGGCGAGGAGGGACTGCGGTTCTATCTCTATCCCGATTTTTCCAAGCTGATGGAATACGGCATTACGGAGGTGCTTTTTGCCGCGATGAGTCAGGCTTTCTTCACGCTGAGCATCGGCATGGGCGCGATTGCGATTTTCGGCAGCTTTATCGACCGCAGCCGCTCCCTGATGGGCGAGGCAATCTGCATTACGATTCTGGATACGGCGGTTGCGCTGATGGCAGGTCTGATTATCTTCCCTGCGTGCTTTGCTTATGGGGTTGACCCCGGTCAGGGCCCCGGACTGATTTTCGTGACACTCCCCAACGTATTCAATGCAATGCCGGGCGGTCGGCTCTGGGGGACGCTGTTCTTCCTGTTCATGTGCTTTGCGGCATTCTCTACGGTCATCGGTGTATTCCAGAACCTGATTACCTTCTGGACGGATATGACGGATGCGCCGCGCAAGAAAATTGTTGCGTATCATATTGTGGCACTGATTGTGCTTTGCCTGCCCTGCGCGCTGGGCTACAACGTGCTGAGCGGCTTACAGCCCTTGGGCGAGGGCACTGCGATTCTGGATCTGGAGGATTTCCTGGTTTCCAATAATATTCTGCCGCTGGGCAGTATCGTTTATGTGCTGTTCTGTGCATGCAAAAACGGCTGGGGCTGGGAGAGCTTCATGGACGAGGCAAACGCCGGCGAAGGGCTGAAATTCCCGAACGGGATTCGGCTGTATGTGAAATATATTCTGCCGCTGATTATTCTGTTTGTATTCGTGATGGGGTATCTCTCCATGTTCAGCAAATAAGCAGCTTTCAACAATTTTTACAAAAGAGAAGGAAGGAACAAGGATGCTTACGATACCGCAATTAACGGAAAAAATGATCGCCTTTTCCGCAGGGAATACGGCGGATATCCACCATTTTCTCTGCGTCTGGGCGTATGCAAAAACGATTGGCGAGGCAGAGGGTCTGGACGAAAAGACGCTGTTTCTGTTGGAGGCAACAGCAATCATCCACGATATTTCCTGTCCGCTCTGTCGGGAAAAATACGGCAATACGGACGGCAAGCATCAGGAGGCGGAAAGCCCTCGGCTGGTGCGTGACTTTTTGGCGGACAGCGGATTCGACGCAGAACTGATTGACCGCATTTCCTATCTGATTGCACACCACCACACGATGACAGGAATTGATGGGATGGATTATCAGATTCTGATTGAGGCGGATTTTCTGGTGAATGCGGCGGAAAAGGGCTTGGGAAAAGAAGCCGTGGCACATTTTCTGGAAAACGTGGCGAAAACGGACTGCGGCAGACGGCTGTTGCAATCTATATTTCTTGACAAATAAAATTGCCCCTTCGTACCAAAGGTACGAAGGGGTTTTCTTATGCTGTTTTTAGATGGGGTGGCAGATCGTGCCCCATTGCACATCCTCTTTGCCATTTGCAAGCGTTACTTTTTTGGAAACAACGGCATAGCCGTCCTTGAAATCTCTTGCAAAATCGAAGGTGGGGGCAATGACCCAAGTGCCGTCCTCACCGACATAGCCATATTTGCCTGTTTTTTCATCCTGATAGGGGGCAAGCCCTTCGGAAAGCCGCATTCTCCATCTGGCATCCTCTTTGGAAATGCGCCCGTTTTCATCGAAGTACAGCTTCACATATTCCACCCTGCCGGGTGCAACCTGCTCCGAAACCTCCGTGGAAATGATGCCGTTGCCGCAGTCATCCAGATATTTCCCCGTTATGATGGATTTCAGCTTTTTGCCCGTGGTATCAATCAGGATAACCTCGCCGCTTTTTTCCTGTGCAAAGGCTTTGCCGTTCCAAAAATCTGTTATTTTGTTATAGCGCAGGGGGATAACCTCTTTGCCGGTTTTATCGATATAGCCGATATTTCTGTCCGTATCCTCTACCTTTGCGAGACCATCCCGGAAAGCAAATGCATCTCTGTATTTCGGCTCGATGACCCAGCCTCCTTTTTTATCAATATAGCCATAACGGGTTTCTGCGCTCTGCCTTCCTTCTTCCTTCGGAAGATCTACGCCTACTGCCGCCAAGCCCTCGGAAAAGGCATCGGCACTGTAAGAGGATAGGGAAATGACTTCTTCGCCCTTTGCGTTGATATAACCGCTTTTTCTTTCCTTATAGTCCATCACCATTGCCAGACCTTCGGAAAAGCTGTCTATCACATGGTAATCGTCCGCAAACTGCGTATTGCCTTCCATATCAAGAATCTGGCTTGTTCCGTCCCGTTTATTCAAACGCAGGAAACCATCCCCATAGCCGCGCAGTCTGAGAACATCCTTATTGCTATATTGGAGCAGTACCTTACCCTGCTGATTCAGAAGGAACCAATCTGCCTGCTGATTTTCATATTCCTGCGGCGCACCCAGAATATCCCCATCGGTATTGACGTATTTTTCCGCGATGAAATAATCGCCGCCGATGGATTTGATATCATCATAGCGGTCTGTCAGGGGAATGCCGAACACTGCCGCTTCGCCCGTTCCCTTGACGGAGGAGGTATCGTTTGCCGTTGCCGCTGTCAGCTCTGTCAGCTGTACGGCTGCGGTTTTTGTTTCTGCATCCCAGCTGAGAGCATCCGCATCGACGATATAGCGGTTAAAGCATTTCAGCACGCCCTCCCAATCGCGCAGGGGGACAAAAACTCTGCCGTCCTTGACCTCCATCTGCCCAAACGAAGGCAACAGGCTGCTGTTTCTCCAGATGCGGTTGCCGGTGATATCAAAGCTCAGCGTGTAATCTTGCATGGTGACCTTGGCAAGCTGAATCCCATCCTCCCAGACAAGCTCTGCATCCGCATCCAACGCCTGCATAAAGGTACGCAGGGGGAGCATGGTATAGCCGTTTTTGGTATAAATCGCTACATCCAAGGGCTGTGCTTTGCCGTCCTTGGTAAATTCCGTTGTGCCGACCCTTGCCGTAAAGGTATGCGGTGTTTTCGTGAACAGTGATTCCTCCGCCGCATAGGCAGGCATGCTCCCTGCCAGAAGTGCCGCGCTGAGTGCCATACAGAATATTTTTTTCATACGCCTTTTCCCCCTTTTTATCTGTTCGGATTTTGGATAATGCCCCATTCGACATCCCTTGTGCCGTCTGCCAGTGTGATTTCATTGGCAACCACCGCATAGCCGTCTTGGAATCTCTCCGCCGCATCAAATGCAGGCGCAATCACCCAAGTGCCGCTTTCGTTTACATAGCCGTATTTCTTTGCCGTCGCATCCCAATACGGTGCAAGTCCCTCGGAAAGTCCCTTTTTCAGACGATAGGTTTCATAGGAAATTTCGCCTGTTTCATCAAAATAGCGTCTTACATGCTCATGGTCGCCATCGGGCAGATTCACAATCTCCTCCGTCATTGCCATGCCGTTCTTCTGCTGATTTGGTTTTGTCATTTTACCATCTGCATATACCAGATATTCTGCATCCGCAATCCATTTCAGCCTTTTGCCTGTTTGATCAATCAGCCAGTTTTTTCCTTCCGCATCTGACGCATAGGTTGCACCGTTTCGGAAATAGCCTGCCCAACGATACTGACAGGGGATAACCTCCTTACCTGTTTGATCAATAAAGCCTGCCCGACGCGCATCACTGCTGCGTACCATTGCCAGACCTTCCGAGAAGGACTCCACATGCCTGTAGTTCGCGGCATCAATGACGATTTTGCCTGTTTTATCAATATAAGCATAGGTGCCGTCTTTTTTCTTCACAACTGCCAGACCATCGGAGAAGGGTTCTGCCTCCTCAAACTGCAAAGGAATCACAACCTCGCCGTTTCGATTCACAAAGCCTGTGCCGTTTTTATCCGAAACTGCCGCCAGGCCTTCGGAAAAAGGCTCTACGCTGTTATAAATGAAGGGGATGACGGTTTTGCCTTCCCAGTCAATGGCACCATTGCCAAAGCCGTTTTCCGTATTTCTGCCAACTAAGAAGGTTCGCTCGCCGCCGTCCTCCATATAGTTATCCGTTCCGTTGTTATAGGTTTGCAAAACCGTTCCCTTATGGTCCAGAAGGTAGCGCACATTTCTGTCGCTACCCACGGTTTGCCCCAAGCCGACATTCGTTTCTCCCATATATTTCTGTGCAAGGAAATAGCCATCCCCAAGGGGTTCGATTTCGTCATACTGCGTGGAAAGTGCGACAGCGTAGGATGCCTGCGCGCCCTTGCCGCTCAGTGCAGGCTTTTCCAGACCATTGGAAGGGTCAAGCTTCTGCTCCACAGCGCGGACGGTTGCCAACCTTGTGGTGCTGTCCCAGGTGATATCGCCCTCCTCTATGAGATAGCCGATGGACTGCAAAATACCCGACCAGTTCCGCAGGGGAACGAAAACTCGACCATCCTTCACTTCCATTTTGCCCCAGACAGGCAGAGCTTCTCCATTTTTCAGAATCGTATTATTTTTTAAATCAAAAATGAGAATATAAGCGCCATAAAGAACGGTTGCGGTCTGCTTCTTCCCATCCCAGATCATGTTTTTGGGATGGATTTGCAGGACTGCGTTCATAAAGGTGCGCAGGGGCAGCATGGTATAGCCGTTTTTGGTATAAATCGCTACATCCAAGGGCTGTGCTGCGCCATCCTTGGTAAATTCCGTTGTGCCGACCCTTGCCGTAAAGGTATGCGGCACCTTTGTGATATAATCTGCCGCGTAGGCAGGCACGCTCCCTGCCAGAAGTGCTGCGCTGAGTGCCATACAAACGAGTTTTTTCATACTTTTGTCCCTCCCCGAAAATACAACTGTGCTTTTACTTCTGCTTTCACTCTAGCAAAAGAAAACGTTTCCCTCAAGAGAGGGGAAGGAAATTTAAGAAATTCGTAAGAAATTTGTAAGCTGCTTGTAACACAAGGCGTTTTTCTGTATACAAAAAAGAGCCTGCGTGGGAAAATTCCCATACAGACTCTTTTATTTTCTGCAAAATCGGATTAGAATTCTGCGTTATTTACGGTACGAGGGTAAGGCAGGACATCGCGGATATTGCCGACACCTGTCAGATACATTACCGCACGTTCAAAGCCCAGACCGAAGCCTGCGTGTCTTGTGCCGCCGTATTTACGCAGATCCAGATACCACCAGTAGTCCTCTTTTTTCAGACCCAGCTCGTTCATGCGGTTTTCCAGAACCTCCAGTCTTTCCTCTCTCTGGCTGCCGCCGATGATTTCGCCAACGCCGGGCACGAGCAAATCCATTGCCGCAACGGTCTTTTTATCATCATTCAGACGCATATAGAACGCCTTGATTTCTACGGGGTAATCGGTTACGAATACAGGCTTTTTGTAAATCTGCTCTGTCAGATAGCGTTCATGCTCTGTCTGCAAATCAATGCCCCATTCTACGGGATATTCAAAGGTATGACCGGATTTTTTCAAAAGCTCAACCGCTTCTGTGTAGGTCACTCTGCCAAATTCGTTATCGAGGATGTTATGCAGTCTGTCCAGCAGACCCTTGTCCACGAAGCTGTTGAAGAATTCCATTTCTTCGGGGGCGTTGTCCAGAACATACTGAATGATATATTTCAGCATTTCCTCTGCGATTTCCATGTTATCGTTCAAATCGGCAAATGCCATTTCGGGTTCAATCATCCAGAATTCCGCCGCATGTCTGGTTGTGTTGGAATTTTCCGCACGGAAGGTAGGCCCGAAGGTATAAACATTGCGGAACGCCATTGCAAAGGTTTCCGCGGAAAGCTGACCGGATACGGTAAGGTTGGTTTCCTTGCCGAAGAAGTCTTTGGAATAATCTACCTTGCCATCGGCTGTGCGAGGCAGGTTATCCAAATCCAGTGTGGTTACACGGAACATTTCGCCCGCACCCTCACAGTCGGAGCCTGTGATGATGGGTGTATGGGCATATACAAAGCCCTTGCCCTGGAAAAATTCATGAATTGCCATTGCAATCAGGCTGCGCACGCGGAAGGTTGCGGAGAACAGGTTTGTTCTTGGGCGCAGATATGCGATTTCACGCAGAAATTCTACGGAGTGGCGTTTTTTCTGCAGGGGATAATCGGGGGTGGAGGTGCCTTCCACATCAATCTGTGTTGCCTTTACCTCGAAGGGCTGCTTTGCTTCGGGGGTTTCCACCAGAAGACCTTTTATAATCAGTGCCGCGCCGACATTCTGCTTGGAGATTTCTTCATAATTCTTCAGTCTTTCCGCTTCAAAAACAATCTGAATATTTTTGAAGAAGGAGCCGTCATTCAGCTCGATAAAGCCGAAATTCTTGGAGACACGCATGGTGCGAATCCAGCCGCCCAGTGTGACCTCTTTATTTGCATACGCCGCAGTGTTGCGGTAGATAGATTTTACTGTTGTCAAATCCATGATGTTACATCCTTTCCTGAGTTTTCTGTCCATAATACTTCTATTGTAGCCGTTTCAAGGGAAAAAGACAACCTTTTTATCGGATTTATCGGAAAAATCAATCCTGCTTTTCCGCTTTCGCCGCCTTCTGCGCCGCAATTTTCTCAAAATTGATATGGCAATAGCCATTGGGATTTTTTTCAAGATATTTCTGGTGATACGTCTCCGCTTGAATAAACTGGCGCAGGGGGAGATTTTCAATCATAATCGGCTGTTTGTAGTCCTTTTGCAGGGTATCCAGAAATGCCTGTGCCGTCTGCCGCTGCTTCTCAGTGAGGGAATAGATGCCCGTGCGGTACTGAATCCCGATATCCATGCCCTGCCTGCCCAGAGAGGTCGGGTCGATGGTATAGCAATATTCCCTGAGAATTTCTGTCAGAGAGATTTTTTCCGCATCAAAGACAACCTCGACCGCTTCGGCGTGTCCGCTGTGATTGCAGACCTCCTCATAGGTGACGCTTTCCTTGAGGGGCGGATTCCAGAGGGGCTTTTCGCCCAGAGCATAGCCGACCCTTGTTTCCAGAACACCATCAACACCTTGCATATATTTTTCCGTGCCCCAGAAGCAGCCGCCTGCCAGATAAATCGTTTCTTTTTTCATAAGAGTCCTCTCTCCTTTCCTAAGTGCCATCTCTCCTTATTTTCTGATGATATCGTAACAATCCGTTCTGCGGTGCTTTAACAGCGGCAGCTCCGCCCGCACCTGCTCCAGCCTTGCAAAATCCAGCTCCGCTGTGAGGATGCCCTCGTTTTCGTCCAGCTCCGCTACCACACTGCCCCAAGGGTCGGTAACAATAGAATGACCCCATGCGGTATAGGAGGACTGCAAATCACGCGCAGGGGCACAGCCTGCCAGAAAAACCTGATTATCCAAGGCACGCATACGGAAGGACATTTCCCAATGGGCAGGGCCTGTTGTCATATTGAAGGCGGCAGGGACAAGGATTGCCCTTGCGCCTTCGAGCGCAAGCAGACGGGACAGCTCCGGAAAACGGATATCATAGCAAATCATCAACCCCATCCTGCCCCACGGGGTGTCGAAGGTGGTGACATCCCTGCCGGCGGTAAAGGTATCGGATTCCATGAAATACTGTCCGCCGGGGACATTGATATCAAACAGATGGGTTTTGCGGTGTCTTGCGATGCAGCTTCCCTTATTATCATAGACGAAGGCGGCGTTATAGATTCTGCCATCCGCCGCAAGCGGAACAGAGCCTGCAACCACATACAAGCCGAGAGCCCCTGCCATTTCGGCGATGCCCTGCAAAAACGGGGCGTTTTCGGGCATGGCATAGCGCACAAAGGCACTGTTTTCATAGGGGCAGCAGCACATTTCGGGCAAAACTGCCAGATCCGCGCCCTCCTGCTTTGCCTGCACAAGCATCTGTTTTATTTTTTCAAGATTTTCCTCAGGTGTCGGCAGGGTTTTTAACTGCAATAAAGCTACTTTCATTCCACAGACCTCCTATCTGCCTTCTTTTTGCCTTTATCATAGCATACCCGAAAAAAAAGAAAAAGGGGATTTGCCTTTTGCATAGTATGGAAGGAGTCCATAAAAAACAGAGAAAGGAGTTTTTTCTATGTATCCTTATTTTCAGAAAAACCAGAAACCCAATCCTTCCAATTCTTCCAAGCTTTCTGTCAGAGAAGCAAGCCCTGCCGATCCTCTGCGGCAATTTCTGGCGGAAAACCCTGCCTTCGGCACACTGCTGTTTCAGGTGACGGGCGGACAGGGGGCCGTTCCCATCGAGAGGGCAACGGTTGTCATCAGCAAGGCATTACCCAACGGGCATACGCTTTCCGTTACCACAATGACGAATGAAAGCGGCAAAACGGCAGAAATTTCACTGCCTGCGCCGCGCCGCGATAAATCGCAGACACCGGGCGGCACAGATGTTTTTGCGACATACGATGCACTGATTTCCGCCCCCGGAACGGTTCCTGTTGTGGTGCATGATATCCCCATTTTTGACGGGATTACCACAATTCAGCCTGTCGCACTTTCCTTTGATGTCAGCGGAGCGCGCAGGGACGAGGCAGAAAGCATCACCGATACCGAACCGAATTTATAAAAAAGGAGGAAGCACACCATGGCTTTACAGCAGGTTCCAACCATTCCCGAAACAATTACGGTACATCTGGGGCTGCCGAATCAGCCTGCGGAAAACGTAACCGTGCCGTTTCCCGATTATATCAAAAATGTGGCCTCCAGCGAGATTTACCCCACATGGCCCGAAGCCGCAATTCGCGCGAATATCTACGCACAGATTACCTATGCGCTGAACCGCATATTTAACGAATTTTACCGCAGTCAGGGGTATGATTTTGATATTACCTCAACCACGCAGTATGACCAGACCTACATCAAGGGACGGGATATTTATGAAAACATCAGCCGCATTGTGGATGAAATTTTCAACAACTATGTGGTGCGGCAGGGGCGTGTTGACCCGTTTTTCACCGCCTACTGCAATGGCACAACCACCGTCTGCGACGGACTTTCCCAATGGGAGACGGTTGCATTGGCGGAGCAAGGGCTGACACCCTATCAGATTTTGCAGAAATTTTACGGGCAGGACATCGGGATTCTGGAAAATGTACCGATTTCCGCAAATGTGCCATCCTATCCGGGTGCCGCGTTACGGCTGGGGGATGCCGGCAATACCGTAAAAACGATACAATTAGAGCTGAACCGCATTGCGGATAACTACCCTGCAATTCCAAAAATTGAGCCGGCAGACGGGGTATTCGACATAGCAACAGAAAACGCGGTACGGGAATTTCAGCGGATTTTCAACCTGACACCGGACGGAATTGTCGGGAAGCCAACGTGGTATCAGCTGAAATATATTTACAACGGGGTGAAACGGCTGAATGAGCTGACGAGCGAAGGGCTGACATTGGATGAGGTGACACGCCCCTTCCCTGCAGTGCTGCGCGAGGGGAGCAACGGTGTGGATGTGCGGTCTTTGCAGTATTATCTGGATGTGATTTCATATTTTAATGATGCCGTTCCCGATATCGATCAGGACGGATACTTTGGCCCTGCGACCACTGCCGCCGTGCGTGCCTTTCAAACGCTTGCCGGACTGCCTGCGGACGGGATTGTGGGCTTGCAGACGTGGCTGCGGCTGCGGCAGGCGTATGACGATATTCTGGCAATGCTGCCGCCGGGGATGAAGGAAAACAACGCAGGGATTTATCCGGGATATTTCCTTTCCTTGGGTATGGAAAATGAGGATGTGCGGAATTTACAGACCTATCTCAAAGGGATTGCGGACTACAGCGGCGTGATTCCGCCGATTGCGGTGACGGGGGTGTTTGACGAGGCGACAAGAGACGCTGTGGCGGCATTGCAGGCGCAGAACGATTTGCCGCCGACGGGGAATGTCGGCCCTGCGACATGGAACCTTATACGGCGTTTGTATAACGCGCGCTAACGAAACTAACTTAGGGTGTCGACAAAGTCGACACCCTCTCCATTACTGAAATAACCTAAAAATATTTGCTTATTCCAACCCTTTTCATTAGCAAATCCCATACCATACATCAACCTCTGCAATCCAATTCATAATTCGATTGCACTCTTCATTCGGTTCAACAAAGCACTTCGGCGAAAAAGAAATAAAATCTAACTTCGGACTAATCTTTTTACAATATAGGACAATTTGCTGATAAATTTCTAACGTTAAAATTGGCTCATATAAGTAAACCAATGCTGAATTATCATCAATATCTCCCAAAGCCCACTTATATTCTTCTCCTGCCGGATTTAAAAATTCAAATTTCCCTTTTTCTTTATAAAATATTCTTTGGAAAGATAATGCTCCATTCGGTAAATAGTAAAGTTGTTTCTGCCTATCCTTCATTATAATGGTATCCATTTTAAAGAATAACGCTCTTTCAGAAGGCATGTCCTCTTTCAATCCCTTAGAGTCTTTGCAATATACAAAATATCTTTTACAAAGTGCTTCCCCTTTTTCAAGGATATATTCATTGCCATCTGCTTCATACGTATATACTCTATTGATCGTTACTATTTGCTCCCCGTTATCTTGATTTACCACTTCTTTATATGCAATAATCCTTTTCTCTTCATCGTATGCAAAACAGCACTCTCTCAGCTGACCGGAACCACTATGATTTTGTATAACAGTACGTTTCAAGAGATTTCCTGCTTCGTCATATTCAAATACCTGCGTTCCCTCGAAGCAGTTCTCTTTTATAAGAGATTTATATGCACATATCTTCTGCCTTTTGCTTTCATGAAAAACTTCAATGATTTGAATATCCTCATATTTCCTTTTCTCCATTTTTTCTCCTTCATCTGTTTGAGTAATTTAAAGCCGCAGATTTTATCTGCGGCTTTTTGCTGCTTCTCGCTTAGGTGTGTCCCAATAAGAAAACATGAAGATTATTCGGGCGCGCCTTTACTCAGCGTCTTTTTTCTCATCTGCGGGTTCTTCCTCGTCATCCTCGAAATCGGCAGGGTTATATTCTCCGAAGGAGGCCTTCAGAAATGCCTCCATATCATTGAGCTGCTCCATCTGGTCGCTCATGCCGTCCAGAACATCCTCCACCTTATTCAGGTATTTATTCATTTCGGGGGAGATGGGCTCTACTGCTTCCTCGCCCTCAGCAGGTGCTGCCTCTGCGGCTTCGGGAGCTTCTTCTGTTGTGGGTGCTTCTGCGGCATCCAGCTCCTCCAGATCGATGTCATCCCAATCCTCCGCTTCGTCGCGGTTTCTCTTTTCTCTCAGCTTTTCACGGTAGGTTGCCATATCCTCCTTGATTTCGCTTGCCTTTTCCACCATACGGAAGGCTGCGGAGCGCACGGCAGGCTGCAGCTCATCTGCCTTATCTGCCAGCTTTTCCTTCATGCGGAATGCCGCGGAGCTTACCTTGGGCTGCAAATCATCCGCCTTATCGGCTACCTTATCTGCGGCGTTTTTCACCGCGGGATTTTCCTTTACCTTATCGGCAACGGCGCTCAGCGCAGCCCCTGCCTTATTCAGCATACCGCCTACGGCTTTTGTAATGCCGTCCTTTTCGGTACCTAAGCCGCTATGCAGCGCTGTAAGCAGACGTTCTGCCTCATCCACGCTGATGATGCCTTTTTCGAGCATATTCAGGATTGCCATTCTTTCTTCTTTCATCGGTTTTCCCTCCTTAGGTGTTTTCTCATACTTTATGCGCAGGACATATTCATCGGGTCTGTCTGCTTTTTTTCCGAAGGCATACAGGATGCTTTCCACGATGCGGCGGCTTGCCTGTCCGTCGCCGAAGGGGTTCTTCGCCTGCGCCATTTTTTCGTATTCCTCTTTGTTATCCAACAGTTCCTTCGCCATGGAATAAATCACGTTTTCATCCGTACCTGCCAGCTTCAGGGTGCCTGCTTCCACACCCTCGGGGCGTTCTGTTACGTTGCGGAGCACCAGAACAGGCTTGCCCATGGAAGGCACCTCCTCCTGCAGACCGCCGCTATCTGTCATCACGAAAAAGGAACGGCACATAAGGTTATGCATATCCTTTAAATCCAGAGGGTCGGTGAGGTGGATACGGTCGTTACCGCCGAGAATCTCATGTACAGGTTCTACCACGGCAGGATTTTTATGCACTGCATAGACCACTTCCACATCGGGATATTCTTCCACCAGACGCTTCACGGCACGGCAGATATTTTTCAGGGGCTCGCCGAGGTTTTCCCTTCTATGCGCGGTCATGGCGATGACGCGTTTGTTTTTAAAATCAATCTGATTGAGTTCGGGGACAGTAAATGTATAGTCCTCCTCGATGGTATGCGCCAATGCGTCGATGACGGTATTGCCTGTGATGAAAATGCCGTCCGGACTGATGTTTTCCTTCAGCAGATGCTCCTTTGCCAGAGGGGTGGGTGCAAAATGCAAATCGGTCAATGCGCCGGTAAGGCGGCGGTTCATTTCCTCGGGGAAGGGCTGATATTTATCATAGGTGCGCAGGCCTGCCTCAACATGACCGACCTTCACTTGATTATAATATGCCGCCAGTGCGCCTGCGAAGGTGGTAGAGGTATCCCCATGGACGAGGACGATATCGGGTTTTTCCTGACCCATAACCTCCTCCAGACCGGTTAATGCGCGGGTGGTGATGCCTGCCAATGTCTGACGGGACTGCATGATATTCAGGTCATACTGCGGATGCAGGTCGAAGATTTCGAGTACCTGATCGAGCATTTCGCGGTGCTGCGCGGTGACGCAGACGATGCTCTCGATTTCGGGAGTTTTTTCCAGCTGCTTTACCAGAGGTGCCATTTTAATCGCCTCGGGGCGTGTCCCGAACACGCTCATTACCTTTATTTTATCCATATTATATCTCCTTTTTAAGACCTTGGGGACAAAACCTTGAGGGTTTCACCCTCAAACTCCCACAAGGGGAATGATTCCCCTTGACCCCCATTTGCAAAACCATGTACATGGTTTTGCGGTATCGGGTGCAGGGGCTGAGCTCCTGCTGGGGGTGTTGGGGGCAAAGCCCCCAAGGTCTTAGGGTCTTTACTTGATTTTGTTCGTCATGGTGCCGATGCCCTCGATTTCGCACGTTACAACATCGCCACTGTTCAGGAACCTCGGCGGCTCAAAGCCCATGCCAACCCCTGCCGGTGTCCCCATGGCAATAATCGTGCCTGCCTGTAGGGTCATGCCCTGCGTTAACTCGCAAATAACCTTTTCAATGCCGTTAATCATCAGCTCCGTATTGCTGTCCTGCCGTAATTCGCCATTCACATAGGAGCGAATCGGCAGCGCGGGGGGATTCTTAAATTCATCCTTCGTCACAATCCAAGGACCGATCGGCGTAAAATCATCCAGACTCTTGCCGAAATACCACTGCTTATGCGAGGTCTGTAAATTTCTCGCACTCATATCATTGAGAATCGTATAGCCAAAGACATACTCAAAAACCTCCTCCGGCTTTACATTCCTTGCATCCTTGCCGATGATAACCGCCAGCTCTGCTTCATAATCCAAGCTATCCACAATATCCAGATGCCCGTCGATTTCCTCGCCATCCGCCAAGGCACGATTGATTCTCTTGGAAAAATAAATCGGCACAGGACGTTCGCCGCCAAAGGCCTCATCATGGAACCGCGCCGCTTCCTCTGCGTGTGCATAATAATTGATCCCCAGACAGACAATATCCTGCTTGGGATGGGGAATGGGCGAAAGAATCTGCACCTCATCCAGAGGAATCCCCTGCATCAGCTCCTTATTTCTATCCAGCTTTTCCAGCTTTTTCTCATTCTGCACATCCAGAAAGGTATTCATATCAATGGCACTACAGCCAAGATAATTGACAGGCACCACTTCGGAGCCGTCATTCTTTAAAACGCCGACCGCTGTTTCGCCGCCATGCTTATATGTTAAAATTTTCATTCTTCCATCCTCCTCACATGCGATTTGGCTCTTTGTTTTCTTTCGTAAAAACGGTATGTTTTCTATAATGATACCAGTTTCATCATATCACAAAACCCTCTTTTTAGGAAGAAAAAAAAGGATTCCGCACCGTATGTATACAAGATACTGTGGTTCTAAACGCTTATTCACCTAAATGTGCATAAATATACATCATCTATTATTTAGCGCAAAGAAAAATGCCCAAAAAGATGCGTGCCGTTTCCCGTATTTTCAAAAATATACACAAATTTATGTATTTTTATTATTTTCTATTGCATTTATTGCATTTTCTATGTATAATCCATTTATAAAATTCATTTTGCACAAAACCCATTACAATATGATTTGTTTCAGGTTTGTTTTTTAAGGAGGAAGAAAAATCATGGCAAAAGAAAAAATCGTTCTGGCATATTCCGGCGGTCTGGATACATCCGCAATCATCCCTTGGCTGAAAGAAAATTATGACTGTGAAGTAATCTGCGTATGCGGTGACGTTGGGCAGGGCAAGGAAACAGACGGTCTGGAGGAAAAGGCACTGAAAACCGGCGCAAGCAAGCTGTATATCGAAGATCTGACAGAAGAATTCATCACAGATGCGGTTTACCCCTGCGTAAAGGCAAACGCTGTTTATGAAGGCAAATATCTGATTGGTACATCCATGGCACGCCCCATCATTGCAAAGAGACTGGTTGAAATTGCGAAAAAGGAAGGCGCAACTGCAATCTGCCACGGCGCAACAGGCAAGGGCAACGATCAGGTTCGTTTTGAGCTGACCATCAAGGCACTGGCACCCGAAATGAAGATTATCGCTCCTTGGAGACTGGATACATGGAAGATGCAGTCCCGTGAGGATGAAATACAGTATCTGGCTGACCATGGTATCCCCTTTGAAGCTGGCCATGACAACTCCTACAGCCGTGACAGAAACCTGTGGCATCTGAGCCATGAAGGTCTGGAGCTGGAAGACCCTGCAAACGAACCCAACTACGAACACATTTTGCAGATGAGTGTGACACCCGAAAAGGCACCCGATCAGCCCGAATATGTTACACTGGATTTTGAAAAGGGTATTCCCGTTGCAGTAAACGGTGAAAAGCTTGCTCCTGTTGCTCTCTTGACAAAGCTGAACGAAATCGGCGGCAGAAACGGTGTTGGTATCACAGATATCTGCGAAAACCGCGTGGTTGGTATGAAATCCCGTGGTGTATATGAAACACCCGGCGGTACCATCATGTACTATGCACACCGCGAGCTGGAATATCTTTGCTCCGACAAAAAAACACAGGCGTTCAACGAAGTGGCAAGCAACAAATTCACAGAGCTGGTTTACAGCGGCGAATGGTATACACCTCTGCGTGAAGCACTGAGCGCTTATTTCGATAAGGTAAACGAAACGGTAACAGGTACAGTTAAGCTGAAGCTGTATAAGGGCAATATCATCCCTGCAGGCTCTACATCTCCTTACAGCCTGTATAACGAATCCATCGCTTCCTTTACAACAGGCGAGCTTTACAACCACAAGGACGCAGACGGGTTCATCAACCTGTTCGGTCTGTCCATGAAGGTTCGTGCAATGATGATGGAGAACAACAAAAACAAATAAAAACCTTAAGACCTTGGGGTTCCACCCCAACACCCCGGCAGGGGATAAGCCCCTGCACCCTGTTTGCAAAAGCATACGCTTTTGCGGAGGGCGGAGAGAAGGTAAGAAGATAAGATAAATTATTAAAAATACGAAAGACAAAAAAATACTCCTGTCAGACTTGATGGGAGTATTTCTCATTATAGACGACTACGCAAACAGAAGTATTTCTGTTTGCAACTCGGGTTCCAAGGGGATCATCCCCTTGGTAGGAGTGCAGAGGGCAACGCCCTTTGCAGAAAGAAAGGAGAAATATCATGGCGAAACTTTGGGGCGGACGCTTCACCCAGTCCACAGACAGCTTTACAGACCACTTCCATTCCTCTATCTCCTTCGATAGCAGAATGTATAAAGAGGATATCACAGGCAGTATGGCACACGCCGCCATGCTCGGCAAGCAGGGCATCATCCCCGCCGATGACGCTGCCTTAATCATCAAAACCTTAAAGGAAATCCTCGTCGATATCGAAGCCGGCAAGGTTACATTTGACGAAAAAGCAGAGGATATCCACATGAACGTGGAAACCATCCTCATCAGCCGTATCGGTGATGTCGGCAAACGCCTGCATACCGGCCGCAGCCGTAACGATCAGGTGGCACTGGATATCCGTATGTATACCAAAAAGGAAATCATCGCGATTAAAGAACTGGTGAAAAATCTGATGGTAACACTGAACGATTTCGCGGCAAACCATACCGAAACGATTTTACCCGGCTATACGCACCTGCAGCGCGCACAGCCTGTTACACTGGCGCATCACCTGCTTGCGTATGTGGAAATGTTCAAGCGCGACTACGACCGCCTTTGCGATACCTACAAACGCACAGACGTAATGCCTCTGGGCAGCGGCGCACTTGCCACCACCACCTACCCTCTGGATAGATATGCCGTTGCTGCGGAGCTTGGCTTTGCCGCAATCACCATGAATAGCATGGACGGCGTTTCCGACAGAGATTTCTGTATTGAGCTGGCATCCACGCTTTCTATCCTGATGATGCACCTGAGCCGCTTCTGCGAGGAAATCATCCTCTGGAGCAGCCATGAATTCCATTTCATCGAGCTTTCCGACGCATATTCCACAGGCTCCAGCATTATGCCCCAGAAAAAGAACCCCGATATGGCGGAGCTGATCCGTGGGAAAACAGGGCGTGTATATGGGCATCTGATGGCGCTTCTGACTACGATGAAGGGTCTTCCTCTGGCGTACAACAAGGATATGCAGGAGGATAAGGAGGGTCTGTTTGACGCGATTGATACGGTGAAAATGTGCGTGCCCGTATTCACAAGCATGATTGCGACCATGACTGTAAAGAAGGATGCCATGCTGAATGCGGCAAAGGGCGGCTTCACCAACGCAACCGACGCGGCAGACTGGCTGGTCAAGCAGGGCGTTCCCTTCCGTGATGCACATGCCATCATCGGGAAGCTGGTGCTGTACTGCATTGAGCATAACACCAATCTGGATGACCTTTCCCTTGCGGAATATAAGGCAATCTCCCCTGTGTTTGATGAAAGCGTTTACGCCGCTATCAATGTAAACGAATGTGCGCAGGCAAGAAAGGTGATCGGTGGCCCTGCGAAGGAAGTAACAACTGCCGCGATTGCTGCAAATAAGGAATATTTCAAAACGATTTAAATAATGAAAAAGCTGCCAATGGCAGCTTTTTTTGTTGGGAAAACAGGCGAATCCCATATTTCATCGGGCTTTATTTTGGCGCACCTGCGCCCAATCGGTGTGAAACACCGCTTTTTCAGTCGCAGGGCATAAAAAAAAGATACAAGATTTTTTCTTGTATCTCTCTTTTCGATTGCGGAGACAGGATTTGAACCTGCCTTGCCCACCTCGAAATCTGGTCGTCCGCTCTCCCTCTCTGCGTTCTGTCTGCGGAACTCCCGATTTCTCGCCTGCATCACCTTCCTTCTTCTGCCACCGGCAGCGGTCGGTGCTGCAGCCCCGGGAACCCGTCGGTCGCAGGGCATAAAAAAAAGATACAAGATTTTTTCTTGTATCTCTCTTTTCGATTGCGGAGACAGGATTTGAACCTGCGACCTCCGGGTTATGAGCCCGACGAGCTACCGGACTGCTCTACTCCGCGGCAGTATAAAATGGGCGGAGAAGGATTCGAACCTTCGAAGCTATCGCAACAGATTTACAGTCTGCCCCCTTTGGCCGCTCGGGAATCCACCCATGGTAGTGTAGTTATTTTTATTTTTCTCCTGCTGATAAGCAAGAAAAAAGCCGATGATCGGACTCGAACCGATAACCTGCTGATTACAAGTCAGCTGCTCTGCCAATTGAGCCACATCGGCGTAACTCGTGCTGAGTACAAGAAGTATATTATCATTCTTTCCACCTTTCGTCAAGTATTTTTTATAAAAATTTTGTACTTTCAAAAAAAATGCGTCAGGGCGCGCAGAATATCCAGAAGATAGGTTTCCATGAACCGCAAAACCACCGCAAGGCTGGCGATATAGCATCCCAATTCAATGGGCTTCTGCATAAAGCCGCTCTGCCATTTGGATGCCATTGCCTCCAGAACCGACTGCACGCAGAGGATGAGAAACAGCTGTCCTGCCAAAATCGAAAATCCTTCCATCTCCGCCACCCCTTAAAAAATTCTTCAGACTATCTTATGAATTTTCCTCTTTTCAAATGCAGAATTTGGGCGCATAATATAGAGTAGGATAATTTCTTCCAATAAGGAGGTTTTTGATATGAAAAATGCACTTGCAAAATATTTTCTCGGCTTTTTCGGCGCAATCGGCGCTTTGCTTGCAGGTCTTGCCGGCTATCAGCAGGTCTGCCTGCGGATGGCACGCAAAAAGAAGGATGAAACCCATGTTATGGAAACATACCATGCAAAGGAAGGCGAAATTGCATATCGCTCCGTAGGGCACGGCAAGCCTCTGGTTCTGGTACACAGCATGATGCTTGGTGCATCCGGCAGAGAATGGGATGCGGTGATTGATGCCCTGGCGGAGGATTACCATGTATACGTTCCGGATTTGCCCGGCTTCGGCAATTCTTTCTGTCCCGAAAAGCCATGGACAGCATATCAATATGCAAATTTGCTGCATGCATTCATCGAGGATGTCATCGGTCATCCCGTCTGCTTCTGCGGTGCGAATGGCGGTGCGGATTTTGGTTTACTGCTTTCTCTGCTGTACCCGAAGGATATCCGCCGCATGGTGCTCATTTCCCCGGAGGGCATCGGGAACGGCTTTGCGACCAACGAGGACACGAAACAGCTTTCGCTCCTGCTCTCCCCCATTGCAGGCACGGAGCATTTTCTCATCGGCACAAGCAAATGGAAAATCAGAGCCGCACTGGAGCAGGCGATTTTCGCAAAGGAAACCGTTTCCGCGGAGCTGGTGCAGCAATATGCACGGGCAGCACGCTTCGGCACGCATGCACAGGCAACCTTTGCCTGCCTGAAAACACGCTTCTGGGCAGCAGATACCAAGCCTGCCTTTGAAAAGCTTTCTGTCCCGTTTCTGATGATCTGGGGCGAGGAAAACAGGCTGAACCCGACCTCTGCCTTCGATACGGCAGAAAAAATGAAGGACTTCGGTTCCTTCGCACTGTTTGAAAACACAGGTGCTTTGCCCCACATGGAAAACAGCAAGGCATTTCTGGAAAATCTCAATGAATTTTTAAACCAATCACATATTTTTTAAGTAAGGAGAACTGATACATGCAACACTGGACCAAAATATCCGGGCTTTCGCAGGAGGACATGGAAACCTTTTTTCAAAATGCCATGCTGCCCGGTTCTGAACTCAAGCACCATGGGGTAATTCCGCAGATGGACCCCGTTTTTGTCACCTGTGACTTTGTAAAAGGCACGATAGACATGGCGTATCACGCGCAGGAATGGGAGCTGAACCCTGAAAATATCATGCATGGCGGCATCATTTCTACCGCACTGGATACCTCCATGGGCCTTCTGGCGCATTATTATACACATCTGAGCGCCCCAACCGTTGTTACCGTTACAATGAATGTCACCTTCCTCAAGCCTGTCCTTGCAGGAGATATCTTCCATATCCAATGCCAGCTGGATTCCCTTGGGCGCACCCTCGCGACTGTAAAGGCCGAGGTTCGCTTAGAGCGGGACGATATTCTGGCAGGGATTGCGACAGCAACATTTATGGCTGTGAACGAATAAGGGAGGATAGATAATGGTTACATTAAAAGACGAAATTTCCTCGCAGGAAAACATGGAGCAATGGATGTCTCAGCTTGGACATCCCGAAAACCCCATTTCCAACAAGGGCGTACTGGTGCGGCTGCAGCCGCAGTTTGTTTCCTGCGATTTTGAAAAAAGAGAAAATTGCATTGCATTTGAGGCACTTCCCTGGGAGCAGAACCCCGGCGGCACCCTGCACGGCGGCATCATCATCACCTGCTTTGACGTTGCCTTCGGCTTAACCTGCCATTATTACGCAAAGCAGCACCAGATTACCACCGTCAATCTGACAACTACCTTTCTCAAGCCCGTATTTCTGGGCGATGTGGTGGAATACCGCGTGCGGATTACCCATCTGGGGCGGACGCTCGTCAGCATGATGGCAGAAGGACATGTGAACCGCAAGGGGAAGGATGTCCTCATCGGAACAGCAACCGCTACGTTTATGAAATTAGATAAAACATTCGATCATCCAATTTAATATAAATTGAAAACCTCGGGGAATCCCTCGAGGTTTCTTTTTATTTCGACTTAGCAAGGCTTCGCCGGTATGTATTCCAGTAAATCCTCTGTTGTGCAGTCCAGTGCATAGCAGATACGCGCGAGGATATCCAGATCCATTTTTTCCAGCTCCCCCTGATACCATTTATTCACAACCTCAAAGCGTGCATCAATCCGTTTGGCAAGCTGATTGCGCGTGATGCCTCTTTCCTCCATAATTTCTCTCAAATGCAGTGCAATATGCCCATAATCGGCACGAATGAGAATCCCTTTTTCCTTCATGCGGCTTTCCCCCTCCATGGTATTTCGTTACGTTCTATATGGTAACGATTATAAACCGCAGATGGGAAAATTTCAAGCCGATTCCACGGCGTTTTTGCGAATCCGAATCAGAATTTCACAGCAATCGGCATCCTGCTTATCCTCATAGACCACATCCACACCCGAACGGCGAATGACCTCAACGCTTTGCTTGATGGTATTGGTGAACAGGCGAAAATCGGAGGAACGGACATAGCGTTTTTCCTTCTGCTCGCCCTTTTCGGGGAAACGGGGGCGCATCTGCTCCAAGGTTGCCTCAACGAGCTCTTCTGTTTTTTTCACGTTCATTTCCTCCTGTATCATTTGTGCGAGGACGAACAGGCGGCTTTCCTCATCGGGCAGCTTTAACAGGGCGCGCGCGTGGCGTTCGGTAAAATGATGCTCCAACAGGAGTTTTTTGACGCTGTCCTCCAGCTTGAGAATCCGCAGCTTATTGGCAATCGAGGACTGGCTTTTGGAAAGCTTTGCCGCAAGCTCCTCCTGTGTCAGTCCGTAGTCCTCCATCATATTACGATAGCCCTCCGCCTCCTCCAAAAAGCTGAGGTTCTGGCGTTGGATATTTTCGATGAATGCCATCACGGCGCTATCGCTGTCGCTGACCTGCATGAGGATTGCAGGGATAGTTTCCAGACCTGCCAGCTCGGCGGCGCGCAGGCGGCGTTCTCCGGCGACCAATTCATAGGCACCGCCGCTCATTTTACGGACGGTAATCGGCTGCAAAATGCCATAGGCGCGGATGCTGTCCGCCAGCTCCTCCAGTGCGGCGCGGTTGAAGTATTTCCGCGGCTGATAGGGGTTAGAGCGGATTTTATGTATGGGCAGCTGAAAGACCACCTTATCCTTTTTGAGCCGCATTTCCGAAAATTTCAAAACCTCCATATTTTTACCTCCTTTAAGACCTTGGGGCTTTGCCCCAACACCCCACCAGAGGGTAACCCTCTGGACTCTATTTGCACAAAATATTTCATATTTTGTGCGTGGGACAGATTGGGAAAGATTGGGAAATATTTTATTTCTTCTTCAATAGCTTTATTTCTTCTTTTTTTCATGATATCACAGCAAAATTCCGCTTGGAGAAAAACCATTCCACAAAAAAAAGCCCATATCGACACAAACCGTGCCGACAAAGGCTTTTTCAGACTCAACTAAGAGGTTCCTTTTTAATTTTCCCTGCATTTCGGGGGTATTTTTTCGGGGTAGGTGCGATTTTTTCGATGAACACAAGCTTATGGGACAAATCGGTATGGGGAATCGCAACATCCTTAACTTCTACCAATCTGCCGCCCAGCTTTTTCAGTGCGCCCTTTGCCTGCTCTGCCTCTGCCGCGGCATCGGGGCCCTTCAGTGCCGCAAGCCTGCCGCCGACCTTAATAAAAGGCAGGCAATATTCCGCCAGAACAGAAAGATTTGCAACTGCGCGTGAAACGCACAAATCGAACCCTTCACGGTACTGCGGGTTCTGTCCGCCATCCTCCGCACGGCTATGGACATAGTGGACACCCTCCAGACCAAGCTGACTGCCGACCTCCTGCAAAAAGCCGATGCGCTTCTGTAGGGAATCCAGAAGGGTCAGTTCAATTTCAGGGCAGGCAATTTTTACGGGAATCCCCGGAAAGCCTGCACCTGTGCCGACATCAATCACGCGCATGCCGTCCCTCCATTCCACGCAGGGAACAAGGCTCAGGCAATCGGCAAAATGCTTCAGCACCACCTCACGCGGCTCGGTGATAGCAGTCAGGTTCATTTTTTCATTCCATTCCAACAGCAGAGAAAGATAGGTCATGAACTGCTCCGTCTCTTTCTCTCCCAGAGAAACACCCATCTGTTCACAGCAATCCCTGAGCAATGCCCGATTTTCCATTTATTCCTTCCCCTCTCTCTCGATACTGAAAATTTTCCATGTGCCGAAGGCGTTTGGCTCCGCCACCATGCGAAAGGCAAACACCTCTCTGTCCTTTTTGCTTTTCTTGGCAACGGAAACGCGGCGAATGCCTGCGCCCTCGTCCTCCAGAAAGCAATGATATTCCTTCAAATCCTTTAAGAAGCCTGCCATTTCCTCATAATCCACCACCTCAGCGACTCTTTCGGAAAAATAGCCCATAGCTTCGTCCTTTTTTCCGCTTTCCACCGCCTGCAAAAAAGAACGGAGTGTCCCTCTTGGGTTTGGCAGGGAAACATAGGCAGGCTTATGGGTATCAAAGGCGGCATCCGTCAGGGAAAGCGTTTCCTTCGGCAGATAGAGCTTTTTCTCTCCCCATTTCACCTGTTTTTCCCTTTCGTTCCAAGGCAAAAAAAATCCTTTCATCCCATCACCTTCCTTTCTCATATTTTTAATGCTTACGCTTCATTTGCTCCATATAAATCAACAGAACAGAAATATCCGCAGGGGATACCCCTGTGATTCTGGAGGCCTGTCCCAGATTTTCCGGACGCACCAGATTCAGCTTTTGTCTTGCCTCCAAACGCAGTCCCTGTATGGTTTCATAATCCAGCTCCATCGGCAGAAGGCGGCCCTCCAGCTTTTTGAACTGCTCCACCTGCTTCAGCTGCTGGTCGATATAGCCTGCATATTTAATCTGGATATTGACCTGCTCCTGCACATCCTGCGGCAAATCGGGGCGTTCGGGGTCGATTTCCGCCAATGCTTCATAGCTTAACTGCGGACGCTTCAGCAAATCGGAAAGGCGTGCGCCGTTTTTAATCGGTGCCGTTCCGTATTTTTCCAGAAGGGCAAGCACAGGCGCACTCGGCCCCATGGTTACATGCTGCACGCGGTCGATTTCCGTCGCAACGAGACGTTCCTTTTCCAGAAGGGCATCATATCTTTCCTGCGAAATCAAGCCGATTCTGTAGCCGATGGGCGTTAATCTCTGGTCGGCATTATCCTGCCGCAGCAGCAGACGAAATTCCGCGCGGCTTGTCATCATGCGATACGGCTCTCTTGTGCCCTTATTCACGATATCATCAATCAGCACGCCGATATACCCATCGGAACGCTGCAAAACCAGAGGCTCCTTGCCCTGTACGAAATGCGCCGCATTGATGCCGCCAATCAGCCCCTGCGCCGCCGCTTCCTCATAGCCGGAGGAGCCGTTGAACTGCCCTGCGCTGAACAGACCAGGAATATCCTTGAATTCCAGAGACAATTTCAGCTGTGTTGCATCAATGCAGTCATATTCAATGGCATAGGCAAAGCGCGTAATCTCGCAATGCTCCAGACCGGGAATCGTGCGGTACATAGCAATCTGCACATCCTCCGGCAGAGAGGAGCTCATGCCCTGAATATACATCTCCTCGGTATTTTCTCCTTCGGGCTCTACGAAAAGCTGATGGCGTTCCTTATCCGCAAAGCGCACCACCTTATCCTCGATGGAAGGACAATAGCGAGGGCCTGTTCCCTCAATCACACCGCCGAACATAGGCGAGCGGTCGAGGTTATCCCGAATAATCTGATGTGTTTTTTCGTTGGTATAGGTCAGCCAGCAAAGAACCTGCGGCTTCGCAATATCCTCTGCTGTATGCGAAAAGGAAAACGGCACGATATTTTCATCTCCGTACTGCGGCTGCATTTTCTCTAAATCCAGAGAATTTTTATTCATTCTGGCAGGCGTGCCCGTTTTGAAACGGAATAAATCAATGCCCATTTCTCTGAGCCTTGCGGAAAGCTTCGTGGCAGGCATGAGGTTATTGGGGCCGCTTTCGGTGATATGCTCGCCCGTCAGGCAGCGCGCCTTCATATACGTCCCCATGCAAAGCACAGCCGCCTTACAATCGTATACCGCACCTGCGGCAGTCACAACGCCGCTGACTCTGCCATTCTCCATACGGATATCCACGATTTCCGCCTGCTTGATTTTCAGATTGGGGGTATTCTCCAAGCGGTGCTTCATTTCGGACTGATACGCCTGCTTATCTGCCTGCGCGCGCAGGGAATAGACCGCAGGGCCCTTGCCTGTGTTCAGCATTTTTGTCTGGATATAGGTTTTATCGATGACCTTGCCCATCTCGCCGCCCAGCGCATCCACCTCACGCACCAGATGCCCCTTGGAGCTGCCCCCGATGGAGGGATTGCAGGGCATCATAGCGATACTGTCCAGAGAAATGGCAAACAGCACCGTTCGCATGCCGAGGCGTGCCGCCGCAAGTGCCGCCTCACAGCCTGCATGACCGCCGCCGATAACGGCAACATCTATGGTTTCTGCATGATACATATTCAAAATTCCTCTCTTTTTGGATTGGTTATATTTTTTTCACTAATACTTTATTTTACACGAAAAAAGAGGGAAACACAATATTCCCTTTAAGTTGAAAGCAGGCTTTCAACTTGTTTGGACAGAAGAATAAACAGATAAGTTCCAGCGGCTAAAAGCCTTGAAACTTCCTGTTTTCCTCGAGTGAGCAAAGCCCCCTCTGCGGATTCCATTCAGGACACTGCGTTTCCCGAACCCTTCCTCGTTATTCCCGCAGCTCCTGCAATGCCTTTTTAAACTGCCATACAAATAAAATCAAAGTAGTCGTAACGGCAATGACATCCGCGACAGGCTCCGCCAGAAATACCGCCATAACCTTATTTTCAAAGAAATGCGGCAGAATATAAATCAGCGGAATCAGCAGGATAATTTTTCTGTAAATCGCAAGAAACAGCGAGGTTTTCGCATTGCCGATGGCAATAAACGTCTGCTGGCAGGCAATCTGAATCCCCATAACAACGCTCGTTGCCATGAAAATGCGCAGTGCCCAGGCAGTATAATCCAGAAAAGCACTATCCTGTGCAAACAGCGTGGCAAGCAGGCGGGGAAAGAGCATCACAATCAGCCACAACGCCGCCGAATAGCCCAGAGAGCATTTCAGCAGAATGGCGAAGGATTCGCGCACGCGCTCCGGCTTTCTTGCCCCGAAGTTATAGCCTGTAATAGGCTGTGCGCCCTGCGAAAGCCCCGAAAGCGGCAGCATGGAAAACTGCATCACGCTTGTCAGAATCGTCATCGCACCAACCGCAGTATCTCCGCCGTATTTCAGCAGAGAGGAATTAAAGCAGATATTCAGAATACTTTCCGTAGACTGCATCACAAAGGGGCTTAACCCCAGCAGCACACAGGGGAGAATAACCCTTCCCTGCAAGCGGAAATTTTTCAGCCTTAATTTCAGCGTGGTTTGCTTTCCCAGCAGGAAGGTCAGCACCCATGTGGCGGAAAGTGCCTGCGAAAGCACCGTTGCCAATGCCGCACCCTTCACCCCCATGCCAAGCACAAAAATAAAAATCGGATCGAGGATGATATTTGTCACCGCGCCGATGAGGGTGGTTTTCATGCTGATTTTGGCAAAGCCCTGCGCCGTAATGAAGGCATTCAGACCTAGCGTCAGCTGCACAAAAATCGTACCGCAGGCATAAATGCGGATATAATCCATAGCGAAGCCAATCGTATTCCTGCTTGCGCCAAAGGTTAAAAGAAACGGCTTTGCGAACAGCTGAAACAGCACCGTCAGCGTAACGGCAACCAGAATCAGCAGTGCCGCGCAGTTTCCCAGAATCCGCTCCGCTTCCTCCGCATCATTTCTCCCAAGCATAATCGACGCTCTCGGTGCGCCGCCCATCCCTGCAAGCATGGCAAAGGCGGAAATCAGCATAATCAGCGGCATACAAACGCCGACACCTGTCAGCGCCAGCTTTCCCACTTCGGGAATATGCCCGATGTAAATACGATCGACCACGTTATAAAGCACATTTACAATCTGCGCCGTGATGGCAGGTATCGCCAGCTTCCACAGCAGCTTTTTGATGGGCTTTACGCCCAATTCATTTTCCTGTTCCATGTTTTCACCTTACTTACCTAAACAGAACTTGGTAAAGATTCTGTCTATAATTTCTTCGTCACTGGTATCCCCTGTGATTTCGCCCAACGCACGGTTAGCATCCTGCAAATCCATGGAGATAAAATCCTCCGGCATACGCATGGTGATGGTTTCCATGCAATGCTCCATGGCTTCCTTTGCACGATACAGCGCATCCTTATGTCTGGTGTTGCCGAGCATGGCATCCTCCGCCGTTGCGGTATGCCCGTCTAAGAACATATTTTTCAAGGCATCCAGAAGCGCATCAAAGCCATCGTTTTCCTTCACGGAGATAAATAAAATCTGCTCCTGCGGCACATATTCCGCAAGCTCCTCCAGAGAAAGCTTCTGTGCTAAATCCACCTTATTCAGCAGCACAATCGTCTTTTTTCCGCGGATGAAGGAAAGAATTTCCTTATCCTCCTCCTCCAAGGGACGGGAGCCATCCAGCATCATAATGACCAAATCGGCAGTTTCGGCGTAGGCTTTGGATTTTTCCACGCCCATTTTTTCCACCACATCGCCCGTTTCTCGAATCCCTGCGGTATCGACGATTTTAATGGGAATCCCGTCAATATTGAGGTATTCCTCAACGGTATCTCTGGTTGTGCCGGGGATATCGGTCACAATCGCACGATCCTCCTCCAGCAGCCAGTTCAGCAAAGAGGATTTCCCGACATTCGGCTTGCCGACAATGACAGTCTGTAAGCCCTCGCGGATGATTTTGCCGCGGTCTGCGCCTTCAAGCAGCTTTTCCATTCTCGCAAGCAGCTTTTTTGCGCCCTGCTCCATCGTGCCGTAGGTTTCCTCCTCCACATCATAATCCGGATAATCAATCACCGCTTCAATAGACGCAATCATATCCAGAATTTCCTCGCGCATTTCGCGAACGGCTGTTTTTAATCTGCCTTCCAACTGATTGACCGCCGCCTGACGGGATAATTCCGTTTTGGATTCAATCAAATCAATGACAGCCTCTGCCTGCGTCAGGTCGATGCGCCCGTTCAAAAAGCTGCGCTTGGTAAATTCGCCGGGCTGTGCAATACGCGCACCTGTTTTCAGCACCGCCTCCAGCACCCTTCTCGTCACCAGAGAACCGCCGTGGCAGTTGATTTCCACGATATCCTCCTTCGTATAGGTATGGGGCGCTTTCATAACGGAAACCAGTACCTCGTCAATTATTTCACCGCCTGCCCCGTCTGTGATTTTACCGTAGGATAAGGTATGGGTTGCCTTTTCCGTCAGCTTCTTTTTGCCGATAAAAATGCTGTCCGCCAATGCGATACAGCCTGCCCCGCTCATGCGCACAATACCGATACCGCCTGTGCCGATGGGCGTGGAGATTGCCGCAATCACATCATCAAGCATATATTCTCTTTTCATAGAAACCTCCTTTCTTGAAGGACTCTGTCCTTCAAACTTCCTGCAAGGGGAATCTGGTCAAAGTATCTTCCTTACAGGAAGACGGCTTTGCCGCCGCCTTATCTTGGCGGTACTCTTACCCCTTGACCCCGATTTGCAGAAACTGCCGTTTCTGCGAGAATAATTATATTTTTTTGCGCCGCAGGCAAATAAAGTTTGGATCAAACCTTTGAAAAGGTTTGCAGGTGTTTGAGGGCAGCGCCCTCAAGGTCTTTTTCGCCTTGCAGGCTGATTTTTGGAGAGTCTGAGAACCTTTTTTGAAGACAAAAAGGTTCTCAGTTATCGCTCTTTTTTAAAACAAAAACCCGCTGTATCCAACAACGGGTTTCGAGTGTCTTATTTCAAGGTAATTACAACATTTCTATAAGGTTCTTCACCCTCACTATATGTTGTAACGAATCTGTCATTCTGCAATGCGGAATGGATGATTCTTCTTTCATAAGGATTCATAGGCTCCAGCACAACATTTCTCTTTGTATGCTTTACCTTTTTCGCCAGATTGAAGGCAAGGCTTTCCAGTGTTTCCTTTCTTCTCTGCCGATAATTTTCCGTATCCAGCATTACGCTGATGTAATAAGGGCTTTTCTTATTGACAACCAGATTTACCAGATACTGTAAAGCATCCAATGTCTGCCCTCTCTTGCCAATGAGGATGCCCATATCATCACCTGTCAGATCAATATACAGGTGCTTGTCCTTCTGCTCTGTTTTGATTTTTACAATCAGCCCCATGCTCAAAAATACTTCTTTTAAGAAGGTTTCCGCTTCCTTTTCGGGATTGAAGTTTTTCTTTACCAGAACAACGGCATCCTTGCTGCCGAACATTCCCAGAAAGCCCTTGGAGCCTTCATCAATGACTGTGATATCTACTTCCTCGCGAGCTGCGCCCAGATCTGCCAAAGCAGCCGCAATGGCATCATCCACAGTCTTTGCGCTTTTTCTAATTTCTTCCATTACTGTGCTGCCTCCTCTGCAAATTTCTTTTTATAATGCTTAGACAAAATTACCTGCTGCAAAATACCGAACAGGTTGGAAATCGTCCAGTACAGACCCAGACCGGCAGGCATATTGATTGCGAATACACCCATCATGATAGGCATGGTATACAGCATAGATTTGGTCATTGCTGCCGCAGGGTTGCCGGGGTCGCTGTTCTGGGGGTTCATCATCATCATGATTTTGGACTGCAGCCATGTGGTGACACCTGCCGCAATGGGGATGATGATACCGGGGAAATGCAGCCCTGCCTTACTTACCAGAGGAATAGTCAGGAAGGTTTCAATGCTGCTTTTGGTTGCCAGAAGCGGCACCAGAGAGCTGCCTGCATCGCCGAGGTTTTGCAGGATAACATTCCAATCATCCGGCTTCAGATAGTTAACCAGCATAACCACCTCATTGACCTGCCTCATATCAATGCCATCCTTGATGATAGCAACATTCTTATAGGCATTGGCAAATTCCTGTGCGTAGGGATGGAATACCTCCATTCTCAAGGAAACGGGGATATTTACGATTGCATTTGCAATATCGGTATAATTATGACCGATAACGTCTACATAAACATAGGCATTCTGGAACAGATAGAACAGTGCATACAGAATCGGCAGCTGAATGAGCATCGGCAGACAGCCGCTGACCATGCTTACGCCGTTTTTCTTCTGAAATTCCTGCATTTCAAAAGCCATGCGCTGCTGTGACATCTGATCTGTTTTGCCTTCATATTTCTTCCTGATCTTCATCAGCTCAGGCTGCAGTGCCTGCATTTTAAAAGAAGACTTCTGCTGCTTCACCATCAGAGGAAACAGGATCAGTTTCACGATTAAAGTAAAGATAATAATTGCCAGACCCAAAGAGCCTGCGCTTGTGTTGCTGTGCAAAAGTTCAAACAGCAAATTATACACTTTCCCCATCAGATCGGCGAATGGTCCGACAATCTTACCGGGCTGTCTTACGGAAGGCAATGCTTCCAGCAAATAGGGTAAATAGGACATTTTTTCCTCCTTCAACAAACAATACGAGATCTTCGCCCCGAAGGACAGTTATTTTTCTTTCTTCTCAGGCACGGGATCATAGCCGCCCGCATGGAAGGGATGGCATTTCAACAGTCTCTTAATGGCCAGATATGTGCCCTTTATCGGCCCAAACCGTGTGATGGCAATATACGCGTACTGGGAGCAGGTAGGGGTGAATCTACAGTTTTTTCCCAGATGCGGCGATATTGCTGCCTGATAGAAACGAATCATCAGCAGAAAGAGCTTCTGAAAAAATAAGGAAACCAGATTTACAAGAGAGATGATTTTCTCCTTCATTGTGTCCCTTCTTCCTTCTCTTCCTTTCTGCCTGCTTCTGATTTTTCCTGACGGTCCTTTCTTTCAGACGCGCTCAGCAGAAGCTGTTGTTTTTTGAAAAGATGCCGCAGGGAACGGCACACCTCATGATAGGACGCAGCAGCGCAGGAAACGCGGGCAATGACAACAAAATCATAGCCGGACTTCACTTCCTCCTCCATGCTGCGGTAGCTTTCCCGAATCAGGCGTGTCACATGAGAGCGCACCACGCTCTTGCCCACCTTTTTGCTGACGGAAATCCCCAGCCTGTTGTGGTCATGTGTTCCGTTTTTTACCATATATAATACCAAATGGCGGTTGGCGATGGATTTGCCCTTCTGATATACATGGCGAAACTGAAAATTCTTCTTTAAAGATTCTGTAAACTGCATCACGCAACCCCCCTTTACGGCCGCCGAAAAATTTCTCCATCATGAACAAAAGGCCACACGAAATACGCTGCGGCCTTAAATACACATGAAAAAAATTATGCGGATAATACTTTTCTACCTTTTCTTCTTCTTGCAGCAAGCACTTTTCTGCCGTTTGCTGTTCTCATTCTTTTTCTGAAGCCATGTTCTCTGCTTCTCTGTTTTTTCTTAGGCTGGAATGTCATTTTCATGGTTGTTGCACCTCCTTCAATTTCCGGGTTCTGCTCACCCTTTTTATGAGCACTGCCCCTATTATAGTAAAAAAAGCATGGCACGTCAAGAAAAAATTTTTCAGAAAAGCCCTGTATTCTGCGGATTTGTCCACATTTCCACAGGAATTTCATAAAAAATTTTCGACAGAAAAGGTATATTTAGATTTTTTCAAAAAAGTTTTACTATATCTTGTATACAATATCTGTTTCTGATTTTTTTGGACAAGTTTTTCATTGAACCTGTGGATAACTTTTGCTATACTAAAGACAATCACGCCCTTCTGTATATTTCCACAGGATTCACAGCAACCAGATTATGTTATCCACAGCTTGTGTATAACTTTGTTGATAACTTTTTCTTTTTTGTAAAAAAACTGTGGACTTTCCGTTCGGTAAATTATAGGATAAGCCTGAAAAAGACAGGCTTTGCAGCATTGTGAATTCTGTGCAGAAGGAAAAGAAAGGAAGCTGTGTATAACATTGAAAAAAAAGAGGGTTTTCCCCGTTTTTCACAGGGATATCCCCTCTATCTGTGGATAAGCAGCAGGAAAAAAATAAAAAGAGGAGGTCATTGCATGGAACTGGAACAGATTTGGGAAGAAGCACTCAAAATGATTGAAGAAGAAACCTCTCCTGTCAGCTTCGCAACCTGGATTCAGCCGATTGTCCCCTGTGGCATTATCGGGAATAAAATTATTTTGCAGGTAAAGGAATCCTTTCTCAAGGAGATCATTGAAAAACGGCACCTGCCGCTGATTCGCACTGCGATTAAAATGGTAACAAAAAATGAATATGACATCATGATTACGACGGAGGAGGAACAGAAGGCAGGCAATCTCCATAACCTCGCGGCGGAAAAGCCCGCAGAAAATGAGCTTGCAAGAAACCTGAACCCGAAATATGTATTCGATTCCTTTGTTGTCGGCAACAGCAACCGTATGGCGCATGCCGCATCCCTTGCCGTTGCGGAATCTCCGGCACAGGCGTATAATCCCCTGTTTTTATACGGCAATTCCGGGCTTGGCAAAACGCACCTAATGCACTCCATCGGGCATTTTATTCTGGATCGTAATCCACAGGCGAAGGTGCTGTATGTCACAAGCGAAACCTTCACGAATGAGCTGATTAACTCCATCCAGAACAATAAAAACGAGGAATTTCGGAATAAATACCGCAATATCGACGTGCTGATGATTGACGATATTCAGTTTATTTCCAAAAAGGAAGGGACACAGGAGGAATTTTTCCATACCTTTAATGCGCTTTATGAATCGAATAAACAAATTATTATTTCCTCCGACCGTCCGCCGAAGGAGATTAAGACACTGGAGGACAGACTGCGCAGCCGTTTTGAATGGGGTCTGATTGCGGATGTACAGCCGCCGGATTATGAGACAAGAATCGCGATTCTGAAGAAAAAAGCAGAGCGGGATAACCTGACCGTGCCGGATGATGTAATGGCGTATATTGCAAAGAATATCGCATCGAATATCCGAGAGCTGGAGGGTGCTTTAACCAGAATTGTTGCCTTTGCAACGCTGACAAATCAGGATATCTCCATTGCACTGGCGGAGAACAGCTTAAAGGATATCTTCAGTGAAAATTCCGCGACACCATTGACACCGGAGCTGATTCAGCAGGTGGTAGCAGAGTATTATAACATTCGTGTGGAGGATATTCAGGGGAGTAAAAAGCCGAAGAATATCGCATTTCCAAGACAGGTATCGATGTATCTTTGCCGGAAGCTATTGGATATTTCCCTGCCGAAGATTGGCGAGAGCTTTGGCGGCAGGGATCATACAACGGTGATTTATGCCATCTCAAAGATTGAGAAGCAGCTGGAGAGTGACGAGGGCTTACAGAAAACCGTCCATGCGTTAGAGAAGGAAATCAAGGAATCGTAAAAGCTTTCCTTAGGGACGCTGTCCCTAAGAACCCTGGCAGGGGAATCATTCCCCTGCACCCCGATTTGCAGAAACTATCGTTTCTGCGGAATAAATAAATAAGAATAAAACGCCATAGGCAAATAATTCCTCAGGGACTCCGTCCCTAAGAACCCTGCTAAGGGGGTAACCCCCTTAGAACCCTATACTTTCACAAAACTGCGTTTTGTGAAGGGAGATAAATAGGAATAAAACGCCGTAGGCAAATGGGGTTCCAAGGGAATCATTCCCTTGGTGGGGTTTGGGGCAACGCCCCATAAAAAGCGCCTTCCAAGCGTGTTTTTGAAGGGTAGGTACGGAACGTACCATAGGGAAACTTTTCACAAGTGAAAAAAGTTTCCCCGAAAAGAAATTCATCCACAATCATACTGTTAGCCGACTATGGATAACCTGTGGATAAATAAACGAAAAATCAACGCATTGTGGAAAACGTGGATAACCGAAGCTGTTGTTTTAAGTTGTCCACAGGGTTTTCCAAATATAGTTTTCCCTGTCGTTTCGGGCAAAAGCGGAGTTTTCCACAACTTCACAGCCTCTACTACTACTACTACGGATCAAATCTTTTATATCTTACTTACACATGTGAACAAAGGAGTTGTACACAACTATGAAATTAACATGCAGCAAGGATTTACTGTTACAGTATATCAATATTGTAAATAAAGCGGTCTCCAACCGCACAACATTACCCATTCTGGAATGTATTTTATTAACCGCCAACGAAAGAGGCTTTATCATGACAGGCAACGATTTGGAAATCGGCATCCGTACCGCACCAATCGAAGCAGAAATTCAGAAAGCCGGTGAGGTTGCCATTGAAGCGCGTATCTTCAACGAAATTGTCCGCCGTTTAAACGGGGAATCCGTGACGATTGCCACAGATGAAGACTACGCCGTAACCATTGTCAGCGGTTCCTCTGAGTTTAAAATTATGGGGCAGAGCGGCGAGGATTTCCCGACCCTGCCGGAGGTGGAACAGGAAAGGCTGTATTCTATGGAGCAGGCAAAGCTGCGCGACATGATTCGGCAGACGATTTTCTCTATTGCGCAGGATGGCTCCAAGCCTGTACTGACCGGGGAATTGTTTGAGCTGCGGAGCAATTCCGTTCATGTGGTTTCTGTGGACGGTTATCGTATTTCCTTCCGCAAAAACAGCCTTTTGACCGGCAGCGGAGATACAGATGTTATTGTACCCGGCAAGACCTTAGCCGAGCTGAACAAAATCCTCTCTCAGGAGGAGGATGATACTCTTTCCATCTATCTGACAGAAAAGCACATCCTTTTCGATTTAGGGACGGCTGTTATGGTTTCCCGCCTGATTGAGGGGGATTTCATCCGTTATGCACAGTCCTTCTCCGAGGACTATAAAACAAAGGTGGTTATCAACAAAAGCGAGCTGATTCAGGCATTGGAACGTGCCTCTCTGGTTTCCAGAGATAACCGCAAAACGCCTGTCCGTCTGATGATTCGCGCAAATGGCATGGATATCACCGCAAGAAGTGATATGGGGACCGCGCATGAAAACGTAACCGCAGAGGTCGAAGGAGATGATCTGGCAATCGCTTTCAACCCCAGATATCTGATTGAAGCGCTGCGCTCCATTGAGGAGGAAACCGTAAAAATGATTTTCATGGCATCCCTCAGCCCCTGCACGATTTTGCCGGAGGAAGGGGATTCCTTTAAATATCTGATTTTGCCGCTACGGATGTAAAAGGAGGAGAACAATATGAACAAGGTGTATATTCATACAGAATTTATCAAGTTGCAGCAGGTACTGAAGCTGGCAGGGCTGATTGACCAAGGCTCTGATGTGAAATATTTTCTTTCACAGGGAAAGGTGCTTGTAAACGGAGAGGTTGCAACGGAACGCGGTAAAAAAATCCGCCATGGGGATATTGTGGAATTGAAAGGTGTCGGCTCTGTTGAGGTGGAGCTGGAAGCCTGAAAAGCAGAAAATCTTGATTTATGTCAAGAATAAATATGCGTTAATTATGTATTTTTAGGAGTGAATCGGGATGTTTACAAGACCGAAAAACGGCTGGACGGAAATCCATCTGGAGGACTTCGAGGGACTGGGCAGTTATATACAGGACATCCCTGTTATGGTATTGGACAGGGGTGTCCAGTCTGTACAGGAGCGGACACCCTTAAAACTATGGTTTGACGAGGAGGAGTCCGCCTTTACACTGACAGCGGATGAGGAAACAAAAATCGTCACAGAGGGTGAATTCGGTGCGGAGGAATACAATATTAAGTGTTCTAAGCTGGATTTAATTCGTGAAATAAAAAATGATATCGAGAAATATTTTTCCGACTGGGTGACCTTTTCGGAGGACTACGCCTATGCCGAGGAGGAAGCCGAGGCGCAGGAAATTTATCAGAAAAGAGAAAGGCTGCTGCGGGAGCTGCTTGCTGAGCTGGAGGCGGCACTGCAAAAATATACGAAATAAATTTATATTTATAAAAAACAGGTGAAGCAATATGTATATCACGGAGATTTTCCTACAGGGATTCCGCAATCTTTCACAACTGCATATCGAGCCTTCTGAGGGAATCAATGTGATTTACGGCAGCAATGCACAGGGGAAAACGAATTTTCTGGAATCGCTGTATTTCTGCGCGATGGGGCGCTCCATGCGCGGCAAAAGCGATCAGCAGCTGATTGCCTTTGATGCACAGGAAAGCCATATCCGCCTTCTGGTGCAGACGCAGAATCGCAGGGATAAAATTGATGTGCATTTAAAGCAGAATGAAAAAAAGGGTATTGCCGTTAATGGTCTGCCCGTCAAGCGTCTGGGAGAGCTGTTCGGCACGCTTTATGCCGTTATTTTTTCTCCGGAGGATTTATCTCTGGTAAAGGATGCTCCGACGGAGCGCCGCCGCTTTCTGGATATGGAGCTTTGCCAGCTGAGCAGGGTCTATTATTACGATTTGCAGCAGTATTATCGGATTCTGAAGCAGCGGAATAATCTGCTCAAGGAAATACAAAAAAAGCCATCCCTGCAGGAAACGCTTTTTGTCTGGAACGAACAGATGGTGGAATACGGCGAGCGCATTATTGCCGCCAGAAGGCGTTTTTTGGTGCGTCTGGATGAAATTGCGGCGGAAAAGCTTGCGCGGCTGACAGGCGGCAGAGACAGCCTGCAAACGCTTTATAAACCAAACTGCGAGGAGGGCTCGTTTGCCGAGCGGCTGCACCGCAATCTGGAGCGCGATATTCTTTTCGGGGCAACCCAGAGCGGCCCGCATAAGGATGACATCAGCTTTCTGGTGAACGGCAGGGAGGCAAAGGTCTACGGCTCTCAGGGGCAGCAGCGGACAACCGCCCTTGCGGCGCGTCTGGCAGAGATTGACCTGATTCGGGAGGAAACGGGAGAATTACCCGTTCTGCTTCTGGATGATGTGTTTTCGGAGCTGGATGAAAGCCGCCAGAAATACCTTCTGGAAAGCATTGACGGTCTGCAGGCGTTTGTGACCTGCACAGGGATTGAGGATTCTGTCCGAAAATATATCAGCAGGGATAATTTATTTTATGTCGAAAACGGAACTATCATACCGCAAAAGGAAAACAGGCACTGAGAAAAAAATATCTCAATGCCTGTTTTTTGTTTTTTCTGATACGCTTTATAACAGAAAAAACAATGACATAACGGGAAAAAAACAGCAGGCTGAAATTTTTTCCGGCAGAGCGTCTATAATAAAGTAGGAATTTTGAAAAAAATAGTATAAAAATACACGTAAAACATTGAAAAATCAATGAAAAAATGCTATAATTTCACTATGTTATTTTGAGGCGGAATTGATGGAAAGAGAAAGTCTATTTTTGTTCTTTCTTTTTTTCTTGCCCAAAAAATTATGCGAAAAAATGAATCGAAAGAGAGGGATTTGATGTCTTCTGAATATAATGCAAATCAAATTCAGGTTCTGGAAGGGCTGGAGGCGGTGCGAAAGCGCCCCGGTATGTATATCGGCTCCACCAGCGCAAAGGGTCTGCATCATTTGGTTTATGAAATTGTAGATAACTCCGTGGATGAAGCGCTTGCAGGCTTCTGTAACGAGATTACCGTAAAAATCCACCCGGACAACTCCATTTCCGTTATGGATAACGGGCGCGGTATTCCCGTTGATATCAATGACCAGAAAGGCATGAGCGCGCTGCAGATGGTATTTACGATTTTGCATGCAGGCGGTAAATTCGGCGGCGGCGGATATAAGGTTTCCGGCGGTCTGCACGGCGTTGGTGCGTCTGTTGTAAATGCGTTGTCCGAATGGCTTGTGGTGCAGGTGCATCGGGATGGGAAAATTCATGAGCAGAAATATACCCGTGGGGATGTTGCAGAGCCGCTGACCGTTGTGGGCGAAACCGAGATTACAGGGACGTATGTGCATTTTCTGCCGGATGATACGATTTTTGAGGAAACCGTTTTTGATTATGATGTGCTGAAGCAGCGGTTCCGCGAAACGGCTTTTCTGACAAAGGGGCTGAAAATCAACCTTGCCGATTTGCGCGAGGGCATGGAGCAGGAGCATTCCTTCCACTATGAGGGCGGCATCAAGGAATTCGTACATTTTCTGAATCATAGCCGTCAGCCGTTGTATGATACGATTTTCTATGCTTCCGGCAAGAAGGATGGCGTTCTGGTTGAGGTTGCATTCCAGCATAATGACGGCTATACGGAAAGCATTTTCACCTTCGTGAATAATATCAATACCCCTGATGGCGGCACGCATCTGGTGGGCTTTAAATCGGGGCTGACAAAGACACTGAACGATTATGGCAAGAAGGCAGGCATCATAAAGGATGCAGATAAAAAGCTTTCTGGCGAGGATGTCAGAGAGGGCATCACCGCCGTTGTCAGCATTAAGGTAGAGGACCCGCAGTTTGAAGGGCAGACGAAGGCAAAGCTTGGCACAAGCGAAGCGAAGGGCGCGGTGGAAAGCGTTCTGAGCGAATATCTGACCTATTTTCTGGAGGAAAACCCGAACATCGGCAAAACCATCATCGAAAAGGGCATGATGGCCTCCAGAGCCAGAGACGCTGCCAGAAAGGCAAGAGAGCTGGTGCGCCGCAAAACGGGTCTGGAAAATACGCGTATGCCCGGCAAGCTGACAGACTGCACGAGCCGCGACCCCTATGAATGTGAAATTTATATCGTCGAAGGGAACTCCGCAGGCGGCTCTGCCATTAAGGCGAGAGACCCCAGAACACAGGCGGTTCTGCCCCTGCGCGGCAAGATTCTGAACGTGGAAAAGGCAAGACTGGACAGAATTCTCAATTCCGAGGAAATCCGCAATATGATTACCGCCTTCGGTACGGGGATTTCCGATGATTTTGATATGTCTAAGCTGCGGTATCATAAAATCGTTATCATGACCGATGCCGACGTAGACGGCGCACACATCAGAACCCTGCTGCTGACATTCTTCTATCGCTATATGCCGCAGCTCATCGAGGGCGGTAAGGTATATGTGGCACAGCCGCCGCTGTATCGCGTGGAGAAGAATAAACAGCATTATTATGTGTATGACGATATGCAGCTTGAGGCGCTGTATCAGGAAATCGGCAGAACAGGGATTAAGGACGTACAGCGGTATAAGGGTCTGGGGGAAATGGACTTCGACCAGCTGAGAGATACGACAATGGCGGTGGAGCATAGAATTCTGAAATTGGTGACGATTGATGATGCAGTGCTTGCGGATCAGGTTTTCAGTATGCTGATGGGGGATGAGGTAGAACCCAGAAAGATTTTCATTGAGGAAAATGCGCAGTATGCTGAGATGGATTTTTAACGAGCATAGCTCGTAAGAAAAAAGCTCAGCCTTCGGCTTCAAGCCTTTTTCTTGTTGAAACAGAGGTTAAACTGATAAGTTCCGGCGGTGTAAACACCTTGAAACTTCCAGTTTTCCTCGAGTGGGCAAAGCCCCCCCTGCGGATTCCGGTTGGAAAACCCTTTGTTTTCCAAACCTTTCTGCGGCGTGATAAATCAGAATTAAATCTTATATTTCTGAAAGAAATGTAAGATTTGTATAAAGTTTAGGTCAAGCCTTTTCAAAGGCTTGCGGAGGGTGAGGCAGAGCCTCACGGTCTTAAGAGGTGAACGTATGAGTGACGAAAATAAAGAGATAGACAAGGTCATAACCATAGACATCAACAAAGAGATGCAGAAATGCTACATCGACTATGCGATGAGCGTTATTGTTGCCCGTGCATTACCCGATGTGCGTGACGGCTTAAAGCCTGTACAGCGGCGTATCCTGTACTCTATGAATGAAATGAATTTGGACCCGAATAAGGGCTATCGTAAATCCGCGCGTATTGTCGGGGATACTATGGGTAAATATCACCCCCATGGTGACAGCTCCATTTATCAGGCAATGGTGCGTATGGCACAGAATTTCTCCATGCGTTATATGCTGGTAGACGGACACGGGAACTTCGGCTCTATTGACGGCTATGGCGCAGCTGCCAGCCGTTATACCGAGGCGCGCATGTCCAAGATTACGGCGGAAATGCTGGCGGATATCGAGAAGGATACCGTTGATTTTGTGCCGAACTATGACGAAAACGAGAAAGAACCCACAGTCCTGCCTGCGCGTATTCCAAACCTGTTGGTAAACGGCTCAAGCGGTATCGCGGTTGGTATGGCGACGAATATTCCGCCGCATAACCTCGGCGAAGTCATTGACGGCGTAGTCTGCATGATTGAGAATAAAATCGAGGGCAGAGAAACCGATGTGGAAGAATTGATGCAATACATCAAAGGGCCCGATTTCCCCACAGGCGCAAATATCCTTGGGAAAAGCGGGATTCGTGCGGCGTACCGCACCGGGCGCGGCAAGATTATTGTGCGCTCCACAGCGGAGATTGAAACGCATAACGGCAGAGAACGTATTGTCATCACTGAAATTCCGTATATGGTCAATAAGCTGCGTCTGCTGGAAAAAATCGGCGAGCTGGCGAAGGAAAAGCGTGTGGAGGGCATCAGCGATCTGAACGATGCCTCTGCCGGCGATGATATCAAGATTATCATTGATATCAAGAAGGACTATAACGCAAATGTCATTCTGAACCAGCTGTATAAATATACATCCTTGCAGGAATCCTTCGGTGCAAATATGCTTGCACTGGTGGATGGCAAGCCTGTTGTTTTGAATTTGCAGCAGATGCTTGCGGAATATCTGAAGCATCAGGAAAATGTTGTTACCAGAAGAACACGCTTTGATCTGGATAAGGCGGAAAAAAGAGCGCATATTCTGGAGGGTCTGCGGATTGCGATTGACAACATTGATGAGGTGATTCGCATCATCCGCACAAGTTATGATAATGCAAAGGAACGACTGATGGAACGCTTCAGCCTGTCTGATTTGCAGGCACAGGCGATTCTGGAAATGCAGCTGCGCCGTTTGCAGGGTCTGGAAAAGGAAAAAATCGATGCGGAATATGCAGAGCTGCAAAAGAAGATTGCATATTACAAGACCATTCTGGCGGATGAAAAGCTGCTGCTTGGTGTAATCAAGGATGAAATTACGGCGATTAAGGAGAAATATGCCGATGAACGCCGTACAAAGCTGATGCAGAATCCCGGCGAAATTGATGTTGAGGATTTGATTGAGGAGGAAACCTGCGTATTTACGCTGTCGAATCTGAATTATGTAAAGCGTACCCCTTTGGATACCTATAAGAGCCAGAACCGCGGCGGCAGAGGGATTATCGGGATGCAGACAAGGGAGGAGGATTTTGTAAAAGACCTGTTCCTTGCATCCACACATGATACCCTGCTGTTCTTTACCAGCCGCGGTAAGGTGTATCGCATGAAGGGCTATGAAATTCCCGAAGCCGGCAGAACGGCAAGAGGGGTTGCCATCGTGAACCTTCTGGAGATTGATGCGGATGAAAAAATCATGGCGGTGATTCCTGCAAATGAATTCCGCGAGGATCAGTATCTTGTGATGGTGACAAAGCAAGGCTTAATCAAGAAAACAGATATGACCAGCTTTGCAAATATCCGCAAGAGCGGTCTGATTGCGCTGAATCTGCGCGAGGAGGATGACCTGATTTCCGTAATGACAACAGACGGCAGGGATGAAATTTTCGTGGCAACACGCAGCGGTATGGGCATTAAGTTTTCCGAGGAGGATGTTCGCCCCATGGGCAGAACCGCAACAGGGGTAAAGGCGATTACACTGAAGGAGGACGATTATGTTGTTTCCGCAGTGAAGATTGACCCCGAAGGGCAGCTTCTGAATGTAACCGAAAACGGCTACGGCAAGCGCACCACAACGGATAAATTTAATTTGCAGCACCGCGGCGGCAAGGGCTTGAAGGTTCATCAGCTGACGGAAAAAACTGGACAGCTGACCGGCGTGCTGATGGTCGGCGAAAATGATGAGCTGATGCTGATTACCTCCGAAGGGGTTATCATCCGCCTGCGCGGCAGAGAAATTTCCAGCTACAACAGGGATTCGCAGGGCGTGAAGCTGATGAATCTGGATGACGGCGTGAGTGTGGTCGGCATTGCGAAGATTTCCGAGGAGGATATTGAGGAGGAAGCCGAAGAAACAGCCGCAGAAGCAGAGAAAACAGAAGTAGAATAAGCAAAAAAACAAAGGGATATCGGTGAAGTATGCCGATATCCTTTTTTACGAACAGAAGAAACGGCAGAAAAAGGAGGAAAGCCCATGCGGCGGCGGATTTATGAAATGATTGAAAAGGGAGAGCAGGAGGACAAAATCAGCCTGTATTATGACCGATTTATGATTTTCTGCATTATTGCAAGCGTACTGCCTCTTTGTGTGAAAAACAGCACAAATCCCGTATTTTATCGGATTGACCGCATAACGGTGTTTATTTTCATCATAGATTATCTGCTCAGATGGGGCACAGCGGATTTTAAGCTGAAGGGGGAAAAGCCCTTTTTGCGTTATCCGTTTACGTTTTTTGCTGTGGTTGATCTGATTGCGATTCTTTCCTCTCTGACACCGCTGTATTCGACGCTGAAGGCGGTGCGTATCCTGCGTCTGCCAAAGTGCATGAAGCCCTTAAAGATTCTGCGCTATTCCAAGGGATTTCATCTGATGATGCAGGTGATTCATAAGGAAAAGGATAACCTTTTCACGATTGGGCTTCTGGCAGTTGGGTATATCCTTCTGTCGGCGTTGATATTATTTCAGGTTGAGCCGGATACCTTCGCAAGCTTTCTGGATGCGGTCTATTGGGCGACCATCACGCTGACAACGGTCGGCTATGGGGATATTTGCCCTGCGACGAGCATCGGCAAAATCATTGCCATTGTGACCTCTTTTGTGGGAATTGCGGTGTTCGCTCTGCCGACAGGCATTATCACGGCAGGCTATCTGGCGGAGCTGAAACCAAAGCATAAACGATAACGGGAATCCGAAGGGATGTGAATGAAAAATGGAACAGACAGCATTGACCTACCTTTGCCCCGACTGCATGGCGTATCTGCGCTATGATGGGAAGGAGCAGAAATGGGTCTGCGATTACTGCGGCGGCAAATTTACCAGAGAGGAGCTGGAGCAGAGAGGGGCCGAGACGAAGCAGGATGATTATGAAGTCAAGCCCAGAGCCGAGGCTGCGGAAAATACGGCGGAGATTTCCTATCATTATGAGGAAAATATTACTGAGACGGACGAAGATCTGAGCCATCTGCGCGCGTATCACTGCCCCTCCTGCGGCGGCGAGATTGTGACGGATGATGTAACGGCGGCAACCTTCTGCGTTTTCTGCGGCAACCCGACGATTTTGCCGACACAGCTGGAGGGGGAATACCGCCCCTCTGCGATTCTGCCGTTTGAGACGGATAAGGAGGACGCAAGAAAGGCGTTTTTGCAGCTTTGCAAGGGAAAAAGGCTGCTTCCGAAGGGCTATACCTCTGAGCAGCGGTTGGAAAAGATTACGGGCGTATATGTGCCGTTCTGGCTCTTTGACTGCAAAGCGGATTTTGATTACCATGCGACGGGCGAAAATGTCATCACATGGTCGGATACGCGTTTTATTTATACGAAAACGGATTTGTATCACATCCACCGCGCGGGAACGATGGAATTTGAAAATATTCCTTTGGATGCTTCGGAAAAAATGCAGGATAACCTGATGGATGCGTTGGAACCGTTTCATCTGGAAAAGAAAAAACCATTTGACATGAGCTATCTGAGCGGCTTTCTGGCGGAAAAATATACATACGAGCCGAAGGATTTGTATGACCGCATGACAAAACGCATTACCCCCGGCGTGGAGCATAAGGCGGCGGAGGGCGGCAAAAGCTATCAGCGTGTTTACGGCGTGAAATGTCATACGGATTTTTCCTCTAAGCAGCAAAGCTATATGCTCCTGCCCGTTTGGATGCTGATGAGCAAATATGATGGGAAGGAATATCTCTTTGCGATGAACGGGCAGACAGGGAAAATCGTCGGGGAGCTGCCTGTCAGCAACAGCCGGAGCGCGAAATGGTTTGTGATTATTTTCTGCATTTCCTTTGTGATTGTTATGATTGTGCTTGCTCTGCTGGCGATGGGAGGTGTGCTGTGATGAAGAAAAAAGGATTTGTGCTTCTGATGATGGTGTTTCTCCTGCTTTCTGTTCTGCCTGCTTCTGCGGCGGAGCAGAGGGTATTTGACAATGCTGACCTGCTGACGGCGGAGGAGGAGCAGAATTTGCAGCAGTTCTGCGAGGATGCAAAGGAGGAATATGATATTGATTTTGCATACCTCACCACGAAGGATACCGAAGGCTTATCAACAAGGGAATACGGCGCACAATTTTATATAGAACAGAATCTGGGCGTTGGGGAGGATTACAGCGGCGCAATTTTCGTTTTGGATATGAGCGAGCGAGAAGGGCAGCTTGTGACCTGCGGCGAAGCAATGGAAATGATTACGGATGCGGATGCAGATGCCATCTGGGACGAAATCAGCGGCTATTTTTCCAATGGAGATTATTATGGCGGCATGGAGCAGCTTTGGTGGGACGTGGATTCCCTTTGTGCGGATTATCAGACCTACGGCGCAGAAGGCAGACCAAAATCGGATGCGTTTTTCTCGGAAAGTCCTGTTTCGAGTGGTGGCGGCATTGCGATGATTATTCTGCTTGCGGCAGCTTTTTCCGCAGTGATTGCAGGGGTTTCGGTTATGAGCATGCGTAAGGCTTGTAAAAATGTGCATCCCTTTACGGACGGCAGAGCGTATCTGAAGGAAAACGGCTGTCATTTGCGGACGAATCAGGATACCTTTGCAAATACGCATACGACGATGGTGCCGATTCCACGGGATGATGACAACAATCACCACCATACAGGCGGCTTCAGCGGCGGCGGCTCCTTTTCCAGTGGCGGCAGAAGCTTCGGTGGGGGCGGCGGAAAGTTTTAAACCCAAACGATTTGACATTATGTATACGAAATGCTACAATGTCTTTTAAGTGATAAAATGGAGAATTGAGGTGTTGGGTATGTTTTTATTTCCCGTTGATGGTATATTAGAGGTTGTTTTGTCCTATGGGCAGATGATTTCTCTGTTTCTGGTCTTTGTGATTTTTGAGGGCATGATTGCCGCAAAATCCGAAACGGCAAAGCCGGGTCTGGTGTTTATTTTTCTGGTATTCCTGCTGGCGGTCTTTGTCGGCGTTATGTTCCACGATATCAGCTTCTTCGTCTTTATGCTGATTCCTGTTGCGATGTGCTTGATTGCGTTTTTCATTGCCAGAAAGACAAGAGAAAAAAATATTGCGAAGGGCATAAAATATAACAAGGACGGACTGATTGAGGAAGAGCTTAAAAAAATGGAAAAGAATTGAAATTTTTGTATAATAAGCCTTGGCTAATGAATACCAAGGCTTTTTTTATTGCAGAAAGGGAAGGAAGTCCTCTTTTTATCAGACAACAGGGAAAAATACAAACAGAAGGCTTTGTTTTTCGTGTAAATACAGTGTTTTGCAAAGACAGGGGTATTAGGAATTTTTTTGAAAACATAAGAGATATTTATAAAAAAATATGAAAAATTTCTTGTCATGCAAGTATATTTATGATACCATGAGGTATGTATAAAAATACAAAACACAAATGAGAAAGGGGAGGCGCATCCTGAATGGAAGAAAGAGACTATTTAGCAGAAAATGCCGCATATCTGAAAAAAGATTTGGGAAAAAATAATATCTCCCAGAATTTATTTCAGCGTTTTAAGGAGCTGATTACAAACGGACAGCTGCCGGCAGGCTATATGATGCCAAATGAAAACGTGGTAAGCGAGCAGCTTGGCATCGGCAGAAGTACGCTGCGCGAGGCATATACGGCACTGGCGGTGTTTGGTTTTATTCGCCGTTCAAAGGCAGGCACCTTTGTAAATGAAATTGATAATATCGTAAATATTGCGCCTTTCAGTATTACGGTTGAAAATTCTGACCTGAATGACCTACTGGAATTTCGCTATATGCTAGAGGGAGAAACGGCGAGCTATGCCGCGAAGCGCGCAACGCAGGAGGATATTGCCCAGCTGGAGTATTATTATGAAAAAATGAAGGAATTTCGCCATGACGTGAATCAGTTTGTGGATTATGACTCTATGTTTCACATGCAGGTGGCGGTGGCAACGCATAATAAGCTTTTGATGAGCACCATGATGGCTTCAAAGGATTCCTTTGAAAACGGGATTCGTCTGGCAATGCGTGAATCGCTGACGCAGAACCCCAGAGTCATTGATGTGACGATTGAACTGCATGGGAAGATTATCGAAGCGATTAAGAGCGGAGATTATCAGACGGCGTATACCGCCATGCGGGAGCATATTTCTTATGTGAACCTGACGGTGAAGTATGGTTGATGGAAAAAGACCCGAAAAGGGTCTTTTTTTGTGGGGAAAAGTAGCAGTGCAAGCACCGATTGGGTTGATGAAAGCCGCATGGGCAAGAGAGAAAAGCAGCAGTGCTGCGCACTGATTGAGCGCAGTCGCGCTATAATTTTTCTTGGTGAAGATGAGGTTTCGCCCGTTTGGAACTTTTTCGGCGAAACAGAGGATTTCTTCCTTACTTTTTATGCTAAAAAGTAACAAAAACTTGGAACCCGTTTCGTAATGGGTTCCAAACCTCCGCAACCGAGGAAAGGGCAACAAGGTTTCCCTTTCCAAACCCTTCCCTTCAAGCCCCTTCGGGCAGTATAAAGTGCCTTTCCGGCATGGCTTGCTGTCATGTCCTTCCGGCAGGCTGTTTTGAATTTTTCTGAAAGCTTTCATTCTGTTGTACAAAAGTTTGCAGGCGCACCTGCGCTGCTTTTCGCCCCAAAACCCTTGTTTTTCCCCCTTTTTCATGCTATAGTAAATAGAAGTATGTCCCTTTTTTACAGGGCTTTTGGAGGTATCAATTTATGGATTTTAAAATAGAAATTGCAAAACTTTTGGCGGCGGCAGCGGAAATTTCCGTTGAGGATGCAGCGGCGGCAGTGGAAATTCCTGCCAAAAAGGAAATGGGCGATTTTGCGTATCCCTGTTTTCGTTTGGCGAAGGTATTCCGCAAGGCACCCCCGATGATTGCTGCGGAGTTAATCGAAAAAATCGAAAAGCCTGCGTTTATCGCAAAGATGCAGGTGGTCGGTGCATATATCAACTTTTTTGTGGACAAGAGTGTATACGCGGAGCAGGTGCTTTCTGCCGTTCTGGAGCAGAAGGAAAGCTATGGCAAGAGCGACATGGGCGCAGGCAAAACCGTTGTGATCGACTATTCCTCTCCCAATATTGCAAAGCCCTTCCATGTTGGGCATCTGCGTTCTACCGTAATCGGCAACGCGATTTATAAAATTCACGAGGAGCTGGGCTACCATTGCGAAGGCATCAACCATCTGGGGGACTGGGGGACACAGTTCGGTAAGTTGATTGTTGCGTATAAAAAATGGGGCAGCAAGGAAGCAGTAGAGAAAGACGGGATTCAGGAGCTGATGCGGATTTATGTAAAGTTCCATGATGAAGCAGAAAAGCATCCCGAGCTGAAAATGGACGATGAAGCGCGCCTGTGGTTTGTAAAAATGCAGGAGGGCGATGAGGAAGCATTGACGCTGTGGAAATGGTTCTATGATATTTCTATCAAGGAATTTGAGCGTGTATATGAAATGCTTGGCGTGAAATTTGATGCGTACACAGGAGAATCCTTCTATAATGATAAGATGGATGCGGTTGTGCAGGAATTAAAGGACAAAAACCTGCTTAAGGAATCCGAAGGCGCGATGATTGTGGATTTAGAGGATAAAAATATGCCCCCCTGCCTGATTATCCGTAAGGATGGCGGCACGCTTTATGCAACCAGAGATATCACTGCGGCGCTTTACCGCAAGAAAACCTACAATTTTGACAAGTGCATTTATCTGACTGCACTTGACCAAAACCTGCATTTCGCACAGTGGTTTGAGGTCATTCATAAAATGGGCTATGATTGGTACAAGGATTTGATTCATGTGCCTTTCGGTCTGGTTTCTCTGGACAGCGGCAAGCTTTCCACCCGTCATGGGCATGTTGTGCTGATGGAGGATTTGTTAAATCAGGCGTGCGCAGAAACAAAGCGTATTATTGAGGAAAAGAATCCCAATCTGGAAAATAAAGAGAAAATCGCGAAGCAGGTCGGCATTGGCGCGGTTATTTTCAATGACCTGTATAACACAAGAATCAAGGATGTTGTGTTTAGCTGGGAAAGAATGTTGAATTTCGATGGTGAAACAGGCCCCTATGTGCAGTATACGCATGCGCGTGCCTGCTCCATTCTGAAGCGTGCAGGTGAAACGGATTTCAGTGATATCCATTTTGAGGCACTTTCCGACGAGGCATCTTTGGATGTCTGCAAGCTGCTGGAGGCATTCCCTGATAAAATTAAGGATGCGGCGGCAAAGCTGGAGCCCTCTGTTGTCACCAGACATCTGGTTGCGATTGCACAGGCGTTCAATAAATTTTATCACGATAATCCGATTCTCAGCAGTGAACCTGAGGTAAGACAGGCGCGCTTGGCGATTGTTTTCTCTGTAAAAACAGTGCTGAAAAAGGGTCTGGCACTCTTAGGTATCGAAGCACCCGAACAGATGTGATATGCTATAAAAGCGTTTTCAATCTTCTGAAACAAAAACTGCTTGCAGGATTTTGTTTTCAGAGATTATAAAACCTCTAACCGAGGGGCTTTTAATCATCTTAAAATAGATATTCTCTTTATAAAGGAAGGTATTTGTATGAAAAAGTTGAAATTATTTTATAATCCCTTTTCGGGGAATAAAAGCTTTAAATTTGACTTAGATGTTTGTATTGGTATCTTTCAGGAGGGCGGCTATGAGGTGCATCCCTTCCGCACGCTCCATCCCGGAGACATTGACACGCATATTGCCACAATGGACCCGAATTATGATATTATTGTTGCCTCCGGCGGTGACGGTACAGTGAATATTGTGCTGAATGCTATGATGCACCGTGGTCTGCATATTCCCTTGGGTATCATTCCTTCCGGCACGGCAAATGATTTTGCAACCTACCTTGGCTTCAAAAGCGGCGAGGTGGAGGATGTTTGCAGAACGATTGTTTCTACAAATCCGGTGGATATTGATTTGGGTCTGGTGAATGATTCCATTTTCTTTATCAATGTCTGCGCAGGCGGCTTTTTCACAAATGTTTCACAGATTGTGGATAAGGATGTGAAAAACGCACTTGGCAGCCTTTCTTACTATTTAAAGGGCGTGGAGCAGCTGCCGCAGTTCAGAAAGGTGCCGTTTCGCATTACGACAAGCGAAGATGTCATAGAGGAGGATTTGTATTTCTATATGATTATGAATTCAGCAGGGACGGGTGGTTTTACGAACCTTTCCCCCGAAGCATCCATTACGGATGGGAAGTTTGAATTTATTGCTATCAAAGGAAAGCCTCTGATTGAAATGACACCTGTTTTGATGAAAATGCTGACTGGGGAACATATTCATGATAAGAATGTATTGTATCTCAGAGATCATTATTTTAAGATTGAGTGCTTAGATCCCGATTTCAAAATTATGGAATCTACGGTTGATGGGGAGCTGGGGCCGGATATGCCGTTTGAAATTAAGGTGATTCCGAAGGCAATCCCTGTTTTTGGGAAATTTGAAAAGGAACCGAAGGAGAATATTATCATGTCTCTTTTGAAAAGCCCCGCAAAGTCTGCAAAACTATAATTGGTTCACTATAATTGTTTCACGTGAAACATAGCGCATAACAAACAAAAAGCCATTTTATTTCACAAAATAGAGTGGCTTTTTCTATTTTTATATAAATTCCTGATGTTTCACGTGAAACATCGTGTTTTTGCATTGCTTTTTTATATTGATTATACTATTATATAAAAAGAAGAAAAAACGAGAAGGAAAGGCGGGAATTTATGAGCAAAGTTAGAGTCATTGCAGTGACGAACCAGAAGGGCGGCGTGGGAAAGACCACCACAGCCATCAATCTTTCCGCCTGCCTTGCCGCAGAGGGAAAGCGTGTGCTTGCCGTTGATGCAGATCAACAGGGAAATACCACCAGCGGACTTGGTCTGGATAAAAATGATGTCCCTCTGACGATTTATGATGTGTTTTTGGGCGAAGCCACGATTGCAGAGGTGAAGCAGCCGACCTGCATGGATGGCTTGGAGGTAATTCCTGCAAATATCAATTTGACAGGAGCGGAGATTGAGCTGATTGGCAACGACCGCAGGGAATATATTTTGCAGGAGGCGTTGGCAGAAGTGAAGGACGCATACGATTTTATTATCATCGACTGTCCGCCTTCCTTAAATATGATTACCGTCAATGCACTTGTGGCGGCAAATACGGTTCTGGTTCCTATTCAGTGTGAATATTTTGCGTTGGAAGGTTTGGAGCAGCTGCTGCATACGGTAAATCTGGTGAAAAAACGTCTGAATCCCGAACTGGAAATTGAGGGAATTGTTTTCACCATGTATGACGCAAGAACAAACCTCTCCTTGCAGGTTGTGGAGGAGGTTAAGCGTTCTCTGGGGCAGAGTGTTTACCGCACAATTATCCCAAGAAATGTGCGCCTTGGGGAATCTCCGAGCCATGGTCTGCCTATCAATCTTTATGATCCGAAATCCAAGGGCGCAGAGGCTTACGCATTGCTGGCAGAGGAAGTCATGGAAAAGGAGTGGAATTGATATGGCAGAAAAGAAAAGAGGTCTTGGTGCAAAAGGTCTTGGAATCAACGCCCTCATCAATACAGAAGTACAGGATTTGAAAACAGCAAAATCGAATGAAACGGTGACGGAGCTGGATTTGGATTTAATCGAACCCAACCGCAAGCAGCCGAGAAAATATTTTGATGAAACCGCTTTGGAGGAATTGGCGGCATCCCTAAAGGCATACGGTATGATTCAGCCCATTGTTGTGAAGAAAAACGGGGAATATTACGAAATCATTGCAGGGGAACGCCGTTGGCGTGCCGCAAAAATCGCCGGTATGGAAAAGGTGCCTGTTGTGCTGAAGGCATGGGAAGGCAGTGAAGCCTTTGAAGCCGCACTGGTGGAAAATCTCCAGCGTGAGGACTTAAATCCCATTGAAGAAGCCGAAAGCTATCAGCGTTTGCAGGAAGAATTTCAGCTCAGTCAGGAAAAAATTGCAGAAAAGGTCGGGAAAAGCCGCTCCGCGATTACAAATTCCCTGCGCTTGTTGCAGTTGGATGCCCGTGTGCGTAATTTTGTGACGGAAAATAAGCTGACAGGCGGACATGCCCGTTCGCTTCTGCCTGTATCCGATAGGGACGCACAGTTTGAATTGGCAGAGCATATCATCGAGGAAGGACTGAGCGTGCGCGCGGTTGAGGCTCTGGTCAAGGCATATCTGGCGAAGGAAGATGCGCCCGCGCCTGCGGAAAAAGCCGAAAAAGCGGATGAAACTGCCTATCGTGCGATAGAGGAGGATTTGAAATCTCTGTTTGCCACAAAGGTAAATCTGAAGCCTATCGGTAAGCGGAAAAAGGGTAAAATAGAAATAGAATATTATTCTGAGGAAGATTTGGAACGCCTTTTGGTGCTCCTGAAACGATAAGGAATGTGAAATATGATGGAATTGACGCAGCAAACGATATTGATTCTTTTTGCCGCTCTGGCGGCAGCAATATTCATATTATTTATACTCTGCATTGTTCTGTTTGTGAAGCTGAACGGGCAGAAGAAACGATATGATTATTTTATGGGCTCTAATCGCAGACCAACCCATAACCTGGAAATGAAAATTGAAGAATATTTTGAAACCTCAAAGAAAATTGAATCGCAATATTCTAAGCTGTTGGATATGGTGACGGATATGGATAAAACCGATAAATCCAAAATCCAAAAGGTTGGGCTGATTCGCTATAACCCCTTTGATGAAATGGGCGGCAATCTCTGCTTTGCTTTGGCACTTTTGGATGGGAATGACAACGGCGTGGTGCTGAACGGTATTCATAGCCGTACAGGCTCTTTTACCTATGCGAAGCCGATTGAAATGGGTGTCAGCACCTACATGCTTTCCGAGGAGGAATTAAAAGCGGTTGAGGTGGCAAAAAATAATACCTATCAGCCGGAGCATGAAAAGGTGGTTAAGGTGCGCTTTAAGCCGACCTTCCGCAAAAAGGATAAGGACAGAGCCATGGATGAGCAGATTACACTGGATCAGGTGGAAATGGTCGAAGTGGATGAAACGAAGGAAAAACAGGCGAAATCCTCTATCGGTGATGTAACAGAGGCGGAAAAAGAGCTGATTTTGAAGGAGGAAACGCTTGCAGGCAAGATTGCGGCTGCGGAATCCATTCTGAAAAAGAGAGAGGAAGCAAGAGCGGCTGCGGAGAAGGCGCATTTGCCTGAGGAGGAAAATCTGGGGGATGCCATGGAAAGTGCCGTGGAACGCGCGATTGCGGAAGCAAAAATCAGCGAACCGATTTTTCAGGAACCCGTTTTCGTGGAAAAACAGGAAGAAACAGACGAAGAAGAATAAAAATAAAAGCAAAAACAGACGAAAGGGAGGAGATTTTCCTCCTTTTTCCTTATCAGATACAGGAAAATTTCTGTGGATAAGTTGAAATCTTATCCACATTTTGTGGATAACTTGTGAAAAAGAAAAGTTGTCCAGAGGGTTTTCCACAATATCAACAGGTTATCCACAGGCTGTGGGTAATGTATTATGTAAACAAAGGAGGAGAAAATGGGCTATAAAATGGTATTTTCCGATATGGATGGCACATTATTATGGAAAGGTGTACGGGTTTCTGTGGAAAACTCTGCTGCAATCCGAAAGGCTGTGGATAAAGGCGTGGAGTTTGTCATCTGCACAGGTAGAGGTGTTTTTGGCGTGGAAAAGCATTTGCAGGAATTGCATCTTCTGGGCAAAAAGGGCTATGTTATCTGCCAGAATGGTGCGGCGGTGTATGATTTAAGGGATATGCATCTGGTGCTGAAAAGCAGCTTTTCACCGTCTGTGGTGCAGCCAATCGCAGAGCGGGCGAGAGCACTTGGCTTGGAGCTGTTTTACTATGATGATCGCAATTTTATGATTGAAAAATTGACAGACGAGGTGAAATCCTATTGTTGGATGATGCAAGCAAATCCGCGCATTTTGCAGGAGCCGACCGATTATGCGGGCGAGTTTACAAAATGCTTAATCAGCGGAGAGCGGAAAAATCTTTCGGCGCTGAAGCGCTATGTGGAGAAAACGGCAGGAGATATCTTTGATTTGTTTTATTCCTCGGAAACCTATCTGGAGCTGGTGAAAAAGGGCGTAAGCAAGGGCAACGCGCTGGCTGCGACTGCGCAGGAGGCAAATGTGCCGCTTGCCGAAACGATTGCCATTGGTGACAGTGATAATGATCTTTCCATGATTTTGCAGGCAGGGCTTGGCGTTGCAATGAAAAACGGCGAGGCGCATGTGAAGGCTGCCGCGGATTACATAACGGAGCGAAGCTGTGAGGAAAACGGCGTGGCAGAGGTCATTGAGAAATTTATTCTGAAATAAAAAGGGGGCGGGAATTTTCATGATGGAAAAGTATAAAAAAAGGACAATCATGCTTGATTGTCCTTTTTGACTAGGGAAAAGAATGGTGCCAGGGGAGACACCATTCTATGGGGTTGTGCGCACAAACCCCGGGGCATATTGTGGTACAGGAAAAGGGGTTTTCTTGTACTCACATAGTATACCACAATGGACGCTATTTTGCACATAGAAAAAAATATAATTTTTTTAACATTTTCTATATATTTTAGCAAAAAGATAGGATTTATGGAAAAAATTGTACAAAAAAAAGAAAAAAATTTAGGCTTGCAATTTTAAAATAATATGATATAATATACACCAAAAAGTCAAACAAGACAAAATAGCGCAGGCGAAAGCCGAAAGGAAAGCTAAGTTCTTGTAAAACTCCCACAGAGAGCCGGTGGTTGGTGCGAATCGGCGGAGAAAAGAGAATGTTCCACTTTCCAAGCTGCCGATGAAAGTCGGAAGGGTAAGCCCTTTATAGCTGTTCAAGAGGTTCGGAGGATGCTCCGAGCAATCTGGGTGGCAACGCGGGAAATATACTCTCGTCCCTGTTTTATTACCGGGATCGGGAGTTTTTTTGTTATGAAAGCATAAGCGATTGCAACAGAAAAGCATATCTGTAAGCGGTGATGAAAAAATAGCTGCTTGCAGATATTTTTTATTGCTGTTTGTAGAGAAGAATTGCTTACAATTCCTTTTTCTGATTGAAAAACCTTTCATAAGATATACGAAAAACTTCCATCCGAAAAAATACTATTTTTAGGAGGTCATGAAATGTTAGACATTAAATTTGTAAGAGAAAACCCTGATATCGTAAAGGAAAACATCCGCAAAAAATTTCAGGATGCAAAGCTGCCTCTGGTAGATGAGGTTCTGGTGCTGGATAAGGAAAACAGAACCATCAAGCAGGAGGTTGAAGCACTCAGAGCGCAGAGAAATAAGCTTTCCAAGCAGATTGGTGCGCTGATGGCAAAGGGCGAAAAGGAAGAAGCCGAAAAGGTAAAAGCACAGATTGGCGCAGACGCAGAACGCGTAGAAACCCTTTCCGCAAGAGAAAAAGAGGTTGAGGAACGCATCAAGGTTATCATGATGACCATTCCCAACATCATTGACCCTACCGTTCCCATTGGTAAGGATGACAGCGAAAACGTAGAGGTAGAAAGATTCGGCGAACCCGTTGTTCCCGATTTTGAGATTCCTTATCACACAGATATTATGGAAACCTTCGACGGTATCGATCTGGATAGCGCAAGAAAGGTTGCAGGCAATGGCTTCTATTACCTGATGGGCGATATTGCGCGTCTGCATTCCGCAGTTCTGGCTTACGCAAGAGATTTCATGATTGGCAGAGGCTTTAAATACTGCATTCCTCCCTTCATGATTCGTTCCAACGTTGTAACAGGTGTTATGAGCTTTGCGGAAATGGATGCAATGATGTATAAAATCGAAGGCGAAGACCTGTATCTGATTGGTACATCCGAACATTCCATGATTGGTAAATTCATCGATACGCTGAATAAAGCAGAAGACCTGCCGCAGACCCTGACAAGCTATAGCCCTTGCTTCCGTAAGGAAAAAGGCGCACACGGCATTGAAGAAAGAGGCGTTTACCGTATCCATCAGTTCGAGAAACAGGAAATGATTGTTGTATGTAATCCTGAGGAAGCGCCCATGTGGTATGATAAGCTGTGGCAGAACACCGTAGATCTGTTCCGTTCCATGGATATCCCCGTAAGAACACTGGAATGCTGCTCCGGCGACCTTGCTGACCTGAAGGTAAAATCCGTTGACGTTGAAGCTTGGTCTCCCAGACAGAAAAAATACTTTGAAGTTGGCAGCTGCTCCAATCTGGGCGATGCACAGGCAAGAAGACTGGGTATCCGCGTACAGGATGCAGAAGGCAAGAAATACTTCGCTTACACACTGAACAACACTGTTGCAGCACCCCCTCGTATGCTGATTGCTTTCCTTGAAAACAACCTGCAGGCAGATGGTACTGTAAATATCCCTGAGGTTCTGTGGCCTTATATGGGCGGCACAAAGAAGCTGATTCCTACAAAGAAAAAATAATGGAAGCAACAAAAAGAGGATGTTTTTTAACATCCTCTTTTTGTTATAGTTTATAGATAAAGTTATTTATATATCGCGGAAGGGTTTGGGAAACGAAGCGTTTCCCGAATGGAATCCGCAGTCGGAATTCATTTCCGACGAGGAAAACAGCAAGTTTCAAGGGTTACCGATGGAACTTGTCTGTTTATTCTTCTGTTTCAACAAGTCGAAATCCTGATTTCGACTTATCAAAATAAGTTTTCGATTGCTTTTACCAGAGCATCCTGTGTCATTGCCTTGTCACTGCTGAAGGAATAGGTAAAGCCATCCTTCTGCCATGTTGCGGTATTGATGCCGTCATTACCCTTCACGGAAACAGAAACGTCCTTTACGGCAATGGTTTTGTTTTCCTTATATGTTTTGTTGTCACCGCTGATATCATCAGAGCCTTTTGCCTTACGGAAGGTGATGGTATCCTCGCCGTCTGCAAAGCGCACATCTGCTGTTGTGCCGCTGATGTCGATGAAAGCGGTTTCCTTATATGCCTTATCAAGTGTAGGCAGGGTCACGTCAAAGCCGACTGTTTTTGCAAGGTCTGCAAGGGTTTCATGCTCGGTCAGAGGGTTGGGAATCTGTACATCCTCGTTTTTAGTATCAGCCTTTTTGCTGATGGAAATGGCAGAGCCGTCTGTTTTGATGATGCTGCTGTCATTGCCTGTCAGAGGAACAAACAGCTCAATGGGCACATAGGTTTTTCCATTTGTCATCACAGGTGCGCTGGAAAGAGAGAAGGGAGCGCTCATGCCAACCAAATCGGGATTGCTTGTCACAACCTGATAGCTGTTTTCGCCGATGGTCAGATTGGTGTGCATGATGCCGTCATCCACCAGAATCGTGCCTTTGTTGTAGCTTACCTTGAAGCCAAGCTGCTCTGCGGTTTCTCTCAGAGGAACTAAAACCAGAACCTCCCCATTGGCTGCCTTGCCGTTGATGTTGAGGCTGTAGGGGGAGGAGGTGCCTGCAAAGGCGGTTGCAGAAAATGCCATTGTTGCTGCTGCTGCGATTACCATTGGTTTCAATAATTTTTTCATATTCATTCAAATCCTTTCTCAAGATATGATTTTTTCATTTTCCATAAGCGCTTACAGGTAGTTAAACGAGAGAGAAAGGAAAAAAGTTCCAAAAAAAGATAAAAAAATTAAAAAAAGAAAAGGCACTGAAAATAGTACCTTTCCTGTTATCGTTTCAGAAGCGGAAATCCCGATTTCCTTTTTCAATCTCAACCAGATTTTTCCGTACAATCTCCTGAATTTTTTCCTTCGGGATGGATTTGATTTCCTTTAAAATCAGCTTTTCCCCGATTTCCTTTGTTTCCGGTGCGGCATAGTCAATCAGATATTCCTTGAGCGTCATCAGTGCATTTGGCAGGCAGCAATTCTGGATCTGTCCGCTTTTGCAAAGGCTCATGAAGCGGTCGCCTGTTCTGCCCTCGCGGTAGCAGGCGGTGCAGAAGCTGGGGATATAGCCCAAATCCATCAGCCATTTCACGATTTCATCCAGTGTGCGGTTATCGCTGACATCAAACTGTGCGGAATTATCCTCCGCTGCTTCTTTTTCATAATAGCCGCCGACACTCGTGCTGGAGCCGCCGCTGATTTGGGATACCCCAAGACTCAGTACACGTTCTCTGCTTTCCTGACTTTCTCTGGTGGAAACAATCATGCCCGTATAGGGAACGGCAACACGGATGCAGGCAACGATTTTTGCAAAGGTATCATCATCAATGCCGTTATCGAAGGCGGAGGGGTCAATATCGTCGGCATGGCGGATTCTGGGTACGCTGATGGTATGCGGGCCTACGCCGAATACGCTTTCCAGATGCTCTGCGTGCATCAAAAGCCCTGCAAATTCATAGCGATACAGCTCCAAGCCGAACAGAACGCCAATCCCGACATCATCAATGCCGCCCTCCATGGCTCTGTCCATCGCTTCGGTGTGGTAGGCATAATCATGCTTAGGGCCTGTGGGATGCAGGTGCTCATAGCTTTCCTTGTTGTAGGTTTCCTGAAAGAGGATATATGTCCCGATGCCGGCATCCTTCAGCTTACGGTAATTTTCCACCGTTGTTGCCGCAATATTGACATTCACGCGGCGAATCGCGCCGTTTTTATGCTTGATGCTGTAAATCGTTTGAATGCTTTCCAGTACATATTCGATGGGGTTATTGACGGGGTCCTCGCCGGTTTCCAATGCCAGACGCTTATGCCCCATATCCTGCAAAGCCGTTACCTCTCTGACAATTTCCTCCTGTGTCAGCTTTTTCCTGCGGATGTGCTTATTTTTCGCATGGTACGGACAGTATACACAGCCGTTGACGCAGTAATTGGAAAGATACAGCGGCGCAAACATCACAATACGGTTGCCGTAAAAATCCTGCTTAATCTGCTTTGCCAACGCGTAAATTTCTTCGTTTTTTTTGGGAATATCGCAGTCCAGAAGCACCATTGCCTCTCTGTGAGAAAGTCCCTTTCGGAGCTTTGCCTTTTCGATAATGCTGTCGATTAAGGGAATGTTGTGCTTATTTTCCTCTGCATAGGCAAGGGTTTCCAAAATTTCCTCGTGGTTGATGAATTCCTCTGCCTTTTGGGAGTGGGGGTTGTAGGGATACATTGCTTTATCTTCCTTTCTTTTTATCTCTTTTTTTGCAGACAATAAAAAACGCCCCGAAAAAATATGGAGAAAGGGCGCAGAAATTCCGTAAAACGTATGTATGACCCACCCTTTCACGCAGAAGCCTTTCTTTGTGTCAGCAGCTGTTTGATTTTTATTTTGTCTCCTTGCAGAAAGCGCGTGGCTTGCTGTGCGGAGGAATTTACCACATCATACCATATCTGCGCGCGGCGGACAACGCTAAATTAGAAGGTTTTGTCAAAAAAACCGCTGAAGACGATGAGTTTTTGCAAAACATGATATTGTATTTGATAAAAATCCTCCTTTTCTGTCTGTTTTTGACAGGAAATACTTGAAATAGACAGATTTCTTTCATATAATTTTAATGTACACGAACTGTGATATATATGGACAGGGGAAGCGGACAAATCGCAATCCTGTGGATAATAAGGCAGTCAGCAGTCCGCTGACTGCCTTATTATTTATAAATGGGCATAAAAAAGAGGAGAGGGTGTTATGCAGAAACAGAAAATCAGGGGCATGGTTTTGGCGGCTGTGGTCTGCTGTGTCAGCCTGTCCGGCTGCGGCGCGGCGGAAAAAACGGCACAGCAGACAGATTTGCCGGATATTATCATCGGCAGTGATAATTATCCGCCTTATAATTATGAGAATGTGGACGGCAAACCAACGGGGATAGATGTGGATTTAGCGACAGAAGCCTTTCGCCGCATGGGATATCAGGCGGTGTTTACCTATATCGACTGGGAGAAAAAGAAGGAGCTGGTTGACAGCGGAAAAATCGACTGCATCTGGGGCAGCTTTTCTATTGATGGGCGCGAGGAGGAATACCGTTGGAGCGCGCCTTATATGATGAGCCGTCAGGTGGTGGCAGTCAATCGGGACAGCGAGATTAAAACACTGGCGGATTTGGAGGGCAAGCGCATTGCGGTGCAGTCCACTACAAAGCCGGAGGCGCTTTTTCTTTCGCATACGGATGCAAGACTTCCTGTCCTGCGCGAGGTGTTTTCCATGCAGAATCGGGAATTGATTTATCCCTGTCTGAGCAAGGGCTATGCGGATGCGATTGCCGCGCATGAAACGGCAATTTTGCAGTGCATGTCCGATTATAAGCTGGATTATCGGATTCTGGAGGAGCCGCTGCTGACGGTCGGCTTGGGCGTGGCGTTTTCCAAGCAGGATGATCGCGGTCTGGAACAGAAGCTTTCCGAAACCTTTGAAGAAATGCGTGCGGATGGCACGATGGAGGAAATCATCGGGAGATATCTGGAAGAAAACGATATGGGGGTGATTGCGGATGTGGAATGAAGCCTCTGCAAAGCCCTGCACGCGTATCCTTTTTTTACAGCTTTTACTGGGTGTTTTGCTTTTGGGCGGCGTATTTTTGCTTGCCGTAAATGAGGATATCGCTGCTACACAGCGCACCATGGTGAATACGGTCAATTATGTGAAGGAGCAGTGTAACCGCTATAGCCGCATTGGGCTTGCGGATGAATCCAAGAGCCTGATGCGGATTGTGGAAAGCGCAAACCAGACGGCGCACCGATTGGAGGAAACCACAAGGCCTGTCAGTGCGGATTTTCTGCATACCTGTGTGAAGGACTGCTACGTTTCGGGGATTCTGCTTCTGGATGAAGCAGGAAATATTACTGCCGCAAGCGAAGCAGCGGATATGGCAGCTTTCGTGCATGAAAAGCTGGATTCCGAAGCCCTGCTGAATACGGCGCGGTATCCAGAAAAACGCTATGCCGTGCGGCTTTTCTGCCCTGAGGGGTGTTATCTGGATCTGGCGGCGGTACAAAGATTGGATGCACCCGGCATTGTTGTTGCCTATTATCATACACCTCTGGATTATATCAATTCCTTCAGTCTTTCGATTTCCTCGCTTCTTTCGGGCTATGACCCTGCGGAAAACGGGACGATTGTGGTCAGCAGCGGGAATGAAATCATTGCTTCAAACGAGGAAAGCTTCATTGGCGGAAATACGGATGCATCCGCAGTGCTTGAAGAAATCAGAGCCGCCTCCGTAAGCGACAGGCTTGTTTCTGCGCGGGAGAACGGCGTGCGCTATTTTGGTCTGATGGAGCATGGGCGGAATGTGTATGTTTATGCTTACCTGCCGCAACGCGCTGTTTTTCGCACCACGCCTGAAAATATGCTTTTCGCCATGGTGATTTATCTTGTTATTCTTGCGGCTATTCGCATGGTGCGCTGGAAAACGGCACAAAGCTATCGAGAAAAGCAGCTTGCCATCCAAAAGGAATATACAGAGCAGCTGCAGCTGAAAAATGAACAGCTTTATGCAGCGGTGGAGCAGGCAGATCGTGCCAATGCCGCAAAGACAAGCTTTCTTTCGCGCATGAGCCACGATATCCGCACGCCCTTAAACGGCATTATCGGTCTGCTGGAAATTGATGAAGCGCATGCGGAGGATCATGCCCTCATCCGTTCGAATCAGAAGAAAATGAAGGTTGCCGCCAAGCATCTGCTTTCTCTCATCAATGATATTTTGCAGATGAGCAAGCTGGAAAGCGGCGAGGTTATCCTTTCTCATGAAATCATTGACTTAAATCAACTGACGAGGGATATTCTGACCATTATGGAACAGCGTGCCGCGGAAGCAGGCATCACGCTGCGATATGAAGGAGGCTTCGAGTGCATGGAAATCAGCAGAGTCTATGGCAGTCCCCTCCATCTGCGGCAGATTTTCCTGAATATTTATGGCAACTGCATCAAATATAATAAAATCTGCGGCAGGGTGGAAACGGCTGTCAGCTGTCTTGGCATTGCGGACGGAAGGGTCACCTATCGTTGGGTCATCCGTGATACGGGTATCGGCATGAGCAAGGACTTTTTACAGCATATCTTCACGCCCTTTTCGCAGGAGCGCAGCGACAGCACCCGTCAGGGGACAGGGCTTGGCATGGCGATTGTGAAAAGCCTGATTGATGAAATGCAGGGAACGATTACGATTGAAAGCGAGGAGGGCGTAGGCTCTGTTTTCACCATCACGCTGCCCTTTGAAATTGCAGCAGCGCAGCCGCAGACAGAACAGCCTGCCCCTGCCAAGGCGGCGGATATCAGCGGTCTGCACCTGCTCTTAGTAGAGGATAATGCGCTGAATGCGGAGATTGCCGCGGCACTTCTTGCTGATCGCGGTGTCAGCGTGGAGCTTGCGAGGGATGGCAGTGAGGCGGTGCGGATGTTCCGTGAAGCGCCTGCCGGCACCTACGCAGGCATAATTATGGATATTATGATGCCTGTGATGGATGGGCTGACCGCAACCAGAGCCATTCGCGCACTGGAACGTGCGGATGCAAAAACCATCCCCATCATTGCCATGACCGCCAATGCCTTTGAGGAGGATGCCCGAAAATGCCTCGATGCAGGGATGAATGTGCATTTGGCAAAGCCGCTCTGCATGGAGGAGTTGGTTGCCACTTTAGCGCAGCTATGCGCTTAAGTCGAAATTTTCACTGCGGAGGGGTTCGGGAACCCTGTTTTCAACTTATGTGTGCCGACACACGTCAAAGCAGCACTTTTTGATAGAAAGTATCTATTCTTTCATAGACACCTTCGATATGTCAAAAAAGTGCTGCTTTTTCTGTCTATTTTTATCCCGCTTTTAGCTGCTTTTTATACCCTGCAATGCGTAATCACGAACTGCTTAAATCTCTGTACCACAGGGGGGAGATATCTGTCCTTGAGGGTTGCCATATAGAAATTTCGCTCCCAATAGGGGTAGGAAATCTGGATGATTTTGACATTCAGCCGCAGCAGCTCCTCCATGTAAGGCACAACGGCAATGCCAAACCCCTGCGCTACCAGCCCTGCGATTACCTGATCCTCTTGAATCTCATAGGCAATATTCGGGCGTTTTCCGATTTTTTCAAACAGACGGTCAATGACGATGCGCAGACCCGATTTTTCCGCAAAATAAACATGCGGATAGGGCAGGGTTTCCGTCAGATCAACGGTGTAGCGGTTCGCCAGAGGGTGATTTCTCGGCACGATGAGGACTAAATCCTGCTTGGAAACAGGGATAAATTCAATGGTTTTCTCGTTTTCCAGCTGTGTGCAGAAAACCATGTCGTATTTTTCATCCTTTAGGCCCTGCAAAAGCGGCTGTGTCACGTCTGTGTAGAACTTGAACTGGATGTGCTTGTCCCTCTGCTCCTGTAAAAAGCCGTTTGCCAGCTCCGGAATGAGCGAAAGCCCCAATGTACGCAGAAAGCCAAGCTCAATGCAGCCCTCCCCACGGGAGATATGCGCCATGGTTTCAATGCCGTTATCCAGAATTTCCAAGGATTTTTCCACATAGGAAAGGAACTGCATGCCCTCCTTTGTCAGCGTGGAGGAGCGGTTTTTGCGCTCAAAAAGCACCACCCCAAGCTCCGCCTCCAGCTGTGCAATGGCATGGCTCAGACTTGGCTGTGCGATACACAGACGCTCTGCCGCTTTGCCGAAGTGCTTCGTTTCCGCCAGCGTGACAAAATAGCGCAGCTGATACAGATTCATAGAAATCCCCCCATTTTTCAAATAATTTTAGAATCAGCAAATAATATGCCATCTGATTTTTCTATTTTCAGTATACCATACGCTATAGACAAAATCTATCAAAACATATAAAATAATCAATTTGTGCTTTTTTAATTTCTGCGATACACTGAGCCTGTAAGACAAAGCGCGCAAAAAAAGAATTCAAAACACGAAAGAAAAGGAGAATCCTCTCATGGAGATTTCAGGAAAAACAAGGCTTTTCGGGTTAATCGGTTCTCCCGTAGAACATTCAAAATCCCCTGCCATGTATAATTATTGCTTTGATAAGTGGAAATTGGATTATAAGTATCTTGCATTTGATGTAGACAAAAATCAGACATCGGATGCCATCCAAGCCTTCCGTACCTTTCAAATGAAGGGGGCAAACATCACGATGCCCTGTAAGCAGGAGGTACTCAAGTATCTGGATGAAATTTCCCCGGCGGCGCGTCTGGTCGGCGCGTGCAACACCATTGTGAACCACGACGGTGTTCTGACAGGCTACATCACAGACGGCGAGGGCTACATTGAAAACCTGCGCCACGAGGGCGTAGAGGTCAAGGGAAAGAAAATTACCCTTTTGGGGGCAGGCGGTGTTTCCTCCGCCATTCAGGCACAGGCATTGCTGGACGGCGCAAGAGAGATTGCCGTTTTCAATAAGAAGGATGCCTTCTGGGAGAAGGCGATTGCGAAGGCGGCGGCATATCAGAAGGCCTTCCCTTCTCAGAAAATCACGGTATATGATATGGACGATGCCGAAAGGCTGGCAGCGGAAATCCGCACAAGCGATATCCTTTCCAATGCCACAAGGGTTGGGATGCACCCCTTGGAGAATATCAGCATCATCACAGACCACTCCTTGTTTCGTAAGGAGCTGGTAGTCACCGATGTGGTCTATGAGCCCGAAAAAACAAAGCTTTTGCAGGATGCCGAAGCGGCAGGCTGCAAAACAGTCGGCGGTCTGGGGATGCTCATCTATCAGGGCGCGGCGGCAGCAAAGCTGTATACCGGCTTGGATATGCCTGTAGAAGAGGTCAAGGAAAAATTTTTCCAAAAATAAAATGCTTCAAAAATAAAGAGAGTCAGAAATTTGAGAAAAGAGGGAAGAAATGAATCAGAAAAAGTATTATCCTACGGCGGTGGCGTTATACATCACCTACTTCATTCTTGGTATTGCCGTAACGATTATGGGTCAGTATAAGCAAAGCTTTGCAGCCATGTGGGGTGCAAATCAGCTGGCAGACGGCAGCTTCGATGTCAGCAAGGTTATGGCAATCATTGCGGCTGTCGGTCTGGGGCGGTTAATTGCCTTTCCGTTTGCAGGGCCCTTTTCCGATAAATACGGCAGACGACTGAGCGCATTGGTCGGCGTTGTGTTCTTTGCCGTCTTCTTTATCGGCATTACCTTTACACACAGCACAGTTTTGGCATATATCCTGATGATTTGCAGCGGCATGGCAAACTCCTTTTTGGATACAAGCATTACGCCCTCCTGTATGGAAATCTTCAAGGAAAACGGTGCGATTGCAAACCTGTTTACAAAATTCGCAATTTCTATGGCACAGTTCCTGCTGCCATTTTTAATCACCTTCGTTGCAGCAAGAGATATGTCCTTCCGCACACTGTATTTTCTGGCGGCAGGCATCATCATCGTAGATGGTATCTTCCTTGCCATTCTGCCCTTCCCTCCCAAGGAGGAGGCACCTAAGGCGGCAGACGGCACAGTGGAAAAGAGAAAAATGAAGCTGACACCCTCCGCAATTTTGCTGGTCTGCATCGGCTTCACCGCATCCACAACCTTCATGCTGTTCATGAACTGCAATCAGGAGTTGGGCAAGCTTTATGGCATGGCAAATCCCTCCATGATTCAGTCCTTCTATTCCGCGGGCATCATCTGCGCAGTCCTTCTGACAGCGGCACTGATGAAAAAGGGTTTGAAGCCCATCCGCGTTCTGGTTATCTATCCTTGTGTTGCTTTCTGCGCACTGCTGCTGATGTATTTCGTTCAGATTCCGCAGATTTGCATGGTGGGCGGCTTCTTAATCGGCTATTTTGCGGCAGGCGGCGTTTTGCAGCTGGCAACCTCTACGGCAAATGAAATGTTCCCGAGAGACAAGGGCAAAATCACAGCGGTTGTTATGATTGCATCCTCCATTGCAAACTATGCGGTGTTGAATGTGGCGAGCCTGCTTTCCAAGGTGGGCGGCGTAGAGGGCCCCAGATATATCCTGCTGTTCAATGCAGCAGTAACGGCAATCGGGATTGTGTTTGCCATTATTCTGAACCTGCGCTTTGAAAAGGACGCACAGTAATCACCTTTTACAAAAGATAAAAATTACAGAAAAACCTTGCAGCAGAAAAGAGGAACCAAATGGAAAAAGAGCTTACCTGCCTGAGAAGCATTATTGCGGATTGCGATGAGCGCATTACCGCCGCACTGAAAACCAGAATGGAATGTATCGAAGGCATCATTACATACAAAAGAGAAAACGGTCTGCCCGTTTTGCAGCCGGAGCAGGAGAAAAAGCAGCTGGAACGGGTTGCTGCTGAGGTAGCAGGTACCGTATTTGAGGAGGAAATCCTGCATATCTTCGAGGGCATCATCGAAAACAGCAAGCGGATTCAGGCGAAAACGCTGTTTGATAAAAATATCCTTTTGATTGGCTTTATGGGTGCGGGCAAAAGCACTGTTTCTGCCAAGCTGAGTGAGCTTCTTGCCATGGAAATCATGGAAATGGATGCCCATATTCAGGAAAAAGAGGGCATGAGCATCAAGGAAATATTCGCAGTCAACGGGGAGGAATATTTCCGCAACTGCGAAAGCAATACCCTCATCGAATTACGCGAGAAAAAGCACATGGTTGTCTCCTGCGGCGGCGGCGTACCCCTCAGAGAGAAAAACGTGGAGCTGATGAAAAACAGCGGCTATGTGGTCTGGCTGACGGCAACGCCCGAAGCCATCTACGAAAGAGTAAAGGACAGCACGGAGCGCCCTCTGCTGAACGGCAATATGAATGTGCCCTTTATTCAAAACCTTATGGAAAGCCGCAGAGAAAAATACGAAAGAGCGGCGGATATCGTCATTGATACCACCGGTAAGGAAATCGAGGAAATCTGTGAGGAACTGCTGCAAAAGCTTTCCGCACTGAGAAAATAAAGAAGGATAAGAGAAAAAAAGAGAACTACAAAGGAGGAACTATCTCATGTCTAAAAAATATCCCATCACAGTCAGCTCCTGGACACTGGGCGATCAGTGTACCTTTGAGGAAAGAGTAAAAGCAGCCAAGGAGGCAGGCTTTGAAGGTATCGGTCTGCGTGCGGAAACCTATGTGGATGCACTGAATGAAGGCTTGTTTGATGCAGATATTCTGGCAATTCTGGAAAAATACGATATGAAGGTTACAGAAGTGGAATATATCGTGCAGTGGGCGGAGGATCACCGTTCCTATGAACAGAAATATAAGGAACAGATGTGCTTCCACATGTGCGAGCTGTTCGGCGTGAACCACATTAACTGTGGTCTGATGGAAAACTATTCTGTTGCACATACTGCACAGAAGCTGAAGGAGCTGTGCCACAGAGCAGGCGAATACACCATCGGCGTAGAGCCTATGCCTTACAGCGGCCTGCCCGATGTGAAAAAGGCATGGGCAGTGGTAAAGGAAAGCGGCTGCGAAAATGCAAAGCTGATTCTGGACAGCTGGCATTGGCTGAGAGCAAATCAGCCGGTAGATCTCTCTGTTCTGGAAGGGATTCCCGCAGAAAAAATCGTTTCCGTACAGATTAACGACGTTTATGAAAGACCCTATGCGGCATCCATTCTGAGAGATGAATCCATGCATGACAGACTGGCACCCGGCACAGGCTGCGGCAATACAGCAGCATTCTGCCGTATGCTGAAGGAAAAGGGCGTTGAACCCAAGGCAATGGGCGTTGAGGTTATCAGCGATGCGATTCTGGCAAAGGGTGTAGCGGCAGCGGCAAAATTTAACTTTGACAATACCGTAAAGGTGCTGCAGGAGGGCTGGCCTGAGGCAATGCCCGAAAAATAAAAGGAGGAACTATACATGGTTGTACTGATTGCAAAAAACACCGTAAAGGAAGGCTTACAGCAGGAGTTTCTTAAGCTTGCGAAGGAAATGACTGTAAAAACAAGACAGGAAAAGGGCTGCATCAGCTATGATCTGGCAAGCGACCAAAGTGATGCACAGGTGTTCTACTTTATCGAAAAATATCAGGATGAAAAGGCGGTGGAATTTCATCGGGCAACCGAGTATTTCCAAACCTTAGTGCCACAGATTGGTGCGCTGCGTGTGAAGCCCTCCGAGGTCAGCACCTGCACCGTTGTGGAATAACAATAAATAAAAGAAAAACGGAAATGAAGCACGAAGGAAAAAACAAAAAGAGAGTAAGAAACGGAGGAGAAAACATGAAATTTGAAGCTATGTTCCAGCCCATTCAGATTGGTCCCATGACAGTGGCAAACCGCTTTGTTATGTCTCCCATGGGCAATAACTTCGCAAACACAGACGGCACCATGAGCGAACGCTCCGCATCCTATTACGGCGCAAGAGCAAAGGGCGGCTTTGGTCTGATTACATTCGAGGCAACCGTTGTTTATAAAGAAGCAAAGGGCGGCCCCAGAAAGCCCTGCCTGTATGATGACAGCACAGTCAGCAGCTTTCAGGCAGCCATCGCAGCCTGTCATCAGGCAGGGGCGAAGGTTTCCATCCAGCTGCAGCACGCAGGCCCCGAAGGCAATACAAAAATCACAGGCTACCCTCTGAAGGCAGCAAGTGCGATTCCTGCTTCCTGCGGCAGAGAAACACCCGAAGCCATTACAAAGGAAGAGCTCTATCGCCTGATTGAATGCTATGGTGATGCAGCAGTCAGAGCAAAAAAAGCAGGCGCAGATGCCGTAGAAATCCATTGCGCACATGGCTATCTGGTCAGCACATTTATCTCCGCAAGAACCAATAAGCGTGTGGATGAATTCGGCGGCTCCTTTGAAAACCGTATGCGTCTGCCCAAGCTGATTATCGAAAATATCCGTAAGAAAGCAGGCGATTCTCTGGCAATCCTCTGCCGTATCAACGCAACAGATGACGTTGAGGGCGGTCAGACTGCACAGGATGCCGCAGCAGTTGCCTCCTATCTGGAAAAGGAATGTGGCGTAGATGGTCTGCACCTTTCCAGAGCCGTACATCTGCATGATGAATGTATGTGGGCGCCCAGCCTGATTCATGGCGGCTTCAGCGCAGATTATGTCACAGAAATCAAGCGCGCGGTTTCCGTTCCCATTATTACAGTCGGTCGTTATACAGAGCCCCAGTATGCAGAGCTGATGGTTGCGGAGGGCAGAGCAGACCTGGTTGCCTTCGGCAGACAGAGCATCGCAGACCCCGAAATGCCCAATAAGGCAAAGGCAGGCAGACTGGATCTGATGAACCCCTGTATCGGCTGTTTGCAGGGCTGTGTTCCTAATATGTTCAAGGGCGAACCCATCACCTGTCTGGTAAACCCTCTGGCAGGCAGAGAAGCAGACTTTAAGCCTGCACAGACAAAGAAAAACGTTATGGTTATCGGCGGAGGCCCCGGCGGTCTGTACGCAGCATTTACCGCAGCGCAGAGAGGCCATGCCGTAACACTGTATGAAAAAGGCGACATTCTCGGCGGCAATATGCGTCTGGCTGCATACCCTCCCGGGAAGGGCGATATCACAAATATGGTAAGAAGCTATATCGCAAAATGCGAAGAATATGGCGTAAAAATGGTTATGCACACGGAAGTGACTCCTGCTATGGTTGCAGAAGCAAAGCCCGATGCAGTTATCATTGCAACAGGCTCCAATCCTCTGGTACTGCCTATCCCCGGCATCAATGATACAGGTGTCATCCATGCAGGCGACCTTCTGGATGGCAAGGCATCCGTAGGCAAAAAGGTTCTGGTTGTCGGCGGCGGCATGGTTGGCTGTGAGGTTGCAGACTTCCTGGGCGAGCTGGGTCACGAGGTATCCGTAATCGAACTGAGAGATCAGCTTGGTCCCGATGTCATTCCCGAACACCGCAAATTCCTCATGAAGGATTTTGAAGCTTATAAAGTACAGGGTGTAACAGGTGCAAAGGTAGCGCAGTTCTTCACAGACGGCGTATCCTACACACTGGCAGACGGCACCGAGGGCAGATTGGAAGGCTTCGACAATGTGGTTCTGGCAATGGGCTATCGCAATAACGATACCATCAGCGAGGAAATCAAAAAAATCGTTGCGGAGACCTATGTCATCGGTGACGCAGTGAAGGCAAGAAAGGCACTGGATGCAACCGCAGAAGGGCTGAATGCCGCACTGGAAATCTAACAAAAGAAAAAAAGTAAGGAGGAAAAATACAATGGAAAAAAGAATCACAGGCAGAACAGGCATGTTTTGTTTGATTGGTACCCCCGTAGGGCATAGCGGATCTCCCGCCATGTATAACTACAGCTTCGCACAGACCGGTCTGGACTATGCTTATCTGGCATACGATGTGCCGCTGGAAAAAACAGAGGAGGCAGTCAATGCACTGAAGGTGCTGGGCTGTAAGGGCTTCAACGTAACCATGCCCTGCAAAACAAGAGTTGCAGAGCTAGTGGACGAGCTTTCCGATGCGGCAAAGCTGATTGGTGCCTGCAATACCGTTGTGGTAAAGGATGGCAAGCTCTACGGCAATAACACAGACGGTATGGGCTTTGTCAGAAACCTGAAGGAAAACGGCGTTGATGTCAAGGGCAAAAAAATCACAGTGATGGGTGCAGGCGGTGCTGCAACCGCAATTCAGGTGCAGTGTGCATTGGATGGTGCAAAGAAAATTTCCATCTTCAACAGAAAAGATGAATTTTACGCAAACGGCGAAAAAACGGTGAAGAAAATTCAGCAGATGGTTCCCGACTGCGAGGTCAGCATCCATCCTCTGGAGGAAACAGATGCACTGTATGCCGCAATCAAGGATAGCGATATTCTGGTAAATGCAACAAAGGTTGGCATGAAGCCTCTGGATGACCAGTCTCTGGTTGAGGATGTATCCGTATTCCACCCCGATTTGGTGGTTGCAGATGCGGTTTATAATCCCAAGGAAACAAAATTCGTGCAGTCCGCAAAGGCGGCAGGCTGTAAGGTCGCTGTCGGCGGCACAGGTATGCTGATGTGGCAGGGTGCTGCGGCATTCAACCTCTTTACAGGTAAGGATATGCCCACCAAGGAAGTGTACGAACTGTTCTTCAAATAAAAAAGAACGGAATTTGCGAAGGGGTTCGGGGAAGTTTTATTCCCCGAATGGAATCCGCAGAGGGGGCTTTGCTCACTCGAGGAAAACTGCAAGTTTCTAAGCATTTATGCTGACGGAACTTGTCAGTTTATTCCTCTGTTTCAACAAGTCGAAATCCTGATTTCGACTTAAGGTGTCGACTCAGTCGACACCGCAATGAAATACCTTCTCCATTCAAATTTAAAGATTTAAAATAAGAAACAAAAACCTCAAAAACATAATGCTTGTGTATAAACAATAAAGAAACGAAAACTATTCTAAATTCCCTAACTCATATAGAAAGCGGCTATCTCCTCGGATAGCCGCTTTTCATATCTTCCCCATTGCCTGCATATACATAACCAAGCGATAATCAGAGGAGTGCTTGGCTTGAAAACGTATATTGAGGAAAGGGCGGTTGAGGTTGCGAAATTTATGATACACACCAATGCAACAGTGAGAGAAACGGCGAAAAAATTTGGTATTTCAAAATCTACCGTGCATAAAGACATCACCGACCGTGTGGAGCGCATTGATCCGGAGCTGGCAAAATCCGTCCGTGCGGTTCTGGAGGTCAATAAAGCGGAGCGGCATATCCGCGGCGGCTTAGCCACGAGAGAGAAGTACCTGCACAATAAAACGAAATAAAAAATAAGGCTATCTCAGATTTTTCTGATATAGCCTTATTTTTTCACAGCAGTGTCACCCGTTTCCCTTCTATTGCAATCAGCTCCTCCTCCTTCATCTTTTTGATTTCGCGCATCATGGCGCTGCGGTCGATGCAGAGATAATTCGCAAGCTTGAGCAGAGAAAAGGGCAGTGAAAAGCTCAATTCCCCCGTCTTTGTGCTCTGGATGCGGAAATAGCTCATCAGCTTGCCGCGAATGGAGCGATGGCTGAGGATATCCACCTTTTCCGTCAGCATGACAACCTTATTCCCCATCAACTGCAGCATATTTTCCGCCACCTGCGTATGGTGCGGACAGGCATTCCGGCACCGCTTGGAAATATGGTGCTTTTCGATAAACAGCACCGTGCAGTCCTTTTCGCAGATGGTCAGAAACGCATCCTCCTGATTGGCAAAGGCAAACGCTGCCCCGAATACGCCCGTATCCTCCAGATATTCCAGTAGGTCCAACGAGCCGTCTATGCTGATGCGGTTGACAGAAACTGTCCCCGAAAGCAGCAGGCAGATATAATTTTTTCCTCCCTCGTGCGTGGGAATGATGTCCTTTTCCCGAAAGCTGCGCTTCGTCATTTCAAAGCAGGGAATCATTTTTTCCAGCTCTTCTGCCGAAACGTGCGTAAAGAGTTCATTTTTCAATAAATTTTCCATATTTTTTCGCTCCTTGTTGCAAATGCAACACTTCTTTTTCTGAAACCATGATATCATATAAATAAACAAAAGAAAAGCAGAAAATAAAAAAAGAGAAGATAGACGGAGAAAAAACACGTATTTGAAAGGAGAGCGGCAGCATGAAAACCTTACAGCTGAAACAGGATTTTTATTGGGCAGGGATTTTGGATAAGAACCTGCGTGTATTTGACATCATCATGTATACGGAATTCGGCACCACCTATAATTCCTACATCCTCAAGGCGGGGGATGAAACGATACTTTTTGAAACCGCGAAGGAAAAATTCTTCGGAGATTACAGAGCGGCATTGTCCGAGCAGCTGGATATCGCGCAGATTGATTATATTGTTGTAGATCATACCGAGCCGGATCATGCCGGTTCCATCGCCCATATCATTGCGGAAAACCCTCAGGCGAAAATCATCGCGACCCCTACGGCAATCAGCTTTCTGAAAAATATCGTGAATGAGGATTTCTACAGCATTCCCGTCAAAAATGGAGATGAGCTGAAAATCGGCAATAAAACCCTGCAGTTCTTCCTTCTGCCGAATCTGCATTGGCCCGATACCATGTATACCTATATCAAGGAGGATAAAACCCTTGTTACCTGTGATTCCTTTGGCTCTCATTATGCCCATGAGGGGATTCTCAGAAGCACCGTAACCGATACGGAGGGCTACCTCAGAGCAACAAAATATTATTTTGACAACATCCTCGGCCCCTTCAAGCAGCCCTATATGACAAATGCGCTGGAGCTGGTGCATTCCCTGGATATCGACATGATTTGTCCCGGGCATGGTCCCGTTCTGGATAGCCATATTCCGGAGCTTCTGGCAATCTATGCCGAATGGTGCAAAATCCCCACGAATGAGAAAACAACCGTTGTCATCCCCTATGTCAGTGCGTATGGCTATACAGAGCAGCTGGCGGAAAAGATTACCGAGGGTATCCTTGAGGCGGGCGACATCGCGGTCAAACGTTACGATTTAGTTACGGCAGACGCGGCAGAGGTTGCGGCAGAAATCGGCGCAGCGGATGGTATCCTTTTCGGTACGCCGACCATTCTGCAGGAGGCATTAAAGCCCATCTGGGATCTGACAACAGGCATGTATCCGCCGATTCATGGCGGCAAGCTGGCATCTGCCTTCGGCAGCTATGGCTGGAGCGGCGAAGGTGTGCCGCATATCATTGCACGTCTGAAGCAGATTCATCTGCGTGTGGTAGATGGGTTCCGCGTGCGCTTCAAGCCCTCTGAGCGGGAATTGGCAGAAGCGGTTTCCTTCGGCTATCAGTTCGGTCTGAAGCTGTTAAAGGGCGAGGAAAAGAAAAAGCCTTCTGCAAGAGGGACGCTCGTGAAATGTCTGGTCTGCGGTGAAATTTTCGATTCCTCTATCGAAACCTGTCCTGTCTGCGGCGTTGGGGCTGAAAATTTCGTGCCTGTGGCATCGCAGGATACAGATTTCTGCAGGGATACAGAGGAACGCTTTGTGATTCTGGGCGGCGGTACAGCGGCGCTGCAGGCGGCAAAGGCGATTCGTCTACGCAACCGAACCGCAGAAATTACCATGCTTTCCGAGGAAAAGGAGCTGCCCTATGATCGCCCTATGCTGACAAAGAACCTGTTCGGCGCAGTCAGCGGCGGCGCGATTGCAAGCGTTTCTGCAAAATGGTATCAAGAAAATCGCATTAACCTGCAGCTGGAAAGCAGGGTTGCAGCTCTGGATGCGGAGAAAAAAGAGGTTGTCCTCACAGACGGCACGGTTTATCCCTTCGATAAGTGCATCTATGCACTCGGCGCGCATAGCTTTGTGCCGCCCATCAAGGGCAATGATTTGCCGCAGGTAGCCGTTGTGCGTTCCATTGCAGATGTGGAAAGAGTCAATGCGTTGGTGCAGGACGCAAAAAATGCCGTTGTCATCGGCGGCGGCGTGCTTGGGCTGGAGGCGGCTTGGGAGCTGCGTCGCTTCGGTCTGGATGTTACGGTTCTGGAAAGCGCACCTGTGCTGATGGCAGGCAAGATTGACGCGCCTACAGTCAGAATGTTGACAGGCATTGCGGAATGTAAGGGTATTTCCATTCTGACAGGTGTACAGATTGCGGAAATTAGCGGCACGGAGCGTGTGACAGGCGTGAAGCTGGCAGGCGGAGAAACCGTAGCGGCGGATCTGGTGATTTTCTCCACCGGTGTGAGAGCAAATATCGCAGTGGCGCAGGCGGCAGGATTGGCAGCAGACAGAGCCGTTATCGTAAATGAAAATATGGAAACCAACGTGGCAGGCATTTATGCCGCAGGGGACTGTGCGCAGTACGCAGGCGCAAATATTGCCCTCTGGCCTGTAGCGCAGGAAATGGGGCGCATTGCAGGGGCGAATGCGGCAGGAGAAGCCCTTTCCTATCAGCCTGAGATAAACGCACTCAGCTTCCACGGCATGGGTACTTCCCTTTATGCCATCGGAGATATCGGCACAAGGGCGGAAATCCCCTATAAAACCGTTGAAATCAAGGATGAACAGAATCAGGTTCTGAGAAGAGCCTATTTCCACCACGGAATTCTTTGCGGTGCAATCCTCTTGGGAGATACCTCCCGCATGGCAGAGGTAACAACCGCAATTCAGGAAAAGAAAACGCTGAAGGAAATGCTTGAAAAGGTATAAAAAAGAAAAGGGAGTTCGCAGAAATTGCGAACTCCTTTTCTATTACTCTGTTTCATCCACCTGTTTTTTCAGGAACACGAATTTTCCGTTCTGAATCTGTTTCAGATAAGCCGTATCGCGGATGGCATCGCCGTTATCGTCGAAGCTGATATCCCCCGTTACGCCCTCATAATCCACCTCATACAGTGCGTTTCGCAGATCCACGCTTGTCAGCACATCCTTCGTCCCGTCCAGACTTTCCAGTGCTGTCACCATCGTCATATAGGCATCATAGCCCAGCGCGGAAACCGCCGCAACCTCGTCTGTGCCGCCGTTCAGCGCAATGCGCTCCGCGTTCTGCCGCAGGTAGGACTGAAAGCCGCGGACGAAGGTTTTCGCCTGCGTGGTCGCGCTTACTTCGAAGGGGGAGGAGAATACAACGCCCTCTGCCGCCTCGCCGATTGCCTTTACCATGGAAAGGTTTTCCCAGGTATCTGCCGCAAGAACGGGTGCAGTAATGCCGCTTTCGCGAATCTGGGGCAGCAGAACCTCCGCCATAGCTGTGGAGCAGGGCAGGAAGATGCAGTCGGGATTGGTTTTCTGAATTTTCTGCAAAATTTCGTCAAACTCGGTTTCGCCTGCGTGGTAGGCCTCGTCTGCAACCACCTTGCCGCCGATTTTTTCATCTGTAAATGCCTGTCGGAAATAAGCCGCAATCCCTGTGGAATAATCATCCCCGTTCTGGCTGATAACAGCCGCAGTCCGATATCCCTGCTCTGCCGCATAGGATGCGATTACTCTGCCCTGAAAGGGGTCCATGAATGTTGTGCGGAAATAATATTTATTGCCTGCGGTTACCTGCGGATTTGTGCAGGATGCGCCGATGGCAGGCACGTTTGCGTCCGCAAAGGTCTGTCCTGCGGCATTGGAAACACCTGAGCCGTAGGAGCCGATTACCCCTGCAACGCCTTCCACAATCAGGCTTTCTGCCGCAGCAACAGCCGCTACCTTGTCGGATTGATTGTCTGCCTCCACCAGCTCAATGTTGTATACCGTACCGTTTAGCTCCACGGTTGGCACGATTGCATTGGCATAGCGGATGCCCAGAACCTCCTGCTTGCCGCCGTTGCTGTTTTCGCCCGTGGTTGGCTCAAATACGCCGATTTTGATGGTGTGCGTGGCTTCGGTTTCATCCTTCTCTGCCGCCGTAATCTGCGTGCCGGGGCCGGAAGAAGCCGCATCGTCATCGTCATTGCCGCCGCATGCCGCCAGAGAAACTGTCATCACAGAGGCAAGCAGAAGCGCAGTCATTTTTTTCATTCTTACAACCTCCCATAAATGGATTCCGGAAAGCATCAAACCGGAAAATGTCGTTTTTGAAAGGAACCGAAGGGCCTTCTTTGCCCAAACCGGAAGAAGGGATGCTTTTGTGTTCCTAAAAATATTACCATAAGATGTCCTTCGGCGCAAGAAACGGATATCTTGGGACTGGTAAAGTTCATTTTTTTTCAGTATAATAAAAGGGGAATTTAGTCGGTTTTTTGTAAACGACAGAGATGAAAAGGAAAAAAGGAGGAATTGCTTTTGGCTAAGGTAGATGAAATTTTTAAGGCAAACTGCAGACAGATTCTGGAGCATGGCTTTTCAACGGAAAATGAAAAGGTGCGCGCTGTCTGGGAGGACGGCACCCCTGCCCACACGATTAAGACCTTTGGCGTGGTGAATCGCTATAATTTGCAGGAGGAATTTCCGCTGATGACGCTGCGTTATACCAACTGGAAGGCGGCGATTGATGAAATTCTCTGGATCTGGCAGAAAAAATCCAATAATGTAAACGATTTGAACAGCCATATCTGGGATTCCTGGGCGGATGAAAGCGGCTCCATCGGCAAGGCGTATGGCTATCAGCTTGGCGTGAAGTATAAATTCCCTCATGGTGAAATGGATCAGGTGGATAACGTGCTGTGGCAGCTGAAAAATACACCTGCCTCCAGACGTATCATGACGAATATCTATAATTTTGCCGATTTGACGGAAATGGGTCTGGAGCCCTGCGCCTATAGCATGACCTTTAATGTAACGGGCAATCGTCTGAATGGGATTCTCAATCAGCGCTCGCAGGATACGCTGACCGCAAATAACTGGAACGTGGTACAGTATTCCGCACTGCTGATGATGTTCGCGCAGGTGAGCGGTCTGGAGGCAGGCGAGCTGGTGCATGTCATCAGCGATATGCACATTTATGACAGACATATTGATATGGTAAAGACTATGCTTGACCGTGAGCCATTGCCTGCACCCAAGGTTCGCCTAAATCCGGAGGTAAAGAATTTCTATGATTTCACCGTGGACGATTTCATTGTGGAGGATTACGAGTACGGCAAATCCATGGGGCGTGTGCCTGTTGCGATTTGATTGCCGATAAGGAGGAAAAACATGGATATAATTGTTGCCGTTGATGCAGACTGGGGTATTGGCAAGGACGGAGACCTTTTGCAGCGCATTTCCGCAGATATGAAATATTTTCGTGAGAAAACGACGGGAAATGTGCTTGTGATGGGGCGGAAAACGCTGGAATCCTTTCCGAATAAAAAGCCCCTGCCGAATCGGGTGAATATCGTGCTGACGAAAAATAAGGACTATCAGGCGGAGGGCGTTGTGCTGTGCCATGATTTGGCAGAGCTGCCTGCCGTTCTGGAAAATTACGCCGGGAAGCAGGTTTTTGTTGCCGGCGGCGGCACGGTTTATGCACAGCTTTTGCCGCAGTGCGAACGTGCCTATGTCACGAAGATTTATCAGACCTATCCCGCGGATACTGCCTTCCCGAATCTGGATGAAAACCCCGATTGGGAGCTGGAGGAAAAGGGCGAAATGCAGGAGGAGAAGGGAGTAAGGTTTTCCTTCGATGTGTATAAAAAGAGATAAAGAAAAGGAGTCGAAAGACTCCTTTTTTGTAAATTCTCTTAAAACAGTTTTTCCACATCCTCCGTGGTTTTTGCAATATAATCCGCGCCATGCGCCTTAAACTCATCCCTGTCCCCATAGCCGTACTCCACAGCAATGCAGGGAATCCCGATGGCATGTGCGCCCTCGATATCGAATTTTCTGTCGCCAATCATGATGACATCGTCTTTCTTCGCCTGCATGGTCTCCAGCACATAATCAATGACCTTCGCCTTATTGTCCCTGCCGACCTCTCTCCTGTCACCGCCGATGACCTCAAAATAATCTGCAATTTCAAAATGCTCCAGAATCCGCACTGCCAAGTCCTCCTTTTTCGAGGTTGCAACGGCAAGGCGTTTCCCCTTTTTTCGCAGTGCCTGCAACAGCTCTACCACGCCGGGGAACACGCTGTTTTCAAACAGCCCAATCGTTGCATAGCGTTCGCGGAAGATGGCAACGGCTTTTTCCGCCATTTCCTGCGCCATGCCGAATTCCTTCGTAAAGGACTGCATCAGCGGCGGCCCTACGATAAAATGCAGCTCCTCCGCAGACCAGATGCGCTGTCCCATTTTTTCCTGCATATACTGCGTGGAACGGATGATGCCGTCCTCAGAATCGGTCAATGTGCCGTCCAGATCGAAGAGGATGATGCTTTGCTTCAATGTATCCATATCAATTTCTCCTTGTTTTTTGCTCTGTAACCTGCATTATTCTAGCAGAAATCAATCGGAACTGCAATGCCCTACGCCAATTCTCCTTTCTTTGCCAGAAGCAAGCTGACCTCCTCGAAAAAACACCCCAAGGCTGCCCAAAGCGGCGCGTAATCCAGACGGATTAACCCCAGAACGGAAAGGGGATTGTTCCCATAATCCCAGGGGCAAACGCCTGTTGCCAGACGAATCAGCCCTCCTGCGGCAAATTCCACCAGAAAGATGGTCACGCTGTATAGCCCAAGCCTCTGCCAAAGCGGACAGCTTTTCCGTACCGCCAGAAATAGAGGCGAAGCAAACGCCGCCGCACCGTAAATGGGAAACATCCATAAATATGTTTTCGCTGTGAGTGCGCCATCTCCCAGAAGCAGGGAATGGAATCCCGTCCAGAGGATTTCGATGCACCAGCCTAAGCAGCCGAATATTAGAAATCTTTTTGTCATAATTTTAATATGGCAGAATCGGTTCGTTTTATTTTAGCAAAAACTGTTTTTCAAGCTGAAATCCGCTTTCGCCTACTGCTCCGTTAGCACGCTTGCGAGTGCTTTTGCCAACGGTTCCATAGCATTCCATATTTCCGCCTTCGTATTTGTCTGCGCGCCGACCTCAATCAGTGTAGAACGCGGCAGCATGTGCAGGCTGAACCGATACGCATTGAGATAAATTTTGCGGCTGAAGCCGGGGTAAAGCGCATCCGCCGTTGTTTTCATCTGTAGGCTGAAGGCAAGATTTTCCTTTAAATACGGGTTCTCCAAGCCGCTGATTGCCTGCGTTGTGCCGTTTTTATTCAGGCGGCAAAGCCCATTGAAAAACATCACCTGCGCGCAGGGCTTGCCGTTTATGTTCGTCACAAGCCGTGTGCTGCCCCCCACGCCGTCCCGATGCAGGTCGATGCAGACCTCAATGGAGGGATGCTCCGCCAGAATTTTACGAATCGGCGGCTCCATTCGCTCGTATGCCCCTGTGATTTGCCCCTTGCCATTCACCATGTCATATTGCCCGTCATCATGCAGTACCCCGATGCCATATTCCTCCTCCAGAATCCGCTTCAGCTCCTCTCCTGCGCCCCAGATGCCCTCGGAAAGTCCCTTGCTCATGTCGCTGTCGGCAAAGCCTTCGTGGGCATGGGTGTGAAAAATCAATATTTTTGGCTCCTTCGTGGTCTTTTTTATGCTAAAATCAAGCCCCAATGCTTCTTCTGCGTCAATGTCCGAGGGAAGCAGGGCGGTACGGCTGTCAATGATGTAATAGCTGCTTCTGAGGTAGGAAAAATCCCTGAGCCTTGCCATCTCCTCTGCGGAAACAGAAAGCGTGCGTCCGCCCTTGGTGACGGCAGGTGTTTGGGAAAATTCCACATCCTTCGTACCGAAAACCTTTGCGGAAAGCGATTCTGTCTTTTCTGTGTAAGGGAGGAAGGAAGCCGCAGCTTGTCCCGGCAGAACCTCCGCCATGGCAAATGCGCCGCCCCCCATGCCGAAGAAGAAGGGCAGTGCCAGCAGAAAAAGCACCAGACCTGCCAGATTTAAGGCTCCTTTGTTCTTTTTTTGCACGATAGCTGCCTCCTTTCCTCTTGCTATTCTATGAGAAAGAGGCGGAAAACAGAACGAAAGGCGAGCCTTGCAATTCCCCCTTGCGGCTTTTATAATGAAAGGAAAAACGGAAGGAGAGAACGGCATGACAGAAGTGGTAGCGGCACTCATTTGGAACGGAAACAAATTTCTTGCCTGTCAGCGTCCTGCAAATAAAGCAAGAGGGCTTTTGTGGGAATTTGTCGGCGGCAAGGTGGAGCAGGGAGAGACAAAGGAAGCGGCACTTATCCGCGAATGTCGGGAGGAGCTCGGCATTACGGTCGCAGTCGGCGCGGTTTTCATGGAGGTTGTGCATAAATATCCCGATTTGACCGTCCATTTGACGCTTTTTCATGCGAAAATCGCAGAGGGCGAGCCGCAGAAGCTGGAGCATCACGATATCCGCTGGATTACCACAAAGGAGATTGATGATTACCCCTTCTGCCCTGCGGATGTGGAAATCCTGAAAAAATTAAAGAAATACAGACTGTAAAATCATTTTTATACCGCGGAAGGGTTTGGGAAACCGAAGGTTGCCCAAATGGAATCCGCAGAGGGGGCTTTGCCCACTCGAGGAAAACTGTGCGTTTCAAGGTTTACCGCCGGAACGCATCAGTTTATTCTTCTGTTCAAACAAGTTGAAAACCTGTTTTCAACTTATTTCAACGGCAGTGCCACCTGTGTGATAAACTTGTGCGGGTCCTTATGCTGCGGCGGCCCCTCCAAATAGGTGTTCCGCACCATACCGCGTGGCTCTAAGCCGTTTTCTTTGGCATATTCCAAAAGCTTTTGCGCCACGTCGTACATCTCCTCATACGCCCCGTGGTGATAAATACAGAGCGCAGGCATGGACTCTGTCCATTCGACAAATTCCCCCTCGCTTTCGGGCGGAATCGCCACGCAGAAGGAAACCTCTGCTTTTGCGGCGATGGGGTATTCTGTGAAGTACATCCGCCGCGTGGTATCTGTTCCGTAGGCATGCATGGCTTCTAAGGCGGTATTCCGCAGTGCCACCGTCCGCTCTGCAATCGTTTCGCTGTGATAGCTGCGGCGGTAGATGCGCTGCCGCTCCAGCCGGATGGTCTTAATCTGTGCCTCGCCTGTCTGCACCCGTTCATACAGCTTCTCGATGTTCAGATTCAGCTCATCGCGCAGCTTTTCCAGACGGCGAATCAGCGGCAGAATATCGGAGGAATCGTTGAAATATGTGCGGATTTCATCCAGAGAAAGCCCCAGATTCTGAAAGCTGCGGATGCTGCGCAGCTTCGTGAAGCTGTCGATGGTATAGTAGCGGTTGCCGGTAGTGCCTTCCTTGATATCCGGCTGAATCAGTCCGCGCTGCTCATAGTTGAGAATGATGCGGCGTGTCACGCCGAGTGCTTTTGCAATTTCGCCAATCGAAAATAAATTTTTCTCTTTTTTCATAAAAGGTACCCCCAAAAATGCAGAAAAGGACTTGTATCGTACATCGGTGTACGATGTATACTAGCATTATACAAAGTGCTTCGCCAAAAATGCAAGAGAAAATGGAGCTTTATAGAAAAGAAGCCTGTAGAATCGTGGAAAGTAAGAAATAGAAGTGGTTTCCTTTCGGAACAAAGAGGTTCCTGTTCGGGTATAATTTTGGCAGCCTTTTGTTTTTATGGGTAGCTTTGTGGACGGAAAAGGGGAAGGGTGCCGATGGAGCGGAAATCAGCATCGGCACATAAAAAAGCCCTCTCGGTGAGAACCGAGAGGGCTTTCTGTCGTCCAAAATTCAATTTCAATCTGTCCGAAATCCATTAAAACCCATAAGTAACGGAGATATTTGCGGTAATTTCAATTTTGCCGTAGCTGATGGTTGTGCCAAGACCGCCGTCTGCCACAGCATCCTCTGTTGCCATCATGCTGCTCTTTGCATTGGAATCGGTATGCATATAGTAGTAATTTCTGGAAATCTCGCTGACGTTTTTCACTGCCCCCAAAGGCTTGCCGTATGCCTGTGCGATTGCGGTTGCGGATTTTTCTGCATTTTTCACAGCCGCCTGCAATGCCTGCCCGTAATATTTGCTCTGGTCTGCGATGGAGAAGGAAACGCCGTTTGTGCCGGTTGCGCCTGCCTGCAGTGCCGCATCAATATATTTGCCTGTGTTGTTGATGTCCTTTGTTTTCACCTGCAAATGGGTTTCTGCATGGTAGCCTGTGATGGTGCGCTTGCCTGTTTCGTCATTGTAACGATAGGTGGGGTATACGGAGGTATACGCCGTTACGATATCGTCCTTTTTTACATTTAGGTCGGTCATGGCTTTTGTCACTGCCGCGGTAATGCGGTTGTTTTCCTTCTGTGCCGCCTGTGCTGCTTTGCCGTCCGTGCTGATTTCAAGGGAGATATCCGCTGTATCGGGGTCTGCCTGCACCACACCTGTACCGTTTACGTTGATTTCGCCTTCAGCCGCATACGCCATGCACGCCGCCCCGATGGATAATACTGCCGTCGCCGCACATACGACCAATCCTCTTGCCCATTTCTTCATAATACATACACTCCTTTCAAATATCGAATATTGGTTTTTTATTGGACGAGGGAAAATGAAAATAGTTCCGTTGTTTTTCGTTTTTTTGAAAATTTTCCGAAAAATTCATAGGACAAAATATAATATTATGTAAATCAATACGAGAGGAATATGGAATAAAATTGTAGGAAATACAAAGATTTTTCAATGGAGAATTCTCACCATTTCTTTATCAAAATAATTATGTTAAGTTTTTGTTAATATTAGCACTCACCTATTGACAGTGCTAATATTCGGTGTTATATTGTACTCGAACAAAAGAGAGAGAGAAAAATCAAAAAGATATCTTCCCTTGTTCTCAATCAACACATCGGATTTGAACCGATTGTGCAAATCAATTTTTAAGTATCTTTTGAAAGGAGATATGACTTATGATGATGCATAATTATTTGGGTGACAACTTATTTGATGAAGATTGGGCAGATTCTCCACTGATGAGAGAGTACTTCGGGAAAGGCAATTTCCTGTATGGCAAGCACGCAAAACATCTGCTGCGTACCGATGTAAGAGAAACAGAAGATGCGATTGAGGCAGACATTGACCTGCCCGGCTTCAAGAAAGACGAAATTCAGGTACATCTGGAAAATGGCTATCTGACCGTTTCCGCAGAAAAGCATGCCGATAAACAGGCAGGCAAGGGCAAATACCTGCGTCAGGAACGGTATTCCGGCACAGTCAGCCGTACCTTCTATGTAGGCGATGCTTTGAAACCCGATGATGTCAAGGCAAAATATGAGGACGGTGTTCTGGTAGTCAGCCTGTCCAAGAAGGCTCCCGAAGCAATCGAACAGAGAAGCCAGATTGCGATTGAAGGCTAACGCTTAAGTCGAAATCAGCTACATAACGAAAGCCCCTATCCGAATGGATAGGGGCTTTTTTTCAGCTTAATTTTTAATCTTTTTCAAATTCACATGCAATCGGCTGCTCATCCACAATCAGAATAATCCGATGCTCACCCTTGCCGATTGTGCCGCAAAGCCCCTTCCATTCCACCGTTGTTTCCAGAGATTCGCCTGCGGGCAGGGTTTCCGTTTCGTCCCGTTTCCATTGGGACACCCTTGTGCCGATGTTTTCCTTCCAAACATCATCCTTCTTCGTTTCCAGATGATATTCCGCAGGATCAAATTCCACAGCCCTGTTGGAATCGTTTTTCAGAACAAAGGTAGCCTTGGATGCCTTCAGCGTATCCTCCTTCAGGGTCAGCGTTACGCCGTCAATGGTATTCACCTTATCAAAAACCGTTGTATCATCATTGCCGCAGCCAACCAGCAGCAGTGTCAGAATTGCAAGCAGTGCAAAAATTCTTTTTTTCATGTTATGTCCATCCCTTTCTTGTCTGTTTCATTGTCTGATAAAAAGTATAGCATATCCTTCAGACGTTCAACAAGTCAAAATCCTGTTTTCGGCGTATCTTTTATGCGTCATATTTTCTGATGACAGCAATACCGATGGGGGTAGGCCCTGTATGCACGCCAATCGTGCAGCCGATGTGATACTGCTCCACCTCGCCCTGAAAGCCAAGCTGCCGCATTTCCTTGACCACCTCCGCATAAAGGGCATTGAATTCCTCTTTGTCATAGCCATAGCCTGTGCAGATGCGGTAATCGTTGATATTCTTATCCTTGAAAAATCGCTTGGTATCGTCAATAAAGCGCTGTAAGGATTTTTTTCTGCTGCGCACAATGCCTGCCGCCTGCAGCTCCCCTTCATAAAGCTGAATCATGGGCTTGATTTTCAGCATGCTTGCCACCTGAATCATTGCCTTGCCCACGCGTCCGCCCTTTTGCAGATAGGAAAGGTCTGCGGTGGTAAAGAAAATACGGGAGGTCATTTTCAGCGTTTCGATGCGCTTTGCCGCTTCCTCCAGCGTCAGTCCGTCCTCCGCCATTCTTGCCGCCTCTGTCACCAGAAGCCCCTCCTGCACCGTCGCGGAATAGCTGTCAACTACGATGATTTTGCAGGCAGGGTATTCCTCCATCAGCTCCTCCGCAATCAGCATAATGCTCTGATAGGAGCTGCTGAATTTTGCAGTCAAGTTGAAATAAAGCACCTGCTCGCCTGCCTTTGCATAGGGCAGAAAGAAATGATAAAGATCCACCTGCGTGGGGGTGGAGGTTTTTGGATAAACGCCGGGATTTTCCGCCATTTCCCTGTAAAATTCCTCCGCGGTGATTTCTACACGGTCTTTTTTATAATGCACGCCATCCATGGAAACATAATATGGAATGATGCCGATGTGGTATCGTTCCTCCTGCTCCTTTGTGATGTCGCAGGAGCTGTCGCTGAGCACACGAAATTTCATAAAAATCAAGCCTCCGATAAGTGTAGGTTATAGTAAAATAAGGTTTGGTAAGGGTTTCGTAGGGATTTTGCCGGAAAAATGAGAAAAATTCCCCTTTTGGCTTGCCCCTTCTTGGTACTTTCTTCTAGTTTCATTTATAATTGTAACCCATATTAGCATACTATTTTCCGATTTACCAGAGAAAGATTAGTTTTACTTTAAAAATAATTGACTTATAATTAGTTTTATATTAAAATCAATTCATATTGCACAAAGAGAAGGGATTTCGGGGAGAGGAGCAAAAAAATGGAGGCTGTTACAGGTAAGGCTATCGTGACCAGCATGATGCGTTTGGCTACGGAAATGTCCAGCTGGAATAAAGCGTATGCCACAGAGGGTAAGGTTGCCAAGAGGATAGAGGAGCTGGGGCTGACACCGCATCAGGCGCAGATGCTTGGTTTTTTATACAGTAATCCGGAATTGGATACGGTGTCGGCTTTATCCGCGCGGCTGCATGTCAGCAAGGGCAGTCTGTCCTTAATGCTTTCCAAGCTGGAGGTAGGCGGCTTTGTGCAGAAAAAAGCGGCAAAGGATGGCGATGACGGCAGAAAGATTTATATTTCCCTGACGGCGAAGGGCGAATCGGCAGTTCAGGAAATGGTAGAGCTTCTGGCAGAAACGGCTGCGGTTGTGTTTGACTGTATGGATGCGCATCGGCGTATGCAGATTTATACAAAAGTACAGGAATTATTGGAATTATTCAATACAGGAGGATGGAAAGAATGAAAAAGCGTATTTTGATTGCACTTGCGCTGTGCATGGCACTTGGCACAGCCTGCGGCAAGAAAGAGGTAGAGGAGGAAAAGACCCTGCGCTCCGTTGAGGTAACAACGGTCGGTAAGGGGGATATTGCAAGCGAATTTTCCTATACCGGTAAGGCAGCCCCTGCGAAGGAGGTTTCCGTTGTGCCTACCGTTCCCGGCAAGGTGCTGAGCTTCAATTATGATGTTGGCGATAAGGTTGGTCAGGGCGCGGTTCTCTTTACCGTAGACAGCACCGATTTGCAAAATAACATGCGCTCTCTGCAGGCAAGCTACAATGCCGCAAAGCTGGGACGCGATAATGCAAAAAGTACATACGACAGCAATAAACTCCTGTATGATGAGGAGATTATCTCCAAAAATGAATTTGATCAGATTAAATATGCGTATGAATCCGCGGATGCACAGCTTGCCTCCATTCAGGTGCAGATGGATAACCTGAAAAAGAATATCAGCGACTGCACCGTTACCTCTCCCATGACGGGTGTCATTGCGACCAGAGGGGTAGAGAAGGGCAGTTTTGCCTCTCAGGCAGCCCCTGCATATACGGTTATGGATTTGTCTACCATCAAGGTTGAGGTCAGCGTTTCCGAACAGGTGCTCAATACCATTCAGGTTGGCGATAAAGTATCTGTCCTTATGACAGCAGCATCCGAAACACCGCTGACAGGCACGGTTGCAACGATTGCCCCTGCCGCAGAGCAGACAGGCATGTATACCGTAAAGGTGGAGCTGGATAATAAGGACGGCAAAATCAAATCCGGCATGATGGCAGAGGTTTCCTTTACTATGGCAGCCTCCGATGATACCATCCTTCTGCCCAGAAATGCAGTCATTGAAAAGGATAACGAAACCTATGTTTATGTCATCAATAACGGCAAGGCGAAAAAGACAGCAGTTGAGCTGGGTATCGAAGCAGAGGATACCATCGAAATCAAAAGCGGGCTGAAAAAGGGCGATAATGTTGTAACCAAAGGGCAGACCTACCTTTCTGATGGCGAGGAGGTTACGATTGCCAATACCGCTGCTAAAACAAAAGAAAAAACAAAAACAACAGAAAAGGGGGAATAAAATAAATGTTCTCCAAGCTTTGTATCAGAAAGCCCGTAACGACCATCATGGTAACGCTGATGGTATTTATCGCGGGTATCGTTTCTTATTTTAATCTGGATCAGGCATTGATGCCCGATATGGATTTGCCTATTGCCGTTGTTATGACAACCTATGTGGGCGCATCCCCTGAGGAAATCGAGGAGCTTATTTCCAAGCCTATGGAGGAAAGCCTTGGCTCCATCGCAAATGTGGATACAGTTACCTCCTATTCCTCAACCAACTCGTCCATGGTGCTGCTGCAGTTTGTGGACGGTACGGATATCGACATGGCTGCGGTGGATATGCGAGATAAAATCGACCAGATGAAGTCCACCCTGCCCGATGCCGCAGGCGACCCTATGGTGATTAAAATGGATATCAATGCCATGCCAATCACCATCGGCGTAAAGGCGGAAAATATGGATTTGAAGTCCTTGAATGACCTTCTGGAGGATAACGTAGCCAATCGTTTGGAGCGTATCGAGGGCGTTGCCTCTGTCAGCCTTTCCGGCGGTATCACCAATGAGGTGCGCATTACCGTTGACCCTGTCAAGCTGGCGGGCTACGGACTGACAACCTCTACGCTTTCCGGTCTGCTGGCAGCAGAAAATATGAACCTGCCTTCCGGTGACCTGACACAGGGCAACACAACCGTTGCCGTGCGTACCATCGGTGAATTTACTTCCGTGCAGGAAATCAATAATTTGCCGATTCCCACCTCTACCGGCGCAGTTATTCATCTGAGTGACGTTGCAAAGGTTGAGCAGGTCGAAGCGGATAGAGATTCCTTCACCTATATCAACGGTGAAAAGGGGATTCTGCTTTCTGTGGATAAGCAGTCCACGGCAAATCTGGTTAAGGTCAGCCAGTCCCTGAAGGACGAAATTGCAAAATTACAGCGGGATTATCCCGAACTGGAAATTGATATGCTGTCCGATACCTCCGATTATATTGAAATGTCCCTGTCCAATATCACAGAGACAGCACTCTTGGCGGCAGTCATCGCGTTCTTCGTTCTGCTGCTGTTCCTGAAAAACGCAGTAACGGCAGGTATCATTGCCGTTTCCATCCCTACGTCCATCATGGCAACCTTTGCCCTGATGTATGTGACGGATATCAATATGAACATGATTTCCATGGGCGGTGTCGCGATTGGTATCGGTATGCTGGTAGATAACTCCGTCGTTGTTCTGGATAGCATCTATCAGTATTACGAAAGAGGCTACACTGCCGCAGAATCGGCGGAAATCGGTGCGAAAGAGGTTTCCATGGCAATTATCGCCTCAACGCTGACAACCGTAGCTGTATTCCTGCCTATGGCACTCATCGGCGGTACAACCGGTGCCATGATGAAAAACCTTTCCTTTACCATTATGTATGCGCTGATTGCATCCGTTGTGGTTGCGCTGACCTTCGTGCCTATGGCATGTGCGCTCCTGTTAAAGAGAGAAACAAAAACCTTCGTTTGGAAGAATCTCAAGTTCCTTTCCTTCCTGGATCATTGGGAGGGCGCGATCGATACCCTTTCCAGAAAATATGAAAAGCTGCTGAAATGGGCATTGCGCCATAGAAAGAAAACGGTTCTGACGGTGCTTCTGGTATTTATTCTCAGCCTTTGCAGTATTCCCCTTGCAGGGATGGACTTCATGGCGAGCATGGATGAAGGCGTTGCCACCATTTCCGTAGACCTGCCGAACGGTACGGATCTGGATACCACAGAGGAAACCACCCTTGAGGTGCTGTATCGCTTGCAGGATATCCCTGAAGCGGATGTGGTTTATGCCAATGTCGGCTCCGGTATGCTCAGCTCCGGCACAAACTCTGCCTCCATCACCATGAACCTTGTGGATGCGAAGGACAGAAAGCGTTCTACAGAGGAGGTCTGTGACGATATCGAAAAGCTGCTGGCGGATATCCCCGGTGCGGATATTACCGTATCCTCCTCCGATTCTGCAATGGGCTCTCTGGCATCTGCCGATGTGACGATGAATGTATATGGCTACGATGCCGCAACACTGGTTGATGTGGAGGATGAGCTGGTTGATAAGCTTTCCGGGGTGGAGGGTCTTTCCGACGTGGAGGGCTCTACAGGGGATACCGTTCCCGAAGCAAAGGTAACGATTGACCGCGCAAAGGCATCCCAGTACGGCATTACGACCGCATCTGTTGCCGGCGCGCTGAGTACAGCCATCTCCGGCTCCACTGCAACCCAGTATAAGCTGGACGGCACAGAAATCGACGTTGTTATCCGCTATGATACGAACAGCGTAAATTATCTGACGGATTTGAATAATCTGACCGTAACCTCTGCTTATGGTACACAGGTTCCTCTGAGCGATGTCGCTACCGTAACGATGGACGAAAGCGCAACCACCATCATGCGTGAAAATCAGAAGAACTATATTACCATCAGCGCAAATGCCGATAACATGAGCACCAGTGAGGCACAGAAGCTGGTAGAAAAGGCTATGGCGGATATCGAGCTGCCCGATGGCTGCACCTACGAATTCAGCGGCATGATGGAAAAAATGAATGATACCTTCCGCAGTCTGGAAATTGCAATGGTGGTAGCGGTTCTGCTGGTATACATGATTATGGCATCCCAGTTTGAATCCCTGCGCTATCCCTTCATCGTGATGTTCTCCATGCCTCTGGCGATTACGGGTGCGATTATCGGTCTCTTGATTACAGGCAATACCATCACCATGCCTGCCATGATGGGCTTTGTCATGCTGATTGGTATGGTAGTAAATAACGGTATCGTTCTGGTAGACTATACGAATCAGCTGATGGATCGCGGCATGAACTGCTATGACGCGCTGACCAGTGCAGGACCGCGCCGTCTGCGCCCCATCCTCATGACAACGCTGACAACCGTTCTGGGTATGGTGCCTATGGCGCTGGCAACGAGCGAAGGCTCCGAAATGATGCAGGCGCTTGCCATTGCGGTTATCTTCGGTTTGACGCTGTCCACAGTGGTTACGCTGATTTTCATCCCCGTTCTGTATATGTGGATGAATGAAAGAAAGAGAAAATCCAATGCCAGAAAAACAGCAAAGCAGATTGCGAAAAACGCAAAGCTGCATGCGGAGGAGCTGGCAAGGGAAAGAGCTGCACAAAACAATGCAAAACCGGTATAAAATACCGATAGAAAATGGTATAATGAAGCCGTTGGGAGCTTTTCCCGACGGCTTTTTCGTAAACAAAAATTTGATTTCACATAGAAAAAAGGAGCAGAGGGTCTTATGAAAATTGGCTTGGTTCTGGAGGGAGGCGCAAACCGCGGCGTATTTACCTCCGGTGTTTTGGATTATTTTATGGAACAGGATTTGGGAAAGGCGTTTCGGTATGTCATCGGCACCTCCGCCGGCGCAGGCAATGCCATGAATTTTATTTCGGGACAGCATGGACGCTCCCGTGATACCACTATCACAAAGGATAAGCGATATGCCTATTTTGGCTTGAAAAATATCATTCGGACAGGGCATCTGTTCGATATGGAAAATATCTACTGGAGGGTGCCCACAGAATATAATCTCTTTGATTTCGATGCGTATTTCAGAAACCCCATAGAACGGGAATATACCGCCACAAACTGCCTGACGGGACAGGCGGAATATCTGACGGATCACGGCACAGACCGCCGCTATCTGATGAATATCGGCATGGCATCCTCCGCCCTGCCCGGCGCAACGCCTGCCGTTGTCATCAATGGGATTCCCTATGCGGACGGCGGTGTTGCGGATTCCATTTCTGTCCGCCGTGCCTTCGCAAGGGGCTGTGATAAGGTGGTCATTGTGGAAACCAGAAGAAGGGAATTTCGGATGCAGCTTTCCAAGGGAACAAAATTTCTGGCGAAGCGCAATGAAAAGAAATATCCTGCCTTTGCGGCGGCAATGCGCAATCGCCCCGAACGATATAATGCGACGCTTGATTTCATTCACGAGATGGAAGCGGCAGGCAGGGTCTTTGTCATCCGCCCTGAGCAGCCCGAGGTCAAGCGTTTGGAGAAGGATTATCAGAAGCTGAGTAATTTCTATCGGCATGGCTATACACAGGCGGAAAAGGCGTTTCCTGCCCTGCAGGCGTTTTTAGCGGAATAAAAGCGGAATAAAGGAGAAACGGCATGGAAAGAATTGATAAAATCATAGCATCACAGGGGCTTTATTCCCGCAGTGATGTGAAATATCTGGTGAAGCATAAGCGGGTTGCTGTAGATGGGGAGGCTGTGACCTCCTCCTCTCGGAAGGCAGACCCCGAAGCAAGCGTGATTACCATTGACGGCAAGCCGCTCATTTTCAAAAAGCAGGTTTACCTCATGCTGCATAAGCCGCAGGGCTATGTTTCCGCAACCGAGGATAAAACACAGCCGACCGTTCTCGCGCTTGTGCCACAGGCATATAAGGGCAGAGAGCTTTTCCCTGCCGGCAGATTGGATAAGGATACCACAGGGCTGATGATTCTGACGGATGACGGCGTTCTTGCGCACAATATCCTTTCTCCCCGAAAGCATGTCCAAAAGGTTTACCGTGTGGAGCTGGATATTCCAGTTACAAAGGAAATGCAGGAGGGCTTTGCGGCAGGCGTGGCACTCAATGATGGTGTCTGCAAGGCGGCAAAGCTTGTCATTCTTGGCGAAAAAACCGCCGAGGTAACCCTGCAGGAGGGTCGCTATCACCAGATTAAGCGGATGTTCGGCTGCTTCGGCGCAAAGGTGGTTTCCCTGCACCGTCTGGCGATGGGAAATCTCTATCTGCCTGTGGATTTGCCTGAGGGGGCATGCAGAGAGCTGACCGCAGAGGAGCTGAACCGGCTGCAAATGCACGAATCCTGATTCTGACTTTGGTGCCGACTTTGTCGGCACCCTAAGTCGAAAACAGGTTTTCGACTTGTTGAAACAGAGGAATAAACAGACGAGTTCCATCAGCTTAAAAGCCTTGAAACTCGCTGTTTTCCTCGTCGGAAGTGAATTCCGACTGCGGATTCCATTTGGGAAACGGATTTGTTTCCCAAGCCCTTCCGCTACCTCAAAAATTACTTTGTCTACAGTCTGCGGTGCCGACTTTGTCGGCACCATTATTTTTTGGAATAAAAACCCCCTTTTTCGCCTATATTAAAAGGGAAAAGGAGGGTTTTTCCATGCAAAGGGAACGGCTTAAATTGGAAGGAGAGGAAATCCTTTCCACCCTGCGGCGGATTCAATTACAGCTGGAATGTGCCCAAAGTGCGTTCGAGGATGTGACGGATGAGAGCCTCATCGACAGCTATATTTACGAAATCATTGCCTTGCAGAAGAAATATGAATATTTTCTCAGGGCGGCGAAGAAAATGGGGCTGACGAACGGGGTGCAGAGAAGGGCAATTTAAAAGGGGGAAGGCTTTATGGCGAATTACACACCGGGGGAAGCAATCATGTTCTGTGCAATTTTTGTTTGTCTGTTCGCGCTTGCGCTTCTTGCGCTGGCAAGACCTCTGCGGATGCTGTGCAAATGCGGTATTTCTGCCGTTTTGGGCGCGTTTTTGCTCTTTCTGGGCAAAAGCCTTGGCGCGGCGGTGGGTATCAATGCCGCAACGCTTGCGGTTTCCGCATTTCTGGGGCTGCCCGGCGTGGCAGGCATTTTTCTGCTGAGTTTTTTCTTATAGAAGCGGAAGGACATTGTGGAGAAATCTGTTGAAAATGTGGATAACTTTGTGGATAACTGAAAAAAGCTTGTGAGTAACACCTGAATAAACCTGTCGCTTGGCAGGTTTTTTTGTTTTGTCCTCTATTTTTAAATTTTGTTCACAAACGCAGGTGCTTCTTATGATAAAATAGGGGAAAACGAGCAAAAGGAGGAGAGATCTCCGTGGAATTTTGGAATCACCTGCAAATGCAGCTGGAGCATAAGGGCTTTTGCAGGGTAGAAAATAAAAAGAACTGGTACTGGCAGGAGGAAAACCCTGTTCTGTATCTCATCTGCCTGTTGGATGGGGCAGAGGAAGGCTGGCGCGAGGAAAACATGACCTTTGCCGATTTTGCGGGGAAAATGGAAGGCAGTGTCGAGGAATTTCATTGCACAAGGGTGGTCGCGCTGAGCGTCCTTGTGGATAACCAAGAAGGGATTTTGCCTGTGGATTCTGTGGAAACTGCATTTCAGACCTATGATAACAAACTCTATCGTGTTTTCTGGCATTTTTCGCCCGAAACGGGCAGGCTTTCCGCCGCACAGGGACAGCCGACACAGCTTCTTGGTGTGGAGAAGCTTCTGCGCGCGGCGGCGGCAGGCAGGGAGCCGGAGGTTCTCGTTCTCAGGGATACGAAGGAGCAGAAAACACCCGTTGCAACGGCAGTGATTTTCGTCATCTGTGCGGCGCTTCTGGCGTGGTGCATGCTTTCGGGGCAGAGAGAGGAAATCCTTTCCGCCTATGGTTTGAGCCGAGAGGGGATTCTCGCAGGCGAATATTATCGCTTTTTTACTTGTATGTTCCTCCATGCAGGACTGCTCCATCTGGCATCCAACAGCATTTATCTTTATTATTTCGGCGTGCGGGCGGAACGCCTTCTGGGTACGGGAAAATTTCTGGTGCTGTATCTGGTTTCGGGGCTTTGCGGCGGCGTGTTCAGCGTGCTGTTCAGTGGCAATGCAGGCGTTTCCATCGGCGCATCGGGGGCAATCTATGGTCTGCTTGGCGCAATGCTCCTGCTCACCAAAAAGCGCGGCGCACGGTATACGGGTATGAATTATTCCACCATGCTTCTTCTGGCGGCAACGGCGATTGGGTTCGGCTTTTTGCAGGAAGGCGTGGATAACTTCGCGCATATCGGCGGTTTTCTGGGCGGCATTGCAGTGTTTTCCCTGCTTCTGCGCAAAAAATGAGCAAAGCTGTGGACAAGCTATGGATAACCTGTGGAGTTATCCCCAAAAAAGCTGTGGATAAGGGGGTATTTATCCCCAGAAAAATTATGCAATACAAGATGAATATTATGATTTGCCGTAAAATCAAGGAATTTTCGGTTAGTTTTGCGTGAAAAAGAAAAAACAGACACTATATCTTGGGTTTACAGAATCAGTTATCCCCAAAAATATTGTGGATAACCCCTACATCCTGTGGATAACCCATCTGAACTGTGGAAAAAAGGAGAAATTTTATGAACCATATCACAAAATTGCAGGAAAACCTGCTGACAGCTGTGCAGACCTCGCCCTATCGGGAAAAGACCATCGTCTTTGGTGAGGGTGCCGAAGCCCCTCTGCTGATGATGATTGGCGAAGCCCCCGGCGGTGATGAGGAAAAGCAGGGCCGCCCCTTCGTCGGCAAGGCAGGGAAGAACCTTTCCGCCTTTCTGGAGGTGGTCGGCTTAAAAAGAGAGGAGATTTATATTTCCAACGTGGTCAAGCTGCGCCCCACAAAGGAAAGCCCCAAAACGGGCAAGGCGGTGAATCGTCCCCCCTCTGCGGAGGAAATCGCGTTTTTCCTGCCCTTTTTGCAGGAGGAAATCCAAACGATTGCGCCAAAGGTGCTTGTGACACTGGGGAATGTCCCCCTCAAGGCGGTCACAGGGGAGAAGAAGGCTGTCATCGGGGAATACCACGGCAGACCTGTCGCGCTGGCGGACGGAAGGACGTTGTTTGCACTTTATCACCCTGCGGCAGTCATTTATAACCGCGCCCTACAGGCGGTGTATGATGCGGATTTGCTGGAACTGAAAGCGTTTTTGCAGGAGGAGGGATTGCTGTAGTTTTTTCGGAAGAGGCAGACGGATAGAATGAAACGGAGGGAGAGCGTATGGGTTTACGAAAACTGACACAATGGGAAGAAACCGTAGCGAAACAGGAGCAGAAGCAATCTCGGCTGATGAGTGTTGCCATTGTCTGCGTCATTGCGATGTGCGCGGTGCTTTGGCTCGTGCAGGATAAGCTTTACGGGGATGTGGTGCGGACAGGCGCGGCTGCCTATGGCTGTAGCTTTATCGGCGTGGCCATCGGGCTTTTTGTGCGAAGTACAACAGGGGAAACATGGGCAACGTCATCGGAAAAACGGAAGAAATTCGAGATGGCTCTTATTGGTATTTTCATTGTTCTGGTAATTGGTGGAGCAATCTTTTTGGAGGAATTTCGACTGGCGGCGGTACAGCTTTTGTGTGCTTACATTCCGATTTTTTGGATTCTCAAAAAACGGAAAGCGGATTGCGATGAAAATTGCCTGCTTGCCTGCATGTTTATCCTGATGACGGTCATGGTTCTGGTCGGCACCTTTGTCGGCGTAAAGCTGATGGGGCTGACAACCCTGCCCGCCGTGGAAAAGAAGATTGCGGCGGAAGGTTTTACGGATGTGGAATATAATACATGGATGTATGGCCGTTGGCTTGATTTGGATGAAAATAACGAGAAGAAATACTACGTTTTTCAAGCGAAAAAGGATGGACAGATCTGGCAGATTGCCGCCGACCCGAAGGGCGGTCAGCTTGTGCAGATTACAGCGGCAGAGGATTGATTCCCCTTGCCGAAATAGGAAATTTTATGTAGAATAGGGACAGAGGATTGTTGCTCTGGCGGTTCAGTCACTCTCTGCAAAGGGGGTGATGCTATGAATTATGTTACATACTCGGATTTGATCCAGTTTGGAATACTTATCGTAGCGATTATCGCCCTGTGTAAAACAGGGCGATAAATAAAACGACCGCCTAACAAAAGTTAGACGGTCAAACACCTAACTTAGGACTGACCGCCTTCTCACGAGCGACAATCCTTTTCTTATTTATTAGTATACGATTTTAGAAAATCCATGTCAAGCGGAAACTTATTTCAGCCGTTCCCATTCCGCCTCTTTGAATCCAATCAGTACAAAATCCTCCCCAATCACCAGTGGGCGTTTTACCAGCATCCCGTTTGTTGCCAGCAGGGCAAGCTGTTCCTCCTCACTCATATCGGGCAGCCTTTCCTTGAGGTTCTGCTCCTTATAAACCAGACCGCTTGTATTGAAAAATTTTTTGAGCGGCAGTCCGCTTTTCTCCCACCATGCCTTTAATTCCTCGGCTGTAGGGTTGTCCTCTACGATGTGTCTGTCATCAAAGGCAACGCCGTTTTCCGTAAGCCATGCCTTCGCCTTTTTGCAGGTGCTGCATTTGGGGTATTCTAAAAACAAAATACGCATTTTTTCGCTTCCTTTCCATGAATTTTTCCTATAGTATAAACTTTTTATGTTTTTTCCACAAGTGCTATTGTTTTTTTGAAAAAACTGCGTTATCATACCATTATACAGTGAAATTTATTGCAGTTACTATAAAAAAACACACCCAATAAGGAGGCTTGTTCCAATGAAAATCGTTATTATCGAACCCTTGGGTATCACACCCGAAAAGCTGGCAGAAGCAACCGCGGCAGTGAAGGCAAGAGGTCATGAAATTGTGGCGTATGACACAAAGGAGGAGGATCAGGATAAGCTGGCAGAACGCGGCAAGGATGCCGATATCATTATCATCGCAAATCAGCCCTTCCGTAAAAATGTTATCGAAAAATGCAAGAATCTGAAGCTGCTTTCCGTTGCATTCACAGGTGTAGACCATATTGACGTGGATTTCTGCAAGGAAAAAGGCATCTGCGTCTGCAATGCGGCAGGCTATTCCACAAATGCCGTTGCAGAATTGGCATTCGGTCTGGCAATCTCCGTTTTGAGAAATATCCCTGCGTGTGATGCGGTTTGCCGTAAGGAAGGCACAAAGGCAGGTCTGGTTGGCGGCGAGCTGTTCGGTAAAACCTTCGGTGTTGTCGGCACAGGTGCCATCGGCAGCAAGGTTGCAAAAATCGCACAGGCTTTCGGCTGCAAGGTTGTTGCGTACAGCAGAACCGTAAAGCCTGAGATGCAGGGTGCAGGCATCGAATATCTGTCTCTGGAGGAGGTGCTGAAGGTGAGCGATATCGTTTCCCTGCATGTGCCTCTGAATGATAAAACAAAGGGTCTGATTGGTGAAAAGGAAATCGCGCTCATGAAGAAAAACGCAATCCTGCTGAATACTGCGCGCGGCCCTGTTGTGGACAGCGAAGCACTGGCAAAGGCTTTGAATGAAGAAAGGATTGCAGGCGCAGGCATTGATGTATTTGAAATGGAACCTCCCGTTCCTGCGGAGCATCCTCTGCTGCACAGCAAGCACACTGTGGTAACCCCTCACGTTGCATTCGCGTCTCATGAAGCGCTGTTTACCAGAGCACAGATTGTGAGCGAAAACATCCTGAAATGGGAGGATGGCAAGCCCCAGAATGTAATCTGCTAAGCTTAAAACCTTGGGGACGCTGTCCCCAATTCCCCTGCCAAGGGAATCATTCCCTTGGAACCCGATACGAAATTTCAATTTCCTTCAGAAATTAAGATTTCAAACGAATAATATATATTTTCCGTGATTGACAGAAAGGGTAGTTTATAGTACCGTTACATTAGGAAGTCACAAAGACAAAAGGTCGGTGTTCCCGACCTTTTCTTTTTATATTTTTTATAAAGGAAGAAGCGAAGGAGGAGATTCCATGCGATTCGGGTTTATCGGCGCAGGCAATATGGCAAGCGCCATCATCAGGGGCATGACCATTGGTACAAGAAGCTATGACGGTAAGGATATTTTCATCACAAGTAAATCCGGCACCTCTGCCCAGAGGCTGGCAGAAACCTGCGGCGCAACTGCGGTGACAACGGCGGCGGAGGTTGTAGCGGCGAGCGATGTACTGGTGCTTGCGGTAAAGCCGCATATTCTGGCGGCTGTCCTGCCTGCGTTAAAGGAGGAAATTGCGGCAAAGAAGCCATTGGTGGTTTCCATTGCGGCAGGAAAGGAGCTGGCATATCTGGCGGAGCTATTGCCCGAAGGGACACCGGTTGTCCGTATTATGCCGAATATCAATGCAAAAATCGGCGCAGCAACCAGTGGTCTTTGTGCCAACGCACTGGTAACGGCGGAACAAAAAGCCGTTGTTAAGGAAATGTTTGCAACTATTGGCGCGGTTATCGAGGTGGAGGAAAGCCAATTCGGCATTTTCACCGTTCTGGCAGGCTCTGCCCCTGCGTTCGCCTATCTTTATATGGACGCATTGGCGCGCGCCGCAGTCAAGGCAGGCATGTCCAAAAAGCAGGCATTGGAAATCGCGGCGGCAACCGTAGAGGGCAGTGCGAAAATGGTGCTCGAAAGCGGCGAGCATCCCATGTCTCTGGTGGATCAGGTCTGCTCCCCCGGCGGCACAACCATCGAGGGCGTAGCCGCATTGCAGGCAAATGGCTTTGAGGCAACCCTGACAAAGGCCTTCGATGCCGTTCTGGAAAAGGATAAAAGGATGTAAGAAAGCGCATTTGCGCAAAAAATATGGCTTGGTGAAGATAAGAAATTCGCCCGTTTAGAACCTTTTCGGCGAAACAGAGGATTCCTTCCTTACTTTTTATGCTAAAAAGTAACAAAAACCCGGGACCCCTCCTCAATGGGTCCCGGACCCCCACAGGAGGTCCAAGAGGAACAAGGTTCCCCTTGGATATCCCCTCCCCACAAGCCCCTTCGGGCAGTATAAAGTGCCTTTTCGGCAAAACTTCATCGTTTTTTATCATCTGTTCGTCCCAACAGATAATCAATAGAAACGTCATATAAATCCGCCAACGCCCATAATACATGGGGCGGAATCATACGCTCGCCTGTTTCATAATAGGCATAGGTTCTCTGCGGAACATTGATTTTCTCGCCAACCTGCGCCTGTGTCATATCGTTATCTTCTCGTAAATCACGGATTCTTTTATAAATCATTTTCATCACCGTTTTTACTATAGATTGAACGATTTGTTCTATTGATATTTTGAATAATTTGTTCTAAAATATTATTAAATGGATTTTGAGAGGTGATGATATGTCCGAGTTTGCGGCAAATTTGAAGCAATTCCGAAAAAGAAAAAAATATTCACAGGCTACATTGGCAAGGAAATTAAATTACGGACATATGACGATTGCGAACTATGAAAGCGGTCGAAATGAGCCTTCGATTGATGATTTGATAAAAATAGCAATTATTTTGGATATTTCTTTAGATGAATTGGTTGGAAAAAATCCATCGAAAAAAGAAGAATGTTTTTTACACGAATTTCAGAAATTAAGCGAAAAAAATCAGAATCGTATATTGGATTTGATAAAAGCACTTCAACTTTAGAGGAAAGGTTGCAGGCGCACCTGCGCCGCTTTTCTCCATACCCTTTCGGGTCTGTGGGGAAGGGTTTGGAAAGGGAAACTTTGTGTCCCTTTCCTCGGGTGCGGAGGTTTGGAACCCATAGCGAAACGGGTTCCAAGTTTTTGTTACTTTTTAGCATAAAAAGTAAGGAAGAAATCCTCTGTTTCGCCGAGAGAGTTCCAAACTGGCGAATGACTGATATTGTCTAAGAAGAATTTTTGGCGCGACTGCGCCCAATCGGCGCTTGCGCCGCTGCTTTTTCTTGCACACGAGAGGTGATTCCCCTGTGCCCAATCGCCGTTTCCCCAAAACAAAAATGACTTGAGCATTTTGCTCAAGTCATTTTCTCATAAAGGGGGCTATATCAAAATCAGAAGAACAGATGGAAGGTATTAAATCTCCAGCCTGCATCTTCCTTCCAGAGTACAAACAGAAATTCCTGTGTGGTATAATCTTCGGGATTGTCCGGGGCGGTGTAGAAATAATCACCCTTGTATGCCTCGTTGCTGTTGGTGTAATATGCGGTTGCCTTGAAGCCGATTTCGTCATCGCTTTCCTTATCTATTTCAAAGGTGTGCCCTGCATAGAAGATATTCGAGCCTCTGCCGCCGCCCAGGTAATATAGACCGCCGTCCTCGCCCTTGGTGAACATCAGGTTATCCTTGCTGAGGATGCTGTTGTCTACGAAAAATTCCGTGAAATACTGCAACAGATAGGTACGGAAATCCTCATAGGTCGGGAAACGGGGATCGGTGATTTTGTAGTATGTCAATTCATCCTTTTCGTATGTGGCATTTTCATCATAATCAAATGCGCCAAAGCTAATCTGGTAATAAATTTTATAAGCACCTTCGTAAATTTCCTGTAAATCCTCACTCAGTGGGGGCAGGCTCTCCTTATCTACTGTAATATCGGCGGCAACGGAATCCTCCGGCAGTTCCTTTGCAGAGGTATTGCCTCCGCAGCCGGAAAGCGCGCCAATGCCGACAGCAGCACAGAGCAAAAGGGTGATAAATTTCTTTTTCATGGGGTGTTTCTCCTTTCAGGTTTTCTTTTCGGATAACATAGTAGCACAAAGTTTCCTCAAAGAAAAGGGGCTTTCGGAAATTGAAAGAAAGTCTTAAGAATTAAAGCAAAAGGGCGAAACCGAGAGATTTCGCCCTTTTGTTAGATATATTCTGATTGATGTTTGTGAAAATTGAAATTATCTTTGAAATTACCTATATTCTCAAAAAATACCTTTGTTATATTTGAATTGTCCATATAGCATAAAGCCTAATCCGACAACAACTGCCGGATGGGTGATATAAGCTATCATTTCTTCACTCCAAAACGAAACTATGAAACCTAACACAAGAGATACTCCGATTATAAGCGTTCCTGTGCCGACGGCTTTTCCGTACTTCGGTATATCTTCTTCCTTTACTTTTCGTCTGTTATAAGAGTGAATGGTGCTGATATTGCCTTTGATATTTACAATTCCCATAACAGATATGAACACTCCCAAAATCAATAACACAATATTTTCCATAATAACCTCCTAAAAATAAAACAAATCTTCAAACTTCTTATCTAATGCAATACAAAGGATAAGAGCCAATTTTGCAGTTGGATTGAATTGCCCTGTTTCAATGGAACTAATCGTGTTTCTTGACACGCCTACCATTTCTGCAAGTTGAGTTTGAGAAAGGTTTGCTTCTGTACGAAATTCCTTCAAGTGATTTTTCAGTTGTAATTGTTCTTTCATACCCTCACCTCTAAAAGGCGGCAAACAAATCCAACAAATGCCAAAATTGCAAGAATGAAAAATAAAACGCTCAGTACCAAATCGCTCTTTCGTTTCATTTTGATAAAACGAACTAACCATTGTGTTGCAAGAATGCTAAAGTATATAACCCATGGACTATAAATCATAATATGGACAAGCATAGATGATAACCAAGAAAGCAGACAACACACTAAGGCACCAACTCTGCTTGCGTGACATCCTGCTTGATATGCCACTTCCATTTCAGCCAAATCTTTGTTGCGATGCTCTTTTCTGCTTGCATTTAAAATTTCTTCCTTTTTCATAGAACACCTCCGTTCCAAGTTTTCTTTGCATACTTTCATTATATTCATGCCAAGTTTTCTTGTCAATAGAGTTGATAAAAAAGTTATACAATATGATAGATAACTTTTTCATCGCTTCGACTATACTCGCAACGTAATGACTTCTTGAAAACTTGCCGAAAAGGAAACGCTGCCCTCTATCGACACACTGAAAAGGGCGGAACCTTTCGGTTCCGCCCTTCGTTTTTTTTAATTATTTTTTAAGCCTCTGCCAGCTTCTTATAGGATGCGTATTTATCCTTTGCATTTTCTGCTGCTTCCTTCAACAGAACCTCTGCGGTTTCGGGGAAGGTACGAACCAGAGAAGCGTAACGTACTTCACCCATCAGGAATTCATTGAAGTCCAGTGTAGGCTCCTTGGAATCCAGAATGAAGGGATTCTTGCCTTCCTTCTTGAGGTCGGGGTTGAAGCGATACAGGTGCCAGTAGCCTGCCTGAACGGCCAGCTTTGCTTCCAGCTGTGCATTTGCCATGCCCTTGGAAATACCATGGTTGATACAAGGTGCATAAGCAATAATCAGGGAAGGCCCTTTGTATGCCTCTGCTTCCTTCAGTGCCTTGATAAGCTGGTTGGGGTCTGCGCCCAGTGCAACCTGTGCAACATAGATGTAGCCATAGCTCATTGCCAGCATACCCAGATCCTTCTTTACAGTAGGCTTACCGCCTGCGGCAAACTGTGCCACAGCGCCGATGGGGGTTGCCTTGGAGGACTGACCGCCTGTGTTGGAGTAAACCTCGGTATCTACAACCAGTACGTTTACGTCACGGCCGCTTGCCAGAACGTGATCCAGACCGCCGTAGCCGATGTCGTATGCCCAGCCGTCACCGCCGTACATCCACATGGATTTCTTTGTCAGGTGTTCGCTGTTTTCCAGAATGAAGTCCTTCAGCTCTGCTGCTGCACCGTCAACCTGCAGCTCCTTCAGTGCTGCGATAACCGCACGGCTGTCAGCCTTGCTTCTATCGCCGTTATCCCAGTTTTCCAGCCATGTTTCAGCTGCTGCCGCAAAATCTGTGCCTGCGGTCAGTGCCAGCAGATCCTTCACCTTCATGGTTACGCGGTCTCTCTGCTGCTCTACAGCCAGAACCATACCAACGGAGAACTGTGCGTTATTTTCAAACAGGGAGTTGCTCCATGCGGGGCCCCAGCCTTCCTTGTTTGTGGTGTAAGGTACGCAGGGAGCTGCTGCACCCCAAGCCTGTGTACAGCCTGTTGCGTTTGCCAGATACATTCTGTCGCCGTAAAGCTGTGTCATCAGCTTCGCATAAGCTGTTTCGCCGCAGCCTGCACATGCGCCGGAGAACTCCAGCAGAGGCTGTTCGAACTGAGAGCCCTTTACGGTGAATTTGCTCATGGGGTTTTTCTTATCAGACAGGGTCAGGGAGAAGTCCCAGTTGTCCTGTTCGTGCAGCTGTGTTTCCAGAGGCTGCATCACAAGTGCCTTTTCCTTTGCAGGGCAGGCTGTTACGCAGACACCGCAGCCCTGACAATCCAGAGGGTCAACCTGCATACGGAATTTGTACTGCTTGATTTCGCCTGCGCCGTTTGCATCCAGAACTGCGTAGGATGCGGGAGCATTTGCTGCTTCTTCTTCTGTCAGCAGGAAAGGACGGATTGCAGCGTGAGGGCAAACGTAGGAGCACTGGTTACACTGGATACATTTTGCTGCATCCCATGCGGGAACGTCAATCGCAACACCGCGTTTTTCAAATGCGGAGGTGCCAAGAGGAACTGTGCCGTCCTCTCTGCCTGCGAATACGGATACAGGCAGCAGGTCGCCCTTCAGTGCGTTCATGGGAACCATCAGCTTTTCTACATATTCGGGAAGAACCTTCTTGATTGCTTCCTGATCTACGTCCTTTGCATCCTTCCAGCTTGCGGGAACGTCAATCTTTGTCAGACCGGAAAGCCCTGCATCCACAGCGGCATAGTTCATGTTGACAACCTTTTCGCCCTTCTTGCCGTAGGATTTTACGATAGCCGCCTTCATGTATGTAACTGCGTCATCAACGGGGATGATGTTTGCCAGCTTGAAGAATGCGGACTGCAAAATTGCGTTTGTCTTGTTGCCCAGACCGATTTCCTTACCAATCTTGATTGCATCAATGGTGTAGAAGTGGATGTTGTTGTTTGCGATGGTTCTCTTTACCTCCGCAGACAGGTGATGATCCAGCTCCTCGGGTGTCCATGTGCAGTTCAGCAGGAAGGTGCCGCCGGGTTTGATTTCGGAAACGATATCATATTTTTCCATGTAGCTCTGGTTATGACAAGCAACGAAGTTTGCGTTCTTTGTTACCAGATAGCTGGAGCGGATGGGCTTGTCGCCGAAACGCAGGTGAGAACGTGTGATACCGCCGGATTTCTTTGTGTCATATTCAAAATAAGCCTGTGCGTATTTATCTGTGTGGTCACCGATGATTTTGATGGAGTTTTTGTTTGCGCCAACCGTACCGTCGGAGCCAAGACCCCAGAATTTGCAGGATACGGTGCTTGCGTCAGCCAGATCGGGCTCTGCGCCAACCTCGATGGAGCTGTTGGAAATATCATCAATGATACCAACGGTGAAGTGGTTTTTCTGTGCGCCCTTCATGTTGTCAAATACTGCGATAATCTGTGCAGGAGTCACATCCTTGGAGGACAGACCGTATCTGCCTGCCAGAACCTTTGTGGTTCTGCCTGTTTCGATCAGTGCGGAACAAACATCGCCGTAAAGAGGCTCGCCCAGTGCGCCGGGTTCCTTTGTTCTGTCCAGAACGGTCAGAACCTTTACTGTTTCGGGCAGAGCTGCTGCGAAGTGTGCCAGAGAGAAGGGTCTGTACAGGTGAACCTGCAGGAAACCAACCTTTTCGCCCTTTGCGGTCAGGCTTTCCACAACCTCCTGCGCAACGCCTGTCACGGAGCCCATCGCTACGATAACATGCTCTGCATCAGCTGCGCCGAAGTAGTTGAACAGCTTGTAATTTCTGCCTGTAATTTTGTTGATTTCGTTCATGTATTCCTCTACGATTTCAGGCAGTCTGGTGTAGAAGGGTGTGCATGCCTCTCTGTTCTGGAAGAATACGTCGGGGTTCTGTACGGTGGAGCGCTGTACGGGGTGTTCGGGATTCAGTGCATTCTTTCTGAATTTCTTCAGTGCATCCTGATCCACCAGCTTTTCCAGATCCTCATAGTCCATTACTTCGATTTTCTGCAGCTCATGAGAGGTGCGGAAGCCATCGAAGAAGTGGATGAAGGGAACGCTGCCCTTGATTGCGGAAAGGTGTGCCACACCTGCTAAGTCCATAACCTCCTGTACGGATGCGGAGGAAAGCATTGCGCAGCCAATCTGACGGCAGGACATAACGTCGGAGTGATCGCCGAAGATGGAGAAGGCATGTGTACCAACGGTTCTGGATGCAACGTGGAATACGCCGGGCTTCAGCTGCCCTGCGATTCTGTACATCGGGGGAATCATCAGCAGCAGCCCCTGAGATGCGGTATATGTTGTTGCCAGTGTGCCTGCCTCCAGAGCGCCGTGCATTGCGCCTGCGGCACCTGCCTCGGATTCCAGCTCCAGCAGACGTACGGTCTGACCGAAGATATTCTTTTTGCCGTTTGCAGCCCAGCTGTCTACGTGCTCCGCCATAGGGGAGGAGGGAGTGATGGGGTAAATCGTTGCGACCTCTGTGAAGGCATAGGAAACGTATGCCGCAGCTTCATTACCATCCATGGTTTTCATCATTTTTGTGTTCATGGTGTGGACTCCTTTCATATAAATAGTAAGGGATAGAAATAGTGATTTGTTATCCTGTATCGGGTTCCCGTCTGAATGGGGAATTGCTATCTTTTGTATAATTTAATGTTAGATTATTGAAATTTTGTTGTCAATACTGTACGAGAAAAAGAACTTGTATTTTGTGTACAAAATTAAATACTTGTAAGTTTTGCATTAAGAAAAGTACAAACGGATGTAATTTTTTGGAATCGTATGGAGTTTTAAGGAAAAAGCAGGCGAATTTCTCTGACAAAACAGGGAAAAGCCTATCGGAAAAGGGGGAATAGAGCATGGAACCGGCAAGAGTGCGATTTCTGGAAGAGGGGGAGGAGCCTGTCCTTCCTAAGTGGACAAAGCTGCTGCCGCAGCGGTGGAGACAGAGAAAAACAGTGGACACTTACCCGTACACACTGACACGAGTGGACGGGGTACTGACAGGCATTTTGCAGGCAGAGCGGACAGCCGTACTGACAGCAGATTGGAGAAGGGGGGCGGTGCGCCTTCTGGCAGCCCTGGAGGAAGCGGGTGCCGCCATCATTGTGCCGCCTGCCGAGGGAGAATTTCCCAGAGAACGGCTTCCCTTTGCCGAGGGGCGCAGGCTGGCACAGCTTTTTGCCTTCGCAGGTGCGGCAGAGGCATTGCGCCGGCAGGGCAGAAATCCGGAGGAATCGGCATTTCTTCTGGCAGGGGGCGAGCCGCATATCTGGGGGAGGGTGCTTTCCTCTCTGGGAAATGAGGTGAACCGCCTTGCCATTTTTACGCAGGAGCCGGAAACGGCAGAGGGCGTGGTGCAGCGGCTTTATGCGGAGCGCGGCTTGATGGCGGAGGTCTTTTCCTCCCCGAAAAATGCTGCGCTTGGGGCGGCGGATGTGGTGCTTTCCTGCGGCATGGAGCAGCGTGCCTATGAGCATATTCTGAAGCGGGGGTGCATCTGGCTGGATTTCGCAGGCAATCGCCCTGTTCTGCGGCGGCTTAGGAGTCTGCGTCCGGATATTTCGGCGGCGGAGGGGTTCTTTTTCCGCATGGCGGCAGAGGGCGGTGAGCAGATGGAGGGCAGGCTTGCCGAGGCGAGGGCATACCTTGGCTGCGCGGCGTTTCGGGAAGGCTTTTCGGCAGAGGATTGGGACGGGGAGCGGCTGTTTTCCGCCTTGCAGGAGAAGGGTTTTTCCGTTTCGGGCTTTTCCGCCTTTGGCAAAAGGGTAAAAATAAAGCCGCATCCGGATAAGAAGCCTTGATTTTTCAAGGAAAAAGCGTTGACAATCCGGTCGGAATCAGTATATAATATTACGATAGTTCGGGAGGGTAATCGCAAGCCTTCCTTTTTTCCTTGTCTAAAACGAGGAAAGCATGAAATGAGACTAAAACGAGGAGTGACACACCCATGACAGAAAAGAAAGTTGTTTTGACCTATGACGGTCTGAAAAACATGGAGGCGGAGCTGGAAAACCTGAAAACCGTCCGCAGAAAAGACGTAGCAGAAAAAATCAAAGAAGCAAGAGGTCAGGGTGACCTTTCCGAAAACGCCGAATATGATGCAGCGAAGGAAGAACAGGCAGAAATCGAAGCGCGTATCGTGCAGCTGGAAAAAATGCTGCGCAATGCAGAGGTTATCGATGAAGAAGAGGGTGCAAAGGATACCATCAGCCTGGGTACGACCGTAACGGTGCTGGATGTGGAATTTGACGAGGAAATGGAATACACCATTGTAGGCTCTGCAGAGGCAGACCCCATGAACGGCAGAATTTCCAACGAATCCCCTGTCGGTATGGCACTTCTGGGACATAAAAAGGACGATATCATTATGATTGAAACACCTGACGGCGAAGTGGAATTCAAGGTGCTGAGATTTACAAAATAAAACCATTACAAAAGAACGGACAGGAGGAAGAAAAGTGGCAGAAGAAAATAAGGAGTTGACCCAGCAGGAGCTGAGTGAACAGAATAGAATCAGAAGAGAAAAGCTGGCACAGATGCAGGAAGCAGGCAAGGACCCCTTCCAGATTGTAAAATATGACGTGACACACCACAGCGACGAAATCAGAGCGAACTTTGATGCGCTGGAAAATAAGGATGTTTGCATCGCAGGCAGACTGATGAGCAAGCGTATCATGGGGAAGGCATCCTTCTGCAATATTCAGGACAGAAACGGTCTGATGCAGTCCTATGTCAGCAAGAATGACATCGGCGAGGAGGATTACGCTGCATTCAAAAAATATGACATCGGTGATATCATCGGCATCAAGGGCTTTGTATTCAAAACAAAAACAGGCGAAATTTCCGTACACGCAAAAGAGGTTGTTCTGCTTTCCAAGAGCCTGCAGGTTCTGCCCGAAAAGTTCCATGGTCTGAAGGATCAGGAGCTGCGCTACAGACAGAGATATGTAGACCTGATTGTAAACCCCGAATCCAGAGATACCTTTATCAAGCGTTCCAAGATTATTACGGAAATCAGAAGATTTTTGGACGCAAAGGGCTTCTTAGAGGTAGAAACTCCCGTTTTGCAGACCATCCCCGGCGGTGCGTCCGCAAGACCCTTTATCACACACCACAATACACTGGATATTGATATGTACTGCCGTATCGCGCTGGAGCTGCCCCTGAAGAGACTGATTGTCGGCGGCTTTGAAAGAGTATATGAAATTGGTCGTGTATTCAGAAACGAGGGCATTTCCGTTCGTCATAACCCCGAATTTACCCTGATGGAGCTGTATCAGGCCTACACAGATTACAAGGGCATGATGGATATTACGGAAGAAATGTTCCGCACCGTAGCACAGAACGTGCTGGGCACAACAAAGATTACCTACGGCGGCTATGATCTGGATCTGGGTCAGCCCTTCGCAAGAATCACAATGACAGATGCCGTAAAGCAGTTTACAGGCGTTGATTTCGACCAGGTGAAGGATACAGAGGAAGCAAAGAAAATCGCGGCAGAAAAGGGCGTAGAATTTGAAGAACGCCATGTAAAGGGCGATATTCTGAACCTGTTCTTTGAAGAATTCGTAGAAAAGAACCTGATTCAGCCTACCTTCATCATTGATTACCCTGTAGAAATTTCTCCTCTGACAAAGAGAAAGCCCGACAAACCCGAATTTACAGAAAGATTCGAGCTGTTTATTGTCGGCAGAGAATACGGCAACGCATACTCCGAGCTGAACGATCCCATCGACCAGCGCGCGCGTTTTGAATATCAGGAATATCTGCGCGAAAACGGCGACGATGAGGCAAATATGATTGATGAGGACTTCCTGACTGCGCTGGAATACGGTATGCCCCCTACAGGCGGTCTGGGTGTTGGTATCGACAGATTTGTTATGCTGCTGACAGAATCCGTTTCTATCAGAGACGTTATCTTGTTCCCGACAATGAAGCCTCTGGACGCTGATAAGAAGGCATCCAAGACTTCCGAAGCAGCACCTGCAGCAAAGGTCGCTGAGAGGGTTGATTTCTCCAATGTGAAGATTGAGCCTATTTTTGAAGAAATGGTAGATTTCGATACATTTGCAAAATCCGATTTCCGTGCGGTTAAGATTCTGGCATGTGAGGCAGTTGCAAAATCCAAAAAGCTGCTGAAGTTTGTACTGGATGACGGTGAACGTAAGGATCGTGTGATTTTAAGCGGTATTCACGACTATTATGAGCCGGAAGAACTGGTTGGTAAGACAGCAATCGCTATCGTGAACTTGCCGCCGAGAAAGATGATGGGCATTGATTCCGAGGGTATGCTGATTTCGGCAGTACACGAGGAAGACGGTCACGAAGGACTGAACCTTCTGATGGTAGATGACCACATTCCGGCAGGTGCTAAGCTGTACTAATTTTATAGAGAGAAAAAAATGAGGACTTCTCGTAGGGGAAGTCCTGTTTTTATGTGGTTATCGGCAGAAGGCTTGCTGAGAGACAGTGAAGATGATATTATGCTTTAAAAGCCTATTTGATATGAGGGAGTTAAAGTATGAGAAAAACCTTGTTATATTATGAACAAAATGCAGAAAATTTTATCCGTGAAACAAGAGAGGTCGATTTTAGTGAGGTACAAGAGCTTTTTTTGAGTAAGCTGGAAAAGGGTGCTTTGATTTTAGATTTTGGCTGTGGTTCGGGGCGTGACACAAAATGTTTTCTAAATAGAGGTTATTTTGTGGAGGCGGTAGATGGTTCTGCTGAAATGTGCCATGCGGCAAGTCGATATACGGGTATTGAAGTGAAGCAAATGTTATTTCAGGAATTGGAGGAATATGAAAAGTATGATGGGATTTGGGCGTGTGCGTCCATTCTTCATTTAACCCATAATGAATTAAAAGAGGTGCTGAAAAAAATATTGCTTGCACTCAAGAAAGAGGGGATTGCCTATCTTTCATTTAAATATGGGACTTTTGAGGGAGAGCGAAGGGGAAGATATTTTCTTGATATGACAGAGGAAGCATTTGCGGAACTGTTAAATGAAGCAGGCGGCTTTGATATAGAAGAGGAATGGATTACCGGCGATGTTCGACCGGAAAGAGGAGACGAACGGTGGCTGAATCTGATTCTGAGAAAACGAAATGAAGGGTGATTGCAATGATAGTAAATTCGTGGACAAGAAGTGAGTATTATCGAATAAAGGCAGCCTTGCACGGAAAAGTTCCGATAAGAATGGAGCTTTTCAGAATGATGAAGGAGCCGCAATATTTATCCTGCATAGAAAAATCTAAAGAGAATATTTTCAGACAGTACCTTGTTGCACTGGAGGAAATGGGCGAGTTGAGTGCAGAAGATGAAGAATTGAAAATGAGTAGGTTACAAAGGACTTCCCGCAGGGGAAGTCCTGTTTTTATGCTAAAGCTCTTGCAGGCACAGCCTTTTTATCCATGCTTTTCTTCGGATGGCATTTACCCATTCCTGCGGCATGGCTTCATAGTGATAATACAGCCCTGCAAGCCCGCCTGCGATTGCGGCAGTGGTATCGGTATCATCGCCGAGATTGACTGCGCGGAGCAGGCAGTCCCGAAAGCGATTGGTATGAAGCAGACACCAGATTGCCGCCTCCAAAGCATGCAGAACATAGCCGTCGCTCTCGATTTCATCTTCGGGCAGGGAGAAAAATTCATTTAAGTCGCGTAATCTCTGGAAGTACATCAGCTCCGCAAGGCTTTCGGGCGTGTGATAAAATGCAAAGCCTTTTTCTAAGCCGTATTGGATACAGGTTTTCAAATCGGCATTTTTTGGTGCCATTGTGACGATGGCTTTTGCGATAAAATAATACAATCCGCTTGCGATATGACACCGCAGATGATTATGCGTAAGCCCTGTTGCCAGATGGATTTGCCGAAGGGCATCCGCATCCGAAATATCTTCCTTCTGAATGAAATACAGGCAGACAGGGAGAATTCGCATCAATGCGCCGTTGCCGTTGGAATATTCGCCCGTTTCGCCGCAGGTTGCGAGGTCGTGGCTGTCACGATACTTATAGATGGCGTTGCTGCAGGTATTCCCCTCATCAAACGCCTCGCCGAAGGGGGTATATGCGCCATGAAATTCCCAATCGAGAAAGCGTTCCATGATATCCCGCAGATCGATACGGTTCTGTTCGTTGATGCTCGCAAGGGTCGCAAGTGCCATACTGCTGTCATCCGTCCATGTACCGGGGGGCATGTTATAGGTGCCGTAGCCCTCCATTTTGGTGACGGCTCCACGCTCCCGAAGCTCCTCTCTGTCGAGAAACTGAACGGGACACCCCAGTGCGTCCCCGACAACCAGTCCCATCATGCCGTCTAAGACCATTTTTCTGTCATTCATGTGCATACTCCCTTTCTGCATACCGTTCTTACCAATCCTCCCAGTAATCCTCTGCATCACTGTCATCCGGCATATAGCCATCCCAGTCATCCATGAAATCCTCATAGCTTTCATAATCGCCGCAATCGGGCAGTTCGGGCTTCTTCTGTGATTTGGGGGAGGTATATACGGGGGTGGGAGTTGTTTCAGCAGGCTTACTCTGCTCGGAAGATTTACTCTGCTCGGAGGGTTTATTCTGCGTAGCAGGCTGATTCTGTCCGGAAACAGGCTTGCGCTTCGCACTTCTGTCGGAGGAGGCAAGCTGTTCTTCCGGACGAAAGACATGCTTATGCTGATCAAACAGAGAGCCATTAAGTGCAACAAACAGCGTTTCCTTTTGTGCTGTGGTGTCCAGTGTGAGCGTCAGCGCACCGCGGTGCGGATGCCATTTCGTGATGGTATACGAAAATACTGCGCCGTTTTCATAGGTTTGTATTGCGGTATCGCCATGGATGCTCCATGCCTGCCGTTCCCCTCTCGCGGTGTAATATACAAAGGTATCCTGTAGGTCGGACTGCATTTCCTCCTGTGAGGAATAAAGCGTTCTTTCTGCAAGATTGTTGCGGTCGGTAATCAAGCATGCGATACTGAGAATAAAAATGACCGCGACCCAGATAAGAATGGTGCTCCTTTTTTGTGACATTATCTGCTCCCCTCCAATCATTCCGTTTATTTTCCGAGCCTCTGCTTGGCGAGCATTTTTCTCTGATAAGCAGGGAAGTCCCTCTGTGCCAGCTCATATTCTGCCAGCTTTTCATCATATCTCTTTTTTGCATTTGAGGTTGCCATGATGATAAAGGAAACACCGACAACAAGCCCGACAAAAAAATAAAAAGAGTCCATCAGGAAGAGACCGAAAGCGGCATCAAACAGACCGATGATGCCGATACCCATGTAAACCTTTTCGCCGGACCCCATTTTGTTTACCGGCTTTTCGGGCATCCGGATGCGGCTGAGAAGAAGCGCTTCTGTAGCAGGGTCTGGCTTTCTTCTGACGGTAGGGATGGGCTCCTGCCATTCCGCAGCTTCGACAGAGCAATCCCGTTCTGCTTCCTTTTTTGCCTCCATAAAGGCGACGAATGACATAAATTTCAGGAAATCCTTATCCATAGAAGGCTCCTCCTTTGCGAAAAAATAACTGATTTAAGCTTATCATAGAGGATTTTTGCGAGAAAAGCAAGTTGGCTGCAGTCAGCCCGCAGTTTTAAGGATTTCTGACGGGACCGGGGGGAGAAGAAGCAGATTTCCGCATCGGAGCAGCTTAGAAAATTCTGTCGGCGGCATGCAGAGGCGATTGACGACGAAAATCTTGAATTTATGCGGATGTTCGCATATACTGGAGATAGTATTTCAGACAGAGGACATCCTTTTGCGGCGCAATGCCTTTCTGTGCTGAGGGGATGCGGTGGAAAGGAAGTGAACGGCATGGCGATGGATGAGGAGCTTTACAGGCGATATCTTTGCGGCGATGAAGCGGGGCTTGTGGCATTGATGAAAAAATACGGCAATCCGCTGACCTTATATATCAACGGCTATCTGCATGACGTTCACGAAGCGGAGGATTTGATGATCGAGGTCTTTTCCTATTTATTTACGAAAAAGCCGCACATTCGAGATGGCGGCTTAAAGGCCTATCTGTATAAAGCGGCACGGCACATGGCTTTACGCGGCAAAAGCAGACGGCGGCTTTTCTTCAGCCTGGATAACTTGACCGAGGAGCCGGACGGACAGACGCTGGTGGAGGAGGTTGTCCGCACAAAGGAGCGGGATCGGATTCTGCATTTCTGCATGGCTGCGTTAAATCCGGATTACCGAGAGGCGCTTTATCTGGTCTATTTTGAGGGCATGAGCTATTTGCAGGCTGCTGAGGTCATGGGGAAAAGCGAGAAGCAGATTACCAATATGGTGTATCGGGGCAAGGGTCGTCTGCGCGGATTACTGGAACGGGAGGGAATCACAAATGCGGAGTCATGAGGAACGAATTACAGAGGTAAAACGGCGGATTGCGGAAAAGGAGCGTCAAAGAAGGCAGCGGCAGGAACGGATTGCTGCCCTTTTCGGCGTGGCGGCGTGCCTTGCGGTAATCGTTGGGGTTTCCCTTTTTATGCCCGATATGGTCAATCGAATGGAGCCGGGCATATCCTCCGGCTTTGGAACAGCGGCAACAATGCTGGGCGGCAGTGCTGCGCTTGGATATATCGTGACCGGACTGCTCGCCTTTATCCTTGGTGTGTGTGTGACAATCGCGTGCTTCCGTATCTGTCTGCTGCATAAGGACGAACAGTCGGAGGAGCAAAAGGGGGACAATACGAATGGAACTTGCCGATAACTTTGTGCAATTCTCTGTTACCCTGCTGGGCTTTTGCCTGAGCGGGATGCGATATCTGAAGGGCAGAAAGCAGGCGTATTTTCTGCTGACCTGCTTTTATGGCTGTTTTGCGCTCGGCTCCCTATACTGGACGCTGTATCTGTTTCTGTTCTCAAAAACGCCGCAGGTTTTTTATGTATCGGAGTTTGGCTGGGTGGCAAGCGTTATTTTTCTTTCTATTTTGCAATACTCCCTTTCCTCTGCGGAGGAAAGAGGCTTTGTGTGCCGAAGGGCGCGGATTGCCTTCCTGATAGGCATTCCCTTATGTATATTTTACTGCACCTTTGGGGATGTTCTCTCGAATCTGCTTTGGTGCGGCATGATGATTGCTGTTTCCTATCATGCGATACGGGGGCTTACTTACGCGCGAACGCAGACGGGAGCGGCACGGCAGCTGCGATATTTCCATATCGGGGTGCTGTGCTATGTGGCGGCGGAATATATCCTTTGGACTTCCGGCTGCTTCCGACAGGGGGATTCGGCTTTCTTCCTCTATTATGGGTTTGATGTTCTGCTGACGGGCTGCATATTCGCGCTGCTGCCTGCCACGGGAAGGGCGGTGCAGGCATGACATATATGGAAAATATTTTTATCTGTATGGCATCGCCTTTGCTGATTGCCGCCCTGTGCATGGGAAAACGGCATACGGGGGCTTTTCTGTTCTGCTTTGCGGGAATGGGCATGTGTCTGTTTTCTGCATATCTCAATACCTTTTTCGCCGCGCTGTATGGGGCGGATGTCTTTGCCGCCACTGTGGAGATTGCGCCTGTGGTGGAGGAGGGGATGAAGCTGCTGCCGCTGCTCTTTTATCTTTTGGTATTTGAGCCGAAGGCGCGGCAGATTGGGATTGCCGCAGTGATTACTGCGCTTTCCTTTGCTACCTTTGAAAATATCTGCTATCTGATTCAAAACGGAGCCGCGTATTTCTCCTTTATTTTCTTCCGTGGCATCGGAACGGGAGCAATGCATGTCATTTGCGGAGCCATCGTCGGCGGCGGGCTTGCGTATGTGTGGCGGCGGACGTGGCTGAAAATTGCCGGAACCTGCGGACTGCTTGGGGCGGCGATTACCTTTCATGCAATTTATAACCTGCTGATTGCCTACGGCGGCACAGCGCAGTATATTGCGTATCTTTTGCCTGTGGGGATTCTGGCGGCAGGCAAGCTGATTGCCCGTTATCTGAAGGCGGAAGAAAGCTGATTTGAGAGCTGCTTTTGTGCGGCTCTCTATTTTTTTTATTTTTTTTAAAAAAATTTGATTTTTAGGTGAGAGTTTTTCTGTTTTTTTGTACCTATATAAGTGAAAGGCTCTTTCTGCGGTGTCTGCATGGCGCAGAAAAAAGGAAGGAGCGGGACACGGAAAAGGAAATGACATGACAGCAATGGAGGGAGGAAAAACGAATGAAAAAACAAAGAAAACGGATTTACACGGCACTGCTTTGCACCTGCTTCCTGTTTTCTACGGCTTCTGTGCCGGTATCGGCGGCAGAAACGGAGCAGGAGGAAATGACTACCCTGTCAAACAGAAGCGGAGAGGCGGAGGTTTCCGCGGCGGCGGATTTGGCTTCCGCGCTGGGAGACAGCAACATTTCCAAGATTACACTGAAGCAAGATATTGCTATCAGCGATACACTGACGGTCAACCGCGCTGTGACGCTGGATTTGAACGGCTTTGTGCTGCAAAGGACGGGCAACGACAGTGTAATCAAGGTGGAGCAAGACGGCAATCTGACGATTGCGGACAGTAACACAGACAAAGAGCATAAATTTTTCCAGCACAGCAACGGTTTGTGGGTACTGGTCGATGATGGCATCAAAACCGTCAAGGGCGGCATTATCACCGGCGGCAAGGCACAAAAAGGCGGCGGCGTGTATGTCGCGCCCGGTGGAAAGCTGCATATGACCGGGGGCAGCATTGTCGGCTGTCAGGCTAAAGATGGTGGTGGCGTGTATCTTGACGATGACAGCCAAACAGATGCATCCAGCGAATTTACCATGACAGACAGCAGCATTATCGGCTGTACGGCAAGCTATCTTGGTGGCGGTGTAGCGGTTAATCCGAAATGCAAATTCACGATGGATAATGGCTCTGCGGTTCGCAGCTGTACTGCACGAAACGGCGGCGGTGTGTACATTACCAGCAGTGCAAATGGAAACGGTGTATTTACCCTGCGTAACGGTGCTATCCTTTCATGTACGGCTGATTCTTGGGGTGGCGGCGTTTTTAATGCAGGCGCATTTATTATGGAGAGTGGTACAATCAAAGGCTGCACTGCCGGAGGGGATTGGTCGTCCGGTGGTGGGGTGTTTAACCGCAGGGAGTTCACCATGCGCGGCGGCAGGATTGGTGAAGACAAGACTGACGAAAGTCATGTGTACAACGCTGCTGACACAGCGGCTGTATTTACCATAAGCGACACTGCAAAAATCTACACAAATGTAGCCAATGATAGCAGATTAAATGCTGACGGCGGTGAGATTTTCGGTGATGTGACAAATGCCATTAATAGTAGATATGGTGCGGTAATCGCAGGTACCGAGGGGGTTGCCGGCAGCACTGAGTTTTCCGGTGCAGTAATCAATAACGAAGCGGGCACTATTGCCGGCGGCGTATTTACGGGCAGTGTCACGAACAACTTAGGGACGATTTTAGGCGGCGATTTCAGCCAAGCGGAGCCCCTGAGCGGTAAGCTTGTCATTACCTTTGACCCGAACAATGGAGATAATATGCAGGTAGATTGGAAGAAGGAGGGAGTACTACTTAAAGCTCCGACCTCCGAGCCAACCAAAGAGGGGTATACGTTTGAGGGCTGGTATTACGAAAATAAAAAATGGAATTTTGAAACGGATAAAGCCAAATATACCATGACCCTTACAGCGCAGTGGAAAGCAAATACATACACCGTGACGGTGGAAAATGATGGGAACGGCACTGCATCGGCTGACCCTGCTTTTGCAAAGATGGGCGCGGAAGTAAGTCTGACTGCTATGCCAAACAGCGGCTATCATTTTAAGAAGTGGGAGGTTGTTTCCGGCGATGTGGAAATCGAGAACAACAAATTTACCATGCCGGCGGCTGATGTAACCGTAAAGGCAATCTTTGAAAGGAATGCAAGCAGCGGCGGCGGTGGCGGCGGCGGCACGACCTACTACACGCTGACTTTTGAAACCAACGGCGGCGGCAGCATGCAGGCAATCCGCGCCGCCCGCGGCAAAACGCTTGACCTTTCCGCCTATACCCCGATGCGTGACGGCTATGACTTCGGCGGCTGGTATGCCGACAAGGATTTGACGCAGAGGATTACGGAAATCAAGCTGAGCGGCAGCAAAACGGTTTATGCAGACTGGAAAAAGAGAGAGCCGGACGCAGTGAAGAATCCCTTTGCGGATGTCAATGCAGGCGATTGGTTTTATCGGGATGTTTTGTTTAGCTACGAAAAGGGTCTGATGTCCGGCATGGATGCGGCAGCCTTTGCGCCCTATGCGAACACCACCCGTGCGCAGATTGCGGTAATTTTCTACCGCATGGAGGGCAGCCCTGCTGTCGAGGGAGAAAACAGCTTTACCGATGTTGTGCGTGGCTCCGGTACGGCATGGTTTTATGATGCGGTGACATGGGCACAGCAAAACGGCATTATGGGCGGCTACGACAACAGCAGCTTTGCCCCGAAGGATCCGATTACCCGTGAACAGCTTGCGGCGATTTTCTATCGCTACGCGCAGTATAAGGGCTATGATACCACACAGGGCGGCATGGCAATTCGGGAGTTCGGCGATTACGAGAGCATTTCCGATTATGCGATGAGCGCGATGGCGTGGGCGGTGAATACCGGCCTTGTAAAGGGCGACAGCAATCTTCTTTATCCGAATGGCACTGCTACGCGTGCCGAGATTGCGGCGATGCTCCACCGCTTCGTTGAAAACGGAATGAAATAAGCAAACAAAAAGCAGAAGCTCCTGCGAAAAAGGAGTTTCTGCTTTTTTATTGGCGTTACACCTTCAAAATGAAATGGTTTTTATGAAAATCCAGCAGACCTTCATCCCGCATTTTCCCAAGCTCCAGAGAAAGTCCGCTGCGCTCCACCGCGAGGTAATCCGCAAGCTGCTGTCTGGAAAAGGGAATATCGAATTCATATTTTCCGAGCCGCTGTGCCTCTGCGGAAAAATAGGACATCAGCTTTGCGCGCGTTGTGCGCTGCCCCATGTGCGTCAGCTTTTCGCTGAAGCGCAGGTTTTTCTCCGCAAGCTCGCCAAGCAGATTTCGGATGATATGGTTATGATGCGTGCAGGCGGAGGAACACACATGCAGCACACGCTTTATGTTCAAATACAGCACCGTAACAGCCGTTTCCGCCACAACGCTTACATTCAGCACAGAGCCGGGCGCGCAGGCATAGGCGGCGGCAAAGGTCTGCCCCACCCCTGCCTTGGAAATGATGTTGCGGTTGCCCCAGATGTCCTCCTGTATGATTAGAATACTGCCCGACAGCACAAGACCGATGGCATCTGCCGTATCCCCGATGCGCAGCAGCAGGGCATCCTTGGGAAAGCTTTCCTTTCTTGTTTCCAGACAGGAAAGCATTGCGGTCAGTTCCTCCTCGGAAACGCCCGAAAAAAGCTGAGAGGAACGGATGATGGGAAAAAATTCTTTCATAAAAACCCTCTTTTCGTTGAAAATTCAACCGACTTGTTGAATTTAGCATACTATAATGAAAACAAAAAAGCAAGGAGGTTTTTATTGTGAAAAGAAGAATCATTGAAATTGATCAGAATAAATGCAATGGCTGCGGTGCTTGTGCCGCCGCTTGTCACGAAGGCGCAATCGCTATGGTAAACGGGAAGGCGCAGCTGATGCGCGATGACTACTGCGATGGTCTGGGCGATTGCCTGCCTACCTGCCCCACTGCCGCGATTACCTTTGTGGAGCGCGAAGCGGCAGCGTATGATGAAAAGGCAGTGGAGGAAAATAAGCGCAGAAGGCTACAGGAAAAAATGCAGACAGAAGGGATGACACTCCCCTGCGGATGTCCGGGAAGTCAGTCCAGAACGATTGCACACGAAGAATCCGCCGTGGCTTGCAATACAGAGGCGGTCAGCCGCCTGTCCCAGTGGCCTGTGCAGATTAAGCTGGTTCCCACACGCGCACCGTATTTTGACGGCGCAAAGCTGCTGATTGCCGCAGACTGCACCGCGTATGCCTATGCCGCCTTCCACGAAAAATTCATCAAGGGACATATCACCCTTGTGGGCTGTCCGAAGCTGGACAGTGTGGATTATTCCGAGAAGCTGACCGAAATCATTCGTGAGAATGATATCAAAAGTGTTACCATTGTCCGCATGGAGGTTCCCTGCTGCGGTGGTCTGGAATTTGCGGCAAAAACGGCATTACAGCAGAGTGGAAAATTTATTCCATGGCAGGTTGTGACCATCTCCACAGATGGCAGAATTCTGGATTAAAAAGAGGACAAAGAAGAAAGCGAGGGTTTCAAATGGGCAACAAAATGTTTTGTTTTCAGTGTGAGCAGACGGCAGGATGTACCGGCTGTAAGGGAAATGCAGGCGTTTGCGGCAAAACCGCTGATGTGGCACAGCTGCAGGATGAACTGACAGGGGCGCTGATCGGGCTTGCGCGCGCAACGGACAATGCCCCCGATGTGAATGACGGCACATGGCGGCTGATGATTGAGGGATTATTTACCACCGTTACAAATGTAAGCTTCAACGAAAAGACATTGCGCGAGCTGATTGACCGCGTACATGCGGAAAAGGCAAGGCTTGTGCCTGACTGTTCGGACTGCGCTGCTCCGTGCGGTCGCGCTGCCGATTACGATATGGCAAGGCTCTGGAATGCGCAGGAGGATATCCGCAGCCTGAAATCACTGATTCTGTTCGGGGTGCGCGGCATGGCGGCCTATGCGCATCATGCTCTGGTGCTGGGCTATACCGATGATGCGGTGAACGATTTCTTTGCAAAGGCACTTTTTGCTGTTGGCGAGGATTGGGGCATGGAGGAGCTGCTGCCCATCGTGATGGAGGTCGGTGAGAAAAATCTCAAGTGCATGGCGCTTCTGGATCAGGCAAATACCGAAAGCTATGGCACGCCTGTACCTGTTACCGTTCCGCTGACTGTGGAAAAGGGGCCGTTTATTGTGATTTCCGGTCACGATCTGCATGATCTCAAGCTGCTGCTGGAGCAGACCGAGGGCAGGGGTATCAATATTTATACCCATGGCGAAATGCTGCCTGCACATGGTTATCCCGAATTGAAAAAGTATGCGCATCTCAAGGGCAACTTCGGCACAGCATGGCAGAATCAGCAGAAGGAATTTGCAGAGCTGCCTGCGCCGGTGCTGTTTACCACCAACTGCCTGATGCCGCCGAAGGCAAGCTATGCCGACCGCGTATTCACCACAGAGGTGGTATCCTATCCCGAAATGACGCATATCGGCGCGGATAAGGACTTCACTCCTGTGATCGAAAAGGCACTGGAGCTGGGCGGTTATGCCGAGGATAGAATGTTTACAGGCATCAATGGCGGCAATACAGTGATGACAGGCTTTGCCCGCGGTACTGTGCTTGGGGTGGCGGATAAAGTCATCGAGGCTGTGAAAGCCGGCGCAATCAGACATTTCTTCCTTGTTGCAGGCTGCGATGGGGCGCGTCCCGGACGCAATTACTATACGGAGTTCGTAAAACAGACCCCTGCGGATACGGTTGTGCTGACGCTTGCCTGTGGCAAATACCGCTTCAATGACCTTGACCTTGGCACCATTGGCGGTCTGCCCCGTCTGATGGATATCGGGCAGTGCAATGATGCTTACAGTGCGATTCAAATTGCCGTTGCGCTTGCCGATGCGTTCGGCTGCGGCGTGAATGATTTGCCGCTGTCTATGGTGCTTTCCTGGTATGAGCAGAAGGCGGTGTGTATCCTGCTGACCCTGCTGTATTTGGGCATCAAGAATATTCGCCTTGGCCCTACCCTGCCGGCATTTGTTTCGCCCAATGTGCTGCAGTACCTTGTGGAGAATTTCGGGATTGCACCAATCACGACTCCGGAGGAGGATTTGAAGCAGCTGCTGCAGGAGGCTTAAAATAAGATATCTCTCATGAAAAGGCAGTCCCCTTGGATTGCCTTTTTTTATTGTAGTGCCTTTAAACGAAACAAAACCACCCTCTTACGAAAAAATATTACAAATCAGGATATTTTTTATAAATTAAGGTTGTAATAGAAATCCCTTTTTGCTATAATTCAAATTGCATAAAATAATAAATTTCGCAGAAAACAAGCATAATTCGGCAAAGTAGGCGAAAGCCTATGACGCAAAGCTACAGGGCCTTTCAACTGGCAGCCAGCTGCAAAAAAACGAGCATTGCCGGATAGGGGCGGTGCTTTTTCTGTTTGTGAAGAAAAAAGGAATTTATTCGCATTGGGTATAAAGAAAGTACAGATAAAAGGGAGGAAAAAATATGAAGAAAAATTATTATGCGAAGGCACTTGCGCTGACCGTAGCGGCAAGCATGGCTTCTGTGCCGGCATTCGCGGCGGAGGGGACGGACGACCCTCAGGCACAGGAGGGAACGGTGGAGCAGGACGAGCAGAAAGGGGAAAAATCTGCGAAGGAAGAGCAGGAAAAGACTGAGCAGTCCGTAAAGGAAGAAAAGATAGAAGATGGAATTTCCGCAGCTTCTGATGATGACCAAGAAACTGCCGTTGCAGAAGGGGAAGTTTTTGCAAAAGGGGACGACTGCGGTGCAACCGAAGAAGATGAGGTTTCGTGGGAACTGGTAAAGAATAACGATACATTATACCGCAAGGCGGAAGAAAACGGATATTCCTACGCAACAACAGCCGAGGACGGATACGAAGAAGTAGATGGCTATACCCTGACCATTTCGGGGGAAGGCAATATTGCAGATTACTACGGGAAAAATATTACGATTGATAGCTTTGAGGGGGATATTGCTCCTTGGAGAAGAGCCTTACTCAGCGATATCGAGGCTGACAGAACAACACAGGAGGTTGTTCCAATCACAAAGGTTATTGTAGAAGATGGCATTACAGGAATCGGTACAGATGCATTTTCTTATTTGGCGCTGAATGGGACAATTACATTTAATGAAAACGTAACCTATTACGGCAGCGGTGTTTATTCGTACTGCCCTTTGATTACGACGGTTGATTTTACAAATTTCAAGCCTAAAAATGTTTCGGATTATTGGATACCGGGTCATGAAATGCTGACAGGCAGTGCCGTTCCTTACGGATTTTTTGACAAAGATAAAAGTCTGAATACCTGTATAGTAGACGGAAAAACCTACACCGGTGAGCTTGCCCTGCCGGAACGGATTGACACCATCTGTACGGCGGCATTCCGCGGAACAGGATTTGACACTATCAATTTTGACAATGGCTTGAAGGATATAAAAGAAGTAGGCCCCTATGGCATGAGTAATCTGGCAAATATTGATACATTTACCTATCCGGGGAATGTGGACTTTTATAGCGGCGAGAGTCCCAACGGCAACAAAACGTCCAGTGTTGTATTAACTGGAAGCAGCATAAAAAAACTGATTATTCAGAAGGATGTAAAGGAATTGCCTGACGCTTTTGCTTATCAGCTGAAAGCGTTAGAGAAAGTTATCTTTGAGGGAGAAATAGAAAGTATTGGCTCGAATGCCTTCGGCGGATGCGAAAAGCTGGAATCCGTAGAGCTTGGTAAAGTGAAATCGATGGGGAATGGTGTATTTATCAACTGTCCTTCTCTGAAGTCCCTTAAAATCGAAGGGGATGAGAACTTGGTTCTTTCTTCTAATACCGTAGCGAGCTGGGGAACAAACTGGCCCGGTGCCGCACCCTTGGAAACCTTTGAACTGGGTGCAGGGACAATCAATTTCAACCTGAACGGGAAAAAGGATACTCTTAAAGAGGTAAAGCTTGGTGACGGGGTTAAGGATATTCCCGATTATTTTTTAAGTGGATGTACCAAATTGGAAACACTTGAAATCGGGAACGGCATTACAAAAATCGGGAATCGTGCTTTTCAACAGACAAACATTACAAGCATTGCAATTCCGGACAGCGTAACAGTTATCGGGGAACAGGCATTTAACGGATGTACTTCTCTTACGGAGGTAAATGTTCCAAAGAATTCTAAACTTGAAACAATCGGGAATCGTGCTTTTCAACAGACAAACATTACAAGCATTGCAATTCCGGACAGCGTAACAGTTATTGGGAAACAGGCATTCAATAGATGTACTTCTCTTAAAGAGGTAAATATTTCAAAGAATTCTAAACTTGAAACAATTGGAGACGGTGCATTTTATGATACAAGAGTGCTGAAAATGTATCTTCCCGGCGGAGTAAAAACGCTTGGCAGCGGTGCTTTCCAGAGAACACCTGTGGAAATTTATGATTTGAGTGATGTCTATTCTTCTGATTTTACCATCGGGGATTGGTGCATCAATAACTGGTATAATACTAAAGAAGGCGAAGTGGCACCTGAATGGGCAAATAATCATAAGGATATTTATGTAAATAACAACGACATCTTAAATGCCTTATTAGCTGACAAGAAAGCCGGTTCTGTGACTAAAACCTGCTATGTGACAAACGGCGGAACAGTTGATATGACAAAGACAGGCTTTGATGCAGTTTCTCGTCCGGGCTACACTGTGGAATGGCACAAAAACGCAGATTTTTCCGATACGGCATATACAGGTGAGCCTCAGAACGGCCAAAACTACTATGCAAAATGGACTTTGAATGATTCTACAAATACGATTGAAGTTACTTATGACGCGAATATCAGCGGTGTAACGGCAAAAACGTATGCTGAAATTAAAGGAAATGAGCATCTTGCAAAAGCAAGCAGCTTTAGCCGTGCAGGCTATACATTTACCGGATGGAACACAGCGAAAAATGGCACAGGCACTGCCTATGCGGTTGGTGATATTATTCCCACGACCGCGGATATTACCGTTTATGCGCAGTGGAAGCTGAATGCACCTACAGTTTCCGTAACAGGCAATGCGACAAAGCAGTATGACGGCGGGAATGTTACTCTCACAGCGGCAACGTCTGTTTCTGGTGTTACATATCAGTGGCAGAGGGACGGCGTAAATATTGATGGTGCAACAAATGCCACATATACCGTGAAAAATGTTGCGGACAGCGGAAGCTATACCGTTAAGATTACGGATACAGAAGGTAAAACAGCCGTAAGCAATGCGACAGCAATTTCCATTACAAAGAAAGAGGTAGCAGTGCCTACGGTGGAAAGCAAGATCTATAACGGCACAGTATTGACAGCAGATGTAACCGCAACAGCTGATTATGATGTTACAAAGAATGAAGGCGGAAAGAATGCCGGTGTGTATGACGTTATTTTAACCTTGAAGGATGCAGATAATTATAAGTGGGCTGACAGCGAAGAAGCTGCAAAAACGATTCCTTTTACAGTTGCACCCAAGAAGGTAGAATTAACTGTAGATAATAGCACATTGAAAGGCGCAGGCAGCGTTACATTTACGGTTGACGGCGTTTGCAACGGAGATACAGCAAAGGTTGTATGCGACGTTGACAGCATTAAGGTAGAGGGCTTAAAGGCTTCTTTGCCGAATGCAACTATGGAGTATACATTTACAACAGACATGGGCGGCAATTATGAACCTGCAAGCTGTGTTGTTTCCGTAACACGCAGAAAATCCGGTTCTTCTTCCTCTGACACTTCCGCCCCGACCTACGGCGTAAGCACAGGTAAGACGGAAAACGGCGAAATCTCCGTTACCCCCGCGAAGGCAGAAGCCGGCGAAACAGTGACCATCAAGGCAACCCCCGACAGCGGCTATCAGCTGGACAAGATGACGGTAAAGGACAAAAACAACAGCGCCGTAAAGCTGAAAAAGGTGAACGATAACGAATACACATTTACCATGCCTGTCGGCAAGGTTTCCGTGGATGCGACATTCGTGCAGAAGGATGCGGCGGATGATAGCAACGCGGCTGAAGCAGGCAAGACCATTAAGCTGCAAATCGGCAGCCGTATCGTTAACGTGGATAACGAAGCAGTGATTTACGATGCTGCACCCGTCATCCGCAATGACAGAACTCTGGTGCCTATCAGAATTATCACCGAGGCTCTGGGTGGCAAGGTGGATTGGAACGGCGCGACCAAAGAGGTTACGCTCTCCATCAACGATAAGGAAATCAAGATGACTATCGGCAAGACGCTTGAAAAATATGGCGTTGCACCTGTTATCATCGACGGACGTACCTTCGTACCCGTGCGCTTCGTGGCAGATGAGCTTGGCGCAAACGTCGCTTGGGACGATGCAACCAAAACAGTGACAATCAAAACCGCTCGATAAGGCAATTCGGCGTTCATCAGAAATGGTGAACGCCATTTTTTTGTCCCGTTTGCGAAAAAGTATTTGACAACAGGGGGCGTTTTTGGTATACTAACTATTGCAGTAGGCGTTTTGTGGAGATGTACTCAAGAGGCTGAAGAGGTGCCCCTGCTAAGGGTATAGGTCATTAACGTGGCGCGAGGGTTCAAATCCCTCCATCTCCGTAGAAAAGAGACTATCGAAGGATAGTCTTTTTTATTTTGTAAAATTGAACCCATAAGGTGCGCCCAGATAAGAAACCATGAATTCTGAAATGCTGAAAGGTACGTCTACTACGTCAGTTTTCCTTGACAGCCTAAGTCAAAGGATGCCTGCGGGAAACTTCCTTGTATCCGTAGCCTTTCCGCTATTTCATTTTCTTCATGTTTTCTTATTGGGGCACACCTTTGCGCCACAATGGCGCGGGAGTAGAGGGCGACCGCTGCCGGTGGCAGGAGGAGGGAGCCCGAAACTGCGAGAAATAAGGAGTGCATGGAGAGAGCAAAGCGAAGGACAATGCACGACTATATTTCGAGGTGGGCAGTTCAAATCCCTCCATCTCCGTAATGGAAAAGGCTATCAAAAATGGTAGCCTTTTTTCTTTTGTGGAAAAAGAACCCCTTTTTTTGTGGCGCAATGCAAATCATATTTTAATTAGGAAGCTTTTTGGCGTTTCGATTCCCCGAAACGTCTTTTTTTATACCTTGAGACTCCCTGAGACTTGGCATCTGCTATTCTCCATGACAGAAAGGAGGAGAGCAAAATGTATGTTACAGGGGACACGATTATCCGCTTTGCGACCGTTCTGGGAGCATTAGGCACGCTTGGAGCCCTGCTTTACCGCAGCTTTCACTGGATGGAGCAGCAGAAGGCGCAGCAGGCGGAAATCGAGAACATCAAAAAGGAGCAGTGCGTTATATGCTACGGGCTTTTGGCAACACTGGACGGGCTCAAGCAGCTTGGCGCAAACGGCAATGTCAGTGATGCCTATCAGAGACTGGAAAAGCATCTGAATCAATCGGCGCATGAATGAAAGGGGGAAATGGAATGAAGGAAATTTGGAAAGAAGCTGTCGGAAATCTGCTGACGGTGAAAAGTATTGTAACATTGGTGCTGACGCTGGTATTTTCCGTTCTGGCAGTCACAAGCCGTATTGACGGCGGGCAATTTCTGAATATTTTTTCGATTGTGATTGCATTTTATTTCGGCACACAGCACAGGAAAAGCATGACGCAGGAAGTGGCACAGGAAAAGGGGGATGCGGAATGACGGGGAATGAATTGGTTGCATTTGCGAGAGGAAAGATTGGCACGCCTTATGTTTATGGCATGAAGGGCAAGGTGCTGACGCAAAAGACGTATGACCGGCTGAGAATCCTTTTTGGGCCGCTGGTCTGGGAGAGCGACGCGGCGAAAATCGGGCAGGTTTGTGTAGATTGCAGCGGTCTGATTTCGTGGGGGACAGGCATCCTCCGCAATTCGCAGGGCTATCATGACACAGCGGATGCGGTATTTCCCATCGCGACCATCGGGCAGGCACCCATTGGGGCGGCGGTCTGGCGCAAGGGACATATCGGCATTTACATCGGCGGCGGAAAATACATCGCGGCGGACGGCAGTGCCTACGGTGTGCGAATCGGCACTGTTGCGGGCAGCGGCTTTACGCATTGGTTCCGCTTGAAGGATATTGCCTATGAAAGAAAGGAGGACGAAATGGTTACAAAGGAAACGATTTTTTATAATGATAAGGCATACACCGTCAGCCTCATCCGCAAGGACGGCGTAACATACCTGAAGACCAGAGATATTGCGGAGATTTTAGGCTTAGCGGTCGGCAGCAGGGGAAAGGCACCGGTCTTAGCAGACAAGCCTACTGCATAAATAAAACAATTTCATATCAGAATTTTATCCCTTTCGGACGAAAGGGATTTTTTGTTTAATTGAATAAAAATATAACAGTACGATTTTTTATTTTTCCTGTGCGAAGGAAACAAAGAGCAGGAAAATTTTTCATCTGATATTGTTCAGTTTTCATTTTTGCCAATAAAAGCGTATTTTACTTTACCCAAAAAAGAGAAAATGAACTATTTTTCAGTCTATTTTCCTATTTTTCACAGGATGCGGTTGGACATTTTTTCACATCGTTCAAAAAAATGTACGAAAAACTATACAAAAATACCTGAGTTTGTAGAAAATTTCACAGTACCCCTTGCCTTTCTCAGGAAAAGTGGTATACTGATACTGTATTCGGGTAGGGATTTTCAGGAATTCATTGTGCGATTAGATACACGCTGAACTTTTTTTCAGGATGTGGTTTGCGCGTATCGGCAGAATGAGCCGAAGATCCTCCGAGAAGAGTACGCAGTTCTTCAAATACAAAATATCTATATCAAAAGGAGAAGTGAAAAACATGAGAATTTCCGACAGAGTGCAGGCAATGCAGAACTCCCCTATTAGAAAATTTAACCCTATGGCTGACGCAGCTGAAGCAGCAGGCGTTAAGATTTATCACCTGAACATCGGTCAGCCCGATATCGAAACACCTTCCGTATTCTGGGAAGCAGTTAAAGGCTTTGACCAGAAGGTACTGGCTTACGCTGGTTCTTGGGGTCTGCCCGAGCTGCAGGACGCTATCGTTGATTACTTCAAGAGATTCGACATGAATCTGGAAAGAAATGACGTTCTGATTACAGCAGGTGGTTCCGAAGCGCTGACACTGACATTCCTGTCCATCATCAACCCCGGTGATGAAGTTATCGTAGCTGAACCCTACTACACAAACTACCTGACATTCATTCAGGCTGCTGACGGTGTTGTAAAACCCGTTACAACATACGCTGAAGAAGGCTACAAATATGCAATCAAGGAAAGACTGGAAGCAGTTGTTACAGATAAGACAAAAATGATCTCCATCGTTAACCCCGGTAACCCTACAGGCTGCATCCTGTCCAGAGAAGACATGAGAGTGATCGCTGACTTCGCTAAAGAACATGATCTGTGGATTCTGGCTGACGAAGTTTACAGAGAATTCGCTTATGACGGCAGAGAAATGACATCCTTCGGTCAGCTGGCTGACATCGAAGACAGAGTTATCATCATCGACTCCGTTTCCAAGAGATTCTCCGCTTGCGGCGCTCGTATCGGTTGCATGGTTTGCAAAAACAAAGAATTCATGGCACAGGTATTCAAGATTGCTATGGGTCGTCTGTGTGTTCCTACACTGGACATGGTTGGCGCAACAGCAATGTACAAACTGCCTGCTGACTTCTTCAATAGCGTAAGAGCAGAATATGAACACAGAAGAGACGTTGCTTATGATGCACTGATGAAGATCCCCGGCGTTGTTTGCCAGAAACCCGGCGGCGCTTTCTACATCACATGCAAACTGCCTGTTGAAAATACAGAAGATCTGCTGCTGTTCCTGCTGAACGAATTCAGAGAAAACAATGAAACAGTTATGTATGCTCCCGCTGAAGGCTTCTACGCAACACCCGGTCTGGGCAGAGACGAACTGCGTATCGCTTACATCCTGAAAGCTGAAGATATGGCTAGAGGTATTGAACTGCTGGGCAAAGGTATCGAAGCATACAAAGCAAAAGGCGGCAAATAATTCAAGCTACATAAATTGAGTTAAGCATTGGCTTTGCACGTTAGGACGCTCCAATCGGGGCGTCCTTTCTCTATGCCGAAAAGCAACGAAACAAATCTGTTATATCCGTTACAAATGCTTAACAGATTTACAACAGATTTATGACAAATTGCACGATTTCTTTCTTTTTTTCGGTGCTTGTGGTATGATGAAAAAAATGAGTTATGGGGTTTTTTAGGAATTTTAAGGAGGTTTTGCAAATGGAGGAAAATAGAGAATTGACAAGAGCGGAGATTGTGGAGCAGGATGCAAAGGAATGTTTCAAGCAGGGTCTGAACTGTTCGGAATGTGTGATGACGGCATTTCTGAATCATTTTGACACAGGGCTGCCCAAGGAGGTTGTAAAGCTTGCAACCGGCTTCGGCGGCGGCATGGGGCATACAAAAAATACCTGCGGCGCGATTACGGGTGCGGTTATGGCGCTGAGTGCCATTGTGGGCAGAGAAAATCCTGCGGCAAAGGAAACGGTAGGCGAGAGAATTACCGAATTGCAGCAGGGCATTTATCCTATTGTCGGCAAAATGGTAAATGAAATCAAGGATGAATACGGCACACTGATCTGCTCTGAGCTTTCTAATCCCTTCGGTGATTTCGCATGCAAGGAAAGAAAGAAAAACTGCATGACTATGATTATGCACTGCGCAAATCTGGCGGCGAAATATGCAGAAGAAGCGCAGAAATAAAAAGCAATTATAACGTAATATAAAAGGAATATTGTAATAACGAACATAAGATTTGGTGATTGAGATGAAAAAAGTATTTTTGGGGCTTCTGGCAGCACTGATGCTTACCGTGCCTGCCTTTGCCCATCCGTTGATTACGGTTTATGTAGATGGAGAACAGTTAAGCTTCGACCAGCCGCCCATCATTCAGGATGACCGCACACTGGTACCCATGCGGAAAATCTTTGAGGCACTGGATGCACAGGTAATCTGGGATGAAGCAGACCAGACGGTTATGGCAATGCACAATGAGGATATCATTATGCTGCAGATTGGCGAAGCAGGTCTGTATAAAAACGGCGAATTGGTTTATACCATGTCTGTCCCTGCGCAGATTATCAATGACCGCACACTGGTGCCTCTGCGCGCCGTTGCGGAAAGCCTTGGCGCATCCGTTGCGTGGGATGGCGTGAAATATGTCATTGATATCCATTCGGACGGCACCTCCAAAAAGCCTACGGGCAGTGAGCAGCAAGCACCGCAGGTTGGCGGCTATACGTCCTCTGTCCTTGCGGCGGACGGCACAGAGGTGCTGCATGTGGAGCTGAAATGTGACGAGGTTGCGGGGCAGGCGGCAGTCAATACTGCCATGGCACAGGCTACCTTCAACGAAGGCAAAGCCTTTTTGCAGACCTATAAGGCACAGGCGCTGCAGGCATACGCCAATGATCCCAACGGCTTCCAGCCCTATTACTGCGTGGGTGCGTATAACGTAACACGCAGCACAAACGGCTATGCTTCCTTCTTGGGAACGGTTTCCTCCTATGCAGGCGGCACAGAGCAGGCGCAGTATACCTCTCATACCTATGCCATGAGCAGTGGCAGGGAGTGCGCCCTGAGTGAACTGGTTTCCGATAGTCAGGCGGATTTGCAGGCACTCTGGAAGGCATCCTTTACAGCGCTGATTGAAGCGGACGAGGATGCGTTCTACAGCGATGCGGAAAGCAGATTGGCAAGAAGTCTGAATCAGGTGCAGTTCTACCTGACAGATAGCGGCATTGTTTTCTATCTCTCCCCCGGCATCATTGCCCCTGCGGCAACGGGTGCGGTGTCCTTTGAAATTGCATATCAGATTTAAGAAGAAGGCATAAAATAGGATTTTTTACGAAAAATAGAGAAACAAAAGAGAAAAGGAGGGAGTGCGGATGTGTACCGCAGTGAGCTATCATACCAAAGACCATTATTTCGGCAGAAATCTGGATTTTGAGTGTTCCTATGGGGAGAGCGTGACGATTACCCCCAGACGCTTTTTGTTTAGCCTTCCCGAAGGGGCGGAATTTCGGACAGAGTATGCCATGATTGGCATGGCGCACGTTGCCGAGGGAACGCCGTTATATTATGATGTGGTCAACGAAAAGGGGCTTGCCATGGCAGGCCTGCTGTTCGCGGGCAATGCAGTCTATCAGAAGCGGCAGGAGGGGAAGGACAACATTCCCTCGTGGGCGCTGCTGCCTTGGATTTTGGGGCAATGCGAAACCGTAGCAGAGGCAAGGGTGCTTTTGGAGCGGATTGCAGTGACAGATGAGCCGTTCAGCGAGGCCTTACAGCCCAGCCCGATGCACTGGATGCTTGCGGATGCGGCGCAATGCCTTGTGATAGAACAAATGGCAGACGGACTGCATCTTTATGATAACCCGATTGGCGTTTTGGCGAATAATCCGCCCTTTCCCTTTCACAGAGAAAATATCAGGCAATATCTGAATGTTACCGCAGAGCCGGCGCAGGATCGCTTTAGTGGACAGGAGCTGCTTTCCCCCTTCAGCCGCGGCATGGGTGGGTTTGGACTGCCGGGCGACCTTAGCTCTGCCTCTCGGTTTGTGCGTGCGGCCTTTGTGAAATTAAACTCTCGTTCCGCAGAAGGCGAAAAGGAGAGTGTCAGCCAGTTTTTCCATATTCTCGGCGCAGTGGAGCAGCAGAGAGGATGCTGCTATCTGGGCGATGGAAAATATGAGATTACCATATACAGCTCCTGCTGTAATCTGGAGAAGGGGATTTATTATTATAAGACCTATGACAATCACAGCATTACGGCAGTGGAACTGCACAAGGAAAATCTGGACGGAGAGGAATTGATTTGTTATCCCTTGGCTTAAGCCGTTTCTCTCCTTTACGATACAATGCAAAAAGGAGGATATTATGGAACTGATATTGGCTTCGGCCTCACCGCGCAGGAAGGAATTACTGGAAAAAATCGGGCTGCCCTTTACGGTACAGCCTGCCAAAGGCGAGGAGCGCATCACGCAGAAAAGCCCTGCGGCGGTTGTTATGGAATTATCCCGACAGAAGGCAGAGGAAATCGCAGCAGCGCAGACAGAGGATTGCATTATCATCGGGGCGGATACGGTGGTTGCCAGAGGCGATAAAATCATGGGCAAGCCGAAGGACGCGGCGGATGCGAAGCAGATGCTCAGAAGCATTGCCGATGACTGCCATCAGGTCTATACGGGTGTCACGCTTATCCGCACGGGTGCGCATCCCCAAAGCGTCACCTTTCAGGAAAAAACAGACGTATTCCTCTATCCGATTTCCGATGCGGAGCTGGATGCCTATATTGCAAGCGGCGACCCGATGGATAAGGCAGGTGCGTATGGCATACAGGGCGATTTCGCGATTTATGTGAAGCGCATCGCAGGAGATTACTATAATGTGGTGGGTCTGCCGATTGGCAGAGTCTATCAGGAATTGAAGCGGATGCTTTTTGTCAAAAAATGAACGGTTTTTCACTTTTTTTTATGAAAAATGAAAGATTTGTCAGTCTTGTTGTTGATTGACAATAAAAAATAGTTTATTTAACAATGAAAATTTATGCATTTATTTGGTTGACACTAAAATATATTTTAGTTATACTTGTAGACGTTAAAAGTAATAGCTTCCATATATACAATTTACTTACCTTCCCCCCTGAAGTACCGTTCAGGGGTATTTTTTTGCCTGCGGCTAAGTCAAAAACAGGTTTTTGACTTGGGGGACAGAGGAATAAACGAATGGGTTCCGGCGGCGGAGCCTGGAAACCCATCGTTTTCCTCGGCGGAACTAAATTCCGCCTGCGGAGTTAATTCGGTGAAGAATTCCCCGAACCCCTCTTTCCGTTCTCGCTGTTTTCTATAAAAGTTTAAAATATTAAACTTTTTGTTTATTTTCTCTTGATTTTTTTCCTATTTTCGATATAATAGTCTGGGTTTAGTAAAAATATTCTGAAAGTTTAGCAATACTAAAACAGGAAAGGAAGATGACTGCTGTGGAAATTGGCAGGAAAATTAAGCAATTACGCATACAGAAGGGGCTGACGCTGGAGGAGCTTGCCAGCCGCAGCGAGCTGACAAAGGGCTTTCTTTCTCAGCTGGAGCGAGAGCTGACCTCGCCCTCCATCGCAACCCTGAACGATATTGTAGAGGCGTTGGGCAGCTCCTTAGCGGAGTTTTTCAAGGAGGAGGAGCAGGAGCAGCTTGTCTTTCATAAAAAGGATTTTTTTGTGGATGAGCGCGAAATCTACACCATCAACTGGATTGTGCCGAATACGCAGAAAAACGCCATGGAGCCCATTCTGATAGAGCTGCCGCAGGGCGGAGATTCCTTCGTGATGGACCCCCACAGCGGCGAGGAATTCGGCTATGTCCTGGAGGGAGCGATTATCCTTATGGTCGGGGAGGAAAAGCATATCGTCCATAAGGGCGAAACCTTCTATCTTTCGGGCAAAAGCCGCCATTATCTGAAAAACGAGAAGAAAACAACCGCAAAGGTGCTTTGGGTTTCCACGCCGCCTTTGTTTTAAGTATTGAGTACAAGGAGGATATGAAATGAAGAAAAAGCTGATTCAGTTCAAAAATATCGTCAAGAGCTATGAGGACGGCAAGGTCGTTCTGAAGGGAATTGACCTTGATATTTACGAAAATGAATTTGTGACGCTCCTCGGCCCTTCCGGCTGCGGGAAAACAACGCTTTTGCGTATTTTGGGCGGCTTTTTGCAGGCAGATCAGGGCGAGGTGCTGTTTGACGGGCAGGAAATTTCCAAGCTGCCCCCCTATAAAAGAGAAATCAACACGGTATTCCAGAAATATGCCCTTTTCCCCCACATGAATGTGTATGATAACATTGCCTTCGGCTTGAAGCTGAAAAAGGAGCCGAAGGACATCATTGAGCAGAAGGTAAAGCGTATGCTCAAGCTGGTAAATCTGGAGGAATTCGCGGACAGAAGCGTCACTGCCATGTCCGGCGGGCAGCAGCAGCGAATCGCCATTGCGCGTGCGCTTGTCAATGAGCCGAGCGTGCTGCTTTTGGATGAGCCTCTGGGTGCGCTTGACTTAAAGCTCAGAAAGGAAATGCAGCAGGAGCTGAAAAAAATTCAGCAGGAGGTCGGCATCACCTTTATTTATGTGACACATGATCAGGAGGAAGCGCTGACCATGTCCGATAAAATCGTTGTCATGCGAGAGGGCGAAATTCAGCAGATTGGCAGCCCTACTGATATTTATAACGAGCCTGTCAATGAATTTGTTGCGAACTTCATCGGCGAATCCAATATCATTGAAGGTATGATGGTGGATGATTACAAGGTTGTGTTCGGCGGCAGACGCTTTGACTGCGTGGATAACGGCTTCGGTAAAAACGAGGTGGTTGATGTTGTCATCCGTCCGGAGGATTTGGATATTGTCCCCCGCGGCGAGGGCAAGCTGAAGGGCGTTGTGAAATCCGTTTTGTTTAAGGGCGTGCATTATGAAACCATGGTGGAAACAAAGGTCGGTACGGAAATCACCGTAAAAATGGCAGTTTCCAATGACAGCCCCGTTTATAATGAAGCGGCAAACGAAAAAATGTCCGCCAACGATTTCTATCTGGATATGGAGGACGTAGAGGAGCTGGACGAAGCAACCATCATTGCCCGTGCGGACGCGCAGGCATGGAATCCCGATGAGGATGAATTTATCTCCATCAAGGAGGTGGATTATGATATCAAAAAGGAAAACGGCAAATATCCCGTTACCTTCTCCACAGCCGCAGGCACCTCCGTTACGGTTAATATGATTGTAAAGGATGAAAACCGCGTGACAAGCACCGAAAACGAGGAAGAAATCTATGCCATGAATTTCTTTAAGAAGGTGGATGAAATTCAGGAAGCGGTTGCACTGGATACCGACCTGAAAACATGGGCGAATGCTTCCGCGTGGAGCCTTGAGGATGACACGGCTGTTGAAATTACGGATGTCAAATATGATTTTGACCCTGAAACCATTACCCCCGGCATTTATGATGTGACCTTTGCCACAAAGGGGTATGAATATAAGATTGACACCACGGACAAGTTCGAGGTGGGCGATGAGGTTGGGCTGACCTTCCAACCCGAAGATATCCATATCATGTCGAAGAACAATTATTAAGAAAGGGGGCGTGATAAGTGAAACAATTTCGTAATATGCTCTATCCGTATGTGGTCTGGCTGTTTATCATGGTCTTAGTCCCCATGCTGATGATTTTATTATATGCCTTCACAACCGCAGGCAATGAGGTAACCACCTTCCGCTTTACGCTGGATAACTTCTCCCGTTTTCTGACGGATACGGTTTTTCTGGATGTACTGAAGCGCTCCCTGCTGATTGCAGTTGTGACAACGGTGGTCTGCGTGCTTTTAGGCTACCCCATCGCCTATACGATTGCCAAGGGACCTGAACGCAGCGGCTTCTTCTGGATTATGCTGATTACTCTGCCGACATGGATTAACATGCTGGTGCGTACCTATGCGTGGGTGGGTATTTTGCAGGATGATGGTCTGGTGAACCGTTTTCTGGGGATGCTCGGCATTGGCTCCTTCCACATGCTCTATACCACCTTTGCAGTTGTTCTGGGGATGGTCTATAACTTCATTCCCTTTATGATATTGCAGATTCATTCCTCCCTTGCGAAGATGGATAAAAGCCTGCTGGAGGCGGCGAGCGACCTTGGCGCAACGCCCATGCAGAGCTTTCTGAAGGTGACACTGCCCCTTTCCCTGCCCGGTGTGCTGAGCGGGATTACGCTGGTGTTCCTGCCTGCGGTGTCCAGCTTCTTTATTCCGAAGCTTCTGGGCGGCGGACAGTATGTACTGGTCGGCAATGTCATTGAAACGCAGTTCTTAACCAGCGGCGACTGGAACTTCGGCTCTGCCATTTCCCTGATTATGGCAGTGATCATTATGCTTTCCATGTGGCTGACGCGCAAGGTCGATACAGACCCTGCGGCAAACGGAAAGGGGGCGTAAGGGATGCAGGATAACCGAAAAACAGGCATCGGCGGGAAAGTCCTTCTGGCATTGACCATGATTTTTTTCTATCTGCCGATTCTGTATATCATTGTATTTTCCTTCAACGGCTCCCGTTCGCTGACCCATCTGGAGGGGTTCTCTCTCCGTTGGTATGAAAAGATGTTCGCGGACAGCAATATGATGGAAGCTGTTGTCTATACCATCGTGATTGCGGTACTGGCAACGGTGATTTCTACGATTGCAGGCACGCTGGCGGCAATCGGGATGTCCCGTTCCAAAAAAATTCTGCGCAATCTGGTAGATCAGGTGAATAATCTGCCGATTCTCAACCCTGAGATTGTAACCGCTATCGGGCTGCTGATGTTTTTCAGCGCCCTTGGCGTGAAAAAGGGCTTTGTGACGCTGCTTCTGGCGCATATCATGTTTTGTATCCCCTATGTGATACTGTCTGTTATGCCGAAGCTGCGCTCCCTTGACCCGAACCTTGCGGATGCAGCCATGGACTTGGGCGCAACGCCCTTTCAGGCACTGACAAAGGTTATTGTGCCGCAGATTCTGCCGGGTATTATCTCCGGCGCATTGGTTGCCTTTACCATGAGCTTTGATGATTTCATCATTTCTTATTTCGTAACGGGCAACGGTGTCCAGAATATTTCTATTCTGGTATATACCATGTCTAAGCGTATCAACCCGTCCATCAATGCGCTGTCCACTCTGGTGATTGTGCTGATTACCGCTGCGCTGACGGTTGTGAATGTCATTCCCGTTATCCGCGAAAAGCAGGGCAAAAGCGGTGCAGCCCTCGGCAAGCGCGGCATGGCGGTTTGCATGGCGGTTGTGGTTGCCATCACAGGCGTGAGCATTGCCATGCTCAGAAAGGGCGGCGGTGCTTCTCCGCAGGATGCCATTGCGAAATATGGCTCTGATACCTTAAAGCTGTATATCCCCGGGGAATACATGAGCGAGGAGCTGATTCCAAACTTTGAAAAGGAATATGGGGTAAAGGTAATTGTGGAACTTTTCGATTCCAACGAGATGATGTATACGAAGCTGCAGGCAGGGGATTCCTATGACGTTGTCGTTCCCTCTGATTATATGATTCAGCGTATGCTTGCAGATGATGCCCTGCAGGAATTGGATAAAGACCTGATTCCCAATCTGGATAACCTGACCCCTGAGGTGAAGAATCTCCCCTATGACCCCGATAATACCTATTCTGTACCGTATTTCTGGGGCAGCGTCGGCATTATCTATAACCATAACAACGTAGACCCTGCCGAGGTGGAGGCGCAGGGCTTCGATATCCTGCGCAACCCGAAATATAAGGGGCATATCTATATGTACGATTCCGAGCGTGATGCCTTCATGGTAGCGCTCAAGGCGCTTGGCTATTCCATGAATACAAGCGACGCTGATGAAATTCAAGCGGCGTATGAGTGGCTGCTGGATATGAATAACACCATGAACCCGACCTACGTCACAGATGAGGTTATTGATGGCATGGCGAATGGCAATAAGGACATCGCGATTGTATACAGCGGCGACGCAACCTATGTCCAGTCCGAAAATGAGGACATGAGCTACTGGATGCCCAAGGAAGGCACAAACCTCTGGTATGATGCCATGGTGGTTCCCAAAAACGCACAGAATCCCCTTCTGGCGCAGGAATTCATCAATTATACACTGACCTATGAAGCGGCACTGGGCAATTCCGAATATGTCGGCTATACCTCTCCCAATGAGGAGGTTATGCTGGAGCTTTCCGGCGAGGAGGGCATGTATGGTGCGTATGAGGCCTATATTCCCCGCTCCGGCTATGACAAGGATGAGGTATTCCAGGATAATCCCATTCTGAAAAAGAAGATTGCCGAGCTTTGGATTAAGGTAAAGGCTTCAAAGGGGTGAGAGGAATGTTTGAAAAATGCAGACTGATTTGCTTAGGCAATGACGCAGGCAAGCAGGCATGGCTTGCAGGCGGCGGAGATCCGGCACTGGTTTTCTCCGCCAATCAGCTCAAAGGGCGGCTTGCCATCGGCGAGGCTTTGCCTGAACAGCTTGTGTTTGACGGCAGTCTGAAGGATTGTATCCATATTTTTTCGGAGCAGTCCATAGAGGAGGGCAGTGAGCAAATCAATGCCTATCTGGAGCAGGGCGCAGCCGAATGGACAGAGAATGGCTGGGAGCAGTTCACCTGCCGCACGGCGGTGCTTGGCTGCTGTAGTGGATTTTATCTTTCCATCGTCAATAAAAAAGACTTATAAGTCGAAATCAGGATTTCGACTTGCACGAAAAAAGAGATGTGAGTTTCACATCTCTTTTTTCTTTAAAAAAACATATCATAAATTACTTTAATAAACAGCAGCACGATCACCACAATCAACATCTTGCGGATGACCGCCGCGCCTTTTTTTATGGCAACCCCTGCGCCTGCATAATTGCCGCAGATATTCAGCACTGCCGCAGGAATCGCAACCTTCCAATATACCGTTCCTGCCAGAATATACACTGCCAGAGAAGCACAGTTGGACGCAAGGTTCAGAAACTTTGCGTTTCCTGTCGCTGTCCGCATATCGTATTTCAGAATCAGGCAGAAGGCAATCAGTGCAAATGTGCCTGTCCCCGGCCCGAATAGACCGTCATACAGCCCAATCAAGCCGCCAATCAGCACGGAAAGGGCATATTTTTTCCGCTTGCCGAATCGGTCGGAATGGTTATCGTTGCCCATGTTTTTGTTGATGAGCGTAATCACTGCCGCAACAGGCAGAATCACGAGAAGCATGGTTTTCAGCGTATGTGCATCCAGCACCAGTACGATTTTTGCCGCTATCGCGGAGCAGACAAACGCCCCTGCCGCCGCCAGCAGCCCCACGGGGATATCCACCATTTTGTTGCGGTAATACCGCAGGGTGGCGATTGCCGTGCCGCAGGAGGATGCAAATTTATTGCAGGCATAAACCATGTGGACGGGTAGACCGCTGATGAGGTAGGCGGGAATGGTAATCAGACCGCCGCCCCCTGCAATGGCATCCAGAAAGCCTGCCAGAAAGCTTGCAAGCATCAGAAAAACGAAGCTTTGCGTTGAAATAATCAGGTGAAGCATGTTTCATTCCTCTTTTGTGATAGCTTCTGAAGCTGCTCAGGCTTCGCTTGCCTTTGTGGTAACGGTTTTTGTGGAAACGCCGTCAAGCATCCCCAGCTTGCCGGAAAGTGCGCTTGTCACGCTGCCGGGGGCATCCATCACAATGCAGATGATGGAAACCTTGCGTTCTCTGTAGGGAATCCCCATGCGCCCCACGATGTAGCTGCCATATTCATGCAGAAGATCGTTCACTGCTGCCGCCTGCGCTGTGTCCTCAATGATAATGCTGATAACGGAAATGCGATTTTCCATAGGTTTTTCCTCCTTGTTTTCATAAAACGGTATCCAAAGAATACGCCGAACCCTTCGTTCGGTCACTACCTAGAAGGATAACAAATCTGCCGCCGCTTTGCAAGGGAAAACCATCCTTCCGCCGCCGTATAACAGCCATAATCAGGAAAACTTATCCTACTAATAAAAAATCCTTATCTTTTTTGGAAAATCTGCTATCATACGGCAAAAATCCTCTTTATTTTTCTCTGTTTCTATGCCGTTGTTTTGGTTGTATTACCTTTTTTTTTCGTTTAAAATAAAACTAGCGGAAAAATTCTGCGGACTACAAAATAATACGGTTTGTTTTTTATACATAAGGAGGCACATCATGGGCGGCTTTTTTGGCGTAACAAGTAAAAATGACTGCGTTCTGGATATTTTCTTTGGCGTAGATTATCACTCCCATCTAGGCACAAAAAAAGGCGGTATGGCACTTCATAGTAAGGAAAAGGGATTTCAGAGAGAAATCCATAACATTGAAAACACACCCTTCCGTACAAAATTCGAGGATGATTTGTATGAATTTGAGGGCTGCGTTTCCGGCATCGGCTGTATCAGCGATAACGACCCTCAGCCCCTGCTTGTGCGTTCCCATCTGGGCACCTACGCGATTACAACCATCGGTGCGATTAACAATGCAGAGGAGCTGCTGCAGGCGGAATTTGATAAAGGGCATCAGTTTATGTCCCGTTCCACAGGCAACGTAAACGAGACGGAGTTGGTTGCAAGCCTGATTAACCAGAGGAGCGATCTCATCAGCGGCATCAAATATGCACAGGAGGCGATCGAAGGCTCTGTTACCCTTCTGATTCTGACGGAGGATGATGCAATCATTGCCGCAAGAGATAAACTGGGCAGACTCCCTGTTCTCATCGGGAAGGATGAGGAGGGCTATGCCGTTTCCTTTGAATCCTTCGCATATCAGAAGCTGGGCTATGAAAAGGATTATGAGCTTGGCCCCGGCGAAATCGTGAAAATTACCCCCGAAGGCTACAAAACCTTACAGCCTGCCGGCGAGGATATGAAAATCTGTGCCTTTCTCTGGAGCTATTACGGCTACCCTAACTCCAATTACGAGGGCGTTAATGTAGAAGTGATGCGTTATAAAAACGGTGAGATTATGGCGCGGGATGAAGCGGCAAGAGGAACACTCCCTGAGGTTGATTATGTCGCAGGTATCCCCGATTCCGGCGTGCCTCATGCCATGGGCTATGCGCAGGAAAGCGGCTATACCTATGCGCGCCCCTTCGTAAAATATACCCCGACATGGCCTCGTTCCTTCACACCTGCGAGCCAGAAAATTAGAAACCGCGTGGCGAAGATGAAACAGATTCCCGTACCCGAGCTGATTGAAGGCAAGAAGCTGCTTTTTGTGGATGACTCCATCGTTCGCGGTACGCAGCTCGGCGAAACCGTTGAATTCCTTTACAGCACCCATGCAAAGGAGGTTCACATGCGTTCTGCCTGTCCTCCCATCATGTATGGCTGCAAATATCTGAATTTCACAAGCAAGAGCAGTGAGGATGATTTGCTTGCACGCCGCATCATTCATGAACTGGAAGGCTTGCAGGGGGATGCGTATCTGGAAGAATATGCGGATGCCTCCACGGAAAGAGGGCAGTGCATGCTGAAACGCATCTGTGAAAAGCTTGGCTTCGCTTCCCTTGGGTTCCAGTCTCTGGATGGTCTTCTGGAGGCAATCGGTCTGCCTAAAGAAAAGGTATGTACCTATTGCTGGAACGGGAAAGAATAAAAATTGAAATAAAAAACAAACGAGAATATAAGAAAAGCCGAGAATCATTTGATTCTCGGCTTTTTGCGTGGGAATAAATGCACCCAAAGGGTAGCCGCATGCCGTAGCGCAGGACTGCTCTGTAAAATGGATTCAGCTTGACAAAATGGAAATTATCTGAGTAGTTTATATATTTCGTAGGCAACCGGTTCACACCACTCATTCGATGCATCTTCGCCCGGCACTTCAATTGCCAGATGAGAAAACCATTCATCCGGTGCGGCACCATGCCAGTGTTTCACTTCTGCCGGAATATTGATACAGTCACCGGGCTTCATTTCTACAGCATCTTTTCCCTCTTCCTGATAATATCCTCTTCCGGCAATACATACTAAGATCTGCCCACCTCCACTTTTTGCATGATGGATGTGCCAGTTATTTCTGCATCCGGGTTCAAATGTCACATTGAAAATTCCAACCTGAGAAGTGGAGATCGGTGCAAGAAAGCTTCTGCCGGAAAAATACTGTGCAAAGCCATCATTTGGTGCACCAATTGGGAATACCATCTTTTTTGCATGTGCCCGCATTGCTTCCTCTTCGTATGGTAAATCTCCTTCGCCTGTCTCCCACACTTCCTTTGCAAGATTGAAAACAGCCCATGCTTTTGGCCATCCTGCATAGAATGCGGCATGTGTGATCACTGCAGCAATCTCTTTTTGTGTCACACCATGATTTTTTGCATTTTGAAGGTGATATTTTAAAGAAGAATCCGTAATTCCGGAAGCCATCAGGGCAACCACTGTAATGATACTTCTTGTTTTTACATCAATATCCTGGTTGTTCCAGTTTTCACCGAAAAGCACATCATCATTAAAATGTGCAAACTCTGGTGCAAATTCACCAAGTGCATTTCGTCCTGCTGTCTGTACTATTTTTTTCATATTCTGTATACCTCCATAGTACTGCTATTTATAAAGATTTTACCCACGCACTGATTTCCTGTTTTGTTCCACGATTTAACAGACTACCTTCTGTGATCACCGCATCTGGCGCGGATGGCTGCAATCCCTTTACAGTATTACCGAATCCACTTCCACCGGATGTTGCAAAAAGCACGATCTTTTTACCACTAAAGTCATAGGCTTCCAAAAATGTATTGATGATTGTCGGAGCCACATACCACCAGATAGGGAATCCTAAAAGGATTTCGTCATAAGAACTCATATCCAACTCTTTCTTCATGATCTCCGGTCTGTATTTCTTATCACTCATTTCCACACTGCTTCGAGATTTTTTATTCATCCAGTCAAGATCAGCCTTTGTATATGGAACCTTCGGCTCAATCTCAAATAAATCCGCTTTTGCTTCCTCTGCAATCATCTCTGCTGCTTTTTTTGTTGTTCCGCTTGCACTGAAAAATATGACTAGTTTTTTACTCATAATAAAAAACCCCTTTCTTTACGAATATTTCGCATAAAAATAGATGTAGAAGATTTGAATTTCTCTTATACACCTATTTTATACCTAGTTATTTTATTATGTCTAATGCTTATATTGAATTCTTTTCTATGCCTGAAAAGCATTTATTTCTTCTATCATTTTACTGACCGCCAAAGAATACGGGATGTTTCGCCTCCAGGCAATGACAGTACTTGTCATGATTTCGGGAGAAATTCTTCGCTGTACAAGAATGTCCTCTCTCCAATACTTTGCGGCACCTTCGATTGATATTGGATACCCCAATCCATTTGCCGCCATGACTCCTGCATTGGTTCCGAGATTACTCGTAAAAGCAATCTGCAGGTTCGAAAAATCTTTTCCAAACCAATTGGCAAGTTCACTTTGAATATTCATTCTTTCGGGCAGAATCAATGGTTTTCCGATGAGGTCTTCTTTTTTTATAAGCTCTTTTTCTGCCAGCGGATCATTCGGTCGCATTCCGACACACCAATGATCACAATCTGTAATCCGGATATAATCCAGCCCTTCGGTGTCCACCGGCTCCAGGAATAATGCAATATCTACAAGGCCTTTTTTCATCATCTCATACACCGTATCTGCTGTTGCGGTATGAAGTGCAATCTGAACCAGTGGGTATTTTTCTTTATACGTTTTACATATCCTTGCCAATATCTCTACTGCCGCAAATTCACCGCATCCAATGGTTATAGTGCCCTCTACAACATCTTCTTTTCCCTTCAGCTCCTCCAGTGTTTTTTCTTCAAGATTAAGAATTTCCAAGGCACGCCTTTTTAATAAAATCCCTTCATCAGTAAGGGAAATCCTTTTTCCATTTCGAAGAAACAATGTAATTCCAAGTTCATCTTCCAATGCAGCCATTTGTCTGGAAAGCGTTGGCTGTGTAATGTGTAATTGTTCTGCTGCTTTTGTAAAGCTCTGTTCTTTTGCCACTGTCAAAAAATAGCGTAATAGTCTTAATTCCATATTTTTTATTCCCACAACTCCTAATTTGCGAATCTGTTATGCTACAAATTATATCACATCGGTTTTTGAAAAACCACTTCCATACGTAAAGGCAACCCGAAGGCTGCTCGGGGCACCACGCCGATCCATCCCCAATGTGGGGCAAATAGACACTCTATGTATATTATCTCATACAGTGAAAGAGTTTTTTCGTGCCTTTTCATATAAAAAAGCCGAAAACCCTTGAAAACAAAGGCTTTCGGCGTTATTATCTGGCGCGCCAAAAGGGATTCGAACCCCCGGCCTTCCCCTTAGGAGGGAAGATACAACCACGGTCTACGGTTACCTACCATATCTTAATGTATCTTTTTGTGTCTATTTTCCCCTGTGAGAACTTACATCCGCGTGTTATTATTGTACACATTGCATAGTTTCAATGTTTTTCAATTCGTTTCGCGCAATTAGCAAAATATTAGCAAAAAGCATTTTTCACTCATTTTTAGACACGCCAATTAGCAAATTATTAGCAAAAAACGGGCAGCTTTTCTATGGGATTCCTCTATTGCAGTGCTGCTCTTATTCTATCATCTATCGGGTCATACTACAAGTTAAGATGGAGGTATATATGCCAGAATATCAATTAGAAATCAAGCAAGTTGTGGATTACCCACGCTGCCGGATATACCGGCAATTTATTCAAAGTCTGATGAACGACCGGAGCATTCGCGTAAGCGGAGGCTCCGGCCTTTTTTATTTTGCAGTTCTTTCCAGCTATGCCAACTTCCGCACCTCTTACCGTCACATAGATGGTATCAGCTATACGGTCTATCCCGGCGAATGGGTCTGTACCTTAAAGGAAGTATCTGAATGGTTCCGAACCCGTTTTCAATGTCAGGCCCTGGGCATTCTGGAGGAGCTTCAGCGACAGCACCTGATTTCATTTCTCACTCTGGGGCGCGGCAAAGTTATTAAATACAAAATCCGTAGCTGGAAAAAGCATAACACTGTGTTGGAATACAACGCTCCCTGCCAGAAAGATACCGGATTTTTCTTTTTGCCGGTGTCCCTTACAACGGAACTGATTAGTACAAACCGCTGCTCGGAAATGGATATTGTACTGGATTTGTGGATGTCTGCCGTGTATAACGACCCACAGGTACAAGGTTCGGAAATGGGACCGGTCATCTATCTACGCAATGGCACTGGCAACCCACTGGTGACTTACAGTGAACTGGGTGCCCGGTGGGGGCTTTCCAAAACTACTGTAAGCCGTGTCCTGAAGAAATTGTCTGATGCCGGTTATCTTTCTCTTATGACGTTTCCGGGTCACCATGGCAACGTGATTTATCTGCAAAATTACCTGTCTACCATGTTTCAGATTTCCGATGTGATGATTGACAAAGAGGAGGTTGCCATGGTTCTGAATATCAAGCTGGAACTGCCGGCGGAAGAAGAACAGCCGGATACTCAGGAGTCAGTCGCTGAACATGAGGTTTCCGTTTCAGAAGGGCTCTCCTGCGTTTCAAAATCGCACATTCAAATCATACTGGGAAAAATGGCGAAACTCCTGACAGCACAAGGGATTTCTTGTTTTGGTTGTCCCAAATCTAAATATAAGTTATTCCCTTTATCGGACGTCTGCGGGGAAGTATATATGCCCCATACGCGAGATATGTCCATAAGCCGCATGGGACTGGCAATTCTATGTGGTGATGACAGGCCGGTTACAACATTTGAATTAACGCTCTCTCCCTGCAGGGAGAATTCCATGAGGAGGAAAGACTGATGAAGAAAAAGAATAAAATGATTGATATTACCGAAAATCCACTGTACCATGACACCTGGATGCTTTTGAAGAAGTATCGTGATGTGGTATGGAGCCTGGAGCTTTCCGTCCAGCAGGTCCGCAATAGGTTTGAAATTGAGTATGGGAGTTCTATCGAGGAATTTCTTGATTCCATCTACCTTGCTGGTGCTGATTTAGCTGGCTCAGATATTGAGCATCATGCCGAGTGCATTGAGCGCAGCCATCAGATGTTAAAGCTTTTAGACACTGCCATTGACTTGCTCAGGAATAAGCACAAAAACGGAGAATCCTACTATTGGCTTCTGTATTACTCCTTTCTTTCGCCCCAGCAGCTTCGGAATGTGGAGGAAATCATAGAAAAGCTGCGCCCGCATATCCGTGATATCAGTTTCCGTACCTACTATCGCAGACGGCGAGAAGCCATTGAAGCTCTGAGTTCCGTTCTCTGGGGATATACCGCAAAGGACAGTATAACGATTTTAGAGCAGTTTTTTCCTGTCGGTAAGGATGGCAATTAATTGGCACAGGAAAGGAATGAAATTGGCACAGTTTTGCTCTTTCGGCGTAAATCCTTATGTGTTAAACTGAATATGCTCAAATCTATATCCAAAACCAAATACGGCGACAAAGCGACACCTTTTTGCAAGGTGTTTTTTCGTCCAAGGCCAGCAGCCTAAAAGACCATATCCAGCTCGGGTGTGGTCTTTTTCAATCTTTTGAGCAAAAAAATACAGGAGGTCTGTAAATTGAAAAAAATGATGATTCCAAAATCCCCACGAAAGTCGGAGCATGGAAAACGGCTTCGGCACCACATCCCTATCGCCAGAATTGCATACACGGCTTTTCTGTGTGTGATGATGTCCATGATGTTCTGTCAGCCTGCTTTTGCTGCCACGGATGTCTGGACCAAAGCAAAAGAAATCATGCAGGATGTCTATAACCAGATACTGCTGATTTCCACGGTAGCAGCAATCGTCACGGCATCGGTTGCTTTGCTCATGATGAACTTTTCCCGCTCTGGGAAAACCGTAGATGAAAGCCGGGCCTGGCTAAAGCGTATCTGCATTTCCTGGATTATATTAAACGGTCTGGGATTTATCATGGCCTATATCACACCTTTCTTTTCAGACGGCAAATGGACAGGTTGAAGACGCCTGCCAATGCCCAACGGAAAGGAGTGAGTGAATGGGCATTTTAGACGGTATCGTTGAATGGATAGCAGAACAGGTAATGGCTGGTCTTGACCTTGTTACTACTTCGGTTTTGGGTGCTTTAGGTTGTGATATGACTGCTTTTTTGCGGTATTTTCCTGCGGCAGAGACAATGTATCATGTTTTTGTCGCGCTTTCCATCGGTATTATTCTGCTGAATTGGGTGTGGCAGTTGTTTAAAAACTTTGGTCTGGGAGCCGGCATCGAGGCAGAAGATCCCATAAAATTGAGTATCCGTTCGGTAATGTTTATTCTGCTGGCTTACTTCTCTGACGAAATTGTGAACATCATACTAGCCATCGGGGGGACTCCTTACCAATGGATCATGGATTCTGACCTGCCGCCGCTGCAATTTGCCGATTTTAACTCGGTTATGCTGACTATCATAGGCGTTTGTGCCAATGGCGCAGTAGCGCTTATTACACTGGTTCTGGTACTGATTCTGGCATGGAACTATCTTAAACTACTGTTTGAAGCGGCGGAGCGTTATGTCTTATTGGGCGTTTTAGTCTATACCGCTCCAGTAGCATTTTCAATGGGCGCCTCCCAGACAACCTCAAATATCTGGAAATCCTGGTGCCGTATGCTCGGCGGCCAGATATTCCTTTTACTTATGAACGCCTGGTGCCTGCGGCTGTTTACTTCTATGGTTGGGGCATTCATAGCCAATCCACTTTCACTGTAAAGGAGGCATATCGTTGAAAAAGTATAAGAAAATTTTATATGCGGCCTTGATGGTCGCCTGTTTATCCTGCTTGTTCTGTCAGCCGGCTTTTGCTGCCATATCAGAAAGTGATGTACAGTCACAAGTTGATGCCGTTGGTAAAGAGGCTGTATCTGGCAATGTGCTGATTTGGTTCCTATGCGCTGTGGCTTTTCTGAAAATTTCACAGAAAATCGATTCTTTTATGGCGAGCCTGGGGGTAAACGTAGGACATACGGGCGGAAATATGCTGGCTGAAGCCATGATTGCCACCAGAGGAATAGGCGGTTTACGCAACTTTTCCCGTCAGCACTTCAGTGGCGGCAGCTCCCGCAGTTCTACCAATGTCAAAGCAAATGGAGGAAGTGGCGGCGCTGGTTTTAGCGGTGGCTTTATGAGTGGCGGCCTTGCCGGAGTAATCAACCGCAATATTGCCAACGGTGCTATAAAGGAAGCGACAACCTCATCGGAATCCAAGCCATCGGGCAGTGTGTGTGGTCTGGGAACAATAGTACCGGGAGGCTCTGGGGGTGTTGGCGGTAAAATATACTCCAGCTCTGTCAGCAAGGGTGGTGATTTTGCCAATAACATCATCAGCACCGTTGCAACCGGCAGTATTGCAGCTCAAGGTACGATTACCGGTGAAAAAGCGTCGGAAGCGCTGTCCTCCTATATGGGCTATGCCGCATTGGGAGAAGGTGCCGAACATATTCCTACCTTTTCCAACGTGGAAATCGGTGGGGGCAGAATTACCGGTACAGAAACTTCCGAGGAACATCCGGAGGGAATTGCTTTCGGAATGTACCATACTGCCCAATATGCAGCACCGGAAGGCGCTCATACTACGGTTCATGCGGCGGACGGCACCTCTTGGTATAAGCAGTATGCAGTTGATACGGTGGACAAATCTCCATATCTTGCTCCGGATGGTTCGATTGCTTATAACGAATCCATCGTTAAAAAGTTGCCGCCTACACCACGCAGAAAGGACAAGATGTAAATGGCTGAAGAACAAAAAAACGGCCTGGCTGATACTGTGGAAACAGGAGCGTCCGTGGCACATACTGTCAGTGGCGCTGTAAAAGCTGGAAAAGCGGTGGCTGCTTCCGCAAAAGGGGCAGCGGTCGGCGGCCCTTATGGTGCTGTTGCAGGTGCTCTGTGGTCTGCACGGAAACATATCGGAAAAATAATTGTGGCTGTCATCGCGCTGCTAATGATTCCTGTAATGTTTGTCTTAATGCTTCCCGGTCTTATTTTCGGTGGCTTTACAAATGCTTTTTCAGCCGCAGATACTGAAAATCCGATTCTTAACAGTGATACAGTAATTACCGAGACTGCTAATGAAATTACTTTTACTATTAACAGTATTTTAAATGAAGCACTGGAAAATGTTACGAATCGTATTGAAGCAGATTTTACGGTTTCCGGTGCCGACGGTATGGAAATCAATAATCCTTACTCATCCGGACCGGTCTATAACAGCGCTCTCTTTGTTTCACAATACTGTGCGGCCCGGAGTGAAGACTTTGCCAGTATCTCTATTGATGATATGGCGACTGTCCTGCGTGCCAACAAAGAACACCTGTATTCTTTCACCTATATTGAGGAAATTCGGGAAAGCACGGAAACAGATCCCGATACAGGAGAGGAAAACACCATAAGCGAAACCTGGAGGATTTATACCATTGTCTATAATGGTGAATCTTACTTTGCCGATACTGTGTTTGCCCTGACAGAAGAACAGAATGAGCTTGCCTATAACTATGCTCAGAATCTAAGCCTGTTTTTAGGTGATGGTATGCTGCAGAGCTTGGCCGGCTGGAACGGCAACAGTATTGCTTCTCTGGGCAGTGTCACTTTTTCTGATGGGGTAACGCAGGTGGTCTATTTCAACCAGCTGGATGAACGCTATGCCGGCAAGCCTTATGGAACAGACAATATCGGCGGTTATGGCTGTGGTCCTACCGCTATGTCCATCGTAGTATCTTCTCTGTCGAATGAAACTGTTGACCCTGTAAAGATGGCGGAATGGTCCTACAAAAACGGCTATTGGTGCAAGGGCAGCGGTTCCTATCATGCGCTGATCCCCGCCGCTGCGGGAGCATGGGGGCTTCCCGTTTCCGGCTGTACGGCGTCAGAGGCGCAGCGAATCGTGGATGCGTTGTCAGAGGGTAAGCTGGTGGTGGCAATTATGTCAAAAGGTCACTTTACTTCCGGCGGACACTTTATTGTGCTTCGCGGCGTGAAGGACGGAAAAATTATGGTGGCTGATCCAGCCAGTTATTCCCGGAGTGAGCAGCTTTGGGATTTATCTATCATTGTAAACGAGGCCAGCCGGAGGGCAGGCGCCGGTGGACCCTTCTGGATTATCGGCTGAGTTCCTGCCTGGCTGTGAAAGTGAGGTAATACATGAACAATAACAACGACCACGATACCTACATTATACCGCCGAATTTCGTGGATACGGGTACTTTTTTCGGCGGTATGTTCAAAGCAAGAAACGTGATTGAAGCCGGCGTCCTCGCTTCTGTGGTGGGGATACCGGTTTTTGTCTGCCTGCCCTTTGGATTAACAACACGCATTATTGTGCTGTGTCTGACCGCAATGCCTCTTGGACTGGTAGCCTTGATTGGAATTTCTGGTGAAAGCCTTTCCTCTTTTCTGTTTATTTTTCTGAAATATCTGAAAAACCGCCGTGTGGTGGGTATAGAGGAACAATCATCTTCACCCGGGGCGTCAAATGATAAGCCTGCTCCTGCAAAAAAGCGTCAGAAAAAACGCTCGGATAAACAAAAAAATCACTCTGGGCGGCATAAAGAATCACGGAAGCAAAAGCTACGTTCCGGTCAGGAGGATTTTCCTGCTGAGTTTGATGAGGTAAAAGCCTATGAGATAAAGCAAAAACTGCGACCTGCAAAACGGAAATCCGTAAAAGAGAATCGCGCTAAAGAGCCTTCCAAGGCAAAAAAATTAAAAAAGGAAAGGGTTCCCCGGCACACGACTCCCCACAAAAATAAGCAGGAACAGAAACCAGCCTGCTTAAATCCGGTTGCGGATTATCTTCCCATTGAAAAAATTGATAACGGCATTATATATACGAAGGATCACCGCTTTGTCAAGGTTGTGGAGATTATCCCCATAAACTTTCTGTTACGCAGTGCAAGGGAACAACGCAGTATTATTTATTCCTTTATCTCTTATTTAAAAATCAGCCCTGTTAAGCTGCAATTTAAGGTATTGACCCGCCGGGCAGACATTGGCCGCCATCTGGACACTGTACGCCAGGAGATGACTCAGGAAACCAATGAGCAATGCCGGCTTATGCAGGAAGACTATTTACAGTTCGTGCAGCAAATCAGTTCCCGTGAGGCAGTAACACGCCGGTTTTTTCTTATTTTTGAGTATGAGCCATGGAGCAATAGCCGCAGCAATGAAGAAAACGAGGCAATAACTTCTCTGCAGGGTGCCGTCCATACGGCTGCCAATTACCTCCGCCAGTGCGGAAATGATGTGGTAATACCCGAAAATGAAAATGAGTTCACCACGGATGTGCTGTATAATCTGCTCTGCCGGAATGAAAGTGCCATAAAACCGCTGCCTGACCGTGTACGTGAAGTAATCAGCCAGTACCGCGCAAGCGGCAGGGAAAATGAGCTCGACTGTATCCCCGCTACGGAATTCTTTGCGCCCAAGCATATTGACTATACCCATTCCCGCTATATATGTATTGACGGTCTGTACTATGCGTATCTGCTGATTCCTTCAGATGGATATAAAACACAGGTTCCTGCTGGCTGGCTTAGCCTGATTGTCAATGCCGGTGATGGGATTGACGTAGATATATTCCTCTCCCGTCAGCCCAAAGAACGGATTATTCAAAAAGTCGGCCAGCAGCTTCGCATTAACCGCTCCAAAATCAAGGAAGCCAGCGATACCAATACAGATTATGATGATATCGACAGCGCAATTCGCAGTGGGTATTTTCTAAAGGAGGGACTTGCTAACAACGAAGATTTTTATTATCTGAATCTTATGATTACTATTACCGCCTCAACCGAGGACGATTTGGAATGGAAAGTCAGTGAAATGAAAAAGCTCCTGCTGTCACAGGATATGAACGTCTGCAACTGCCATTTTCGTGGCGAGCAGGCGTTTTTGTCTTCTTTACCGCTGATTGCGCCGGAAAAGAAATTGTATGAGCGCAGTAAACGTAACCTTCTGACAGGCGGCGCGGCCAGCTGCTATCCTTTTACAAGTTATGAAATGTGCGATGACAACGGGATTTTGCTGGGTGTTAATAAATACAACAGCTCACTCATCATTGTAGATATTTTTAATTCCGCTGTTTATAAGAATGCTAATATGGCGATTCTGGGAACCAGCGGTGCAGGTAAGACCTTTACCATGCAGCTGATGGCACTCCGCATGAGACGCAAAGGCATTCCTATTTTTATTGTCGCCCCACTGAAAGGTCACGAGTTCCACCGGGCCTGCGCCAATGTGGGCGGCGAGTTTATCTCGATTTCCCCAGCAAGTCCGCATTGTATCAATGTGATGGAGATTCGACGGGTGGACCACACAGTAAACGAACTTCTGGACGGACCAGGCATCCAGTTATCTGAACTGGCGACCAAAATTCAGCGGCTGCATATCTTTTTCAGCTTACTGATACCTGACATGAGCCATGAAGAACGCCAGCTTTTAGATGAAGCAATGATCCGCACCTACAACGCCAAGGGCATTACCCACGATAACGCTTCTTTGGAAGACCCTGAATATCCGGGGCAATACCGGGAAATGCCGGTATTGGGTGACCTTTATGAAATATTAAAACAATCCCCGGATACTCTGCGGATGGCGCATATCCTCAACCGCCTTGTCAATGGCTCCGCCCGCACCTTCAGCCAGCAAACCAATGTATCTTTGCAGAATAAATATACGGTACTTGATATTTCCTCTCTTACTGGAGATCTGCTTACAGTCGGTATGTTCGTTGCACTGGATTTTGTATGGGACCGTGCCAAAGAAGACCGAACTGAAGAAAAAACCATTTTTATAGATGAATGCTGGCAGCTTTTATCCGGTGCCGGCGCCACCGGCACAAGGCTTGCAGGGGATTTTGTTCTTGAGATTTTTAAAACAATTCGTGGCTATGGCGGTAGTGCAGTTTGTGCCAGCCAGGATCTCAATGACTTTTTCAATCTGGATGAGGGGCGTTTTGGCAAGGGAATTATCAATAATTCTAAAACCAAGATTATTCTCAACCTGGAGGATGATGAAGCTATGCGGGTTCAGGACACACTGCATTTGTCAGATGCGGAAATCATGGAAATTATCCATTTTGAGCGTGGCAACGGTTTGATTTCAACGAACAATAACAATATTATGGTGGAGTTTAAGGCAAGCCCGCTGGAAAAAGATTTGATTACCACAGACCGACGTGAACTGAGAAACATCGTGAACCGTCTGCGGCAGCAAGACAATCAAGCCAATGCCGGATAAGACGAATTACGTCCAGATTACGTCTAAACTGTGTCTTTTTCTAAATTGACGCACGTATTACGCCAAAATTACGCCCAAAGGAGGTGATTCCCACATGAAGACCAGAGCCGATATATATGGACAGGAAGCTACTGAGCTGCTGCGCCTCATTTCTCTGTATCCGGGTCTTATACAATGCCAGCTGGCAGGCTTCTTCCCTGGTAAAGACAGCGCTGTTGTCTACGGCCTGCTCTCTCATCTTAAACGGCAGGGCCGAGCCGAGCAAAGTACCAGCGGGGGCTGGTTCTCTTATGGCAAAACACTCCAGGCAGATTCCAGCCTGATACAGTCGGTCTGGGTACTTCTGGATGTGATTGACCGGGTGGAATATCATTCTCCTGGAGACTTCCCTGCAAAAGTTATTTTCTTTTCAGGTGGAGAAATTTATGAAATTATCTATGTGGCTGTCGGTCAAGAGGCACTTACCACCCATGCGCTGAAACAGGACGCAAGACAGGACAGCCGCCGCATTGTTCTGGTGGAAGAACCGGAGCAGATTCCGCTGCTTGATTTTCCCAGTATCGCCGGATTCTGTACCGTATCTTCTTCCGGACGGGTGCTCTATTATCAACGTGCAAATGGAGGAACATAATTGGAACGAAAAATCATTTCAAAACGCATCGGGAGTATTCTGGACGATCTTTCCCGTCTGAACAATGCTCTATATGCAATGGACACTACAGATATCCAGCGTTATCCCGATAATTATGAGGTTTTATCTATGGATGCCGCACTGCGGGCAGAGTCGGTTGCCTGCCGTCTGCGGCATTTGATTTATGCCAGCACCGGCATCAAAAAAGCGGAGTACCTGACCTCGGCGCAATCAGCGCACGGTATTGAGATTGCCTATGAAGGAGGTGTGCTGTCGGTGTCACTTCCAAGCCTGCTGCCTAAACGCAGGCAGAGGCAGAACACAGAATTTCTTTTAGACCCGCTATACTTTGCCATGGAACAGTATGCCAGAGAAAATACGCTGCCCCACTATCGGGATTGCGTTGTCTGTTTTACTCAGGTCTACGACCAATCACTTCCCACGAGAAGGGTTCGTGATTATGACAACCTTGAAGAAAAGCAGCTTTTAGATGTGCTTGCCACGTTTGTCATGACCGACGACTGCGGCCTGCTCTGTGACGCTTATAATACAGCGGTGCTTGGAGAAAAGGACTGTACCCGGATCTCCATTATGGAAAAGGCCCGGTTTCCTCTCTGGATTTCTGAACAGGAAAAACACCTGAAAGCCATCTCGGATTTTTGATGGTTTTCGGGGTGTTTTCCCCCGACCCTGTCATGCACCGCTAAAAGCCACGTTTTTCATGGGCTTTTCGTGCGATACAGCACATGGTTTTTACCGAAGTCGTTTTCAGTCTCGGTAAAAGCCGTTCACGAAAGGAGTGAGCAATATTGGGAAATACAACTACACTTTCCCACAGCCCGATACACTGCCATACCACCTTCTTGCCTTAACTGCTATCTCTGGTGAGTTCCCGGCAGACCAATTAAAACGGCTCCGTGGCAGTGATTATTACAAGGAGTCCGTTATCACTGCTCTAAAAAAGGATGGTTTCCTACGCACCTATTACCGAGATAAGCTGAGGGGCTATCGGTTGGGAGTAAAAGCAAAAGCCACGCTCCTGTCGAAAAGCCCCGAACTGTTTTCATTTTATCTCACAGGGGAAACCGATACCAACCGCTTGAAAAGCGAGGTCAACCGCAGGCTGCGTCTGCACCGTATCGCACAAGCCTATGTGACTATGGAAAATGCCGGTGCCGCTGTGTTTCGGAACGAAAAACCTGACATCTTTTCACCGGAGAATTCACCTGTCGATGAGATTGAATCACCTGCGTTCTATAATTCCCGTGAAATCAAAGAGATTGGTATTGATTTCACCAAAATCCGCAGTTCCCGTTCCGTGGGTGTGCTGCTTACACCAGCGGGTATATTTGTTACCTACAACTGCGGAACCGGTCTGATGAAATGGCGCTATAAATCCGAGCTGCGCATGAAAACTCTGATGTGGACCGTATTATGTCAGCAGCGTCTTGCCTCCCAGTTCCGCCCAGAAGATGTTTCCGGTTTAGTGCTTGGGGACGGAATGGAACCGGCCTACCAGATGCTAACCAGCAATGGCGGGAAAAGGCATGACTGTTTTATGCTGGATGGCTGCTACGACCACTTTTTTTATGTTACGAATGACCATCAGGGTGAAATACTTCTGCGCTTGCTCTGTGACACTGAAAAAAAAGAAGATTTGCACCGTATTCTTTCTCTGGATTTGACCGAACGTAGGTCTAACTGGCGCATCGAAAATGACGCTATTGACAAGAACGGCGATCCGGTGCTTTTTGCTTACAGCTGCGATATGCCCCGCATTGCCCGCTATAATACAGCATTGGAACTACAAGGCAGAGACGGTATACTTATTTGCTTTGATTACCAGCTGAATGTACTGGAGCGCTATTGTGGCAGCCGGGTACGTTTCCAGACCATCGGCTTCGATAAATTTGAAAGGAGGTTCTTTCCATAGACAAACGGAAAATTATTAAAGTATTGATTGCCGGGCCGGTTGCCATACTTGCGATTTTGTACGCAGGCGGGTATCTGGCCCAATTCATCGGTAATTATGCTGTGTGGAAACAGGGCGGCGGCATTCCTGGGGATGGTACATCTCCGGTAATGGCGTCGCCTAACTTTATTACCTGCATTACCACTGTATTTCAACCACCTTATGGACTTTACGGTGTCCTGATCTGCATCGGCCTGCTGGCAATCCTACTTATTATGGTTATGCGGCTGGGATACAGCGACAGCGGTGAATATGATAAGGACCGCAATTTTACATACTCTGCCAAAGGTACCTATGGCACATCTGGCTGGATGAGCCGTAAAGAAATGACTGAAGTGCTGGACTTGGTATCGGACCTGCGCCAGCATCATGGAACCATTCTTGGCCTGCTGGACAACAAGGTGGTTTGTATGCCGGAGGAAACTCGGTTTAATGCAAACATGGCCGTGTACGGTGCAAGTGGCTCTATGAAAACCAGAGCCTTTTGTATGAACCGTATACTCCAGAGTGCTGCCCGTGGAGAATCCCAGATTATTTGTGATCCCAAATCCGAACTATATGAAAAATCAAGTTCCTATTTGCGGGAACGGGGTTACTGCGTCCGTGTTTTCAATCTGGTCTCGCCAGAAAACAGCGACTCCTGGAACTGCCTTGCAGAAATCGAGGGACAGGAATTAATGGCGCAGCTTTTCGTAGATGTTATCATCAAAAATACAATGAATGGCAGCAAGGGAGACCATTTCTGGGATTCCGCAGAAATGAACCTGCTCAAAGCGCTGGTACTGTACGTGGACCAGAGTTACGATGCAGAGCATAAAAACATTGGGGAGGTTTACCGGCTGCTGACGCTGAATTCTGAATCTGAACTTAACAGCCTGTTTGAAGGGCTTACGCCTACCCATCCCGCAAAAGCTCCGTTCAGCCTCTTTAAGCAATCATCTGAAACCGTGCGAAGCGGTGTTGTTATTGGTCTGGGAAGCCGGCTCCAGGTGTTCCAATCTGAACTGATAAAGAAAATTACGGCGCGAGACGAGATTGACTTGGAACTGCCCGGACAACAGCCCTGTGCTTACTTTTTAGTTACCAGCGACCAGGACAGTACCTTCGATTTTTTGGCGAGCCTGTTTTTATCGTTTGTATTTATCAAATTAGTGCGTTATGCGGACAAAAACTGTCCCGGCGGCAAGCTTCCTGTGCCTGTCCATGTATTAGGAGAAGAATTAACGGCATGCGGAACCATTCCAGACCTTTCACGCCGTCTTTCCGTAATCCGCTCTCGTAACATCAGTATGTCACTGGTGTTCCAGAATCTTGCAGGTCTGCAAAACCGCTATCCTCTCAATCTTTGGCAAGAGCTGTTGGGAAACTGTGATGTGCAGTACTTCCTCGGTTGTACGGACCCTTTAACAGCGGAATTTGTCTCTGAACGCACGGGCCTCGCCAGTGTAGATGTCACCAGCAAAGCCAAACAGCTGGGTACCTGGCGTATTTCCAACTACACGCCAGAATATCGGGAGACCAGCGGTGTCGGCAAGCGTCCTGTTCTTACTCCCGATGAAGTGCTACGGTTTCCTATTGACCAGGCCCTTGTTATCATCCGGGGAAGAAAAGCACTTAAAGTGTCGAAGATGGACTATACAAAGCACCCGGAGGCAGAAAAGCTTCAATCCTGTAAGGCTTCCGCCCATATACCGGAATGGCGGCGTTTAGAGGAAGAAAAAGCTGCGGCAAAAGCCTCAGCACCCGCCGTAAAGAAACCAGCTCCCCGCCGTACCAGTAAATCGGCTGCACCCGCAGCACCCAAACCGGAAAAGAAGCCGGAGCAGCCCACTGCTATGCCATCCAAAAAGGAAACGGCACCAGAGGGCATTATTGTGTCAGATAAGGATTCTATCCTATCTTAATTTTCATTATATAAAGGAGGACAATTTTTATGGCAATTAGAAACAATGACCTGTTGGAACATGAAAACCAGACCCTAGAGACATCCGCAAGCACAGACTATGGAATAGAACTCTCTGTTGCTGACACGAGCCTTACGGCAACTAGTGATGACAATGAAAGCAAAGTCGATCTGAACGAATTGCTGGGAGCCATGGATATGACCGATTGCGATACCCAGGATAAAACCGATACGCAGGCAGAAAACAGCGTTGCAGCTGATGAAGCAGTTTCCACGGAACAGACCGGAAATACTACTTCAGAGGAACCTGCTTCCGACGAGAAGCCGGCTAAGACGAGGCGAGGTGTCCGCAAGAAAAAGGCGGAAAGAACCTCCGTTCCTGAATCTGATATGCCTCCCATTATGGAAGGGACACCCAACTATTCGGAGGATGCCACAGCCTCCACGGTTGACGCACCTCCTCTTTTGAACACATCAGAGGATACTCACCCGGATATTTCCGATGCGTTGTCAACTCCTGGCAATATGGATATGCCGGTGCGAAGCAATGCCCCTGTTCTGACCATCCGAAGCCGTGAGGATGTAACCACTGAGGAGGAACGGGAGGATATCATCTGGCATGAGATCCGCAATGCTTATCGTACCCGCAGGATTCTTACCGGCAAGCTGGGCGGCATTGAACAGACAGATAGCAAAAAGACTATTGCTATTGTTGACTATAAGGGGTTCCGTATTATCATTCCTTTAAAGGAAATGATGATCCAACTGCCCCGTACCAGCACAGAACAGGAATACAGTGAACTGATGCTGCGGCAAAACAAGATTCTTAATAATATGCTGGGAGCCGACATCGATTTTATTGTAAGGGGTATCGACTCCAAGACCTTCAGTGTGGTGGCAAGCCGTCGAGAAGCAATGCTCCGTAAACGCCAGTTGTTCTATTTGGATACCGACCCTTCCGGCACATATCGTATTTATGAAGGACGTATCGTACAGTCACGTGTCATTGCCGTTGCAGAAAAAGTTATCCGTGTGGAAATTTTCGGTGTGGAAACCTCAATTATGGCCCGGGATCTGGCCTGGGATTGGATTGGAGATGCCCACGAGCGTTTTTCCGTTGGTGATGAAGTGCTGGTGCGGGTACAGAAGGTACGCCGGGAATCTTTGGAGGATATCAGTATCCGGGTGGATGTCAAAAGCATTTCCCAGAATACCAGTCAGGATAACCTGCAAAAATGCCGTGTCCAGAGCAAGTATATGGGTAAGGTCACAGATGTTCATAAGGGGGTAGTCTATATCAGGCTCTCCAATGGCGTCAATGCTATCGCCCACTCGTGTTACGATTACCGGACACCAGGAAAGAAAGATGATGTCAGCTTTGCAGTAACGCGGCTGGATATAGAACGTGGCGTTGCGGTGGGAATTATCACCCGGATTATTCGGCAGAATTTGTAATTTATAAAAGGTGCAGAGTCTTATTTCAAAGGACTCTGCACCTTCCTATAATTATTACACAACTTATGGACACTCTTATAAGAGGCTCCGATTGTTCTACTTTGTTATCAATGTACAAACCGCTTCAAATTTTTTAATATTGTCTATTAGCGCCTTTTCTCCATTGTCGTATTCAATTTCAATGGTAGCTATCCCGACTGTTTTGCACGAAGTTTCAAAGGATAATAAATCATCTAATGACATTTCCCAATAAAATTCTGTATCATTGATAAACGCCTCAATCTGATTCTTCCCTTGTTCGTTAACCAATGCGTACATATATCCGCATGTTGCTAAAATTGCTGCAAGAGGATTTTTCCGGATAAAGTCGCTGTTCACAACTCCTGAAAAACCAAATCTCTCACATTCAAAAACTTTTCTCATGACATGCTCAATGTCAACTGCATAACTCTGTGCTCTCATAATTGCATTATTCATTATAGTGTCCTCCTAAATTCTGGCTTTGGTTTTGCCAAATATTACTCTTTGTACCAATATTGCTTGAATCAAAAAAGACACCCACTATTGGATGCCTAGAATACAATACAAAGAATAATTCTTCTTTTTGGACTCTATGCAATTATAAAGGTACAAATATATTATCTGGCTGTTACATCTATGTAAACAACAGCACTGTTGGTATCTATAATATACCATTTATTGTTAGCACTGTCAATAGTTGAGTGCTAATTATTTTGTGAAGATTTTGTGAAGCCTTGATTTTACGGGCTTCACAGGGATTTTTCACTTGCTTTCGCACTCGATTTTCTTGATTTGACCACATTTTTACGACAAATTCTTGGAAAAATATATTCGTCTGATTTTCTTACCACATTTTACGACAACGACTTATGGTTTATACCACAGCAGGTACGGTTTCTGGCAGGTTCATTTTGGACATCTCGTTCTCCACATGAGACTTTTCTGCAATATGATTATAGACATTCATTGTAATCTGTGCATCTGAATGGCCCATCACATACTGCATAACTTTGGGATTGACGTTATTCTCACCCAGTCTGGTACATCCCGTATGACGAAGGGTATGCGATGAAATAGGAGGCATCAGCTCCGGCTCTCTCTTCTCTTCTTCTGCCAGTTTGCTTTCTTTCTTATTATAGGCATTGACAATATTTTTCAGAAAGCTGTTCACTCCCGCCGGCATGATCGGACGCCCATGCTTTGTATTGAAGATGAATCCACTACGTCCACCGATCTCCACATTACTCTGCAAACCAAGCATCAGATTCAGTTCTCTCTGCTTACGGAACGCATCATATACCATCTGTGTCATAGGAATGTCTCTGATTCCTGCATCCGTTTTGGTTTCTGAATCATGGAAACAATATCCTTCATCACCTTCATAATACACAAGCTGTCCACCTACATGAATCTCCCTGTTCTTCATATCCACATCTGACCAGGTTAAGCCGATAGTCTCACTCACTCTCAGGCAAGCTCCAAACATAACCTGCATCATTGGAAGATGAGGCTTATACACATTACTCTGTTCAA
>OLNK01000024.1_pt1 | contig 224561 bp, 174 predicted proteins | sample 1672791 | NCBI WGS metagenome assembly OLNK01 (sample SAMEA3136724, study PRJEB25190) | human gut metagenome | biome: human gut; feature: human-associated habitat; material: faeces | place: Austria | collected 2013 | reverse complement strand
CTTTCCGATTCACTATTCAGAACAAATTAACTTTGTTAATTTGTGACTTAACAAGCAAGCCATCGGATTTATCTTTCCGATTCACTACAAAAAATGGGTGAACATTTTGTTCACCCGCTTTTTTTATACTAAATTGGAAATATCTATAGTTCTGAATACAGTTTTACATCTGTTCTGGGGCTTTCAAGCCTATTGTTTCAAGGCCCTTCTTAATAGCATCTCTAACAGCCATAACTACAGCAAGTCTAGCTTTCTTTAATTCGCCCTCGCTGTTCATAATATTATTTTCATTATAGAACTTATTAAATGCCTTACAAATTTCAATAATGTGTCTTGTAATAATGTATGGTTCGTTCTTTTCTGCTGCATCTACAAACTTAGCAGGGAATTCATCAAGAGCCTTGCATACATTTACACTAGCTTCATCAGTAAGTAAAGTAGTATCAACGCTACCTTCAATAGAATCAACACCAGCTTTTCTTAAAATACTGCAAGCTCTAGCGTGAGTATACTGTGCATAAGGACCAGTTTCGCCCTCAAAGCTAAGCATCTTTTCTAAATCGAACACAACATTCTTAATTCTTGAGTTATATAAATCATCAAAAATAATTGCACCGATACCAACTTCTTCAGCAACAGCTTCCTTGTTTTCAAGGTTAGGGTTCTTGCTTTCAATAATACCTCTAGTCTTTTCAACAGACTGGTTAAGAATATCTTCCATAAGTACAACATGACCCTGTCTTGTACTTAACTTACCGTCCCCAAGACTTACAAGACCGAAAGGAACATGAACTAAATCCTTTGCCCATTCATAGCCCATAAGGTCAATAACCTTGAACCATTGTGCAAAGTGAAGATTTTGGTCAAGAGCAGTAATGTAAATACACTTGTCAAAATCGTAAGTTTCTTTTCTGTAAATAGCAGCTGAAATATCTCTTGTAGGATAGAGAGTACCACCGTCACTTCTAAGAATAAGACAAGGTGGCATATTGTATTTTTCAAGGTCTACAATCTGAGCACCCTGACTTTCTGTAAGAAGATTTTTCTCCTTGATTTCTTCTACAACAGCAGCCATTTTATCATTGTAGAAACTTTCGCCGGCATAGCTATCAAAGCTTACGCCAAGTCTTTTGTAAATTCTGTTAAATTCAAGCATACTGATGTCGCAGAACCACTTCCAAAGGTCAAGAGCTTCCTTATCGCCCTCCTGCATTTTTACGAGCCAAGCTCTAGCCTCATCATTAAGAGATGGGTCCTTGTCAGCTTCCTGATGGAACTTAACATAAATACGGCTTAATTCCTTAATATCGTCTTTTTCAACAGCCTCTTTGTTACCCCATTTCTTGTAGGCAACAATAAGCTTACCAAACTGAGTACCCCAGTCACCTAAGTGGTTAATACCAACACACTTGTAGCCAAGAGTCTTATAAATATTGTAAAGAGCATTACCAATAGCTGTTGAACGCAAATGTCCAATGTGGAAAGGCTTTGCAATATTAGGTGAAGAATAGTCAAGAACAACAGTCTTGCCCTTGCCAAGTTCACTATTTACATAGTTGCCCTTTTCTTCAAGAACCTTTGTTAAAATGTTCTTAACATAAACACTCTTATCTACATAGAAGTTAATGTATGCACCAACAACCTGAATGTCTGAAACAAAATCAGGCTTAACAAGTTTTGAAACAATATCCTGTGCAATAAGTGGGGGTGCTTTTCTTAAAGTCTTTGCTAATCTAAAGCAAGGGAAAGCATAATCACCCATTTTTGTATCAGCAGGAATTTCAACAGCTGTTTCTATATCGGATACTTCAAGCTCTGCTGCCTGAGCAATAGCCTGAGCAATACCTTTTACAAAATCCATAGTCATTCTCCTTAAAATTATAATCGTAAAAACATAAATATACAGATTAAGTATAACACAAATGTTTTTTTATGGCAATAAAAAAAGCCTCATAACGAGGCTTTTTATTAGAATTTATTATAAATTCAAGCTGTTAATCCAGTTTTCAACAGTTTTGCTGTCTGCGTGAGGACGCAATACCTTGCCATTTACCCACTTTGTAGATGCTGAACAAGACTTCTGTAAAATGCTGTCAGTCTTACCCATACCACTTCCACCAGAAGTTGCAAAGGTAACAACTGTCTTACCTGAGAAATCATAGCTTTCTAAGAAAGTCTGTACAATTCTTGGTGCTTCGTACCACCAAATAGGGAAGCCAACAAAAACTGTGTCATACTGGTCCATATTTTCAACCTTGTCAGCAATAGTTGGTCGAGAGGCTTTATCCTGCATTTCTACAGAACTACGGCTACTTTTGTTCTGCCAGTTTAAATCAGCAGATGTATATTTTTCTGTAGGAGCTATTTCGAAAATATCTCCCTTTACTACATCAGAAATAGTCTTTGCCAATACCTTTGTGTTGCCTTCTGCTGAAAAATATGCTACTAATGTTTTACTCATTATTATTCCTCCTCAAATTCATACTTACAATAATGTTATACACCTTTGAGTAAACTATAAGTCAATAGTTTTTTGAAAAATTTTATATACTTTTCATTATTGCAATAACATCAAGAGAATTTATAACACCGTCGCCATTGTAGTCAGCATTTTCAGTTGAAAACTTATCTAATGCCATTCCAGAAATATTTTTCAATATAAGAACAGCATCTTTTCTATCTACTTTGCCGTCATCATTTACATCCCCTAACAATATGTTAGTATAACTATTATTCTTATATACTGTATAATGCTCTGTGTTAAGGGTTGGTACATTGTCTTTTTCGCCTCTGTCTATATTCTGATACCAAGCAATAGCACTTTGGTCGCCATTAAGGAGATATGCTACTTCGCCACTTGATAACTGGTCATCTGTAACTGCTGTGGCTCTGTCTGATAAAAGTCCACAGTTTTCGTTATAATAGCAATTTGTTAACACACCCTCATTATATGTATCACTAGCTATTGCATTGGAAGCATTGATTCCTGTTATTTTGCCATTATATAAACAATTAGATATTTCACCATATATTTCTCCCGCAATACCACCACAGTAATACTTTCCGACTATTGTAGCATTACTATAACAATTTTCTACATTACCACTACCTTCACCAATGAATGTACCTACATGTATACAATTAGTTTCTCCAAAATAACTATCTACTATGGATAGATTTTTTATTGTACCCTCATACACTTTTCCAAAAAAGCCACAAGCCTCTTCTGTGCTATTGTCATACAATCCACTTATGCTGTAGCCTGCTCCGTCAAATACACCATTATAGCCACCAGTATAAACTGAATACACCTTTCCTATTGACACCCAATTATACTTTGGTGTACCCTGTACATTACCACTACTGTCTAATAGATTTTCATTGGCAACTATATTTGTTGTAAGTCTAGCATTTATATTTACATTACCTGCATCTACATACCTTTGGAACCATATTAAATTACCATAACTGCTTATTTCATAATATCCATCTACAAGTTGTGGTTCTTCTACACCATAATTACATTCAATACAAATGCCCTTTTCGTATTTTTCGTGAGTACAAACTTTATTACATATATCACATATACCCTTATTGTATACATGGCTATGTTTATCTAAATCGTTTGTATAGATATTGTCACCCTTATAAACTCTGTAATGCTCTGAGTTAAGTGCCGGTGCATTGTCCTTTTCGCCCCTGTCTACATTCTGATACCAGTTAATAGCACTTTGGTCGCCATTAAGGAGATATGCAACTTCGCCACTTGCCAACTGACTATCTGTAACCGATTTGGCTCTTGTTGTTGTAAGTCCACAGTTCTCGTTGTAATAGCAATTTGTCAATTTTCCATAGCTTTTATAATCAGTAGCTATTGCATTGGAATTTCTAGTACTTTTTATTTTACCATTGTATAAGCAATCAGATATTGTACCTTTCATTGTTCCGGCAATACCACCACAGTAAATCAATCCAACTATTGTAGCATTGCTATAACAATTTTCTATATTGCCATAACTATAGCCAACAAATGTGCCCACATAGTAACAACTATTTTCTCCAAAATAACTGTCTACTATAGAGAGATTCTTTATTGTACCCTTATTCACTTGTCCAAAAAAGCCACAGTAAAGTCCTGTACCTTTGGAATATAATCCACTTATACTATAACCTGCTCCATCAAATATACCATTATAGCTATTACTAATACTTGAATAAGCCCTTCCTATAGGTATCCAATTATATTTTGGTGTGCCCTGTACATTGCCACTACTATCTAACAGGTTTTCATTAGCAACTATATTTGTTGTAAGTCTGGCATTTATATTTACATTGCCTGTATCTACATACTGCTGAAACCATATTAAATTGCCATAATTGGCTATTTCATAGTAATTGTCTACAAGTTGTGGTTCTTCTACACCATATTCGCAATATGTACAAATACCATTTTTGTATTTTCCATGAGTACAAGCCTTATTACATATATCACATATACCATTATTGTATACATGGCTATGTTTATCTAAATCGTTTGTATATATATTGTCACCCTTGTAAACTCTATAATGTTCTGAGTTAAGTGTCGGTGCATTGTCCTTTTCGCCCTTATCCACATTCTGATACCAGATAATGTTATTTTGACTACCATTAAGGAGATATGTAACTTCTCCACTTACCAACTGCCTATCTGTAACTGCTGTTACTCTTTCTGATGAAGCTCCACAATTTTTATTGTAGTAGCAATTTGTTAGTTTTCCAAAATTTCCATAGTCGCTAGCTATTGCATTACAATAATCTTTCCCTGATATTCTACCATTATATAAACAGTTTGACATTCCCCCCAATATCTCTCCAGCAATTCCTCCACTGTGCCTATAGCTAACTATTGTAGCACTACTATAGCAATTTTCTACACTACTGTTAGATACATTAATTCCAATAAATGTACCTACATAGGAGCACTTTTCTCCTCCAAAATAACTGTCTACTATAGAGAGATTTTTTATTTTGCCATCATGGGATTTTCCAAAAAAGCCACAGTAATCATTTGTACTATTGGCATACAAACCACTTATACTATAGCCCGCTCCATCAAATATACCCCTATAGCTATTCTGTACTAATGAGTATACTTTTCCTATTGGTGTCCAATTATACTTTGGTGTACCCTGTACATTGCCACTACTGTCTAACAGATTTTCATTAGCCACTATATTTGTTGTAAGTTTTGCATTTATTTTTACATTGCCTGCATCTACATACTGCTGAAACCATACTAAATTACCATAATTGCCTATTTCGTAGTAATCATCTACAAGTTGTGGTTCCTCTACACTGTCACATACACTACAAATACCATTTTCCCAACTATGAACACTACAGTAATTAGTATATGTATTGCCGTTGTAAAAAACAATGTGATGACTTGAATCAAGAGTTGGCTCACTGTCCTTTTCGCCTATATCTATATTCTGACGCCAAACATAAGAACTCTGATTTTCATTAAGGAGATATGTCACTTGTCCACTTGCCAATCCATTAGTTGCAACAGCTGTTGCAACTGTAGAATTAAGTCCACAGTCTCCTTTATAATAGCAATTATACACTCTAATACTGTTGTCTGTGCTATTCTTCTTAACTATAGGGTCAGCATAAATAGAGCTACCCAGTATACGGAATGTACCAGCATACAAACAATTTCTAATATTAGCTACACTGGTTTTTCCCACTATACCACCATAATAATCACTTGCATATATTATGGCATTACTGTAGCAATTTTCTAAATTAACAGCGTAGCCCTCTCCAACAAATGTACCTACATAATTAGATTTGTTAACTCCTCCAAAAAAACTATCTACTATAGCAAGGTTTTTAACTGTACCTCTACCCATTTTAGCAAACAATCCATAGTATCCAGCACCTTTAGTGTCATAAAAAAATAATCCTGTTATACTATGTCCGGCACCGTCAAGGGTACCGTTATAACTGTTAGCAGCAAATCTAAAATTTCTTCCTATAGGTGTCCAAACATTGCTTGGTGTTCCATTTAAACTTCCTTTATCATTAAGCAAATTTTCATTAGCCACTATATCCGCTGTAAGTCTGGCATTTATCTCTAAATTACCTGCGTCAATGTACTGTTGAAACCACACAAGGTCCTCATAGCTGTCTAGTTCATAGTAACCGTCTGATGCCTGTGGTGGCGTTGTTGCTGAAAAAGTATTTAAAGCAAAACCAACTGTTACTAATACAATTCCTACTAAAAAAGCCGTTAAAGTTTTTAATTTTCCCATATTTTTGCCTCCTTTATTTTTATAAATTTTTCATTATTGCAATGACATCAAGGGAATTTATAGCACCGTCCCCTTTGTAGTCAGCATTTTCAGTTGAAAACTTATCTAATGATATTCCTGATATATTTTTCAGTATAAGAACGGCATCTTTTCTGTCTACCTTGCCGTCATCATTTACATCACCTAACAATATATTTGTGTAGCCATTATTTTTCTTATATACTGTGTAATGCTCTGAGTTAAGTGCCGGTGCATTGTCCTTTTCGCCCCTGTCTACATTCTGATACCAGTTAATAGCACTTTGGTCGCTGTTAAGGAGATATGCCACTTCCCCACTTGATAACTGGTCATCTGTAACTGCTGTGGCTCTTGATGAAGAAAGTCCACAGTTCTCATTGTAATAGCAATTTGTTATTGTTCCATAATTATATGTATCACTAGCTATTGCATTGGAGCTACCTTTTGCTGTTATTTTACCATTGTATAAACAGTTAGATATTGTACAATATGTTTCTCCAACAATACCACCACAGTAATACTCTCCAACTATTGTGGCATTGCTATAACAATTTTCTATATTACCACTACCATTACCAACAAATGAGCCTACATAGTAACAACTACTTTCTCCAAAATAACTGTCTACTATAGAGAGATTTTTTATTGTACACTTATACACTTGGCTAAAAAATCCCCAGCTCTCTCCTGTACCATTGGCATACAATCCACTTATGCTATATCCATCTCCATCAAATATGCCATTATAGCTATTTGATTCGTTTGAATACACCTTTCCTATTGGTATCCAATTATACTTTGGTGTACCCTGTACATTACCACTACTGTCTAACAGATTTTCATTGGCAACTATATTCGCTGTAAGTCTGGCATTTATGTTTACATTGCCTGCATCTACATACTGCTGAAACCATACTAAATTACCATAATTCCCTATTTCGTAGTAATCATCTACAAGTTGTGGTTCTTCTATGCTATTACATTCAACACAAATACCATTTTCGTATTTCTCGTGAATACAAACCTTATTACACACATTACATACGCCATTAGCATACATATGAATATGCTTATCTATATCATTTGTATATTGACTTTCCCCTTTATAGACTTTATAGTGTTCTGAATTAAGGGTTGGCAATTTATCCTTTTCTCCTTTATCCACATTTTGATACCAATTAATAACACTATAATCCCCATTAAGGAGGTATGCTACTTCGCCACTTGCCAACTGGTCATCTGTAACTGATGTGGCTCTACTTGACAAGCCCCCACAATTTTCATTGTAGTAGCAATTTATATTTTCATCCATATAACATATTGCATTAGGAGAATCTTCTGTTGTTATTTTACCATTAAATAAGCAATTAGATATTTCCCTATCTGTTACTCCCGCAATTCCACCACACATAGATCTTCCGGATACTGTTGCACTGCTGTAGCAATTTTCTATATCGCCATAGGTTATACCTGCAAAAGTAGAGGCATAATAACATCTATTGCTTTCAAAATAACTATCGACTATAGATAAATTTTTTATTGTGCCATTTAATCTTGCAAAAAGACCACAGTAATTTTGTGTATCATAGGTATATAACCCACTTATGCTGTAACCTGCTCCATCGAATATACCATTAAATTTATAGCTTCTTCCTATTGAAATCCAAGTATACTTAGGTGTGCCTTGTACATCACCATTACTGTCTAACAAATTTTCATTGGCAACTATATTTGCTGTAAGTCTAGCATTTATATTTACATTTCCTGCATCAATATACTGCTGTAACCACACTAAATTTCCGTAATTGCCTATTTCATAATATCCGTCTACAAGTTGTGGTTCTTCTATTTCGTTACAAACCACGCAAAATCCATTTATATATAAATGGGAATGTTTACTTTCATCATTTGTATATGTATTTCCACTCTTATATACTCTATAGTGTTCTGGATTAAGTACAGGCAAGTTATCCCTTTCACCCTTATCAATATTCTGATACCAATTTATAACACTTTGGTCGCCATTGAGTAGATGTGCTACCTCGCCACTTGCTATCTGGGCATCTGTAACAGCTGTTGACTGGGTATCATCAGCACCACAATTTTCGTTATAGTAATTGTTTTTTACAATAACTCCAACATGACCCTTATTAGTTATTGCATCAATATTTTTTGCAAAGAAACCTTTTATTTTACCATTGAAAAAACAATTTTCAATATATGCGTGGTTTCCATTTTCATACATACTGCCTCTAGCACCTGCTGCAATACCGGCACAATCATCTCCATATAGTGTGGCACTGCTATAGCAATTTTCTATACGCCCTTCGCAATAACCAACAAAACTACCTACAGACGAACAGTATTCTCCACCAAAAAAGCTATCAACTATATTAAGATTTTTTATTACAGATTTTTCCTTTGTAGCAGCAAAAAGACCACAATATTCCTCAAATTCATCTTCATAATATACACACAAACCACTTATAGTATGACCTGCTCCGTCAAGAGTACCATTAAAAAGTTGATTTCTTGTGGCTATTTTATCTCTGCCTATAGGCTTCCAGTTTGGAACATCGTATCTATTAAGGTTGCCATTACTATCTAACACATACATATAATGGTATATATCTGCTGTAAGTCTGGCATTTATTTCTAAATTACCTGCGTCTACATACTGCTGAAACCACACAAGGTCCTCATAACTGTCCAGTTCATAATAACCGTCTTCTGCCTGTGGCGGTGCTTCGTAGTCAGTTGCAAAAGCTGATACCCCCAAACAAGCAAAAATACAAAACAAACTAAAAATTAACCCAAATATAGCCCTAGTCCTTTTCATAGTAATCCCTCCATTTATTGCCATAATATATCTATCTCCTATATATATTTTACCATATTGTGGAAATATAATATAGCTTTTAATGTAAAACAAATTGTAAAATTTTTTAGGATATTTTTAGAAAACAAGAGGAATTTTAGCCCTTTAAGGCAATTTTTAGACAAAAAAATACTGCATTACACAATTACGGGTAATGCAGTATTTTAGGTAATACAGTATATTACATAAGATTTTCAGGATTTAAACATTCTAATTCTTTAATTACAAATCTACCGTCTTTACGAATAAGCACATCGTCAAAGTAGATTTCGCCGCCACCATATTCTGGTGTCATTATTAATACTAAGTCCCAATGAATAGCACTTCTGTTGCCGTTGTCGGCATCATCATAGGCATTACCAGGAGTAAAGTGGATACTACCACTTATCTTTTCATCAAATAGAATGTTCTTCATAGGCTTTGTTACAAATGGATTTACACCAATGGCAAATTCGCCTACATATCTAGCACCGTCATCAGTATCAAAAACTTCGTTTACTTTCTTATTGTCATTTGCTGTAGCATTTACAATCTTGCCGTCTTTAAATTCAAGACTAACATGTTCAAAAGTAAAACCGTCATACTCTGAAGGTGTGTTGTAAGTAATTTTACCATTAATAGAATTTCTAACAGGTGCAGTATAAACTTCGCCATCAGGAATATTCATTTCGCCAGCACACTTGATAGCTGGAATATCCTTAATGCTAAATGAAATATCAGTATCCTTAGCTACAAGTCTTACTTTGTCTGTCTTGTTCATAAGCTCTACAAGGTTATCCATAGCCTTACTCATTTTGCTGTAGTCAAGGTTACAAACCTTGAAATAGAAATCCTCAAAGGCATCAAGACTTGAACCAAATGCCTGTGCTAAAGAGTTGTTAGGGTATCTTAAAACAACCCACTTTTTCTTTAAGCGTACATCCATATGTACTGGATTTGAATAATACTTTGAAAATACAGCAAGTTTGTCGCTAGGAACATCAGCCATTTCTGAAGTATTGTCATTACAACCTATACCAATGTAGGCGTCCATCATATCCATTCTCTTAGCATCAATTTCAGCAAGAGGTTCATACTGTTCCTTGCTTGCACCCATTAAAAGCTCTCTTTCAATAACATTGGAATGAATATCTACATAAGGGTAGCCACCAACAGCATAAACTTCTCTTATAATAGCCTTTACAAGAGGGAAAGCAGAAGTACCATTACAACCAATAAGCACTTTTTCGCCCTTTTGTACTCTACAACTATAGTTTACTAAATTTTTTGCTAAAACTTCAAATCTTGAATCCATTTCAACATCTCCTAATTATAAAAATTAATCAAAATACTTGTAAATCTTAGCCTTGTAAAGTGCAAAGCCAAGAACGAAGAAAATAATAAGGCTTGCAACAGCCTGCATAGCATTAGATGGAACAGAACCAATAGAAGCAGAAACGCCCTCAAGAACTGAGCCACCAAGGAAATAGCCTACAACCATAATAACCATAGCTACTACAGATGCAAGAATTGTGTATACATTAACAAAGTTTTTGTTTACACTATACTTATGAGCAATCATACCGGCAACAAGACCTTCAATACCCTTAATAATAAATGTAGCTATTGCCCACTGTGGATAACCACTTAATAAGTCTGCAAGACCAGAGCCTAAACCACCAGCTACAAAACCAACCTGAGGACCGAAGAAAATAGCTGAAATAAGAACGATAGAATCGCCAATATTTACATAGCCCTGAGTTGCTGGAATTGGAATTTGGATAATCATAGTTGCAATACAAGTTAAAGCAACTAATAAACCCATAGCACATAATTTTTTCGTTGACATAATACAACCTCCATTTTTTGTAATTTTCTATAGCATTATACTACAAAATAATGGGAGTGTCAAAAAAGTAAACTATAGACTTTTCTCATCTTTTGTTGTTTTTTTAATTGTCAGTATTTTCAATATTTTTTTGACTGCTATAATTAATAAAAGCATCGTCTAATGCTCCAGTATGCTTAAAAGAACAAACCTTTAAAATCATAAGCAATACCAACATAAGTAATGCTATCTTAAGCATTTTTTCTGTATTATCTTCCATAAATACCCCTCGCTTTAAATACTTTAAATCTATGTATGAATTATATCATTACATATAGGTTATTTCAACACAAATTTTCTATTATACAGAAATAAATTACACCATAACGGAAATACTTGTTAGTACACTATTTGTGAAAGTAGGTGGTACAGTTGGTGAATATGGGAGAAAAATTGTATTCCCTTAGAATTGAAAAGAAATTAACTCAAAAACAATTGGCAGCTAGAATAGGTTTAGCTATTAGTGCTGTATCTTCCTATGAGTCTGGTAGCCGTTATCCATCTTTTGAAACATTGATTAAATTAGCTAGAATTTTTCATGTTTCTACAGACTACCTTTTAGGGCTAACAGAAAGGAGAAGTATCGATGTTACAGGGCTTACTGATGAAGAAATAGAATTGGTTTCACAGTTAGTAGATAAATTGAGAAAATAAAATATTTTACTAAGTTAACAAATGGTCTAAGAAGATATTTAGTCAATACATTAATAGGGTACTTAGAAAACATATCATATACAGAATAAAAACAACATAAATAATAAAAGTAATTAAGGCTGTCGAAAGGACAGCCTTTTTTAGTATTAACAGATTTTCATAATATCTATTAAATTTTCTACATATGATATATGGGTGATAATATGATTATTATTGGATTTATTGCAATAGCTATAATATTTATATTGAGCATAGTGATATTTGTAAAAGACCGTAAAAATAACAAATGCGAGTGCAAAGGCTGTAACCTCTGTACTCGCAAATGTCAACAAACAAAACACAAACAATAAAAAAAGAAGTCTTTATATTATATCCAAAAGAAATATAAAAAAAGATGCCCAGAGACGGAATCGAACCGCCGACACGAGGATTTTCAGTCCTCTGCTCTACCGACTGAGCTATCTGGGCATATTGTCATAAGCAACAACAGTAGAAATTATACTGTAAAACTCATATATTGTCAAGAGTTTTTTAATAATTTTTTTAATTAAACCCCTTTTATTTGTGTCAATTTCAATGTATAATAGTTGAGAAAATATTGTTTTATATTACTTTATCAACTAGAACATTACCTAAAATAAACAGCGAAGCGAGAGGACAAAATTATGGCAGACAAAATAATGCTTGTAGACGGCAACAGTTTAATAAACAGAGGATTTTATGCTATGCCTCTTTTAACAAACAAAGACGGGGAATACACAAACGGTGTATTTGGATTTTTAAACATATTTTTCAGACTTTTTGACGAAATTCAGCCTGAATACTGTGCTGTATGCTTTGATGTACATCAGCCTACATTCAGACACAAAATGTTTGGCGAATACAAGGGTACTAGAAAAGGTATGCCAGAAGAATTAAGACCTCAAATGCCTTTACTCAAAAAAGTATTACAAGCTATGAACATTACTACCTGCGAATTAGGTGGTTACGAAGCTGACGACCTTTTAGGCACACTTGCTACAAGAGCCGATGCCATAGGACTTGCCCCTATTATTGTTAGTGGAGATAGAGATTTATTACAAATTGCATCTGATACAATTACTATTAAAATTCCTAAAACTAAAGGTGGTTCAACAACTATTGAAAGCTACAACACAGCTGATGTAATGTCAGCCTACGGTGTTACTCCAAAGGAATTTATTGAAGTAAAAGCACTTATGGGAGATACAAGCGACAATGTGCCTGGTGTACCATCTATAGGCGAAAAAACAGCCTCTAAAATTATACAACAGTACAAAACTGTTGAAAATGCCATTGAAAACGCCAGCGAAGTAAAGCCTAAAAGAGCTAGTGAAAACCTTGTAACATACAAGGAACAAGCATTATTGAGCAAAACTCTTGTCACTATTAAAACTGATGTACCTTACGAAGTTGCCATTGATGAATTAAAGGTACACGATATGTACAACGAGAATGCCTATGGCCTTTTTAAACAGTACGAATTTAAGACTATGTTAAAGAGATTTGATACTACAGCCGTTGCACAGCAAAATTCCGGAGATTTTAAACTTGTAACAACTGTACCAGAGGCAGAAGATGTTTTAACAAACCTTAATCCTTTTGAACCATGTGCATTTAAGCTGTTTATTGAAAACGGTAGTATAACAGCCTTTAGTGTGACAGACACACCTCAAAAAGCCTATGTTATTAAATTGCCTAACATTGAGGCAGTTATTAAGTCATTTTTAGAGTCTGACAGCCCTAAAATAACTCACGATGTTAAAGAAATAGTTGTATACCTTAAAAAATTCGGTATTGAAGTTAAGGGTATTACTTTTGATTCTATGCTTGCCGGCTATATATTAAACTCTAGCAGAGATAACTATGATTACTGTGAAATAGGCGAGGACTTTTTAGGCGAAAGCTATCCTACTGATGAAGAAATTTTAGGCAAAGGTAAAAGCCGAAAAGCTATTGCCGATTTAGACGCTGAACAGTTAACTCAATTCTGTGGTCAATACAGCGATATACTTTTAAGAGCATACAAGCCTATGTGCCAACAACTTGAAGAAAACGGACAAAAGGAATTGTACTACAACATTGAACTTCCTTTAGCCTATGTACTTGCCGATATGGAAGATGCAGGTATGGCTGTAAACAGAGAGGCTCTTACAGAATACAAAGAAAAACTTGAAAAGCAGTTAGATACTCTTACAAAGGATATTTACTGGCTTGCCGGAGAAGAATTTAATATAAATTCCCCAAAGCAGTTAAGTCACATTTTATTTGAAAAACTTGGCTTAAAGGGTGGTAAAAAAACTAAAACTGGTTGGTCTACTTCTGCCGATATTTTAGAAAAATTAAAAGACGAAGACGAAATAGTAAGAAAAGTTTTGGAATACAGAACATACAGCAAGTTAAAATCAACTTATGCTGACGGTCTTTTGGCTGTAATATCTGATGACGGAAAAATACATTCTACATTTAACCAAACAATTACTACAACAGGTAGAATTAGCTCAACTGAGCCTAATTTGCAGAACATTCCTGTTAAAATTGAATTAGGTAGAGAACTTAGAAAAGTATTTATACCTCAAAAAGATTGCGTGTATGTTGATGCCGATTACTCACAGATTGAATTGAGAGTAATGGCAGCTATGTCAGGCGATGAAGTTCTTATAAATGCCTTTAAAGAAAACCAAGATATTCACAGACTTACAGCATCTCAAGTATTTGGTGTGCCATTTGATGATGTAACACCTTTACAGAGAAGTAATGCAAAGGCGGTAAACTTCGGTATTATATACGGTATCGGTTCTTACAGCCTTAGTCAGGACATAGGTATCACTAAAAAAGAGGCTGACAAATACATTGCTGGCTATTTTGCTAAATATCCAAAAGTAAAAGAATTTGTGGATAATTGTGTGGAAACCGCTAGAGAAACTGGATATGCTACAACAATATTTAATAGAAGAAGATATATTCCAGAAATTACAGCAAACAACTTTATGCAACGCTCTTTTGGCGAAAGAGTTGCAATGAATATGCCTGTTCAAGGTTCTGCTGCCGACATCATTAAAATAGCTATGGTCAAGGTATGGGAAAGATTAAAAGCCTTAGGTCTTAAATCTCGTCTTGTACTTCAGGTACACGATGAACTTTTAATCGAAACATACAAAGACGAACAGGAACAGGTTGAACGACTTTTACAGGAAGAAATGGAAAATGCCGTTAAGTTAAGTGTTCCACTTATTGCTGAAGTGCATAGTGGCAACAACTGGTACGAGGTAAAGTAAAATGACAGTTATTGGATTGACAGGAAATAGTGGTACTGGCAAAAGTTCTGTAGCCAAAGTTATGGAAAAGTACGGTGCTTTAATACTGGATTGCGACAAAATTGCTCACGAAAATATGGCTGTAGGTGGTTGTGCCTATGATGAAATAGTTTCAGCCTTTGGAAAAGATATATTAAATAGTGATAAAACTATAAATCGCAAGGCTCTTGGCAATATAGTATTTAATGACAGTCAAAAGTTAAGTATTTTGAACCAGATTACTCACAGCAAAATTGCTCAAAGAGTAAAAGACGAAATTGCAAAGGCTAGTTGCAAATGTGTCGTAATTGATGCCCCACTTTTAATAGAAGCCGGTCTTGATGCTATTGCTGACAAAGTATGGGTTGTTACAGCCGATACAGAAGTCCGAATTGAAAGAATAATGAACAGAGATGGCATAAGCCGTCAAGAGGTATTAAGTCGCTTTAGCAAGCAAACTCCGGCGGAAGTATTGGAGAAAAAGGCTGATTTAATAATTGACCACAGCCAAAACGATTTTGAAAAATTAGAAAAGGAAATTTATAATTATATGAAAAAAGAGGGATTACTGAATGTTTAAATTTATACGCTGGTTAATAGGCTTTTGCATATTTATAGCAATTTGCCTTTTTGCACTTTATTGCACCATTTGTATTGTATTCCCCATTAAATATATTGACACTATAGAAAAGTACAGTCAAAAATATGATTTAGACCCGGCTTTTGTCTGTGCCATTATAAAAACTGAAAGCAACTTTAAACCAGAGGTTACTTCTCACAAAGGTGCTATGGGATTAATGCAACTTATGCCGGCAACTGTGGATTGGGCTGTTGAAAAAATACCTATTGAAGATTTCAGCTACGATACTATTCAAGAACCTGAAACAAATATTCAAATAGGTTGCTGGGTTCTCAATTTCTTAGGCAACCAATTCGGAGAAAATGACGAACTTATTGCTGCTGCCTATAATGCCGGAAGTGGCACAGTTTCTAAATGGTTGGGAGATACAAAGTATAGTCGTGACGGTGAATATCTCCACTATATTCCCTATGGAGAAACAGCGAATTATGTAAAAAAAGTGAAAGCCTATGAGAAAATCTATTCTTTTATGTTAGGGGTTGGTTGGTTTGCTTAAATGGATTAAAATTATTATGTGTGCTTTACTTATTCTTGCGTTGGCGGGTTGCCAGAGAACGCAAACTGATGAAGTGGTTACGGAAAACGACCAAGCCTTACAAGGCCCCACAGCAGTAACAACTAAGAGCGATACTTTAAGACTTTCAATGGGTAAGCCTGAAACTCTTAACCCTTTGGAAAATACAGATGTTTCTGTTGATAAAGTATTAAGACTTTTATTTGAACCATTATTTGTACAAAATCAAAATAACGAAATTCAGCCTAATTTAGCTGAAAGCTATAGTGTTGAAAACAATGGCAACACAGTAAATATAAAACTTCGTTCGGGTTTAAAATGGGACGATGGAAACCCTATTACCGCCGAAGACATTGTATATTCTGTAAAATTTTTGCAGAAAGCCGGAGATAATGTAATCTACAAAAATAGTGTTAAAAATGTAAAGAGCTGTTATGCTAAGGACAATCTTACAGCTACTATTACTTATTCACAGCCTGTAGGTGCTGTTGTTTACAGTCTTTGTTTTCCTATTGTTTCTGAGCATTACTACGGTTCAGGTACTGGAAGTAGTATGAAACCTGTTGGAAACGGACTTTACAAGTTTAGCAATTATACCCTTGTAAAGGAAATGAACTTAGTTGCATCTAAAAACTTCAACACTTCTCCACTTATTCCAAAGGTAAATGTTATTATTTCCGATGATGAAGAAACATCATTAAAGGCTCTTGAGCATAATGTTATAGACGCTTTAACCATAGATACTTCTAGTCTTGGCAAGTTATCTTCTGATATGGCAGCAAATGCAGCAGTTTATTCTACAAACAAGTTTGAATTTTTAGGTCTTAACTTAAAGAAAAACATATTTGCTGACATAAATGCTCGTCAGGCTTTAGCACACTTATTGCCTACAAGCGAAATAGTAAACAATGTATATATTAACAGAGCTGTAAAAAGCATTACTCCAATTAACCCATCTAACAGTTGCGTATCTGGTATAGGTGTAGACTCCTATGACTACAACGAAACTACTGCAAACACCTTAATTCTTGCCTGTGGGTTGACAAAGTCTGATTTTGCATTTACTATACTTGTAAACGACGATAATGTAGAAAGAAAGAAAACTGCCGATATTATAAGCAAAAAGTTAAATGCCAACGGTCTTAATACAAAAGTAGAGGTTGTACCTTTTGAAACCTATGCCCAAAGAATAGCCGACGGCGAATATGACGCATTTATTGGTGGTGTTGAATTAAGTGGAAATATGGACTTAACTTCTCTTTTAATGAGCAGTTCAACACCTGAAAACAATGGCGCAAACTATTTTGGCTATGCTGATGCAAATATGGACAGGCTTATTGGTATTGCATCAAGTTCTGCTGATATTGACAGTTACAAAACAGCTATAAACGAATTAAATAAATATTGCTCATCACAGCTCCCTCTTTTAGGTATATGCTTTAGAAGTGAAGCCCTTGTAACAAACAATGTGACAGGGCTTAAAACTCCATCAGACGGAAATGTTTACGGCAATATGTACCAATGGACTATGAAATAATTTAAGAGGTGAAGAACCCTATGATGAAACGCTGCTTTCTGACAGGAGAATATGTATTTTACGCAACAGACAGAGCAAAACGCCCTCATAGCTTTAAAAAGCAAAGCGTTAAAACTGTTCCAGAGCAATACTGTCCTTTCTGTCTTAGAAATGAATATATGACACCAGGCGTAATATATGCCACAGAGGATAATTCCATAAGAATTGTACCAAACAAATATCCCTTTATAGATGCAGATAACGAATTTTTTGGCGTTCACGATGTTCTTATTGACACAGCAGACCACAATGAACCTATGTCCCATTTTAGTGACAATCATATGTTTAAACTTATGGAAACAATGCAGATGAGATACCGTCAATTAGAGGAAGACCCTAGAAGTAAATATGTTCAGATATTTAAAAATCAAGGGAAAGATGCTGGTGCAAGTCAATCTCATTCCCATTGGCAAATTACTTCTCTTTGCGTTGTTCCATTAAAAATGGAGCATATGTTGGGAGTTTTAAAGAACTACTACGAGTGCCAAAACAGAAAATGTTATTTTTGCAATTTGGATTTTGGCAATAGAATTGTTGAAGAAAATGACGATTTTATATGCTATATTCCAGCTGACGGCAAATTTGCATACGGAATGGATATATTACCTAAAAAACATATAAGCTCATTATCAGAATTTACTGAAAGTGAGCTTGCCAATTTTGGTATAATATTGAGAAACGCTGTTAAAAGGCTTGTAACTCTCCTAGAGGGCATAAGCTACAATGTCTGTCTTTACTCTGCACCGTCTAGTGGAGAACACAATAAATATTTCCACTTCTATGCCCAAATTATACCTAGAATAGGATATATGGCAGGCTTTGAATTTAGTACAGGTTGCTACATAAATAGCGTTTTACCTGAAGATAGTGCAGAGAAATTGAGAAACATCAATATAGGTTAATATTACAAAAAGGGGATATGAAAAATGGATAAGATAAAGTTAGGTGTATTAGTTGGTGGTACATCAATAGAAAGAGAAGTTTCCAAGAAATCTTGCGAAAACCTCTTAGCCAATTTAGATGAGAATAAGTACGATATTACTGTTTATCATTTACCAGCAGACGGTAATACTGAATGGGCGAAAAACATTATTTCTAATCCACCACAAATTGTACTTAGTGCCTTACATGGTGGAAACGGAGAAAACGGTTCTATACAGGGCTTCCTCCATTGTTTAAACATTCCTTACATAGGCAGTAAAGTCCTTTCAAGTGCCATTTGTATGAACAAGGCCATGGCAAAAACTGTTATGAAAGCAAACCACATTCAAATTCCTGACCATGTTTTTGTTATGAGAGGAGTGGACTTTTCTCAGTATGAAGAAAGCATCAAATTAATGGGATTTCCTCTCATTGTAAAGCCTAACAGAGGTGGCTCAAGTATTGGTGTTATTGTTGCCAGAAATATGGAGGACATTCACTACGGCATTAAAAACATTATGGAAAACTATGACGATGATGTTTTAATAGAAAAATTTATTGACGGCAAGGAAATTAACTGCTGTGTACTTCAAGGAGAAAACGGTCCAGAGGCTATGGCTGTATTAGATGTTAAGAAAGCCGGCAGTGTATTTGTGTACGATGACAAATACCATATTGACGAATATTCTTCTGACATTACAAGTCTTCCAGACTTTATGCAGGATATGATTAAGTCTATTGCTGTCAAAACATTTAATGTTCTTCAATGCAAAGGTTATGCCTGTGTAGATATGATAGTTCAGGAAGAACAGATATATGTAATAGAAGTAAATACCCTCCCTGGTCTTACTTCTCACAGCCTTATTCCTAAGGCAACTAAAAACCTTGATTTTTCATTTGGGGAATTTTTAGACAAACTTATAAACTTTGAACTTAAAAAATAATTTGTGGTTTGCAAGCAAGCCATCGGATTTATCTTTAAAGCCTAGAAAATAGCAATATTTCTAGGCTTTATTTTAAAACTTAATTTTATTATATTCTATTAATAAAATGTTATGTCAATAGATAAATAATTCTTTTTTTGTTCACAATTTTTGTATATTATTTTCAAATTATCCTAATTGACTTTTTTATCGAATAATGTTAAATTAAATATGCAGAAAAAGCAATAGGATGTTGGCAAACTTATCGAAAGGTAAGGACGCAAAGCTATGGGGTCTAAGGCATTAAGCTATGACAGCCCGGTTGCGATTATATGTTTATATTTTAATGTTTATATTTTAATTTTTATGATAATTACTATCTTCACATATATATTCGCGTCATGTTGGCTTTATTTTTTTGACGCTTTTTTTGTGCTATTAACACCACTAAGAATTCGTTTTTCGAATTTTTAGAATCCGTTTGAAAATCCCCTATGTTATAATGTTATCCCCCCAATTTAATGTTATATAATTTTTCAAACGGTATATAAAGTGCTATTTTCCTAGATATGCACTTAATAATCTGTACTGATTCCCGCTTTACAGATTACGATTAGGTATGTGAAACATACCTACCCCCCCCCCCAAAACTCACAGATTCCCCCGAATTTTCTGTGAGTTTTATTTTTTTACAATTTTTCCCAAACATCAATTTTAATGATATTGTAATATAATATTTTCCTTTTTTTGATATAATGTAATGTGCTAATGTACATATAATTTAAACGATTAATATTCTATAAATTCCAATTATTCTTTAATTTCCAAGCCAAAGTATAGATATTAGACAAAATTTTCGATTATACTATATATAGGCTCATTTTTTGGAATATGGTTAATTTCACAAGGAGCAAAAATAATGTTAAAAAAAGTAAAAATTTGTTTAGCAGTATTGGCAATATCTACTCTTGCCTCTATTGCCGTAAATGCAGCAACGGTCAAAAATCCTGACCCTAAAAAAGTGACAAAAATCACTACAACAACTACTGAAGAAACTACTGAAACTACAACAGAAGAAACTACTGAAGAAGTTACAGACGAAGAAACTGAAACTACTACTAAGGAAAAATCAGAAGGCACTACTTCAAGCAATATTGAAGGCTCTGGTCAGCTTACTACAATAGCATTAGATGAGTTTTCAGAAAATCCTACAGATGCACAGGGTCAGCCTCTTACTGGCAAAGACCTTGCAGCTTACAAAGTAGTTGCAAAAACTTATAAGGACAAGTGGACAGCAAAAACAAGTCCTCTTATTAGCGAAACTACTCTCCACAGCGACGCTGATTATACAGAAAAAGCTAAAACTTTTACATTTGATAATGGGGACAAATTTACAATAAAGAGATTTAACTTTAGCACAAACAACAATGCTAGATTAGAAGATAGTATTACTATTGAGGGTAATACTATGCAGATTAGATATGTATCTCCAGAAACTAATGAATGGTATATGTCTGAAAACCTTGTAAATACAGCTAAGCAAACAATGTTTATAGACACAGACAAGGGTTCTTACATTTTCAGCGTACCAGCTGTTTACACAAATAGCTTTGAAAACAACACTTTGGAAATGCGTCCAGAGTTAGAACAGAAAATTGAAATTGAAAAAGGCGACGGAACTTACACTCTTAAATGGTCATTCCCTCGTAACACAGAAACAATAGGTGAAATTTGGATGCTTCAGTCAGCAAACAAGCTTGCAGATTGGTCAAACATTAACCATTTCAACACTTTAAAGCAGGATTTAGGTGTTAACAGACGATTCTCTTGGGACGGTTATTATTTCCCTACGCCTAGTAATTACACACCATATTCTCCTACAATGCTCTATAGACAGCCATCTGACTATAGTGGTGCATCATTTACAAAATATGGTTCTTTCCCTGCTCCTTTTGAGTTAGGCTATGTATTTACTTACACTTGTATGGAAAACCAAAATACTGACGGCTATTGGCCAACAGGTCCTAAGTCTGGTTGGTTAGCTACTGACTTTAATATTGCTGCCGGTTTCTACGACACAAGATTTAATACTGACTTTGGTTGCAACCTTATAGATGCTTACAAGAGATACAACAATACTCAGTTCTTAATGGCTGCCTGCAAGTATGCTGAATTTTTCCTTGAACACGCAGAAAAGAACAGCTATGTAACTACAAATGGTGGTCTTTTAGTTGAAGATTATGGTTACAAGTACGAACACACTAAAACTCATGTTTCACTTAATCATCAGCTTGCTGAAATGAACTACCTTTACAGACTTTACAACATAACAAAAGAAGACCGTTACAAAGAAATGGCTGACAGAATGTTAAAGGGTGTTGAAGACACTAAGGACCAATGGGTTCTTGCCAACAACAACCTTAACTATGCCCTTTATTACCTTGCAAACACAAACACAATGGTAGATTATCCTTACTTGACTTACAACGACTTAAAGGAAGCACAGGAACTTTATATGCAGTCCCATAACAAGGCTAAAAATGAAACTTTACAGTACCTTATGGATTGTAAAATGGAATGGATGCTTGCTAATGGCGTAACTGGTTACAATAAATAATATTTGCTTGTCAAGCCATCGGATTTATCTTTCCAATTCACTGTCAGAACAAATTAACTGCGTTAATTTGTGGCTTGGCAAGCAAGCCATCGGATTTATCTTTCCGATTCATTGGTCAGAACTTTCAACTTTGTTGAAAGCCACACTTCGTGTGTCCGATTTATCTTTCGGTTCATTCTAAAGAGATTGTACCAAATTGATGTTTATTACATTGATTTGTGTACAGTCTTTTTTATTTTTTTACCAATAATCTAAGAATATTGTTTAAATTATTCAAACATTATAGTATTATGTTTTATTAAGTAAAAAATTATTTACAAATTAATTTTCATTTTTGCTTATTTGACTATTGATATTTCACAAAATATATTGTATAATAATTTCAAGTTGGTACAAATACCCATATTATATATTATTTTTAATTTTAATTTGTGTATTTGCACAAGCACACTCTCCTTTTTAAAGAGTAAATTTTTATAACTAAAAAGGGTGGGTGTCATAAGCCATATAAAATGGCAAAACATTTTTCAAACGAAATAAAAGGAGGAAACAAAAATGAACAAAACCTTTAAAAAAGCAGTAAGCTCTGTTCTTGCAAGTGCAATGGCTTTTTCAAGTGTAACAGTTGCTACTGTATCAACTACGTTACCTTTTACAGCTGCACAGGCATTTGCTGCTGAAACTACTACAGTTGCTTCTTGGAAGTCTGGCGACGCAACTATTCCAGCTGCTTTCGGTGCTGAAGCTGCACTTTCTAGCATTGGTAATTCTCAGACAATCAAAACAAGTGCAACAACTACTTTTAGTGACAACTTTGTAACCGTTGCCGGCACTACTGCAAATGACGCTTATTCTTGCGTATCTGCTGTTGCAACAGACAATACTGGTGCTGCTAAGGGTGCAAAGTACTGCGTATTTATCCCTACTGCAACTGGTAACTTAAACTTATATGTTATTAACTCTGGTTCTAAGGCTACAAAAGCTAATTCTATCAGAGTATATAACAATTTAACAAATAACAATAACGGCACTTATGCACTTCCAACAGCATATGACCAGTATGATGTACATGGTTACTTAGAAGGTGCTGCTGTTGCTCCTGTTTCTATTCCTGTAACTAAGGGTACTCCAGTTTGTGTTTACTTCGGTAACTCAAAGTCAATCCTTTTAGGTATGACATTAGTTGGCACTACTGGCGGTGACGATACAACAACTACTACTGAAGCTACTACAGCTACTGATGCTTCAACTGAAACTACTACTGAAGCATCTACAGAGACTACTACAGTAACAACTACTACTGAAGGTTCTACAGAAACTACTACTGTTGCTGCTAACTGGCAGATAAAGGCTGATACAGCTCCTGCTGAAGGTTATGCTGACGGTGCTCTCGTTTTCGAAAACGAATACGCTGCTGTTTACGCTGCACAGAAGTTAAGTATTACTGGTAAGCCTCTTACAGTAAATGGTAGAACTTACGAAAAGGGTTTCAAGACTAACGGTGTAAATACAGTTATTGATGGTACTTCTTTCAGACTTGCTTTCAAAGTAGTTGTAAAGAAGAGCACAAGAGTTTCTGCTGATACATCAGGTGGTTCTAAGAACTCTATCTTCTCATATGATGAAACTGCTGGTACATATACAAACCTTACTGGTTTAGTTCCTCAGAGTCAGACAATGTATGCTGACCTTGAAGCTGGTACTGTAGCTTACATTGGTAACGGTGGTACAAACAACTCTATGCTTGCCGTTGACATCAAGAAAGGACCTACTCCTGTTACAGTAACTACTAAGCTTACACTTGGTAACTCTGCTACTACTATTCCAGCAAACGCTATTGTTACTATTGGTGGCCAGACTGTAACAGCTGATGAAAATGGTAATATTGAATTCAATGGTAAGACTTCTACAAGCTACAAGGTATCTTACGAAGCTAACGGTGTTCGTTATGAATCAACTTTATCTATTGGCGATGACGGTACTGTAACATCTACTCTTAACCTTCCACAGGTTTCTGGCGATGCTACTGTTACTGTAAAAACAGCTAACGGTACTGCTGTTGCTAGCAAGAAAGTTACTTTAACTTACTATGTTGGTGCAAAGCCTGTATTCTACACTGTAACTACTGATGAAAACGGTGTTGCTACATTCCCTAACTTAGGCTTTAATAAATACAATGTAGCTATTGCAGGTTATACTTCTACAACAGAAACTTTCGCTCCTGTTGAAGGTAACATTGCTCTTACAATTAACGATGCAACAGCTAAGAATTATTCAACACTTCCTGCAAATGCATCAAACGATAACCTTTATGTTGGTTATACTCCAAATGCAACAGTAACTACTACTTATGACTCTGTTCAGGATGCTGTAGATAATGCTACTGCTGGTCAGACAATTTATGTTGCTGCCGGTACATACAAAGAAATGGTAACAATTACTAAGGATATTAAGATTGTTGGTAACTCTGCTGCCGATACAATTATTACATACAACGATAGCCAGAGTGGTAACGACAGTACAGCTCCTAACGGTGCTACTGATAAGACTAAGTTCCACGGCGATACAGTTGCAATTAACGGTTCTGTAAATGTTGAATTTGAAAACATTCAGATTAAGAACACAGCTGAAGCTGATTTAGGTGTTGCTCAGAATGCAACTGCTCTTTCTGCTTACGGCGACAACCTTGCTGCTACAGTTAAATTAACTAACTGTACAATCTGGGCAACTAGAGATACAATCTTTACTGGTAAAGTAAATGCTAACAACACTTGGACATTTGATAACTGTACTATTGCTGGTTTCCAGGATGTAGTTTGTGGTACTGGTGATGTTACTCTTAACGATTGTATTTGGGAATTAAGTTTAAGCAGCGATGCTAGATTCCTTGTTCCTAACTCTAGTTTAACAGTAACTACAAAGATGGTTGCAAACAACTTAACAATTAATGATACAACAGATACTGGCTTTACTGCTAAGACTTACTTAGGTAGAGGTTGGGGTACAAGTGGTTGTTCTCTTGCATCTACTCAGGTTATTGTAAACGGTTATACTGACAACAGCGGTACACTTGTTACTGACGGTGTTTACCATGGTTATGACACTTCTCTTGCAAACAACGATGGTACTACTCTTGCAGATGCTAATTGGTTAGTAAGAGCAAAGCAAAACGAAAACTACTACACTACTAACAGAGACCTTGATACTGTAGCAATTAACACTCTCCAGACTCCTGTAACAAAGGACGAAGATGGCGACTATTTATTCAAGGGTGTAGTTAATAACTCTTTATTAGCTAAGGCTGACTACATTGGTTTTGCAGTATTTAATGCTGACGGTACATTCGTAGGTAACACTAAGAATGACACAGTTTATCGTGTTACTGGTGAAGAAGGCGACAACCTTTACACAGTAAACTACTTCAAGAATATGCCTGCTGAAGGTTGTATCGTAAAGGGCTTCGTTCAGTATGATGGCGTAAACATCATGAATGAAGTTTCTAACCAGACTGTAACAGCTGAGTAATCTACTGATTAAAGGAGGACTATTAATATGAAGAAAATTTATGAAAAACCACAGGCAATAGTTACCACTTTTAATACAGTGGATGCTACAAATGCCAACATTAAGTCTGTAGCAACATTAACAAATATCAATAAGGATTCTGCTACATTTGACTTCAACAATGTTATTGATTTCTAATATAGCGTAAAGCATATTAAAAAGGACTGAACCTATTTAAGGTTCAGTCCTTTATGTTATAATTATAATAAAAGGAGAGTAGATTGTTACTCTCCTTTTATCTATTCCTTATGATTTATTACAAGCACATCATTTTCTCTAACGATTGTTTTACCTTGTGGTATAACCACTCTATCCCCTCGTCTTATCATAATAATCAAATCGTCTTTATGTATCTCTGAAAGTGTTTTCCCAACATATTTATCACTACCGGAAACTCTTTTTTCTGAAAGATGAACACCTTCAATATTTCCAGAAGATTTAGCACAGAGAACAAGGGTATCTCCTTTTTCTAATACTGTTTTTCCGTCTGGAACTATTTGATTTTCACCTCTTATAATAAGAACCACTATTGTATCCGGTGGAAGGATAATATCCGTTAAATTCTTACCTACCCAGCCATGCTTTCCGTCTAATGTAAACTTTATAAACTGTATAGGCACTTCGTCTGAATAGTCTGTAAATGTTTTCATAACATCTCCAGAGTCATCAATCATATTTAACTTTTTTGCCACAACGGGCAAAAGTGAGCCTTGTAAAAGTATTGAAAACAGAACTATGAAAAACACTATATGGAATATATCATTTTCTGCTTTAACATTCATTATAGCCATAACAGAGAAAACTATAGATGCAGCACCTCTTAGACCTGACCAAGCAACCAATAACTGCTGTGATATTTTACTTTTGAAAGGTGTCATAATAGCAAATACAGCCAAAGGTCTGGCTACAAAAGTAAGGAAAATTGCTATTAAAATAGCTATGCCACATACATCTAACATTTTTGACGGATAACTAAGAAGACCTAACAAGAAGAAAATAAGCATTTGCATTAATCCGTTTATTCCGTCAAAGAATGGTACAAGTGTTTTCTTGTTTCTTATTTTAGAGTTACCCAATATAATACCCACAATATACGCACTTAAATAGCCATTTCCTCCTATATATGTAGGCAAAGCATAGGAAAACACAGCTACAGCAACTACAAAAATTGTATCAAAGCCTGATGTAGTAAACTTAAATCTTTTCAGTATTTGAGAAGCAACAAGAGCTATAACTACACCAATACCTATGCCATACACAATTTGGCTAAAAAGCATATAGGCTATTTGTCCACCACTTGCCTGACCTTTTATAAGTGTCATAACAATAACTGTAAGCATATAAGCCGCCGGGTCGTTACTACCACTTTCTATTTCCAAAATAGATGCTGTATTATACTTCAAATTCAATCGTTTTGAACGAAGTATAGAGAACACAGAGGCAGCATCTGTTGAGGCAAGAAGTGAGCCTATTAACATACTTTCCAAAAAACTGATTTTAAGCACATAGTGGCAAAACATACCTACAAAACTTGCCGTAAGTACAACGCCTAATGTAGACAAACCAACGGCCTTAACAGCTATAGGCTTTGCCTCATTCCAGTTAGTACCAAAACCACCATAAAACATTATAAATATAAGTGCTGTGGAGCAAATATGGTCAGCAAAAGCAAAATTGTCAAACTGTATCTTCAATATACCGTCAGAACCAAAAACCATACCCAATACTATAAAGCCTAAAAGCATTGGAATACCCAGTCTGTTGGATATTTTATTAAGAATAATACAAATAACAATTACTACTGCTGTTAAAATAAGCATTTCATTCATTCTATTCCCCCTGTCTTATATTAAAAACTGTAGTTAAATACACTTCCTTTGTTCTAAATTTATTTTTAATAAACTTGAGGGCGTGAAGTCCTTCCTTATATTCAGAGAAAAATCCAAAAACAGTTGGTCCACTACCACTCATCATAGAACCAATAGCCCCATTATCAATCATAGCTTTTTTAATCTGCTCAATTACAGGATATTTTTCGCAAGTTACCGTTTCAAGAACATTAACCATATTGTCAGAAACAGCCTGTAAATCCCCTTTTTCAATATAGTCTATAATAGCCTTTGTGTCTGGGTGCTTATTTACCTTTTTAAGGTCTAACGCTCCAAAAACTGATGCTGTAGAAACACTTATTGGAGGCTTAGCCAAAAGTACATAACAGTTAGGGAAATTAGGGAGAACTGTCAACTTTTCTCCTATACCCTCTGCAAGAGCTGTACCTCTTAAAATACAGTATGGCACATCTGCACCAAAACTCTTGCCTATTTTCATAAGCTCTTCTTGTGAAATATTAAGTCTGAAAAGGTTGTTAATACCTACAAGAGTTGCTGCACAGTCACTACTGCCACCAGCAAGCCCTGCTGCCACAGGTATATTCTTTACAAGCTCTATTTCTATACCCTCTTTAATATTATATGTTTCTCTCATATATTCAGCAGCTCTATAAACTAAATTTCTGCTGTCACAAGGCAACCAAACTAAATTGCTTTTTAACTCTACTTTGCCAGTATTCGTCTTTTTAATATGCAAATTGTCACAAAGATTTACAGTTTGCATTATCATTTCCAACTCGTGGTATCCATTTTCCATTTTTCTAATGGCATCAAGAGTAATATTTATTTTTGCTCTTGCTCTTAATTTAATATCATCCATACACTTATACCTCCCAAAAAACATTTACATAGATTATATCAAGTTAGGCTGTCGATTTTATCGACAGCCTTGCAAGAAATGCTTGCATTTCTTGCAGTTAGTCTAAGGTAGGGACCAGCCGTGAAAAATATGGCACTAAAAACCAGTACCATATTTTTGTCCCTGTCCTCGGTCGGGCAAAGCTCGACCTGTGGAATTAGTTTAAGAAAACCAAGGTTTTCTTAACAACTTTCCTTTGATAATCTGAAAAATATGCAAATACATTTGTCAAAAATTTCAAATCACTTTTCAAAATAGTTTTTCTGTACTCTGTACTGATTATATCAAGTATACTCTAGGTTTTCAACAAAATATTGTGAACAAGCTATTTGTATGCTATAATTCTAGCAAGGAGTGATTGTATGAAAATTGGTAAGTTACCTAACAGCCTTTTAAATAAAATTGTATTAGAACCTATAAATAAATATAGCATTGATAGAGAAGAAGTTTTAGTTAAGCCATCTATTGGTGAAGACTGTTCAGCCCTTACTATAGATGACAATATTTGTCTACTTTCTACAGACCCTATAACTGGTGCTGTAGCCGATATTGGCAAATTAGCCGTACATATTAATTCCAATGATATTGCTGCCGGTGGTGGAGAGCCTATTGGTATAATGGTCACAGCTCTTTTACCTCCAACGATTACGGAAGAAGAAATACAGAAAATAATCACAGATGTATATACTCAGGCAAAAGAGGTAAATATGTGCGTTTTAGGTGGTCATACAGAGATTACTGACGCCGTTATTAAGCCAGTTTTAAGCTGTACCGTAATTGGAAAATCCAAAAGACTTATTGCTTCATCAGGAGCAAAAGCAGGGGATGATTTAGTAATGACAAAATATGCCGGTCTTGAGGGAACATCTATTTTTGCAAGTGACAAAATTGAGAAATTAAAAAATGTAAGTGAAAATACATTAAAAGAGGCAAGGGAATTAAGTAATTTACTCTCCGTTGTTAAAGAGGGAAAAATTGCCTCACAAATGGGTGCAAATGCTATGCACGATGTAACAGAGGGTGGTATATTAGGAGCTTGTTGGGAAGTTGCTACTTGTTCAGGCTTAGGCGTAGAAGTATATGCTGACAAAATACCAGTTTTAGATTGTACTAAACAGATTTGTAGTGAATTAGGTGTAAATCCTCTTAGACTTATTTCTAGTGGTTCAATGGTAATTGCTATTGAAAATGGCGAAGAATTAGTAGCAGAATTAGCCAAAAACGGCATTAACGCTACTGTCATTGGTGAATTTACTAATGATGGTCTTTACATCGTAAATAAGGGCAAAAAACAGGTTTTAGAAGAACCTGATGTAGATGAATTATATAAAGTATAAGAGGGAGCAACCTAGGGGTTGCCAACCTGTTTAGATTTAGTTAAAAATAACCGTCTATCTGGCTAGGATGAGGGCGGTTATTTTAGTATGTAAAGAATTACTACTAAACCTAATATATTTTGAAATAATATCATTAGTATAACTATTTTCAGATAATCTTTCATTCATATTAGTCCCCCTTTCACATAATACCGCAAATATAATATTAATTAAAACATATATATCACCATATTACACAAAAACAGGGAGGTTCAACCGCCTTATATAATTTGTAATAAAGTAACAATCCCTTTGCGATAAAATTTCAAAAAGTTTTTTTATAAAATCATTATTAAAGTACCAGCTACAATTCCTACAAGACCTATGGCTGATTTTACTGAAAGTTTTTCGTGGAAAACTATGTAAGAGAACAATATTGTCACAAGTATGCTTAACTTATCTACTGGCACAACTACACTAGCCAATCCGTCTTGCTAAGCTCTATAGTAGCACAACCAGCTTGCACCTGTGGCAAGACCAGAAAGTATAAGGAATAAAAGTGTTTTACCGTCTATGGCACTTATTTGATTTTGTGAACCAACTATAAACACCATTAACCAAGAAAACAACAAAACTATAATAGTTCGAATACCGGTTGCAACATCGGAATCTGTTTTCTTTATTCCACATTTTGCTAGTATAGAAGTAAGTCCGGCAAACAAGGCCGAACCAAAAGCAAATACTAACCACATATAAAAGCCTCCTTAATATCGTTAGTATCTTGATACAAAGTGTCTTATCATCAAAAAGTGCAGACAACACAAGGTCATCTGCACCATAAAATTCAATATTATGTACTATAAATTAGTGGCAAATATTTTGTTCTGTTTCCTTATCGAAGAAGTGCATTCTGTTAAGGTCAAAAGCAAGCTTTAACTTATCGCCAATTTTAGCATTTGTTCTTGCATTAACTCTTGCTGTAACATTCTGTCCGCCAACGAATGTATAGAGGTTAAGTTCTGCACCAAGAAGTTCTGTAACTTCAACTTCTGCATCAACAATACTTTCTGGAGAAGTATTAAGGAAAATATCTTCGTTGTGAATATCTTCTGGTCTAATACCGAGGATAACTGTTTTACCAACATAACCGCCCTCAGTAAGTGCCTTAGCCTTAGATTCTGGAAGTTTAAAGCTATATTCGCCGAAGTTTGTATATACACCCTTGTCATCTTTTGAAATAGTAGCATCAATAAAGTTCATCTGAGGTGAACCAATGAAACCAGCTACAAAGAGATTATCTGGTGCATTGTAAAGATTCTGAGGTGTATCAACCTGCTGAATAATTCCGTCTTTAAGAACAACAATTCTAGTACCTAAAGTCATAGCCTCTGTCTGGTCATGAGTAACATAGATAAATGTTGTCTGTAATTTATGATGAAGTTTAGAAATTTCAGAACGCATCTGAACTCTTAACTTAGCGTCCAAGTTAGAAAGAGGTTCGTCCATAAGGAAAACCTTTGGAGAACGCACAATGGCACGACCCATAGCAACTCTCTGACGCTGACCACCAGAAAGAGCCTTTGGCTTTCTGTCTAATAAATGTTCCAAATCAAGGATTTTGGCAGCTTCTCTTACCTTTTTGTCGATTTCGTCCTTTGGTACTTTTCTAAGTTTGAGGGCGAAAGCCATATTATCATATACTGTCATATGTGGGTAAAGAGCATAGTTCTGGAAAACCATTGCAATATCTCTATCCTTAGGTGAAACAGTATTACAAAGTTTATCATCAATGTAAAGTTCACCGTTAGAAATATCCTCAAGACCTGCAATCATTCTAAGAGTTGTAGACTTACCACAACCTGAAGGACCTACGAAAATAATAAACTCTTTATCTTCAATTTCCAAATTGAAATTCTTTACTGCTACAAATCCATTAGGATATTTTTTAACTATATTTTTTAATTTTACATCTGCCATCTAAACAATTTCCTCCTTGACTGACCGAATTAGGGACAATACTTCCCCTTAAACAATTATATATATCATACCTCATTTTAGGTAAATCCTCTATGTAATTATTAAACAAATTCGGTATACATAATTTATGCAAATTGCCTTTTAAAGGAAATTTTGAAAAAATAGGAGGAAATTTTTACAAAGTTTGCACATAAAACATAGTTTTTTTGATGTGTAGTATAGGTAATTTTTATAGGCAAAAAAAAATTATGTCAACTTCCACAACTTTTACATTGTTTTTTGGTATATTTTTTTGGTATACACCTCTGTATGCCCTATAATTACAGTATTTTTGCCATATTATCCATACTTATTGAGTATGAAATATTTATTCTATTTTTTACAATTTAACAGTAATTTCTACGCTATTTTTGCTTTTTAGAGCTTAATTCTCTATATTTTTGCAATATATCATTAAGTAAACTTCTATGTATTCTCTGTATTTGTCTTGAGCTAATTTCACAGGGCCAAAAGGTGGCCATAGTATCCCAATCCTGTCTTTTTATGTATCGGGCAACAAGCAAATTTTTATCTAGTACATTTAGTCCGTCTATTATACTATCCATTGTCTCCTTAAATAGAGCTGTTTCTCTTATCATAATGTCTAGTTTTTTAACACGGATTTTGCAATATTCTAAGGCATTATAGGTAGTTTTCCTTATTTCTTCGTCAATATAACAGTCTACATCATCTTTATTTTTCTCCAAAGCCTTAGATAGTTTAATAGTTTCATCTATTTCGTATTTTTGCTGTCGTACATAGCTATTATAATTTGCCCAAGCAACCAGCATATCCTTAGTTTTTTCATATTCTTCTGTGGTCATTATTTTATACTCATCTCTCCTTTCTGTATAAAAATAAATATATATTATAACAATAAAAAATGTATTTTTATGACATATATATGTTATCATTCGAACATATGTTTGTCAAGTCTTTTTTATTATATAATAATTAGTATTATTTAGACAACAAAAAAAGGCGAAGAACTAAATCTTCGCCTTTTATAAAACTTATTAATATTCAAAAATCTTTGATACAGGTAAACCTTCGTGAATTCTGTAAATTGCATCAGCAAATACCTTTGCAACAGACTTCTGCTTAATCTTTGGAATAAGCTTTTCACCTGTAAGAGGTACAGTATCAAGAACTACAAGTTCTTCAATAACACTGTTCTGGATTCTTTCAATAGCAGCACCTGAAAGTACACCATGAGTACAGCAAGCATAAACTTCCTTAGCACCCTTTTCTTTAAGTGCATTAGCAGCATTAGTAATAGTACCAGCTGTATCAATCATATCATCATAAAGGATAACTCTCTTGTCCTTAAAGTCACCAATAATGTTCATAATTTCAGAAACATTTGGTCTTGGACGACGCTTATCAACAATAGCGATAGGAATGTTAAGACCTTCTGCGAAAGCACGAGTTCTTGTAACACTACCAAGGTCTGGAGATACAGCAACAACATCTTCTGCACCAATACCAAACTTCTGTTCATAGTACTTTGAAAGAAGTGGCATACCTACAAGGTGGTCAACAGGAATATCAAAGAAGCCCTGAATCTGTGCACAATGAAGGTCCATTGTAATAACTCTGTCAGCACCAGCACTTGTAATAAGGTCAGCTACAAGCTTAGCACTAATTGGATCTCTTGCCTTTGCCTTTCTATCCTGTCTAGCATAGCCATAGTAAGGAATAACGGCATTAATTCTACCAGCAGAAGCTCTCTTAACTGCATCAATAGTAATAAGAAGCTCCATAAGATTGTCGTTTACAGGGTTGCTAGTAGGCTGAACGATAAATACATCAGCACCTCTTACTGTTTCGTTAATTCTTACGCTAATTTCACCATCGCTAAACTTACCAATTTCAGACTTGCCAAGTGCAAGACCAAGGTCGCTAGCAATGTGTTCAGCTAAAGACTTATTGCCGTTACAGCCAAAAATCTTAATACTGCCACCACTTATATCCATTTGTTCTCCTCCTAAAAATAAGTCATTAGTATTCATTAATATTTCTTTTTCAAATTTCATTTTGAAACTTCGTTTCTTTGCTTTGCAAATTTGTTTGCTTATCGCAAACTAAAATGAAATTTGTCCTCGGCTCTCGCCTCGGTAACTTATTTCGGAAAATCGTGAGCAAGCTCCCATTTTCCTTCAATAAGTTATATTATATCCCTTTAAACTTCCCTTGTCAAATAATACGACAACATTTTATTTTATATTTTTTCCACTTCAACTGTATAAGATTACCCTTGTAGGTTTATATTTTTTACTTTTTTTGACCAAAATTTACAAAAAAACAGGTTTTCTATTTAATCTTTGAAAGAATAAAAAATATTTTGTATATTTTCAATAAAATTTCTCAATTTTTACAAGAACTTTACAGTCAAAATTAAGACAAATTATCTGTAGTTTAAACTATTTCCCTCTGTTATTCTTTATTATACATTTATTTTTTGTTTCTATACACAAAAAAGCCCCCAAAGCATAACTTTGAGGACCTTATAATTACATATTTTCTTTAATTTTATCCTTAATAGCTGTCATTTCTTCATCACTTGGCTTAGGGAAAGAACCAAAAGTCATTGTTACATCATCGCCATTCTTTCTAGGAACAACATGAACATGATAGTGATGAACAGTCTGACCGGCAGCCTCTCCATTATTCTGGAGAATATTAAGTCCGTCACAGCCTGTAGCCTCTTTAACAGCCTTAGCCACTTTCTGAGCAAGGATATGAGCCTTACCTACTAATTCAGCCGGCATTTCATAAAGATTTGCACTATGATTTTTAGGTAAAATAAGGCAATGACCTAAGTTTGCAGGAGCAATATCAAGTATTACTCTAAAATCATTATCTTCATAAATTGTGTTCGATGGAATTTCTCCATTAGCTATTTTACAAAATATACAATCTGCCATAATTAGCAAGCCTCCTTTTCTTCATTACCGAAGAACTGATTATACCATACTAAGAACATATAAATTGTCCATACCTTACGGCTATTATCAGCCTTGCCATTCTTGTGGTCATCAAGGTACTTAACAATTTTATCTGTATTGAAATACTTTTGTGCAGCCTCACTCTGGAAAGCTGTTTTAACTATATTGTAATACTTTTCATCTTTAAGCCAAACTCTTGTAGGAACAGGGAAACCAAGCTTTTTCTTGCTTGCAACTTCTTCTGGTAAGTAGTCCTTAGCAGCCATTCTAAAGGCATACTTTGTAGCTTCTCTGTTTACTCTATAATCAGGCTGAATGTGTCTTGCAACTTCAAATACTTCCTTATCAAGGAAAGGTACTCTAACTTCAAGAGAGTTTGCCATAGACATCTTATCTGCCTTTAAAAGAATATCCCCAACCATCCAAAGATTAAGGTCAATAAACTGCATTCTTGTTACATCATCTTGACCCTTTGTAAAGTCATAGTATGGCTTTGTAATTTCCTTATGGTTATACTTACCTGTAGGGTTCTTTAAAATGCGTTCTCTTTCCTTTTCTGAGAACATTTTAGCATTACCAATAAATCTATCCTCTAAGTCCATAGATGCTCTGATTAAGTAGTTTTTACCCTTAAATCTGAAAGGAAGTGCCTTCATTATAGCTGCAATACCCTTTCTTAAAGGCTTTGGAATAAGCTTTGTAATCTGTAAATCCATAGGTTCTCTGTAAATGTTGTAACCACCAAAGAACTCATCTGCACCCTCGCCAGAAAGAGCAACCTTAACATGCTTAGATGCTAACTTACTTACAAAGTAAAGAGCAACTGCTGATGGGTCTGCTAAAGGCTCGTCCATATGATACTGAATTTTACCTAAGCTGTCCCAATATTCATCAGTAGAAATAATCTTAGAATAATTGTCAATACCAACCTTTTCAGAAAGCTTTTCAGCATAACCTATTTCATTATACTTTTCATAGTCAAAGCCTACTGTAAATGTCTTATCTCCCTTAAATGTAGCAGCAACAAAACTTGAGTCTACACCACTTGAAAGGAAAGAACCAACCTCTACATCACTAATCTTATGAGTTTTAACACTATCAAGCATTACATCTTCAATTTTCTTAATTGTATCCTGTAAACCTGCCTTTTCTGGTTCAAACTTAGGCTGGAAGTATCTCTTAATATCAATCTTGCCATCTTTATAAACTAAATAGTGACCTGGCTTCAACTTATAAACACCCTTGAAGAATGTTTCATCTAATACTGAATACTGGAAAGTTAAATAGTTTTCAAGGGCAACAGTATTTACTTCTTTCTTAAAATCAGGGAAAGCAAGGAAACTCTTAATTTCTGAGCCAAAAAGCATATGGTTGTTAAATACACCATAGTAAAAAGGCTTAATACCAAAGAAATCTCTGGCAGCAAATAACTTCTTGTTCTTCATATCATAAATAGCAAAGGCAAACATACCTCTTAAATCATTAAGCATTTCTTCGCCTTTTTCCTCATATAAATGAATGAGAACTTCTGTATCAGCGTGACTTTTGAAAACATGACCCTTTTCAATAAGCATTTCTTTAATAGGCTGATAGTTGTAAATCTCGCCATTAAAACAAATAACAATAGAGCCGTCTTCGTTGTACATAGGCTGTGAACCGTCTTCAAGACCAATGATACTAAGTCTTCTAAAGCCCATTGTTACATCTTCATCACTATGAGTACCTGCACTATCAGGTCCTCTGTGTATGATTTTGTTCATCATACCTATAATGATGTTTTCTCTATCAGCTATATCTCCTGTGAAACCACAAAAACCACACATAAACTAAATTCCTCCGAACATACTATCAAACATAAAAATTATCATATTAGGCTAATTATACCCCAAAAGCCTACTTTTTTCAATATATATTTTAAGTTTAGGTTAAGCCTTTTTAAAGGCTTATGGGGTCAAGGGGCAACGCCCTTTGTAGGCGTGGACAAACCCCTATTTCAACAAAATTTATATATTCACAACAAAAAAGCCGAAAGCACTTCTATATACTTTCAGCTTAATGCTATTACTTATGATAAGGCTCATTTTTGATTATTCTATTTGCCCTATAAATTTGCTCCAAAAGTATTACCCTCATAAGCTGATGAGGGAAAGTCATAGCAGAAAAACTAAGTTTATAATCTGCTCTATTTAACACTTCATCACTAAGACCAAGAGAACCGCCTATTACAAATGTAATATGGCTTACGCCCTTTAAAGTAGTTTGGGTAATAAAATCAGCTAACCCCTCACTTGTAAGAGATTTTCCGTTTATAGCAAGTGCCACAACATAGCTATCTTTAAAGACTTTCATAAGCCTTTGACCCTCTATATTTTTAACCTGTTCCATTTGGGCAAGGCTCATATTTTCAGGAGCTTTTTCATCGGGAACTTCTGCAATATTGAGAGTTACATAACGGCTAAGGCGTTTTGAATATTCTTCAATAGCATTTACAAAATATTTTTCTTTTATTTTTCCAACACAAGCAATAGTAATCTTCATAAATTCAATCTTCCCAAAAATTTAATGCGAGAAACACTAGGATTTCTCGCATTTATATTATTTATACAAGTTCAATTTTTCTTTTTACTCCCTCCGGAGGAGCAACCCACATATTAAAATCTCCACCAATAACTGCCCCATTATCCGTAAGTATTTTACTGACTGTGTCATAGGCAAGACGAGGAGTATTATTTTCCTTGCTTAAATGTCCTAAAAACACATACTTTACTGAACTATCAATAACTGCATCTAAAAGTCTGCCGGCATTTACATTACTTAAATGCCCAAAGTCAGACAATATTCTACTTTTTAAACTCTGTGGGTAACCGCCATACTGGAGCATTTCTACATCGTGATTTGCCTCTAAAAGCACAAGGGAAGAACCCTTTACATTTTCCAAGACAGTATCCGAAATATGCCCAATATCTGTGGCAATAGTAATCTTAGTATTATTAACTCCGACAGTATAGCCTACTGGCTGTGCTGCATCGTGAGGTATTTCAAAAGGCTTTATTGTAAGGTCGTTAAATGCACAATATTCTTCGGCGTATATATCTTTCATAAGATTAGGTCTAATCTGTCCTATGGAAGACGGCATATTGCCCCAAGTACCCTCTGTGGCAAAAATAGGAATATTGTATCTACGAGAAAGAACTCCTATACCCTTAACATGGTCGCTATGTTCGTGGGTAACGAATATTCCATCAATATCGTTGCCTGTAAGACCAAGAGAAGAAAGACCCTCCTCTACTTTTTTACCACTTAAACCAGCATCAATAAGTATATTTGTATTTTCTGTACCAACATACACACAATTACCGCTACTAGAACTGGCAATGGTGGCAAAGCGTAAACTCATTAGTCAACTACCCTTTCAATATCCGCACCTAATGCTCTAAGTTTATACTCAATCTGTTCGTAACCTCTGTCGATAAAACGGATATTGCCAATTCTTGTTTCGCCCTCAGCTGCAAGACCAGCAATAACCATTGCTGCACCAGCTCTAAGGTCAGTAGCAAGAACATCTGCACCCTTTAAAGTGTCAACTCCGTCAATAGTAGCAATTCTACCGTCAGCATTAATTTCCATACTACAGCCAAACTTTTTAAGCTGTTCTACATACTGGAATCTATTTTCCCAAACAGTTTCAACTAAAGTGCTTGTACCCTTTGCCTTGCAAAGTACAGCAGCCATCTGTGGCTGTAAATCAGTTGGGAAACCTGGGTAAACATTTGTCTTAACATTTGTAGCAACAAGATTACCTGAAGAAGTAACTTCAATGTAATCATCGCCTTCTTCAATCTGACAGCCCATTTCTTTAAGCTTAGCAGAAAGAGAGTCCATATGCTTAGGTATAATATTATCTACCTTAACCTTACCGCCAGCAATAGCAGCAGCAATCATATATGTACCAGCTTCAATCTGGTCCGGAATAATCATATATTCAGCACCATGAAGGTCTGGAGTACCTGTAATTCTGATTACATCAGTACCTGCACCCTTTACATTACAGCCAATCATATTAAGGAAGTTGGCAGTATCAACAATATGAGGTTCTTTAGCAGCATTCTCAATAGTTGTAACACCCTCTGCCTTAGTAGCAGCAATCATAATATTGATTGTTGCACCAACAGATGCTGTATCTAAGAATATGTTAGTACCTACAAGTTTATCTGCTTTAATACGAACAATACCATTTTCAAAATCTTCTTCAACTTCCGCACCTAAAGCTCTGAAGCCCTTTAAGTGAAGATTAATAGGTCTTGAGCCGAAGTTACAGCCACCTGGCAATGCAACATCTGCTCTTTTAAAACGGGCAAGTAAAGCACCCATTAAATAATAAGAGGCTCTGATTTTACGCACAGAATCAAAGGTAGCCTCATAGCTATTTACATTAGTGGAATCCACCATAAGAGTACCCTCGTCAATAAGCTCGCAAACTGCACCAAGCTTTGTAAGAGTATCCTCCAGTGCCCTTACATCCTCAATACGAGGAAGATTGTCTATAACACAAACGCCCTCGGCAAGAATAGCAGCTGGTATAATAGCAACTACAGCATTTTTTGCCCCACTTATAGTTACCGTACCGTTAAGCTGATGCCCGCCTCTGACAACTAAACGTTCCATTACTTTAGTACACACCTCTCTAGGTTAATTAAAAAACTCAAATTCATCAATGATATTATAACACTAAAAAATAATTTTTCAAACAAAATTAACACTTTAGAGTACAATATCCAAAAATTTACAACAACATCAGTAATTATAAATTTTTTTAACACCACTTTTGTCTACAAAAACAGCCTTATTTGCTGATATTAACACATACTTTAAATAGTATGTCAAATTTTAATACACAATAAGTTATGATACCATTTACAGCCTTTATTGTCAAGTACATAGGCTGATTTTCAGCATATATAACAAAACCACTACCTATATACAAAACCTTTTTTATTTTGCTGTTTATACCGTAATAGCTAACTGTATTTCAGGCTTTGTAAAATACAGTTAATCAACTCTGCCTGTACGAGCATTGACAAAATAAGTATTTCCGTCTGCTACAATTTTATAATAAGGCAATATAGAGTCATCATCAGTCAAAATATCCTTGTCATAATAGCCTAAAGATACATCTTGTATAATACTTTTGCTGGAATTTCTATTGTCCTTAATAGGATTTATAACAGCAAAAACCGCCTCATCTGACGCTAAAATATCCTTTTTACTGCCATTTTGCTTTACAACTGTTCTATAGCTGAAATCAACTTCCTGTGAACCGTCTTTATTAAAAACTACGGTAAAATAATTATTAAAAAAGCCACAGCCATTTACTTTTTCATAGTAGCAAATCTTTATACCCTCTTTAGTGACATAAGAACAAGCATAATCGTATTTACCAAAAAGAGAATTAATATTTGAAACATATTCATTGGCAATACCTTTTGCAGTATCAACATCTGTTACAGCTTTATCTAACTTTTTAATGTATTGTACATCAGACTTATCTATAGTCAAAACATCATTATTATAGGCAAATATTATTTTGTTTTTATCATCAGTTCTCATTACCTTTGAGCTATCGGCAAAGAATACATCTCTTAATTTAAGAGGGTCAAATGTAAAACTTTCAGCAGCTATATAAGCCATAGCCGGATACATTGTAGGCAAGCTACAACCCAAAGTAATATTGTCTTTCCCGAGGAGAGCCACTATATCATTTTGTCTGCCTTGCCCAACTGTAACATCGCTTTTTTTATACAAATTCAAGCCAAAAAGTACGGCATTTACAAAAAAGAGAAACACTATAGTATAATTAACAGCCTTTTTCCACTCCATTTTAACACCTACCTTGTGCTTGTAATATATTCTTCGCCATCTATGTCTATTATCCAGTTTAAATCTACAGTCTTTCCATTTGCCAAATAACAAAGTTCTACATCAGATACAGGCTTAGGAGTATTACTACCGTATAATTTGCTATAGAGTTTATCAATAGCTCCTATATAGTCTGTAGATGCTGTAGCAATAGAATTGCTTTTTTTGTAAGAAACAGCATATTTTTTATACTTTGATACTCTGCCTTTTACCGCTGTAATTTCTATAAAGCTATTCATACCTATTTCACTTGAAAGGCTTTCTGTAGGCTTTAATTTTAAATCCTCTGTTTTGTAATTAAAGTAGAAAGTATAATTGCCATTATTATCTACAGTATAACTATCCAAATAAAATTCATTATCCAAGTAAGCATCTTTTTTCAAAACAGACAATGCTGAAATATAGTTATTTGCAAATGTATTTTCTCTTTCAGTTTCTACTTTGTAGTTAGAGTATTCTAAAACACCTGAAGAATAATACTTTACAACTGTACTTTCATCGCCAAAGGTTTCTACACCCTTACTCTTTGTAACTGTTTTGCCAATAGGGTTGTCAAAAAATACATCTGCATTTTTCTCAACACCGTTACTTTCCTCCAAATAGTTATAAGGCTCAAGCTGATTATACTTTGCATCTGTATTTGCCCAAGTCGGAATAAATATGTTTTGGTCAAAAATAGTAAAGCCATTTAAAACTGTGGAAATATAGCTAAACTTCTGTTCCTCTTTGCCTAGCAATTCTGAATCTTCATAGCATCTTGAAATTACATCACTATTTTTCATATTGAATACTGAATTGGTCTTTTTTTCTGTATTATAGAATATAAGTTGCATTTCACTTCCGTCTGATGTAGGAAGAAGTATTATGGTATTGTAATCAGTTATTTTGTTTAATGTATCAACTTTTACAGTAGCCTTAAAAATATCGGCAGAATCTGTCCCCTTTAAATTAAAAGAATACTGATAAAAAACCGCTCTCTTTTTCAAAAGAGTGTTCCAATCCAACTCCTGCTGTCCCACAAAGTCCCCTCTGGACATAGCCTCTCCAACAGCAGTATCAAAATCCTTTTTATACTTTTTATTGTATATATCACTTTGTTTACACACAACTTTGCCATCGCCTAAATTGACAATAAGTCTATCTGTAATATACCCTACATCTTTAGCATCAAAGGAAGATGAAAAATTCCCGAACCAAAAAAAGTTATGGCTTGAAAAATCCTCAAACCATAACTCTCCTGCCTGATAAATAGCTAAACACATTAAAAAAACAACCATTAAAAATTTGCCTGTGTTTTTCATTTAATCACCTTTGTAAAACCCTGTTTTACCACTTGCTCTGACCAGGCACTGCTATACTCTGAGATAAAACAGATTTAAGCACCTTGTCTTTGCGATTAATTGTTGTTCTAATTTCTGAATACTTTCCGTCCTTACGAGCAGCAACAACCAAGTAATTTGCACCCTCTTTAAGGCTGATACTCTGGCTAAAAATACCTGTTGAACCTACAGTAATGTTGTAAGTTCTAATAAGTTTGTAGTAAGTCTTACCATTCACAGTATAAGGTTCATAAACAGTAATACCTATTTTAGCACCCTTTTCTGCTGTACCGGAAATAACTCTCGTAGCATCAAAAGTAATTTCAGAACTCTTTCTTGTATCTATACCGCTTGTAATCTTAAAATTATCAACACCTGTACCTGCCATAGCTGATACTGGAGCAACAACGCAACAAGCCATAACTAAAAGCATTAAACATGCAAATTTGCCAAACAACTGCTTCATTGCCGTATCCTCCTATCAAAATAAAGTAATATGTAAAGAATTATGGAGCTTAGCCCAGCCATAATCCACGCTTATCTATAATATTATTTTATCATATTAATGTTACAGTTATGTTACAGTCACATTAACATTGAGTAACATTAAATCAGACCTCATTACAAGGAATAGTATACCACAAAATTCATCAAAATAAAAGAGGTTTTAGCCCAAAAATTATTCAAAATATATTAACTTTATTAATTTGTGTCTTGACTAAAAAATGCTTAAACTTTCTTAGGAAAAACCTTCAAAAATTTAAGCATTCTTTTAACTATTTATTACTACATTTATCAAGGAATTGATATACTACTTTTTCATTTCCCTTAAAGTAAATATGAGGGAAACCACCGTAGAAAGTAGGTGTAGTATTTCCTGTAATCCAGTTACGACCGCCAACAGGCTTAACAGCCTTAAAGTCGTGACCGTCATTTGTACTATTATAATAATGGAATTCGTGAGCAGTAAACTGTTCTCCCTTTTTACAGAGAACATTATCCCTTGAGGCTGTCATTGTAATATAGCCAAAATGTTTATTAAGGCGTTTGCCCTTGCTACATTCTCCGTCAATAATACCGGCCATAGGATATATTCTGCCTGCCTCATCTTCAATAGTCTTATGTAAATACATAAATCCACCACATTCAGCAATAGTTGGCATACCATTTTGTATTTTTAATCTAATATCATCAATAAGCTCTGTATTTTCGCTTAATTTCTTTGCATAAAGCTCAGGATAACCACCAGAGAGAATAAGACCGTCTGCATCTTCCGGTATATGGCTATCTTCCAAAGGACTAAAGAATTTGACAGTACAGCCTAATTCTCTAAGCATATCTACATTATCATCATAGTTGAAACAAAAAGCCTCATCTTTGGCAATAGCTACTACACAATCGTACTTTTTCTCTACTTCAGGTTTTTCATAGACTAATTTATTTGGAGCACACTTTGCAACTTTTAAAAGTCTGTCTACATCAATGTACTGGCTCATATACATAGCAATAAGTTCAATCTTTTCATTAAACTCGTCTATATTTTCCGGTGTAACAAGACCTAAATATCTGCTATCAAAAAGACCCTCTTTAATATCCGGAATATAGCCTAAAGGTACTATACCCAATGAAAGTGCAACTTCCTTACAACCCTCAAAAAGATTAGGAGAAAGTCTGTTAAAAATAACACCTAAAATCTGGTTATCCTGTCTGTACTCAATAAAGCCTCTTAATGTTGCACCAATAGAGCTACTCATACCCTTGCAATTTATAACAAGAACTACCGGCGTATTTGTCAACTTTGATATATCGTAGCAACTACCTTTATCATCAAAGCCAACACCGTCATAAAAGCCCATACCACCCTCAATTACATTAAGGTCCTTGTCATTATCCAAAAGGGCACAAAGCTGGTCCTTATTACAGAAAAAGCTATCTAAGTTACTACTTTCAACACCGAGAACTTCCTTATGGAACATTCCGTCAATATAGTCAGGGCCACATTTATATGCCTTAACATTCATTCCTCTATCTTTTAAAATTTTAAGCAAACCGCAGACTATTGAGGTTTTTCCACAGTTTGTTCCTGTTGCACTTATCATTATCCTTGGCATAGTTTTATTCTCCAATTTCTGATTTTATATTTTGAGAAAGTTTTGAAATTTCATTTTTACAAGTAAAATCTGCTGTGTTATCAACAGTAGAAATATCATCCATATTCAAGAATATTTCAACATTTACTGACAAGTCCTCTTTTACATTTGCGTACAAATCCTTATTTTCCTGTGAAACCTTGTCAGAATTTGCTGTAATCAAGTTATTGATATTTACCAATTCTGCACTAGAAGATATAAGGTCGTAACCTGTCTGTGTAAATTTAGAATCACTTGAAAGTTTACAAAGTGCCTGTGACTTAGCCTTTAAGCTAGAAACATTCTGAGATGTAGCTGAGGCATTTGCATATGAACGAACATCATTACTTACAGCCTTATAAACATCTCCACTTACATTCTGTAAAGGAGAACCAGAGGCATTAGGCTTAAAATCGTCTTTAACAACCTGTTGCTTTTGAGTATTATTCTGATTGGCCTTACTAACTGTCTTATTTGTTTCAGGAGAAGACTGTACAGTAATATTTACCTCGTTTTCAACATTCTTTGCCTTTGTTTCTTCCTCAACTGTTGTTTCTTCTGTTTCTGTTGAAGTTTCGTCAGTTGTTTCCTCTGTTGAAGTTTCTATTGTTGTAGATTCATCAGCTGAATTTTTATCCTGTTTTTTGCCACAACCTGTTGTAAAGCATAAGGCAGTAGCAAGTGCTATAACTAATAATTTTTTCATAATACTTTTACTCCTTTAAAACGCAAACGGACATAGTCCACAAACCATTTTCCGTCTTCACAAAGCACAATTTTTAAATTCTCCTGTGCCTCTTTCTTTATATCCTTGGCAATTTCTTCATCAACACCCTCAAAAGGTGCTTTATCAAACATATTTATCCAAGAAATTAAATCCCCTTTTAAATATGTTTTTCTATCAAAAAGGACAGCATAAGTGACCTTAAAACCATTTTTCTCCACCAATGGCATATATTCTCCTATAGTTGGAAAATAAAAGGTTCTTTTGTACTTTAAACCTCTTTTGTCAAAAAGCCTTTCCAATTCACTATGAACAGTTTCAGCACAGCCTTTGCCACCAAATTCGCATACAAGCTGACCACCTGTCTTTAAAGCATTATTTATACCCTTTAAAAGCCCATTTTGGTCATCAATCCAATGGAAAACTGCATTTGAAAAAACTCCGTCAAACTGGTTACAAAAATCCAGTTTTGAGGCGTCCTTTTTTATAAATTCAACATCAGAATTATTTTTCCTTGCTATTTCAAGCATATTGTCAGAGGCATCTACCCCTGTAACTTCATATCCCTTATTAACAAGTGTTGGTATTAGAGCTCCAGTACCACAGCCTAAGTCCATAACTCTGCCACCTTTTTCTACAGTCAAAAGTTCTGTTACACTTTCTCCATAATCAGGCACAAAGTTAAAATCATTTTTGTAATTTTCTGAATCCCATACAATATTCAATATTATTCCTCCCAATCCCCAGAAACAATGAAAATAGGGTTTTGAGCTGTCATCATTGTACTATTTCCTACAAAATTGCCTTTGCTTACAGAAACCTGTACAACTTCTGTATTTTTAAAGCCTTTTGTCTTCATAAACATAAGTGTGTTTGTAAGGGTTTCCAATGTAATAGCACTTACAACAAAGCGAATATCCACGCCTTTATTTATAATCTGTTCCATTATATCTTCAAGTTCGCCCTTTGAACCACCTATAAAAACTGAATTTGGCTTAGGTAAATCTGCTACAATGTCTTTACCCTGTCCCAAAAACTGTCTTACATTTTTAAGTTCAAAGTGTTCAACATTTTTAGCTGTCAACTCATAGGCATCTTCGTTACACTCTACAGAATAAACCATACCCTTTGGAGCAAGTCTGCCACACTCTACTGTTACCGAACCTGTTCCTGAGCCTATGTCATATACAATGTCAGAATTTCTAAGCTGTAACTTACTTAAAATAACAGACCTTACCTCGCTCTTTGTCATTGGTATTTCTCCTCTAAAGAACATATCGTCACTAAGACCAAATTCCGTAGAAATACCATAGTTTTCATTACACATATAAAGAACTGTAATGGGGTCAAATTCTCTTGATACGAAATCTTTTACATAGCCGGCTGTAATCTTTTCTCTAGGATAAGACAACTTTTCTCCGGCACATATTTTGACTGTACCTAATCCATTTTCTGTAAGGGTTTGACATATTTGCTTTACATTACCTCCGGTAAGTACAAAAATCCCCTCATTTTCAGCAACTTCCCTTACTATATCTACATTTCTTCCATGAGCTGAAACTACTCTACAGCCCGCCCATGGCACACCTATTCTTGAGGCAAGGTAGGCTACAGAGGATATGCCCTGTATTACCTTTACTTTGTAGCCATCAAGCAAGTCCAAAAGCACTGTCGCACCACTGAAAAGACACACATCACCTGAAAAAATTATTCCATAGTGCTGATAGTCTGTTGTGTCGATAAATTCCTTTATCTTCTCTGCCTTATATTCATAATAAATATCTTTTCTACCTTTATTTACAGCATCTACAAGACGATTAGCACCTATAAGCACCTGACAATCTTCAACAGCCTCTACAGCCTCTACTGTCATATTTTTAGGATTTCCCATACCTACGCCTATAATATGTATTGTCTTTTTTGTGTACTCCTCTTGTACCATTTCCCAAACTTCAGAGGCACTATATCCGTCCTCCTCTGGTCTAGGAATTACAATAAGCACACAGTTGGCATCTTTACAGGCTCTCTGCTTTTCATCAAATCCACCAGCTTTGCCTGATTCCTTTGTTATAAGATATTTAATATTATATTTCTTTATTTCTTCTACATTTCTTTCGTATGAAAAAGGACCTTCTTCGGCAATAATGTGGTCTTTTGCATAACCCATATTTATTGCCCAATTTATGTTGTTGGCATCAGGCAATATTCGAGCATACACTCTTTCCTTAAAGTTGTATATTCCCGTATATGCCGGCAAGTCCTTACTGCCTGTAGTCAAAAGCACATTACCTCGGCTACGGTTTACAAGTTTAACAACCTTTAAAGGGTCTTCTGCTATAAAGCCCTTTTTAATATCTGCTTTTTCTCTAAGAAGTCTGATATATCTAGCATTAGACAAAGTACAAGCCTTTACAATATTTTCTGTAACCTCTGTTGCATAAGGGTGAGTGGCATCTACAACCATATCCGGAGAAAGTGTGCCTATAATATCTGCCATTTCCATACTTGTCAATCTACCGGTATGTACAACTAACTTACCGTCTTTAGGCAATACTTCCTTGCCTTGCTCTGTAGCAACAAAAACGTGTATAACAACATTATTCAGTTGTTCCAAACATTTTTGGCACAACTCTCTACCTTCCGTAGTGCCACCAAATACAATAAGTCTATCCATTTTTATAACCCCTTGGTGTTACCATTTTTCCATTTATGTTTTTAGTCTGAGAATTACCTATAAAGACTGTCGTAAACATATTTACAGATGTATTTCTAAGGTCTTTAAGAGTAGTTACAACTGCTCTTTCTCCCTCTCTGCCTATGTTTTCCACATAACCACAAACGGTATTTTCATTTTTATATTTAAGCATTATATCGCAAGCCTTTTGAAGATAATCAGCTCTTTTTTTACTAGAGGGATTATAGAGAACAACAACCATATCTCCCATTGATGCACCCTCTATTCGTCTTTCTATTAAATCAAAAGGTGTAAGCAAATCACTCATACTGATTACAGCAAAATCGTGGCTTAAAGGAGCACCTAAAACAGCTCCACCACTAAGGGCTGCCGTCACTCCACTTACTATTTTTATTTCTACATTTGCATTTTCACTAAGCTCATAAATAAGACTTGCCATTCCATAAACTCCGGCATCTCCACTGGAAATAACAGCTACTTCCTTGCCACTTTCAGCCTGTTCAATAGCATACTTGCATCTGTCAATTTCCTGCTTCATAGGAGTTGTATAGTATTCCTTATGAGGGAAATGGTCTTTTATTAAGTCAACATAGACACCATATCCTACAATAAGGCTACAGCTTTCAAGAGTATCAAAAGCCTCTTTTGTCATATTTTCAATACTTCCTGAGCCTAAACCCACTACATATAGCATAATTTTTCTCCTAAAATTCACTAATTGTAATTACAACATTCTTTTCTACATCAATGGATAAAACCATTTTCTTATTTTTCTCTCCAGAGTAATAGAGTGATGAATTTTCCTTTAAATCATTAAATCCTCTTTGCTCCAAAGTCTTCACATAATTTTTAAGCATAGTATCTGTTACCTTGCTCTTGTCATAGGTATAATTTACTATTTTTGTATCACCTGAGTTTGTTATGTTGCCAGAACCACTTAAATGCTGTAAATTATACATTTTGCCAAAATCAGGTACAGGAGAAAAACCCTTATAGCTGTCGTCTGTTACCTTTATTGTCTTTGACCCAGAGTTCCAATCCACCTTTAAGCCCATATTTTCGCTAACAAACCTTAAAGGTATCATTGTTGCACCATTTATAATCTTTGGAGCAACTGTAAGGGGAACTATTTTGTTATCTACATAGGCTGTCTTTGAACCTATAACCATTTTTACTGTTGATGCACCAAGAGAGGCTACAACTGTTTCAGACTCTTTGTCCCAATCTACAGTAGCACCCAACTTTTCCAAAAGTCCTCTAACTGGTACAAGTGTTGTTCCATTTTCCACAACAGGTGGCTGTGAAAAATTAACTTTACTATTATTTACATAAACAGCTATTCCTGAAGCAAAAGTGTTTACGCACATTATTCCTGTAAAACATATAACGGATAATATTTTTTTCATAGCTAAAATACCTCCTATAAAAACTCACAATTTACGATAAATTTCATTATATCACTATTAATTTTCATTTTCAACACCCACAGCTATAGTGACACCATTACAGCTTTGCTTTTTCACTATTAGCTTTCCTCCACCAGCTACCACTGCTCTTTCGCAAACGCAGTCAGTACCTACTGTTCGGAAGACAAAATCCGAATGAGAAAATTCTCCCTTTTGACTATTTAGTGTTTTTTTGTCAAATATTTCTAGTTTCACATTGTATTTTTTTGATAACTCAACTATGGCTTTTTCATTCTTTTTAATATCAATAGTTCCTATCTTCAAAATAGCCTTTTCTGAAAGACTATTTTCCTCAAACACTGTTCTTAAAAAACTCTCTACATTTTCTACTGGAGTATCTTTCTTACAGCCTATGCCTACTACAAGAGATTTTTTATAAAGTTTTAGTGTATTTTCAAAGGGTTCTATTGTTTTATAGGTTACATATACACCTATTTTTTCAACTGTTTGAACAAAGTCCTTAGGTATTTCATTATTGAAATCACTTTTAAAGGCTACTTTTTCTCCATTTAAGAGCTGTGCCGAAACCTCTTTAGCCATTTTCATACTATCTATTTCAAGGCTATTTTCCTTAGCATAGTTATCAATAGCTATAATACCATTTACATCTGTAGCTGTAGTTATAACAGCCTGTCCACCCAATATTTCTGCCACATTTTCAGCAAGTTCATTAGCTCCACCTAAATGTCCAGACAAAAGTGAAATAGCAAACTTGCCATCTTCATCACACACTACAACTGCAAAATCTTCTTTTTTATTTTTCACAAAAGGAGCAATAGTTCTAACGGCAATACCACAGGCACAAATAAAAACCAACTTACTATATTGAACTATTTTCTCTCTTAATTCTGCTACGCTTTTAAAGGGAATATCCCCTTTTTCAGCATATTTATAAAACACAAGTCTGTCTACATTTTTCAGCTTTGTTCCAGTATTTCTAGCCTTTGCCGTAAAAACAATAACAGCCGTCATTATATCACTTCCTGTATTCTGTTTTGAAGTTTTTATCATAGAGTTTACTTAACTCGTAATCGCTACCAAGAACATCGCCTACAACAATAAGAGCAGTTTTTGTAATATTATTTTCCTTTGCCATATCAGAAAGGTTTAAAAGCTGACCTCTTACAACCTTTTCATCGCTCCAAGTAGCCTTATAAACTATGGCACAAGGTGTATTTTCACTATAGCCACCCTCTATTAAGTCACTTTGCACTTTTTCTGTAAGTGATGCACTTAAAAATATAACCATTGTAGCTTTATGAACAGCCAATTCTTTAAGACTTTGACCCTTAGGTACTGGAGTCCTGCCCTCACATCTAGTAATAATTACACTTTGGGAAACATTAGGAAGTGTATATTCTGTCTTTAATGCTGAAGCTGCACCACAAAAGCTACTTACACCGGCACAATAGTCGTACTGAATATTTAATTCATCAAGTATATCCATTTGCTCCCTTATTGCACCAAAAATGCAAGGGTCCCCTGTGTGAAGTCGAACAATATCCTTGTCCGGATTTTCCTTATACACCTGTGCTACCTGCTCTAAATCCATATAAGCTGAATTATATTTTTCAGCCTGTGGGCAATAATCCAAAAGTTCTGTATTTATAAGTGAACCTGTATATATAACTATATCTGCACTTTTCAAAAGTCTTGCACCCTTTACTGTAATAAGTTCTGGGTCTCCTGAACCTGCTCCTACAAAATGTACCATTACTTCAACTCCTTTAGTATTTCGTCTGCACCTGCTGTTTTACCTAGTATTCCGTATTTATTAGAAAAAACTATAGCCTCTGCCGGCATTTCGCCACTTCTTTTGTTAATATAAAAATATATTTTCTCCATAAGTAGCTCCATTGTTTTTTCCAAAAAGCCTCTTTCTTTCAATATATCAATAGCATCATCAGTTGTAACAGCTTTTGCTACTTCTTTCAGCGTTTCCAAATCTGCCCCAACCCTTAGCCCACAAGTTACAAGGGTTTCTATTCTACCATCGGCATTATGGGAATGGGTATTCATAATACCACAGCCTAATTTTGCAAATTTCCCTATATGACCAATAAGCAATATTTTTTTACACTTGTTTTCAACACAACAATCAATGGAAAAGCCTATAAAATTACTGGATTTGACCATATATTTTTCTTTCAGACCATAGTTTTTAAAGGCAAAAACCTCCCCATAATTTCCAGGGGTAAGTACAAGAACATCACTATTTTGCCTTTTCATTGATATTTCAAGTTTTATAGTTTCTTTTAAAGCATCATCACTCATAGGTCGAACTATTCCTGTAGTGCCTAGTATTGAAATACCACCTACAATACCCAGTTGGGGATTCATAGTTTTTTTTGCTATTTCCTCGCCCTCCGGTGCAAAAACAGTAGCTTTAAGTCCACCATAGTATTCGAAATTATCTGCTACTTCTCTTAAATTTTCTTCAATACTTTTTCTGGGAACAGAATTAATTGCTGCTGCTCCAACAGGCTGGTCCAATCCCTTTTGTGTAACTCTGCCTATACCTTTTCCTCCGTCTACAACAAAGCCCTTTGATATTTTTTCCACCTTAGTGTAAATAAGCATACCAGATGTTACATCAGGGTCATCGCCACTATATTTTTCAATAGCACAAAGGGCATAATTTTCTGTTATTTCCTGTTGTTTCAGTTGAAAAATCACTTTTTCTCCAGAGGGTGTAATATATTCAATTTCAGAAATTTTATTTTGTGACAACAACATATATGCTGATGCCTTTGCTCCGGCAGAAGCACAAGAGCCTGTTGTGTAGCCACATTTCAGCATTTTGTTATATGCGTATACAGTTTCTGCCAAATTTACACCTCCTAAAACATCTTATTTCATTTTAGTATAATAGCTATGTAAAGTCAAACAATATAGATGAATTTTTATTGCCAATTAATAAGCAATATGGTAGTATAAACATAAAATTTTACAGGTGATGAAAAATGTTTGAAAATATAGAAAATTTGAATAAAACAGCCTCTATAGCAGTAAGTGCTTTTGGAGTAGAGGGGAAAGCAGTTTTTGTGCAAATAAGTGAAAATGCTACCTACTTTATTTGCCAAAATAACAAGCCTATATACACACTCAGAATATGCCGACCTAATTACCACACTTTTGAGGAGTTGAAAAGTGAAATACAATGGCTATTAAACATTGACGATGTAAACATATGTAAACCTATTTCAGAAAATGGGGAATATGTCAAAAAAATAAATGGCTGTTATTGTACAATGTACAAATATATTGAGGGTATGGCTGATATAGAAATAGAGGGCAACGAAAACCTATATATAGAAATAGGGCGAATTGCCGGACTTTTACACAAAAATACTATTGAAAAACCTTTTAAGGCTGTGCGACCTAAGTGGTCAATGGAAAACCTTATAGGTAAAAACGGGCTTTGGGGAGATTGGCGAAAGACAACTGTTTTAAACAGTCAACAAAAAGACATTATTGAAAAGGCTTGCAACAAAATATATAAAAAAGTTGCAAATTACAAAACTGATAAATACGGACTTATACACATTGATTTAAGACTTACAAACATAATTGTGGGTAAAACTACTGGCGTAATAGATTTTGATGATTGTGGCTATGGATATTTTATGCAGGATTTGGCATCTAGTGTCAGTTTTCTTGAAAACAGCCCTCAGTTATCCACATTAATTGAAAATTGGTATAAGGGCTATGAAGAAGTTATGCCTTTAGACAGTAAAGATAAGGAAATGGCTAAAACTTTTATGTTGGCTCGACAAATTCAGTTACTTGCTTGGGTAACAAGTCACAGTAAAAGCACTTATGTTCAAGGTATTGATAAAGATTTTCCATTAAAATGTTTTATTAATGCTGAAAAATATTTAAAATACGGAGATTTTTAATAATAGGGTATGCAAAAAGCTGTCGTTTTCACGACAGCTTTTTTGACAAAGAAAAAAACAACCAGCGAACGGTTGTTTTTTTCTAAAGAGAAGGTATTTTTATGGGGTTTACAGTTTAATAACATATGAGGGATGTATAAACTGTAATGTGAAAATATTTAGGGGTTTTTCACAATGCTTATTATAACAAACAAGTCAAAAAAAGTGTTCACAAATATAAAAAAAATTATCATATTTTTTCTGTCTAATTTACACAAAATTCGTAAAAAAACAATGTTTTTACAGAAAAATTTGACATTTTTTAACATTTTTCTTTTAGCTCTCTAAGTCCTGTAAACAAAGGTATAAATGAGTATCTCCATCTATTTCCTTTCCACTAATTACAGATTTTCTTTCATCATCATTTAATGATGCCACAGGAGTAGAAGTTACTTCCTTTAAAACGCCACTATCTTTATAATAAACTGCAACATAGCCGTCTTTTTCTCCCAGTACATAATGCTGAGAACTTCTTCCTCTTTCTGACCTATTAAATACAACTCTTAATGGACTAAACTCGTCCATTTGCCAAGAGGGATAAGCCGATTCCATTCTATCTCTTTGCCAGCCATACATATAAACTGGGGCAATAACCTCTCTGGTATCACTAAATCCGTCTTCATAATTTGATACAAAGGTCAATACCGTATTTCTTCCCACACTATTTCCAGTATCTGATTTTACTTCCAAAGTTTCTCCTGTAAAAAGAGAATTATTATCCTTTGCTATTTCCAAATTATATACCCATATTCCGGCAGACACAGCCGAGCAAAGGGCAACAAGAACTATTAACCAAATAATAGTTTTCTTTTTCATAAAACCACCTCTAAAGAATTATTAACACTTTAGAGAAAAATATACAAAAATCCCCTAAAACATTTTACTGTTTCAGGGGACAAATTACCTATACATATTCCTGTCTTTTTCTGTACTGTAAAGGAGAAACTCCCTTTATTCTCTTAAATACATCGCCAAAGTAATTACTATCGTTAAAACCACTACTATAGGCAATTTCAGTAATAGAAAAACCTGTATTTAAAAGCATATCGCAGGCGTGCTTTATTCTCAAGGCAAGGAGATACTCCTTAAAGCCAAAGCCTGTTGTTTCCTTAAACTTCTTAGAAAAATATGTATCACTCATATTAACATAAGATGCCACATCTTTTAATGTAACATTTTCCTTATAATGTTCTACAATATAACTTGCCGCCTTTTGTATAACCTTATCTACACCCTTTAAATCCTGTGGAACAGCAAATGTAGCTGCTCTTTTAAGTCTGAGATAGCTTACTAATATAAGTCCTACAAAATTTCTAATCTGTATAGAATTAAATTCGTCATTGGTATTAAGACAATCCCCAATACCATTCATACAGACCTCTACATCTTTTCTTCTGTTAAGAGGTACATTAACTACACCTGTTTCCATCATCTGGTTAAACTTTTCTTCGCCAAATGTTTCTACAAAAGGTGCTATACATTCATCTGTAAAACGGATACAAATTCGTTCAAAATCCTTATCTGAGCCTTGTGTAACATGGTGCATTGCATTTTTAGGAATAAGCATTAAATCTCCCTTATTGAGATTATACAAATTACCGTCAGCAAAAATACGCCTACTGCCACTTAATAAATAATAAAATTCATATACGGAGTGATAATGTTCCTCACTACCATAAGATGCCTCTTGCTTTCTCCTTGAATAAACAACAGGGTCTGCACTACTAATATACATTTTTCTTCACCATCCAACAAAAAATCTGTACTTTTATTATATTACACTTTATATTTCTGTCAAGTACATATTTTTTGGTTATATTTTCAAATTTTACTTAAACTGGTTTGATTCCTCATCGTAAAAATAATTAATGCCTTCTAATTTTGTAAATACTTCTTCCTTTGTTATATTAAAAGCTGAACAGAAATCATCAATATTTGAATAATTATCTCTTAACTGTGTATTAACATAACTTAAAAACATAATTGGGTCTTTAGGTAACATATTATTCCTCTCTTTTTATTTCATTTTTCTAATATATTTAAAGGTTTCCTTTTCGCCTTTTTCTGAAAGCATAGTAAGTAAAAACTCTATTTTTTCAGCTGTTTTAGGGTGTATTCTTCTACAATCTTTTCTCTTGTTATAGTAATTCAAGGCATAGCTATCATTATAGTTTTTGCCACCATATATCTTAGATGCCGCCACTCTGTCACAAAACATTTCTTTTACATATTTAAGGGGCATTCCCACAGGCTCTAACTGGTGGGTTTCATTACTATAGTCTGTCCAATATTCAAAATGGTGTTTATTTCTGCCTTTATGGTGCATCCACGCCTTTGAATAGCCATATATTTCTCTGGCTCTCTCGTTAGGACTTCTTGTACCTTGATAAAACTTCATACCCTCTACAAATTCAGTAGGAGAGTATTTTGACAAATCGTGAAAAAGACCTTGCCAAAGTATACCAGCCTTTGCACAATGATAAATTACCTTGTGTCTATGGCGTGTAATTGTTATAAAATGGCGTACTGTATTCTTTAATATACCCATGTAATCACCTCTTTGCTATACAGAGTTATTATAAACATTTTGACGAAAATTGTCTACAACAAAAATTCAAATAATATTTATTGTTTTGGAAATAGATATGTGCTATAATATACAAAAATCATAATTTTAAAGGAGTTTTTTATGAAATTTAGAAATATTGCTGCAATTACTATTGGCACTATAGCTATGGCTACCACTACTTTTTGTGCTAGTAATATAAATGTTACATTAAACGGTCTTAATATTACTTTTGGAGATGCTAAGCCTGAAATTATAAATGGCAGAACTATGGTTCCTGTAAGAGGTTTATTTGAAAAAATGGGCTACAGCATTAAGTGGGATAGTGCTACAAGAACAGCAACTCTTACATCAAGTGACAATGTAATCACTTGCTCTGAAACTAAGCTTACTAAAACAGACAAAGAAACTGAACAGACTACAACTGTTCAAAGTGATGTACTTCCTCAAATTGTAAACAACAGATTTTATCTTCCTTTAAGAAGTGTTGCAAATGCTGCTGACTGTAATGTAGATTGGGACTCTGCATCTAAAACAGTTAAAATTTCTTATATTAGCGAGGCTATGAGCAACGGTAGCGGAAGCATAAGTTCTTCAACTTCTTCAAGCAAAGTAACTTCTTCAAACACAAAAAAAGAATTGACTGAAGAAGAAAAAATGGAAGCTCAAGCAACATTTATGAATCCAGAAGGGGATATTACTACATCAGCTGATACATACTTCAAGACTATGTTCCCATTACTTCAGCAGTTAAAAAATGATTGTTTAAGCAACAACAACCCTGTTTTCGAAGCTTTCTATGACCGTAATTCAGACAAGTCTATTACTGGCACAGAAAAGAACTTTGTTAAGGTTTATGCCGACATAGACAGAATAAATGCCGTTTCTGTTCCATCTGGTCTTGGCAACATCAATACTGTAATTAAATCATATGTTAACACAGTTCAGGATTGCTGTCAGCTTTCTATTGATTCTGCCAACGGCAAAATCACTCCAGAAGAAACTGCAACAAAGGTAAAGGCTTTAGCTGACCAGAGAAGAAACACTTCTTATGACTATGCCGACATGGTTTATAAGTATTTCCAGAGTGTAGATGTTCTTTGGGAGTCTGTTTATGGCGATTACATTTTAGACCTTTTAAGCTAATTTAACTGAAAAAGGGTACTAATTTATACAAACCAATTATCATTATAATAAGACCGGAAATAAGGGTAATACAATTTACCTTTGTTTTCAGTCTTATTTTTTTTGACATTATTATTCCACCATATAAGAAAATTATCTGAAAAACTGTAACTAAAACAGGCAACACAACTGAATTTTTACCGGCTGCTCCATAGCCTAAACACACACTAACACTATCTACACTTAAAGCAAAACCTGTTATAATGGCCTCCACAGGCTCTATTATTCGTGAATTATCTATATCTATTTTTTCTGGGTGATTTATAACTTCTTTTGCTCCGTCATCACTATCACAGATAAGCCACATTCCTAAACCAACCAGTATAAATGCTCCCAAACTTTCTCCAACTGGCAAAAGACTAAACATAATTTCTCCTAAAAGTAAACCACCACCTACTGTCAAAAAACCTACAGCTGTCATTAGGAAAAGGGAATACAGAGGAATTTTTATATCTTTTACACCAAAAGAAAGACCAAAAACTACAGCATCGGCAGAAAGGGCAACTGCAAGAAAAACTACCTCCACAAAAATCACCTCTCTATATTTTATGTAACAGTAATAAAAATGTTATTTACTGAATAGGCTTGTATTAAGGAGGTATGGGTTATGGATTTTCACAGCAAAACAGTAAAAGAAACAGCAAAAATTTTAGGTACAAGCCTTACAAAAGGTCTTGAGCCAACAGAAGTAGTAAATAGATTAAATGAATATGGCAAAAACAAGTTAAGTCAAGCCAAAAAAACTCCAATTATAATACAGTTTTTAAATCAGTTTAAAGACTTTATGGTAATTATACTTATTATATCTGCCATTGTAAGTGCCGTTGCTGAAAAGGTAAGTGGTGGCAACAACTATATTGACAGCATTATAATAATTGTAATTGTAGTATTTAACGGCATTATAGGTATGTTACAGGAAAGTAAGGCAAACCACGCCCTTGAAAAATTAAAGGAAATGTCGCAACCGGAAATTACTGTAATACGAAGTGGTACTCCTATTACATTACCTGTTGAAGATATTGTAAAAGGGGATTTAGTAGAGCTTGTACAGGGGGAATATGTGCCGGCTGATTGCAGAATTATTGAGGCAAATGCTTTACAGACAGACGAGTCTTCACTAACCGGTGAATCTACATCTTGTACCAAAACCACCGACATTTATCCTGAAAATACTCCCCTTGCTGACAGAGGAAATATGGCATATATGGGCACAATAGTTGTTCAAGGTCATGGAAAAGCCATTATTACAGCTACTGGAACTGATACACAGGTGGGGCATATTTCAAAAATGCTAGACACTACACCTGTACAGACAACCCCATTACAAAAAAAATTAGGGGAAACTGGTCGCATACTTGGTTTAGGTGCTTTGGGCATTTGCTTTCTTATTTTTATAATAGGTCTACTGCGACATATACCTGTCTTTACTATGTTTATGACTTCAATTAGTCTTGCTGTAGCTGCTATTCCCGAGGGTTTACCTGCTATAGTTACTGTAATACTTGCTATAGGTGTTCAGACAATGGCAAAAAACAATGCCATTGTAAAAACTCTTTCCTCTGTTGAGGCTTTAGGAAGTGCTACAGTAATATGCTCTGACAAAACAGGCACTTTAACAGAAAACAAAATGAAAGTAGTGGAAACAACAGGAGATGAGAATGTAATAAAATTTGCCACTTTATGTTGTGATGCCACTACAGAAAATGGAGAGGCTACAGAAAAAGCTATTGTGCAAAAAGCTAAAGAAAAGGGCTACATAAAAGAAAATCTTGAAAAGGATATGCCCAGAGTTGGAGAAATTCCTTTTTCTTCTGAAAGAAAAATGATGACAACTATACACAAATACAAAGGGGAATACATTGAAATAACAAAGGGTGCTCCTGAATATGTACTTAAAAAATGCAGTTTTTACTATGACAGTACAAAAAAGGCTATGACACCACAAAAGGAAAAGGAGATTTTAACTAAAAGCAGTATATTCGCATCACAGGGATTAAGAGTTTTAGCCGTAAGCTCAAAGGAATGTTCATCAATACCTACAGAGGAAAGAGATTTGACTTTTATGGGACTTATTGCCCTAGAGGACAGTCCCAGAGAAGGTGCTGCCTATGCTGTAAAGGAATGTAAAAGAGCCGGAATAAGAACCATAATGATAACTGGGGACAACCCTTTAACTGCAAGAGCTATTGGAGAAAAAACAGGTATTGGCACAGAAACTGCCACAGGAGCAGAATTAGATGCTATGAGCAGTAGTGAATTTTCTTCAGCCGTTGAAAAATGCAATATTTTTGCAAGAGTAAATCCAGAACACAAATACAAAATAGTGGAGGAACTAAAAGCTAAAGGGGAAATAGTAGCTATGACAGGGGACGGTGTAAACGATGCACCTGCCTTAAAAACTGCCGACATTGGCTGTGCTATGGGGCTTGGTGGTACTGATGTTGCAAGAGCTGCCGGAGATATTATACTGGCTGACGACAACTTTGCCACCATCGTAAAAGCTGTGGCATCTGGTCGTGAAATGTATGAAAACATAAAGAAGTCAGTACACTTTCTACTATCTTCAAACATAGGGGAAATTATAACAATTTTTACAGCACTTTTAATGGGCTGTGCTACTCCTCTTTGTCCAATACAGCTTTTATGGGTAAACCTTGTTACTGACTCCTTGCCTGCTATTGCCTTAGGTGTTGACCCTTGCGAAGAAAATTTAATGAACCGTAAGCCTAACAAAAGTTCAAGTATATTTTCTCGTCAGATGTGGAACAACATAATTGTTGAAGGTGTTATGATTGGGGCAATTTCTCTATTGGCATACACCATTGGAAAAGTAATATTTAAGGATACCTTAGCCGGCTCAGCTATGTGCTTTTCTACATTAAGCATTTGCCAGTTGGTTCACGCCTTTAATATGAGAAGTCACAAAAGCATTTTTAAAATACATATTTTAGGCAACAAATTCCTTGTAATTTCACTTATTTTAGGAACAGCCTTACAGATTATAGCCGTTCAGCTATTTCCTAAAATTTTCAAGTGTTCTACCCTAAATACAATGGAATGGTTAGTTGTAATAGCATTAAGTCTTATACCTATTGTTCTATGTGAAATTGAAAAAAGACTAAATTAATTCAGGACCCCCTATATTGGCACAACAGCCAATATAGTGGGTTTTTATATTATATAGCTGAATATTGCACAGTTTGAAAATATATGGTAATATTAAAGAAAAGGAGGTGTAATATGTATACTCCAAAGGATTTAAAAAATGAAGGGCAACATATATTTTTCAAACTTTTGAGTTTTGTAATATATACCAACTTACTTTATGTTGTATTGCTTTTTCTGACCGTAATGTTATATGCAAAAATAACTGGGGAATACAGTTCTGTAGAAAGCATAATAAATCAGCTGGATACCAGATTTTTTACTATATTAAATGAAATATCCGTAACCATTATAGGTATAGGACTTTTCTTCAGAAACAAGGAATTTTTGATACAAGAATTTAAAACTGTAAACAGACATTTTTCGACTATTAATTTTATTCTTTATCTTTTTCTATTAGTGTGTTTCAGTATTTTAGGCACAGGCATTTTACATTTTTCATCTATTAATTTAGAGGGCTATTTTAATACCATAAACGGCAAAAGCCCATTATCTCTTATTTTTATTATTGTAATTGCTCCTGTTATTGAAGAAATATTGTTCAGAGGTGTTGTGTTAAAACCTCTTGAAAAATACGGAAAGCTATTAGCTATAGTCATTTCTTCATTACTCTTTGCCATATACCATGGAAATATAATTCAGGGAATATATGCCTTTATATGTGGGTTATTATTAGGTTTTGTTGCCAGCGAATACTCTCTGAAGTATTCCGTAATACTTCATATTTTCAACAATTTAATAAGCACAATAATTGAAAACAAGCCATTTACAGAATTATACAAAAATCATTTTGCAAATACATCTGTAATGATAATTTCCGCATTTTTTGCAGTATGGTACATATTAGAAAAATACCCTGTTTTAAAGAATTATTCAAAAGTAAACAGACCTGTTTTTGAAGGAGAATACAGAATATGCCTTCTATCATTACCGGTCATACTATTTGCTGTAATATGTTTACTTCCAATATTCATTTAAACCAAAAAGGTTCTTTATCCTTACTTAGGGACAAAGAACCTTTTTATTATTTCTTATAAATTATTATTTTATTATTTTCATCAACAACCTTATAGCCTTTTTTACTATAATTTTTCATAAAGTCAGTGCTATTTGGGTCATTTGATGCTTTTTGTAATACATAGTAATCTGTATCAACTTTAGTGCCTAAATCATATAGTTCCTTCGCCTTATATAAATGAGGTACAAGATATGTATCAGCAGAAACTGAACTATCACTAGGAATATTATCCTCCAATATACTATCCATTTCTTGGTACACACTTTTATTTGCGTCATAGTAGGACTTATATGAGTTTATCTTGTTTGCTCCATTCTGTGCAGACAACACTAAAACTGCACATAGAGAAGTTATAACAATAAATGACTGCTTTTCTGAATGAAAATCCCTTACATTTAAAATAAATAACAAAAACATACAAGTCATCAAGCCATAAGTATACTGGAAACCTATATCGTGCTGATAAGCATAATCTGTCATAAGTCCAAAAGCTATAAACGGTATAATAAGAATAAGTCTTTTAAAGTCTTTATTCATCAACGGTACAAATAACAATGAACCCATTGTATATATTACATACTTAAAGTTATCATCAGCAAAAACATTTTTAACAAAAAATTCTGGGGCATACCAAATATTTCTTATTATTGGTAACATTCCCTTTTCTCCACCTAAATAATATAGACCGTAATGACCCTCCATAAGACCCATACCGTGTACACTTATAAATGTCATAGCTAAACTGAAATAAACTAAAGTAATACCTAACATTATTAAAGAATTTTTCAAATAGCCTTTTCTGAAAGCATAGAAAACACATATAGCTATCATATAAAGTGATGTATCTTCCTTTATCATAAGACAGAGGAACAGGAACAATACAGATAGCTTGAAATTCTTACTTTCAAGGAAATATACAAACCAAAGTACAAAAAATGGTATAAAGGCATTTTCGTGGAAATCATAAAGTAATGGCTGTACTATTGCCGGAGAATATATGTAAATAAAACATATTACAAGTGCTATTAATGGTTTAATACCATATTTTTTGCAAAGTAGTAACAATGGTATTACTGCTCCAAACACCATTATTGACTGTATTACAACCAGTGTAATAGGTGTTCTGAAAATCATATAAATTGGCAAGAACAAGTAATATATTGGCGAAAAATGAATATAAAAATGGGATAACAGCTGACCTCTTTCACAAGTTGTTAAAGGTAAGCCTGTTTTTGCCATATATTCATACATTTGAGCGAAAATACCAAAGTCAAATGTAGATGCACCATATATCTTATAGCGATAAACACCATCTAAAATCATTGAAATACAAGCAACAGCTGTAACACCTGCAACAATAGGAGAAATAGCTTTATAATCCTTTATCCTATTGTTTAAACTTTCAAAGCCTAAATTATCATCTTTTAAAAGTAGATAGTTAAAGTAGCCTAATATCAATATAGCACCCATAGCAACATAAATACTATTGTAGGCTTTTACCATTAGAATGCCAAATGCCACAGAGCTTATAAAAGTAACAATATAGATTATCTTTTTACTAAAGATTACACCTAAAGCAAATATTAAACTAAATAGGGCTACAAATAAAAACCAATACATATCTTTATCTATATTGCCTACAAATTTAATGTCATTGCCCAATTTAAGAGTTTTCATAAAATATGCTGAAACAATTAAAAAGGTTGATACAAGCATAGCAAAATACTCTTTTCCTTTAAGCAAAGAAATATTTTCAAAAATTCCATTTTCAAGGGAAATCAATATTACAAAACAAAGTTGTATCGCTCCCACAAAAATAGCTAAAACAATATTTTTAGATAAGTAGCTTATACCAAACACATAAAAGAGTAACAAGTACAACTGTGTTAAATAGCCTCTTTTGCCATTTAATCTAAAAATACTACAACCTAAACACAATAAAAGGGCAATAATAGGAATGATGTAGTTTGAGCTTACGCCTGCTCCTTCGTATTCAAAAGAATCGAATTCAAGTTTACCACTACCGTCATAGTAAACTCTTAACTCCAAGCTCTTATCATTGACATCTGTTGGCACATTAAAATTAAATTCTTCTGAGCTTCTGTTTGGTAACAAAGTACCTGTAGAAATTACATTTGCACCAAAACCCGATGTTAATTCATACTTAACTGAAACAGTAGAATTATAATTTATAGTACCTTTATATTTACCAGCTTTAATATTAACATAAGGTCCATAAACAAATATACCTTTAAAACTACTATTCTCAATTATTTTCTCGCTATCCTTGGAAACAACATTGGAGTTGAAATCACTATAGCCAAATGAACCATTTCCACCTGTAATAGCTGACCCTGAGTTTTGTATAAATAAGCATATTCCAAATACTAAAACAACCAACATTATGGCTAATGACAGTATCTTATACTTCGAATACAGAAACTCCAATATTTCCTTTAGCATTATTTTGCCTTTTTCTATAAATTGCACTTTTATACCTCCTAATAATCAAATTTAAGTGGACTGCCTAAACAGACAGCCCACTCATAACAGAATTATTGTTTAATTCCATTAACATATATATCATACTTGTTATTTCCAAATTCATAATGGGTAAAATTACCTTCATAATTTACTCTTGTTCTATCATTACCGGTATTCCATAATCCCCAAATTATTGTTTCATTACCATTAATGGAAATAGTCTTTTTTTGATTAACTGTACTATTGTGGAACACTCTACAATTAATTATTCTTGTACCTTCTGTTGCTAAACTTATATAGTCTAAATCCGTTTTTGTTGCTTTAAGGATAAAAAATAATCCTTCAAAGACACAAGACCCAGCACTGTTCCTAGCTCTTATGACATACTGAGGTAAATCAACATCTACATCTACAACCATCATATCTTTCAATGTAACAAATCCAGCTGTAACATCAAAAATAATAGCTGACGTAGTATCATTTCCACTAGTCTTTAAACTTACCTGTTCAACAACAGTTTTATCTTTAATTCCTCTAATGGTTAAGTCTTCTTTATCAACATTTAATTTTTCATTAATATTAAACTTACCATCTAATAAAACTATTTCTTTACCTGTTCCTGCTGCTTGAATTGCTGCATTAATCTGCTTTGAATCATTTGTTCCGTCGCAAACATAATCTGCAATCTCTTTGTTTGTACTATTACTTGGAGCTACATAAATAACATTAGAATTATTACCTACACTTAATGTTTCGATTGCCATAAAAATTCCTCCTATCCTCTTCTTCTCTTGTAAATAAAAAATACTTACTTAAATTTTAACCCCTATTAGGTTTAATACTATATACATACTTTTAATCCTAAAAACATATACATAGCAAATTTAAACTATAAATAAAATAATCATTAATTGCTTTGTATTTAACAATTATTTTTATTTTACAATCTAATATTATCATACTATACATATTATTGCAATAGCACTATCTCTATATTGTTCGTAAATTTCCTTCACTCGTTAAATTCTATATGTGTCGACATTTTTCGACTTTTTTCGCAACACAAAAAGACCTCCGAAAAATCGGAGGTCTAAAAAATTTAATTATTCAAAGATTATTCTGAAATCTTAGCACCGTTTACTCTGATACTAGGACCCATAGTAGTTGTTAAAGCAACTGACTTTAAGTAAGTACCCTTAGCTGAAGCAGGCTTAGCCTTAATGATAGCGCTCATAAGAGTCTGAACGTTTTCAAGAAGCTTTTCAGAACCGAAAGAAACCTTACCAACTGGAACGTGGATAATGTTTGTCTTATCAAGACGGTATTCAATCTTACCAGCCTTAATATCTTCGATAGCCTTAGTAACGTCCATAGTAACTGTACCAGCCTTAGGGTTTGGCATTAAGCCCTTAGGACCGAGTACACGACCGATACGACCAACAAGACCCATCATATCTGGAGTAGCAACAACTACATCAAAATCGAACCAGTTTTCGTTCTGAATCTTTGCTACTAAATCTTCTGCACCTACATAATCTGCACCAGCTGCCTGAGCTTCGTCAGCCTTAGCACCCTTAGCGAATACGAGAACACGAATAGTCTTACCAGTACCGTGAGGGAGAACAACAGCACCTCTAACCTGCTGGTCAGCGTGACGGCTGTCAACACCTAAACGGATATGAGCTTCAACAGTTTCATCAAACTTAGCTGTGCTTACCTGTGGGATTAATGCACAAGCAGCATCTAAATCATATAAATTAGCCTTATCAACAAGCTTACTCTTTTCGAGATATTTCTTTCCTCTTTTCAAAATAGTTCCTCCTTATGTGGTAATATCGGGAGAATTCCCTCCCACTATACTATGCGTAAATACGCCTCAAAAAAATTAGTCTTCTACAACGATACCCATACTTCTTGCAGTACCTGCAATCATACTTATAGCGGCATCAATATTAGCAGCAGTTAAATCCTGCATCTTTAATTCAGCAATCTTTCTAACTTCATCCTTAGAAATCTTAGCAACCTTAGTCTTGTTAGGTACGCCTGAACCAGACTGGATGTTACAAGCCTTCTTTAAAAGAACTGCTGCAGGTGGAGTCTTTGTTACGAATGTAAAGCTCTTATCCTGGTAAACTGTAATAACTACAGGAATGATAAGACCTGCATCCTTAGAAGTTCTCTCGTTGAATTCCTTACAGAAACCCATAATGTTTACACCGTGCTGACCAAGTGCTGGACCAACAGGTGGTGCTGGTGTTGCCTTACCAGCTGCGATTTGTAACTTAATGTAACCTTGTACTTTCTTTGCCATTTAAAAGGCACCTCCTATAATGTGGTAATTAGCGGGATTTTCCCTCCCACTTGAAAGCAATTCACTTTCAAATTCATCAGTTCATTGGCTGAACCTGTGTAAAGTCCAGCTCCATTGGTGTTTCACGACCAAACATAGAAATCATAACAGTAACAGTTTGCTTACCGTAGTTGATTTCCTTTACAAGACCTGTACTTTCAGCAAAAGGACCGCTGATAACATAAACAGTATCGCCTTCTTCGAAGCCCAAGTCTTCTACATTGACGCTTTCAAGTCCCATCTGTAAAACCTCTGCATCTGTAAGAGCAACAGGCTTAGAGCCAGGACCTACGAAACTGGTAACGCCTCGTGTGTTTCTTACGACATACCATGTTTCGTCATTCATAATCATCTTTAACAACACATATCCAGGGAATTTCTTTCTCTGGACAATTTTCTTTTGACCATTTTCTTTAACTTCAACAACATCTTCTAAAGGTACTGAAACCTCTTTTACAAGGTCATTAAGACCTCTGTTGTCTACCATTTTTTCAATATCGGTCTTTACTTTGTTTTCATAGCCTGAATAGGTATGGATTACATACCATCTTAGGCCGTTGTTTATTTCCTGTTCAGACATACAATCAACCTCGTTTTTAGACTATGCAAATAAGTTTACCAATGCACTGTAGGCCTGTTCAAATCCTAAATCAATGAGGAGAATGATAATACCTACAATAAGTGATACTACGATAACAGTAGCAGTTTCCTTGGCTAATTCCTCTTTGCTAGGCCAAACAATTCTTTTAAACTCAGCAACGTGAGCCTCAATCCAATTCTTAAAGTTGAACTTTTCTTTCTGAGCAGACTGTGGAGCTTTCTTAGCGTTTTCTTCCATCTTGCCTTCCCCTTTCATTGAGGTCCCCGTTATTACTTGGTTTCTCTGTGTAAAGTATGCTTACCGCAGAACTTGCAGTACTTGCTAGTTTCCATTCTGTCTGGATGAGCTTTCTTGTCCTTCATAGTATCATAATTTCTCTGCTTACATTCAGTACAAGCTAAAGTAATTCTTGTTCTCAAGATATTCACCTCTCTCTTTGAATAATTAAATAATTAAATTTTCTTTTTCAGTTTTTACACACAAAAAAAAGACGAATCGCGTCTTTATCATAATAACATAAGCCACCCCCTTTGTCAACTAAAAATCGGGGTTATAAAATTTTCGGCATATTAGACAATAACAGGAATTAAAAGGGGTTAAGCTATAGTATTTTTTCAGAAAAACCATGGCATTATACACAAACATTTACTATAATATTGAAGTATAAGAAAAGGGCTGTCAAAAGACAACCCTTTTAGAAACAATGTTAAATTATTAAGCGTTTGAACGACCCAAGTATTCACCAGTTCTAGTATCAATCTTGATGATTTCACCCTGATTGATGAAAAGAGGTACATTAATCTGAGCACCTGTTTCAACAGTAGCTGGCTTAGTAGCACCTGTTGCAGTATCGCCCTTGAAACCTGGTTCAGTTTCAGTTACTTCAAGTTCAACGAATAAAGGTGGTTCAATACCGAAAATGTTACCGTTGTGGCTAAGAACCTTAACATTTTCATTTTCCTTAACGAACTTTAATGCATCGCCAACTTCAGATGCTGGAATAGCAATCTGGTCATAAGTTTCAGCATCCATAAAGTTGTATAAATCGCCATCGTTGTAAAGGTAAGTCATATCCTTACGCTCAATCATAGCCTTAGGCATCTTTTCAGTTGGTCTGAAAGTCTTTTCAACTACAGCACCAGTAACGAGGTTCTTGAGCTTAGTACGAACGAAAGCTGCACCCTTACCTGGCTTTACATGCTGGAATTCGATAACCTGATAAATGTTACCTTCGTATTCCATAGTTACACCGTTTCTAAATTCACCGGCAGAAATCATAAATTGTCCTCCTTAAAAATAACGAATAAAGTTCAGAAGTTAAACTTCCGATGTTGTTTATTGCGTCATATAATGCCTCAAAAATACAAGGGCATATTCACAATAAGTCATATATTCTTATGATAACTTATTTTCATTAAAATTTCAAGATATTTTTTACATTTTTTACTGTCTGACTAATTTTTCTCCTATTTTGTAAACATCGCCTGCACCCATAGTAATAAGCATATCTCCCTTGCGACAGTTATCTACAGCATACTTTTCAGCATCGTTAAATGTAGGGCAGTATGTTACAACGCCACCTAAAGCCTCAATTTTATCTCTTAAATCCTTACTGCTTACAAGACCTGTATCCTTTTCTCTTGAAGCATAAATATCTAAAAGAATAACATGGTCTGCCTCACTTAAAACCTTTGCAAAATCGTCTAAATGATTATAAGTTCTTGTATAAGTATGAGGCTGGAACATTATCCAAAGTTTATTAAGCTTTGTACCTCTGGCACTATTTATTGTAGCCTGAATTTCTGTAGGATGATGTGCATAGTCATCAATTACATTTACGCCATTAAACTGACCCTTAAACTGAAATCTTCTATCTGTACCAGTAAAGTTCTTTATACCCTTTACAATAGCATCTGTATCAACACCATAGCAAGTAGCAAGTGCAAAAGCTGAAAGTGAATTATAAACATTGTGCATACCAGGAATTGAAAGTTCAACCTTAGCAACCTTTTCGCCCTTATGATTTACTGTATATGTTGCATGACCTAAATCATTAAATGTAACATCTGTAGGATACCAATCTGCTGTGTTATCCTTGCCATAAGTAATAACCTTTGCCTTAACACCCTCTAATACTTCTGAAAGTCTAGGAATTTCATTATTAATAACAATGAAACCACCCTCTGGAAGTCTATTAGCGAACTTGTTAAAGCTCTTATAAATATTATCTAATGTCTTAAAATAGTCTAAATGGTCTGCATCAATATTAAGAATTATTGCACCATGAGGATTGAACTTTAAAAAGCTATCGCAGTATTCACAAGTTTCAAGAATAAAGTAATCCTCGCCACCTACTTTATAGTTACCCTTTATACTTGGTAATATACCACCAATAGAAACTGTTGGATTAGCCTTTGCTTCAAGGAAAATTTCAGTAACAAGGCTTGATGTAGTAGTTTTGCCATGAGTACCGGCTACAGAAAGAGGGAACTTGTACTCAAGCATCATCATACCTACAAGAGCTGCTCTATCTACTGTTTCGATACCACTTGCTCTGGCAGCCATTAATTCTGGGTTGTCCTCTCTTACAGCAGCAGTATAGACAATAAGGTCTGTATCAGGTGTAATATTCTCGGCTTTCTGACCGATTGATACCTGAATACCTATGTTTTCAAGAGCTTTTGTTACATTAGATGCAACACCGTCTGAACCTGTAATTGTCTTACCCTTACTCTTGAGAATTTCTGCAAGAGAAGACATACTTATTCCACCTATACCTATAAAATGAATTTTATTGTATTTTTCCATTGACATTTAAAATCTACTCCTTTTATTCTTCGTCAGTAGCTGAGCCTTCGTTCCAATACTTGCCTGCCATTTCAATAAATGACTCCTGTTCTAAAGATGGCATATTGACCGCCTCAAAGCAATAACCTACGCCATTATCATACCAGTAGAGGGCTTGTACTGTACCTATTTCGCAATCCTCTGTTTCATTACCTTTATCCATAATAATTTTACCTTCATTAAGTGCTTTTTGCACCTGTGCTGTCGGTTTATAATTATCACTTACATAGTAATATGTGCCATTAAAATATTTAGCTGGCATACCATTAAGTCCTGAATCTGTAATATCTGATTTTGGAATTATATTTTTTTCAAAATTATCCTGAGTTGTAGAGTAAGTAATTACCTTAAACTTGTCGCCATAAGATGCCTCTCTTGTATAGTAGTTATATGTAATTGCCTTTTTCTGCAAGTCTATTTTGTAATCATGAAGCTGATGTTCTTTATCAATATGGTCTGAAACAACAGAATTATCAAGTCCTAAACCTGTAAGTTCACTATTTAAAGGCAATTCTACAGCACCAAAAGTTTGGTCAGTTCCCTTCATTGTTTGTCTTTTAGAACCTATAATGCCCGATATTGCTACATATATCAAAAAAGCTACTATTAAAAATACAATAAAGCCTATTAGGGCTTTACTACTTTTACTCAATTTTCCCATAAATTATCTCCTTACATTTGTATTTTGGTGGCATAATAACAAAGAAAAAACTTAGTTTCTTCATTATATATATTTTTCATATGTATTTTTATAAAACAGCATACCACTCTTTTTAGTATACCATATTTTTGAAAACAATACAACGAAAACAAAAGGGGAATTTTGAATGATAAAATACAAAAAAAATTCATAATTTGTGCTGAAGATTGAAAAATTAATTTTTTCTGACAATAGGTTATTTTTAATGATATAAAAATAACAGTTTTTCCATTTTTAGATAGAATATAAATAGTAATAATTAATAAAAAGTGAATTTTGGGGGTTAGGATATTGCATTTTTAAATAATTAGTGGTATCATATAACCATTATAGCTTCTTAACTATATAGTATTGTATATAAAACACGATAGTGATTTTTTATTAAGGAGGACATTTTCAAATGAGTAAAGATTACAAAGAGATTATCAAAAAAATGGTTCTTCCACCTTATGTAAAGGAGATTATCGAAGGTGGTGCGGAAATTATTATTCCTGACACAAAAGAACATCTTTTTGATTTAGCTCTCGGTGGCAAGGATAATATGACTTATGATGTTAACTTTGATGTTAACGGTAAAACTATTAGAGAAGCCTACATTACTAAGTGTAAGAACGGTCTTTCAGTAAACTTCGACGATACTTCAATGCGTAGAAGAGACCCTAATTCAATGGTTATCGCTGATGACCTTCCAACAGACAAGCCAACACATATGGAGAGATTTGGCAAGCCTTTTGAGCCTATTAGACAGGAAACTTTCAAGTGGCTCAAGGAAAGAGACGGTCTTGTACTTGTTCCTTTCTATTCTGGTAACGAAGATATGAAGCTTGGTTATGCTTCTCTTGCAATCGTTCCAAAGAACGCAGCTTTCTTTGCAGCTATGATTGCTGAATTACAGGGCTTTATTCCTTGCGACAAAGTTCCTAACTTCTTCAAGCCAAAGGCTATCATCTATGTTGCTCCACCTTTCAGACATTTATACTATGAAGGTAAGCAGGTAGTTGTTCATAACAGACTTTACGATATGCAGGAAGTATTTAGCTACAACCTTTACCCAGGTCCATCAGCTAAAAAGGGTGTTTACAGTATCCTTCTTCACATTGGTGAACAGGAAGGTTGGGTAACTCTCCACGCTTCAACTGTTAAGATTGTAACTCCATACGAACTTGAACTTACAATCATGCACGAAGGTGCTTCTGGTGGTGGTAAGTCAGAAATGACTGAACCTTTCCACAGACAGGAAGACGGTAGATTATTACTTGCAACTGATATTGTATCAGGCGAAGAAATCAAGGTAAACATTGCTGATACTTCAACACTTCACCCTGTAACTGATGATATGGCTCTTGCTCATCCATCACTTCAGAACAAGTCAGGCAAGCTCGTTGTTGCTGATGCTGAATACGGTTGGTTCTTACGAGTTGACCACATTGTTCACTATGGTACAGACCCTGAAGTTGAAGAAGCTACTATCCATCCAAAGGAACCAATGATTTTCCTTAATGAAGATGCTGTTCCTGGTTCAACTTGTCTTATTTGGGACCATATTGAAGATGCTCCTGGCAAGCCTTGTCCTAACCCTAGAGTTATTATGCCTCGTAAGGTTAAGAAGAACATTGTCAACGGCGTTGGAGAAATTGATATCCGAAGCTTCGGTATCCGTACTCCTCCTACAACTAGCGACAAGCCTAACTATGGTATCATTGGTATGTTCCACATTCTTCCACCAGCACTTGCTTGGATTTGGAGATTAGTTGCACCAAGAGGTTACGCTAACCCATCTATTATTGATAACAGTAGCTCTGCTATGGCTATGAAGAGTGAAGGTGTAGGTTCTTACTGGCCTTTCGCTACTGGTAAAAAGGTTGACCAGGCTAACCTTCTTCTTGAACAGATTTTAAATACACCAGAAACTAGATATATCCTTATTCCTAACCAGTACATTGGTTGCTACAAGGTTGGTTTCGCTGGTGAATGGGCTACTAGAGAATACCTTTCTCGTAGAGGTGGCTTAAAGTACAAGAAGGAATCACTTGTACCTTCTCGTTGTTCTATTCTTGGTTACTCTCCAAAGTCTATTAAGATGGACGGCGAAGTAATCCCTACTGGTCTTTTACAGGTAGATAAGCAGCCTAGAGTTGGTCAGGCAGCTTATGACGAAGGTGCTAAGATGCTTACTGATTTCTTCAAGGAACAGTTAAAGCAGTTCGATACTCCTGATTTATTACCATTAGGTCACGATATTATTCAGGCTGTATTAAACGACGAAGATGTAGAAAAGTTCTACGATTTAATTCCAGTATTATAATTTTTAAAAGTATTATAGTATATATACAAAAGGGCAGTCCCGTTGGGGCTGCCTTTTTGTATGTTGTCTATCAGATCGACAACCAAAGACTATTGTATATCTAAATGATTTTGTGGTACCAAATTTCCAATTTATAACAATATCACAAACAAAATCAAATATAATTAATAAAATCTTGAAATAACTCCATCTGCATGTTATAATGAACAAAATTAATGGGATGAGAAGTTATGGCAATAAGTTATAGTCCCTTATGGATACAGTTAGCAGACACAAAGGATTACAAAAAACAGATGTTATTGAAAGATCAAATTCAACCACAAATGTAATGGTCAGTATAAATAAAAAAATCAAACTATTTTTTTATTTAGAAAAATATGTATTGCTCTTGACTATTCTCCCAAAATGATGTTTTTGAATTTGTAAACGAAGAAAGTGAGGGACAAAATGAAACCAATAATAAAATATAGAGGTGGAAAATCTAAAGAAATCCCTCAAATATTACCGTATATTCCTAAATTTACAGGTAGATATATAGAACCTTTTTTTGGTGGTGGTGCATTATTTTTTTATCTTGAACCACAAAACGCTATTATAAACGATATAAATTCTAATTTAATAACTTTCTATGAAGATGTTAAATATAACTATCCTAAAATTAAAAAAGAATTATCATCAATAGAAATGATTTATAAAAAAAATAGGCATACTTTTGACGAAATCAAAGCCTTGAAGCCTAATGATAAAGTAGATGATGCTAACGAAGAATTATACTACAAGATTAGAAATATGTATAATGGATTGTGTAACAGGGAACTCTCTTTTGGCTCAATATATTATTTTATTAACAAGACTGCTTATTCTGGAATGATACGATATAATTCAGATGGACATTTTAATGTACCCTATGGCAGATATAAGAATTTTAACACTTCGCTTTTAACAGAAGCACATCATAATTTATTGAAAAATACTGAGATATTCAATTGTAGTTACGAAGATATATTTGCAATGGCTAAGAAAGATGATTTTATTTTTTTAGACCCGCCATATGATTGCGTTTTTAGTGATTATGGCAATAAAAGTATGAAAGCTGGATTTGGCGAGGAAAGACACCGTAAATTAGCAAAAGATTTTAGAAGACTTAACTGTAAGTCTTTAATGGTTATAGGCAAGACACCACTAACTGAAGAGCTTTATGGTGATTTAGTTGTCGCGGAATATGAAAAATCTTATGCCGTAAATATCAAGAATCGCTTCAAGTCCGAATCACATCACATTTTAGTTGCAAATTACTGGAGGTAACAATGGCAAGTTTAAATAATAAAAGAATGTTGTTTTTCACAACATCTCCAAGAACACCATTCAAAATGATACCTGAAATTGAATTGTTAGGTAATAATTTTAGCGGACAGAAATGGAACAAACACACACAAATAGATTTCATTAAATTACTATCGCAAGAGGGCTTTTTCAATGGAAAAGGTTCAAAGAACAATTTAGATTTTAGTGCAAGAGATAGGATTACTCGTGCTCCAAAGGCATTAGGATTTGTAAGTCTTAAGCCAACAATTGAACTAACCGAAGTTGGAAAACTATTTGTTACATCAAAGCGAAAAGAAGAAATCCTACTTAGGCAATTACTAAAATTTCAATTCCCATCTCCATTTCATACACAACCAATACAAGGAAATGTAAACTTTTGGATTAAGCCTTATTTAGAAATTCTTAGATTGATATATCACTTTGGAACATTAAGTTTTGATGAAATAATGTTGTTTGGTCTGCAAATGACTTCATATAAGATGTTCGATGACATAGTGAAAAAAATTGAGAATTTTCGTATTGATAAGATTAAATGTAAATGCAAATATAAACAGTTAAAAGCCAATATTCAAAAAGATATTATTCTGAGATTGTTTAATGAGGAGATAAACAGCGGACAAATAAAAACAAGAGAGTCTGATGAAAAATCAATAAAGAAGTTTGTTAAAACTAAATCAAACAATATGAAGGATTACACCGACGCTTGTTTCCGCTATTTGCGTTCGACTGGAATTGTTAATGTATCTCAGAGAGGACGTTCCCTTTCAATCGCAGCCGAAAAAATGCCAGATATTGAGTTTATTTTATCAAAAATTGATAGAAATCCTATTTTTATTAATGATAAAGAAAAATATACAGAAATGTTATATAATTCAACACTTCCAATCTTGTATACTGACAATGAAGAAGTACTGACTCGAAAATTAACAGAATATACAAGTATGTCGAGTTCACAAATTTGTAAGTTGTCTTTCCACGAGAAAAAAGAGCGTTTATTCGAAGCTATTGAAAATAAAAAACAAAGTATTCTTAATCAACAGATTGTTAGTATTAAGGATTATAAACAGTATGATGATATTATGAATACATTTGACGATATAGAACAAAAGAATGTTTTGGATATACCGTTAATGTTGGAATGGAATACTTGGAGAGCAATGACAATGCTTGATGGTGGAACGATAAAGGCTAATTTGAAATTTGATGATAATGGTATACCTATGTCAACAGCACAAGGAAATATGGCTGATATATACTGCGATTACGAAGAATATGGATTGACAGTAGAAGTTACTACTGCTGGTGGACAAAAACAATACGAAATGGAGTCAGAGCCTGTTTCCCGCCATTTAGCTAAATATAAAAAAGAAACAGGAAAAGAAGCGTATTGTTTATTTATAGCCCCTAAAATTAATAAAGCTTGTATTGCTTATTTTTTTATGTTGCATAAAATAAATATTGAATTTTATGGTGGTAAATCTGTGATCGTTCCTATTGACATAAACACATTTAGAAAAATGCTGACAGACTCATATAAAGCTGGTTATCAGCCAAATTCAAAACAAGTAAAGTCATTGTTTGATTATTCATTAGAAGTTGCAGAAAAAAGTAACAATGAAGTAGAATGGTACACAAAGGTAACAGACAAAGCATTAAATTGGCTTAGTTTATAATATCTTATTTTATTTCTACTAACTTTTTAAAGTATTATATAGTATATATAAAGGCAGTCCCAGTGGGGCTACCTTTTATTGCGTATTTCATTGTGGTTCCTGTGAATATTTACAATCAAATTGTATATACTAATACAAGAAGTAAATTAAGAACTTTAAAAAAGTATTTATAAAGTTCTTGACTTCTTTTTTATTCTATAATATACTGAGACATAGAATTGCGGCGATGTCTTCGGACTAAACTTAATGGAGTTGGATGCGTCCGGCTTCCTTTTTAATTTATATCTTTATATTCGTTTTTTGGCTATTCTTTTGAATAGCCATTTTTTATCCCCATAATGGGGATTTTTTTATTTTCATAAAAATTTTTTCCCAAAATTCTACAAACTTTATAAACAGACAATAACTGTCTATTTATTTTACTAAAATTGTAATTGTAAAAACCACAAAAAAGCAATATTTATTTAGGGTTTGTGTAAATAGCAGGCTCATTTACGGGAAAAATGTCGTTTGTTTTACACCAAACACTATGCTAAACTAATCTGAAAGTGAGGTGGTATCTATTTGTGAGTATAATACACAACTTTTTCAAAAGATATATAAAGAATTAAATGACCAAATAGGTCTTGAGGCTACCCTCACAGTATATCGAATGTTTAGAGGCAGTCAAGTTAATTTTCCTCAAAGGCTATTGGATACCAAAAGTGTCAGACAACTTATTATACGCCGATATAACGGCAGTAACACCAAGGCTTTAGCCAAAGAATATGGATATTCTGAAAAGACTATTCAAAGAATATTGAGAGATTACAAGAAAGAAAACAAAATAAAGGAGTGATAGTATGGGATTTTTAGATAGCATCGGAAATGGTATAGGAAAAATAAAAGAAGATATGGCAAACAAAGCTGCTATGAATGCTCAAAGAAAAGCAGAAGCAGCAGCCTTAGACGCACAGTACAGAGCTTATGCAAACTCTAAGGCTCAGGAAATTGCAAACAACATTCTTCAATATGGCGATGACAGCAAGGGCGGTTTTTACGGTGGCATAGGTGTAGACAAAATTATGTCATTTACAAAAGAATTTTATGACAAGATTTTGTTACCTGCCAGTAGTGTTCAAAAGTCATATATTTCAATGTATCCTTACCTTGACAATAAAAAGTTGAAGTATTTTATAAGCCTATTTCCAAATTGTCAGGCAGAACAGAATTTATTTCACTTAATAGATAACAGAAAACAGGAATTTTTAGTAACTGACCAAAATTTCTACTTTAAAATTTGTCTTGACGAAAATCCTAACTACTTCGCTACAGGCTATGTGCCTTGTGCAAACATAAATATGTTTTATCTTGAAAAGTGCAACAACTTCTACATTTTCAAATGTGACCAAGTGGATTTAGCCAGAATTGATGTTGTAGACAACAGGGAAGAAGATTTTATAACATTAAACAACTACTTCCAATGTATCGAAAAGCAGGATTTTGAAATTACTGACCAAGAAGTTAATGACTTAATCAGAGAAAAAATTGGGGAAAATATCTACAGCCAAATCAAAAAATATATGGTATATGATGACGAGCTTATGTTGTATTTTGCATGGGGTTTAGACTCCCTTACTGCCAAGGATTACATAGTTTGTACTACAAAACAGGTCATCATAATGGACAGAGAATTATTTGGTGCTACAGCTAATGTAAAACAGCTTTACTACGAAGACATAACAGCTATGAACACAGACCAAAATTCTAAATCAAGTGACTTAACTGGTATGCTTTTAGATACTGCCATTACTTCTCTTACTAACACTTGTGACCTTGTTATTCACTTTGCCGGTGGTATGCACAAAATAAATACACTTATTAAGCCAGAGGCTGAAAGAGTAGTTGCTATCTATCATCAATGCAGAAAAGAGCAAAAACAGGCTGCAAGCCAACCTACTATTATACAGCAACAGCCTGATGTATTAGACCAAATACAGAAATTGGCTACATTAAAGGAAAATGGTATTCTCAGCGAAGAAGAGTTTAATCAAAAGAAAACTGAATTGTTGAGTAAACTATAAAAAATTCAAAATAAAGGAGAGATACTTATGGGAACTTTTTGTAGAAATTGTGGTAGAGCCTTAGCTGACGGCGAGGTTTGCCATTGTACAGACCCTGTTCAGACTGAAAATACAGCTACTGAACAAACAACTAACAATATTCCAACACAACCTAACCCACAGCAGGCACAGGGCAACACACAAATGCCTAATATGGGTGGTCAATTTAATCAGCAGATGCAGAATGGTCAGTTTAACCAGCAAATGCCTAATATGAACCAGTTCAACCCTCAGATGCAGAATGGTCAGTTTAATCATAATATGCAGAACCAGTTTAACCCTAATATGCAAGGATTTAACCCTCAAATGCAAAATATGAACGGTCAATTTGGTCAGCAACAGTTTAACCAGCAAATGCCTAATATGAACAACCAATTCAATCCTAATATGCAGAATGGGCAGTTCAATCCTAATATGCAGAACCAGTTTAACCCTAATATGCAAAACCGCCAGTTTAATCCACATATGCCTAATATGAATGGAATGGGCAACACTTTTAACAATGGTTTTAACTCTGTTAAGGAAAGTGGCAATTTAAAGGGTATGATAAGTGCTGGTTTAGTCATACTAGGTCTTATAATTCTTATAATTAAATCTGCTTCATTTGGAAATACTTTATATACTATAGCATTTATTATTTCAGCTGTACATATTTATAAAAATCATAAAATGTACGGCGGTCAAATTAGTATTGTTCAGTATTTTAAATCTATGCTTACTGACAAAAGTAACACTCCTTTCTTACAAAATAAAGTATTTGCCTTTATTATAGCTATTTTACCTATTATGATTATCTTAGGTTTATTATTTGCCTCAATGCAGGCAGACCAAGCTGTAAATGACAGTATTAATTACTGGACTGATTATCTTGACAGTCTTTACTAATACAGTTAGTTAGGTGGTAATATAAATGGACGAAAATAAGATTTTTTGCACTAACTGTGGTTGTCCTATAGAGGACCAAAGTACAGGAGTTTGCCCTAATTGTGGCACTCCTATACTTCCTCCTCAAGACAACAACGGAAATTTTGACAATACATACAATGGCTATGATAACCAAAATATGTATTACGATATGCCAACAAACAACCCACAACCTAAGAAATCAAATGCTTTAGCTATTATTATTGCCATTGTGGTTATATTATGTGGCGGTTGTTTTGGTGCTATGTACACAGGTGTTATTGACGGTGCTAAATTTGGTATTGTAAACCAACAAAAAGCCCTTGAAAAGATAGACAAGTATATTAAAAACTCTGAATACGAAAAGGCCTGCAACTATGCTTTAGTAGTACAAAGAGCAAAGCCTAAAAACAGAGAATTATTGGAAGAACTTGTTGTCACTATAAACCCTGTAAACTCATTTAAAGCCTACAAAATGGTAGAAAATTACGCCAACAAAGTAGGGGAGAAAAACCTTGACGATACTGTAAAGAAATGGATTGAAATAGGCAAAACACCTGTGGAAATTCCTTACATAGAGCCAAACGGTGGCACTTATGTATATCCTCCTAATGTTCAAATGGAATTTGACGCTACTATATTAGGTAGAGGTATCTTCTATACTACTGACGGTAGTGAACCAACAGAGGAATCCAATCTTTACTACAATGGTGTTAAGATTGAAAACGACTGTCAGCTTAAATACTTTGTTATAAACGGAGTAGGGGAAAAATCTGAAGTAAAAACCATTGATTATGAAATTGACGGGAAATTACAGAAAAAGGTTGAAGATACATTATCCCAAGCTGAAAACACTTTAAAAGATGCTGTTGTCGGTAATGAAGTAGGACAATGTTTACAGGTCAGCAAAGATACTTTAGAGCAGAAAATAGAATGGGCTAAAGAAAAGAAGTCTAAATCTTGTGCTGTATATGACGGAAATTTAATTTGTACAGAATTGCAAGGGGCTATTGACGGACTTAATGAAAGTAAGTTGTCTGACGCAGACAGAACATCACTAAAATCAGCTGTGGAAAAAGCAAATACAACATACAAATCTAACTCAAACAACAATGATGTTTATTCTGAATTAAGTACATTAAAAACCGTTATTGATGATGCCAGTACATTATTAGACAAGAGAAATGCTACTCAGGACGAATTAAATGCTAAAGCAAGAGCCGTTGGTTCTGCCGTAGATAAATTTAATTCTGCTGTTGACCTTATAAAACTTGATGCTAAATATCAGAAATTTGTCGGTTCTTATATTTATAGCACAGGTAACGGTGGTACCCATGAGGAAAACAAGTACATTTACTTAACCATTGATAAAGTTTATAAAGGCAAAATTTATGGCGATTTCACTTTTGATCGTTCTACATACACAAGTGGTTATTATACTGACAGTTATGGTTCTCCTGTTATAACTGATGATGCTACATGGGAAGAAAGATGGTCTAATGAAAACTATTTTCGAGATGTTAGTATAAATAACGGAAAATTCACATTTGACATTTCCGGAACTTGTAGTTACAGTAGTGGCTATCAAGAAACATACACAAGTAATGTTACTGTTGATTTAACCGGTTCTAATCCTACCGTTACATTATCCAACATTGGTAATGGCGAATCATATAGTATACAGTTAGACCGAGATTATTAATAAAAATTTTATAATGTATGCCTCTAGGTACATTTTTACTCCTACCAATTTTGGTAGGAGTTTTTCTTTTAATAAATTTTAAAACATTTTCTAATTATTTCCTAATCCTATATTATTTTTAAATTAATGTTGTTAGGTTATTATATCCTTGTAAACAAAACAAAGCAATAATTTAAGGAGGTAATCCATTATGAAGAAAAATTTATTAATTGCAATTTCAGTTCTTACTTTAGTTTGTGGTGTATGCTCTGTAGGTGCAGCAACAACAAGTGACACAACAGCCTCTGGTTCTGCTGTTACAGTAGAAAACAAACACAAAGACGGCGAAAGACAAAAAGGAGATATGGCAAAGGTTACAGCTGTAACATCTGATACTATTACAGTAACTAAGGCTGAAAAGCCTGAAAAACCTGATAATGCTACAGATGATACTAACAGACCTGAACCTCCATCTAAGGCTGACGGAGATACTGCTACTCCTCCTGAAAAGCCTAGTGCTAACGATGACGGTACTGACGGGGACACTACTGCTCCTGAAAAGCATAGTGGCGAAAAGGGCGAAAAGCCTGAAATGAAGTTCTCATCAGAAACTACAACTATTGACCTTTCTTCTGTAAAGATTTATAAGATGGGCGAAAATCATCAGAAAACAGAATGTACTTATTCTGACATAAGTGCTGATGATGTAGTAACTATCGTTTACGCCGACGACGGCACAACTGTAAGTGAAATAGTTATAAATAAAGCACCAAAGACTGAAAAGACTTCAACAACTGAAGCATAAAACACATTTGCAAAAGTATTAAAATCATTAAGTAAAACCCAATAAAACTCCCTTTATATAGCCCCTGTATGACCGCCCTCATACAGGGGTGTTTTTATAGATTTAGCCCATAGTTTGATAATTTATACCTCTACAATTATAGGATGATGTTTAGTACAGTCTAAAAATTTGCCTATAATATCCCTTGCTGTAGAAAAGTTTTTGGAATATTTAGAATATAGGTAAAAAATATTGACATATAGTGGATATTAATTTAAAATTATATATATATTATTTTATTATATATGTAAGGGGGATTAATATGAAAAAATTTATAGCAATGTTAATGATATTTTCCAGCATATTTAGTATGCAAGTAAGTGCATCTACTCTTGCAACCAAATGGGATGATGGGGTTCATGGTACCGGAAAAGTATATGTAACAACAAATGACTATACTATTATAGACAATAGAGCCTATGTTGATGTAGGGGCTGTTAAAAACAGTTTATACAACCTTTTTGTTGGTACAGATGAAAATGACTATGCTGAAAATTATAGTTGGAATTTAAGTTTCAATCCTGACACAAAACAACTTACAATAGCCAACTATATGTTTATTAGTTCAAGTAGAATGTATACCGCTGTATTCCAAGCAAACAATCCATATTATGTTCTATCAGGAACTGGCGATGATACTGTCACAACATACAATGCCGGTCTTTCTCCAAAAATTATAGATGGTCATTTTTGTATACCAGCAAGTTCTTTGGCAAAGTTACCTAATGTTGAAAATATGAGATTTGATACCAATTCAAAGACTGTAAATTTTACATTTAATTTAGATTGGTAAAACACAAATAGCCTCTAAACTGATAACAGTTTAGAGGCTATTTTTACATTTCAGGAACATCTTCTACAATAGGAATTTTATATACTTCAAAAGGGTCTATATCAAGACATTTATATTCATCTCTATTACCCTCTAAATCCCATGCAATAGTATTTCCTATTACCGTAAGAGTTTTATTAAATACTTCTTCATTCCTTAATGGCTCAAAAACTCCACCTTTATCTATAAAAGGTTTTGCATTAAATAATCTTACTGAACCATCATTCATATAAGCATATACCGTAAAATTTTTTCCGACAACTACTTGAAATACTTCAGGATAAAAAAATCTTGTATCTAAATTATTTTCCATGTACAAAACCTCCCTTGTTAAATCAAAGGATTAATTCTGTTTAATGGCTTGTTATCTTTGGAAAGCTCCCAATTCTGCATTAACTCATCATTATGTATTTCAGCCCATGCAAGCACGAGCTTTAATTGTCTTTTAGGAAGATAACCTGCACTTATTATTCCCTCTTGTATTAATACAGAAGCCTTGTAATTTCCATATTCTACATAGAAATGTGGTGGATTATGGTCGTTCCAATTCATAGTTACTCTAATTCCGTAAAATAATGATATTTCAGACATTACCTAATCACTTTCTTCTCCTTTTGAAAAGCCACTCTTTGGCTACCGTCAGCAATATATATTATTCCACATTTCTTAAAGCCTAATTTAAGAAGTAAATTCTGCATAGGCTTATTGTCGGCGTGGGTGTCTATCTTCATATTTCCACATTTTTCAAATGCCCAATTTATACAGAAACTACCAACACCTTTTGTCTTTCCATCGCCAGCTATTCTATGAATATATCCATAAGGCTTATTGTTAAGCCATTGACCCTCATATATTTTGTTGTATGTTTCATCAATGCCTATGTTATATACAAAAGTACCAACTATTTCTCCGTCTTTTTCACAAATATAGCTTTCATTATTTTCTATATCCTTTTCAAGGACTTCCTTTGACGGATAGCCATTTATCCATTGTTCCATATTGCCTGTAGAACGCATAAAAGCTCTGGCAGTTTCATAAATTTCAAGCATTTTGGGAATATCATTTTTTGAAGAATGTCGTATTATCATATTTTTAGTCCTTTATAAATTATTATAGTTTATCATTTACTACAACTTATATTGTCCTATCATTAATAATATATTCCCTTAATCTATTTTCTGTTTCATTATCGGCATAGAGTTCGAAATAGTAGCCCTCGTCTTTATTTTCAGATGCTGTAATTTCGCATTTACCATGGACTATACTTAAAAGCTGACCTTTATCATAAGGAATGAGGACTTTAATTGACTTTTTAAAGCTCTTTATAATATCCTCTACCTTTGCAATCATTTCTGGCAAACCAATGCCTGTACCAGCTGAAATAGCCAAAGTTTCCATAGCTCTATTATCCTTTGTAAGAGGCATTTCAATATCATCTTTATCTATTTTATTATAGACTGTAACAATAGGCTTTTTATCAGCTCCAAGCTCTGCCAAAGTTTTATAAACTGTATTCATCTGTTCACGCCTTTTTGGATTTGAGGCATCTACAACATGAACAAGCAGGTCGGCATACTTTGCCTCCTCTAAAGTTGCTCTAAAGGCTTTAATAAGTCCATGAGGAAGTTTCTGTATAAAACCTACTGTATCTGTAAAGAGATAGTTTGCACCACTTTGAGTTTCTACAGCTCTTGTAGTAGTATCAAGAGTTGCAAAAAGTTTATCCTCCGCCAAAACCCCTGTACCAGTAAGGGCATTAAGAAGTGTTGACTTGCCGGCATTTGTATAGCCTACAAGGGCAATTACTGGAGTTTGATTATTTCTGTTTTCTCTCAAAAGGCTTCTATGTCTTTCAATTTCCTTTAAATTCTTATTTAAGTCAGAAATTCTGTCGGCAATTCGTCTTCTATCTACTTCCAACTTCTTTTCACCAGGACCTCTTGTACCTATACCACCACCAAGACGGCTCATTTCCTTACCTCGTCCAGTAAGGTGTGAAAGGTTATATCTAAGCTGTGCAAGTTCAACCTGAACCTTACCTTCAGCTGACATAGCTCTTTTTGCAAAAATATCAAGTATTACAAGGGTTCTACTCATTACCTTTAAATTAAGAGCATTTTCCAAATTTCTAATCTGTACAGGGCTTAATTCATCATCACAAATAACACCTGTTGCATCTTTCATTTCTGCAAAGGCTTTGAGTTCATCAATTTTACCACTACCTAAATAAGTAGCTCTATTTATAGCCCCTAATTTCTGAATCATTCTGCCTACAACAACAGCATCAGCTGTATTTGCTAAGTCCTCTAATTCATCAAGACAGCTTTCAGCATCAAATTCATTTGTACCGTCATCAACGGCAACCAATATTACTCTTTCAACTTCTTTTTCTGTTTCAAACAAAGGGGTTTCCTCCTTTTAAATATCAATTAGTTTTCTTTATTCAAAATTTCAATATATCTGGCTAAGGCATCTTTCCAATCAGGAAGTGGCTTAAATCCGTTGTCGACAAGTTTACTCTTATCAAGTCTGCTATTTTTAGGGCGTTTTGCCTTTGAAAGACCATATTCTTCAGTAGTTACTGGCACTACATTAGTAGTATATCCAGCCTGTCTGTATATTTCACAAGTGAAATCGTACCAACTAATATATCCACCCTCATTAGTTCCATGATAGATACCATATTTGTCTGTTTCTATCATATCTACTAAAAGTCTGGCAAGGTCAAAAGTATATGTTGGAGTACCAATCTGGTCATTTACAACCCTAACTGTATCGTGGTTTTTGCCTACATTGAGCATAGTTTTGACAAAGTTTTTACCGTTTATACCAAATACCCAAGCTATTCTGACAATGTAAAAATCCTTTACATACTTTTGAACAGCCTGTTCACCTAAATATTTTGAATAGCCATATTCATTAAGAGGTATTGTTACTGTGTCATCAGGTTGCCATGGGCGTTCGCCCTCGCCATTAAATACATAATCTGTACTTATATACATTAATTTAGCATTTATTTCCTTGCAAACCTTTGCAATATTTTCTGTACCCTCGCCATTTATTTTGTCACAAAGCTCTTTATTATCCTCTGCTAAATCTACTGCTGTGTAGGCTGCACAATGAATAACAGCCTCCGGCATATTTGCCTTTATAACATTTTCAACCTGTTCTGAATTTGTTATATCCATAGTATCAACATCAACCCCAATAGCTGTGTGACCTCGTTTTTCTAATTCATTTACAACATCAAAGCCTAGTTGTCCCTTTACTCCTGTAACCAATACTTTCATATACGCCTCCTGTAAAGCTGTATTTGTATGTTTTATTTTACCACAACGGTATATAACAGTCAATTTTTACTAAGGTTTATGATGTTGAATTTAATAGATATGTAAGACTTTCTATGGTACTAATTAATTGACAAAATTATCAAAGTGTAGTAGAATGAAATAGCTTTCAGAATAAGGAAAGTTTTAATGTAAGAGGAGAATAATATGGCTGTTGATGTAAATAATAAAAGCGAAGAAATCGAAGAAATAGACAAGGTTTCTGGCGAAGTAATAGAGGAAAAAGAAGCCGAAGAAAAAGAGGCCGCTACTAAATCTCAGAGTGTTATGAAAGAAATTTGGGACTGGGTAAAAACTATTGTTGTTGCCATTGTATGTGCCGTTTTCATTACTCAATTTGTTATAGTAAATGCCCGAGTTCCTTCAGCATCTATGGAAACTACTATTATGACAGGGGACAGACTTATTGCTAACAGACTTAGCTACAAGTTTAGCGACCCTAAAAGATACGACATTGTTGTATTTAAATTCCCAGATGACGAAAGTGTTCTCTACATAAAGAGGATTATTGGTCTTCCTGGTGAAAAGGTTACAATAAGAGATAACCAAGTTTATATTAATGACAGTACAACACCTCTTGATACATCTTTCCTCCACGAACCTATGGTTACAGAGGATGCTACATACTATGTTCCTGATGACAGTTATTTTATGATGGGCGACAACAGAAACAATTCTGCTGACTCTCGTTTCTGGAATAACAAGTATGTAAAGAGAGATAAAATAGAGGGAAAAGCTGTATTTAGATACTTCCCATTTAATTCAATGGGTTTATTAACTAATAAATAATTTAAGGAGTGTGTGTTATGAAAGAAGTAACTAAGGATATGATTATTGGCGATATGCTTGCTCAGGATATGAGTATTGCTGCAATTCTTATGAACGCTGGTATGCACTGTATCGGTTGTCCATCTTCTCAGGGAGAATCTCTTGAAGAAGCTTGTTTAGTTCATGGTATGAATGTAGACGAAGTTGTTGCTGATATTAATACTTATCTTGCATCTAAGTAATTTAAGAATAAATAATTAGAACAAAGATAAAAAAGTGGTATATCAAACTGATATGCCACTTTTTTTATTGTATAAATAGATTTTTAAATATATTTTAATAGATATATTTTAATCAATAAGCATAATTGACTTTTATCCCTAAATATGGTATATTGAGCCTGTCAATTTGCAATTTTTAAAACTAAATATATATATTTTTTAATATACTTTTATGCAAAGTATTATTTTTTTTAAAATCTAGTTAGCAAAGGCTAACCACTTATTTACAGCGATTTTTGACAATGTCGCTGTAATTTTTAAAAATTTAGTTAGCCTTAGCTAACTTAAATATATTTTAGTTTTGCATTTTAATTTAAACAATATAGATAAAGGAGGTTCAATATTTTCAATTTTTTTAACTCTAAATATTACAAAAAGAAAGGATATTAAAAAAATGAATTTTAAATTTAACTCAAGAAAAATTATTTCATTCTTGTTAATTTTAACAATGATGATTAGCACACTTGCCTTTAATGTTATGGCAAGCACAACTTTTAAATTTGGTAGCAAAGAAACTGCATTATCGGCTGGAGAATATACTTTACCAGTTAAGTTAATGAATGCAAGCAATATTGCCAACGCCTCTATGGCTGGTAGCTGTATTGCCGGTGGTAGCTTAAAGGTTGACGAAAAGGGCAATGCTACTGTTTATGTTGATTTACAGGCTGTTAGTGTTTTTGGTGTAACTGCTTTCGCCTCTGATTGGAAGATTTATCAGGAAGACAATGTTAGCAGTTCTACTGTTAATGCTACTGTTGAAAAAACTGACTCTGAGGGTAATGTTACACAGATTTCTTTTGCTGTTTCTAACAATACCTATGACGGTGTTTACTTAAATATGTCTGTTCAGGCTATGGGTATGTCACCTGATGCTTTCTTATCTATGGACTATGCTAACGCTACTAAAAATGTTAATCCTTTTGCCTTTGGTACTTCTGAAACAGTTTTACAGGCTGGAGAATATACTTTGCCAGTTAAGTTAATGAACGCAAGTAATATTGCCAACGCCTCTATGGCTGGTAGCTGTATTGCCGGTGGTAGATTAAAGGTTGATGAAAAGGGCAATGCCACTGCTTATGTTGACTTACAGGCTGTTAGTGTTTTTGGTGTAACTGCTTTCGCCTCTGATTGGAAGATTTATCAGGAAGACAATGTTAGCAGTTCTACTGTTAATGCTACTGTTGAAAAAACTGACTCTGAGGGTAATGTTACACAGATTTCTTTTGCTGTTTCTAACAATACCTATGACGGTGTTTACTTAAATATGTCTGTTCAGGCTATGGGTATGTCCCCTGATGCTTTCTTATCTATGGATTATGCCAATGCAACTAAGAAAGTAAACAAGTACAATTTTGGTTCTGCTGAAACTGAATTATCTGCTGGGGAATATACTTTACCAGTTAAGTTAATGAACGCAAGTAATATTTCCAATGCCTCTATGGCCGGTAGCTGTATTGCCGGTGGTAGCTTAAAGGTTGATGAAAATGGTAATGCTACTGTTTATGTTGACTTACAGGCTGTTAGTGTTTTTGGTATAACTGCCTTTGCCTCTGATTGGAAGATTTATCAGGAAGACAACACAAGCAGTTCTACTGTTAATGCTACTATTGAAAAAACTGACTCTGAGGGTAATGTTACACAGATTTCTTTTGCTGTTCCTAACAATACCTATGACGGTGTTTACTTAAATATGTCTGTTCAGGCTATGGGTATGTCCCCTGATGCTTTCTTATCTATGGACTATGCTAACGCTACTGTAAAGGGCAACGAAGTAAGCGACCCTGTTGTTACAGTATCTGACTGTATTGTTTCTGAAAATGCTGACGGTGGCAAGTATGCTTACGGTTGGACAGCAGAGGTTCAACCTAATGGTAATTCTCTTAGTCAAATTGTATGGAAAGTATTTTTCAAAGATAAAAACAGTACAAAGGAATTTACTGAAAACATAAATATTTCTGCTAGTGAAACTGAATCTTCTGTATTTGGTTTAATACTTTCAGCAAGTCAGGACAAGGCAAATAGCTATGGTTTGCCAGACAATGTACAGGTAACAGCAGAAGTAAAATAATCGGAGGACATTATGAAAAAGATATATTACAAACCTAATTTAGATATTATTTCCTTTAATTCTCAAGATACTACATCAGTAACAAATATTAGTACTGTAACAAACAGAATGACAAAGGCTAAAACAGTTACTGTTATAGATATGGACGAAATCACATTCTAAATACTATGAAATTCAGAACAAATAACTTCGTTATTTGTGACTTGCTTTGCAAGTCATCGGATTTATCTTTCCGATTCACTATTCAGAACAAATAACTTCGTTATTTGTGACTTGCTTTGCAAGTCATCGGATTTATCTTTCCGATTCACTATTCAGAACAAATAACTTCGTTACTTGTGACTTGCTTTGCAAGTCATCGGATTTATCTTTCCGATTCACTATAAAAAAAGAGATAGGTTTAAATTTTGCCTATCTCTTTTTTAGAAAGAAAGGACAAATATGAAATACAATAAATTAACAGCTTTTTTATTAACCTTTGTCATTTTAATAAGTGCATTTGCCTGTAATACAATGGCAAACAGCAATTTTGAATTTGGCTCAAATAAGGTAAATCTACAGCCTAGCACATATTCATTGCCTGTGAAAATGATGAAAGCTACGAACATAACTTCTCCGTCAATGGCAAGTTCTTGTATTAAGAATGCCACTATTGACATTGGAAATGACAGCAAGGCTACTGTAACTATAGACCTTCAAGCTGTATCAATAATGGGTATTAGTGACTGGGCTGAAAACTGGCAAATATACAAGGGCAATTCAGCTAATGGAGAAACCTTTAATGCCAACACCCATACAAACGAAGAAAACAAAATTGACCAAATTTCCTTTGAAATACCTGACAACACCTATGACGGTGTATATGTAAATCTTTTTGTTCCGGCTATAAGCCTTAATACCAATGCTTATTTAGCTTTTGACTACGACAATGCTGTAGATACAAATACCAGCAAATTTTATACAGGTACTGCCCATATTTCACAGTTTGGAGAATATGACATAAATGCTACAGTAGAAGTAAAAGACGGCAAAATCAAAGGTATTACAGTAACAGGAGATAACTTTAAGGGTACATATGCTACAATAAATAAAAATATGCTACAAACAGCTTTTAACGGGCTGAAAGATGCTTTTACAGGAAAAGATGCTACTAATACTGAAGAAGTACACAATATTGATGCTGTAACTGGTGCAACATATTCCAGTAATGGTATCAGAGATGCTGTAATGAATGCCTTAAATTTGGCTATTAAAGATGAAGTTATTAATTTGCCTACAGAACAGCTTAAAGCCGGCATTTACAGTGTGGATATAGCCTATTACAGTGACAATGTAGCCCACAGTCTAATTGAAAATGAAAAAGCTAAAGCTACTATTACAGTAGACAACAATGGCAATATGAATTTATCTACTGATATAGTTAACGGCACAGTAAAAGAGCCTTTATATATTTTAGACTTTAACGGTTATTACAAAGATAATAATTTAAACAACAGCCTTATAATGGAAAATGCTATTGTAGAAAAAACTCCTACAACTTACACAGACGAAAACATTACTGCCGGCACAAATGTTGTAACAAAAGTAACTTTTCCTTTAGAGGGAGAGTATTCTGTAATTTACAATACAAATGCTAGAATGTATGTTCCAGCTATGAAAGCTCTTAATGGAAATGTTTCAGGTGTTGAATTTGAAAATGGTAAGTTTAATAGCAACTGTTTTGTAAAGGTATACTGGGACAGTATTGAAAAAATAGGGGATTTTGTAAAATATGGCGATATAAATAACGACGGAAGTATAACTGCTGATGATGCCTCCTTACTACTCCAAAATGTTTTGAACAGTACAGATGTAGACAATGGTGATGTGGATTGTGACGGTATAATATCCTCTAGTGATGTAGCAAATATACTTCAAAAAGCCTTAGACAGTACATTTATTATGAAGTGTGAAATGTAATGATGTTACTTACAATCCTAAATAAGCCACAATTGCGTGGCTTATTTTTTTGTTTTTTTGCAACGATTTAATATTTTCAACTGTATTATTAATAAATACAAATATATTACAAAATATGATTGATAATTCTGCTCATAACATATATAATTAAATTAAAGAGTTGATAATATTTTAACAAAGGGAGGGTGTTTTTATGAAAAGATTTATCTCATTACTTTTGGCAACATCTATGGCATTTGCTGTACCCGTATTTGCCGACACAGAAGGTCAGAGCTATGCCCAGGTGTATGCTGAAAAAGCTAAGGAGCTGTTTGGCATTACTGATACTAACTATGAGTACAACTTTAACAAATATGACGATTTGTATTCCTATACTTTGACTTGGGATAATTGCTCCATATCCTTTGACACAAAGGGAAATGTTAGTTCCTTTTCAAAATGGAAATCCGGCAATAGGGGTAGTACAAAAGACCAAATTACAAGAGAACAAGCTATAGAATTTGGCAACAAATATTTAAAGAAATTATTAGGTGAAAATGCCGATAAAATGAAACTTGAAAGCTGTGATTTAAAACCAAATCAATGTGAACTTTATTATTGCCAATACATTGGAGATTACAAGGCTAAATACAATACAGCTACTATTCAGGTTAACAATTTCGGAGATTTATTAGACTACGATTGCGACAATATGTTTGATGTTGATGTTGAAAAAGCTGACAACATTTTAGATTACGAAACTGCAAAAAAGAAATATATTGAAAACATTGGTTTTGGCAAGGCTATTGAAAGTTATTATGATTATAAGACTAGAACTCGTTGTCCATTTCCTTGCTTTACTAAAATAGGTTTTGATTATTCACACATAAATGCCAGTACTGGGGAAAAAATAGCTCCTTTCGTATCAATCCACTACAAAGTTGGTGCTGGTGGTGGCAATAGTAATGAGGCATTTTCTGATAGTAAACAATTAGAAAATCAATTAACTGACGCTGAAAAGGAAACAGTTGACAATATTAAGTCTGTACTTTCAATAGAAAAGGCCATTGAAATAGTAAATAACAAATTTAATTGCAATATTCCAACTGAGGACTTAAAGGCTAGTTATTATAGTAGAGATGGCAAGTATTATACTTCTATTTATAACTCTAAAAATAATAAATATGTAGCTAATGTCACATCAGACGGACAAATAATTTCATTCTCATATAAAGATGAAGAAAATGAGCAAGATAAAACTCTTTCCAGTTCTGAATTAGATGAAAAAGTTTTACAATGTGTAAATTTTTTAAATTACAATGATTATAAAATCAATTACCGTAAGGAATATAAAGACTATACTGCATATACTTTGTATAAATATGTCGATAATATTATAAACTTTAATGATTATATTCGTGTAAATATTGATACTAATGGAAGTATAACATATTTCTATTTTTCAAACAGTAATCTTGAAGTTCCTAAGTTTGAAAGTAGCTTATCAATTGAGGAAGCCTTTGATAAGTGTGCTGATGCCTTTGGATTTACTTTATCGTACATTTTAACTGATGAAAATAAGGCTACTTTGGCTTATTCTTTTGATAATTTCCCTCATTTAAGCCCTGAAGGCAATCCTATAACTAGCACTAATGAAGAATATGTACCTAAATACAATAATGGATATACTGATATTGACGATAGTCCACAAAAAGAATACATTGAAAAACTGGCTGATTTAGGTTTAAAATTTAATTCTGCTAAATTTTCTCCTAATTCTACATTAACATATAAAGAATTAAAGGATTTTTGGAAAACTTATTACATAACTGTTAAATTTAATGATGACCATATATTGACTAAATACGATATGGCGAAGATATTCTGTAATGTTTTAAAATTAGATGACTTATGCCAAAGAAGTAAGGGATATGGCAGTAGCTATAGCGATGTATATGGCGAAAACTTGCCTTATGTGGCACTTTGCGAAAGTCTTGGTATATTTAGTGGTGGTACTGAATTTAATGGCAATTCTCAAATAACAAGAGGGGAATTTGCCCAGTTATTATATAACTTTATTGATATATACTACAATTATACTGGCAATTCTTTATTATAGAAAAGGTGGCGATATTATGAAGAAATTTATTAGTTTAATATTAACCGGAACTATGTTGTTATCTATACCTGTTATGGCAAATACGGACTACACAAGTGCTATAAAACAGGTAAAAAGTGCATTTACTGTGCCAGATTATAAAACTTTTGAAGTTTCAGATAATGATGACACACTATCTTTAAGTTGGAAAGATAGTAAAGATAAATATGTTTTTGCCAGAATAAAAAACGGCACTATAATAATATATTCCAACTACAATGAAGATAACAAAAACGCTACAAAGACTTTATCTAAAATTGAACTTAGAAAAATATGTGATAAGAATATATCCAAAATTTTAGGTCAGGATTCTGCAAATTGGAAATTAGAATATATCAATCAATACGATAAATATACAACAGAATTTACTTATAAAAGATATGTTGGAGGGTATCCTGTAGACGGGGATTTAATCACTATAAATTTAAACAATAGTGACGGCTCTATATACAATTATACCAGAGAGTTAGATAAAATTCCTGATATTACTACACCAAAAAATATAATTTCCAAAACTGATGCTAAGGATACATATTTAAAGAATTCAAATTTTGGACTTTGGTACACAGATTTATCTAAAAAGCCTGTTTTTGCATATCTTACTACCAGTGTTGGTGACCCTAAATTAACTGACGGATATAACATTTCCGATGTTATTCCTTGTGTAGATGCCGAAACAGGAGAATTTTTCTATGGATTAGCTAATATTCATTCCTTGAAAGCTGAGCTTGGTGGCAGTGGTGGAGCTAGTAATTCAGGTAAATTTGAAAGTAGTAGTAAATCAAACAATGACGAATTTATAAGTGCCGAAGATGCAGTAAAAGTGCTTAATAAAAAATTAGGTACTACATGTAAAAGTAAAGATTTTAAATTGGATCATTCATATGGCGATGAAAAATTAAAAACTGCAGTTTTTTCAAAGTCTGATGACAATAGCTACAGTTCATTTTCTATAGACAGCAATAATAATATACTTTATTACTTTGAAGATACTAAATACGGTAATTCAGCAGATGCAAACAAATTTGAAAATACCGCAAATGAAATAATAAAGAAAAATGGATATAATTTACCGGATTTCTATAGCTTCAATATTTCAAAAGACACTATACGCTATTACAAGAAGAAAAATGGTATTCCATGTGAACCCTTATATATTGATATTACTTTTAACAAGCAAGGAAAAGTAATATCTTATGAAAATGGTTTAGACCTAAATTACACTTTCATAAATGCAACACCTACAATAGCAACAGATGATGCTTTTGATATTGCAAGCAGGACATTTGATTTTACTCCTGAATATATCAGAGATTCTAACAATCCTAGTAATTACCGTTTGGCTTATTATTTTAAATCTACTCCTTTTGTAGACTGTGACGGTAATGCTCTTGCAGGTACTGGAGAAAAATATTACAAAGAAAGTCAAATTTATGCTGATGTAACTGATAAAGAGGATAGGGCAGTTGTATTATTCCTTTCTAAAGCTGGTTACAATTTTGATGATTTAACTAAATTTGAACCAGACAAAGCCCTTACTTTAAGAAATTTATTAAAATATTTAAACGGTGGATGTTCATTGTTGTCTATTAACAAAAGCTTGCATACTGACTTTACTAAAAAGGATATTGATACTCCTTTAACTGTAAAGCAAGTTATTATAATACTTGAAAGTTTGAAATATAGAACTTATAACCTACCAATGTTAAGCTCTGCATTTAAAAATCAGGACAACGATGTATATACAAATATTGCCTTAAATATAGGAGCAATTAAAAATGCTGAGAGGTTGGACAACAATGCCACAAGAATGGATTTAGCCAACTATGTTTACAAAATAATATACGGTCAAAATGAATAAAACGCAAAAAGGATTGACTTTTTTAAGGTCAATCCTTTTTTTATTCTTCAATTACTTTTTCCCGTTGTTCTTTCTTTTCTAATCTCTTATTTGCCCATTGACAGAAAAGGGTATAGCAAACAGATGAAAGAGGTATAAACAAGAGTATACCTACAATACCCATTATATTTCCACCTACAGTAAGGGCTACAAGTACCCAAATTGACGGCAAACCTACAGAACCACCTACAACATGAGGATAAATCAAATTACCCTCTATTTGCTGTATTACAAGGAATAATATAGCAAAATAAACTACAGTTATAGGACTAACCATAAGTATGAGAAGGGCAGAAATAACAAAGCCTAAAAATGCACCTATAAAAGGTATAAGAGCAGTAAAACCTATTAAAACACCTACTAAAAGGGCATAAGGCATTCTGAATACAGACATTGAAACAACGAACAATGTACCAATTATTACAGCCTCAAGGCATTGTCCTGTAATAAAATTTGCAAATGTAGTATAGCTAAGCTCTGACACCTTTATAATATAGTCATAGATTTTTTTATTAAATATAGCCTTTAAAGACTTTGAAATCTGTCTTGAAAGTGTTTCCTTTGCCAAAAGTATATAAATGGCAAAAACAAAGCCAATAGCCACATTTACAACAGAATTTACAATACCTCTGACAACTCCCACTGTAGAGCCTAAAAAATTGGTTGTAACATCACTTCTGAAGAAGTCTATTAACATATTAAACAGTTTATTTGCATCAAAGTTAGAATACTGATTTAATATTTCGTTAATTTGGTCATCATTTACATACTGATTTACAAACACCTTTAATTTAGGTATTGACCTTTGAGCTGTGTATACAACCTGTGCCAATGTGTCGCTTAATTTAGGCACTACAATAACAACAACACCTGTAACAACAGCCAAAATAACTACTATTGCGAGAATAAGGCTTAAAGGACGCTTCGCCTTTCTTGTAAATTTATTATCCTTTACAAAAAGCTTTCTCTCAAAAAAGTTCATTGGAATATTAAGCATAAAAGCCAAACAGCCACCCAGTATAAAAGGGCTTATCATTCCAAAGGCATATCGAAAGCAATTCCCTACAACATCAAGATTTTGAAAACATACCAAAACTCCTATTGTAAAAACAATAAGGAGCATTAGTATTTTTATATTTTTCTTAGTAAAATTCAATTATTTACCTTTTTTATTCTTTGGCTCTACCTTTACCTTATTTCCGTCCTTATCCATAATGTAAAGATTATCCATAATGTTCTTTTTCATACCTTTTTTAAATTCGGCAATATATTCTTTTCTGAGAACATCTCTTTCTTTTAATTCTTCATCAGTAAGTCCCTGTGTTTTATTTTTATGGGCAAGCTCATTTATTCTCTTTACAAGTTTGTCCATTTTGTTTTCAACTTTTTCAATTACTTCAACAGTTTCTTCAAGAACTTTTTCTTCTACTTCCTTAGCTTCGCTTTCTATTTTGGCAGTTTCTTCGCCAACCTTTTCAGCTATTTCTACAGCCTTTTTTTCTAATTCCTTTTCAAAAGCCATTTTGTACAATCTCCTTTCTTATAAAGCATTTACTCCCTTTCCAAAAGTAGGGAAGGGAGTAAATCATTACTTACTATATTATATACGCAACAATGTTAAAAAAGTTTAATTACTTAATTACTTTGTGACCACCCATATATGGAAGGAGAACTTCTGGAATAGTTACAGTACCGTCTGCATTCTGGAAGTTTTCAAGAATAGCAGCAGTTGTTCTACCAACAGCAAGACCACTACCATTTAATGTGTGAACGAACTGAGCCTTGTCCTTAATGTTGTCCTTGAACTTAATGTTAGCTCTTCTTGCCTGATAAGATTCGAAGTCAGAACAACTTGAAATTTCTACATATCTACCGTAGCTTGGCATCCAAACTTCAATATCGTAAGTCATAGCAGAACTGAAACCTAAGTCACCACTACAAAGTCTAACAACTCTGTATGGAAGACCTAACATTTTAAGAATATCTTCTGCATCGTTAGTAAGCTTTTCAAGTTCTTCGTAGCTGTTTTCTGGTCTAGTAAACTTAACAAGTTCTACCTTATTGAACTGGTGCTGTCTAATTAAACCTCTTGTATCTCTACCTGCTGAACCAGCTTCTGCTCTAAAGCAAGCAGTGTATGCACAATACTTAATAGGAAGTTTTGCACCTTCGAGAATGTCATCTCTGTGAAGATTTGTTACAGGTACTTCTGCTGTAGGTACAAGGAACATATCATTGTTAGCTACTCTGAAAGCATCTTCTTCAAACTTAGGAAGCTGACCAGTACCAGTCATAGATGCTCTGTTTACCATAAATGGTGGGAAAATTTCAGTATAGCCATGCTTTTCAACATGAGTATCGAGCATAAACTGTGTAATAGCTCTTTCAAGTCTAGCACCAAGGCCCTTGTAAACTGTAAATCTAGTACCAGAAATTTTAGCTGCAACTTCTGCATCAAATAAATCTAAATCCTTACCAATATCCCAATGAGCCTTTGGTTCAAAATCAAACTTAGTAGGTTCGCCAACGCGTCTGATTTCTACATTTTCAGAATCATCAACACCGTCTGCTACAAGTGGGTTAGGTGTGTTAGGTACTGATAAAAGAAACTGTCTAATTTCTTCGTCAAGAGCCTTTAATTCTGGGTCTAAAGCCTTAATCTTTTCAGAAAGCTGTTTCATTTCTGCCATAAGAGGTGCAACATCTTTGCCTTCCTTTTTGAAAACAGGAATCTGCTTAGTTTCTGAATTCTGCTTTGCCTTTAATTCTTCAATTTCCTTAATTAAAGTTCTTCTTTTTTCATCAAGTTCTGTGAACTTTTCAAGATGATAATCCTTATGACGCTTTGCTAGAGCTGCCTTTACACCATCAAAATCTTCTCTAAATCTCTTTACATCTAACATTTCATTACCTCCAAAATTTTAAATAGCTGGCAAACAGGTACTATCAAAACAATAAAAAAACTCGCCCCCAAAAAGGGACGAGTTGAACACCCGTGTTGCCACCCAAATTGCATTATAAAAATGCCACTCTGTTTTGCTGTAAGGGGCTACCCCTCGATTCATCACCGAAAGCTGGAAAGGTGGAACACCATTTCACACTACTGTCTTTCACCCACCGACAGCTCTCTGAAAGTGCTACATAGCTTAGTCTTTCTCATACGCTTAACTTATGGTATATAGTATATCACAAAAACCAAGAATTTCAAGGCTTTTTTGAAAATTTTACAGAATAATTTTCATATTTTACAAAAAAGAAAACTGTTAAAAAAGACCTGACATTTTAAATAAATTTTTGTATAACCTCTGCTACTGCATTATGGTTATTGTCATTTTCCGTAACATAGTTTGCCACACTTTTTATTTCATCAACACCATTTTTTACTGCCACTCCCATACCTACATTTTCAATCATAGGAATGTCATTAAAGTTATCTCCAATGGCTATAGCCTCACTAGGGTCAATATTTATCTTTTCCAATAAATCTTTTACTCCTGTGCCTTTATCTATATTATAAGGATTAAATTCCAATATATCTTCTCCAGAGAAAAATACATCAACTTTTTCTGTAAGCCCGCAGGAATTACAAGCCTGTTGTATTTGTGAAAGTTTTTCATTATCAGATATAGCTATGATTTTACTAAAATCCTGTGAAACCAATTCTCTTAAATCCTCTGTAACATAATAGGGGATAAAAGAATTTTTGGCATATCTTTTTATTCTATCCGTAGGCTTATCGCACCACAATTTTTCATTTTCATAGGCCAATACATTTACTGGATACTGTCTTAATATGTCCAAAACTTCACTACCATATTCGCCTTTTAGCAAATGATTTACCAGTTTCTTTTTAGATACATTTTCATATATTGTACTGCCGTTAAAGGCAACAGTATAGTTATTTTCCTTTACAAGTCCCAGTTGTTCATTTAAAACATCAAGGCTCATATTTGAACGACCACTACAGAGAACAAACTTTACGCCTTTGGAAAGAGCATAGGAAATTGCTTTTGCATTTTCTTCCGGTAGTGTTTTATCATCTTTTAAAAGTGTTCCGTCTAAGTCACAAAAAATAATTTTATACATAATTTCCTCCAATGTTTCACGTGAAACATTTACATATTTTTCTTCATTAAACCTACAATTCTGTCTAATTCATCTGGAGAATAGTATTCAATTTCAATTTTGCCTTTTTTCTTACCATTTTTAATAGTAACTTTAGTGCCAAAAATAGACTTTAAATCCTTTGCTATCTCTACACAAGCTCTGGCAAGCTCTGGGTTAGGAGCAATGGTCTTTTCTGTCTTTTTTTCTTCCTCTGGCTGAGGATTTTGTATTTCTTTTACTAATTCTTCAATTTGTCTTACAGAAAGACCTTCATCAATTATTCTTTCTGCCAATTCAAACTGCTGTTCTTTATCTAAAGGAATTAAAGCTCTACCATGACCATTTGATATTCTATTTTCCTTTATAAATGTCTGAACTCTTTCATCAAGGTTTAAAAGTCTAATAGCATTTGCTACAACTGTTCTACTTTTGCCTACTTTTTTAGCAATCTGTTCCTGACTAAGGCTATATTCCTCTGAAAGTCTTTTATATGTATAGGCTTCTTCCATAGGGTTTAAGTCTTCTCTCTGAACATTTTCAATAAGAGCAGCTTCAAGTATTTTTAATTCATCTAAATCCTTTTCAATAGCCGGAATTTTCTCTAAACCTGCAATTCTGGCAGCTCTCCATCTTCTTTCGCCAGCAATTATAATGTAGAAATCCCCATTCTTTTTAACAGTTATAGGCTGTAAAACGCCTACTTCCTTAATAGAATCAGCTAATTCCATAAGTGTAGCATCATCAAATTTATTTCTTGGCTGTTTTGGATTAGGTGTAATTTTATTTATGTCAACCTCTAACACTCCACCACTATGTTTTTCCTCTATTTCATTAGAAGAAAAAAGGGAACTCATACCTGAACCTAAACCTCCTCTTTTTTTCAAAGCCATTAATCTTCACTCCTTTCGATAATACCATCAGCAAGAAGTTCATAGGCTTCTGCACCCTTTGATTTAGGGTCATAAACATTAATAGGTTCGCCATAACTTGGAGCTTCACTAAGGCGTACATTTCTTGGAATAATGCACTTAAATAAATCTGCACCTAAAAACTTTGTAACTTCCTCTACAACCTGCATAGAAAGGTTAGTTCTGGCGTCAAACATAGTAAATACTACACCTTCAAGCTCAATTTTGCTATTAAGTCTATCCTTAACTAGGTTATAAGTATGTAAGAACTGGCTTAAACCTTCAAGAGCAAGGAACTCACATTGAAGTGGAATAAGCACACTATCAGCTGCTGTAAGAGCATTTAATGTAAGTATATTGAGAGATGGTGGGCAGTCAATAATTGTAAAATCATACTGCTCTCTCACGCTACCTTTTTCAAGTATATCTCTTAAAATATATTCTCTATTATCAAAATTTATAAGCTCAATTTCTGCTCCAGAAAGCTGAATATCTGTAGGAACTACCTGTAATGTATCAAACATTGTGCTTTCTTTTGAGTCATTTATGTCTGCTTCGCCAATAAGTACAGTATAAAATGTGTTTTTTACATCTCTTTTATCTATACCAAGTCCTGTAGTAGCATTTCCCTGAGGGTCAGAATCTATAACTAATACTTTTTTGCCTTTTTCAGCTAAATATGCAGCAAGATTAATGGCTGTAGTAGTTTTACCAACTCCACCTTTTTGATTAGCAATGGCTATAACTTTACCCATTATTTGTCCTCCTGTGTCTATAATTCATTTGTTTAGATAAGTATAACACAAATTTGTTTCACTAGAAACCTTAATATTATAAAGATTTTGACAAAATTATAGGTATATTTTTGTACATATTTATAATTTTTGATTTTTTAGTAATAAAAATGTTTCACGTGAAACATTTTTATGCCTTTTTGGAGCTATTTTATGTTAAATATCTACTTTCTACTATATAAATAAGTGCATTTTAAAAATTTGGGAGGAGGGAAACTTCCAGAATGAACAAAGGTTCGAACAATATAATATTTTTTTTAATTTTTGCTATTTTTATATAAAATTAGGCATATTTTTTATTTTTTATATCTTAAAAGCATTATTATTACATTATTAGTCTAAAATTTGGGAGAAGGGAAAGTCCTTAGCATTTTCTAAAAGACATTTTTATTAAAATTAGCCCTTAATTCTTATACAATATATATTTAGCTTATTCATATTCATTATTTCCCTCCATAATTATAGATTTTTGCATCTACTCTAAATTTTGCAAGATATATCATTATATAATTCATTTTTCATTCATTTCTCCCTAGCAAAGGAAACATATACATTAAACAAAAAAACTGTATTATACAGCCTGTATAGGGCATATATACTGTTTCACGTGAAACATAGGCTATATACAGGGTTTCGTAGTGTATACCCAAATTTTCATTACGCCAAATTTAAAACTCCATTTTTTTGAATTTTTTAATTATAAAAATTGCAAAATTCGATATTAAAAATACTATAAATTTTGTATTATTTTTTAACAAGTTTTTCCATTTATGCAATATTCAATATTTGTATATACATTTATATTTATGCAAAATAATGTATATTGATATATCTGTTCTGTCGATTTTTGTTTTTCTACCAAAGACAGATATATATAAGTAAAATATTATAACTATGTAAATAAGCCTGTTTCAGCTATGTTTTAGTTTTCCATATTGTAAAATACCTTTATTCATTTTTGCCTCCGTTTTTACCCTTAAAATCCATAATTGGAGTTTATGTGGATAAATAATTGTCTATATGGATTTATCCACAAAATAGGGCAAAAACAAGGCATTTAAGCTGTTTTAGTGGTTTTGTTTATACTGGTAACTATAATGTTAGTGGAAATATAGGATTTTGAGATTTTAGACTTATGCCCCTATAATTTAGAAAAGTGGTGGATAAGTCTGATTTTTTAGTTTTTTGAAGTGCATTGTGGATAACTTTAGAAATATTTTTTATTTTGGATTTTTCCACTATTGATATTTAGATTTTATTATTTTGGGAGTTATGCACATTAAATTCCATATATAGAAATTTGGGATAGGGGAATTGATTTATTAACGATAAAATAACTTATATAGCTGTAGGATAGCCTTATACACTCACAAAACAATTTATTAAACCGATAATTTTTGATGTTTTTAAATCAACAGGTATATTTTAATGTTCTTTATGTAAAATAGCTAAAATAATGGCGTTATACCGCCGAATCTATCTTTATTATTATAGCTTGGCATTAGAAGTCATAAAAACATAAAAAGGCGAGGGAAAATCCCTCGCCTTAGCTATTATATATTATTCTTCTGTACTATTGTTTTCTTCTGTTGTATCGTCATCTTCGATTACAGCATCTTTATCTACAATAGCCTCGCCCTTAGAGAGCTTTAAGTCAATATTTCTGTAAAGGTTCATACCAGTACCAGCTGGAATAAGTTTACCAATGATAACATTTTCCTTTAAGCCGATAAGTGGGTCAACCTTACCCTTAATAGCAGCTTCAGTTAATACTCTAGTTGTTTCCTGGAATGATGCAGCTGAAAGGAAGCTATCAGTAGCAAGAGAAGCCTTTGTGATACCCATAAGAGTTCTTGAGCCTTCTGCTGGTTCGCCACCGTTTTCAATAGCAGCCTTGTTCTTGTCTTCAAAATCAAGCCAATCTACAAGTGAGCCTGGAAGCATATCAGTATCGCCGTTATTTTCTACCTTAACTCTCTTGAGCATCTGACGAACAATAACTTCGATGTGCTTATCGTTGATATCAACACCCTGTAAACGGTATACTCTCTGAACTTCTTTAAGAACATAGTCCTGAACGCCTCTTACGCCCTGAATTCTGAGAATATCGTGAGGGTTGATTGAACCTTCTGTAATAGGGTCACCGGCAAGAATTTCATCGCCGTTCATAACCTTAATTCTTGAACCGTAAGGGATAAGATATTCCTTAGATTCGCCATTTAGAGCTGTAACTACTACTTCTCTCTTCTTCTTTGTATCTGTAACGCTTACTCTACCACCAAATTCTGCAATAATCGCAAGACCCTTTGGCTTTCTTGCCTCGAAAAGTTCTTCTACTCTAGGCAAACCTTGTGTAAGGTCATTACCAGATACACCACCGGTATGGAATGTTCTCATTGTAAGCTGTGTACCAGGTTCACCGATTGACTGAGCAGCGATAATACCTACTGCTTCACCAATTCTAACCTGTCTACCACTTGCCATGTTAGAACCGTAGCACTTAGAGCAAACACCGTTGTGGCTCTTACAAGTGATAATAGTTCTAATCTTAACCTTTGTGATACCAGCACCAACTACAGCATCAGCCATATCTGGAGTAATAAGTGTGTTAACAGGAACAATAACTTCGCCTGTTTCTGGGTTTACAATATCTTCAGCAGAGTATCTGCCTCTAATTCTATCTACTAATGGTTCGATAGTTTCCTGTCCGTCCATAAATGCCTCAACTTCCATATATGGAATTTCGCCATTATTATGTTCAGAACAGTCATATTCACGAACAATAATATCCTGTGATACATCTACAAGTCGTCTAGTTAAGTAACCTGAATCGGCTGTTCTGAGGGCTGTATCAGAAAGACCCTTTCTGGCACCATGGGCAGAAATGAAGTATTCCTGAACTGAAAGACCTTCACGGAAGTTAGCCTTGATTGGAAGTTCGATAGTTTCACCACTAGGAGATGCCATCAAACCACGCATACCACCAAGCTGTTTAATCTGTCTGTTAGAACCTCTGGCACCAGAGTGAGCCATCATGTAGATTTCGTTGTAAGTACCAAGACCTGCAAGAAGGGCATCAGTAATCTTACCATCGGCCTGTTCCCAAACAGAAATAACCTTGTTATGTCTTTCTTCGTCTGTCATAAGACCTCTACGGAACATCTTATTAATCTTAGCAACTTCTGCTTCAGCTTCTTCAATGTATGTTTCCTTTTCAGGTGGGATAACCATATCTGATACAGAAACTGTAAGAGCAGCGATTGTAGAATACTTGTAACCAAGAGATTTGATGTTATCTAATACAACACAAGTTTCTGTAGAAGGGTGCTTATGGATACACTTGTTAATAATCTTACCAAGTTCCTTCTTTGTTACAAGGAAGTCAATTTCATACTTAAATCTATTTTCTGGGTCTTTTCTATCTACAAAGCCTAAGTCCTGAGGAATAATCTCGTTAAAGATAATTCTACCAGCTGTTGTGTCAACAATCTGGCTTTCAGTAGTACCGTCAGCATTTGTAAGAGTCTTTCTGACCTTAATCTTTGAATGTAAAGTGATTACATGGTTATCGTAAGCAAGTCTTGCTTCGTTTTCGTCCATGAAAATCTTACCTTCACCTGGTTCGCCATCTTTTTCAAGTGTAAGATAGTAAATACCAAGAATCATATCCTGTGTAGGAACTGTTACAGGTTCACCATCAGAAGGCTTTAAAAGGTTGTTTGGAGCAAGGAGTAAGAATCTACATTCTGCCTGTGCTTCAACACTTAAAGGAACATGAACCGCCATCTGGTCACCATCGAAGTCGGCGTTGTAAGCTGTACAAACAAGTGGGTGAAGCTTAATAGCTCTACCTTCTACAAGTACAGGTTCGAATGCCTGAATACCAAGTCTATGAAGAGTAGGGGCTCTGTTAAGCATAACCGGATGCTCCTTAATAACATCTTCAAGGACATCCCAAACTTCTGGCTGTAATCTTTCTACCATTCTCTTAGCTGACTTAATGTTGTGAGCTAAACCGTCTTTTACAAGGTTCTTCATAACGAAAGGCTTGAAAAGTTCAATAGCCATTTCCTTAGGAAGACCACACTGGTAAATCTTGAGTGTAGGGCCTACTACGATAACAGAACGGCCTGAATAGTCAACACGCTTACCAAGGAGGTTCTGACGGAATCTACCTTGCTTACCCTTTAATAAGTCAGAAAGTGACTTGAGTGAACGGTTACCAGGACCAGTAACTGGTCTACCGCGTCTACCGTTATCAATAAGGGCATCAACAGCCTCCTGTAACATTCTCTTTTCATTTCTGATGATAATGTCTGGAGTACCCATTTCAAGAAGCTTGAAAAGTCTATTATTTCTGTTGATTACTCTTCTATAGAGGTCATTTAAGTCAGATGTAGCAAATCTACCACCGTCTAACTGAACCATTGGTCTTAATTCAGGTGGAAGTACAGGAAGTACATCTAAAATCATCCATTCAGGTCTGTTGCCACTATTTCTGAAAGCTTCAACAACTTCTAACTTCTTAATAGCCTTAACCTTTTTCTGACCAGCAGCAGTTAAAAGTTCTTTCTTTAAATCTTCTGCTTCTTTGTCAAGGTCAATAGCCTGTAAAAGTTCCTTAATAGCTTCAGCACCCATACCTACTCTAAAGTTGTTGCCGTAAGTATCGTAAGCTTCTCTGTATTCCTGTTCAGAAATAATCTGCTTATAAACAAGATTTGATTCACCACTATCAAGAACGATGTAATTTGCAAAGTAAAGAACCTTTTCAAGGGCCTTTGGACTAATACCAAGAATGATACCCATTCTACTTGGGATACCCTTGAAATACCATATATGGCTCACAGGAGCCGCGAGAGTAATGTGACCCATTCTCTCGCGTCTTACCTTGCTCTTAGTTACTTCAACGCCACAACGCTCACAAACAATGCCCTTGTGTCTAATTCTCTTATATTTACCACAATGACATTCCCAGTCCTTTGTTGGTCCGAAAATTCTTTCACAGAATAAACCATCTCTTTCAGGCTTTAAAGTTCTGTAGTTAATAGTTTCAGGCTTTTTTACTTCGCCATGAGACCACTTAAGAATTTTTTCAGGAGAAGCTAAACCGATTTTTATTGAATCAAAAACTATACCCTGTTCAGTATTATCACTCATTGGATATTTCTCCTTTCTTACTTATCACTATCATCAGCATCTAAAAATTTGTTTAAATCTTCAAATTCCTTGAGCATATCTGCTTCTTCAAGGACATCTTCATCGCTGATAACAAAATCATCATCACTATCTTCTTCGTCTACATCAATATCATCTAAATCAATGTCGCCGAGTACATTTTCAAGAGAAACCTTACCGTCATTCTTGTTTTCTTCTTCAACATCACTTTCAACACCTTCAATATTTACATTAATATTGAAATCGTCTACATCGTCAATGCTTTCCTGAATTTCAACTTCAGTATTATCTTCTCTTAAAATCTTAATATCAAGACCTAATGCCTGTAATTCCTTTAAGAGAACCTTGAAAGATTCTGGAACACCAGGTTCAGGTATATTTTCGTCTTTAACAATAGCTTCATATGTCTTAACACGACCTACAATATCATCAGACTTAACTGTTAATATTTCCTGTAATGTGTAAGATGCACCATATGCCTCTAATGCCCAAACTTCCATTTCACCAAATCTCTGACCACCGAACTGAGCTTTACCACCAAGTGGCTGCTGAGTTACAAGTGAGTAAGGACCAGTTGAACGAGCGTGAATCTTATCGTCTACAAGGTGGTGGAGCTTGAGGTAGTGCATGAAACCAATAGTTGTTGGGTTATCAAATTCTTCGCCTGTACGACCGTCACGAAGTTTAACTCTACCTGTATGGTCAATAGGAACGCCTCTCCATTCATCTCTGTGGTCAAGGTGGTTACCTAAGTATTCAAGAACTTCTGGCTTGAGTGTTTCAGCCCACTTGTCCTTAAATTCTTCCCAAGACTTGTTAGCATAATCGTTTGCCATATCAAGGGACTGCATAATATCTTCTTCGTTTGCACCTTCGAATACTGGAGTAGAAACCTTCCAGCCAAGGGCATTACTTGCAAGACCTAAGTGGATTTCAAGTACCTGACCAATGTTCATTCGAGAAGGTACGCCCAATGGGTTAAGAACGATGTCAAGTGGACGACCATTTGGTAAGTATGGCATATCTTCAACAGGTAAAACTCTTGAAACTACACCCTTGTTACCATGACGACCGGCCATCTTATCGCCAACGGAAATCTTTCTCTTCTGAGCAATATATACTCTTACATTCTGATTTACGCCAGGAGCAAGTTCGTCACCATTTTCTCTAGTAAATACCTTAACATCAACAACGATACCACCAGCACCATGAGGTACTCTTAATGAAGTATCTCTAACTTCTCTTGCCTTTTCGCCGAAGATAGCTCTAAGAAGTCTTTCTTCTGCTGTTAATTCAGTTTCACCCTTTGGTGTAACCTTACCAACAAGAATATCGTTAGGTGAAACTTCTGCACCGATACGGATAATACCTGTTTCATCAAGGTCTTTAAGAGCGTCATCGCCTACATTAGGGATGTCTCTTGTAATTTCTTCATCACCAAGCTTAGTATTTCTAGCTTCTGATTCATATTCTTCAATATGGATAGATGTATAAACATCGTCCATAACAAGTCTTTCACTTAAAAGTACGGCATCTTCGTAGTTGTAACCTTCCCAAGTCATGAAACCGATAAGTGGGTTCTTACCAAGGGCAAGTTCGCCGTTCTTAGTAGAAGGACCATCAGCAATAATCTGACCCTTCTTAATGCTATCGCCTTTGTTTACAATAGGTCTCTGGTTTACACAGTTAGACTGGTTAGAACGCTTAAATTTAAGAAGTTCGTATACCTGTCTTCTGTCATCACTATTTTTAACAACAATCTTAGCTGCATCTACGGCTTCAACAACACCGTCTTGTTCAGCAACAACAACATCGCCTGAGTCCTTAGCAGCCTTCATTTCCATACCTGTACCTACAACTGCTGAATCAGTAGTAAGAAGTGGAACAGCCTGACGCTGCATGTTGGAACCCATGAGGGCTCTTGTTACGTCATCGTTCTGTAAGAAAGGAATAAGGGCTGTGGCTACAGATACAAGCTGACGAGGAGATACATCCATCAAGTCAACATTTACTGGAGCAACCTGTACATTTTCTTCGCCATCTCGACAAGTAACCTTATCGTGAACGAAATGGTTATTTTCGTCTAATGGTTCGTTTGCCTGAGCAATAATGTACTTTTCTTCTTCATCAGCTGTTACATAAATAACATTTTCAGTAACAACAGGAACTTCACCAGATTTATCTACAATTCTGTATGGAGCTTCGATGAAACCATATTTATTAATCTTTGCATAACAAGCAAGAGAGTTAATAAGACCGATGTTAGGACCTTCAGGAGTTTCGATAGGACACATTCTACCATAGTGTGATGAATGTACATCTCGAACTTCGAAACCGGCTCTATCTCTTGATAAACCACCAGGACCTAAGGCAGAAAGTCTTCTCTTGTGAGTTAATTCACTAAGAGGGTTATTCTGGTCCATAAACTGTGATAACTGAGAACTACCAAAGAATTCCTTAATAGCTGCAGTAACTGGTTTAATATTAATAAGAGATTGTGGAACAATAGAATCGTGGTCCTGAGTTGTCATTCTTTCTCTTACAACTCTTTCCATTCTTGACATACCAATTCTGAACTGGTTCTGTAAAAGTTCGCCAACGGCTCTAATTCTTCTGTTACCAAGGTGGTCAATATCATCTCTTGTACCGATACCGTAGTCAAGGTGGATACAGTAGTTAATAGAAGCCATAATATCTTCCATAGTAATATGCTTTGGAACAAGTTCGTGCATATTTGCCTTAACTGCTGCCTTAAAGCTATCAGCATCGTCATTTGCTTCAAGAATATTCATAAGCACAGGAAGGTAAACCTTTTCTTCAATGCCTAAATCTTCTTTAGTAAGACCAAACTGTTCGATGTAACCGTCAATATCAACTGCAAGGTTAGAAAGAACCTTAGTTGTTTTGCCTTCTTCGATTTCGTCAATTCTTACTGTAACAGATGGAGCACCTGCGTTCTGAATCTTATCACAAAGTTCATCAGTAAGCTTAGTACCTGCTTCACAAATAACTTCGCCAGTCATTGGGTCTGCTACATCTTCAGCAAGAATATAGCCAGAAACTCTGTTCTTTAAGAGAAGCTTTTTGTTGAACTTATAACGACCAACATGAGCAAGGTCATATCTCTTAGGGTCATAGAACATATTGTTTAAAAGCTGCTGACTTGAATCTACTGTAGGTGGTTCGCCTGGACGAATCTTCTTGTAGATTTCAATAAGACCTTCTTCATAGCTGTCAGTAGGGTCTTTTTCAAGAGTAGCCATAATCTTTGGTTCTTCACCAAATAAATCAATAATATCCTGCTTATTACCAATACCTAAAGCACGAATAAGAACTGTTACAGGAACTTTTCTTGTTCTATCTACTCTTACAGAGAATACATCGTTTGAATCTGTTTCGTATTCAAGCCAAGCACCTCTGTTAGGGATTACAGTTGAAGTAAGAAGGTTCTTACCAACCTTATCCTTAGCTATATCATAGTAAATACCAGGAGAACGAACAAGCTGGCTGACAATAACTCTTTCGGCACCGTTAATAACGAATGTACCTGTATCTGTCATAATAGGGAAATCACCCATGAAGATTTCCTGTTCTCTGATTTCGTCAATTTCCTTATTACGAAGTCTTACCTTAACTCTGATAGGTGCTGAGTATGTTGCATCTCTGTCTTTACATTCAGAAATAGACCACTTAGCATTTTCCTTGTCAAAGGTAAAGTCCACAAACTCAAGAATTAAATTACCGCTATAGTCGGTAATAGGTGAAATATCGTCAAATACTTCATACAGGCCCTCTTCCAAAAACCATTTGTAGCTGTCAGTCTGTAACGCCAGTAAGTCAGGCATATCGAGTACTTCTTTTACTCTGGCATAACTCATACGCATTGCGTCGCCATAATAGACTGGGCGTATTCTGTTCTTTTCCATTGGCATTTTCACTCCTTATAAATTTTTATAGAAACTTTTCTATATGTTATCTTTCCTTAAAGGTAAATTGTAAACATCAATTCATTTTATTCACAAAATATTTACAAAAATCTATTGATTTTTTAAATCATTAATGCTATAATAATTTCAATCTGATATTTAGATTACCTTATTAGGTGCAATTCAATATTGTATCATTTTTAAAGCCCTTTGTCAAGGGAGTTGTAGGCAAAATCTGTGTGTTTTGTCTTATTTTTTTGTTCTATGTTTTTAGCCTTTTCACTTTTGCGAAAGGGCTTTTTTGTTTTTATGTAAATATTATTCTTTAAACTATAATTTTCTCTATATTTTTATTTTCTTTATTATAGAAGAAACTGTCTATTTTTTCAATTTTGTCACGAAATGTCACGGTGTTGGCATTATAATATACCCGTAAAATGTGTTAATTGTTTTACACTATCCAAAAAATGAATAATGAAAATGGTTTTCCTGCAAAATCAACAGTTTTAAATTTGTTAAATTTAGATATACCAATTTTGGTTTTATTGTGGTATAATAAACTGAATTTTAGTAAGCAAAAACAATTTATACACTTATCCACAGGTTGTGGATAACTTTGTGTACAACTGTTTATAAATATGTTAATTATATGTGAGTTATTCACAATGATATATTAAATTACTGGTCTTTCCAGACTTATCCACATAAGTTGATAACCTATGATAAAATATACTTGTTAATTATTGTCAACATATTTATTAACAAATTAGAGAAAGGACACATTATGAAATCCATACAGGAATATTGGGACCAAACTCTGCAATGTATGCAGCACGAATTGAATGTATCTGAAATAAAAATAAATGCTTTCTTCCGTTCAATAAAGCCAGTTGATGTAAAAGGTGATACCCTTATTCTCTCTGTTGATATAGGTTTTTACAAGGAAACTATAAAGAAAACTTTTGATTCTAGCCTTAAAGAGGCTTTGACTATTGTTTTTGGCAAGCCTATGAACTATAGAATTTTTACTGAGGCAGAGCTTGAAACTGCTAAGTTTGATGAAATAGAAGAAAAGCCAGTTAAAGAAGAAGTAGAGGATATGACTGGCAACAAAAGCTATGTGCGTGAAAATGGACTTAAAACAAACTATGAATTTGATAATTATATAGTAGGTTCTTCCAATAATTTCGCCTATGCTGCTGCTGTTGGTGTAGCTGAAAACCCAGGTACAGAATATAATCCTTTGTTTCTCTATGGTGGTGCAGGTCTTGGTAAAACCCATCTTATGCACGCCATTGGAAACTATTATTATAGAGAACAGCCTGAAGCTAAAATACTCTATGTTTCTTGTGAAGCCTTTACAAACGAGCTTATAAAGGCTATTCAGGAAAAAAAGACTATTGAATTTAAGGAAAAATATAGAAGACTTGATATGCTTTTAATTGATGATGTTCAGTTTTTAGCAGGTAAAGAAAGTGTTCAGGAAGAATTTTTCCATACTTTCAATGACCTTGTAAATGCAAATAAGCAAATTGTAATTTGCTCTGATAGAAAGCCTAATGAAATCGCTACTCTTACAGACAGACTTGTATCCCGTATGCAGTCTGGTATTATAGCTGATATTACTTTCCCTAGTTATGAAACTAGAGCCGCTATTTTGCAGAAAAAGGCTGAACAAATGGGTGTGTTTATACCTGATGATGTTATTGCTCTTATTGCTAATAGCTCTCAATCTAATATTAGAGAAATGGAAGGTCTTTTAAAGAAGGTTGAGGCATATTCTAAGTTTACTAATAAGGAAATAAACCTTGAACTTGCTGAGGAGGCTTTAAAAGATGTTTTAGAGTCTAATAAGCCTAATATTACTGTTGAGTATATACAGGAAATTGTAGCTGATTATTACAAAACTTCAACTTCTGAACTTTGCTCAAAGAGAAGAACTCAGCCTTTAGCTACTTATAGACAGCTTGCTATGTACCTTTGCCGTAAGTATTTAGAGGACTCTCTTGCTGTTATTGGTGGTAAGTTTGGTGGTCGTGACCATACTACTGTTATGCACAGCTGTGATAAGATTACTGCTATGCTTGAATCTGATGATAAATTAAATCAGGATTTATTTGTAATTGATAAGCGTATTAAAGGCTAATTTTTTAATATAAAACCATAAAGTAAAATTCCATATTTTTGATGAAGGAATTTTAGTATTATATTTCATTTTTGTTTTTGGATAGCTTTTTACACATTTTTTAAAGGTTGAAAAAAATTTTTATAGGAAATGTGTAATTAAAGTTGTCCATATATTTTCACATTTCGATGTGGAAAAGTGGCTAACTTCTTGTGGATTGTTGTGTGTAAAAATTTGACATTTTTTTGCCTTGTTAAAAAGTTAATAACAGGGTATAAAATTGAGGAGTTATACACATAGATATACACAGGAAAAATCTAGGTAAAAACTGGGGTTGATGGGGTTTTCAATGTTATCCACCGCCCCTACTACTACTTCTACTACTTTTTTATATATTTATTGTTTATATATCCATTCATTAGGTTGGGTGGGTGTGTATATTTGTGTAGCTTTTCGCTATTTTTTAATTTTGTTGTTATTTTCTTTTATTTTTTTATTACTTATTAACAGGAGATGTATTTATGAAATTAGAATGTTCTAAAAAATCTTTGCTTAATGCTATTAATATAGTTAGTAAAGCTGTATCTACTAGAAGTACATTGCCTATACTTAACTGTATTCTTCTTACAGGTGATAGAGAAGGCTTTAGACTTTTAGCTAGTGATAGAGAATTAAGTATTGAAACTGATAATATTGAATCTGATTTGTATGAAAAGGGTTCAGTAGCTATTGATGCTAAAATGTTTGCTGATATTATAAAAGCTTTACCTACTGAAATGGTTACTTTAACTGTTGATGAAAAAAATGTTTGTCATATTAAATCTGGTAAGTCTGAATTTACTATTAATGGTCAGCCTGCTGAACAGTTCCCTGAAGTTCCAGTTGTAAATAAGAGAGAAAATATCGTTTTAAAGTCTGCTGATATTAAAAATATGATTAAACAGACTATTTTTTCTGTTGCAACTGATGAAAGTAAGCCTATTTTAACTGGTGAACTTTTTAAGTTTGATGAAAATTGCTTTAATGCTGTAGCTATTGACGGCTTTAGAGTAAGCTGGAGAAAAACTGTTTGCGAATATGACGGCTATACTGAAATGGTTGTTCCATCTAAGACACTTAACGAGCTTGCTAGACTTTTATCTGATGATGAAAATGAAAAAGCTACTATTTATTATTCTTCTAGCTATATTCTTTTTGAAATTAAGGGCTGTACTATTGTTTCAAGACTTTTAGATGGCGAATTTTTAAATTATGAAAACTTATTTGTAGAAAATAGTCCAGTAAAATTGACTGCAAACACTCACGAACTTTTAAGTGCCTTTGAAAGAGCTACTATTGTTTCTGAGGATAATAAGAAAACTCCTGTTATATTGACTATAAAGGAAAATAATTTGAATATCAGAACTACTACTGACAGAGGTTTGGTGAATGAAGATGTGCCTATTACTCTTGATGGGGAAGAACTTGTAATTACATTTAATGCTAGATACATTATTGATATTCTCAAAGTTGTTGAGGAAGAATATGTAACAATGAACTTTAATACTAACAAGAGTCCTTGTATTGTAACAGGTGTTACTAATCACGATTATAAGTACCTTGTATTACCTATTAATCCTAGATAGTTTTTAGAATAAATGTTTGAAAATAGTTGTTTTTGAATAGCAAAAAATCTGTACTAATTGAAACATAGTTTCGGTTTTGGGCTCTTTTATGTAAGGAGATTAATTATGAATGTATATATTAAAGATAATTTTATAAAATTGCAACAGGCACTTAAATTGGCTGGATTTGTTGACCAAGGTTCTGATGCTAAAATGCTTATACAAGACGGTTATGTAAAGGTAAATGGTGCTGTATGCACTATGAGAGGTAAAAAACTTGTAGCTGGAGATAAGGTAGAGATGGACGGCGAAAGTTTTATTATTGCTGAAAAATAATATTTTTAAGTGTATATTGTTTATTAGAAAAGTCTGTTTTGTAACAGGCTTTTTTAAGCTGATTTTTTAGGAGATTTTTTATGAAGGTAGACAGATTGTGTTTGAAAAATTATAGAAATATTGATTTAGTAGATATTGAATTTTCTCCTTATGTAAATATACTTTACGGAGATAACGCACAGGGAAAAACCAATATTTTAGAGTCCCTTTTTATGTGTGCTACTGGTAGAAGTCAGAGAACAAGAAATGACAAAGAATTAATACAGTTTAACAATCAATCTGCCCATATTAGCTGTTATGTAAGTAAAGAAAATTATCAAGATAAAATTGATATACATTTAAAAAATGGAGAGAAAAAGGGTATTGCTGTAAACAGTATTCCTATTAGAAGATTAGGGGATTTATTTGGCACAATAAATATTGTGCTTTTTTCTCCTGAGGACTTAATGCTTGTAAAAGAAGGACCAGCTCTTAGAAGAAGATATATGGATATAGAGCTTTGTCAGTTAAGCAAGGTCTATTATTTTAATTTACAAAAATACTATAAGATACTAAAAGAACGAAATACACTTTTAAAGAAAATGGCAAAAAATGGCTCATTATTAGAAGATACCCTAGATGTGTGGGACAAGCAACTTTGTGCTTATGGCACAAAGTTAGCGGAAGAACGAAAAAGTTTTATTGAAGATTTGAACTTGAAAGCCGAGAAGATACACGGAGATATTTCAGCAAATAAAGAAAGTTTGAAAATAGAATATAAAGAATCTGTAGACTATAGTAACTTTTATGAAAAAATGGTCAAAAACAGAGATAAGGATATTTTTTATGGAAATACCTGTGTTGGTATACATAAAGATGATATGGTTTTTTATATAAACGGCAATAATGCCAGAGATTATGCCTCACAGGGACAGCAGAGAACAATATGCCTTAGCCTAAAAATGGCGGAAGTAGAACTTATAAATGAAAAGACAGGAGCATATCCTGTACTTTTACTTGATGATGTATTATCTGAACTGGATAAAAATAGACAGGATTATATACTGAAAAGCATAAATAATATACAAACTATTATTACCTGTACAGGTCTTGATGAAATCACCAGAAATATAGGCGATAAAATAAAAATATTTAGGGTTAAAGAGGGAAAAATCCTTTAAATTTTGGTTGAATTGTGGTATAATAGAGGGGTATAGATAAAGGTAAGTTAATGAAATTTAAACTAAAAAACTATATTTTAGAGAATATTTAGTTTTTCTACTTTTAAATTTGGAGTATTTTCAATGACTAAGTGTCTTGATATACATTTTAAATTTCTGCTTGCCCAGTTGGAGGAATAAAAATGGCACAACAGGATTACAATGAAAATCAAATACAGATACTTGAGGGTCTTGAGGCTGTAAGAGTTCGCCCTGGTATGTATATTGGTTCTACCTCTATTAGAGGTCTTCATCATTGTGTTTATGAAATCGTGGACAATGCTGTAGATGAGGCACTTGCAGGCTATTGTACAGACATTGAAATAACAATAAACCCTGATGATACTGTAACTGTATTTGATAATGGTCGAGGAATACCAGTAGGTATTCATCCACAAAAGGGAATACCTGCCGTAGAGGTAGTATTCACAATTCTTCATGCCGGTGGTAAGTTCGGTGGTGGAGGATACAAGGTTTCTGGTGGTCTTCACGGTGTAGGTGCATCTGTTGTAAATGCTTTAAGTGAATGGCTTGTAGTTGATATTTATCACGATGGCAATATTTACAGACAGCATTATGCAAGAGGTAAGGTGCAGGATAAATTGACTATTGTTGGTCAATGTCCAAAGGAACAGACTGGTACTAAAATTACATTTAAGCCAGATGCTGAAATATTTGAAGAAACACATTTTGATTATGCTACTTTAAGAGAACATTTTCAGGAAACAGCTTTCCTTACTAAGGGTGTAAAGATTATTTTCAAAGACGAAAGAGAAGGTCAGCAGGCTGAAAATGTGTTCCACTATGAAGGTGGTATTCGTGAGTTTGTAGAGCATATAAACAAAACTAGAGAGACTTCATACGATGAAATATTCTACTGCGAGGGTATGAAAGATGATATTTCTGTTGAAGTTGCTTTCCAGCATTATGACGGATATAACGAAGTTAATTTTTCTTATGTAAATAATATCAATACTGTAGACGGTGGTACTCATGTAATGGGCTTTAGAAGTGCTCTTACAAAGACTATTAATGACTATGGCCGTAAATTTGGTCTTTTAAAGGCTAGTGACAAAAATCTTACTGGTGAAGATATAAGAGAAGGTCTTACTTCTGTTATTAGTGTTAAAATTCCAGACCCACAGTTTGAAGGTCAGACAAAGGGTAAACTTGGTACAAGTGAGGCAACAAGTGCTGTTGCAACTGTATTAAGCGAAAAGTTGGAATACTTCCTTGAGGAAAATCCTACAATAGCAAAGGCTATTTTTGAAAAGTCTATGGTTGCATCAAGAGCCAGAGAGGCAGCTAGAAAGGCTAGAGAACTTGTAAGAAGAAAATCTCCTCTTGAATCAGGTAGACTCCCTGGTAAATTAACAGATTGTTCATCTAATGACCCATCTGAAAGCGAAATTTACATCGTAGAGGGTAATTCTGCCGGCGGTTCTGCCGTTGGTGCAAGAAACCCTAGAGTACAGGCTGTATTGCCTTTAAGAGGTAAAATATTAAATGTAGAAAAGGCAAGACTTGACAGAATACTTGGTAATGAAGAAATTAGAGCTATGATAACAGCCTTTGGTACTGGTATTCACGAAGATTTTGATATATCTAAACTTAGATACCACAAAATTATTCTTATGACCGATGCCGATGTTGATGGTGCTCATATTGCAACATTACTTTTGACATTTATATTTAGATTTATGCCTGACCTTATTAAAGAGGGTTATGTGTACTTAGCACAACCACCACTTTATAAGTTAGAGAAAAACAGAAAAGCCTACTATGCTTATTCAGATGAAGAAAGAGATAGTATTATTTCTGAAATTGGTTCTGACGGTATGAGTCCTATTCAGAGATATAAGGGTCTTGGTGAAATGGACCCTGAACAGCTTTGGGACACTACTATGAACCCAGAAAATCGTATTCTTGTAAAGGTTACTATTGACGATGCCAGAGTGGCAGATGCAATTTTTGACCAGCTTATGGGCGATAATGTTGAGCCTAGACGCGAATTTATACAGGAAAACGCAAAATATGTTACTAATCTTGATGTTTAGTATACAGTAAAGGATTGAAATTATGGATGAAAACAATTTAACCTATGATAAAATTGTAGATGTTGAAATATCTGACAAAATGAAAAGTGCATACATAGACTATGCAATGAGTGTTATTGTATCAAGAGCTTTACCAGATGTCAGAGATGGTTTAAAGCCTGTTCATAGACGAATTTTGTTTGATATGAATGAACTCCACCTTGACCCATCAAAGGGCTACAAGAAGTCTGCTCGTATTGTCGGTGATACAATGGGTAAATATCACCCTCATGGTGATTCATCAATATACGATGCTTTAGTTCGTCTTGCTCAGGATTTCTCTATGAGATACCCTCTTGTTGATGGTCATGGTAACTTTGGTTCAATTGATGGTTTTCAGGCTGCGGCTTCAAGATATACAGAAGCTAAAATGGCTAAAATCACAGTTGAAATGCTTAGAGATATTGATAAAAATACTGTTGATTTTATGGATAACTATGACGGTGAGTACAAAGAACCTACTGTACTTCCATCAAGATTTCCAAATCTTCTTGTAAATGGTTCAAATGGTATTGCCGTAGGTATGGCAACTAATATACCACCACATAACCTTACAGAAGTAATCAATGCTGCTGTCAAAATGATTGACAACAAAATTGAAGAAAACAGAGATACAGAAATTGATGAAATAATGGACATTATAAAAGGTCCGGACTTCCCAACAGGTGCTAATATCTTAGGTAGAGCAGGTATTGAATCTGCTTACAGAACAGGTAGAGGCAGAATTAGAATGAGAGCTCAATGCGAAATTAGACCTCTTTCTAATGGTAAGGAAGAAATTGTTGTAACTGAAATTCCTTATCAGGTAAACAAGTCCAGAATGATAAGTGGTATTGCTGACCTTGTAAAGGATAAGAAAATTGAAGGTATTGCCGATATTAAGGACCATTCAGACAGAAATGGTATTAATATTACTATTGAGTGTAAAAAGGACTACAGTGCCCAGATTATACTTAATCAGCTTTACAAATACTCACAGTTGCAGGAAACTTATAGCGTAAACTTCCTTACAATAGTTGACGGTGTTCCTAGAACACTTAACTTAAAGGAAATGCTTTCTTATTACCTTGAATTCCAGGAAGAAGTTGTTACAAGAAGAACTCAATTTGACTTGGACAAGGCTCTTGCAAGAATGCACATTGTAGAAGGTCTTTTAAAGGCTCTTGACAATATTGACGAGGTAATTAATATTCTCAGAAGTTCTAAAACTAGAGATGAGGCTAAGACTAGATTAATGGATAGATTTGAATTTACTGAAATTCAGGTCAATGCCATTTGTGATATGCGTCTTATCCGTTTAATCGGTTTGGAAAGAGAAAAACTTGAAACTGAAAAGAACGATTTGACTGCCTTTATTGCTGAAATGAGAGCAATTCTTGCCGATAAGAATAAACTTATTACAGTTATTAAAAACGAACTTATTGAAATCAGAGATAAGTATGGTGATGCAAGAAGAACTCGTTTCGTAGCTGATATGGGCGAGATAAATTACGAAGACTTAATTGCCGATGATATGAGTGTTATTACAATGACACAGATGAATTATGTAAAGAGAATTGGTCTTGATACTTACAGAATTCAGAACAGAGGCGGTAAGGGTATAAAGGGTATGCAGACTAGAGAAGAAGATGTTGTAACTAAGTTATTCCTCAGTTCTAACCATAGCTATCTCCTTTACTTTACTGATATGGGTCGAGTTTATAGAACAAAGACATACAACATACCAGAGGCAGGCAGAACTGCTAAGGGTACTCCTGTTGTAAATATTATTGAAAAATCTCCAGAAGAAAAGATTAGCGAGATTATACCAGTTAAGGAATTTTCAGATAATGAATACCTTGTTATGGTAACAAAGAATGGTGTTATAAAGAAAACTCCAGCTAGTGAGTACGAAAGTATTAGAAAGAGTGGTAAGATTGCTATTACTCTTAAAGAGGGCGATGAACTTATTTCTATATTCAAGACTACTGGTAACGACAACATTTTCCTTGCTACAAGAAATGGTATGGCAATTTGCTTCAATGAAAATGATGCAAGAGCTGTTGGTCGTACAGCCTCTGGTGTAAAGGCTATTGACCTTGCTGATGGCGATTATGTTGTAGGTGCTGAACCAGTTAGAGAAGATAGCAAGGTTCTTCTTGTAACTGACGGTGGTTACGGTAAGTGTACTGACCTTACAAGTTTCCGTATACAGCACAGAGGTGGTAAGGGCTTAAAGGCTTACAAGATTACAGAAAAGACTGGTAATATTATAGGTATTTCAATGGTTAATGACAGCGAAGAACTTATAATGGTTACAAGTGAAGGTGTTGTAATCAGAATTAGAATTAAGGATATTGCAACTACTACTGGTAGAATTACACAGGGTGTAAGATTAATAAATCTTAATGACGGCGTAATAGTTGTTAGTATGGATAAAATTTCAGCTGAAGATACAGTTGAAGAAGAATCAGAAGAAAACAACACAGAAGTTACTGCTGAAACAACTGAAGAATAAAATCAAAAGTCCTAAGGATATAATCCTTAGGGCTTTTTACTATAGTGGCAATATTATGCTGATGGAATTTTCTAAAGTCTGAAAATATAAAAGCCCCAACTATTTTCAGTTGGAGTAATAGTATATAGACAATAACTGTTCTTTAATATTCAATACCTTTTCTAGCCTTAATACCTCTTTTATAGGGGTGTTTTACAGGATTTATTTCACTTACATAGTCAGCTAGGTCTATTAAGTAATCTGGGGCATTTCTACCGGTCATAACCACTTCTGTGTTATTATGATTTTTTAAATAGTCCAATAAAATATCCTTATCCAAATATCCATAGTTTACAGCCCCGATTACTTCATCAAGTATAAGAATATCTGGCTGAGTTTCTATAGCAGATAAAAGCATTTCGTTATGGGTTTCCTTTAAAAGGGGAATATTGTCATAGTCAAAAGAAGTTGCTCTATTACATCTTATAATTTCTACATTTTCCAATTTTTCAAGAGTTTTTACTTCTCCAGTAGGTGTTCCTTTTAAAAACTGAACAAATGTCACTTTAAGTCCGTTTCCTAAGGCTCTGACAGCCATTCCTGTTGCAGAAGTTGTTTTTCCTTTTCCGTTGCCTGTTAAAATATGAATTAAACCTGTCATATATCCCTCCAAAAAAAAGAAAAGGGCTGAAGTTAATCAGCCCTTTAATTATTATTATCTTTCAGTTATTGTAACAGTAAAGTCATAAGAGTCCTCTTCTTTGCTATTATCGCCCTGTGCAATAACAGTAAATGTCTTACGACCTGTCTTAGTAGGGTTAAAGTCGATGTTCCAAGTATATTCGTCATCGTCTTCATCATCAGGTGACTTATAAACCTTAGAAATTCTATCGCCAGCACTATCTTCAACCCAAACCTTTTGAGCACTATTTGAAGTAATAACTTCAACTTCAATGCTATCGTCAAGTGAGAATGAAGTACCGTCAACATTTACCTTAGAAATCTTAATAGGGTCTGAATTGTCGCCGTTAATTGTAAGGGCGTATTCATTACCAGCACCACCGTCAGAGCTGTATGCGTGAACATAGTAAGTATCTCTAATTTCTTCTACCTTAAAGCTAAGGTCGAAAGATTTAGTATCGCCACCAGAGTTTTTAGAACCACTTGAGTTCTTATCAAGGGCAGAAGAACTACTACCTCTTGTTATTGTTACATAGCTTGTACCATAAGAAGCAGTAACTCTAAACTTAGCAGTATCACCTGTTTCAATATTTGATGACCTCTGTTCTACATTAAGGATAAGAGGAGAACCTTTGCTCCAGTTCTTAGCATTAAATGAGAAGTCGTAAGTTTCTGAATTGTCATCGCTGTCATAAGCATATACAGTATAGTTATGCTTACCACTAGACTTAACTGTCATATTTACATTCCAAGTAATTTTGTTACTTGTTTTAGAAGTATAGAAGCCAGAAGATGCAACAACTCTATCATCATCATCTCTAATTTCTACTTTCTTAGCACCAGTACCTGTGTAGATTGTAACTGTTGATTCTACATCAGTATAGATGTAGTTACTAGGAGTTACAACATCACTAATATCAAGGCTACTGCTACTACTAGAGCTTGAAGAAGAATCTACATCAATAGTAACAGTTTCGTAAGAGTCTTCATAACCCTGACCCTTTACATAAAGGTAAACATAGAGCTTAGAAGTACCCTTTGAACTCATTTTTACTTTGCCAGTAAATACTCTGTTGCTACCGTCTTCATCATAGTCTGAAACAACAACATCTTCATCATTAAAGTTATTAGTAATCTTAACCTTAGAAATATCAGATTTAGTTGTAATAGTAAGTTTAGCATAGTCATTCTTGCTTAATGATGTACTAGCTGTCTTTAACTTAACCATATAGTCAGACTTGTAAGATGAGCTACTAGAGCTTGAACTATTTGAGTTTGAGTTATCACTACTTGAGCTACTAGCAGTCTTAACAATAATAGATGCTGCTTTTGTAGAATTAGCATTATTAGAAAAGGCTGTTCCGTTACCAGGCTGTGCCTTTACTGTAGCTACAGTTTCTGATGAACCTGTATTAGTAAATGTATGACGGCATTGGAAAGTTCTTGTACCGTCTGAATTAGCTGTATATTCGCTTACATCTTCGTAAACATTGCCAGTTGAGGCATCAGAAAATCTAACAACTGATGTATTAGAATCTGCAACAGCTGTAAATGTAACAGCATTACCAGAGTTAACAACACTTGTGTTTACAGCGATTGAAGATACTGTAAGGTTGTCTGCTGAGGTTGTTGTGTTAGTGTTTGTGTTTGTATTAGTGCTTGAGTTATTGTTTGTGTTGCTTGAGTTATTGTCAGTTGTAGTGTTTGTTGTGATATGAACACTTCTTGTGTCATTATCCCAAGTTACAGTAGCACCAATAGATTCAGCAAGCATACGAATAGGCATTAATGTTCTGTTGTTTTTATTAATAGAAGCAGTATCGAAAGTCTGCTTAACGCCATTAATATAAACTATCTTAGAACGCATTGTATGAGCAATAGTAACGCCCTCTCTTGTGAATGTAAGTGTTTCAGTTTTTGAGTTCCAATCAATAGTAAGCCCTAAAGCATCACAAGTTGTACGAATAGGCACATAAGTTCTATTCTGGAAAATTTGAGGCTGGGCATCATTGGCAGCGAAAGTAATAGCCTTGTTATTAAGGTAAACAGGGACTACTTCAGTTGCTCCGAATGATATTGATGGGAAGCAAAGTGTAGTTACCATCATTAAAAACGAAAGTAACAACCCAGTTAATCTTTTCATAAAAATTCCTCCCTGAAAAAAAGATTATTGAATAATTTCAATCTCTATCATTATACCATAAATTTAGGTGCTTTTCCAATGGTGTATTATGTTTTAATAAAATTGTAATACTGAAAAAATTTGGTACTTTATGTAATATTTTGTGAACTTTATTACCAATATGTAAAATAATAAAAGTCCCAGAGATATTACCTCTAGGACTTTTGGATTTCTTAGATAATTATGTTTAATATTATCGTTTATTTTGCCTAGAGCAAGTGTAATAATAATTGCAATATGCAAATCAAAAATTATGTATTAGATACCGTAAGTTTCTCTGTACTTCTTCATAGCTTCAAGGTGTTCCTTGCCGTCAATAGTACCGTCTTCAATGGCTTCAATAATATCAACTACTGTAACGATAGGGTATACTCTGATACCAAATTCATCATAAACCTCCTGTACTGCTGACTTTTCGCCTTTGCCTTTTTCCATTCTATCAACAGAAATAATAACAGCATTTACATTTACATCAGCTGTAGCTTTAAGAAGTGGGAGAGTTTCTCTGATTGCTGTACCGGCAGTAATAACATCTTCAATAATAGTTACATTATCGCCGTCTTTCATCTTGTAGCCTACCATTACGCCACCTTCGCCATGGTCCTTAGCTTCTTTTCTGTTGAAGCAATAGTTCATAGAACGACCAGTTTCGTTGTAAACAGCAATAGCAACACTAACAGCAAGAGGAATACCCTTGTATGCTGGACCATAAAGTACATCAGAGTCAATACCGTTTTCAGCAAGACATTGAGCATAGAATTCGCCTAATTTAGCAATATGTTCGCCAGTCTTGTAGTTACCAGTGTTAATGAAGTAAGGAGCTTTTCTGCCACTTTTAAGAGTAAATTCACCAAAAGTAAGAACTCCTGCATCACACATAAACTTAATAAAATCTTTCTTGTAACTCATTTTTTTACCTCCGAAAAAAATATATATTTTGATATTTTGAATATACCATATTTTTAAGGCTATTTCAAGGAAATAGGGCAATTATTAATTGTAAAAAATATTTAATAATTATTGGTGAGGAGAATTATTGTTTGATTTATTTGTATGTGGTAAAATATAAGTACGAATTAAAAAGTGAATAAGGAGGTAATTCATATGAAGAAAATTGCGTTATTTCTCTGTTTTGTAATGCTTTTTACAACAGGTACATTTGCAGCATCTACAAACAGCGTTTCAAGAGATGGAGGGGCTTACAAGGAGTATACACCTTTAGGATTTATTACATTTAATATTCATCCTTTAGATGAAGTTACAACAGGTTCTTCTATTATTCTTACTTTTGAAACAGCGAAGGTTTTTGACCAGTCAGTTATTGACGGTACTTCAACTGATACAAATGCTCTTGGTTACAATTCAACAGGCTATCAGTACAGTTACTATGATTGGAACAGTACACAGGGCTTTTACGATGTAATGCCACAGGTAAGCACTAATCAGTTGCCTTACAAGATTAGAAAGATAAACGATAATCAGATTGAAGTAAAACTTATTAATGTGCCTAGCAATTACGCCGGAGGTAATCTTTTAGAGATTAATGGTGTAAATAATGAGCCTTACTATAGTATTCCTTGCGTTGTATATACATATGGTACAGGAGATGTAAAGGTTACTATTGATTCTAATTCAAGTACAATTTCTGGTGGTACTATATTAAGTGGTAGCACAAATTCTGGTAAGAAGGATACTACAACTACAGTAGCTACTAAGGAAACAACTACTGAAACAACAACAGAGGCTGTTTCTGAAACTACTACAGAAAGTAATGTAACTAAATTTACAAATACTGTAAAGGCTACAGTGGGTAGTAATGTTTTAGTAGTAAATAACTCTAACTATACTATTGATACAGCACCTTTTATACAAAAGAGTAGTAGTTCTACACTTATTCCTTTAAGAGCGGTAACTACATCTTTAACAGGTAAGAGTGAAAATAGTGACATTGTAACTTGGGATGCAGAAACAAAAACTGCTACTATAAATTATGGTGGAAATAAAATTCAGTTTACTGCCGGCTCTGAATATGTAACAATAAATGGAAAATCTCAGAAAATGGCTTACGGCGTTTATGCTGAAATAAAGGATAGTCGTATGTTTGTACCATTCAGAACTCTTGGAGAGGCTGTTGGTGCTAAGGTGGATTGGGACGCAGAAACAAAAACTGCTATATTTAATTAATGTATAAATATAACTCCTGTCATAAAAAGTGACAGGAGTTTTTTATGTGATAACGATAAATCCCATGGCTTGATTGCAAGCCACGAATTAAGGTCATTAATTTATATAATAAGTACAAAATATTAAATTATAAGATATTTTGTTAAAAAAACAGTATCTTTTTATAAAATATAGTTTTATTGTTGATTTTTAACTATGTTTGTATTATTATATAAGCATAAAAAAGGTTATAAAACTAGATAACAAGGGCTTTAGGGACACTTGTGACGAAAAAAACGACATTTTGTCGATAAAAGGCGAAAGAAAATCCTTTACAAATGCAAAAAAATAATATATACTAATAACTGAGTTAGATATACTGAATATATACAGAACGCAGTATTATATGAAGTATTAATCTACTCCGAGCAAATGGCAACCAGTTCTTTTGCCGATTTGCGTGTTTGGGAATATTTACCTTTTTGGACTATTTCATCCTAAAATGGTATACAGAAATAGCAGTCTTCGGACTGCTATTTTTGTTTTTACTATAAATTTAAAAATAAATATTTATTAAAATATGTTTATTCCTATAATAAAAAAACGCAACTTTCAAAAAAATAAATAATTTATTTGAAAATGGGTAATATAATAAAAGTACAGGAAATAAAGGTGTTTCAAGGCTTTTTTGCTTTTGTGCCATAACATTTTTATAAAAAAATATAAAAAAATTAAAAAAAAGTGTTGACAAGGTGGTAGAACTATGGTATAGTATCACTTGTCGCTAGGAAATATATGGCCTGGTAGCTCAGCTGGTTAGAGCGCTGGCCTGTCACGCCAGAGGTCGAGGGTTCGAGCCCCTTCCAGGTCGCCATATATGGGAGCATAGCTCAGCTGGGAGAGCATCTGCCTTACAAGCAGGGGGTCACAGGTTCGAGCCCTGTTGTTCCCATTTTATCTGTCTTTATGACAGGTATGCCCGAGTGGCGGAACTGGCAGACGCACAGGACTTAAAATCCTGCGGGAGTTAAATCCCGTACCGGTTCGATTCCGGTCTCGGGCATTTGAAAAAGGGCTTCGGTAGACTATCGGGGTTCTTTTTTTTGCCTAATGTGTCGAAAGGTTTTTGATATGAAAATGTTAAAAATTTCTTGACATTATCAATAAGCTGTGGTAAAATTATCATTGCTTGATAATCCTCGATAGCTCAGCGGTAGAGCATCCGGCTGTTAACCGGAGGGTCGTAGGTTCGAATCCTACTCGGGGAGCTCCGGCCCGTTGGTCAAGCGGCTAAGACGCGGCCCTCTCACGGCTGAAACAGGAGTTCGATTCTCCTACGGGTCATCATCTCTGTTTCAAAAGGGAGAAAATTTAATATGGCGACATAGCCAAGTGGCTAAGGCAGAGGACTGCAACTCCTTGATCTCCAGTTCAAATCTGGATGTCGCCTTAAAGAGAAGAGAGTGGAAGTATAAATGCTTTCACTCTTTTTCGTTGTATATAAAAATAATTATCAACAAATGCCTTTTCAGTTGACAGCTTTTACAGGGATTATATATAATAAATACAACAACAAAACTAGGAGGACAGAGTAATGAACATAAATCCAGAGTCATGGAAACAGGATTTACCAGCTTTTAAAGAAAAAACAGATGCTTTTTACAGAGGAGAAGTTCCTAAAAATCAGTACAAAGGATTTTCAGGTTTTTATGGTAGTTATGCTCAAAAGGGTGGCAAAGCCAGTATGCTCCGTCTTCGTATGACAGCAGGTCGAGTAACAAAAGAAAAAATGGCTTTTGTTACAGATTCCATAAGAAAACACAATATTAATCATTTACATTTTACTACTTGTCAGACAATACAGCTACACGATTTACAGCCGGAAGTTCTCTATCCTGTTATGGAAAATGCACTTTCACATAATATTGTAACTATGGGTGGTGGTGGAGATTTTCCTCGTAATATAATGTGCCCACCTCTTTCTGGTGTTGAACAAGGGGAATATTTTAATGTATTGCCTTACGCAGAAATTGCAGGAGAATACCTTATGAATTTTATAAAGGCTGAAAAAATGCCTAGAAAATTAAAGGTTTGTTTTTCTAATTCTCCAAAGAATTTTACTCACGCAACATTCAGAGATTTAGGTTTTGTAGCCAATGAAAATGGAAAATTTGATGTATATAGTGCCGGTGGTCTTGGCAACAACTATAAAATGGGCGTTAAAGTAGCTGAAAATGTAGAGCCTAATAAAATATTGTTCTATATTAAAGCTATGTGGTTGACTTTCCGTACCTATGGAAATTATGAAAACAGAGGTAAGGCAAGAACTCGTTATATGCAAGAGGCTTTAGGTGGTGCTGAAAACTATGCAAAAGCCTATAATGAAAAACTTCAAGAAGTTTTTGCATCTGGAGAAGATTTAAACATTAAGCCACAGCCTTTAGAACTTAGCAAAAAGGGTAATGGCACTACAGCAGAGGATTTTGGAGTAATTCCTCAAAAACAAGAGGGACTTTATACAGTTATGTGGCACCCAATAGGTGGTCAGCCTAATGCAGAAGTATTTTGCAGGTTAAATGACTATATACAGAGTGTTGAAGGTGCTGAACTGAGATTATCTCCTGATGAAAGTGCTTATATTATAAACCTTACTGGTAATGAGGCAAAGGAAGTTTTAGCTATTACTGATGAAAATACTGCCAAAAATGTATTTGAAACATCTGTAAGCTGTATTGGTGCAAGCATTTGTCAGGTAGGTCTTAGAGATTCTCAAAGTCTTTTAAGAGCTTGTGTTGATGCTGTTAAAAAGGCAAACATAAAGGAAAATGCACTTCCACAAATTCATATTTCCGGTTGCCCATCTTCTTGTGGTACACATCAAATTGGTGCTTTAGGTTTCAGAGGTGCTGTAAAGTCTGTAGACGGTAAGCCACAGCCAGCTTTTATACTCTATGTAAATGGTTGTGATATACAGGGAAAAGAGATTTTTGGCCACGAAGTTGGTACTATTTTAGCATCTGATATTCCTGAATTTATTGTAGAGTTAGGTCATACTGTTGAAAATAGTGGCAAGGACTTTAATTCTTGGAATGATGAAGAAAATAAAATTGATAAAATAGCAGAAAAGTTTGTTAAATAAAATATTTCTTAAAAGCTGATGTTATTTCTACATAGGGATAACATCAGCTTTTTTTATAAATTAACGAAGATAATTAATTAATCAAATAGAGCTTAGAAACATTGATTTTTTGGCTGTTTTATAGTATTATTATGTGGTAAAAACAGGAGGGTGTTATGGCTGAGAATAAAAACACAACTGAAAATAATAAAAATTCTGGTATAGCAGAAAATAACGAACAGCTTTGGGAAAGAATTATGGAGAAAACCCAAGACGAGTTCTTAGATGATAGTGAAGAAAATTCAGAAAAAATAGAAGAAATAGAAGATTTAAAAAATGACATAGAGGAAACAGAAGAACAGGGGGGAAAGGCTGAAAGTACCGAAGATACTGAGGATACAGAAGAAGGAAAAGAGCCAGAGGAAATGAAAGAAAAATCTGCAAAGAAGAAAAAGAGAAGTATATACAGTAGTACATTAAACTATATTTCTGGTTTTACAGGAAGTTTAAAGGCTGTTGTCATAGCTGTGGCTGTTCTTGCTATTGTAGCAGTTGGTATATTTGTTGCTGTAAATAGTGGCAATATCAAAATAGGCGAGTCACAGGCATCTTTTTCACAGGAATATAGTATGAGTTCACAGGCTCAATTCTATAGCTGTAACAACAGTATTTTCTTTAGTTCTAAAGACGGTATGTCTTTACTTGACAAAAAAGGCAATACTGTATGGACAGATACATTCTCTATGACAACACCTGTTATGTTAAGTGATGGCGAATATACAGCTGTTGCTGATAAAGGTGCTAAAACTATGAATGTATACAACCTTAAAGGCAAGGCTTATACAGTAAATACAGAGGGTGTTATAACTACTTTTGCTATTAATCCTTTAGGCTATAGTGTTGTTATGTGCCAAAGTTCAGGGGAAAGTGATTATACAGCATTTTGTTATTCTCCAGACGGAAAGGTTGCATTTAAGGGTAGTTATGTAGCAAAAGACGGACTTCCAGCAGCTATTGATATTTCTGATGACGGTAGAATAATTGGTATTAGCTTTATAAATATTTCAAGAATAAAGATTAAGTCAAAGGTAAACTTCTACTTTGTAAATACAGAAGATGCTAAGACTACAGATAATTCTGATGCTATTTTCTCTGGCGTTGAAATGGATAGCGAAGTGGCTGCCATTGTTCACTTTATGCCAGACAACAGCTGTATTGTGTCAACAGATTCTAAACTTTACAGCATTGGTGGTAGAATTACAAACAAGGAAAATTACAAAGAAAATTGGAAGATTGAATATCCAAACTATGTTTCAGCTTTCAACATAGTAGACAATAAATATATTGCAGTTGCCTACGGCAGTACAAAGACAATTACTGACAATAGTGATAATGTAAATACTGTACATTGGTACAATATGAGAGGCAACGAAATAGGTTCTGCTAAATTTGATGAAACTATTACAGCTATGTATTCTAATATGGAAAGTACAATAGTTGCTATGGGTAAAGTATTTGATGCTATGGATGTAAGAGGCAAGCACCTTTGGGAATACAGAGCATTACAGACTGTAAACAGCATGCAGTTATTTGATTCAACAGACAGAGTTATACTTGCTACAGCTAACAAAATGCAACTTTTCAGCGTTAAAAAGGGTGCTAATATGGTAGAGGATAACGAGGCTTTGGACCCTAACGGCGAAGATACATCAGTAGAAACTACTACAGCATCTACTACAACCGCTCAGACTACATCAGCAAGTTAGGAGAGAGATAATTGAGTGATTATATAATGGGATTAATACAAAATCCTGTAGACCTTATTATTTTACTTATAATTATATACTTTATGGCTCATGGGGCAAAGAAAGGTTTTATAATCTTTGCCCTCAGAGGCTGTTATAAATTGATTTCAATAGGTGGTTCTTATATTATTTATCCGTTTATTACAACTCTTATGAGAACTACACCTATTTTTGATATGGTAAGTAATGTGGTTAAGAAAAGTCTTAATCTTCAAAATGTGGCATCATCTACACAACAACAGCAGATAGATGCTATCAACAGCCTTTCTGTGCCACAACCTATTAAGACTATGCTTTTAGACAACAACAATTCTGTTGTACATGGCTTATTAAATGTTCAAAATGGTGTTGCTGACTATATTTCAAGATATATTGCAAACATTATTTTAAACATTTGCGTTGGTATTATAGTTTATTTTATATTTTCTTTTGTTCTCAGAACTATTATGAAGTTAGGTAGGTTTATATCAAAGCTCCCAATTATAAGCACTTTTAATGCCATTGCCGGTGGTGCTTTAGGTATTGTAGGTGGTGTAGTTTTTGTATGGGTAATATTTACAGTAATGAACATATTCATTACTAACGACTTTTTCAGCGTTTTAAATGACAAAATAGCTACATCATATCTAGGTAAATACCTTTATGACAACAACTTAATTTGGAACATTATTAAAAACAACTTATTTATGAGATAGAATTTTAGGAGAAAGTATGCTTGAAAAATATGTAACAATAAAAGGCACAGGTCAGGCTGAAGTAGTAGAAAAAAAGTCAAGATTTATTGCCAATGTAGTTCCTGTTCATTCAGAGGAGGAGGCTATGGCAGAAATCGAAAAGTTCAGAAAAAAATACTATGATGCCAGACACAATGTATTTGCTTTTCAGGTAGGTAATGAAAAGCAGTTACAGAGATACAGCGATGACGGAGAACCTAGTGGTACAGCAGGTATGCCTGTTTTAGATGTTATAAGAGGCAGAGATATTCACGATGTTCTCATTGTTGTAACCCGTTATTTTGGTGGTACATTACTTGGCACAGGTGGTCTTGTAAGGGCTTATGGTCAAAGTGCCAAAGAGGGTTTAGCTGCTGCTGGACTTATAGAAAGAACATTGTACAAGGCTGTTCATGTTAAAACTGACTACAATATGTCAGGCAAGGTACAGTACGAGGCTTTAAATACTGGAAATATTATAAAGGATACAATTTACACAGATAATGTGGAATTTATAATTCTAGTAGAAAGCAACAATGTAGAGGGTTTTGTAAAGAGTATTGTCAATCTCACATCAGACAAGGCTGAAATTGTTGTGGGAGAAGAAGAATATTTGGATAAAGTAATTGAATAGGTAAAACATTTTAAGGCTCATTCCTAAGGGAATGGGCCTTTTTTTGTGCGAAAAAATTTAGGTGTTGGGTGGGGGTGTGGATTTAGGATTTAGGGTGTCGATGATGTTTAGGAGTTCGAGAGGGTACGGATTAAGTCGCATATTAGCTTTGCTAATATGCTTTAATCATTAGAGAAAAGGATTTAGGGTGTCGATGATGTTTAGGTATTCGAGAAAGTACGGGTCAAGTCATACATTAGCGAGGCTAATGTATTCTGACCCTTAGTTTTTTTCTTTTTTTTATGTGGGCTTTGTCCACACAATGGGCGTTGCCCCTTGACCCCATAAGCCTTTAAAAAGGCTTAACCTAAACTTTTCTATTTTATTTTTATCCTTTTTATGTTTTTTCAAATTTTTTTATAAAATTTGAAAAATATGTCACGAAATGTCATGGTAGTTGATTTATTATCCAAGATGTAGCAAGGAGATGTTACAGAAAGGAGGAAGCAACATGTTTAATTTTCAATTTCCCTTTTTTCAGACAGAGCGAATTAACAAAGGAATAGAAAATGGTTTTATGACAAGTGAAGAATACATTTTAGAGCAGATAAAGGAATTTGAAAGTTCCATAAAAAGGCGAAATATGATAAAGGGTTACGAATATTTTACTGGCAGGCATGATGTACTTTTAAAGAAAAGGACAGCCATTGGCATAGGTGGAGAGCCTACAGAAATACACAATGTACCCAACAACAGAATTGTTGACAACCAATACAGAAAGCTAGTTATTCAAAAGGTTAATTATTTATTAGGCAAGCCTATAACATTAAACAGCAGTAATTCCAAGTTAAACAAGGTCTTAAAGGAAATATTTAATGCTGACTTTGATATGACATTAAAGGCTATTTGTGAGGACAGTTTAAACTGTGGTTTAGGTTGGTTATTTACTGGATATGACAGCAATGGAAATTTTGCTTTCAAGCGAATAAATCCATGGGAATTAGTTCCTATTTGGGAAGACAGTGAACACAAGGCTTTATCCTACGCCATAAGGTTTTATGATGTAGTCAATTACGAGAACAAGAAAAGGATTACAAGGCGAAAAATTGAGGTTTATGACAGAAAAGGTATAAGCAGATTTTACATAGACAGAGGAAAAATGGTACATGACGGCAAGGAGTGGTTTACGCCATATTTTTGTACAAGCAAACAAGGTTACGGTTGGGAGAAAATACCCCTTATTGCCTTTAAGTACAACCATTGTGAAGAACCTCTCATATTAAGGGTAAAGTGTTTACAAGACGGACTTAACATTTTAGAGAGCAATTTCCTCAATTCTATGGAAGAAGACCCTAGAAACACCATTTTAGTTCTAAAGAATTATGATGGCGAAAATCTAGGAGAATTTAGACAGAATTTGTCTACTTACGGTGCTGTCAAAGTAAGAACCATTGACGGTGCTATGGGTGGGGTTGAAACACTATCCATACAGGTAAATGCTGAAAATTACAAGGCTATAATTGATATTTTCAGAAAGGCTGTTATTGAAAATGGTATGGGTTATGATGCCAAAGATGACAAGTTAAGTGGCAATCCTAATCAGCTTAACATAAAGAGTATGTATTCAGACATTGACATTGACGCCAACAATATGGAAATGGAATATCAAAGTTCCTTAATGAAAGTTATATGGTTTGTCAAACAACACCTTGCCAATACTGGCAGAGGAAGTTTTGGAAATATTGAAACCAAGCCTATTTTTAACAGAGATATGCTTATAAATGAAAGTGAAGCAATAGACAACTGTATCAAGTCTTTAAACATTATAAGCAAGGAAACAGCTATTTCAAAGCATCCATGGGTAGAGAATTTGGAAAAAGAACTAAAGAGAGTAGAAAAGGCAAAGGAGGAGAAGATTGGAGAACAAAATTTACATAAACCACAGGGGAACAATATTCAATCCTGAGCCTATTGAAGAAATACAATGGTCTACAAGGTTATATGGTGCTGGGGAGCTTAAATTCAAAGTATTAAAGGACAATGTAATGGATTTTAATGAGGGGGACCAAGTTACCTTTTACAGGAACAATGTTCCTATATTTAAGGGTTATGTTTTTGCTAAGGAAAGGCATAAAAATTCTCCTATTACTGTACTTTGCTATGACCAGTTAAGGTATTTTAAGAATAAAGACACATACACTTACAGCAACATTACAGCTAGTGGTTTACTAAAAATGATTGCCAGCGACTACAATCTGACAACGGGAGATATAGCAAATACAGCCTATGTACTACCACCTAGAATTGAAGACAATTCTACACTTTTTGACATAATGTACAATGCTTTGGAAAGTACGGAGAAATACAACAGGCAAAAGTATGTTTTATATGATGATTTTGGAGCTATTGTCTTAAAAAATTCCCTTTATATGGGTTCTAGTTTTTTAGCTGACAGTAGTGACATTATTGAGTATAAATACACAAGCTCCATTGACTCCAATGTATACAACAGCGTAAAGCTAAAGTATGAAAAAACTACAAAATATACTCATATCAGTAATGTATACACAGCCAAGGATACTGAAAAAATAAAGGAATGGGGACTTTTGCAACTTTATGAGCATATTGGAGAGAATATAGATGGTAATGCCTATGCAAATATGCTTTTAAATAAATACAAAACAAAGTCCAGAACTTTGAAAATATGTACATTTGGAGATATTTCAATGAGGGCAGGAACTATTATAAATGTCAATTTAGATATTGGGGATTTTGTACTTAACAACAGATTTACTGTCAGAGAGTGTGAACATACCTACAAAGATAATGAGGAGTATATGTGGCTTACTGTTGATGGAGGTGTTTTAAATGAGTGATTTATGTAATGCTGTAAAAATATTGGCACAGGAGGCTATTAATTCTCAAAAGCCTTTGGAGGCTGTTTTTGGAAAGGTTATAAATGAAAGTCCATTAAAAATAGAAACAGAGCAAAGGCTTATTCTTACAAAGGATTTTATTACTGTAGCTGAACATTTGAGAGAAAGGACAATAAATGTCCATATAGATGACAGAACTGTAGCTATGAAAATAGACAACAGCCTTAAAAAAGAAGACACCGTAATTATGTTAAGACAACAAGGTGGTCAGAGATACATTGTGTTAGACAGGGAGGGATAAGTGTGACACCGGAAGTAATAAAATCAGAAGAAATTACACAAAGCCCTAGTTATACCTACAGGGTTAAAAGTACAGAAGTAAAAGGCTATTGTGACGGTTTGGAGGCTTTAAGGCAGAGTATATATTGTATTCTCTCTACTGACAGATATGACTACATTATATATTCCAGAAATTATGGTATTGAAATAAAGGACCTTATAGGAAAGCCTATTTCCTATGTATGTGCTGTTATAAAAGGCAGAATTGAAGAAGCACTATTAATTGATGACAGAATAGAAAGTGTGACAGATTTTGTCATTACAAAGGGAAAGGGTTCTGTACTTGTAGCATTTACAGTTGTTTCGTCTATGGGTGATGTGAAAATAGAAAAGGAATTTGAATTTTAGGGGGAATTAAATGTACGAAAATTTAACTTATGAAAGAATAATGAGCAGAGTTCTTGCCAATGTTCCCAGTAATGTAGATAAAAGACAAGGGTCTGTAATATATGATGCTGTTGCCCCTGTATGTAGTGAAATAGCTCAGATTTATGTTGCTTTAGACAACTGTCTTAATGAGTCCTTTGCTGATACAGCACAGAGAGATTACTTAGTTTTAAGGGCAAAGGAAATAGGTCTTGAGCCTAAGAAAGCTACCAATGCCATTCTCAAGGGAGAGTTTCAGGGGAACATTGACATTGGAGATAAATTTGCCCTTGATGACTTGAGATACACCGTTACAGAAAAAATAAGTGATAGTGTTTACAAACTAAAATGTGACACAGCAGGAAGTGTGGGAAATACCAAGTTTGGAACTCTTATTCCCATAGAATACAATCCATACCTTGTGTCAGCTATGCTTACTTCTGTTATTACAGAAGGAGAAGATGAGGAGGACACAGAAAGTTTCAGAGCCAGATATTTTGAAAATATAGGAAGTAAGGGCTATGGTGGAAATAAGGCTGATTACATAAACTGGGCAAAGGCTATAAGTGGTGTAGGACAGGCAAGAGCAATCAGGGCATATGACGGAGGTGGAACTGTAAAGGTAATTATACTTGACAGCAGTAATGGTGTTCCGTCTAGTGAACTTTGTAATTCCGTAAAGGAAAAACTGGACCCAGCAGACAGCACAGGTTGTGGCAAAGGTGTAGCACCTATTGGTCACAGAGTAAATGTAGTAGGTGCTAAGGCTAGAAAGCTAACCATAAATATTAGTGTAAGTTTAGGCTCGGGGTATTCAAAGGACAATGTTAAGGAAAGTATAAAGCAGGCTGTAACCCAGTATTTTAATGAACTTAATTCTAAGTTCAGCAGTACAGATAACATTACTGTAAGCAGTTTGCAGATTATTTCAAGAGTATGCAATATTGAGGGCATAACTACTATTGCACAGCTGAATATTGAGGGTCAACACAACATTGTATTATCCGATGACGAAATATGTGGCATACCCGTTATAAATATGGAGGTGTAGTATATGGCTTTAAATGACTATTTGCCTTTATTTCTTAGAAATGTAAAGGAATTTGGCATTATAAATTCGGCTTTTGATATAGAGAACGAAGAAATACAAAAGGCTATTGCTGATTTTATGAAAGAAAATTTTGTGACTACAGCTGAAAATCAAGGTTTAAGTCGTATGGAAAAAATACTTGGCATTAATGGAGAGGAAAATTCTGTAGCTTTAAGGCGATACAATATTTTAGCTGAAATGAGAAAGGGAAAACAGGACTTGATTTCACTTTTGACAAAATTTTCTTCTGGCGTGGAGTATGAATTTACTGATGAATACAATTTAAAAATAAAGGTAGCATCAGAGGGGCGAGAGTATTTGCCGGCTATAAAACAGCTACTTGAAAAATATGTGCCTTGCAACATAGCACTAGATATTAATCAAATGTATGCCACTCACCTGATGACAGCAGAGTGTACACATTTACAGTTAAATAGTTATAGTCACAAGGAAATAAGAGAAAGGGGATAGACTATGGGAGAAATGGAGTTATTTTTTAAATGCAATAAAGAGAATAGGGAAAACAGGGAAATGCCTGTATGCAGTACCTTAAAAGATGAAAATGGTAATGTGGTTATGTGGCAGATTAGACATATTACTACAGAGGAAAATGAGGATATAAGACAGGAGTGTATGGAGGAAAAGGGTGGCAAATACAGACTTAATGTAAACAAGTATTTAAGTAAAATTACAGCTATGTCTGTAGTTTACCCTAATTTATATGATGCCGATTTGCAGGACAGCTATGGCAAAAAAACTCCGGAATCACTTTTAAAGGCTATTGTAGATTGCCCAGGAGAATACGATTCTCTTGTATCCTTTGTTCAGGATATAAACGGTTTTACAAGTCTTAGAGAGGATATTGAAAAGGCAAAAAAATAATAAGAGAGGGAGATTTTCAAGCCAACTATGCTTATTATTGCTTGCACCGGCTTGGAATATTGCCCTCTCAGTTTATGACAATGAGCCAAAAAGAAAAGGCTTTTGTTATAGGAGCAATAGATTTGAAACTTGAAAAGGAGGGCAGATAATGTATCAATTTTGGCTAGGAGATATACTGTTGCCTATTACACCGGAAAAAGTAACTATTGCCTGTGGCACTAAAAACACACTTTTTGACTGCGTAAATGGTAATGAAGTAGTTTTTCCTAAAACGGGAAAATTAAAGACTATAAAATTTCAGGCTATTTTGCCTAATACAGAGTATCCTTTTTCCAGATATGTTTATGGATTTAAAGATGCGGATTATTTTAAAACGGCTATTGAAAAGCTAAAAAGTGACTTAAAGCCTTTCCATTTTGTAATCACTAGGGAAGTTAATATTACTAAGGTTTTAAATTATACAGATATTGAGGCTGTTATAGAGGATTATAGCTTTACAGAGTCTGCTGACAATGGTTATGACATTGTTATGGATATTACTTTAAGAGAGTACAGGGCTTTTGGTGCTGTATATGTTGAGGAAAGTGGAAGAAGTAGTTCATCAGTAGAAAGAACAGATACGGAAAAGAAAGTAAATACATATACCGTTGTTTCAGGAGATAGTCTTTGGAAAATAGCAAAGCGTATTTATGGCGACGGAAGCAGGTGGAAAGAGATTTTTAATGCCAACAAAGATAAAATAACAAATTCCAATCTTATAAAAGTTGGTATGGTGTTAAATATACCGTAGTAAAGAGGGTGGTAAAAATAGATATTTTAGACATTATAGAGGAGCTTTATAATGTGGAAAACTCAAATATTTTTATAGAAAATTACTTGAAAAATGAAACTATGTTCGATGAAGAAAATCCAGTAAATAAGAGGGTTAGAGCTATGAACAATACTTTTTCACAATATGGAGAAAATTATCCACAAAATGATTGTGGAAATGTGGAAAACTTATTTTTTGAAAAATTATACAAGGATAGCTATGGAAATAATATGACAAATGTTGACAAATGTGCTGTTTTACAGGGGTTAAGAGGGAATATGGGTGCTATAGAAGATTTAAGTAACAACAGTAAAAATATAGTCGAAAAATATATAAAAAGCTGTAAAACAGTAGTAAATACTGGGGCTACAGGTGGGTATGTGCATAACACAGTTGATAAATTGTTCACAAATGTTAAAAACCAAGGTGTTATTAACAATTTTGACCCTATGGAAGAAAATATTAATGAAATTCAAAAAGTATGTTCGACTGAAAAAGACTTTATACCACAAATTGTGAAAAATATTGGGGTTACAAGTCCCATTTTTCAATCTATGGAGAAAAGCTTTATAGCCGATGACAGAAGTTATATTCCACAAGCTATGGAAAGAAATTATACAAGCTCTGACAACAGTTCTTCTATAAATATAAATATGGGTGGTATTACACAAAATATAACAGGACAAAATGGGGAAGATATATTGGACATTCTTGTAGAGAAACTTGTGAAAGGCATTAATACAGGAGGAGAAAGTCCAAGATAAAGGAGGAAGTATGAATACAAATTATGGATTAACATATCCAAAGGAAACGGATTTTTATGACATAAATATATTTAACAAAAATTTTAGTGCTTTAGCTGACGGTATTGACAAGGCAAAAAACAATAATACGGTAAAGAGTAACTACGAAATTGTAATTGCGTCAGAAAATAGTAGTGAAAGAGTTAAGAAAACTGCTGATTTTATATGTTCGGCAGAGGACTCGTCTATTGTTTTCCAAAATGCAATAAATTCGGCAGAAGACGGCTGTTCTATATTTGTGGCAAGTGGATATTATAAGTTTAAGTCTACTGTCAATATAAACAAAACACTTTACATACATGGTTGTAACAACACTACCAATTTATATCAGGTTGGTGGCAATAGTGTAAAGGCTATTTTTAATATTACTGGGAAAGATGTAGAGCTTAAAAATTTAAAATTTGGCGATAGCAAGGGTAATGAAAGTGAGCCTTTACTATATGTAAGAGCTGAAAACATAGTAATAGATACTTGCTGGTTCGCACAGTATCAGAACACACAATTAAATGTAAATTCAATATGTTTTAAAAACTGTTCAGCGTTTATGAGAATAGTAAATTGTTGCTTTGCAAGAATGGAAAATGACACAGCAACAATTATAAATTGTAGTAGTGTGCCTTCAGCAGGCATTATAAGTGGAAATTACTGTCTATCTAACAACTATATGGGCAATATGCCAGTAAAAATAAGTGTTATGGACAGCTCATCAAAATCAAAATTAATAATAGGAAATCAAAATACAGAATTTGTTTGATAATTAAGGAGGAAAAAATTTATGGCAAAATTTAATAGTAAAACATTCAATCCGGAGGCTTTTGGTGCATACATTGAAAGAATTCCAAAATTAAATAAAAACGAGCTTATCAGAAGTAGGGCTTTAAGAGGAAACAGCGAAATCAGAAATGCTTTTAGCAATCAGACAGGTACAGCCTATGCAATATTACCTATGTACGGTTTACTTGACGGAGAACCTCTCAACTATGATGGCGAAACAGATATTATGGCTGATACAACAACTTCATATGAAAGAGGTGTAGTTGTTGTAGGTAGAGCAAAGGCGTGGGTAGAAAGCGACTTTGCAGAGGATATTACTGCCGGTGGAGGCTTTATGGATTCAGTAGCACAGCAGGTGTCAGAATATTTTGACGATGTGGACCAAGACACATTACTTGCTATTTTAACAGGTATTTACAATATGACAGGAGAAGAAAATCTCAAGTTTGTAAATGAGCATACTTACGATATTACATCAGAAAATGACGGAATGGTAGAGCCAGCTACATTGAACAAGGCTATTCAGAAAGCAGGTGGGGATAATAAGAACTCCTTTACTATTGCTATTATGCACTCAGAAGTAGCAACAAACCTTGAAAATCTCAATCTTCTTGCTTACTTAAAGCAGACTGACAGAAATGGTATTCAGAGGGATTTAACTCTTGCTACATGGAATGGCAGAGCTGTTTTAATAGATGATTCTATGCCGGTTAGTGAGGGTAAAGACGGCAAAAGTGTCTACACTACATATATTTTAGGTGAAGGTGCTTTTGACTACGAGGATATTGGTGCTAAAGTACCTTATGAAATGGACAGAAACCCAATGGTAAAAGGTGGTCAGGATACTTTATATGTCAGACAGAGAAAGTGCTTTGCACCTTTTGGCATCAGTTATACAAAGAAAAATCAGAAAACATTGTCACCAACTAATAAGGAGCTTGCAGACGGTCAGAACTGGGAGCTTGTCAATGACGGTTCAGAAGAACCAAAATATATTAACCACAAGGCTATTCCTATTGCCAGAATTATTTCAAAGGGTAGAGCGTAAATGTTAAATTACGATGATGTTGTTTTAAGACTTTTATCACTAGGATATGAACTTCAGGAAGATGATGAATTTACATTGGAACAGGCTATGATTGAAACTGAACAGTACATTATGAATTACTGTAATTTAGAGTCTGTACCGGAGGGGTTAAAATATGTTGCCACAGACATATGCTGTGGCAGTTTCCTCCAGACTAAGGCTTCTATGGGAGAGTTAGATGGTTTTGATGTGGAAAGTGCTGTTTCAAATATTCAGGAGGGCGATGTAAGTATTTCATTTAATGAGGGAATTAATCAAACTCAGCTTTTTGACAACCTTATAAATACACTTACTAAAAAGGAAAGTGAATTAGTATGCTACCGAAAAATGCGTTGGTAAAGGCTAAAAAGGTTGTTGAGGGTCTTATGAATTTGAAATGTGATATTTACGAATATAGTGAAATTACGGAGGATAGTATTACAAGGCACGAAAGACAGATAGTACATAGTAATGTGCCTTGTAGAATATCCTATGCTACAGGACTTTTTAATGGCAAGTTAAAGTCAGGACAGGAGAAAAATTCAGACGGTGTTTCATTACAGGGAACAACTGTGAAAATGTTTTTTCCTAAGGATATAACCATAAAAGAGGGTAGTTACATAGTAGTGAAAAGTGAAAATAAAACAACGGAACTTAAAAATACTGGAGCTACAGCAGAGTTTCAAACTCATTGTGAGGTTGTAGCTGAATATGTTAAGGAGTGGGCATAGTGGTTAATGAAATTATAAAGACAATGGGTAAGCAGTTGGGAAAGAAATTTCCTGACTGCAAGATTTTTGCTGATGAAGTACCACAGGGGTTTAAAGAACCTTGTTTTCAGTTGGAGTGTACAGAAATAAAGAATAGCCTCTATCTGGGAAAAAGGTATAAATCTGAAAATACATTTGAAGTAAGGTACTATGGAAATGGTGGAAGAATGGATAGCAACGATGTTGTTATGGCATTGTTTCAACTGTTTTCTACACTTGAAATGGAAGATGGACCTATTATGGGTACTAATATGACAATGGAGAAAAATGATGACAATATTTGCTTTACAGTAAGTTATAACTGTTTCTTCATATATGATGAAGAAAAGCCAATTATGAATAAATACGATTTTACAATAGAGGAGGAAGTAATTTGAAAAACAGACTTTTAGAAATGGGTATTGATGAAGAAAACTGCAATAAAATTTTGGAAATGTTTAATAAAAGTATTGAAGAAAAGGACAGGGAAATTGCAGACATTAAATTAAATTATGAAATTGAAAATGTGCTTAATTCCTATAGTGTTAAAACAAATAAGGCTGTTAAGGCTCTACTAAATATGGAAGAAATTAAATTTGATGAAAATGGCAAATTAACTGGCATTAAGGAACAGCTTGACAATTTAAAGGGCAATAAGGATACAGAGTATCTTTTTAATAAGCAGGAGTTTAAGGGAACTGTACCAGCTGACAGTTACGAAAATATTCCCAATGTAGAGGATATGAACTATACACAGCTTTGTGCCTATATGGAGAAAAACGGTAGTTTATAGGAGGTATTTATATGGAAGAAAAATTTGCAGTAGAAGAAATTAAAAAGTCAAAGAAGTATTGCAAATACATTGATATTTTGGGTGTTGTGCTTGATGAAAACGAGGAATACACCCTTGAAGAAGTAGATAAGGCAATAAATGACTTTTTGGAAAGTGAGGTGTAGTCTATGGCACTAGGTGGGGGAACATTTGTAACACAGAATAAGACAATTCCTGGGGCTTATATTAACTTTGTAACAACAGCTACAGGGGCAACAGTTTTTGGAGAAAGAGGTGTAGTAGCCTTAGGGGATAGTTTTAACTGGGGTTCTAATAATATTTTTGAAGTAACAGCTGAGGATTTTTATAAAAACAGTATGGCGTTGTTTGGCTATGATGCTTTAGATGGAAAAATGATTGGCATTAGAGATGTGTTCAAAAATGCCAAGAAAATATATGTTGGTAGAATAAATGGAAATAATGCAAAAAAGGCAAGCTGTACTTTTGGGGAGGCCAAATATACAGGTACAAGAGGTAATGACATTAAAATTGCTGTTTATACAGACCCTGATGACAGCAGTTACAAAAATGTATATGTATATGTAGGAACAACTGTTGTAGATACTCAGAGGGTAAAGACTATGGCAGAATTAAAAGATAATAACTTTGTTGTATGGAAAAGAAATGCAACACTTACAAATACAGCAAGTACGCCAATGACAGGTGGCAATAACGGTTCTACAACTGGGCAGACAGTAGAAAAGTTTTTGGAAAGTATTGAAAATTACAGTTTTAATGCTCTTACTGTAATTTCGGATAATGAAAGCATTAGTCAACTTGTGGCAGAGTACACAAAGAGAATGAGAGATACTGTAGGCAAGAAGTTTCAGGCAGTAATACATAACTACTTTGCTGATTATGAGGGTGTAATAAATATTGACCCTTACGCAGTGTCTGACGAAGATTATTTTCTGGCTTATTGGGTAGCTGGTGCAGTTGCAGGTTGTGAGATAAATGAAAGTCTTACAAATAAGGTATATGACGGAGAAATTGAAATAGACAGCCTTTATACTCAAAGCCAGCTTGAAAACAAGATTAAGTCGGGAGAATTTGTGTTCCACAGAGTGGGGGACAAAATGAGGGTTTTAAAGGACATTAACTCTTTTGTAAATGTGACTACAGAAAAGGGCAAAATGTTCCAGAATAATCAGACAGTAAGAATATGTGACCAAATAGCTAGTGATGTAGCTGTACTTTTTGAAGAATATTATATGGGTAAAGTACCTAACGATACTTCCGGCAGAAATTCTCTTTGGGCTGATTTAGTAAAGTATCACGAAAAACTTGTGAATATAAGGGCATTGGATGAATTTGATGAGGAGGCTATTTCTGTAGAAATGGGAGATAGCAAAAACAGTGTTGTTATTTATGAAAAGATATGCCCAGTAAACTCAATGGAACAGCTTTATATGAAAGTTACATTGGAATAAGGAGGTTAAGGTATGAGTGCAATAATGAATGTAAGGGACACATTAAGTGCCAAAATGGCAGAGTGTTACGTTACAATAGAAAACAACAGATACAACTTTATGCAGGCAATAAATTTGACAGCAAAAGTGGAGAAAACAAAAATTCAGGTGCCTATATTAGGAAAAACAGGCAGAGGTAATAGGTCTACAGGTTGGGTAGGCAAGGGTAGTGCCAAGTTTCATTATAACACAAGTATTTTTCGTAGGCTGTTAAAGGAGTACAAAAATACAGGTCAGGATATATACTTTGATATTCAGGTGGTAAATGAAGACCCTTCAAGTGATGTAGGCAGACAATCAGTAATTCTTATTGATTGTAACATTGACGGAGGTATACTTGCTAAATTTGACGCTGAGGGTGAATATTTAGATGAAGAAATGGAATTTACATTCGAAGATTTCAAAATTGTAGAAGAATTTAATAAAATTGACGGAATGTAAACCAAATAGAAAGTCGATATACTATAGAGTATGTCGGCTTTTTTTATGTTTAAGAAAAATTATAATTTAGTTAAAATTCTAACTAATGTTGTTAGTTTTTGATAAAAAGGAAATTTGTGCATTTTGTACAAAAGCTGAACAATAACAAACTTATTATTAAGAAGAAAAATTATCAATTTATTGTAAAATATAGAACATTTAGGCTTAAACAGTGGGGTCACACCTATATTTAGTGATAAAAAGTTATTATGGTAAATATGTATCAAAAAGTTTGCGTAAATAGACATTTGGATTGTAAAAACTGGTGCTTTTTAGTGGGTTTGAATATTGCTTTTTAGGTGAAATTTCGATATAATGATATTGACTACGAGTATGTATGTTCGAAAAAGGTGCTTTTGACTGGATAGACTGAGGTGCAACGGTTTGTTTAAGTGAGGAGGGCTGTTTTTTTGTCTTGTATTCGTAGGGACACTCGAGTCCAAGGTGTCAACTTTATATAAAGGAGGAATTTTTTTGAAAAAGCGATTATTAGCTATGGCATTAGCTACAACGATGCTTGTTACATCATTTAATGTAGTTTATGCTCAAGACGCAGAAGCAACAACAGAAACACCAGTTGTTGAAACTCAAGAAACTGCACCAGCTGATACTGTTGCTACTGGTGGTGCTGCAAGCGGCGATGACGCGGAAACACCATCTAATAAATATGGTATCGTTGATGGCGAAACTTGGCCAACAACTTCTCCATGGAAAGCTACAGTTTTCGGTAGTGTAGGTTCACAGGAAAGAATTGATAACTACGGTAATACTGAAAGTCCATTATACAAAAACGGTGTTATGCCTTACGATGTTAAGGAAAATGGTGACAGCGTTCAGGTAAGAATGGGTATACCAGATTACAATGACCCATCAAAGGCTGTTGATAGTCAGGGTAAGATTAGTTCTGACCAGGATGGTATTGTAATGTACTATCAGCAGTTAAAGGCAGATGACGATTTTACAATTTCTGCTACTGCACATGTAAATGGTATTAACAATGCAAACAATCAGGTTTCTTTCGGTGCTACAGTAAGAGATAAGGTATTTGTAAACGACGGTAACACTACAGATTCTATTACTCTTGGTGATTATGTTACAGCAGGTCCTATTGAAATGCTTAAAACAGTAAAGGGCGATGCTCTTCCTGGTGATATGAGTTTTGCATACACAAGAAAAGCTGGTGTACTTTCTGACAAGCAGACTACTACACTTACATCTGTACCACAGCCAGGCGATGATATTCCTGTAAGTATCAAGAAGTCTGGTACTAACTACACAGTTACATTTGGTACAGAATCAGCAGTAATTGACGGTTCTGGACTTTCAATGACTGATGATATTTATGTTGGTTTCTTTGCATCAAGATGTGCTGATATTACATATAACAATGTAAAGGTTAGCAAAGTTGGCGAAGCTGTTGAAGCTGGTGAAATGACTATCGGCGGTAACGGTTTCAACGGTAACGATGACCCATCATCAGCTAACTATGCAAGTATCTACAACAAAGTTGACAAGACTAGCGATACAGCTTTCAAGGTATATGTAGATACAGCTTCAGCTGGTAAGGCTATTGGTAAGTTATCTAACTCTGAAGATTCTTACACTTACTATGCGTCTGAAATTTCAAAGGATGACGACTTTGTAATGACAGGTAAAATGAAGCTTGGTATGGGTAAGAACTTTAACCCTAAGGAACAGGGTGGTTCAGGTCTTATTGTATTTGACAGCAAGTACAGAAAAGACGCAACAGGTGTTGCAACTGATGTAGCTAGTGGTGTAGCTGACGGTAATTCAGTTATGGCAGGTGCTATGGTTCCTGACAAGACTGAAGCTATGGCTTACCTTTGCACAAGAGTTTCTAATGACAAGAGTAACAAGGCTAAGTTCGATGCAACTCCTATCGGTACTAACCAGCAGGATTATGACGGTGAAGTTACTTATACTTTAAGAAAGAGTGGTACATCTCTTTCAATCACTATCAATGGTAGCAAGCAGGTTATTGACGTTTCTGACCTCTTTGCTAAATCTGAAAAGCTTTATGTTGGTTACTTCGCAGCAAGAGATGCTTACGTTAGTGTAACTGACCACAAGTTATCAGTTGGTAGCTCAAAGGTTAAGAGTCTTGAATTAAACTCTTTACCAAACAAGACTGACTACTATGTTGGTGAAGCATTCGACTCTACAGGTTTATCTGTAAAGGTTGTTTACGAAAACGGTACTACTGATATTATCGACAGCTTAGATGATATTACATTAACTGGTTTCGAAGATACAACAGGTGGTAAGAATACATTTACATCTGTTGGTGAAAAGGAAATTAAGGCTTCTGTAGGTTCTGCTTCTGTTACATTTAATGTAAATGTTACAGGTAAGAAGGTAACAGACCTTAAGTTAGATTATCTTCCAGTAAGAACTGACTTCCTTGTAGATACTGCATTTGACTCTAACGGTCTTACTCCAGTTGCTACATTCGAAGACGGTACTACAAAGACTTTAACAACAAAGAACTATAAGCTCTATGTAAATGGTAAGGAATTACCAGAAGGCACAGAACTTAAGTCTGATTTAGTTGGTAAGCAGACTGTTACAGTAATGTACACAGATGCTGATACAACTATTGACCCTAACAATGTTAGTGCAACTTACGATATTAACGTTAAGAATGCTAAGTTAGAAAGCATCAGAGTTGGTGTTGTTCCTGATAAGGTAAACTTCGTTCAGGGCGAAAGCTTTGATGATTCAGGTCTTATAATTGAAGGTAAGTATGTTCTTGAAGATGGTACTACAGTATACCGTACTCTTGACAAGAGCCTTTACACTTACTCAGGTTATGACCTTACTCAGGTAGGTAACCAGAAGGTTACAGTTACTTATAAGAATGACCCTAGTGTTACTGTAAGCTATGACATTCTTGTAACAACTGTTAAGATTGTTTACCCACAGATTGAATCATATCCATTACTTACTTATATGGTAGGCGATAGCTTTGACCCAACTGGATTAAAGGTAACACTTCTTTACAACGATGGTAGAACTCAGAATATCGATGCAGATAAGGACGGCAAGACTGTTTACTACTTATTCGATGGTTCTAACTACTATGATTCAGAAGGCAACGCTGTAGAAGAAGCAGAGGCTAAGGCTGCAAAGTATTATCTTGATTTAAGCCAGTTTAGCACAGCTTCTGAAGGTACAGGTAAGGTTTACGTTAATGTAAATACTTTAGGTGTTAGCTCATCTATCGAACTTGTAACTACTACAACTGCTAAGAAGGATTACGTTTGGAAGGGTATGTTATTCGGTGCATCTTCAATGGGTGTATCTGGTAACGCAGAAAGTAAATCTTCTCAGGTTATCTTAACAGATAATGAAGGTAACCAGTTTGTAAACGATTCTAAGAACAAAGAATTCGGTTCAATCAACATGACAGGCGGTAAGCTTGACAATGTAAGTTCTGTAAGATTAAATTCTTGGACACAGTCTGGTAAGCAGTCTGGTGACCAGGATGGTAAGGCTTACTTCTATACATTAGTAGATGCTAAGAAGAACTTCAAGTTATCTGCTGATGTAACAGTAAACAGATACGTTGCTGACCCTGATGACCCAGCTGATGCTGCTAGAATTGAAGCTAAGATGGCTTCAGCAGGTGTTGACCGTACAACAGCTATTGATATGCTTCGTACAGGTCAGGAAATGTTCGGTCTTGAAGCAAGAGACGTTATCCCATTTGCTGGTGGTATTGATGCAGATGGTAACTACACAGGTGGTCTTGGTAACCATATGACTACTGACCCAACAAAGGCTATGAAGGATGACGACGGTACTCCTGTTGATATCTATGAAGCTTATATTGAAAATAAGACTGTAACTGATAAGAACAAGGATACATATGCTGTTTCTTACACAGATGTTGAAAATACTTTCGCATCTAACATCGTAGTTGCAGGTGCTACAACAGACTCTACATATCCAACAGATACAAAGAGTTCTACATACTACACTAAGAGTCAGATGAACAGAATTAACATCCTTATCAGAACTGGCGTAGTTGCTACTGATGGTGGTGGTGAAAGAGTTGGTATCAAGGATACTACTGATACTGTTCCTGTAAAGGGTGATAAGTACAACATCACATTACAGAAGATTAATGAAGGTTATATGATTACTACATATGATTATCAGACTGGTCAGACTCAGACTGAATATGATTCACTTAGTAATCTTAACTTAAATTCATTATTAGATACTCAGAACGATACTTATATGACAGTAGGTTTATCTGCTTGTCGTTGGGCTGATGCTACATTCGAAAATATCGAACTTCACGAAATCGACCCTAACACAGATAAGGTAACTATTCCTGCTGATGAAAAGGAATATTCACCAAAGCTTACTATGATTTCTAGTAACTACTCTACTACTGTTGACTATATGTTAAGCTTCAAGGCTAACAACCCTCACGGTGGTCAGATTGATGTATCTCAGAATGGTAACATTATCATTCAGGACGGTGCTGTATCTAAGAAGACTTCTATTTACAACACTACACTTGTACCTGATTCTGTAAATGAATTTACTATCGTTTACAAGCCAAGTACAGCTGATAACTGTGTATCTTTTGAACCAGTTGTAACAAGATTTAATGTAACTCAGAAGAGCAATATTAAGGACTTTAACACATTATATGTAGCTCCAGACGGTGCTGTAGATGGTGACGGTACTAGAGAAAATCCTCTTGACCTTGAATCAGCTATTGGTATGTCTAAGTTTGGTACTACTATTGTAATGCTTGATGGTACATACAAGATTAAGAATACAGAAGCTGCTAAGATTGAAATTGGCGAATCACTTTCTGGTAAGGCTGACGGTAGAAAGACTATTAAGGCTGACGAAGGTGCTCACCCAGTTCTTGACCTTGAAGGCAAGTACGAAGGTTTCTCTGTATCAGGTAGCTACTGGACATTTGATGGTATTGAAGTAAAGAATGCTATGGGTAACGGTAAGGCATTCTACCTCGGTGGTCACTACGATGAAGTTAAGAACTGTACTTTCCATGATAATGGTGAATTAGGTTTCCAGATTTCTCGTTTAATTGCTACAGAAGTATCTGTAAGCGAATGGCCAAGCAACAACCTTGTATTAAACTGTGAATCTTACAACAACAACGACCCATCTAAGAATAATGCCGATGGTTTCGCTTGTAAGTTAACAGCAGGTTACAACAATGTATTCTCTGGTTGTTCATCTCACCACAACCTTGATGATGGTTGGGATTGTTATACTAAGCTTGCAACAGGTGCTATCGGTCCTGTTCAGGTTGAAAATTGTGTAGCTTATAGAAATGGTTACCAGTTAAATGACGATGCTTCAGAAACTGACTGGGGCAACGGTGCTGGTTGTAACGGTTTCAAGATGGGTGGCGAAAACATCCATGTTGCTCACTACTTAAAGGATTGTATCTCTTGGGGTAACAAGAGAAGTGGTGTAGACTCTAACTACAACCCAGGTTTCAAGATGAGAAATATTATTTCTTATAACAACGAAGGTCCTAACATTAAGCTTTACTCTGGTACTGGTAACATTATGAAGGATGAAAACGGTAGCCAGACAGATGCTAACAAGAAGCCTTATAAGTTCGACTACGATATGAAGGGCGTTGTTTCTTGTGCAGACCCAGCTAAGGGTGCTATTAACTTCGACCAGATTGGTAGTGTTTGGACTGACCAGGGCGAACCTGATACTACATACGGTAACCTCAGCAAGACTCCTATCGTAAGTGAAAACAACTACATCACTTACTACAACGGCGAACAGGGTAAGAACTCTAATGATGAATATGTAAATCCAGAAAACTTCTTCGAAAGTATTGACCCATATTCTTCTATTGATGAAAATATGCACTATACTAGAAGAGCTGACGGTTCATTCAACTGGGGTCCATTCCTTGCAAGAAAGGTTGCTTATGTTCACGACGCAGGCGACGAAGTTGTTTACCCAGATGTAGCAGAAAAGACAACAGCTACAACTGTTACTACTACTACAACTGAAACAACTACAGAAGCTACAACTTCTAAGACAGAAACTACTACTAAGAAGACTTCAAGTGGTGGCGGTTCAGGTGCTGTAATCAATAGTAGTGCTAAGGCTACTACTGAAGCTACAACAGTTGACGAAACTGCTACAGAAGTAACTACTGGTGAAGCTACAGAAGCTACAACTTCTAATGCTGCATTCGCTGTTAACCCACCTAAGGCTGACGGTGCTGATGTAACATTCAAGGATGTTCCTGCAACTCACTGGGCAAATGATGCAGTTTCTACACTTGCTAAGGCAGGCGTTGTTAATGGTTTAAGTGCTGATACATTCGGTACTGCTACTAACAGCAAGAGAGGCGACTTTGTAGTAATGCTCGTTAGAGCTCTTGGTATTGACTCTACTTCAACAGCTAACTTCAGCGATGTAGATTCTAGCAAGTACTACGCAAAGGCTATTGCTACAGCTAAGGCTTACGGTATTGTAAACGGCTACAATGACAACACATTCAAGCCAGAAAATTACATTACAAGACAGGATATGATGGTTATGGTTGCTAACGCTCTTAATGCTATGGGCGTTGAACTTGATACTGATGTAGCTTGCCTTGATAACTTCAGCGATACAGTAGGTATTGCAAACTATGCAAGAACTTCTGTTGCTGCACTTGTAAATGCTGGTATTGTTAAGGGTTCTGACAACAAGATTGAACCTGTTAAGAACATTACAAGAGCTGAAATGGCTCAGCTTGTTAAGGGCGTTTATGATAAGGCTTTAACTATTGCAGAATAATCTGTTATTACAATTCGTATATCGGATTTGATAAAGAGGGTGCTGACTTATGTCAGCACTCTTTTTTTTAGTGAATCGGAAAGATAAATCCGATGGCTTGTTTACAAGCCATAAGTTAACGAAGTTAACTTGTTCTGACCAATAGATAAATTTAAGGGGCTTTAACTATAGAAACATATATAATAGGAAGAAACTCGTTTTTGTGAATAAAATTTATACATTTTTAACATAGAGTTAATATATATTTTTGGAGTTAAATTTAAGTACGGTTTATTACACTTTATTTTTTGTGTATTTTTACAAGTAAACAGGGTTTTTCAGGAGATTATAGAATATGGAATGTTACATTTATATTACACAAATTCAGTAAATAAACTAGATACGGGGTATGTGGTGCTAAATATAGAAAATATCTCATTAAACTGGATATTTTGTGGAAAATATATAAAAATGTTAAAAGAATAGCCTTATTATACAAGTTTTGTTGTGGAAAATGAATAAAAATATACAAAATAATTATGTAGCAAAACAAGTTTCCTAAAAAAATTTACATTTTTTGTGCAAAAAGAATGAAAGAATTTTTAAAATAAAATTGACTTTTATATTAAAAGCAAGTATAATTCTACTTGAATAGATACTTTATAGGAGAAGATATGCACATTCTCTACATGGGGTATTTTCAAAATTTATAAAGGAGGAATAAAAATTGAAAAAATCTTTCAAGAAAATTGTAAGTGCTGTACTTGCAGCGAGTATGACTCTTACAAGCGTAATGGTTGTCAATGTTGCACCTGTTACGGCAGCTGAGGCTTTTTCAGGTAAGGCTACTATCAATGCTGAAACAGTTAAAACGCTTTTCGCATCAGGCTTAACTGATGGTAATGAACTTGGTTCAGGCGTTTCTATTGTTAATGGCGGTTCAGCTTTCACTTACAAGGCTAACAACTTAAAGTTTACTGATGGTTCAGCTTACTCAACTGAATTCCAGATTGGTAACGGTAACGAAAAGTTAAGCCAGACACTTAAAGCTGGCGATGACCTTGGTGGTGCTGTTGAAAAGGGTCTCAAGATTGAAGCTGCTAAGGCAGGTACAATTAAAATTTATGCAGGTTTAGGTTCTTCTGGCGTTATGGAAGCTCCTCTTTGCCTCGTTGATGCAACAACAAACAAGGTTGTTGATGCACAGTCACTTATTAATACAGGTGATGCTAAGTCAAAGGTTTATAACACTCCTACATTTACAGTTCCTGCAGCAGGTACTTACTACCTTGTTCAGAACGGTAAGGTTTCAAGTGTAAATCTTGCAGTAATCGAGCTTGACTTAAACGGTGGTTCTGCTCCAACAACAGAAACTACTACAGTAGCTCCAACTACTACAACAGTAACAACTACTGAAACAACTACAGAAACTACAACTGTAGCTCCAACTACTACAACAGAAACTACTACTGAAGTTTCTACAGAAGCTGTAACAGCTAAGGTTGTTGTAGATAAGGCAACAGTTAAGGTTGGCGAAACAGTAAATGCTAATGTTGCTCTTGTTGGTAACAAGGGTTTCAATAACTATACAGCTTTCGTAGAATTTGACCCAACAATTGTTGAACCGGTTGATGCAATTAACGGTACAATTACTAAGGAAGTTGCAGGCGTTACATATACAGCATCTGATGCAGCTGCTCTCAAGGGTCAGTTTGCAAATGTTCCAGCTGTAGGTAACACAGACTTTACTGGTGCTGACGGTGCTAAGACACAGGCTCAGTTAGGTAAGGTTAAGTATGCTTATGTTGTTCCACAGCAGATGGTTAACGGCACAGCATTACAGGAATTTAACACAGACGGTAACCTCTTTGGTATTTCATTCAAGGCTATCAAGGCTGGCGATGCTAACATCAAGGTTACATTCGTAGGTAACCAGCTCTCAACAGTATCTAGCGATGCAACTATTGCAAAGACAGCTACTGTAGAAACAGTTGACGCTGCAGTTAAGGTTGAAGAAGGTTCAACTCCAGCTCCAGTTGACGGTTTCAAGGGTCAGGCTACTATTGATTCTAATGCTATTAACGCTTCTGGCGTAACATCTCTCAAGGGTGGAGATTCACTTCTTGATGATGGTGGTAAGAACTATGTTCAGATTAAGTTAGCAGCAGGTGCTTCTGCATTCACATTCAAGTCAAATATTACTAACTTTACAGATGGTAAGTCATTTGACGCAGAATTTAAGAAGTTCCAGGTTGGTAAGGGTAACGAACTTATCCCTGCAGACCTTACAGTTGGTTCTGATGTAACAGCTGACGTAGAAAAGGGTATCTCTATGAAGTTAGGTGGCAGTGGTACAGTTACAATCCACGCTGGTTTAGGTTCTTCAGATGCAATGTCAGTTCCTGTTTACCTCATCAACACAACTACTAACAAGGTTGTTTCTATCTCTAACATTGATAGAGATGCAGCAACAGCAAACTTATTCTCAGTTTGTACACTTAGCGTTCCTGAAGCTGGCGAATATGTTGTAGTTCAGCCAGGTAAGGGTTCTAGCTTAAATATTTGTACTATCGACCTTAACATCGCAGGAGGTTCAGGTTCTGATGATACAACAACTACTACAGAAGTAACAACTACTACTGAAACTACTACAGAAACAACAACAACAACTGAAACTACTGAAACAACTACTTTAGGTGCTGATGGTGGTCTTGGTTTCCTTGCTGATAAGACAGTTAAGACTGGTGACACAGAAGTTACTCTTGACTTTGGTGCTAAGAGCATCAACACAGCTATGAGTGCTTTCACTGGTTTCATCGTTTACGATGCAAGCAAGGTAGAAATGGTTTCTGCTGAAGGTAATAATACTGGTATCGTTAATATGATTAACGAACAGATTGCTTATGCTCCAAGTGCTTCTAACCCAGATTATCCTGGTGCTAACGGCACATTAACTACAGCTCAGCTTGGTAAGATGAAGGTTGCTTACATCTACAGCGATGGTTCTGCAATTTCTTCAATCGGTACTCCTGATGCTACACTTGCAAGCGTTAAGTTCACTCTTAAGAATGTAAACGCTGGCGATGTAATTCCTGTTCAGTTCGTTTCAACTGAATCAGATGGTAGCGTTGCTTACACAGTTGATGGTAAGCTTGCTACAGTTGGCTTAAATGCTAACATTATTGTAGCTGGTGGTTCTACAGAATCTACAACAGAAACTACAACAGTTTCTACATCTGAATCTACTTCAGAAACAACTACAATTTCTACATCTGAATCTACTTCAGAAACAACAACAGTTTCTACAACAGAAACTACTACAGCAGCTCCAGTAGTTCCTACTACAGAAACTACAACTGCTCCAACAACTACTACTACAACTGAAGCTAGCTCTGAAACTACTACTAAGAGAACATCTTCTGGTGGTGGCGGCGGCGGTGGTGGCGGCGCTTCTGTAAAGAAGACAACTGCAGCTACTACTGAAGTAACAGAAGAAACAACTTCTAAGGTTGTTGAAGGTAGCACAGAAGCTACTACTAACCAGATTGTTATTAGTGACAACGGTGAAGTTAAGATTGTAACTCCAGACGGTACAGAAGTTAAGGTTAACGTACCTAAGGATGTTGTAAATAGTGATGTAAACTTCTCTGACTTAGGTAACTATGGTTGGGCTAAGGATTACATCAACAAGTTAGCTGAACTTGGTATTGTAACTGGTACTGAAGACGGTATCTACTCTCCAGAACTTGGTTGCAAGAGAGGCGACTTCGCTATCCTCATTAACAGAACTCTTGGTTTACAGGTAACTCCAACTAAGAACTTCAGCGATAACGAAGAAGGTAAGTACTACTATAACGATGTAAGAATGGGCTACACAGCTGGTATTTTAAGTGGTTATGGTGACAATACTTACAAGCCTGAAAAGTATTGTAACAGAGATGAAATGTTCGTTCTCGTAGCTAAGACTCTTGAATACTTAGGCGTAGATGTAACAAGCACTCCAACTTCTGTAAACAACAAGTACAATGATGTTGCAGATGTAGCTTGGTGGTCAGCTCCTTACCTTGCATTCCTTACTCAGGAAGGTATCGTAACTGGTAGCTCAAACGGTAATGTTGAACCTAAGAAGAACATTAATAGAGCTGAAATGGCTGTTATGATGTACAAGGATTACGAATTCGTTAAGGATTATGTTGATGGCCTTGTAAAGGATGCAGCTACTACAACTACTGAAGAAACAACTGAAGAAACTACAGTAGATGAATCAGCTTCTACAACTGAAACAACAACTGCAGAAACTACTGCTGAAACTACTACAGTTGCAGAGTAATTGATGTATATACAAAAAAGGCGTTGACTTTTGTCAGCGTCTTTTTTTGTGCCTATAACAGGAAAAAATTGTTTGGTACATAAAATGGTATAAATAACAAAAAATCTGAGGTTTACACATAATTTGCAAAGATAATAATTATTAATTAAATAAGAAAAATTTAGAATTACTTATAATCTTTCACAAAAAAGAACTTAATAATTTGTTAAGAAATTGGAAAGGTTGTATAAATTTTTTGAATTGTTTAAAATCTACAATAAATTATTGATTTTAAAATTGGTTATGGTATAATATTACTAGATAGTGTAATTTAGGTGAGGAAAGACTATTTATAATTACACAATTCTGTGCTGAAAAGCACAAATAAAAAGGAGGTTTTCCAATGAAAAAACACACGAAAGTTGTTTTGAGCAGAATTGTTGCCTCAGCTTTAGTAGTTGGTGCAATGTTTTCTAATGTAATTGCTGACCCAGCATTAGATACTGCTCCTGCAGCAGTTGAAGAAGTTGCTGACTCCGTTGTTACTCCAGGTGGTGTATCTGTTGGTAATGGCGACGAAGCTACAGAAGAAACTACTGTAGTGGAAGATGTAACAGAGGAAACTACTGCTAATACAGCAGTAAATGCTCCAGAAACTGCTGAAGTCGGTGTGGATTACACATTTGACTTTAGAGATGGTAGTATTGTTCCTGCTGACACATCTTACAATGGTAATGCAGAGATAAAGTATGGTATCTTGGACATTCAGCCAGGTACTCAGAATGGCTTTGGATACAATGGTGCAGACCATGGTTCAATTTTCAAGGCAGGCAACACAATAGCTATTGAAGTTGCAGGTCCTGTTACATTGTCTATTGGTGGTTGCCAGTATTCAAAGGGTGATATTACAGTTACAAACAGTGACGGTACATACAGCGAAACAAGAGCTGCTGCTACTGCTAACTGTTTAGGACATGGTGATGATAGCACAATTGATTTTGCATATACAGGTGGTGCATCTGTACTTACAATCAATTTCTCAGCTACTACTTATGTTCCTGTAATCAATATTTTTGCTTCTCAGGACGGGTCAGAAGTTTCAACTCCTGAAGTAAATAGAATTTATAACTTTGATTTTACAAAGGACACAATGACAGCAGCTGGTACATACGGCTTTATGACTATTAATGAAGACTCACTTGCTGCTAACTTTAATGGTGCACAGCATGGTGTTGAATTTAAAGACGGTAATACTTTCACTTTCCCTGTAAGTGGTAATACAATCTTTAAGTTCGGTGGTTGCCAGTATTCAGCTGGTTCATTTACAGCAACAGCATCTGATGCGAATGGCAAGTTTGTTGAAAACCCAGTTAAGGGTCAGACTTCAGCTTGTTATCATCAGGACGGCACAACAGCTGACATTACATATGTTGGTGGTGCTGGTACAGTAACTATTGCAGTTACTGGTGGCAAGATGTATGTTCCTAATATTACAGTTGTTCCTGCTCGTTACGACATTGATGTTGTTCCTTACGAACAGAAGACAGCAACAGTAAATGTAAACGGAACTACTCTTACAGTTGTTACAGGTGCTACAATTACAGACAACGCTACAGTTACAGTAAGTAAGGGCGAAGTTGTAAATGCTGGTGCTGAAAGTGCAAAGGTAAAGATTTCTTTAGGTAAGCAGACACTTAGTGATGCTATGCTTACAGAGGCAACTGGTTGTTCAGCAAAGGTTGTTGACGGTAGCGTTGTTCTTACATTTGATAAGCCAGAGGCTAAGCCTTACACTTATACAATCAATGTAGCTGATACAGATGCAACAGTTGACCCACAGCCAGGTGATATGTTCAATTATCAGTTTACTGATAAGAATGTACTTCCTCAGGATACATCAGTTAAGTATTCTACATTCTCAACTGATGACGGTATTGTAACATTTACTTCTCCTAAAGAAACATTTGCTTTCCACGATGGTTCTCATGGTGCTAATCTTGGTGTAGGCGATAGTATTTCATTTAAGGTAGCAGGTAATGCAATTATTACTTTCGCTACTTGCCAGTATTCACAGGCAGATGCAGTAATGAACTTTACTGATGCAGAAGGCAACAGCTTAGGTTCTTGCTCATTTACAAACAATGGTGCCGGTGCTTGTGGTTCACAGACATTCTCTTACAAGGGTGCTGCCGGTGTGATTACAGCTACACTTGCTGGTACAGAAGGTTTAAGCTACTTACACGGCTTAACAATTCAGAATGAAAAGCAGTCTGAAGATTCAAACGGTAAGATTGATGTTTGGGATTTCGGTGGTGCTGAACTTGATTCAAATGTTTATAACAACAGATTAACAGCTGATGTTATTAATGGTTTCTATGATTCTTCTATTGCTGCTGGTTCAGGTGGTAATGTTGCTCCATCTAGCTTTAGTGCAGGTAACTTGAGCTGGGTTGGTGGTATCAACGATAGAATCAGAACTTCTAACGAAGCTATTACAAGATATGATACTCAGGTAGGTAATTCTACATTAGAGGGTGCAACTGGTAGATTATATGTCAACAAGGCAGACGATTCTTCAAGATGCTTCTCTATTGCTTTAAAGGCAGACGATATTGTAACAGTATATGCAAACTCTCAGGCAGGTGGCTCACTTACTTTTGAAAGAGCTGATGACCCAACTGCTCAGTCTGTAACAGTTGATAACCCATCTACTGGTGTTACTGCTACTTTCGTTGCAGAACAGGACGGTACATACAAGATTTATGGCAAGACTGGTAAGCCAAGTTATTACAGAATTGTAAGACAGGATGCTAAGTATTGTGACACAACAATTAATGTAGCAACTCCAGCTGGTTTCCCAACTGATGCTTCTCTTGTATTAACTAATACAACAACAGGTAAGAATTTTGATGTAGCTGTAACAGGTGCTACTGTATCAGCTAAACTTCCTACAGGTTATACTTATTCATTAAGCCTCAAGGGTGCAGATGAATATGTTGTAGCAACTCCAGCTACTATTACAGTTGCTGACGGCGAAGAAACTAAGACTGAAAATGTAACAATCAATGCTGTTGACCTTATAACAGTAACAGGTTCTATTACAGGTCTTGATGCAGCTAACCTTGCAAAACTTGCAATCGTTGCAACAGTTCCAGAAGGTAAGATTTATCAGCCTAAGTTTGCTATCAACGCAGAAGCTGGTACTTACACAGTTAAACTTGAAAAGGGCGTAAGCTATGCTTTAACAGCTAACGGTGTAAACGATTACTCAATCGGTATTAACACAATTTCAGCAGATGCTGATTCTACAAAGGATGTAGCATTTGCTCAGAAGACTCTTAACCCAGTAAAGATTAATCTTGTTGGTGAAGGTGCTTCTATTTCTAATATTGATGAATTAAAGGCAAACACTAAGGTTACATTTACTAACCTTAATGAAGAAGGCTATGTATATACATTTGGCTTAAATGATGAAATGTCATTAAGAGCTGGTACATATACTGTAGCATTATCAGGCTATAACAAATATCCAGTTGCTCCTGGTCTTATCTCTAACTTAACAGTTACTGATGGTGCAGAGGCTACAAAGGATATTACTCTTAACAATGCAACTAAGTGGAGCTTCGGTTCTGCTTCAAACGATACTCTTACAAATGAATCAGCTTACAACGGTCTTGTATTTACAGGTGCTGTTAAGACTGAATCTGGTAAGGCTCATCTTGTTGCTCCAGCAGGAACAACAATCGAAGTACCTGTTAAAGCAGGTCAGAATGTAAATGTAGGTTACTACTATCAGGCAGACTTTACTGTAAATGGTCAGACAGTTACTTCTAACTCTGGTTCAACAAGCAAGTTTGAATCTAGCGACTTTACAGCTAATGCTGACGGTACATTAACTATTACAGTTAATACTTTAACTTACTTTACTGGTATTACAGTAGGTACAAAGGTTCCTTATGCTGAAAACATTTATGTTGGTGCTGATAAGGAATACAAGACAATTAATGATGCTCTTGCAGCTGTTCGTTTAATGGATAGACCAAATAGCGAAAGAGTAACAATCAATGTTGACCCTGGCGATTATCAGGAAATGCTTGTAATTGATGTTGATAATGTAACATTAAAGAATACAGCAGCTAACCCTGATACTGCTCTTATTAACAAGGGTGTAAACATTACTGAAAACGGTGTAAGAGTAACATCTTACTATATCCATGGTTACAACTACTTCTCAATGACTGACGATTGTAAGTATGATGAAGAAGTATTAAAGACAAACAAAGAAAATGGTTACCTTTCATTTGAAAACCCAGGTTCTGGTACTACAAAGAACTCTTACTGGAATGCAACAGTTACTGTAAGAGGTACAGGTTTCGAGGCTGATGGTATTATCTTCGAAAATTCTGCTAACCAGTACATTTCAACTAAGGAAGCTAACGATGTTGTTCAGGAATGGACAGTTGGTGGTAAGGGTACTAGACCTACAACTGCTGGCGATACTTCTGTTCAGAACAAGTCATTTGTTGAAAGAGCTGCTGCTATTGCTATTCTTGGCGATAAGGCATACTTCAACAACTGTAAGTTCGTAGGTAGACAGGATACACTTTACGGTGCATCTAATATTAGAGCTGCATTTAACAAGTGTACTGCTATGGGTGGTACTGACTTTATCTTCGGTGGTATGGTTGCAACATTCTACAAATCTGACATTATGATGAACACTTCTGAAGATAACAATGATGTATCTTATCTTACTGCTGCTCAGCAGGCATCTGGTAGAGGTTACTTAATGTATGATTGTAATGTAGTTTCTACTACTCCTGGTGTTGATACAGCATCTGAATATGTAAGTAAGCCTGGTTACTTCGGTAGACCATGGCAGGCAACTACTTCTGAAGTTGCATTTGTAAATACTACAGTAGGCGTAGCTAGTGATGGCACATCTCTTGTTACTCCAGCTGGTTGGTCAGCTTCTTTAGGTGGCGAGGCTAACTGCTATGAATACAATACTAAGGAATTAGCAGGCGTTGATAACTCTGCAAATAGAGTTGCTTGGTCAACTGTATTAACAGAACCTAAGCTTGCTGACGGTACTGAACTTGTACCATATACTTATACTCAGGGTACTGACGGTTGGAACCCAATTAAGATTGATGCTGGTAAGGTTTGGGGCGATGTTGACGGCAACGGCGTAGTTGAAGCTAACGATGCTGCTTTAACTTTACAGTACACTTTAAGACCTGAACAGGTTACAGGTTTTGATTCAACAGTAGCTAATGTAAGTGACGGTACAGTAGACGGCGTAATTAATGCTTACGATGCAGCATTAATTCTCCAGAAATCTCTTGACAATAGCTTTAAGTTCCCATTTGAAAAGGGTGGTAGTGAGGACACAACAGAAACTACTACTGAAACAGCAACAGAAGTTACAACTGATGGTACAACAGAAACAACTACTAATGCTGAACCATCTGGTAATGAACCTAAGGTTTATGTAGTAGGTGACTCAACAGCTTGCCACTATGGCGATACTGATGATGTAAACTTCTACTATAAGAGAGTAGGTTTTGGCGATAAGCTCCAGAACTACTTAACAGGTGCTAATGTTGTAAACCTTGCTCTTTCAGGCAGAAGCTCAAAGAGTTTCGCAACAGGTATTAACGAAAACGGTGCTGTTGATGATTCAGCAGTAGCAAACTATACTCAGCTTAAAGAAAATATTAAGGCTGGGGACACACTTATTATTGCTTGGGGTCATAATGACGAAAAGACAGATTCTTACAGATTTACAGACCCTAACGGCGATAAGGATACAGCAGGTTCTTTCAAGAACTCACTTTACGAAAACTATATTAAGCTTGCTCAGGATAAGGGTGCAACTCCTATCCTTTGCACTCCAATCGTAAGAAGAACTACAAACTACAACGCAACTACAGGCGTTACAACTTGGGCTAACAATGATGTTCATGTTGCTAACAATGGCGATTATGCTCAGGCTGTTAGAGATTTAGGTTCAGAACTTGGTATTACAGTTATTGACTCACTTTCTAACACAAAGGCATTATACGAATCATTAACTCCAGGTGCAGCTCCTAAGGACGCTGACAATGGTGATAGCGAAACAGTAGCACCAACAGGTTCAGCAGCATTACATGCAACTGACCAGGGCCTTGTTGTAGATAATACTCATCTTAATGATTTTGGTGCAACTATGGTAGCTTATATGATGGCTAAGGATATTCAGGCATCTAACACTTCTCTTGCATCTAATGTTACAAATCTTACTGAACCAACAGTAGATATGCTTACAAGAAATGCTAATTGGGTTAAGTTTGATGAAGGTGTTTGGAACAATCCTAATATTTGGAAACTTTCTTCTCCATGGGAAGCTATGGCATTTGGTTCAGGTGTAAGTGGTATTACAGAAGATAGTCATCCAAATCACGATGCAATTCAGAAAGACGCAACTACATTTGAACTTGTTGTTAAGAATAACAAGGGTAAGATTGCAGGTAGCGAAGACGGTATGATGATGGCATTCCAGCAGATTGGTCCAAATGATGACTTCACAATATCAGCTACAGCAACAGTAGGCGAAGGCTTTACTGTAGGAAATCAGATTGGCTTCGGTCTTATCTGTAGAGATAATATGTTTATTGCAGACAACTACAAGACAAAGGCTGACTATGTAACAGCAGGTTACACTCAGCAGTCTGTAGGCGGTAACTCAACTCCAATTGCTCCATTTGCAAGATTAAATGGTGCTCTTGATAAGGCAAATGTTCTCGAATCTGCTCCAGCAGCAGGCGATAGCATTGAACTTAAACTTACAAGAAAAGACGGTGTTTATACAGCACAGTATGGTAACAACACTCCTGTAACATACTCTGATGTAAACCTTGCAGCATTAAATGCTGGCCACGACTATGTAGGTATGTTTGTTTCAAGAAATGCTGATATTACATTTAGCAATGTTTCATTAACAGTTGATGCTAAGTAATTGACATATTAAATATGTGGAAAAGTGGTCAAATGAAAGTTTGACCACTTTTTTGTGTTTAAAAATTTTGTGAAATAAAAAAATCTCTTTATTTATAGAAGAAACGCATTTTATTTACAGAGTGTGTAGAAAGAATATTAAAATGTAGGGGAGGGTGTTGGGTGTGTACAAATGTTAGTTTGTGTATATTAAAAAATGTATTTGTGCATAAGTCAGAAAAATAGCTTTTGTGGATAAGTTCAAATATTTTCTTATGTGTATAAATAGAGAAATGTTACAATACCAAAAACAGTTTTGTAACATTTACTGTAAAAATAATGGCAATAAAAAGGGAAAAAACAATTAAAAAATACAAAACTGTCCGTAATGTTACGCCAATGTGGTTCAAAGATTACGATTGTGACACTAATGTTACAGCTATTTTACACTTACCCAAAACCCCTTGATTTTTGATTTTTATGGTGTTATATTATGTTCAAGCAAAACGACAGCAGTAACTACAAGGTATGTTACAGTAATATTACAAATTACCTTTTTAGTTGACTAGTTGTAGGTGTAATGCTATAATACTTTTGTAAAAGAGGTAAATATGCTAGCCTCTACACATTTATTTTCATAAGGAGGAAACAAAGAAATGAAAAAGAAAATTGCTCTTTTATTAGCAGCTGCTATGACTGTTAGCATGCTTCCAATGTCAGCAATGGCTGGTTCTACTAACACAATTAGCGTTACAGCTAATGTTAAGACAAATGAAGCAGTTAAGGTTAACGGTGCGTTTACTCAGTTACAGATTAAGCCACTCGATACAATCGCTTCTAACTCATCTATCGTTCTCGACCTCGAAAACGGTGAATACAACGAAGATTACTTCAAAGAATGTGCATACAAGGCTCACGATGGTGAATCTTATGACACAGTTTACAACTACAATGTTAACGACCCAGAAGCTGGTCTTAAGGCTTATGTAGGTGCAAAGAACGAAAGAGAATTACCATACAAGCTTAAGTACATCAACAAGACTTCTATGGAAGTTCAGTTATACCCAATCGACGCTAAGTGGGTTAACCAGAACAACTCTGGTGGTGCTAACGAAGCTACAAAGGGTACTCCTGTATACCAGATTTCATTACCAGTTGACGCAACTGATGATGAAGGTGATGTAAAGGTTACTGTAGACGCTAACTCAACTACAGTTACTGGTGGTGGTTCTTACACTATCGCTAAGGTTACTTCTGGTTCAGGTTCTACAACTTCTTCTGTAGTATCTACAGATGTTAAGACTCACAGTGGTAACATCAGCGTTCCACAGATTACAGTTAAGGAAGATGTTTCTGGCACTTTCACAACTGAAGGCGGTACTGTTAAGGTTAAGGCTAACGGCCCTTACAAGTTCAAGGCTGGTACAGTTACATTAAAGAGTGGTGTTAACGCTGCTATCGGTGGTTCTATTGCATTAAGCCAGACTATCGCTGACGGTGCTAACGAAGTAGTATTCACACTTTCTAAGGAAGATATCGCTAAGATCGACAAGGATAAGTTATCTTCATTAACTATCGACGGTCTTGTAATGGTTCCTAACAACGACGAAAAGAACTACGGTGATGTATATGTAACAGTTTCTGGTACAGATATCACTAGCCAGCAGTTAAAGGTTGGTACAAGAGCTGACTACGGTTTCAACTTAACAGCTATGACTGAAGCTCCTACAATCTTCGCTGGTAGATCTCCATTAAGAGATGACGATCTTGATGATGACGATTTCAAGACAGCTAAGTTCAGATTTGAAGAAACTACTCCAGGTGCTTGGTTAACTTCAAGAAAGCTTGAATTCACTGTTCCTGATGGCGTTAAGATTATCGGTATGGACGTTGATAAGGTTGACAAGTTAAACCAGTCTAACTTCGAAAATGGCGCTTGCCTTTCTAACGATGGTCAGACTTTAAGAATCGAAAAGGATTCTGATGTATTCAACGGTTTCTCAAGAAACGATGCTGCATACGTAGATATGTACCTTTACCTTTCTACAGATGCTGCTTTCACTGGTGATGTAACAGTTGCTGTTTCTGGTGCTGGTGTTGAAGCTGACACTATCACTCCTGTAACAGTTGCTAAGGTTGTAACTCCAATCACTGTTGAAGCTACTGAAACTAAGGCTGCTATGGGTTACCAGAACATTGATACTTCTGATATCACTATTACTGAAAATGCTGCAGGTGCATTACTTGATGGCAACACAGTTAAGTTAGCTATTGATTCATTATACGGTTCTAAGGAATTAGGTTTCGCTGATGCTGATAACCTTACTTTAACTACTGATGGTAACTTAGAAGCAAAGAACTTCAAGGTATCTGATGGCGAAATGAGCTTCAAGGTAGATACTGCTTCTTACAGCACTCCATCTACAGTTAAGATTACAGGTGTTCAGGTTGGTACAACTCGTTCAGTACCTTACGGTGCATACGACTTAAAGGTATACGGCGACGCTGTAGTTAACAACTACGATGATGATGTTGATACTTACTCTAGCACAATCTGCTCAGGTAGCGTAAGTGACCCTGATACAACAGCTGCTGCTCTTAACAAGGATATCGACGATTCTTCAACTCACAAGCTTGATATGTTCGATGTAAACGAAGGCTTCAAGTTTGCTGGTTACTTAAATGTTGACGGTTCTGCTTCTGGCGAACCTGTATTAACTAAGAAGGTTGAAGTTACTATTGGCGAAAAGAATGTAGTAATGGATGGCGAAAAGGTTGATACTGATGTAGCTGCTTACATCCAGGCTTCTAGCAACTCTACAATGGTTCCATTAAGAGTTGTAGCTCTTGCTCTTGGTGTTGACTCAGCTAACGCTGCTAACCCAGATGAAACTAACGCTGTAAACTGGGATGCAAATTCTAAGACAGCTACTATCGTTTACGGTCAGGGTTCTACTAAGACTGTAATCCAGTTCCAGGCTGGTTCTAACAACATGAATGTTAACGGTTCTACTATCGCTATGGCTAACGGCGTAACTGCTGAAATCACTGACGGTAGAATGTTCGTTCCTTTCAGAGCTTTAGGTCAGGCATTCGGCGTATCTGTATCTTGGGATGCTGATACAAAGACAGCTATCTACAACGCTTAATTTATAAAATATAATTTCGATTATATATAAATTTCAAATTGGAGAATCCTTCGGGGTTCTCCTTTTTGGTAATACTAAAGACTGACATAGTTCGACAAGAAGTGTGCATAATTCTTGTTAGGACAAATGTCGGTCTTTTTGTATTTATGGCTTTCCCAGTTATTGGTTAGACTTTTACACATAAAAACAGCAAAATTAAACATAATATTACTATGTTAAGAAGATATTTTATTTATGGTAATTTAGGAATATTTATGGAAGTTTTTTGGACAGGTATGCAGTCTTTTATAAAAAGGGGGGATATTTGTTTAACGGGTACAACATCTGTTATTATGTTCTTTATTTATGGTCTTGTGGTGTTTATGGAGCCTTTGTTTAAACAGTTAAAGGGGCAAAGTGCCATTGTAAGAGGTATGACATATGGTCTGCTTATTTTTGCTATAGAATTTTTTAGTGGCACAGGTTTAAAGGCTGTAAATGCTTGTCCTTGGGATTATTCTTCAGCGGTTTATAATATAAATGGTCTTGTAAGACTGGACTATTATCCAGTATGGATATTCGTGGGCTTGGTTTATGAAAGAATATATAGTTTTTTGAAGTATAATAAAAGGCGATTGAAAAATCGCCCATAAATTGACTTGAAACAGCATATTTTATTATTGTAGGGCTATCCCCATAAGGCTTTACAGATTAATAAACTGGCTATAACACCTACAAAGTTGGCAACAAGAGCACCGGCAAGAGTATATCGTGTCTGTTTCACCTTTATTGACATAAAATACAGGCTCATTGTGTAAACTATAGTTTCAGTACAGCTCATCATTACAGAAACAAATCTACCAATAAAACTGTCTGGTCCGTAATTTTTGAACACATCTAAAAGTATGCCCGTACTGGCAGAGGAAGAAACAAGTCGCATAAATGTTATAGGAAGTGCCTCTTTTGGAAATCCTATGGCATCAGCAATAGGGGATAAAAAATTACAGAGAATATCTAAAGCACCACTGGAGCGAAGAATACCTACGGCAACCATAAGCCCTATAAGTGTAGGAAGTATTTCATAGGTTATTTTAAAACCCTCTTTTGCACCTTCTACAAAGGCATCGTAAACATTGACTTTGTTTGCAAAGCCATAGTAAAGGAAGTACACAAATATTATGGGAATTATTAAGTCGGAAATTATAATTAGGAAATTCATTTATTATACTTCTCCATTATTTTTAAAAATATAATTGCAGTAATAGTTGATACAAGGGTTGTAGCTATTCCAGGACCGATAATTTCTGAGGGTGCTTGGGAATTATACTGTGTTCTGTAGGCAATAAGATTGACAGATACCAACTGGAGTGAGGACATATTGAAAATCATAAAGCCACACATAGCCGTTGTTGCTCTTTCTTTGTGTGGGTTGTATTTTTGAAGTTCTTCCATAGCCTTTAAGCCGGCCGGTGTAGATGCCCAGCCTAAGCCTAAAAAATTGGCTATTACATTAATGCCTATATACTCCATAGCTTTGCTTTCTTTAGGTACAGAGGGAAAAAGACGGCTCAAGAAAGGCGTAATTTTACGGCACATAGATGAAACTATACCGGCTTTTTCGCCTATTTTCATAAGACCTGTCCAAAGTGAAATGACCCCTAGCATTGTTAAAGCTGTAGATACAGCCTCCCTTGCCGAAGATATAGCACCGTTTGTTACATCTGCCATATGACCTGTAAAGGCTGCTGACAATATTCCAATCAGTATCATACCTGCCCATATATAGTCTAGCATTGTTATCACTCCTTTTTATTTAATGGTATGTCCGACTTTTTTTACTTATGACAAAAATCGCCTGAAAGCTATGGATATTAAAGGAAAAATTCATTTATTTGTAATAGAAAAAAATAGTGATGTATGTTATACTTAAATTGGTTAATGAGAAAATAAGAATATTAAAAAGAAGGTGATGTTGTGAATGCGGAAACTATGAATCCTATGGATAATTTAATAAGAAAAATGAATTTGTCTACATTGAGCATTCCATCTGTACATATTACCGATATTATAGATATTATTATTGTTGCTATTGTTATTTATACAGTAATTCATTGGATAAAGGAAACTCGTGCGTGGTCACTTTTTAGAGGGCTTATGGTAATTGCCTTATTCTCTCTTTTAAGCTATAACCTCCACTTTTATACTATTACTTGGATAATAGAAAGAACTTTTTCAGTAGGCGTAATTGCCGTAATTATAATCTTTCAGCCGGAACTTAGAAAGGCTTTGGAGCAGATTGGTGCAAGTGGTTTTTCTAGCGTTACAGGGCTTTTGCAGACCAAATCATCTGACGATAGGCTTTCTCCTCAAGATGCTAACGAAATTGCAGAGGCCTGCGTCAAAATGGCAGAGGTTAAAACTGGTGCATTAATTGTAATAGAAAGAAATGTATCAATGGGCGATATTGTAAGTGCATCTGGCGTTGCAGTAGATGCAGTAATTTCCAGCCAGTTGCTTATAAATATATTTGAAGATAAAACACCTCTCCATGACGGTGCTGTTATTATAAGAGATAACAGAGTTGCTGCTGCATCTTGTATTTTGCCTGTTACACAAAGTGAAATAGGTCAGGAATTAGGTACAAGACATAGAGCTGCCGTTGGTGCAAGTGAAGTTTCTGATGCTTTTATTATTGTTGTAAGTGAAGAAACTGGCAAAATTTCTATTGCCAGAGATGGCAAGTTGGAAAAGGCTGTTAGTGAGGCAGTTTTCCGTCAGGAACTTTTGAACCTTTGCGAAAAAACAGCTCCAGCAGGGGCGAAAGCAATAAACAAAATATGGAGGGGGATGAGCAGACATGACAAATAAAACTGATGTATCCTCTAAATTTAAGAAGTTTATGTCAGACGATATTATGTTAAAGATAGTATCTCTGATTATTGCTGTTTTCCTTTGGTTTATTGTTATGAACACAATAAATCCAACAGAGGTAAGAAACTATCCTGCCTCTATTGTCTTTGAAAATGCCTCTGTATTAAAAGAGCAAGGTCTTACAATGGTAAATGAGGGAGATTTTGAAGATACAAAAATTAACCTTAGAGTTGAGGCAACAAGACCGGCTCTGGACGAGCTTAGTAAAAACAATTACAAAAATAATATTACAGCTCAGGTGGATTTATCTAAGGTTGAGCTTGATGATGACCAGACTTATCCTGTAAAGGTGCAAGTACCTGTTAAGCCGTCATTACCGTCAACTTTATATACTTATACTTATGATGTGTCTAGCTACTATCCTACTTATGTTGAAGTTGAAATTGATAGAATTGACAGCATAAAGAGAACTTTAAGGGTTTCTACAACAGGTAGTTTGGCAAATGGCTATACAGCAGATAACCCTGTATGTGATGTAACAAGTGTTACTGTTACAGGACCGGCTAGTCAAATAAGTAATGTAGCTGTTGTAAGAGCAGAGGTTGACTTAAATGATAGTGTAGGTACTATAGTTCGTGATGTTGTTGTAAAGGCTTATGATGCTAGTGGTAATGAACTTACTAATTTCACAAGTGACCCGGCAACGGTAACAGTAACTGTACCAGTATCTAAACAGGGTACAATAACTATTAATCAACCAAAGACAACAGGAACTTTGCCTAGTCATTTGGAAATAAGCTCTATTGATTGGGAACCTAAATCTGTAAGTGTTGCTGGTACTTCAGAAGAAGTAAACAGTGTCAGCTCTATTGATTTGCCTACTATTGATTTAAGTAAGATTACAGGAAATACTACTTTGACATTTGATATTTCCAAGAATATTTCCGATGCTGGTCTTCAGCTTAAAAACAGCAGTTCTTCTACAGTTACTGTAAATATTAAAACTGGTGTAACTCAGGCTAAGAAGATACAGATTAAAAATACTGACATTAATATTATAGGCTTAAAAGAGGATTGTGTTGTAAAATTGCCAGACAGTGTAACCGCTGAAATTGGTGGACCAGATAACATTACAGCACAAAGTCTTAAACCGTCATTGGATTTAACAGGTTTAGATGTAGGTACTCATAAGGTTGAATTGAAATTGAATTTGCCTAACTATGCTACACTTAAAGCTCCTGTTACTGTAGATGTTACTATTTACGAAAGAGGACAGGGAACAACGGTTGCTCCGTCAGATGAGAGTGGCGAACAGGCGACTAATGAAAATGACGATAGTAGCGATGAAAAGTCAGAGGAAGATACTTGAAAACTTTGACGAAAAATAATTTATAAAAAATGCTTGACAAATCAGTCATTATAAAGTATAATAACTTTGTTGTGACTGATATTTGCCCAGATAGCTCAGTCGGTAGAGCAGAGGACTGAAAATCCTCGTGTCGGCGGTTCGATTCCGTCTCTGGGCACTCTTTTTACAACATTGGTTATGCGGGTGTGGTACAATGGTAGAACATCAGCCTTCCAAGCTGAGGACGTGGGTTCGATTCCCATCACCCGCTCTCATTTAGCTTTATCCCGTAAAACTTAATATGCGCGAGTGGCTCAGTGGTAGAGCATCGCCTTGCCAAGGCGAGGGCCGCGGGTTCGAATCCCGTCTCGCGCTCTCTCAAGACTTGAACATGGTTCAAGTCTTTTTTTGTGTTTATTTTTAAATCTACATAATTATCACATAACTTTTTGATATACTCCAAACATAAATTTGTCAGAAAGGGCGAAGTTATGTGGAAAATAAAATAATTAAAATAGGTGGTATGACCTGTATTAATTGTAAAAAAGCTATAGAAAATGGATTGGGAAATATAACTGGTGTTGAAAGTGTTTCCGTCAACTATAAAACAGGTAAATGCGAAATAACGATTGATACAAGGTTAGTTGGGTGGAAAGATATTTTTAATGCTATTGAAAATTTAGGCTATACAGTTGGAAATAATAAAAAGACAGACTTAATAAATATAGTTTCCATTGTGGTTATAATTGTATCTCTGTACTATTTCCTTGAACAAACTGGGCTTTTGAATTTGCTGAATTTTGAAAAGGTAGCAGACAGTACAATGGGTTTTGGTATGCTTTTTGTAATAGGGCTTATGACCTCTGTACATTGTATTGCAATGTGTGGAGGTATTAATGTTTCCCAATGCTTGTCTGAAAACAAAAAATTTAGTGGACTATATCCAGTAATGTATAATCTAGGGCGAGTAGTTTCATATACGGTTATTGGTTTCGTACTAGGTTTTGCAGGTATGCTTTTTGGTACAGGGGAAAATCTAGGAGTATCATCAATAATTCAGGGACTTATAAAGTCTTTTGCCGGTATTTATATGGTTATTATGGGCGTAAATATGCTGGGCTTCGTGCCACAAATAAAAAGGCTTACTTTTCATTTGCCAAATTTTATAGGAAAGTTTAGAGTTAAAAATTCAAAGCCTTTTGTTGTAGGCTTGCTAAATGGATTTATGCCTTGTGGTCCGTTACAATCTATACAGCTAGTGGCTTTAGCAACAGGAAATCCTTTTACTGGTGGACTTTCAATGTTTGCCTTTAGTTTAGGAACAGTTCCCCTTATGCTTGGGCTGGGGAGTCTAGTTTCGGTTTTAGGTAAAAGATTTACTGAGAAAATGATGACGGGGGGAGCAGTTCTTGTTACTGTAATGGGACTTGCCATGGTTTCTCAGGGTGCAAGTCTGACAGGAATGATTAAATCAGAAAATTTAATGGTGATTGTTGTTATGCTTGCTTTTATGTGCATAGTGGAAAATATTAATTTTAATAAAAGGCAAGTAAAAACTGTGTCATTAATGATTATTTTGTTTATAGGAATTTTTACATCAAGGTTTATGGCTATTAATTATGTTTCAGAAAATGATGAAAGCAGTTATCATATGGAAAATGGTGTCCAGGTGGTGGAAAGTCAATTAGCCTCTGGAAAATATCCTAGTATAAAGGTTAAAAAAGATGTTCCTGTAAGGTGGATTATAAATGCCCCTGATGGCAGTATAAACGGCTGTAATTACAAAATTTATATAAATAGTTATGGCATTGAATATACATTTCAAAAGGGAGAGAATATAATTGAGTTTACCCCAACAAAGTCGGAAAGTATAGGTTATTCCTGTTGGATGGGTATGATAAAAGGAAATATAAATGTAGTTGAATAAAGGAGTTATAAAAATGAAGAAAAAATCAGGTAGTTTAGTAATTGTTGTTGTAGCTGTAATTGTGGCAGTATTAGCTTTTACATTACCAAAATTAATGTCACAGAAGGAGGAAGTATCTGTTTCGGCTGAAGCTGGTGAAAAAGATGTTCAAAATCTTTCTGAGAGTGAAGATTTAGTTATACCTTTAGACAAGGTGACTAATAATGTAACATTTTACGCAGTAGATGTAGATGGTACAGAAATGGAGGTTATGGCTGTTCGTGATAGTTCTGGAAATATAAGAACAGCTTTTAATACTTGTCAGGTTTGTTACAGCTCAGGCAGAGGTTATTATCAGCAAGAGGGTAACGACTTAGTATGCCAAAATTGTGGAAATAGCTTTACAACTGACCAGGTAGGTTTGGAATCTGGTGGTTGTAATCCAGTTCCTATTATGGATAATGACAGAAAAATAACTGACACTTCTATTACGATAAGCTATGATTTTCTCAAAAATTATAAGGAAATATTTGCACAGTGGAAAACTGGATTTTAAGCAGGTTGCAATTAGTTTCGGTAGGTTTTATAATTAAATAAAGTTGATTAGAGGTGAGAGGTATGGAGGAAAAGTTCAATATTCTTGTTGTAGATGATGAGGAAATGATTTGTCAGGCTGTTACTGCCTATTTTACAGCAAAAGGCTACACAGTTTTTACAGCAGATAGTGGAAAAAAGGCTGTTGATGTATTTAACACCGAAAAAATAGACTTTGTCATTTTAGACTTAATGCTACCGGAAATGACAGGGGAAGAAGTGTGCGAACATTTGAGAACTGTATCCTCTGTACCTATTCTTATGCTTACAGCCAAAACAGGCGATGATGATATAGTAAATGGGCTTAATATAGGTGCTGATGATTATATGACAAAGCCATTTAGTATGAAACAGCTTTTGGCAAGAGTTGAGGCTATAAGCAGACGATTTTCAAACAGTAATAAGCCTTTGGCAAAGGTTTTTAAATATGATGATTTAGTGGTGGATTGTTCAAAAATGGAAGTGTTTTTAAATGGAAAATTTATTTCTGTTACGCCTATAGAATGGAGAATTTTATCCTCTATGATACAAAATCAGCGAAAGGTGTATACTAGAGATGAACTTTTGACAATAGCCTTTGGTACAGATTATGACGGCTTTGACCGTTCTGTAGATACCCATATTAAAAATTTGCGTAAAAAATTAGGTGATGACCCTAGAAAATCTACTTATATTCATACTGTTCATGGTATTGGTTACAGGTTTGGTGGTGAAGTATGAATACGAAACTTAGTACAAGGCTGACATTTGGTTTTTCCCTTATTGTTTTTGTTACAGTTGTATTGATTTATATAACAGCAAATATTGGTGTTGGCAGACAATATGAGGAGCATTTAAAACTACAGCAAAAGAAAACAGCAGATACTATTGCTACAGGGCTGTCACAGCAATACAATTTTAGTACAGGCAAGTGGAATATAGACTATATTCATGGCTATTGTATGTATGCTTTAAATGAGGGATATATAGTTAAAGTTTATGACAATAGTGGAAATGTGGTTTGGGACGCAGAAAATCACGATATGACACTTTGCCACAAAATAATGGATAATATAATCACTAAAATGAAAGAAAAACGACCAGAAATAAAGGGTAGTTTTTATAAATATGATTATGATTTGGTTAATAACGATACAAAGGTTGGAGTAGCTAAAATAAGCTATTACAGTCCTTACTCTATGAATGAAATAGATTTTAAATTTTTAGATGCACTAAACAAACTTTTACTTGTGTTGGGCGTTGGAGCAGTTGTAGTTGCAGGAATTTCAGGATATTTTCTTGCAAAATATATTTCAAACCCTATTGAAAAGGTTACAGATACAACCAGAAAAATTTCAGAGGGAAACTACAACATAGAAATGAAAAACAACATAAAAACAAAGGAATTGTTGGAGTTGAAAAATGCTGTAAATCAAATGGCTTATAACTTGAAAAATCAAGAAATGCTTAGAAAAAGGTTGGTTACAGATGTTGCTCACGAACTGAGGACACCTCTTACTAATGTAATGTCCCACATTGAGTTAATGGCTGACGGAATATGGGAGGCAAGTCCAGAAAGATTGGAAATATGTAGTAGTGAACTTGGTCGCATTTCAGAGATAATAAAAAATTTAGAAAAATTACAGCAAATAGAAAATGAAAATATGGATTTGTGCTGTGAAAATGTGGATTTAATAGATTTAATAGAACAATGCAATAAGGCTTTTGAAAGTAAGATGAAAGAAAAAGATATTAGCTGTACAGTAGAGGGAGAAAGTACCATAGCTTGTGTAGATATTTCAAAATTTACACAGGTGCTTCACAATTTGCTTTCAAATAGCATAAAGTACACAGAAAATGGTGGCAAAATAATATGGGAAGTGTACGAAAAGGGAAATAATAAGGTCATAACAATTACTGATACTGGTATTGGCATTGATGAGAACGATATTCCTTTTATATTTGAACGATTTTACAGAACTGACATATCAAGACAGAGGAAAACCGGTGGTTCAGGTATAGGGCTTACCATTGTCAAGTCTATTATAAAAGCTCACAATGGAAAAATTGAAGTTGAAAGTAAAAAAGGTAAGGGCAGTAAATTTACAATAACTTTATAGGAAGACACCTGTTTTGTTAAGACAATAAAACAGGTGTTTTTGCGTAAATAGGCTCTCTTAATAATTATTTCATAGCTTTTTAATTTTGTATGTGTTATAATTAAAGTGATAATTAATGGTTTTTTAGTATAGGAGATATATATGGCAACGAAAATTAGTTTTGTGTCACTTGGCTGTGACAAAAATCTTATTGATAGTGAAATAATGCTTGGCTTAATTGATGAAAAGGGTTATATAATTACACCTAATGATTCAGAGGCTGATGTTATTATTATTAATAGCTGTGGCTTTATATTAGACGCCAATCAGGAGGCTATTGACAAGGTTCTTGAAATGGCAGACTATAAGGCAAATGGCAACTGCAAGGCACTTATTGTAACAGGCTGTATGGCACAGAGATACAAAGATGAAATTTTTGAATCTCTCCCAGAAGTTGATGCCGTAGTTGGTACTGGGGACTTTGAAAACATTGGTGCTGTAATTGACAGACTTTTAAATGGCGAAAAGAAGGTTCAGTTGGTTACTGATATTAACCACCTTTTAAATGAAAACAACAGCTACAAGAGAATGGTTACTACAACTGGTGGCTTTAGCTATTTAAAGATTGCAGAGGGTTGCGACAATAGATGTACTTACTGTACAATACCTTCTCTTAGAGGTAAGTACCGTTCAAGAAATATTGAAAGTCTTGTAAAAGAGGCTGAAATATTAGCAGATAAGGGCGTCAGAGAGCTTATACTTATTGCTCAGGATACTTCTCTTTATGGCAAGGATTTATACGGCGAACAGAAGTTACATGTTTTATTACAGGAAATAAGCAAAATTGAAGATATAAAGTGGATTAGAATTTTATACTGTTATCCTGAAAATGTATACGATGAACTTATTGATGAAATGGCATCAAATCCTAAGGTACTTCACTATTTAGATATGCCTGTTCAGCACACTAACGACAGAATATTAAAGTTAATGGGCAGAAGAAGTACAGGAGCTAAAATTAAGGATACTGTAAACAGACTTAGAGCAAAAATGCCAGATATGTGTATCAGAACTACACTTATTACAGGTTTCCCAACTGAAACACAGGAAGAATTTGAAAGTGTTATTGACTTTATGAAAGAAGTTAAGTTCGATAGACTTGGTGTTTTCACTTATTCTCCGGAGGAAGGTACTCCAGCCTGTAGAATGGATGGTCAGATAGACGAAGAAATAAAGGCTCAGAGAAAAGAGTCTATTATGGAGGCTCAAATGGAGATTTCTGCCGAATTAGGACAGAAGTTTGTGGGCAAAACTCTTGAAGTTATCGTTGAGGGTAAAATTGAAGATGAAGACGATTTATACTGTGGTAGAAGTTTCAGAGATTGCTATGAAATAGACGGCTTTGTTTTCTTTAAGAGCAGTGAAGAACTTATTGCAGGAGATTTCTATAACATCAAGATTACTTCTGCAGGAGATTATGACTTAATTGGTGAGAGGGTGGAATAAATGAATTTACCTAATAAGTTGACTATGGCAAGAATTATAATGATACCTATTTTCCTTGTGCTTTTGCTTTGCCCATTAGGCTTAGATAAGCAGGTTGCAAGATATATTGCTACAGGTATATTCTGTCTTGCCTCTATTACAGATTGTTTAGATGGCTATATTGCCAGAAAATACAATCTTGTAACAAATTTTGGAAAGTTTATGGACCCATTGGCTGACAAGCTTTTGGTTTCATCAGCTATGATTGCCCTTATTGGTATGAACGATGCAGTTGTACCTTTAAGTAGCGTTGTTGTTATTATAATTATTGCAAGAGAATTTATGATAACAGGTTTCAGAACTCTTGCAGTAGAACAGAACATTGTAATTGCTGCTGGTTTTTGGGGAAAGTTAAAGACTATATGTCAAATGTTTATGATTATATTCTTGCTTTTAAACTTTAATAACAGCGTTACTATTGTGATTTCACATATTCTTATTTGGGCAAGTCTTATATTAGCTATTGTTTCAGCTGTTGATTATATTGTAAATAACAAGCAGGTTTTGAAGTAAAATAGATTTAATTAAGGGTACAGGGCAAATGCTTAAAAAGTGCAGGTGATATATATGAGGGGTAAGGTCATTACATCGGCATTACTTACAGTTGTGTTAAGCTGTAGTAGTGTGTATGGTTCCGAAGCCTTTGATAATATGAGTACAAGCGAGCAGGCTCAAACTGCTGGTGCTTATATAGAGGAAATTATAAAGGATATACAAAACAACTACTACGGTGGAAATGTTACAACAGACCAGTTGGTTCAGGCTGCCATAAAGGGTATGACAGGTCAGCTTGATGAGTATAGCCAGTATATTGACATTGATGAATATAATGCCATAAAAGCTGATTCAGCATCTACACACTATGCTCCTGATTTTAAATGTGAGTTTAACGACAATGGCTATCCTATTATAAAGGAAATAAGTAGAAACTCAGTTGCCTATAAACAGGGATTAAGAGAGGGTGATGAAATAAGGGAAATAAGTAATATTAGTGCTTATGGTATTGGCGTAGATGAATATCAGACCCTTGTTACAAAGAACTCCAGTTCTACAGTTTCTATGAAGATTGCTAGTACAGGAGCTATTAAGAAAATGGATGTCAAGCTTACTAGAGTTGACAATAGTTCTGTAGAGGTTGTAGCTATGTCAAAGCTAAGTGGTAAAAATCAGAACTACGATGACAAGACTATAGGCTATGTAAAGGTAAAGGAATTTACTGAAAATGTAGGAAGTGAATTTCAACAGGCTGTTGTTAAGTTGCAGGCATCAGGTGCAAAAAAACTTATTATTGATTTAAGAGGAAATACTGGTGGCTATGTAGATGCAGCTATTGCTATGGCGAAGCAAATTGTGCCAGAGGGTGTTATTATTTCTACTAAGGATAAACAGGGCAAAGAAACTGTTTACAAATCTGATTTAAAGGTAAGACCTTTTGAAAAGTATGTTATTTTGGTAGATAATAACACAGCATCAGCAGCAGAAATTGTGGCATCGGCTATGCAGGATAGCGGTGTTGCTAAAATTGTAGGCGAAAAGACATTTGGTAAAGGTATTATGCAAAGTGTTACTGCCTATGAGGGTCTTGGTGTTCTGAAAATGACTACACAGGAATATACTACAAGATTAGGTCGAATAATAAATGGCATAGGTATTACGCCAGATATATCTATTGACAGACTAAAGTTTGTGTCAGAAACAGATACATTGGATAGTAAAAATGTAGAGTCAGCTGTAAAGTTTTTAGGCTATAAAATAGATAAAGAAAATACAGTTGCAAAGGACTTAGGTATGTATCAGCTGGAAATGGGATTGCCAGTAACCTATGTTTTGGATAAAGCTACAGTAAGTGCAATTAATTTGGAAATATATAACGATATGATAAATAATGACAGAGCACTTACTGCTGGATATTTGAGTTTATTGTCATAACCATATTGACAATGAACGCACAAGTGAGATATAATAAAACTTAATGTAGGAAAAGAGAATATTAATTGGGTTTTAGTCAAATGATGTAGAAACAGTATATTTTTGCTCTATGATTTTGTCAGACAAAGTGCCTAGACAATGAAGTACATTATTTAAACTTGATTTTCCTTTTTCTAAAAAGAAACAGATATAAATATAGAGCTTAATAATAACATTATGAGGTGCGTAAAATGAAGTACATTTTTGTTACAGGTGGCGTGTGTTCCGGTCTTGGAAAGGGTATTACAGCTGCCTCTTTAGGTCGTTTATTAAAAGCAAGAGGGTATAAGGTAACAATTCAGAAGTTTGACCCTTATATCAATATTGACCCAGGTACAATGAGTCCTTACCAGCACGGTGAAGTTTTCGTTACTGATGATGGTGCAGAAACTGACTTAGACTTAGGTCATTATGAAAGATTTATTGATGAAAGTCTTACAGTAAATAATAACATTACAACAGGTAAGATTTACTGGTCTGTATTAAATAAAGAGCGTAAGGGCGAATATCTCGGTGGTACAGTACAGACTATTCCTCACATTACAAACGCTATTATTGACAAGGTATACGCAGCAGGTAAGGCTACAGATGCAGACTTTGTTATTACTGAAATTGGTGGTACTGTAGGCGATATTGAAAGTGAACCATTTATCGAAGCTATCCGTCAGGTAGGTAGAGATAAGGGTAAGGAAAATGTACTTTTCATTCATGTTGCACTTATTGTATACCTTGCTATGAGTAAGGAATTAAAGACTAAGCCAGCACAGCACAGCGTTAAGCAGCTTTTAAGTCAGGGTATTCAGCCAGATATTCTTGTATGCAGAACAGAATATCCTCTCGGTGAATCAGAAAAGGCTAAACTTGCTCGTTTCTGTGGTGTTGATGATGAATGTATCATTGAAAATGCTGACTGTTCATCACTTTACGAAGTACCTCTTATGCTTGAAGAACAGAATATTGCAGATGTTGTTTGCAAGAAACTTGGTATGCCTTGTGGCAAGCCGGACTTAACTGATTGGATTGATGTTGTAAACAGAGAAAGAGCATTATCTAAGAAGGTTGAAATCGCTATTGTTGGTAAGTATGTAGAACTTCACGATGCGTACCTTTCTATAGTAGAAAGTCTTCATCACGCAGGTATCCACAGCGGTGCTAATGTAAGTATCCGTTGGGTAAATTCTGAAGATGTTGAAGAAACTGGTGTTGAAAAGGCATTAGCAGGTATTGACGGTATTATTGTTCCTGGTGGTTTCGGTACTAGAGGTGTTGAAGGTAAGATAATGGCTGTTCAGTATGCTAGAGAAAACAAAATTCCTTTCCTTGGCATTTGCTTAGGTATGCACTGTACAGTAATTGAATTTGCTAGAAATGTACTTGGTCTTAAAGATGCAAATACATCAGAAATCAATGAAAATACTCCAGACCCAGTAATTGATATTATGCCAGACCAGAAGAACATTGATAACCTTGGTGGTACAATGCGTCTTGGTGCTTATCCTTGTAAGTTGGCTGAAAATACTTGGTCAAGAGAACTCTATGGTGATGCTGAAATAAGCGAAAGACATCGTCATAGATATGAATTCAACAACAGCTACAGAGAAGCTATGACAAAGGCAGGTCTTGTATTTGCCGGTACATCTCCTGATGACAGACTTGTTGAAATCGTTGAACTTCCAAAGGACATACATCCTTACTTTGTAAGTGTTCAGTTCCACCCAGAGTTCAAGAGCAGACCTAATAGACCTCATCCATTATTCAAGGGTCTTGTAACTGCTGCAGCAAAGAATAAATAATAACTGATATATTTAACTCCCTCAAGTGAAAACTTGGGGGAGTTCTTTCTATATGTATGTATTTCATTTCGTTACCTCGTATATCGTTTTCGCTAATCTGTCAATAGAGTTATTTATTTCTTCTATAGTATTTGTCTGTGCTCCTAGTTCAATAAGCATACTCTTATCTTTCATATGGAGAGAATATCTATAGGCATTGAGATATATTTTTCTAGTTAAATTGGGATAGAGTTCGTTCATTTTTTGTTGCATACGAAAACTTAGGGCAAGGTTTGTTTTTATGTATGGATTTGAAAGCCCCGGTATATTTTGAAGTTTGCCGTTGGTTTGCTTTTTACAAAGACCATTAAAAAACATTACCTTTGCACACTGTTGGCCATTGTCTGTTGTCACTAAATGGAGATTAGGATTTACACCATCTCTATGTAAGTCTATTACTAATTCTATAGAAGGATTTTCGGCAAGAACCTTTTTAATGACAGGTTCAGCTCTTTCATAAGCACCGTCACGTTGCACTTTGCCATTTACTGTGTCAAAGCTGTCAGTAATATGCAGGCATTTAATACCGTACTTTTCCTCAAGGTCCTTAGCTAATCTATTACCAGCACCTATTATACCCTCAGATATATCTTTGCTGTCAGCAAACATTTCGTGGGCGTGGGTATGAAAAATAAGAATAGTAGGCTTTTTCCCAGCATGTATCTTTAAATCAGTAGATAAAAATGAATTTACATCAAATAAATCTGAAGTCATACCTGTCTTTTTATCTACGGCATAGTAGTTCTGTCTTAAAGTAGATAGGTTTTGCAAAGCTGATACATTTGTAATAGGTGAGGGTGTTTCCTGCAGAGTTTCTTCAATAACTAATGATGAGTCACCTATTTCGAGGAAAGAAACATTGTGGGCAACGGTTACATTGTACTTTTTGTGACCTGTAAGGAATATGGCACAGGTCACAAATATAAGAATGAAAAGCTTTTTCTTCATATTATTGAAACCTCTTTTTCATTAAAATATGAATATTTTGTAAACAAAACAAGAATGGATTACATATTTAAGAATTTAAGCTATAAAAAATCCGTATTTCACTACATTATATATAGTAGATACTCTCTATTATATTAGTGTAAAGATAGCAATATGCCTATAATAGAAATTGGCAAAAAAATGTAGTAAATGGCAATAATACATAAAATTTGATAATGGGTAAAAAAAGGTACAATACTATTGTTAAAGTGAACAAAAACAATACTTAAGAATTGTTTAAAATATGGAAAAATTTTTATTAACAATTAATTTATTGACACTTTTATTGCAAAGTGGTATCTTAATTAGTATCAGCGTAAGTACCTATATGTATCTTGTATGTTGATAATCGCTGTGAGTAATAACGGGGACTTTCAAGGTATAATATATGTATAGTATTTATGCAAAATATAAACTTTATGTGTTTAAAGGGAGGAAAAAGTTTATGAAAAAAGGTTTGTCCAAATTCATAAGCACAGTGTTAGCTGCTTGTATGATTACAACAGGCGTTGCTGTAGTACCTTTTGCTACTACTCCAGCTACTGTATATGCAGCAAGCGGAATTTCAGTCACAGAAAGTAAAGGCTGGCTTGAAAGTGCTTACATTGAATGGTCTGTTAGTGATTCATCTTACACAGGCTATAATGCTTATGTTAAGAAGTCAAGCGATTCTAGCTGGACACAGCTTGACGACCCACTTATCAGAAGATATTCTGATTGTTGGAGAGCAGATGCTGTTGGTCTTGCTGCTGGTACATACGATATGAAGGTTGTACCAATGAAGAATGGTAGCGAAGTAGCAGCTGATGCTGTTACTGCAACTAATTTAACAGTTCAGGCTTATGACAGAGCTGGTTCAGCATTTTCACCAAAGTCTACTTATAAAGGTGCTGGTGCTTACAATGCAGACGGTACATTAAAGGCTGGTGCTAAGGTTATTTATGTTACACCTGCTACTGCTAAAACTGTAAAGGCTAATGTAGGTGGTGCAGAACACACTGGTTTACAGGATATCGTTTATGGTTTACAGAAGGGTACAGAAACTTCTCCTATTGATATTCGTATTGTAGGTATGATTAATGCAGACGATATGGATTCATTTGGCTCTAGTGCAGAAGGTCTTCAGATTAAAGGTAAGAGTAATTATGCTGACCTTAATTGTACTATTGAAGGTATTGGTGAAGACTCAGGTATCCATGGTTTCGGTATGCTTATCAGAAATGCTGGTAACCTTGAATTAAGAAATTTTGCAGTTATGGCTTGTTTAGATGACTCAGTTTCTCTTGATACAGGCAACTGTAATGTATGGGTTCATAACCTTGATTTATTCTATGGTCAGACTGGTGGCGACGCTGACCAGGCAAAGGGTGATGGTACTGTAGATGTTAAGGGTAAGTCAACTTATGTAACAATTTCTTACAACCATTTCTTTGATAATGGTAAGTCATCACTTTGTGGTATGAAGAGTGAAGTAACTTCTTCATTAATTACATATCACCACAACTGGTTCGACCACTCTGATTCAAGACATCCAAGAATCAGAACAATGTCTGTACATATTTACAACAACTACTTTGATGGTAATGCAAAGTATGGTGTTGGTGTAACAATGGGTGCTTCTGCTTTCGTTGAAGCAAACTACTTCAGAAATGTTTCTAAGCCAATGATGAGTTCTGGTCAGGGTTCTGATGCTTTAGGTCAGGGTACATTCTCTGGTGAAAACGGTGGTATCATTAAGGCATACAACAACAAAATGGTAAATGAAAACAGAGTATTCAGCTACTATACTCAGAATAGCCCAGCTTCAACAGGCTATGATGCTTATGAAGTAACTAGCAGAACTGCACAGGTTCCTTCAAGCGAAACAACTGAAAAGGGTGGCACTACTTACAACAACTTCGATACAGATGCTAACTTTGGTATCAATGTATCAGATGCACAGGTTGATGACCCAGCTGATGTACCTGCAAAGGTTACAACTTATGCTGGTCGTGTAAACGGTGGTGACTTCAAGTGGACATTTGATAATTCTACTGAAGATGAAAACTACTCTGTAATTACAGCTCTTAAAACTGCTGTTGTAAACTACAAGACTACTATTCAGTCTATTGGTGGTAACGGTACAGGTGCTACTGACCCAACTACAAGTGCTACAACAGAAACAACTACAAACAAAGATGGTTCAACTGAAACTACAACTAACAGTCAGGAATCTTCAACAGAAGGTACAACTACTGCTCCAGTTGAAGGTGCTCAGGTTCATAACTTTACATTAAACGGTACTAGCAGTTCTTTCTATACTATTACTGGTACATTAACATCTAGCTATGGTTCTGTAAACTACAATGGCTTAACACTTACTAAGGCATTAAAGATGGAATCTAAGACAGCTGTTAACTTCGACCCAGATGGTGTTGCTGGTACATTAACAATTGTTACTAACCCTCAGTATAGTGGTACTATTGAATTAAACGATAAGGCAATTACAATAGGTTCTGATGGTGTTGCAACAATTAGCTTAGACGGTTCTCAGTCTTACTCAATCACTAAGGGTAGTGGTTCAAACTACATCTTCTACATTGCATACACTCCAAACGGTAGTACACCTACAGTAATCAAGGGTGATGCTGATGATAGCGGTAAAGTTGACGCAGCTGATGTTACAATGATTATGGATTTTGCAGTTGGCAAGATTTCAGCTGTAACAAATGCTACAAACGCCGATGTAACAGGTGACAAGACTGTTGATGTTGACGATGCTTACAAGATTAGCCAGTTCTTAAATGGCTTAATCAAGTCTTTATAATTCGACATAAGTCGTGAAACTTTTTCCTCTCCTGCCTATGGCAGGGGAGATACTTCTAAATTTAAAAGGAGGAAATAAAAACATGATAAAATGTTTTAAGAAAGCTATCAGTAGCGTACTTGCAGCAGCTATGCTTGCAACAAGCTTTACTGCTATGCCTATAAACACTTTTGCAGCTACATCTTTTAGTACTGCAGGTGGTTGGTTTGAAACACTTTATGCTGAATGGTCTGGTAATAAGAGTGATGTTACAGGCGTTAGCTATAGTGGTACAGCAAGTGGTTCACTTACTGGCGATGATTTAACTTACCTTGTAAGACAGGACGGTTCTAATGTAAGATTAGATATTCCTGGTTTAAAGGCAGGTACATATAACTTAACTGTTACAACAAATAGTGGTACAATCACTAAGGAAAACATTAAGGTATATGAATATGATAGAAGTGGTTACGCTCACTATGATGCTCATAAGGAAGGCGTAACTGGTATTGGTGCATACAATGATGACGGTACATTAAAGTCTAATGCTGTTGTTGTTTATGTAACAGAAGAAAACAAGAATACAGTACAGCTTCCTGGTTACACTGGTAGCCAGTATCCAGCTGGTATTGGTAATATCCTTAACTACAAGTCAGAAGATGCCAACGGTGTAACTGGTGGTGGCAAGATTGATATTGTTCAGCAGCTAAGAGCAGAAGGTATCCCTCTTGATGTAAGATTTGTTGGTACAGTTAGAGGTGGTGACTCTAACACAAGCAATAACCCACCAGCAGAAAATATCAAGGGTCTTACTGGCTACAATACTACTACAAACGGTGGTACTAAGGGCGATAACGGTATGATGATTAGAGTATACAAGTCATCAAATGTAACAATTGAAGGTATTGGTGATGACGCAACTCTTGATGGTTGGGGTATTCAGATTATCAGCCAGACAGGTTATACAAGTCAGAGCTTTGAATTCAGAAACCTTAACTTCACAAATACTCCTGAAGATGCTATCGGTCTTGAAGGTACTTGTGCTATTTCTTCATCTCCACAGACTAAGGAATGGTTCGAAAGCAACGGTTATGCACCAATTAAGTTTAGTTGGGTACATAACAATACATTCCATCAAGGTTTCTGTAAGAACCCTGCCGAATCAGATAAGGCAGAAGGTGATGGTTCTTGTGACTGGAAGCGTGGCTATGGTTACACAATGGCTTATAACCATTATATAAACAACCATAAGACAAACCTTATTGGTTCTTCAAGTTCTAGTATTCAGTATGATGCTTCACTTCATCACAACTGGTACGAAAAGGTTGAATCAAGACAGCCATTATCAAGACAGGCTAACATCCACATTTACAATACATACTTTGACGGTGCTACTTCTTATGCTATTTCTCCAAGAGCTCATGCTTACATTTTCTCTGAAGGTAACTACTTCGGTGCTTGTAAGAACCCTGTAGACTCAGCAAAAGAAGGTTCTGCAACTGTTAAGTCTTATAATGATAGCTTTGCAGGTTGTAACGGTGCAAATGCTGCACAGCAGGTTAAAAACAAGACTGATAAGGTAAGCGACAGCAGTGGCAACCCTTATGCAGGTTTTGAAACTGGTAGCGATATGTATGAATATACAGCTACTTCACCTATTCAGGCAAAGGCAGACTGTCTTAACCTTGCAGGTGTTATGAAGACTGCATCTGAAATCAATATGGAACCTACTCCAGAGCCTATTGTATCTGAAAATCCAGATGCTTTAACTCTTCCATATGAAGTTAACTTTACTACTCCAAGTAATGCAAATTACTGGACAACAAAGACTAGTGAAACTAATTTAGCAGCTAATTCACAGTATAATATAAGCAATGCTTTAGTTACTCCTGCTGCTAAAATTACTAATACTGCAACAACTATGAAGATTAGAGATAACGGTGTTATCTTTAAGGTAAATAAAGCTGCTGATGTTACATTTACAGCAGGCTCATCAAGTGCTTACGGTATCGAACTTTACGATGCTTATGGCGAACTTAAACTCTATGTTGCTGGTGGTAAGACAGCTACTGTTTCTAACATTCCAGCAGGTGTTTATGTAATTAAGTCTGGTAACACTCAGAAGGATGGTTACCTTGAAAACTTAAAGATTGTTGCTAATGACCCTAATGCTCCAACAGTAACAGAAGCAACAACTCAGGCAACAACTTCTTCAGAAGTAACAACTAAGGGTGATACTCCAAGTGAACCAACAACATCAGCACCTGTTGTTGATGACGGTTATGTATGGCATGATGATGGTGTAGATGCAAGTGGTAACGATGTTGCTGCTGCAAATTCTAACATCTTCAATATTAGTGGTAATGATACAACAAATAAGTATACTTATAACGGTGTAACTTATAATAGTGGTATTAAGATGGAATCATCTACTAACATTACAGTTAATGCCCCAGCAGATGGTGCATTAAAGTTAGTATTAAGTGCAGCTGGTTCAAGAACTATCAAGATTGATGGCGAAGAACAAGATGTAGTTGATGGTCTTAATGTATTTGATTTAACAGCTGGTACTCATACAATTACTAAGGGTACAACTAATGTTTATGTTTATGTAATGAGCTATGCAGTTGATGGTGGCGACACAACAGTTACTACAACAACTGAAACAACTACAGAAGCTACAACTAAGGAAACAACTACAAAGGATACAGAAGCTACAACTAAGGAAACAACAGAAGCTACAACAGCTGCTCCAGTTGATGGTGTAAATGTTGTTGTTGGCAATGCAATGGTTAAGAATGGTTCTGCTGTTACAGTTCCTGTTAAGTTGACAGGTATGACTGATTTAGCAGACTTCAACATTACATTAACTTATGATGCAGCTGCTCTTACAGCTACTAAGGTTGAAAACGGCGACATAATCAATGACAGTATGGCTACAATTAACAGCAACATTACTGACGGTTCAGTAAGAATTGCTGGTATCAACCCTGCTGATAAAATTAACGCAGACGGTACAGTTCTTGTAAAAGTAACATTTACAGCAAACAAGGAAGGTGCAACTCCTGTTGCAATTACTGTAAATACATTAAAGGGTGCTAACCTTGCAGTTGCAAACTACACTACTTCTAATGGTACAGTAACAGTTACAGCAAACGGTGGTTCAGTTGAAACTTCAACAGAAACAACTACTACTGAAACAGATTCTACTACAGAAGCAACTACTGTTGATTACTCTGCTAAGGGTGATGTAAACAAAGACGGTAAGATTAATGAAAAGGATGCAGCCCTTATCTTGAAGTTTATTCAGGGTATCAAGGACGAAACATTCTATGATGAAGCTGCAGCAGATGCAAATGGCGACGGTGTAATCAATGCACTTGATGCTACTTGGGTATTAAACCACAAGGGTAACACTTCTAAGCCATCTACACCTGAAACTAAGACTTATACATTGACAGGTACTGATATTAATGCTACTTCTGGCACTGCTCTTACAGCAGACACAAATGTTGGTACAGAAAATATGTTCCTTGCAAAGACTGGCGTTAAGAATTCAAGTGGTTCAGTTCAGATTAGTGGTTCTAAGACAGTTCAGTTCAAACTTACTTCTGATGGTACAGTTGCATTAACAAATGCTATTTCTTCAGGTGCATATGCTAGACAGGTAGCGATTGTTAACTCAAATGGAGATACAGTTGCAACTTTAAATGTTGAAAATAAGAATGGTGCTAAGAACAATTTAAGTGCTACTTCACTTGTAGCAGGTACTTACACAATTAAGGGTGTAAATGTTGATTCAAGTGATAAATCTACAAGCGGTAGTCTTAATTCTTCTGTAAACATCGGTACAATTACAGTAACAGGTACTCTTGAACAGATTTCTGCAGAAGCAACAACAAAGACTACAGTAACTACAACAACAGAAACTACTACAGAAACAACAACAAAGGCTACTACAACAACAGAAGCTACAACAACAACTACTACTGAAGCTACTACAGAAACAACAACAGTAACTCCAGCAGGCGACATCGTAGCAACAATCAATGCAAGTGATTTAACAGCTGGCGATATTACAGCTAACACAGTAAGTGGTCAGTTCAAGCTTATTGCAGATGCAACAAACAAGTTAACAATTGAAGCAAACAGCAAGAGCTTAGATGGTTATGAATTTACACAGAGATTAAAGACAAACGGTACTGGTGCAGTTGATAAGAGAGCAATCTCATTCACAACAACTGGTGCAGGTAATGTAATCTTCTATGCAATGAGTGGTAGTAACAAGGAAGACAGACCAGTAAACTTACTTAATGCAGAAGGTGCAACAGTAGGTACAGTAACAGTATCAGGTACAACATTTGCTAAGTACACAATTGCAATTCCAAGTGCAGGTACATACTACTTAGTATCAGGTAAGAGTGGTATTAACTTCTACTTAATTGGTACTGATGTAGCATTAGCAGACCAGAAAGCAGATGCAACAACTGTTACAACTACAACAACTGAAACTTCAACAGAGGCTACAACAGTTACAACAACTACAAAGGCTGACGATACAACAGAAACTACTACTACAGCACCAGCTGACAAGGCATTTGCTGTAAGTGGTGACAGCTGGTCAGCTGAAAACGATAGCGTACCAACTTGGTTAAATGGTGGTAAGCTTACAACTGCAACAAACAGCAGTAGTTACAAAGCTTTCGCAGCAGAAAGTGCTAATGGTACTGCATTTACAAAGACTGTAAATGTAGCAGCTGATAGTTCAATTACTATTGATGTTGCTGATGCTTTAACAGCAAGCGTATTCATCGCTGGTGACAACAACGCAGCAAACAAGGGTGTAATTAAGGCTACATTTACTGACGAAAGTGGTACTGTAACTGATATTACTCCAGCAGATGCTAACCTTGGTGGCAGAAAGACTGCAACAACAGCTTTCGAACTTGTTGCAACTGGTAAGGGTACAATTACTGTAACTCCAGATTATAACTCATTATTATACAAGGTTACTGTTAAGTAATAAGATTTTATAGCAAAATTAGTTGATTTGGGCGAGGGTTTATAGCAAGAATAAATGAATACACAAAATATTCACAAAAAAATTGTATAAACCCTTGCAATTTTAATAAGAAAAGGGTATACTTTTATAAAGGAAATTTTTTCTAAAGGTGAGGAAAATGTTTCTATTATAAAAGAAGGAGGTTAATTATGAAATTCAGAAGTTTATTATGCTCTGTATTAGCTTCTACTATGGTTATTGGCTCTTGTGTTTGTGCTAATGCCGCTACATTTACAGCAGGTAGTGAAAATGCTACAGCAGGTAATGTAGTATCAGTACCTATTACTGTTGCTCCAAGTGCTGGAGAAACATCTACAGATGTGAACGCCTATGCTATAGCTATTAGCTATGATTCATCTGTGCTCACACCAGTGGTAAAGGGAACTGACGAAGTAGGCGACAATACTTATGCAACTGTTGGTGACAGCTTTAATAGTGGCGTGCTTACAGCTGATTTAAAAGATAATGAAACAGGCAATGATGAAGTTCTTATAGGTTGGGCTGCAGCTTCACCTGTTAATGTAACTGAAGCAAGTACTCTTGCAACTGTAGATTTTACAGTTAATGCAAGTGCTACTGGTTCTACTGATGTAAAAGTTGCTGTTGCTCAGGTAGCTAATTCTGATTCAGCTTTAGCTGATGCAAGTACAATTGAAGCTGCTTCTGGTACTGTAACTGTTGATACAGCTATTCTTTATGGTGATGCTGATGGAAATGGTAAGATTGAAAGTGAAGACGCAAGTTTAGTTGCGAAAGCAGCTCTTGAATTAATTACATTTACAGATAGCCAGATTAAGGCTTGTGATGTAGATGGAAATGGTAAGATTGAAAGTGAAGACGCAAGTTTGATTGCAAAGAAAGCGTTAGACCTTATATCTAGTTTCCCAGTAGAAAATAAGTGAGAGTAAGTAAGAGGAGATAGAAAAACATGAAATTAAAGAGAGTTTTAAGCTTATGCTTAGCTGCTGCTACAGTAGCTACTTGCTCATCTGTTGTTTCTGCGGCAGATGAAAATACAACAAGCTTTGGCACACCTATTAGTTTAACAACAGGTGCTGAAGTTGAAGAATTAACAGCTGGCGATTGTATTGCTATTCCTGTAGATGTTACAACATCAACAGGTAAGTTAACATCTTGGACACCTAGATTAGTTTTATCTGATGCTTTAGAAGCTGGAATAAAGATAGAAGACGATTCAATACAGGCTGAAAATCTTGTAGCATTGGGTGGCGATGTTATTACAGGTTATAACGATGAAACTACTTATTACGGTATGGCAAATATTTACACAAAAAAATTAGGAAAGAAAACTCAGCAGGGTAATTGGAATGCACAGCCAGCACAGATGATTAACGGTGTTCCTCATTTCGCTTTAGGTTGGTATGATAGTGCAGCAAGAGCTTATACTAATGAGCCTGAAGCTTGGTTCCTTTGTACAGTAAAGAAAGATGTAACTGCAGATGAACTTAACAATGAAGCTTTCTATACAACTGATTCTACACAGTTAGCTGATGGTGATAATGGTTTAGCATCTATTAGTGATATTAAGGGTGCAGCTGCAAAGATTAACGCTACTCAGGGTGCTTTCAAGGTTGTTCTTGATGCTGATGCACTTCCAGCAGGTAACTGGGTACAGGGCTTATATGCTCAGGTAGGTTCTACTAAGCAGGAAATTACAGCTTGTGTACATGCTGATGGTACTACAACTTATGAATTCCCAGTAAGAGTTAACTCTGCAACTGGTGCAACTAATGCTATTGATGTTGATATTTATGCAACTACTACTGCTGATGAAGCTGGTGCAACTACTTCTACTGACAAGAAGATTGGTTCAATCAACCTTACTATGGACGGTACAGTAACTAGCTACACTACAGTTGATGGTACAATAGCTAAATAATATAAGGAGGTAGATTGATAATGAAAAAGTACGAAAAACCAGAAATTAAAATCGCTTCCTTTGATAGCGAAAATGTAGTTTCTACAAGTGCAGGTGTAAACCTTACTAAGTTCAACACTACAAACAAGTATACATCTATCGAATTCTAATAAATTGAATTTTGATGAAACTTTAATAAAGAGCCTAATTTATTTAGGCTCTTTTCTTATATTAATATTGAATCGGAAAGATAAATTAGGAGGTATAATATGAAAAAGTTATTGGCTGTTTTTATGGCTGTTATGGCTCTTAGTGTAAATGCTTTCGCAGCAACAGAGGTAAATGTTGTTGTGGATAAAACCCCAGTAGAACAAAAGGGCGTTATTGTAGATAATAGAACTCTTGTGCCTGTTCGTGGCGTGTTTGAAAAAATGGGATATACTGCTGAATATGATGCTGAAACAAAGACTGCTACTCTCAAAAAGGGTAGTGATGTTTTAAAGTTTACAGCAGGAGAAAACTATTTTACATACAATGATAAGAAAATAGAAACAGAAGTACCTCAGCAGATTATTGAGGGCAGATTTATGTTGCCTTTAAGAGCTATCGAAAGTGTAGAATTTGTTGGTATTAAGTGGGACGGCGAAACAAAGACTGCAAGTATTACACACCCATTCTCTGTTGTGCCAATTACAGTAGAGGAAGCTGACAAAATGCTTAGTGGCGATGCTACAGATATAAATTTAGACTAATTTAGAGAGCCTATCATTTGATAGGTTCTTTTTTGTTGAGAAAAAGGTAAAAGTATGATATAATTCCCAAAGCAAGAGGGACTTCAGCAGTTATACCCCAGTCTTTTATATGTTTAAAAGGTGTGATGCTTATGAAATAAGTGTTATGAATTTAAAATGTATGAAAGGGGGAGTATGTATGCAGGACTTAGAAATAGTTTTATTACTGTTACTATTGATAGTTTATTACATAAAAAAATAACTGCCCCGACCGGAAATCTGTGGCAGTTATTTTGCAACAATTTTTGAGTAAGGGGTAACAACTGAGGTTGCTCCCTCTTGTGTTTTAATAATAACACTTTGGGATATATAAGTCAAGAGCCGGAAAAGGCTCTTTTTTAGTATAAAAATAACTGCCCCAGTACTGCAAACCTTGGCAGTTATTTTAATAACGAAATGTTAAGGGGTAACAACAGATGTTGCTCCCTCCTGTGACTTGATAATAACACTTTATAAAATACAAGTCAACATAAAATCGTTTTTATGAGAGCCTATCATTTGATAGGTTCTTTTTTTATTGTATTTGTCATAATATTAAGGGATAAATATTATTTAAGGAAGTGACAATATGTATCCCGAAATATATTCTGCTGTCTATGATTTTGGAATATGCCCTAAGAATATAGTGCGTTGCAAATATTTTTATATTGTTCATACTGACAAGGGCACTTACAGCATTTGCAAGGCAAGGGTCAATACCAACAGAATAATGGAAATTTACAGATTAAAGGAACAATTATGGACAAAAGGTTTTAGGGCTTTTGACAGATATTTACCGGCAAAAAGTGGATTACCTTATGTAGAGAGAGATAGTGATGTGTATATCCTTTCGCCTTTTAAGGGAGCCAACGAACTGGACTTCCTTAATAATGCTCAAGTTGTAAAAGCTATTGAAACCATAGGTAGTATGCAGTATGCCTTGAGCCGAATAGACAGCCAACCAATGGTAAGAGCCGCATCTATTTTAAAGCCTCATCCCTTAGATGAAATGGAAAAGGGGCTTACTACTATGGCAAAGTGTAGAAAAGCAATATCCAATACAAAGACTTTAAAAGATTGGGATATGACTGTACTGAAAGTCTATGACAAGTATTATAGCAAGGCTGAAAAGGCTGTTGAAAGATTACAAAAAAGTACCCTTGAAAAATCCTTTATACACAATAGATTAAAAGAGGGTAATATTCTATTTAACTATGGCAGAATTTCTATTATTGATTGGGATTATATGACAGTTGGCTCGCCTCTTTGGGATTTGGCATTTTTTATAAACAGGTATAAACGCAAAAATGCTTTTTATGCCCATAATAAAGGACTTAACTACCTAAATATGGAGGATATTTTGGGGGCATATAGCAAAAACAACTATTTGACAGATAATCAAATAGAGGACCTTCAAGCTGTCATTGACTATCCTAGACAGTTTATTTCTGTTATTGCAGAAATTTATAGAAAAAGTAGAAAATTTATACCTGTTGGGCTAAAAATGAAATTAAATGAAATGGCTGAACAAGTGGATTTTGAATTATAAAGATATACAAATAATGTATAATGTTTTTTTAAAATATATTTGAATTTCGTATTGATTTGTGGTAGAATGGAGGTTATAAAGGAATAGAGTGTAAATTTTATATATAGCTTTTAATAGTGAATCGGAAAGATAAATCCGATGCCTTGATTTATCAAGGCACAAATTAACGAAGTTAATTTGTTCTGAATAGTGAATCGGAAAGATAAATCCGATGGCTTGTTTTTCAAGCCACAAATTAACAAAGTTAATTTGTTCTTAGTATATACACAAATTTATAACATAAATTGTAGGAGGTACAACAATGGCTGAACAGAAAAATAAAAGTGCCGAACAGCTGTTGTCTGACTTACACCAGAAGCGTCTTGAACAGGCGTTAAACGAATTTAACGCAGATAAAACAAGAATGGCAGTAGGCAGATTATTAGAAGAATATGTTGATGATGGCGGTCAAAGTTATTTTGACGGAGCTCAAAAAGATGCTACACTGTATTTTGTAGACGATGATTATATGGATAAGGTATCTGATGTAGAACCTAAAGACGAAGATAAGCCTAAAAAAGAGAAAAAAGGCGGATTTTTTGCTGGGGCACTCAGTAAGTTAGCTGAAAAAATGAAAACTGAAGAACCTGAAGACTACGAAGACGAATTTCCTGAGGAAGTAGAAGAATATAAGGACGATAAAGATGACGATGTAAACCTTATTGACGGCACAAATAAGGGTTTCGATATGCCAGCACCGGAAGAACTAGAGTCAGTTGCACCTATTGAAGAGGAGGAGGCTGTTCCTCCAGTAAAGCCTAGTATTTTTGATACGGCTAAACTTTCTTCTATGGATTTGAATGATATTGAGGAACGACTTGAAAAGGTTCATTTGAAACCAGCAACTATGAAATTTGCTGACCCAGACGAGGTAATAAAGGAAATATTAGGAGAAACTGAAAAAGAAGAAACACCAGAAAAAACAGAAGAACCTAAGGAAGATATTAAACCTGCTAAGAAAGAAAACAGAAAGATACACAAGAAGAAAGATTCTCTTGATGATATTTCTGTAGACGATATAGGTCTTGGCAATATTGTAAATAAAATTGCCGAAGAAGAAGAATTAAAGAATAAAGAAGAAAAGCCAGAGGAAACTTCAAATATAGAAGAAGTTGAAACTGAGGATAATACAGAGGTATCTGCTGACACAAGTACAGAAGAAAAGACAGAAGATGTACAGGAGATTGAAGAACCTGAAACAGTAAATGAAACTGTTGAAGAAGAACCGGTTCAGGAAGCTACTACTGATGAAGTTGAAGAAACTCCAGAGGTTGAAGATGTTGCAAGTGAGGATACAGAACCTGTAGGAGAAAGCACAATAACTGTTACTTCTGTTCCAGAAGAAAGCATTAACAATGTTGCTGATGAAATGGAAGAACAGGAAAATCATACTCAGGAAGATTATCCAACTAAGTTCAAGGAAAAGAATGATAACAAAAATACTTATGTAGCAGAAAAGACAGTAATATTAGATAAGCCTTTAATAGGTGCTAGTGAGGTTATTTCAGACGATAACCTTACAGCTACTGAAGATAATGAGGCAGAGGAAACTCAGCCTGTATCACAGGAGGATAATGATATGACTAAGGAAGAAGAAGTTCTCAATGCTATTACAACTGAAACAGAGGCAGAGGTAGAAGAAGATGTTATACCTAGTCGCCGCAGACGATTCATTGAGGAAAAGAAGAAAGGCAAGAAAAAGCCAGAAGAACCTGTAGAAGAAGAAATCGATGACGAAGACTTGGAAGAAGACGAGTACGAAGACGATTTTGATGATACGGAAGATAAGCCAAAGAAAGGTCTTTTCGGTCTTTTTAAGAAGAAAAAGAAAGAAGACGAAGAAGACGATGACGATTTCGAAGATGATGACGAAGAAATCGAAGATGATGACGAAGAAATCGAAGAAAATGATGAAGAAGCTGAAGACAAGTCTGAACATAATGACAAAACAGAAGATTATGATAAAGACGAGGATTTAGACGAAGAAGACGATGATGAAGATTATGATGACTTTGACGATGAGTACAGAAAAGGCTCAGGTTTAAAGAAGTTCTTCATTGGGGCATTGTTTGTTATTCTTGTAGTTGCAGTAACAGCTCTTGCTGCTATGTGCTATAGCTATAAGTTACAGCTTGATTCTACAAGAGAACAGCTTAATAAAATGGCTGGCAACAATACAGAGGAAACAACAGCTATTGTTGAGGATATAACTAGCGAAATTACAACACAGGCAACTACAGTAGCTACAACAGAGGCAGTAACTGAAAGTGCTACAACAGCTGTTGTAAGTTCTGGAAATAATAATACTCAGGCTGTTCAAATAGTAAATAGTGATGGTACATCATCAAACTTAACAGGAGCAACTGCTTCTGGTACTACATATACAGTTAAGAGTGGAGATACAGGCGAAAAAATTTGTAAGAGTGTTTACGGGGAATATACAAAGGAAAACTGGAGCAAAATTCTTAAAGCAAACAATATGAATGAATCCAGTACCTATCATCCTGGTCAGGAATTGATTATTCCTTAATTTTGGAGGAAATATGGATTATAAAGAAATGACTCTTGTAGAACTTAGAGAACTTGCAAGAGAAAAGGGCATTGGAAGTATTACAAGATATAAAAAGGCAGAACTTATTGATGTACTTGAAAAAGTAGCACCTACTTCTTTGCCTAAAGAAGAAAATAATAATAAAAACAGCGATTATTTAAAGGAATTAGATAGTGGTGTTGTTGGAGAGGGTATCCTTGAGGTACTTACAGAGGGTTACGGCTTTATGAGAGTTGAAAATTACCTCCCTGGTACAAAGGATATTTATGTATCTCCATCTCAGATTAGACGATTTAACCTCAGAACAGGCGATAAGCTTGTAGGTAGACTCAGAAAGCCAAAGGAGAATGAAAAATTCCCTGCTATGCTTTTCCTTACTCATGTAAATGGTGAGCCTACACAGAGCGTAGCAAAGCGTCCTAATTTTGAAGATTTAACACCTATTTTTCCTACAGAAAGACTTAAACTTGAAACAAGTAAAAACGAACTTTCTACAAGAATTATAGATATTATGGCTCCTATTGGTAAGGGTCAGAGAGGTATGATAGTTGCTCCACCTAAGGCTGGTAAAACTGTACTTCTTAAAAAGGTAGCAAATGCTATTACTCAAAATCATCCTGATGTATTTGTAATTGTTCTTCTTATTGACGAAAGACCAGAAGAAGTAACTGATATGCAGAGAAGTATTCAGGGTAATGTTGATGTTATCTATTCTACATTTGATGAACAGCCAGAACACCATAAGAGAGTGGCTGAAATGGTTCTTGAAAGAGCTAAGAGATTGGTTGAACAGAAGAAAGATGTTGTTGTGCTTTTAGACAGTATTACTCGTCTTTCAAGAGCTTACAACCTTACTGTACCATCTAGTGGTCGTACACTTTCTGGTGGTCTTGACCCAGCAGCCCTTTATATGCCAAAGAGATTTTTCGGTGCTGCTCGTAATATTGAAGAAGGCGGTAGCCTTACTGTACTTGCAACTGCCCTTGTGGAAACAGGTTCTAAAATGGACGATGTTATCTTTGAAGAATTTAAGGGTACAGGCAATATGGAACTTGTGTTAGACAGAAAGATGTCTGAAAAACGCATTTTCCCTGCTGTTAATATGGCTAAGTCTGGTACAAGACGCGAGGAATTACTCCTTTCAAAAGACGAATTAGATGCTGTATACTTCCTCAGAAAGTCATTTAGCGGTTCTATGACTAATCAGGAAGTTACTGAACAGGTAATGGACTTATTAGTTAAAACTGACAATAATGAGGATTTTGTGAAAGCTATTCTCAAACTTAGTAACAATAAATAAAAAATACTTGCATTGAGACAAGCGGTGTGATATAATTACTTCGTTATAATGTCGAGGGGATGCCAAAATGTATCCCAATTTTTATGGAGGTGTAAGACATGCAGGAAGCAATTCAGCCAAAGTATTATCAGGCTAAGGTTAAGTGTAACTGTGGTAACGAATTTACAATCGGTTCTACTCAGGAAGAAATCAGAGTTGAAGTTTGTTCTAAGTGCCACCCATTCTATACAGGTAATCAGAAGAACCTTAACGATGCTGGCGGTCGTGTTGAAAAGTTCAACAAGAAGTACGGCAGAAAGTAATTTTCATAAATCAAGACCTATGGTTTGCCATAGGTCTTTTTTTGTGTCAATTCTCAATTTGAAAATATGGAGTTATACACATTTTAGAATAAGTGGAATTGTAAATGTGGATAAATTAAAAATTTTTGATTTTATATAAAAAATGGACTTATACACAATGGAGAATAAAGTTCTCAAGAATTGTGCATAAGTCCACTTTGTTTATATGCTATTTTTTAGTTTTTGTGGAAAGCTGACTCACCTAATTTTAAGCTAGGGTAAGCATTTATATCCATTGTAGCTGTATTGCCTTTCATAAATTCATAGTAACCGGCACTACCAATCATAGCAGCATTATCTGTACACAATATTGGCTTAGGAACATTAAATTCTATGTTATGTTCTTTACAAGCCTGTTCCATAGCTGCTCTTAAATGTTTATTAGCTGATACACCACCAGCAAGGGCAAGTTTATTAAGTCCTAATTCTTTGCAACCTCTCATAGCACGCTCTACAAGAATATCTACAACAGACTGCTGGAAACTGGCTGCAACATCAGCTCGGTTTATATCGTGATTCATCATTTTTTCTTTGTTTAAGTAGTTTAAAACAGCAGATTTTAAGCCACTAAAACTAAAGTCATAGGCATTGTCCTCAAGTTTTGCTCTTGGGAATTTAATTGCATTTGGGTCGCCTTCGCAAGAAAGTTTGTCAATGCCAGGACCACCTGGATAAGGTATACCTAATACTCTGGCAACCTTGTCAAAGGCTTCGCCGGCTGCATCATCACGAGTTTTGCCTAAAATATCGAAGTCATCATAATCCTTAATATGTACTAAGTGAGTATGGCCACCACTTACTATAAGACACATAAAAGGTGGTTCCCAATTAATGTTTTCAATATAGTTAGCCGCAATATGACCTTCAATATGATGTACTGGGACAAGTGGTTTATTAAGAGCAAATGCTAAAGCCTTTGCCTCTGAAAGACCAACAAGTAAAGCACCTACAAGACCTGGACCATAGGTAACAGCAATAGCGTCAACATCTTCTTTTTTAGTATCAGCCTCTAAAAGAGCCTGCTCAATAACATAGTCTATTGCCTCAATATGCTGACGAGATGCTATTTCTGGAACAACACCTCCGTATAATGTATGTGTAGCAATTTGAGAGGCTATAACATTGGATAAAACCTTTCTACCATTTACAACAACGGCAGCAGAAGTTTCGTCACAAGAGCTTTCAATAGCCAGTATTTTAATTTCCTTTTCCAATTATAATCTCTCCTTTAATGACAAATTGTAAAGCATAAATATAAGGAACACTACAAATGCACCAAAAAATAAAAAGTCCGGTACAGTTGTTGTTATGCTATAGGATAAGTGTTCCCATAAGTAAATAAATTGGTTTACTAAAAAGTTTAATTTATCCACAAGCTGTAACAGCATATGTGGATAATGTTCAGTTTTAAGTATATGCACAAGTTCAAAGTAGTTAGTTGTAATTGTGGCTATTATGCCAACAAATGCGGAACAAAGTGCAAAAATCGCAAAACCATAAAATTTTGGTTTATTGTGTATTTTAGTCATAACTGAAACTTCAAAATTTTCTGGAAGCTGGGGAATTTTGTTTATTTTAAGAGAATTATAAAATTCGGTTTGAATTTTGCATACTTTACATTGTTCAGTATGTTCTCTGAAAATTTCTTGTTCCTCTTTTGTCATTTCGTTGTTTAAAAATCTGTCTAAATCAGAACAATCCACTTTTCTTTCCCTCCTTTTCCAATATTTCTTTTAATAACTTACGGCCTCTATAAATTCTGTTCTTTACCATAGAAAGAGGCAAGTCTAAAGCCTCGCTTATTTCTGTATACTTCATACCTTCGTTATGATACATAACAATAGGGGTTAAGTATTTATCAGGCAGAGATAAAAGGGCTTTGTTTATGGCAGAACTACGCTCTTTATCAAGGTAAGTGCTTTCTGCCGATGGTGTTTGGGATAGGTAATACTCGCTGTTTTCAATAGGTACTGTATCTACTTTTCGCTTTCGGCAAAAGTCTATTGTACGGTTTGTAGCAATAGTTATGACCCAAGTTGAAAACTTATGTTTGGGAGAATACCTCCACAAATTATTATATATTTTTACAAATATTTCTTGTGATAAGTCCAGACTTTCTTCGTAATCGCCTAATATCTTATAGACGGTGGCAAAAACCAAGTTTTTATATCGTCTGACAAGCTCTGAAAAACTGTCTTCATCGCCTTTCAGACTTTTCTGAACAAGAGCGTAATCGCTAATATTTTCCATAATACCTCAAGCATTTATTGCTGTTTAATCTTCCTCAAAAAGGAGAGTAACATTCTTTCTGTCTTTTCCAATATGGGTATTTTCAAATATTTCCTTAGCTGATGGTAAAAATTCTTCAGGGAAAGGCATAGCAGGGCTAAAGTGAGTAAGCCACATTTCGTTTACATTAGCTTTTTTAGCAATTTCAGCAGCTTCTGTAAACATCATATGCTTATATTCCTTAGCTTTTTGAATTTTATCCTTTTCGCCGTACATACCCTCGCAAATTAAAAGGTCTGAATTTTCAACAAAGGCTGGAAGTTCCTTTGTAGGTCTAGTGTCTGTACAATATGAAACTTTTATACCTTTTCGTGGAGAGCCAAGAACCATATCAGAAGTGTAAGTTTTGCCTTCAAATTCTACACTTTGCTGTTTCTGGAGAATGCTCCAAAGTTTTTTAGGAATATTGAGAGCATTTGCTTTTTGTACATCAAATCTGCCAACTCGCTTAACCTGAACATTGTAGGCATAGCAAGTAATTTTATGATTTACTTTAAGGCAGTTTATGTGGAATACACCTATATCTATTGTATCCTGTGGTTCAAGTTCTATAAGTTTTACCTCAAAAGGAAGTTCTGGGCAAATACAACTAAGACCGGCATAAACCTTTTTAAGTCCCTTTGGACCAACAAGGGTAAGGGGTTCTGTACGAGCTGAATTTCCAATAGTCAAAAGAAGTCCTGGCAAACCTGAAATATGGTCTGCGTGGTAGTGAGTAAAGCATATAACATCAATATTCTTAAAGCCCCAGCCCAACAACTTCATTGTAACCTGAGTACATTCGCCACAATCAATGAGCATCATTCTGCCCTCAAGGCGAAGCATAAGGCTTGTTAAATATCTGCCAGGTAAAGGCATCATTCCACCTGTACCTAAAAGTGCAACATCAAGCATTTATTAACCTCCGTAGGCACAATTAAGTGCCTGTATCAATAGTAAATTTATCTGTAAGAAAAGTGACAATGTAATTTCTTTTTGGTGTAAATATACCCTATGGCAAAACCATAGGGTGCATTAAAAATTATTTTTCAGTCTTAGCTGTAGCGTTCTTATTTCCAATAATTTCGCTCTTATTTACTGGTATTCTAACACCACGATTTGTACCAAATTCAACAACAGCAACATCTTCGCCTTCAAGTTCAACAACCTTACCGTAGAAACCTGAAGAAGTCATTACTTCGTCGCCAACCTTAATACCCTGCTGAATTTCCTTTAACTGAGCAGCTCTCTTTTTCTGTGGTCTAACAGCAAAGAAATAGAAAACAAGGGCAAGAGCAGCAATATAAAGAATTAAAATAGCTGTGCTTCCGCCTTTGCCCATCTGCATACCAAAGATTGATGCAGCAGAAGTAGCTTCAGTAGCTACTTCTGAAACAGCATTAGCTGCCTGTGTAGCAACTTCGTTTGTGCCACCTGGCATAGTTACACTTGCAGTTAAAAGATTAATAAAGTTTAACATTGTCACATCTCCATTTCGTTAGTATATCTTTTTACATTTTATTACTTATTAGTCAAAAATCTCAAGAAGATATAAGCAACAAACAAAAGGCTGTAAAAAGAAATTTTAAATAACCTTAGTAAATTACATTATATTAAATTAAAGACCCATAGTCAAGCTATTTACTGTACTTTAATATAAGTTTTAGGAATTTCGCCATTAAATACTGTGTTTACAAGGGTTAGTTTTCTGGTTATCTCCAAATCCTTTGACCAAAGGGGATTTACTATGGAAACTGTTGTATGTACATTTATCCAAACTTGAAAATTAACTTGATTTACTCCTGCCTGTGTCATAGATGTTTCATAGTCGGCAGTAGCATCTCCTATAGGTTGCAAGCGTATTGTGGTGCTTGGTCCAAAGTGAGAGAGAATGGGAAGTCCTGTAAACACACCTAAAGGTAGTCGTATTTTAGAGGTAGTAAGGTTATTAAGATTTTGGGAAACCGTTGAGGCTGTTTCAGCACATATGTTGTTTACAATTATAGAATTTACACTTAAATATTCCAGACGGCCGTTGTTATCAGAACGAAGAATAAAGTCTTCGCTTTTAATATTTTTAGATGCTGAATACATTGAATTTTGTATAATATTATTAATAGAAGTAATGGCGTATTTCTGACAAATTTTTACTGAAATAGGCATAACAAAACGAATATAGGCTATAGATATTACAAAAAAAATAATAAGTAACAAAAATGTAATATTTCTGGCTGTTTTAAAAAATCCACTATTCCTCAATGTTACAGCCTCCTTTTGCGTTATTGAGAAAGCCTTCAGTAAAATTTTCCTTTATAAATAGGCACAATTCTGTTATAATTATATGACAAAGGAGGGGATAAAATGAATCAGCCTGACGGAAGTAGAAGGAGTGGTTCAGAGGGCGAACACAGAAGAAATAGTTCAATCTCCAGAGCCAAAAGTGGTTCATATAAGACCAACATAAAAGAAAGAAATTTGAAGAAGAAGAAAAATAAAAATCAACATTCTAAACCATTTACTGTGTTTATGTCTATATTGCTTATGATTGCTATAATGGTAGGCTTTGCAGCAGCAGGCGGTTTAATAGGTGGCTATGTAGCACTTATCAGAAGTATACCGGATTTAGGACTTTCTGGTATTCAGCCTAGAACATATACTACAGTAGTTTATAACAACGAAAAGAAAGAGCTTTCTAAACTTCATGGCGAGGAAAATCGAGAGTACATAACTATTGATAAAATTCCTGAAAATATGCAGAATGCTATTATGGCTATTGAAGATGAAAGATTTTACGAACACGATGGTGTCGATGTCAGAGGTCTTTTAAGAGCTGCTTATTCAACTCTTACAGGAGGACAGGTACAGGGTGGTTCTACCCTTACACAGCAGTTAATAAAAAATAACATTACTAATGTTACTAGAAATACTCCTAAGACAAAGCTCAAGGAACAGTATTTAGCTCTTAAATACGAAAAGGAATTAAAGGCACAGCTTGGTTCTAAGCAAGAGGCCAAAAAGTACATTATGGAATTGTACCTTAACACTATTAGTTTTGGTCATGGATATAGTGGTGTACAGACAGCTGCTCAGGGTTATTTTGGTAAAGACGCATCAGAGTTGGATTTAGCAGAATGTGCTTGTCTTGCCGGTATTACAAATAATCCATCTATGTATTCTCCGAGAACTGAACCAGAGAATAACAAGTCAAGACAGACAGTTATACTTAACTATATGTTAAAGCAGGGTCTTATTACTCAGGAAGAATATGACGGTGCTATTAATGAGGATATTTACTCAAGAGTATTAAAGTCTAAACTTCTTGCTACTAATGATACTAAGAATGACGGTGTTACAATACATTCTTACTATGAAGATGCACTTATTGACCAGATTTCTGAAGATTTACAGACTAAGTACAATATGAGTGCTAAACAGGCAAACAATGTTATTTACAATGGTGGTTTACAGATTTATTCTAACTACGATTCAAGAATACAGGGCATTGTAGATAATGTAATGCTTGATGATTCTAATTTCCCTAAGCCAAATTACAGCTTAGATATTAACTACATTGTTTCTACTGAGGATACAGCAACAGGGGAAACAACAAATAAGGAATATAAGCAGTTTGCTCGTTCTAAGGCTGGTGCTGAGGCTTGGGTAGCAGACAAGAGAGCAGAAATAGAGGCAAGTCTTTCTCCTACACAGAAGATACTTGCAGACAGAGCCGATATTAGCGTTCAGCCACAGTGTTCAATGGCTATTATTGATTACCATACTGGCGAAATAAAGGCTATTGCCGGTGGTAGAGGCGAAAAGACAGTAAACAGAGGTTTCAACAGAGCTACAGATTCAGCTAGACAGCCGGGTTCTGTATTTAAGGTATTGGCTGCCTATGCTCCAGCTATTGATTTAGGTAAAATAACAGCAGCTACTACTATTGTGGATGAACCTTATACAACAGCTGACGGTTATACTCCTAAGAACTGGTGGGGTAACAGCTACAGAGGTGCTGTAACTCCTAGAACAGGTATCAGAGATTCTATGAATGTCGTAGCAGTAAAAGTAATGGTTGAAACAGGTATTGACCTTTGTTACGATTACTTGTTAAACTTTGGTTTTACAACTCTTGAAAATGATAACCACGCAGCTACAGCCCTTGGTGGTCTTACAAAGGGTGTTACACAGATTGAATTAGCAGCAGCTTATGGTACATTAGCAAATCAGGGGCAGTACATTAGACCTATGTTCTACGACAAGGTTCTTGACCACGATGGTAATGTTCTTCTTGAAAACACTAAGGAAACAAGACAGGTTGTTAAGCCATCAACTGGATATATTGTTACACAGCTTATGACAAGTGTTGTTAAGGAAGGTACTGGTACAGCAGCTAACTTTAAGCAGTCTAATATGCCTCTTGCAGGTAAGACTGGTACAACAACAGATTCTAAGGACTTAACATTTGTTGGTTATACTCCTTACTATGTAGCAAGTATTTGGTATGGTTATGATAGATATGACAAGAAAGTTCCTAATATGAACGGCTTTAACCAGACTACTCACTTAAAGGTATGGAATAAGATTATGGAACAGGTTAACGAGGGTATGGAAGTCAAGGACTTTGATATGCCTAACGATGTTGTTAAAGCTACAGTTTGTAAAATATCTGGTAAGTTGGCAAGCAGTTATTGTCCAGCTATAACAGATTACTTTGAAAAGGGTACAGCAGTTTCTACATACTGTTCTGGTAACCACAGAGGCTATTCTTCTTATGGTAGATCTAGTAACTCAAGTAGTTCTAATTATACTAAGAAGAAGAAAAAGTCATCTTATTCTTCAAGTGGCAATAGCTACAGTAGTTCAGGCAGTAGCTCAAGTAGTTCATCTTCTACAGGAGGAAGTTCTTCATCTTCTGATAGCAGTTCTTCATCAAGTGGAAGTAGTTCAGGACAATCTTCAGCTAGTTCAAGTGGACAGTCTTCATCTTCAAGTGGTTCTTCATCAAGTTCAGGTGAAGCATCACAGGGTAGTGGAAGTGGAGATTCACAACAGTAATAATGCAGAATTAAAGCCGAGGAGGGCATACTTCCTCGGCTTTTTATGAATCGGAAAGATAAATCCGATGGCTTGTTTACAAGCCACATTTTGCAAAGCAAAATGTTCTGACCAATGAATCGGAAAGATAAATCCGATGGCTTGTTGACCAATTCAAAAGAAATTATGAATTTTTATGAAAATAGTTCTTTTATTATGTTTTTTCTATTGCAAAAAATAATTTTTGTGTTATAATTACACTACCGAATGGATAGGGGGAATATATATGTTAAATGCCATTAACTTTTCCTTAACCGGTAAAGAAATTCTATATGCTGCAATCTTGGCTTTTTGTTTAACTTGGTTTATAAATAATGCGTTAAAAATTCGTTCAGTTGTTAAAGCTGCAACGACTTTCGCTAATTCACACAAGGACATTACAGCCGTTATGGATAGATGTTATACTCTTTTCCCTTTAGACAAAATTAATTTTAAGGGTCAGACTTTTACAAGAGGTATGAAGATAAGAGTTACAACTACTACTAATACAGATTTCGAGGGAGAACTTATTGGTGGTAACAACAAAAATATGGTCTGTATAAAGACGAGCAAGTATATTATTGCTCACGAGATACAGAACATACAAAGCATAGTTCCTTTATAAAACCTTATAGATAAATGTGCATACTAGTGAAGACCACAGCTTTGGCTGTGGTCTTTTAGTATAAAAATAAAGGCTTTAGGTAAAATCCTAAAGCCTTTTAATAATGAATCGGAAAGATAAATCCGATGGCTTGTTTACAAGCCACATTTTGCAAAGCAAAATGTTCTGACCAATGAATCGGAAAGATAAATCCGATGGCTTGTTTACAAGCCACATTTTGCAAAGCAAAATGTTCTGACCAATGAATCGGAAAGATAAATCCGATGGCTTGATTGGTCTATTATACAATAGCAAGTATATTATTTATCTTCCTTTTGTGTATTCCACATAAGGTTATTGATAAATTGTTTTGCTGTTCTACCAGACATACCTTTCTGTCTGATTTCCCATTGCATAGCCTGTTGCTGAAGTGTATTTTCGTCAAGTTCAATATTGCGTTCAGCAGCAAGACCCTTAACGATGTTAATATATTCTTTAGGTGTAGGCTTAGGGAATGTAATAGTGATACCGAAACGGTCAGCAAGTGAAAGCTTTTCGTTAAGTGTATCAGTTGTATGGATTTCAGCATCTTCAGAAGTACCAGTACCTCTATCGCTCCATTTTTCCTGAATAATATGACGGCGATTACTTGTAGCGTAGAAAAGAACATTGTCTGGCTTGCCTTCTGAGCCACCTTCCAAAAGTGACTTCATATACTTGTAACCCATTTCGCCCTCATCAAATGAAAGGTCATCAATGAATATAATAAACTTTCTTCCTCTTGGTCTTAAAAGCTTTAAAATATCTGGTAACTTTTCAATCTGTTCCTTAGTAATTTCAAGTAAGCGAAGTCCCTGTTCGTGATATTCATTTACAAGGGCTTTTACTGATGAAGATTTACCAGTACCTCTTGAACCAACAAGAAGTACATTGTTTGCATTATATCCATTAAGGAATGCAAGAGTGTTGTCAATAAGCTGGTCAAACTGTGCCTTGTAACCAATAAGCTGGCTGAAACGGATAGGGTCAGGGTGAGCAACACCAACCAATTTTTTCTTTTCGTCGTTGTAACGGAAAGAACGGAATACAGAAATATCGCCACAACCATGCTTTTTATGGAATTCGATTACATCATCAATAGTAAAGTCATCAGGAATTGTTGCTAATTCGCTGTCAGCATCTTTAACTGGCTTATAGTCCATAACCTGAGTAATAGCTGGAAGTAAAAATTCAGCATCAGGTAACTTTGTTAAATCCATAGATGCAATAGTCTTTATAGCCTCTACATCTCTTTTAGCCAATTCATATATAGAAGAATTTTTTACATCAAGGTTGTTTTCGCAAAAAAGTGTAAAGTTATTCTGGTTTCTTAACATAAGATGAATAATATAGCTCTTGAAAAGGTTGCCCTTAAATGAGCTTTTTTCTGCCATTTCAGTAAGAGTGGCTACAAGTTCAGCCATATATGGCAAATTGTCTTCCTCTGTTAATATATGTCTGAGAATGTCAATAATCTTATTATTCTTGATTTCTCTGTAGACAGTAAGAGAATTAATACTGTCAATAATTTTGTTAAAGTCTGTTTCGTTCATTGGTACATTACGCCTCCATAGCGATTTTTATTTTTTCATTATCAGCACCTAGTATTGTAACATCGTGCTGTAAAAGACGATTTATTGCGTCAATGTGTTCCTGCTTTATTATCTGACCCATTGCAACAATAGGAATATCCGGAGGAAAGGCTGTTACGCTTTCGGCAGCTATTTTTCCTACTGCTTCCTCAAAAGAAACATCTTTAGTTGCACCGTAGAAAATTTCACGAGGTGTAAGAGAGGCTGTTTCAACAGAGTTTGAAATCATAGGTATTTTTTCTATAAACTTTCTTGGATACTGTTTGTCAATATCCTTAATAGCTTTCATAAATTTTTTAAATGCCTTTTCATCGTCACAAGGACTTGTCATTGCAATAATGTGGTGCAGACCAGCATACTCCACTTGTATATTGTACTTCTCTAAGAGGATTTTTGCAACATCAAATCCTGTTAAATCACATCTGACCATAATTGTAAGTTTACCAATATCAATATCGGCTACAGATGCTTCGCCTTTTATAGAGTCGCTAACCAGCTTTAAGCTATGACAATGAGCAAGCTCGTGGCGAAGTTTAATAAGGTTTTCTATATAGGTTTTCATTATATTTTTATCTCTTGAGAAATGGTCCCTTGTCCAATCCATAGATGCAAGTATTGGATAAGATGGGCTTGTAGTCTGTACCATTGATACTGTACGGGCAACTCTCTCAATAGAAACTCTTTTACTTCTTACATTTATGATTGCTGCTTGATTAAAAGCAGGTAGTGTTTTGTGCCAGCTATTTATAGAAATATCGGCGTGTTGCTGTAAGGCTGTTTTTGGAAATACATCTGAAAAACAGAAATGAGCACCATGACATTCATCAACTATAAGTATAGCATTTTGCTTGTGTACTATGTCCGCAATAACATTTACATCGCAGGTAAAGCCCTCGTAAGTTGGGCTTGTAATAATAACTGCTTTAATATCATGATTATTAAAAGCTCTAAAAATATCAGAAATATTTATGCCACCGGCTAAACCCTCGGCATTGGTTTGAGGAGAAATATATATTGGCTTTGCTCCTGAAAGTATAAGGGCATTGTACACACTCTTGTGACAGTTAGTTGCCACAAGTATTTCGTCACCCTCTTTTACAGTAGCTAAAATTGCAGCAAGTATACCACTACTGCCACCGTTTACAAGCATAAAAGAAGCATCAGCACCTGTAAGCTGTGCCATTTGCTCCTGTGCTGTTTTTATAATTCCGTCTGGATGATGAAGGTTGTCCAGTCCCTCAATTTCTGTGTAATCAAATTCACGAGAATCAAATGGAATAAAATCTACAACTCTTTTGTGACCTGGCATATGCATAGGATAAGCATTTCTTTCTTGCAATTCCCTTAATTTATTTAATATTTCGGCTGCCATATTCATCATCCCTTTTTATAATATTTTAATAGTGAATCGGAAAGATAAATCCGATAGCTTGCTTGTCAAGCTACAAATTAACAAAGTTAATTTGTTCTGAATGCCATTATATAAGATATAGTTAGGATTGTCAAACAAATAGTAATATCAAAAGCTACATTTAAAGGGAAAATAACCTAGCTTTTACTACCTTTTTACAGTAGGGGATAATCGTCTTTACAAAAAACAAAAATTATTGTAAAATTGTTTTATTATTTTTAGTGCATTATAAGGAAAGGCAGTACACATATGTTAAAATTTTTATATCCTAAGGAATATTTGCCATCGGTTTTCCAATTAACAGGGGAAAAATTAAAGGCTTTAGGCAAAGATACTCTTATTTTTGATATTGATAATACTCTTGTGCCTTACTGGATAAAAACTCCTACTGATGAGTTAAAGGCTTATTTTAATTCATTGAGAGAAAGTGGTATTAAAATTGCTGTACTTTCTAACAGTAAGGAAATAAGAAGTAAGACTTTTTGCGAAGAAATGGAAATTCCATATTATTACAGAGCTAAAAAACCAGCTACTGAGGGTATGAAAAAGCTATTGGAAAAAATAAATTCTAAGGCTGAAAATTCTGTTATTGTAGGCGACCAGATTTTTACAGATGTGTGGTGTGGCAACAAGTGTGGAGTATATTCTGTACTTGTGAAACAGGTAAGTCCAAAAGACGAACTTATAACTGCACCTAAAAGACCTTTTGAAAAAATAGTGTTGTACTTTTATTTGAGAAGAAAGAGAAAAGAGGAGAACAATGGTTGATAATTCAGTAAAGGGAAAGACAGCCGTTTATGGTGTTATAGGCTGTCCTATAGAGCATACATTTAGTCCAGCTATTCACAATACAATGGCAAAGACTTTAAATAAAGATATGATTTATGAGGCTTTCAGAGTAGAAAAGGATAATCTTGAAAGTGCTATAAAAGGTGCTTACAGCTTAGGCATAAAGGGACTTAATGTAACTGTACCTCACAAAGTAGAAGTTATGAAATGTCTTTGTGACATTGACAAGAGAGCTAAGGTTATTGGTGCTGTAAATACTCTTAAATATACAGAAAATGGCTATGTAGGTTACAATACAGATATTATTGGTGTGTACTATGCTATAAAAAACAAGGGCTTTGATGTAAAGGGTAAGACAGTTCTTCTTCTTGGTGCTGGTGGTGCAGGTAATGCCTGCGGTGTTATGGCTGCTGACAAGGGTGCTAAAATGCTCTATATTGCAAACCGTACTGTATCAAAGGCTGACAAATTGGCAGAAAGCATAAGAGCTGAATATCCAGATACAGAAATTAAGACTTTATCTATTGATGATATTTATGATATTCCTAATGTAGATATAGTTTTAAATGCTACAGTAATTGGCTTTGGAGAAAACAAGGGATTAAGCCCTATAAAGGATACAGGTTTTTACAAGGCTAAGGGTGTAGAAATGGTATTTGATGCTATATATTCTCCATGGGAAACTCAGCTTTTAAAGGACTGTAGAAAAGAGGGCATTACTGGTATAAACGGTTTTGATATGCTTGTGTATCAGGCTGTTGCAGCAGAAGAAATTTGGTTTGATGAAGAAATTGACCCTCAGCTTACAGAAAAGGCAAGAAAAGAGTTAAGTGATTTTTACAGGGAGAATAACTGATGAAGATTAACAACAAGGATAAAAATATTGTTCTCATAGGTTTTATGGGAAGTGGCAAAACAAGTGTGGGCAAAAGACTTTCCCTTGTACTTAAAAGAGAATTTATAGACACAGATGATTTCATTGAAAAAAGAGAAGGAATGACTATCAATGAAATTTTTAAGGAAAAAGGGGAAGAAGAATTTAGAAAAATAGAAAGAGAATTATACAAAAGATTTTCGACACCTAAGAAAAAGATTATTGCAACAGGTGGTGGAGTAATTAAAAATTCAGCTAATATTGCAAATCTTAAAAAGGGTGGAGTAATAGTATATCTTAAATCTTCTCCAGAAAAAATTGCTCAAAATCTTAAATTTGACAACACAAGACCTATACTTCAAGTAGATGACAAAGAGGCTAAAATCAGAGAACTTTTAGCACAGAGAGAGCCATTCTACAACAAGTATGCTGAAATTACTATTGATGTAAGTAATTATGACATTGACCATACAGTTGATAAAATAATTGAGCTTGCAAAAGTTTGATAAATTTAGAAAGTAAAAAGGGATACAGTCACAAAAACTGTATCCCTTATTTTTATTCGCCTAAAACAGAATTAACAACTTTCATAATACCGTCTTGAGCAGTAGCAATTTTCTTTTCTGCATTTTCAACAGTATCTGCCTTAGTACCGAAGTAAATTTTAATTTTTGGTTCAGTACCACTTGGTCTTACACAGAACCATGTATCGTCAGCAAGTGTAAAGTAAAGTACATTACTCTTTGGAAGATTAGTAGGGCTTACTTTACCAGTAGCTACATCAACAATCTTATCTTCAAGGTAATCTCTAGTTTCAGTTACCTTAACACCGGCAATTTCAGATGGAGCATCTTTTCTTAAAGTGTCCATTATCTTCTTCATATTTTCAATACCCTCAATACCCTTTAATGTAATTGAGTGAATGATTTCCTTGTATACGCCATATGTATCATAAAGTTCCATAAGTCCGTCATAAAGGCTCATACCTCTTGACTTATAGTATGCTGCCATTTCGCAAATAAGAAGTGAGGCAACAACTGCGTCCTTATCTCTTGCGTATGTACCAGAAAGGCAACCATAACTTTCTTCAAAACCGAATACATACTGGTATTCTCCAGTCTGTTCAAATTCCTTAATCTTTTCGCCAATGTACTTAAAGCCTGTTAATACATCAAAGTATGCAAGGTTGTACTTCTTTGCAATAGCCTTTGTCATTTCAGAAGAAACAATAGTTGAAACTAAAGCACCGTTCTTTGGAAGTGTACCTAACTTAGCTTTCTGAGAACAGATGTAGTTACAGATAAGTGTACCTGTCATATTACCAGTAAGTACAGTATAGCTACCGTCTTTAGTCTTAACAACAGCACCAACTCTATCACAGTCTGGGTCAGTACCGAGGATAATATCTGCGTCAATCTTTTCTGCTAACTTAATAGCAAGTTCAAATACAGCAGGATTTTCTGGATTTGGATAGCCTACAGTTGTAAATTCGCTATCTGGAAGTTCCTGTTCTGGTACAACTGTTACATTTTCAAAACCAGCCTTTTTAAGAACTCGTCTTACAGGCTTGTTACCTGAACCATGAATAGGAGTGTAAACAATCTTTAAATCGTGCTGTTCCTTGATGATTTCAGGATTAACAATCTGTGCTAATACATTCTTGTCAAATGCTTCGTCTACTTCTTCGCCAATAACATTGAAAAGACCAGCCTTAACAGCCTCATCTTTATTAGCTGTCTTAATTGTGTGGAAATCAGTAACAGCATTTACTTCTTCAATAATAGCCTCATCTCTTGGGTAAGGAACCTGACCACCGTCTGCCCAGTATACTTTATAGCCATTGTATTCTGGTGGATTGTGGCTTGCTGTAATAACAACACCACCTGTACAGTTAAGCTCTCTAACAGCAAAGCTAAGCATTGGAGTAGGTCTTAAAGATGGATAAATATAAGTCTTGATACCATTACCATTTAATACTAAAGCTGTAATTTCGGCAAATTCCGGACTCATTCTTCTGCTATCAAAGGCAATAGCAACACCTTTCTTAACAGCATCTTCGCCCTGCTTAATAATATAGTTAGCAAAACCCTGTGTAGCTTTACTTACTGTGTAAATATTAAGTCTGTTAGTACCGGCACCGATAATACCTCTTAAACCACCAGTACCAAATTCCAAATCTTTGTAAAATCTTTCCTGAATTTCTTTGTCATTACCTTCAATAGCCTTTAATTCGGCTCTTGTAGCTTCATCAAAATAAGTGTCTTCACACCATTTTTTGTAGTTTTCCATATAACCCATAATAAAAACTTCCTTTCCCATTGTACATTAATGTACTTTATTTGATTTAATTATAAAATATTATGGGAATAAATACAAGCGAATTTATTTAAAATATTTCTCTAATTTTGTATAATTTCTTCCAAAGTTACAAATTTTATGCCCTCATTTTCAAGCTGTTTATAGAGATTATTAAGGGCTGTGGCTGTAACAATGCCACCCTCTGCACCAACATGACCAATGGCAACGGCCGTTCCTTTTTGCTTTGCTATTTCAGCTGCTCTCAAAATATTTTTTTCTACTGTTTTAATATCCTGTGTACTATCTAAGAATACATCTCTCTTTATATAAGGTATGCCTACTTCCTTTGCAACATCTTCCCCAACGGATTTAGCTGTTGTCAGGCTGTCCAAAAAGTACATATTTCTTTCCTTTGCCTCTTTTAAAAGTGCTGTCATTTTGTCCTTATCTTCCGTTATTTTTGAACCCATATGGTTATTAAAGCCTTTTGCCTTGTCTACACTATCCAAATTACTTTTAAATGTGTCTACTGCCTCCTCTGTAGACATATTGCTGAGGATAGGAGTTTTGCCTAGCCAACTTCTCTGACCTGTGTGTGCCTCCATAGGCTGATGAAGTATAACAGCTTTACCATTATCCAGCAGTTTATCTTGGTCAGCTTTAGTGTAGGGCATTTGTGGCATTACCGCTCCTGTAAAAGGTATAGGAAGTGCCAACATTTCTTCTGTGCCGGCAGAGTTATTGCCAAAGTCATCAATAACTATCGCTAATTTGGGCTGGGTGTTGGGAGATATAGTTTGTACTGTTCTATGTATGGAAATTCTAAGAAGTAGAAGTACCAAAAAAACAGCCAACACCATTTCTGCATACATACAAATTTTTTCGCTTTTCATCTTGCCTCCTGTATTTATAATTGATATAATTAAGCTATTAATGTATATGATTGTATGGAGGGTTTTAGAATGAAATTAATGTTTGCATCTGATATACATGGTTCACTTTTTTATGCTGAAAAGGTAGCAGAGGCCTATAAAAATGAAAAGGCTGAAAAACTTATTCTTTTAGGTGACTTACTTTATCATGGACCTAGAAATGACTTGCCAAAGGACTACAATCCAAAGGGGGTTATTGCACTTTTAAACTCTATGAAGCAGGAAATACTTGCTGTAAGAGGTAACTGTGAGGCAGAAGTTGACCAAATGGTACTTGAATTTCCAGTTATGGCTGAATATATGATAATGTATTTAGAAAACAGAATGGTATTTGTAACTCATGGTCACAAGTTTAATACATCAAATCCTCCAATGTTAAAGGATAATGATATTCTTATTCATGGACACACTCATGTTCAGGCTATGGAAAAGGTAGATAACTACTATTATATTAACCCAGGTTCAACTTCTATTCCTAAAAACGGAAACACAAACAGCTATATGACATACAAAGACGGTGTTTTTGAAATAAAGGATTTTGACGGAAATGTAATTTCTAAATTGGATATTAAATAGTAAAGTAGCGAGGACAAGAAATCCTCGCTATTATGCTATTTATTTGTGTTTATACCAATTACTCCACCTAAAGCACCACAGCAAAGGGCTAGACCTATACTAATGAGCATTTTAGGGGAGAATGAAAAACTGCCTACAGTAGAAATACTTATTAAAAGCATTATGGCTATGTAGATAAATCCACTTAAAGTTCCCCATAGTATGCCTTTACTGGAGGCTTTTCTGCCAGTTATAAAACCACAGAGAATACAGCTAATGGCAGTAGATACAAGCATAACTACATTTACATTGTTTTCTTGAAGTGAAGTATAGGTTAAAAGTATGGCATATACTGTAAAAACAATAAATGTTAATATAAAACTTGTAAGTACGCCTTTTAGGAGGGCAGAAAGGGGAGAGTTATTAGCACCAGACATAGAGAACCTCCTTTTTATTGTATATTGATAGTTTATTTTGAACATTATTAATATATGCAAGAAATGCTTGCATTTATTATAGTAGGCATATGGAGATTTGGTTATTTCTTTTTTAGTAGGTAAAAATAATTAATCATTTAACACTTGTAAATATTAAAAATTTGGTATATGATTACAATGAGGTGGTTTTCAATGGATACAATAGATTTACACACACATTCCACATTTTCTGACGGTACATTTACTCCGTTACAGCTTGTGAAATATGCTGAAGAAAAAGGATTGAAAGCCTTTGCACTTACAGACCACGATACTACAGAGGGTGTGAAAGAGGCAAAGAGTATTGAAACTAATGTAGAGGTAATAAGTGGTGTTGAAATTTCCACCAGATATGATAAAAAAGAAATTCATATTGTGGGACTTTATGTAAATGAAAATGACGCTGATTTAAACAAGCAGTTGAAATATTACAGAGAAAAAAGAGTAACACGAAATTTTGAAATATTAGAAAAATTAAACAGCTTAGGTGTAAACATTACCATTGATGATGTAAAGGAAAGCTGTACAGGGGATGTTATATCACGAGCTCATATTGCAAAGGCTTTAGTTTCAAAAGGTTTTGTAGGGTCTTATACAGAGGCTTTTGACAGATATTTAGGGGACAACAAATGTGCCTATGTGCCTAGAGAAACCCTTAATTATGAAGAAAGTATGGAGCTTATTACAAAAGCTGGAGGTGTGCCTGTTTTGGCTCATCCACTTCTTTACAAGATGAGTGATACTAACCTTGAAAATATGATGGTAAAGTTAAGACAAAAGGGTTTAAAGGCTGTTGAGGTATACTATTCTACTCACAGCAATTCAGATACACAGCATATTATGGCTATGGCTAACAGAGTAGGGCTTATTTATTCAGGTGGCAGCGATTTTCATGGTGCTACAAAGCCTAAAATAGATATGGGTACAGGTATGGGAAAACTGGCTGTACCTTATGAAATATTGGAAAAAATAAGAGGTGAGAGAAATGGCTAAAGACGCTATAAAGCTAATTTCCCAAAACAAAAAGGCTTATCACGATTACTTTATATTGGAAACTTTCCAATGTGGTATTGCACTTACTGGTACAGAAGTAAAGTCTGTCAGAGCCGGTAGATGCAATTTAAAAGATAGTTATGTTATGATAGAAAATGGCGAGGCAATTTTAACTGGTATGCACATTAGTCCTTATGAACAGGGCAATATATTTAATCATGACCCTATGGCAGACAGAAAATTGCTCCTCCATAAGTATGAAATAAATAAATTACAGGGGGCTGTAACAAAAGACGGTCTTACAATAGTTCCTTTGAAGGTATATTTTAAGGGTAGCCTTGTAAAGGTGGATATTGGTATTGCAAAAGGTAAAAAACTCTATGACAAACGCCAGGATATAGCAAAGAAAGACCAAAAGAGAGAGGCTGAAAGAGATTTCAGACAGAGTTTTAAGTAAAAAATAATATAAATATAAACAAAGGAGATTACTATGGATTACAAGAAAATTGCAATGGAAAAACACGCTGAATGGGCTGGTAAAATTGAAGTTGTTTCAAGAGCAAAGGTAGAAAATGTAGATGATTTATCTATTGCGTACACTCCTGGTGTAGCTGAACCTTGTCTTGCTATTAAGGAAAATCCAGAACTTTCTTACACTCTTACAAGAAGACATAATATGGTAGCTGTTATTACTGATGGTTCTGCTGTACTTGGTCTTGGTAACATTGGTCCTGTAGCAGGTATGCCTGTTATGGAGGGTAAGTGTGTACTTTTCAAGGAATTTGGTAATGTAGATGCTTTCCCAATTTGCGTTGATTCTCAAGATGTAGATGAATTTGTAAATGCTGTTGCACTTATTTCAAAGAGTTTTGGTGGTATCAACCTTGAAGATATTGGTGCTCCTCGTTGCTTTGAAATTGAACAGAAGTTAAAAGAGCGTTGTGATATTCCTGTATTCCACGATGACCAGCATGGTACTGCTGTTGTAGTTCTTTCTGGTATCAGAAATGCTTTAAAACTTACAGGTAAAAAGCCAGAGGAATGTTCTGTAGTAATGTCTGGTGCCGGTGCTGCCGGTACAGCTATTGCTAAGCTCCTTCTTACAGCTGGTTTCAAGGATATTACAATGAGAAATATTGACGGTGTTATTTCTTCTGAAAAGACTTATGATGACCCATCATTAACTGAACTTGCTTCTCTTACAAATCCTAACCACAAAGACGGTTCTTTAGCTGATATTATAAAAGGTGCTGACATTTTCATTGGTGTTTCTGCTCCAGGTCTTTTAACTGAAGAAATGATTAAGACAATGAACAAAGATGCAATTATTTTTGCTATGGCTAACCCTGTTCCAGAAGTTATGCCTGAAATTGCTCTTGCTGCCGGTGCTAGAGTTATTGCAACTGGTAGAAGTGATTATTCAAACCAGATTAACAATGTACTTGCTTTCCCTGGTATCTTCAGAGGTGCTTTAGATGTTAGAGCAAGTGATATTAATGATGAAATGATGCTTGCTGCTTCTGATGCTATTTCTAAGTTAGTAACAGAAGAAGATTTAGCAAATGGCATTATTATTCCATCTGCTTTCAACAAGGGTGTTGTAGAAAGTATTGCAAAGGCTGTTGCTGATGCTGCTGTTAAGTCTGGCGTAGCAAGAATATAATGCAACAAATGCTATAAAAACAGAAACGGACTGCTGGAAAATGCAGTCCGTTTTTTAGTAACGGGAAGTTATTTTTAGTAAATCTTATTTCTTGAAATATTTCTTTAATGCAGGAGATATTTCATTAGATGGAAGTGTAACAGTTATATATCCGTCATTTCCGTTGCTTTTAAGGTCTGTACTGAATATTGAGAGACGATATAAAGCTGTGTTTTTATCGTCAGGGTCTTTATAATTGAGATTATAAAGAGCTTCCATAATAGCTTTTATATCATTTTTATCACTAATTTGTACATTGTTCTTAGTATCAAGTTCTGAAACGGCAGTTTCGGCACCTGTATAATCGTCGTTTTGGTCATCTAAAGCTGAATAATCTACATCCAAACTATTTATGCTGTCAATAGGAATATAGTTTGAAGTATATCCCTGTTGCTGAAGATAATCTACAACATCTTTAAAGCAACTACTTAAAGGAATATTTTGTGAAATACAGTATTTATATGTCTTTCCCTTGTAAACAACATACTCTGTGTAGTTAATATCAAGAGAGCTATAGTTGTCTTTATCTGAATTTATTACTTCAAAATCTTCAGGAGTTAATTCCATTATATCTTTTTTAACTATATCAGCAAGTTTATCAATATCTATATTATTTAATCTTTGGCTATAATTTAATAAACGAGGGTCAGTAATCTGAACATAATTCATTTCCTTTTTATTGTCATTTACAATAGGATAGGTAGCTTTTTTATAGTTATCTATAGTATATATACTTTTCATTTCTTCAGGACTTAGGAAGTAGCCACGACTTAATTTTCTATTATGGTTTAAAGTATAGTGCATTGTAATGTATGTCATATTATTAGATTTATTACTTACATCACCTCTTTGCACAAGGTACTTATGGAGTTTCACCATAGTGTCAATATCTTTTTTATCTGTAATAATACCTTTATATCGTACCTTATCATAGTCTGGAGAGCCGTTAGTATATCCACTATCGTAACTAATATGTCCCATATAGTCAAAGGCATCTATACTTACAACATTATTTTCACTTGGCACTCTTCTTTCGTAACCTGTTAAGTCAAAAGCAAAGATTACATTTACTATACCCATACATACTGCAAAGATTACAATAGGTTTTAAAATACCTTTAAAGCTAAAACTTTTTTGATTAAGCATAAATACTGCTATAAGGGCAACTACACCTAAAGGAAGTACACCTAATGTGAAATTAAGACTTCTATTGTGTATGTAGTACAATGAATCGTAGCCAAAAAGGCCAAAACAAACAGCTACAAAGTACATAAGTATAGGTTTTAAAGATTTAAAGGCAACAACTTCTCCATAGTTTTCCATATTTCTCAATTTATAAAGTACAAGAGAAATTATAAAGAGAGCGACTGCAATAGTTATGTATATTACGGAGCGTTTTGCCCACATTTCATCTATTCCCATAATGTAAATGTACTGCATAATGCCTTCATCATAGTCTACAAAGCCATACACATTTTTGCTGAATATTTCATTTGCCATAGATAAAATAAAGTAAGGCAAAGCAATAAAGCCACCACCGAAAACATATGTTGAAATTAAGTTACCACTTAATACAGATGTAAAAGTTGTGAGCATAAATGCACAAGCAGAGTATAAAAGGCAAGTGTAAAAATATTTATAGCAGAACTGTATACCACTACCGTAGTGCAATTCTTCAAAGAATATTACTAGGCTTGTTACTGTAATAGGAATAATAAGGAGTATAAATCCTGAAAGAATATGGGATAAATACTGTGTTGTCCTAGAAACAGGTATACTATTCATAAAGGAAACAGAATTTACTCTATGAAGATAGGAGAATAAAAGACCACCTAATACAAAGGCGAAGAATAATGCTAAACCACCATTGTCACTATCAAATCTGGAATAAACATCTCCAATATCTTTCATAACAGCATTTGGCAAAATGAAAAGTGCTGTTAATACCATATATATAGCTGAAACCCACCAATATCTCTTTATATCAGACTTTACAAGTGCCTTACTAAATAATGATATTTTCGAATTCATAACCCATACCCCCTAATTCATAAATAAATATTTCTTCTAATGTAAGTGGAAGAATATCGCAAATAAGTGGATTGAATTTATTTGCTGTAGAAGTAATTTCATCAGTTGTGCCACGAACTATACAAGTGTAGACACTACCGAAATAGCTTTCGTGAAGAATATTAATACTGTCTTTAAATTCCTGTGGTACGCCATCTTTAAAGGCAATTTGCAATTTATGAATTTCTCCCTTTACATCATCAAGCTGTTTTTCAAGTACCAATTTACCATTAAACATAATACCAACATGGTCACAAACATCTTCAAGCTCTCTAAGGTTATGACTGGATACAAGAACGGTCATTTCTCTTTCGACAACATCTTGCAAAAGTAATGACCAAGTGTTTTTTCTCATAACTGGGTCAAGACCGTCCATAGGTTCATCAAGTACCATTAAGTCTGGTTTTGTACATATGCCAAGCCAAAAAGCTACCTGCTTTTGCATACCTTTTGAAAGTCGGCAACATTTTCTTTTTACATCAATCTTGAAAATCTCTTTTAATTTATTGAAAGTTTCCCAATCCCAATCTTTGTAAATATCAGCATAGAGCTTTGCTGTATCAAGTATTGAATATGTAGTGAAGAAGAATAAATCATCACTAATATAGATAATTTTTTGCTTTAATGCTGGATTTTCATAGACTTCCTCTCCATTAACGGTCATTGAGCCACTATCTGGTCTATATATGCCCATTAAATTTTTAATAAATGTAGTTTTGCCAGCACCGTTAGGGCCTACAAGTCCGTATACAGAGCCTTTCTTTACATTAAGTGAAAGGTTGTCAAGGCTTTTGAAATTGCCGAAACTTTTGTTTAGATTTTTAACCTCAATCATTTTTCGTCCCCCTTATAAATATTTTCGATTAAATCAATAACTTCTTTTTCTTCTGTGCCTAAATAAACAAGTTCTTTTACAGCATTTTCAAGAAGTTTAATGTTTTCGTTTTTTCTAGCAAGCTGAACATCATCACGAAGTGGGGCAACAAAATAGCCTTTAGCCTTCATTGAATAAATATAGCCTTCTCTTTCCAACTCTTTATAAGCTCGCTGTATTGTATTAGGATTTATTGTGAGTTGAGATGCCAGTTCCCTAACAGAGGGCAATTGTTGGTGTTCCTCAAGGGCTTTGTTAAGTATTAGCTCTCTGGTCTGCTCCTTTATTTGCTCGTAAATAGGTCTGTGGTCGGTATAATCAAGTTTCATTATTTCACCTCCGCTGTATCAACTGTCTATTAATTATAATACAGTTCATACAGTCTTTTGTCAAGTAGTTTATAAAATTTCATAAAAAATCCCCTGTAGCTGTCTACAGGGGATGGTAAAAAGTATTATTTTTCTGCCTTTACATCTTCTAAATTGAGAGTGCCTAAAACCTTAATTCCGTTATCTCTTGAAATAGATGCTGTTTTAGTTTCAGGGTCCCAATCAACAGAGTAGTTTAATGCTTCGCCTACTGCTCTTAATGGAAGCATAAATCTGCCGTCAATAATTGTCTGTGGAACATCAGGTGTAATATTTTGGTCGTTTACTGTAAAGTACTCGTTGCCATAAGTCATTTTAATTGTTGAACCGAGGCTGTTTAAGAATGCTGTTTTAGTTTCAGCATTGTATACTACAAAGTAGCCAAGTTCTTCAAAAATACCTCTTACAGGAACGAGAGTTCTGCCGTCTACAATAACACCCTTTGCGTCAATGTCTTTGTCATTAACCTTAACATTTACGCTAGTGCCAGCAAAGACACTTGTTGTCATAGTAAGAATAGCAATCCCTAAAGCCAATAATTTTTTCATTTGAATTTCCTCCTCTTATTTAGAAACACTTTTTATTACTGCCATTACTTCGTCAACACCCTTAGAAAGGCTGGCTGACTTCATAGTAGTAATATATTTTTCTCTATTTTCATAAAGTGCATTAATGCTATTAAATAAAGATTCTTCTGTCATTTCGTCTTCGTCACAAACATCGGCGAAACCTTGCTTTTTAAAACTTTCAGCATTTAAAATCTGGTCGCCTCTACTAGCTCTCTTTGAAAGAGGGATTAAAAGCATAGGCTTATTTAATGCCAAAAATTCGCAAATTGCATTTGAACCAGCTCTTGTAATAACAAAGTCGCTTGCTGCAAAAATATCAGGAAGTTCCTTTGACAAGTAATCGTACTGAACATAGCCCTTAGTATCTTTAAGGCTTTCATCTACATTGCCTTTTCCGCAAAGATGAATAATGTCATACTTTTTAAGAAGTTCAGGTAATAATGCTCTTATAGAAGTGTTTATTTTTACTGAACCCTGTGAACCACCCATAATAAGCATAACTGGTTTTGTGCCATCAAGGTGCGCAAATTCAAGACCTTTTTCTTTAGAACCTTTGTAGAGTACATCTCTTATAGGGGTGCCAGTAAGTATGCCTTTATTATTTTTAATATGAGGTATTGCCTCTGGGAAAGTAACACAAACCGCCTTTGCAAATGGCATAGCGATTTTATTTGCAAGACCTGGAGTAATATCACTTTCGTGACAGATTACAGGTATTTTTAAAGATTTTGCTGCAATAACAACGGGAACGGCAACAAAGCCACCCTTTGAAAATACTACATCAGGCTTAATCTTTTTAAGAGCTTTTTTAGCCTCGTGAATACCTTTTAAAACCTTGAACATATCTGAAAAATTCTTTTTGTCAAAATATCTTCTAAGTTTACCAGAGCTAATGCCTGTGTATGGAATATCGTATCTGGCAACGATTTCTTTTTCCATACCTTCTTTACTTCCTATATAATATACTTCATAGCCTTCTGATTTTAAATATGGTAATAAAGCAATATTTGGTGTAACATGGCCGGCTGTTCCACCACCGGTTAAAACTATCTTTTTCATGGTATATCCTCCATTTCCTATGCCTATAATTTTAAACCAATTTATGGTTAATGTCTAGTACATTATTACATGAAAGATAAAAATATTTATTATGGTTGAAATAGCTTTATTTACTGTTAATAATGTATCACTAAGCAATATTGACGATTTTTATTTTTTATGATATATTCATACTAAAGTTGTAAGAATATATTAAAAATGAGGTGTTGTATATGAAATTTACTAAAATGCACGGTTGTGGAAATGACTATGTATACATTAACTGTTTTGAAGAAAAGGTAGCTAACCCAGAAAAGCTTGCTCAGGCTATGAGTGATAGACATTTTGGTATTGGCTCTGACGGTATTGTACTTATTATGCCTAGTGAAGTAGCTGACTGCAGAATGAGAATGTTTAATGCAGATGGTAGCGAAGCTGAAATGTGTGGTAACGCATCTCGCTGTGTGGGTAAGTATGTTTATGACAGAGGTATTGTAAAGAAGAACCCTGTTCGTCTTGAAACTATGTGTGGTATTAAGGTTATTGAAGTTCATACAGACGCAGAGGGCAAGGCAGAAACTCTTACTGTAGATATGGGCGAACCTATTCTTGCTCCAAAGGATATTCCTGTTGTAGCTGACAGCGAACCTGTAGTAGATTTAACACTTTCTTCTTGTGGCAAGGATTTTGATTTCACTTGCGTATCTATGGGTAATCCACATGCAGTAACATTTATTGACACTCCTGTAAAGGAATTTGAAGTAGAAAAGTATGGTCCATCTCTTGAAGTTGATTCTCACTTCCCAAGAAAGGCTAACATTGAATTTGTTGAAATTGTAGATGAAACTCATTTAAGAATGAGAGTTTGGGAAAGAGGTACTGGCGAAACTTTAGCTTGTGGTACTGGTACTTGTGCTACAGTTGTAGCATCTAACATCAAGGGTATTTGCCCAAGAGTTCCTGTAGAGGTTGAACTTGTAGGTGGTAAGCTTACTATTGAATGGAAGCCAGAAGATAATCATGTTTATATGACTGGTCCGGCTACATTTGTATTTGACGGTATTTGGGAGGATTAATTTTAATCTATGAATAAAAGATTGTTTTTTTTGATGTATAATATGGCAAAGGATAACAAGGCTGTTGGCAGAATTGCAGTTTTTGTAGCATCACATACTAACAAGATTTATGCTTTGGTATATTTAATTGGCATAGTATATGCGTTTTTTCAGAATAGCAATCTTTTATTCCGATTTATACTAATTCCTTTTATTACTATAGTATATAATTCTATTCTAAGGAAAATACTAAATAGACCAAGACCATTTAAGGAACTGGGGATAGAAAGCCTTATTGAACACGAAGATAAAGGCTCTTGTCCGTCTAACCACGCAGTATCAGCTATGATTATAGCTATGGCATGGTGTAGTATCTTTCCTGTAGTAGGGGCAATTCTTATTGTGCTTGCTATTTTTACAGGATTGAGCAGAGTTATGACAGGAGTACATTATCCTGTTGATGTTTTTTTAGGCTGGTTAATAGCTATTGTTATAGGCTGTTTAGGATTTTTTGTATTTTAGAAAAAAAGTGTTGACAAGTGCTTATTGTTATGGTATTATAAATAAGCACTTGATTTTATGGAGTAGTACCCAAGTGGCTGAAGGGGCTCCCCTGCTAAGGGAGTAGGTCGTTTGCGCGGCGCGAGAGTTCAAATCTCTCCTACTCCGTACTTGCCGACTGTATCGTTGATACGGTCGGCTTTTCTGTTATATAAAGGTTTATAAAAATTGAATATATAAACAAGAATTATTATTTTGGAATTATGCAAGTTTTATAACGAAACTTGCTTTTTGTTTTTTACAGAAATAAAAATATGTCAAAATTGTATATTAAATTAGATTTCATAGTAAAATTGCACAAAAACTGATATAAATAAATGTCAAAAATTGACCTATTTATTTTGTCCCATTTTTGGTATTATTGCACTTGAGTTCGTTAGAAAAATAACGATTAAAAGGATTGGAGGAAGATTATTAATGAAGAAAAGAAGAAAAATTGGTGCATTGGCTTTAGGTTTTACCATGGCAGCTAGTTGCTGTTTTGGTAATGGGGTAATATCAAATTTAGGAGGTATGCTCAGTACAGTTGAAGCTAGCACATCTTCCATTGTGTACAATCCTTCAACAGGAGAAAACGGTGGTTTTACCGTAAAGGCAAATAAGTGGAGTAAGGCAAGTTCTAATACTGTTGTTTACAATGGTATGGTTCTTGATGTAGCAGACAAAGTTGAATCTTCTACAAAAATAAACTTCACTTCTGACTCTAAGGGTACATTAGTTCTTGTATTTAATGAAGGTAGTGCAGGAAAGAGTATCCTTGTAGATGGAGAATCTTATGAAATACCTAGTAGTGGTGTTGTAACTGCAAGTGTTGGTGCTGGCGACCACGAAGTTCTTAAAGATAGTGGTAGCAGTTACTTATACTATATGGAATTTACAGGCAAGGGTGGTTCTGTTGAAACAACAGAGGCTACTACAGAAGAAACAACAGAAGCTACTACTAAGGAAGAAACAACTAAGGTAACTACAACTGAAACAACAACAGAAGCTACTACTAAAGCTCCAGTTACTGAGGCAACAACAGAGGCTACTACAAAGGCTGACACTAACAGTTCATCAGTATCTTGGAATATGGGCAACAGTTCTTTCAAGAATTTGGGTACAATTTCAGGCGATGTTACAGTAAATGGTCTTACAATTAAGGCTACATCAGCTAAGACAGTAAATGTAATTTCTGATGAGGCTACTGTAGAAAGTAACACATTTGGTTACAGCCTTGCTTTAGGTGGTAGTGGTTCATTAAAGTACAGAGCAGTTGCTTTTGATACAAATGGACAGGCTGTTGTAAAGGTTACATCAAGGTCAAGTGGTTCAAGCACTAGAACTCTTATGGTAGTAGGAGATGACGGTACTGAACTTGGCACTATTTCTGCTAAGCCAGATGCAGATATAGCATCAGTAAACATTAACTATAGTGGTAAAGTATATATTTATTCAAAGGGTAGTGGTATCAATATTTACAAAGTACAGGTTGACAACAAGTCATCTGTAGAAGAAACTACAAAGAAGAACACTACAGAAGCAACAACTAAGAAAGAAACAACTACAGAAGCAACAACTAAAAAGGAAGTTACTACTGAAACAACAACTAAGGCAACAGTTACAGAAACAACAACAAAGAAACAAGACAGTAGCGCTAGCAGTAAAACTGTAACAAACTTTGAAGAACTTGTATCTGCAGTAGATGCTATGGCATCTGTAAAGGGTGGCGGTACAGTTTATGTAAATGCTAAGACTATTGACTGTACTTCTCAGCTTGCTTTAAAGAGTACAAAGGGTAATCCTGTTAAAATTGTAGGTGTACAGCAGGGCGATGGTACATATCCATCTCTTGACTTTACTAGCTTTAGAAATAGTACAATAGGTAGTGCAGGTCCTTCTTTAAAGGTATCTACTGATTCTAATGTTGGTGTAAGAATTTCTGGTTCTTACTATACACTTGAAAACCTTATTATTGAAAAGGCCGGCGACAACGGTATTCAGATTAAGGGTGCAAATGCAAATTATAATACTGTAAATAACTGTATCGTAAGATATAACAATGACGCTGGTGTACAGATTACAGGTGGTGCATCATACAACACTATGAGATTTGTATACAGCTATAGAAACTGCGATGTTTATACATTAGGTGGCAATGCCGATGGTTTTGCTCCAAAACTTGGTGCTCAGACTGGCAATACATTCTATGGTTGCTATGCTTGGGAAAATAGTGATGACGGTTGGGATAGTTTCGACAAGACTACATCAGGCTATACAAAAGATTTAAGTTATGAAGAATGTGCTTGCTGGAATAATGGTAACCCTGATATATTCACAGGTAAGTACGACTATGAAAATGGTAATGCTTTGGACACAAATTTGTATTTAGTAGAACTTATTTCTAATCAGGACAAGAATTTTGTATCTAATTATAATAAGGGTAACTTTAGTTTACCAACTGACAGCTTTATAAATACTTCTGCAGGTAAGATTAACCTTTCTTCTTGGACAGGAAGTAATTATGACGGTAACCCTAATGGATTTAAGTTTGGTTCAGCTTATACAGACAAGACAAGTTTAAGAACAGTAAAGAACTGTTTATCATTTGGTCATGGTAGAAAGGGCTTTGATAACAACAACAGTACAGTTAAGGCTTCATTTGAGAACTGTGTATCTTTTGATAATGGTTACAATTACTACTTCCCTACATTTAGCGTAAGCAAAGCATCAGATATGTTAGGCTTTAATGGTAAATCTAAGGATAAAGTACCTAGTAGTGTAAGTGTTACTACTCCAACTGACTCTGCTCAGAAGTCAATTAGAAGCAAGGTAGAAGCTACAAGAAAGTCTATTGTTTCACAGTGTAACAACAATGTTATTCCTGGTGAAGTATACTTTAATATCTATTAATTAGAGGATTTGTGGGTTATTATACAGTTTTTAACTGTATAATAACCCATTTTTTTTAGTTTCTTCTATATAAATGTGTAAATTAATATATAGGTAAAAATAATTTTTTTAAGGATGAAATCCGTATAAAAAATTAAAGTTGGGGTAATATTAGACAAAGAAGTCAAAAATGACTACTATATATAGTGAAGTTACAGGGATTTTACACTATATTTACTTAATTTAAAAAAATATGTAGAAAAATAAAAAAAGTTGTTGACAAGAGGGTAAGTGTATGGTATTATATCACTTGTCGCTGACG